>QFCS01001166.1_pt1 | contig 678097 bp, 643 predicted proteins | sample 3576561 | NCBI WGS metagenome assembly QFCS01 | reverse complement strand
GGGCGTGTGAAGTGTGGTAACTCCACCTTACCGATGAGCCCGGTGGCCACCGAGATCGAATTCGCATGGGTGGGGCATGCCCCACCCATGCGATCGCCTCAATCTACACCGGAAATTACACCACGAGCGCGGACGCTAACAGATGCTCAATCTCCATGATTCCGAAGATAACCCCTTTCACCACGGTCGCAAGCGGGTTCAAAAATAAAGTTGCGTTTTGATACTTACTTAAATAGGTAGCTATAGGCAACTTACATGGGGGTCATTATGAATTCTCGGAATTGGAGCATGTTCGCGGTAGCAATCCTGGTTGCTTGGAGCGTTCCGGGGGCGGCGGTCGAGTACAGGGTCACGCCAGTGACCGCCCCTTCGGACGGAAAGATCATCGTCCATGACGTCGCCTGGTATTGTGCGTCGGGAAGCTGCATGGCGTCGCGCACCGGTAGCTCGACAGACTCTACAGTTTGTTCCGCTCTGGCCCGTCATCTCGGCCGTCTCTCAGCTTTTGTTGTCGCGGACGCCGCATTTGATGTGGCCGCACTCGAAAAGTGCAATCGGCGGGCGCGCTAGCTTTTAGACATATGCGGTAGGGAATTTGCAGGGCGGGGCCGACTCCGCGCTTGTTTTTGTTGCATCTGCGCCAAAAGGCACGACATCATAAGCGGATGCTAAGGCAATATGAACTGGTCGAACGGGTCAAAAGCTACGACCCGGACGCTGATGAGGCGTTGATCAACCGCGCCTACGTGTTTTCAATGCAGGCACATGGCAGCCAGAAACGAGCAAGCGGCGATCCTTATTTCAGCCATCCGATTGAGGTGGCTGGCATCCTGACCGATCTGCATCTCGACGACGAAACGATCGCGACCGCGATTCTCCACGACACCATTGAGGATACGCTCGCTACTCCCGAGCAAATCGAAAAGACCTTCGGGCCGAATGTGGCGCGGCTGGTGGATGGCGTCACCAAGCTTTCCAAGATCGAAGCGCAGACCGAGAACGAGCGCGCCGCCGAAAATCTGCGCAAGTTCCTGTTGGCAATGTCGGACGATATCCGCGTGCTGCTGGTGAAGCTGGCTGACCGGCTCCACAACATGCGGACGCTGCACCACATCCCCTCGCCCGAGAAGCGTCGCCGGATCGCGCGTGAGACGCTGGATATCTATGCACCCCTTGCCGAGCGCATCGGCATGTACGAGTTCATGAAGGAGATGCAGGAACTCGCCTTCCGTGAGCTTGAGCCGGACGCCTATGCGTCGATCGTCAAGCGACTTGAACATCTTCATCAGGGCGGCGGCAACCTGATCTCGCGGATCGGGTCGGGCGTTCGCATGCTGCTCGGCCGCAACGGCATTCAGGCCGAGGTGACGGGACGAGAGAAGCATCCTTTCTCAATCTGGCGGAAAATGGCCGAGCGGCACATCAGCTTCGAACAGCTTTCGGACGTGATGGCGTTTCGGGTGATCGTGCCCGATGTCGAGCAATGCTACCGTGCGCTCGGCGTGATCCATCAGAAATGGCCCATGGTTCCGGGCCGCTTCAAGGATTATATCTCGACGCCCAAGCGCAACGGCTATCGCTCGCTTCATACGTCGGTGATCCATTCGGAAAAGATGCGGATCGAGGTGCAGATCCGGTCGAAAGACATGCACGCCCAGGCCGAGTATGGCCTTGCCGCGCACTGGGCCTACAAGCAGGCCGATATCGCCAGGCCCGATGCGCAGATCAGCTGGATCAGGGATCTGATCGAGATCCTCGAACATGCGGGCTCCGCCGAGGAACTGCTCGAGCATACGCGGCTGGCAATGTATCAGGATCGGATATTCGCCTTCACGCCCACAGGCGAGTTGATCCAGCTTCCAAAAGGCGCGACGCCGGTGGATTTCGCATATGCGGTGCATACCGATCTCGGCGACCAGACGGTCGGGGCCAAGATCAATGGTCGCGTCGTGCCGCTGCGCACCCCAATCGAGAATGGCGATCAGGTCGAGATTCTGCGCTCCAAGGCGCAGGAACCCGAGGTCAACTGGCTCAACTTCGTCACAACCGGCAAGGCGCGCGCCGCCATCCGCCGCCATGTCCGCAATCGGGAAAAGGACGAGCAGGTCGCGCTGGGGCGCAAATTCTATGACGAGATTGTCCAGCGGCTGCCCGCACAGCTGGGACAAGAGGCACTTGCCACTGCCTGCCGTCGGCTCAACCTGCCGGACGCCGAATCGTTGATGCTGGCGATCGCGCGCCGCACGCTCACCGATGCGCAGGTGATGGAAGCGCTGATGCCGGGCTCAGCGGGCGCCGAGAGCACCGCCGCCCATGCGCAGCGCGAAGCTATTTCGATCAAGGGACTGACCCCCGGCGTCGCCTTCACGCTTGCTGCATGCTGTCATCCCGTGCCGGGCGATCGCATCGTCGGCTTGCGCAAGCCGGGTGAATCAGTCGAAGTGCACTCGATTGATTGCGGCCATCTCGCCGATGGGGTCGATGCCGATTGGGTGGATCTCGCCTGGGGCGATGGTTCGGACGGCGGCTCTGCGCCGATTTCTGTGATCGTCAAAAACGAGGTGGGGGCGCTGGGTGTCGCCGCCGGCATCCTTGGATCCCACGGCGCCAATATCGTCAACATGGCGCTGGTCCACCGCGACAGTGGCTTTCATACATATCACATCACCATCGAGGTCCGCGACGTTCAGCACCTTATGCGAATAATTGCGGCACTGCGTGCTGCAGAGGTGGTAAGCCAAGCCGAGCGGATTTGACTCCAAACTGCCGACATGAAACATAATTGACGCATAAGGGGCAAAATTAACCCCAGATGAACTTTTGCACTGCAACCAAAGTTGGAGAGGGTCGTTGAGCGAGCGGAGGACCATTGATGACCGCTGTAGACATTCGACCCGTTAATTCGACCTCGTTCCAGTCGGCTCAGATTCCTTCCATAAAAAAAATAGGTCGCGTCGCGCTCATCGGTAATTTTCTGCCGCGGCGCTGTGGTCTGGCGACCTTTACTACTGACAGTTTCCATGCGTTACGCGATCGTTTCCCGGAAACGGCGGTCGACGTTTACGCCATGACGGATCCGGGTAACTGTTACGACTATCCTGATTTCGTATCCAGCATCGCCCAGGACGACCCTTCCACTTATATTGACGCCGCGCGGCGGATCGAACAGACGGGCGCTGATCTGATCTGGGTCCAGCACGAATTCGGTATATTCGGTGGCGATGCGGGATCGCATTTGCTTCGGCTGCTGGATCGCGTGACCGCGCCGGTGTTGGTCACGCTCCATACCATTCTCGAAAATCCGTCGCCCTCACAACGGCACGTCATCGATGCCCTGTTGCAGCGGGCGGCCAAGGTCATCGTAATGGCCGATGCGGGGCGCGAGATCCTGATGCGCCGTTACGGCGCGCGGGGGAGTCAGATAGCCGTCGTGAAGCATGGTATTCCCGACCGGCCATTCGCCGAGCCCGATGCGATGAAGGAGAAGCTAGGTCTTGCCGGCCACGACGTTATCCTTACGTTCGGCCTGCTGTCTCCTGACAAAGGCATCGAGACTGTCATTGCAGCGATGCCGGCGATAATCGCGGCTGCTAAGCGGCCTGTGCTATATGTGGTGTTGGGCGCGACGCATCCCCATCTGGTGGCAAATCAGGGCGAGGCCTATCGCGACAGCCTCAAGGCGCAGGCGCTGGAACTTGGCGTTCAGGATCATATTCGCTGGGTCGACGCCTTCGTCGAGCTTGATGAACTGACCGATTATCTCACCGCTGCGGACGTCTACGTCACACCCTATCTCAACCCCGCGCAGATTACGTCTGGTACGCTGTCCTACTCCATCGGTCTCGGCAAGCCGGTGGTATCGACGCCTTATATCCATGCGCGCGAGTTGCTGGCAGCCGATCATGGCCGTCTCGTAGATTTTCGAGATTCCGTTGGTTTCGCGCGCGAGATTTCCGATCTTCTAGAAGATGGGGAAACGCGCGATTTTCTTCGTCAACGGGCCTACGCGCTCGGCCGGACGATGATTTGGCCGCGCTATGCCGAAGCCGTGATTGGTGAGATGGAGATGATCCGCGAAAGCATTCCGGCGCGTATTCCGGTCGCGCCGATCCGCGTCATTCCCCGTTCCGTATCCTTCCAGGCGATCGAACGGCTGAGCGATGCGACCGGCATGTTCCAGCACAGCCTTTATTCAGTGCCTGATCGCAACCATGGCTATTGTATCGACGATAACGCCCGCGCGTTGCTGTTGATGAATAGTCTAACGGATCTTCCTGCTGAAAAGCACGACCAGTGGGCTCCGATTTACGCGTCCTTTATCCAGTATGCCTGGAATCCCGAGACGAGCGCGTTCCGCAACTTCATGGGTTTCGATCGCTCCTGGTTGGAGGAAACCGGCTCCGAGGACAGCTTCGGCCGCACTCTCTGGGCGATCGGCGTCACTGCACGCGATAATCGATTGGGTCAGCTCCGTCGCTGGGCTTCAAACCTGTTCGATCAAGTCGCGGGTCATGCGCTGAAGCTTTCGTCGCCACGCACCTTTGCGTTCGCGATCTTTGGCGCCACGGCCGTGCTCGAAGCGCATCCGGGCCATGGCCTTGCCAATGAAATCGTGTCCACGATGGGGGAGAATCTACTGGCGCTCGTGGGGCGCAACCGGCGGCCTGACTGGGCTTGGTTCGAAATCGTGCTAGCCTATGACAATTGCCGCCTGCCCGAGGCGCTGCTGCGCGCCGGCAAGGCGCTCGGTCGACAAGACATGATCGACGTAGGGCTTGAAACCCTTGAGTGGATCATTCAACAGCAGACGGCGGAAAAGGGCCATTTCCGCGCCGTTGGCACCGAGACTTTCGGCAAGCCCTATTCCGCGCCGCAACCGTTCGATCAGCAACCGCTCGAGGCATGGGCGACGATCGATGCGTGTGCCGTCGCCTTCGATGTGACGCACGACACGCGCTGGCGCGAACAGGCGATGATCGCTTATCGCTGGTATCTTGGAGAGAATGATCTGGGGCTCCCGCTGGCCGATCCGGCAACCGGGGAATGTTTTGATGGGTTGATGCCGCATGGCCTCAATCTTAATCAGGGCGCGGAGTCCGTCCTTGCCTTCCACCTAGCGACCTGTGCAGTGGATAGACTTTGCAATGGGTTTCAGCGCGATCAGGAGTTGAGCGTCGTCGCGCGATAACCTATCGCGGATTCCAATGCTTGATATTTTCCACCATCCGCTTCGCCTCAGGGCCGATCCATCGCGTGTCGTGGTTCGGCCCTTTCATTTACCGCCAAAGAGCGCAGACGGCCTGCAAAGCCGAAGTGAGAGGATCGTGGAGCATGTGCTTTCGCTCGATCCGCCATCGGTGGCAGCCGAACTGTCGCTGGTGTTCAAGGATTTCGAAGCGCGCCACTGGCAGACGCGGAAAGTGTTTGAGAGCCGCTATGCCCAGATAGAAAAGGCGCTCGAAATCGACGGCAAGTCGCTGGAGCAAGGGCAGAAGGAGCTGATCGGCGCCTATTTCTGCCATGAGTATAGCTATGCTGCCGCCGCGTTGATGAATCCGAGCGTGGTTCTTCATCCCGATCAGAGCGGTCTGGAAGAAGGCGCGGTGCGCATCCTGATGTCGCTGCGTTCGGTGGGCGAGGGGCACATCTCATCTATCGCGTTCCGTGAAGGCATCGTATCCGCCGACCGCGAATTTGAGCTGATGCCCGAGCCGCCCTTCGCCACCGCCGCCAATTCCGCCGTGATCAATCATGATCGCAGCGACGAGGCGCCAATTACCATCAAGCGCGGCGACGACAGCACCCTGTCCGGCACGGTGCTGTTCCCGATCACGGACGCGCAGCGTAACGGGCTTGAAGATCTTCGCCTCGTCACTTTCACGCATATCGACGGGCGGCGGGAGTGGCTTGGCACCTATACCGCCTATAATGGCTATGCGATCAGGTCCGAGCTGTTGCGCACGCGCGATTTCAAAAGTTTCGACATGGTGCCGCTGGCGGGCAGCGCGGCGCGCAACAAGGGGATGGCGCTATTTCCGTCGGCACCGGATGGCGTCTACCGCATGATTGGCCGTCAGGATGGCGAGAATCTCTTTCTGATCGAATCAGACAATCTCGAAACCTGGGGTGAGGGAAAGCTCCTCATGAAGCCCAAATATCCCTGGGAGTTCGTGCAGATCGGCAACTGCGGATCGCCGATCGATCTGCCCGAGGGCTGGCTGGTCTTGACCCACGGCGTCGGCGCGATGCGTAAATATTCGATCGGCGCGGCACTGCTCGACAAGAAGGACCCGTCGAAGGTCATCGGGCGCACGACCCAGCCGATTCTGTCAGCCGCTGACGAGGATCGCGAAGGCTATGTTCCCAACGTTGTCTACAGCTGCGGCGGCATGGTCGTGGGCGACGATCTTTTCCTGCCCTACGGCGTGGCGGACAGTTCTGTCGCCTTTGCATTCGTTTCGATCAGCGAACTGCTAAACGTCATGTGACGCGCGTCCAGAGCTGTGCGCGTCCATGATCACGAAAATTGGATCGCATCGCAGCCTGAGCCGCTCCGCTGATGACGAAAATCGCCTTGCCGGTGCCGGATGTCACGACACGCTTGTCCCATGCCGTTGTCCCGCGCCGTTTCACCTCGCGCGCGATCGCGCCGTAGATTCCCGCCGCCGCCAGAACTGCCCAGGCTGATCGATAGGGGAGCGCCTTCGCCCCATAGCGGGCGCTCGCTTCGTAAGCGCTTGCCCGATCCGACAGACGTGCGGCGAGAATGGCGAGGTGGGCGCGATAACGCGGCTTGTCCATGTCCGCGCGGGGAATGTTCATCTCGGCCAGCCAATCGAGGGGGATATAGCATCGGCCAGCAGCGTGATCCTCGGTGATGTCCCGGGCGATGTTGGCGAGCTGGAACGCCATGCCGAGATCGCAGGCGCGATCGAGTGTGGCGTGGTCGTCCGGCCGCACGCCCATCACGATCGCCATCATGCAACCGACCACGCCCGCGACATGATAGCAGTAGCGGTAAAGGTCTTGTTCGTTCGCGGGCGCGAAGCCCTCGGCGTCGAGTGCGAATCCCTCGATCAGGTCGCGCGGATAGCGATGGGGTATGCCAGTCTCGGCCACGACCACGCCGAGCGCGTCAAACGCCGGATCTCCCGAGGATTGGCCCGCCAATGCCGCTTCGGTGCGGTTCTTGATGATTTGCAGCTGCGCCTTGGGGTCGGCCACGGATTTCATGCCATGACCCATTTCCTGCCCGTCGGCGAGATCGTCGGCCGCGCGACACCAGGCATAGAGCAGCCAGGCGCGCTCGCGTGTTTCCGGATCGAACAGCTTGCTCGCTGCCGCGAAACTCTTTGAACCCCTCGCGATGCTGTCCCGTGAAAAAGCGACGAGACTCGCTCGGTCAGCCGACGAGATCATCGATCATCAGCTTGGCAGTCGCCTTCGCTGAGCCGACCACGCCGGGAATGCCCGCGCCGGGATGCGTGCCGGCACCAACGAAATAGAGATTCGGGATCTTGTCGTCGCGGTTATGGACGCGAAACCAGGCGGATTGGGTCAGGATCGGCTCCAGGCTGAAGGCTGATCCAAGATAAGCAGCAAGATCGTGGCTGAAGTCTTTCGGAGTGTAGTAAAATTTGGTCATGATCCGGCTGCGCAAATCCGGGATTAACCTTCGTTCGATTTCCGCCAAGATGCGCTCGGCGTAGATCGGCGCGATTTCCTCCCAGTCTACCGCCAGCTTCCCCAAATGCGGGACGGGCGCCAAAGCGTAGAAGGTCGAGCAACCAGGAGGCGCCATATTAGGATCACTCGCGGTGGGATGGTGCAGGTAAAGCGAGAAATCGGCGGCGAGCACGCCATGATCGTAGATGTCGGCCAGCAACTCCCGATAGCGCGGCCCGAACAGAATCATATGGTGCGGGATTTCCGGCAAATCCCCCATGATTCCGAAATGGACGAGGAACAGCGATGGCGAGAAGCGCTTGCGTTCCAGCCGCGCGCCCATCTGCCGTCCCCGCGCCGATTGCGAAAGGAGGTCGCGATAGCTGTGGACGATATCGCCGTTGCAGGCGACCGCATCGAAATCGCCGCGCCAGCCGTTTGCGGTACGGACGCCCGTAACCTGGTCGCCAAGGGTCTCGATCTCCGCAACCCGATCGCCGAGCCGCATAGTTCCGCCCAGCCGCTCGAAATGCGCCACCATGCCGCGCACCAGCGCATGGGTGCCGCCTTTGGCGAACCAGACTCCGCCATCTTTTTCGAGCTTGTGGATGAGCGCGTAGATCGCGCTCGTGTTCATCGGGTTGCCGCCCACCAGCAGCGTGTGGAAGCTCAGCGCCTCGCGCAGTTTCTCGTTGCGGACGAAGGACGACACCATCGAATAGACGGATCGCCACGCCTGATAGCGGGCGAGCGCTGGCGCGGCGCGCACCATCGATGCAAAGTCGAGAAAGGCGACATGCCCCAGCTTTTCATAGCCCTCGGCATAGACGCCCGCCGAATAGGCAAGGAAGCGATCGTAACCGTCGACATCCCGTGGATCGAGATCGGCGATCGCGCCGCGCAGCGCGCGCTCATCGTTGGAATAGTCGAAATTCGTGCCATCAGGCCAGTTGAGCCGATAAAAGGGCATTACCGGCATGAGCGTGACATCTGCAGCCATATCGCTGTTGGACAGTGACCAGAGCTCGCGCAGGCAGGCGGGGTCGGTGATCACGGTTGGGCCGGCGTCGAAAGTGAAGCCGTCCCGCTCCCAGGCATAAGCGCGCCCACCCGGCTTGTCGCGGGCCTCGATGATCGTCGTCGCGATCCCGGCAGACTGGAGCCGGATGCCCAGCGCGAGGCCACCGAAGCCGGCGCCGACGATCGCGACCCGCGCCGGGCCGTCATGTTTGGGGAAGGGAAGCTGACGCTGCATGACCACTAACGCTTGCGGCTGAACAAGAGGCCCGCCGCGCGCCCGATCGGGACGGGCGGCTTGCCGGACAGCATTCGGATCTTGTCCGGCAGCGTCGAGCGCGCCGCATAGAATCGCCGGATCAATCCGCGATCCTTGCGATAGAAATGATCGAGCAGCTTCCAGCGCTGCGGCGGATGTGCGGCGCGGAACAGCATCCGGCTCAGCATTCGGTAGAATCGGCGTTCCGTCCAGGCCTTGCTTGCATGGGCATGGAGCAGGGTGTGGAGCGCATCTCCGCTAAGATCTTTTTCGCGGGCGACCAGATTTGCGATGCGGACCGCATCGGGCAGCGAATAGCCAGTGGTCGGGTGGAAGAGCGCGGCGCGCATGCCCGCTTTGGCCACGCCATCGCCGCCGGAGCGCCAATAGGCGTCGAAATTGCCGCCGAGCGCGATGGGAAGCACGCCCGTTTCCTCGCGTAGCAGTTCCGATATGGCCCAGCCACGGCCTGCGGCGTAATGCTGGATACGCGGCGTGATCGTGCCGGGAGCGAGGTGGGCGCGGTCGCTATAATAGGTATCCTCGATCAGGAGCGTGTCGGCGGTGAAGGGCAGAACGTAGAGGAATCGATAACCGTCGATCTGCTCGATGGTCGCGTCCATGATCATCGGGCGTTCAAGGCCGTGCGGCTTTTCCAGGCGCAATTCCTGCCCGACGAATTTCTGCCAGCCGAGATCGAGATGCTGTTCCAGCGCGGCGGGGCCGCGTGCGTCGATCACGCCTTTCGCCTCAATCTTGCTGCCATTCTGCATCAGCACGGTCGTCGGGCCGGCGGTGTGCACCTTGGCGCCGAGGAGGACCGATCCGGCGGGGAGGGTCGCATTCACCACCTCGTCCAGCCGCGAGGAGCGGATCGCGTGATAAGCGCCGGGGATTGTCCGGCGGTTGCGGGGGAAAGCGACGTCGTGCGCCGCCCAGCTGTGGCAGACAAGCGGAGCAACCAGCCATCGGTCCTTAGGGGCGATGTCGCTTTCGAAGAAGGACCAGGTGTGTTCGCCGCCAATGCTGTTGCTGTTCTCGATCAGCAGCAGCGAAACATCCGGCCGCTTGCGGGCAAGCGCGAGCGCGATCAGGCTTCCCGCCAGACCTCCGCCCAGTATCGCGACGTCACAGTCCACCTCCGCCATGCCGCTGCCATACACCGGCAGCGCCGCCGATCAAACCGAACGTGATTTTTCCCAGTTCAGTGCGTGGGTAACGATCGTGTCGAGATCGGCATGGCGCGGTCGCCATTGGGTGCGGGCCAGAATGCGGCTGTTGTCGGCGATCAGCGCATCGGGATCGCCGGCGCGGCGCGGGCCCATGTTGCGCTTAATCGTCACGCCAGCAACGCGATCCACCGAATCGAGCACATCCAGCACCGAAAAGCCGTTGCCATAGCCGCAGTTCATGATGTGGCTTTGCGCCGGATCGCTCGTCAGCAGGTCGAGCGCATGAAGATGGGCGTCCGCGAGATCGGTCACATGGATATAATCACGCACCCCAGTGCCGTCTGCGGTAGCGAAATCCGTGCCGAACACGCCGACGGACTCGCGCTTGCCGGTGGCGGCCTCGACAGCGACCTTGATCAGATGCGTGGCGCCCGCCGTCGACTGGCCCGAACGGCCGGCCGGGTCAGCGCCGGCGACATTGAAATAGCGCAGCGCGCAATAGTTGATCGGATGTGCCGCCGCGACGTCGGTCAGCATTGCCTCGGTCATCAATTTGGACATGCCATAGGGATTGATCGGTATGGTCGGCATGTCCTCTTTCACCGGGATCACGTCCGGAATGCCGTAGGTGGCGGCGGTGGAGGAGAAGATGAAATGCTTCACGCCGCATGTGACCGCGCTTTCGATCAGGCTGCGGCTGTTGGCGGTGTTGTTGCGATAATATTTGAGCGGGTTTTCGACAGATTCCGGTACCACCACCGATCCGGCGAAATGCAGGATCGCGCCGATCTTGTAATCGGTCAGGACCTTTTCGACCAAAGCCTGATCGCCGATATCGCCTTCGACGAAAGTTGCGCGCGCATCGACTGCCCAGCGGAAGCCCGTGACGAGGTTGTCGATCACGACAACCGGCCAGCCCGCGTCGGCCAGCGCCAGCACGGCATGGCTTCCGATATAGCCTGCGCCTCCGGTGACGAGGATGGTCATTGGCTTCACGAACGGTCTCCCTTTTCAGCGCCTGGCGCTAATATGCGAATATGACACCCGCTCAGACCCGCTGGGCGGCAACGTCAACTTCCCTGCGGTGGAACATGGTCCAGATCAGGATCGGCGCCAGCATCAGCAGGAACAATGTGAAGCTGGTGAGCGAGGCGAGCATTGCATCGGCATAGCTGATCCCGAACAACGACCCCATATAGACAAGCGACGCTTCGCGTACGCCAAGGCCCATGAAGGAGATCGGCAAGCGCCCGAGGATGGCTGCGATCGGGATCATCGCGGTCGCCTGCAGCAGGCTGATATCGATACCGAACGCCAGACAGCAAAGGTAGAAGCTGATCACGTCGGCGAACTGCTCGATCCACGAAAGCACGATGCTCAGCACGAGCAGCGCCGGGCGCTCGGCATAGCGCAGCACCGCCTGCCAGTGCGGACCGAAACCGATCCTGGTGAAAAGTGCGAGCATCCATGTCTCCGCCCCAATGAGGCGCCGCAGGCGTGAGGAGGCTAGAATCGCGAGGCCGATCAGTGCGCCGACGAGGCAGCCGCCGAAGATGATCCACAGCATCCTCGTATCGTCGAGGGTCAGCTGCGCAAACAGCAATGCCATCGCGAAGCACACCATGATCAGCGTGCCCAGCACGCCCGTCAGCCGCTCGACAAGTATCGAGCTGATCGCCGCGTCGCCCGGTACGCCATCGACCTTGAGCATGCCGACCCGCACCAGATCCGGCCCGACCCCACCTAGCGGAAGCAGCAGGCCGGTGGCGGTGCTCATCAGATAAACCCGGATCGCATGCCCGAGAGGATAATGGGGATATTCGCGCAGGAGCAGGAGGCGCCATTTCCACGCCATGAAGAGCCGATCGGCAAACTCGATCACGAAGAACGCTACGATGTAGATCGGGGCGGCCCGGGTGAAGATGCGCGTCAGATCTTCGGATTGCAGGCGCGAGCAGAGGATCGCCAGCAAGGTCGCGCTGACGAGTATATGAAAGGACCGCCGCTTGTAGAAGGGAATCCGCTTGGGCTCGGCTGTCACGGGGCTGGCCACCTTAGTAGGGATTGGTGCCTCTTAGCCGGCGCACCGTCTTGTCGAGATAGATTGCGGGAAGTGAGCGGCGCTGCGGTCCTGGCAGTCGCCAGATGAAATCATTCTTCAGCCGGACCAGCGTGAAGGGGTCGTCGCCGGGTTTATTGACTCGGCGCTTTTCGCTGACGCCCCAATAGAGCGCGGTGCTGCCGACTTCCTTTGCCATCGCGACAGTCGCCGGGCTGCCGAGCGTGAAGGGCAGGCAGAGCTGTGTTCCCGCCGTCGGATCGCCGAGCTTTTCGGCCAGCATCTCTCTGGCGCGGGCGAGATCTTCCTTGATGACCGCGATCACATGCTCCTGCGAGCAGAGGGGCAACGCCGCGCCATCGACGATCTCCTGCAGGACGGGCAGGAGCTTGCGCTGGTCTTCGCCTTTCACAAGATGTTCGCGATAAGCGGCCTGGCACTGCGCGCGCACTGCATGGGGCACGTCGATGAAGGGCATCGCTTCCTGAAGGGATCGGTTGGCGAACAGCGGCAGGCCGTGGAAAACCTCGGGCGCCATTTCCGCTGGCTTCATGTCGAAGCGCAGATAGGGGCTGTAATCCGCATCGGAGGCCGTGGTCACGCATCCGGGCGCGATGACGCCTGTCACCTTGGTCTCAGCGAACACCCGGCGGTGGAAATAGGTGTGCGAATGCATGTCGACCAAGCCTGAGGCATGCATCAGCTTAAGTTCGGGCCAACTGCAAACCGTCTGATCGTCGGGATCGAGCTTATGCAGGGCTTCGGCTGTCACCGTGCCAGTCCACACATCGTCGAGCGTGGGGCGCGGTTCGGCAGGCCCTTCTGGCGTCCAGCCCGGGATCACGAACAGGACAGCATGGGACTCGTAGCGCTTGAGCAGCGGAAAACCGTAGCGCCAGACGCTTGACCGGGCATCGTCGATTGTCAGCACCACCTCATTTCCGGTCGCTTGTTTGCGACCTTCGAGGATGTCGAGATATTGGGTGGCGGTAAGCGTGCGGAATCCGCTTTCCTTGAGCAGGCGAAGCTGCGCCTCGAACCGGTCATGTTCCATCGTGTGGAATACGAAGATCGGGATTTCGCCGGGCGTGAGCTCAGTCTTGTCGCGCATCACAAAGTCGGGATAGCCTTTGACCAGCGTCCTCGCTTCGTGACTGAAATCCTTGAAACGCGCCAACATCACTTCGCCCCTGCAGCAATTGCCACCTGATATGCCCGTTCGGGTTCGCTGGAAACCCGAACGTCAGCGGCTATTGCAGAATTTCCTTTGGGAAAGGTTATAGCCGCGAAGGTTACGCGATGAAGGCGTAGCCCGCCCACCAGAACACGGTGGTGCAGGATTGCGCGCCGGCGACTGCCGCCCGCATCGGCTGAGGCAGCTTCGACACCCCGGGAAATTCGAACGAGCCGGTGCGAAGGATTTTCTTGTCCGGGACCGCGCGCAGGGATTGCGCCATGCGCCGCATCCGCCGCACTTCGCCCCATTCTTGCCAGGTCGCCTTCAGTGCCTTGAAATAGGCGGAAATCGATCCGGTCGCGAGCGCGGTGAGCACGACCATCAGCTCGAACAGGAAGAGGCCGGGTGCCAGTGCAATCAGGGTGCGCTTGCCATAAGCGACCAGCATAAAACGCAGCCGGTTGTGATACTGGCCAAAGGCGCGCGTGGTGCCGTGGGGGCGGACTTCGACCAGGCAGATCGCCAGCGGATCGTGCAGGCTCTTATACCCCGCGAGCGCGCCGCGCACGTGCATCTCGCCGTCATCGCCCCAGCCGAGCGCATAGCCTTCGTCGAAATAGCCGAGCTGTTCAACCTTCGCCTTGTCGAGCAGCATGATGCCGCCGCCATAGCTGGCGATCGGCGTGTTCCATGGCAAGTCCGCAGCTAGCCTGCCCCGATGTGAGCCTACCGACACGCCCAGGAAATGGACTGCGTTGCCGCTCTGATAGACATATTCGGGACGATCCTGATCAAGCAGGCGGGGCGTCACGCTGAACACGGTCGGATCGGCGAGCAGGGTGCTGAGTAGCTGTTCGACGCAGCCCGGCCGCACGGTAATGTCGTTATCGGTCAGGAAGACATAGGGGCTCTTGGCCGCCTTGATGCCCGCATTGCGGACGATGTTGAGGCGCGCGGTGTTGCGGCCGAGGGGGACCAGCTTAATTTCAGGATAATTCTGCCGCACCCATTCCAGGCTACCGTCGGTCGAGCCGTCGTCGACGACGATGATTTCGGCGAAAGGACGGGAGGCGGTCGACAGGCTTTTGAGCGTCGGAATAAGCGAGTCCAGACCGTTGTAATTAGTAACAACAGCCGAAACCTCAACGTCGTCGGGTATTCCGCTTGCGCTGATCCTGCTCATCCCCACACTCACGCCAACACTGCTCATCGCCCAAAAAACCCATTTGATCTTAACAGTCAAGATATCGGTAAGATGATGTCCCGTTTCGGGACAATAATATCGACGTTAAGAATCTGTTTAAGAACGTTCGATATGGAAAAAAATCCTTTAATCAAAATTAATAAAAAAACCATGAATCAAAATTTTAGTAATAATGGAATATAAAATAATGATTTATAACTCCATAATTATCTCAACATCTCCAATGCGGTCATTCATTAACAATTGTTATTATACCGATAATAGGGAGGGTGGTTCGTCAAAATCTCTCAAAACAGTATCGTCATGCCAGGGTAATGGGGTTAATTGAGCATCAAGCCGTTCGAAAAGGGTGCGCGCCCCGACATCGCCGCGCAGCTTGGCGAGTGTGTCAAAATAGTCGCGGCCCCAGAGAACCGGATTGCCCCGGCGGCCATTGAAGGTCGGGACGACGATCGAGGACGGCGCCGCCCTTTCCGCCAGCTGGCGAAGCAGGTCCGGGGTAATCAGCGGCATATCGCCAAGACAGATGATAGCGGCCTGCCATTCGGACGGGGCGGCCTTGATCCCGGCTGCAACCGAACGGCCCATGCCTTCTATGTGATGATCGGCTAGGACGAAGCCGGTCTGACGGCCCGCAAGCGCGGCGCGGGTCTCCTGCTCCTGATGGCCAAGCACGGCAATCGCGGGTAATCCGGCCGCCTCTATCGCATCGGCCACATGGACCACCATCGGCTTGCCCCGATACTCGACGAGCAACTTGTTGAATCCCATGCGACGGGATTGGCCGGCGGCGAGAATGATCGCGCCGCACAGCGCGCTCATATGGTCTGGCGCCAGGCGGCGGTAATTCCGGCCATGATCGAAAGGGCAATTTCCGCCGGATTGGCTGCGCCGATCGAGAGGCCGACGGGGCCATGGATACGCGCCAGCGTTTCGGGGCCGAACCCGGCCGCGCCGAGCCGTTCGAGCCGGGCGGCTTGGGTACGGCGCGATCCCAGCGCGCCGATATAGAATGCGGGCGACGCGAGCGCGATTCTCAAGCCCGGATCGTCGAGTTTGGGATCGTGGGTGAGGGCGATGACGGCCGAAGCGCCATCGGGTTTCCATTCGGTCAGCACCTCGTCCGGCCAGCGGGTGTCGATCGCAGCGCTCGGAAAGCGCTCGGCGGTCGCGAAGGCGGTGCGTGGATCGATGATCAGCGTCTGGTAGCCGAGCTGCGTCGCCATCGGCAGCAGTGCCTGGCTGATATGCACCGCGCCGATGATGGCGAGACGCAGCGGGGGATCGTAGGTCTGGATGAAGGTGGTCGGGCCGGGATGCTCGCCCGTGGCGCTTTGTCCGGACTCAAGATCGGTGGTTACGGTCAGCCGCTGACCCGCCTTGCGGCTTTGCATGACCTGTTCCAGGAGAGCGGACGGAAAACCATTTTCGTCGATCGGCTGCACGAAGACCGAAATCTGGCCCCCGCACGCCAGCCCTACTTCCCAGGCGCGCGCCTCGCTGACGCCGTAATCGAGCCGCCGGGATTTTCCGGCCGCGATCGCCTCCACGGATTGCGCGATGACATCGCCTTCTACGCAGCCGCCACTGACCGAACCCTCAAACAGGCCGTCATCACGCACCACCAGATGCGCGCCGCGGCGGCGGGGGGCCGAACCCCATGTCTGGATGACCGTGGCGATCGCGGTACGATAGCCGCTTGCGCGCCATCCCGCCTCAGTGGCGAGTAAGTGGCCGAGTTCGTCGAGGGCGTAGGAGTGAAGCATGAATTTCCCTTAGAGGCTGCGACGAGAGAGGAAAAGCTGCCGTCTTGACTCTCCGGCGGTACTCACGGATTATAGGAACAAATAGAGAACACATATGCACGAGTCGGCACACAACCTGGAGGCGCTTAAACGCCGGATTGCTACGCTGGAAGGCCATGCCTCCGTGCGTGCTGATCGGTTGTTCACGCTGGGTGATGAAACTGCCGATGCGCGGATCGGCGGCGGCATAGCCCATGGCCGGTTGCATGAGATCTTTGCGTCAGAGCCTGTGGATGGTGGCAGCGCGGCGGGTTTCGCGCTTATGCTGGCTATCCGGGCGGCATCGTCGCTGCCGATACTGTGGCTGCGGGAAGAAGCGGGCGAGCGGGCTGGCGGGCTGCATGCTCCCGGTTTTGCCGAGATCGGGCTTGATCCCGGTCGGCTGATCCTCGCGGTCGCGCGAGATTGCGTTGCCTTGCTAAAGGCGGCGGGGGATAGCCTGCGCTGCGCCGGGCTGGGTTGCGTGGTGATCGAGCCGTGGCGTGACACGCGGCTGATCGACCTGACCGCCAGCCGCCGCCTCGCTCTCGCCGCCGAGCAATCGGATGTGACCGCCTTGATCCTTCGTGCCGGGGCCGAACCGGGGCCAAGCGCTGCCCAGACCCGCTGGGAAGTACGGGGGGCGATATCGACGGCTTTGCCTGCAGATGCGCCCGGTAACCCGGCTTTCGACGTCAGTTTGTTGCGTCACCGTGGCGGCCCGGACGGGCTTTCCTGGCGCATGGAGTGGAACCGTGACCAGTGCAGCTTCAGCGCAGCGCCGCTTTCTCGCGCTGTTCTTCCCCTTCCTGCCGGCCGATCGGCTGCGGCTGACCGGCGCGTCGCCTGACGGTCCGTCCGCATTCGTCGAGAAGCAGGGCAATGCCATGCGGCTCGCGGCGGTCGACCGGCACGCGCTGAAGCTTGGCCTATCACCCGGCATCACGCTGGCGGATGCGCGCGCATCGGTCCCCGATCTGGCGGTGTTCGATCATGATCCCGGCGCCGACCAGCGCCTGCTCGAATGGCTGGCCGATGGTTGCGAGCGCTATTCGCCGATGGTGGCGGTCGATCTCCCAGACGGACTGCTGATCGACACCACCGGCTGCGATCATCTGTTCGGCGGCGAGGCGGATTTGATCCAGGATGTGGAGCGCCGCCTGATGCGGATCGGCATGACCGTGCGGATCGCATCCGGCTATGCCCCGGAAGCTGCCCATGCGCTCGCCCGTTTCCAGTTACGCGCTGCGACGGATGAGGCGATGGCGGTCAGGCGGCTGAGCGTGACCGCGCTTGAGCTTGAGCCGGAAGCGGAGGTCAGCCTGCGTCGCGCCGGTCTCAAGACCATCGCCGATCTCGCCTCGCGCCCATCCTCCGCGCTCTCAGCGCGGTTTGGCAAGCCGATGGCCGACCGGCTCGCCCGCCTGCTGGGTCAGTCCGACAGTCGCATCACGCCGCGCCGTCCACTGCCCGCGCTGGTGGTGGAACGTCGCTTCGCCGAGCCGATCGCGCGGGTCGAAATGGCTCTCAAGGTCCTCGCGGAACTGACAGGAGAAGCCGCAACTCTGCTCGATGAACGCGGCAAAGGCGGGCGTCGCTTTCTGGCGCGCTTCTTCCGCAGCGACGGGGCCGTGCGTGACATCGCGGTCGAGACTGGCCTTCCCTCACGCGATCCGAAGGTGCTGGAACGGCTCTTTAGTGAGCGGATGGATGCGCTTGCCGATCCGATCGATCCGGGCTTCGGCTTCGATCTGATCCAGCTGGGGGTGGACAGGCTTGAGCCTCTCGCGGCCGGTCAGCTCAAGCTGGAGGGCGGCGCAGCCGCCGAGACTGCGGTGGCGGGGCTGATCGATCGGCTGAGCATCCGGCTCGGCCGCAACCGCGTCCGCCGCTTCTCGCCGAAAGACACGCATATTCCGGAACAGGCCGTGTTGGCGCTCCCCGCGATCGAGGCGGTGACCCCGGCGCGCTGGGAAAGCCCGGAAACCGGCGAACCACCGCTCCGCCCGATCCACCTCTTCGATCCACCGCAACGGATCCGGGTCGCGGGGGCCGAAGTCCCCGATGGCCCGCCGCGCCGGTTCCAATGGCGGCAGAGCCAGCATGAGATCGCCCGTTTCGAAGGGCCGGAACGCATCGCACCCGAATGGTGGACCTTGCCACCTGGCAGAAGGGGCCTGACCCGAGACTATTTCCGCGTCGAGGATGTGCGTGGCCGCCGTTTCTAGATCTTCCGCCATGGCCTGTATGAGCGTGAGCGCGAACATCCCGACTGGTATCTGCACGGTCTGTTCGCATGACCGACCCGCCGCCCGATTTCGCCGAGCTGGTCGCCGCGACGCACTTCTCGTTCTTGCGAGGGGCGTCTCATCCGGCCGATATGGTTGGCGAGGCGTTGGAGCACGGATATCGAGGAATCGGCATTGCCGACATCAATACGGTGGCGGGGGTCGTGCGTGGTTATTCCGCCCTGAAGAAAGGCCATGAGGCTGCCAAAGAGGCCTTGATCGCGCTCAAAGTGACGCAAGGCGAAGACCCTGAGCTTTCTGAAGCAGAAGATAAAGCCTGCTGGCCCGACATTCGCTATGTCGTTGGCGCGCGGCTGGTGTTTGCCGATGAAACGCCGGATATCGTCGCTTATCCCATGACCAGGAAAGGCTGGGGCAATCTCACAAAGCTCCTGACATGCGGCAACCTGCGCTCCGTGAAAGGCGGGTGCATTCTCTATTTCAGGGATTTGGAGAATTATCTTGGTGATATCCAACTGATTGTTTTGCCGACCTCAACTCAGATCGAAATCAACCCGTGCTCCCGGGAAATTGATTATCCTTTTCATGACACTGGGCAGCCGGGTTCGGATCAGGCTCGCTTGCTAAGGCTCGTTCCGCCGCTCCCTCCGCATGGACTGGAAGAGGTCTTGCCCCATCTTGCTCGTCTTATCCCGAAACGGGTCTGGCTTGGTGTCTCAATGCATCGTCGGATGAATGACGACCGGCAACTTGCCCGGCTGAAATCCATCGCACGCGCAGCTGGCGTGCCATTGCTTGCCACTAATGATGCTCTTTACGCCACTCCGGAGCAGCGTCCGCTACAGGACATAATGACCTGCATCCGCGAAGGCGCGACCATTATCGCCGCTGGCAAGCGCCTGGAAATCAACGCTGAGAGGTATTTGAAAGAGCCAGCTGAAATAAATCGCCTTTTCCGCTCCTGTTCTGAAGCGGTTTCTGAGACGATAAATTTCCTATCGAAAATAGAGTTCAGCCTGAGCCATCTGAAATATGAATATCCGCATGAGCCGGTGCCGTCGGGTTGGAGCCCCAACGGATGGCTGGTCCGGCTGACGATGCGCGCTGCCCGCACGCGTTACGGAGGTCGGCGTCTCCCGCGCAAGCTACGCGAGCTTTTGCATGAAGAGTTCGAACTCATCCGGGATAGGAATTACGCTTATTATTTTTTGACGGTTCATGATGTGGTCGCGCATGCGCGTAGCAAGGGCATTCTGTGTCAGGGGCGTGGCTCAGCGGCCAACTCCGTTGTCTGTTTCATGCTTGGGATCACTTCGGTCGATCCGGTGAAACATGACCTGCTCTTTTCACGCTTCGTATCCGAAAAGCGCAATGAACCGCCGGATATCGACGTCGATTTTGAGCATGAGCGCCGTGAGGAGGTCATGCAGTATGTTTATGAGCGTTATGGCCGGCACCGGGCTGGCATAGCCGCGACCGTAATCCATTATCGCCCACGCAGTGCGGTACGGGAGGTTGGTAAAGCCCTCGGCCTTTCGGAAGATATCGCCACCCGCTTGTCCGATACGGTGTGGGGGAGCTTTTCCGATGATATGGAAGAGAAGCGGATCACGGAAGCCGGTTTCAGTGTTGAGAATGAGGAGATTGCCCGTCTGAAATTGATTGTCGATCAACTACTTAAATTTCCTAGGCATCTCTCCCAACATGTCGGTGGCTTTGTTCTAACGGAAGATCGTCTCGACGAGACCGTACCCATCCACAATGCAGCGATGGAAAAGCGCTCCTTCATCGAATGGGACAAGGATGACATCGATGCGCTTGAATTGATGAAGGTTGATGTTCTGGCATTGGGAATGCTGACGTGCATTCGCAAGGCTTTCGATCTTATGCGCGTCAATGGTTTGGGAGATCATACGCTGGAGATCGATCTCAAATCCAATGACGAGGCCGTGTATGATATGCTGTGCGCCGGCGAGAGCATTGGCGTCTTTCAGGTGGAAAGCCGGGCGCAGATCAACATGCTTCCGAGGCTTAAGCCAAGAGACCTCTATGATCTTACGATTCAGGTCGCGATCGTTCGGCCTGGGCCGATCGAAGGCGATATGGTGCATCCCTATTTACGCCGCAGAGCCGAAAAGAAGCCGATCGAGTATCCCTCTCCCAAACCCCCGAATGATCCCGATGAACTAAAGGGGATACTGGAAAAGACATGGGGTGTGCCGTTGTTTCAAGAGCAGGCTATGAAGCTTGCTATCATCGCGGCTCGCTTCACACCTTCCGAAGCCAATGAGTTACGCAAGGCCATGGCGACATTTCGGAATGCCGGAACGATTCACCATCTGCGCGACAAAATGGTCGAAGGCATGGTCAAGCGCGGTTATGATCGTGAGTTCGCCGAACGCTGCTACGCGCAGATAAAGGGTTTTGGCAGCTACGGCTTTCCTGAAAGCCATGCTCTTTCCTTTGCACGTCTTGTCTACGTATCAGCGTGGATCAAATGTCATCATCCGGCGGTGTTCGCCTCCGCATTGCTCAATTCGCAGCCAATGGGATTCTATGCGCCGGCGCAGATCGTCAGGGATGCGCGCAAGCATGATGTCACGGTAAGGCCTATCGATGTAAGTGCGAGTTTCTGGGACAACGGGCTAGAAGCTGTCAGCGGTGAAAAGCATCCCCATGCCCTTCGCCTCGGATTCCGGCAGATCGATGGCTTTCGGGAAGAGTGGGCCAAGGCGCTTGTCATCGCACGAACGAAAGCTCCCTTCTCAAGTCTTGAGGATTTGGCCCGCCGCGCGAAACTCCCGTCTCGCGCTATGCGCTTGCTGGCGGATGCCGATGCATGTGGTTCATTGGATCAAGGCCGGCGCGAGGCATTGTGGGAGGTGCGGCGCATTCCTTCCGATCAGCTTCCTCTGTTTGCCGCCGCGCAGGCGCGGGAATTGGGCGTCGAGCTTGACGCGGCGTTACCGGCGATGCCGGACAGCGAGCATGTGACCGCTGATTACCAGATGACCCGTCTATCCCTCAAAGGCCATCCGATGCAGTTTTTGCGGGACCGCTTCCAAGCTAAGGGCGTGCTGAGTTGTACGGAAACATCGAAGGCGGAGAGCGGCACGATTGTTCGCGTCGCCGGGATTGTGCTCGTGCGGCAGCGGCCCGGAAAGGGCAACGCCATCTTCATCACCATCGAGGACGAGACCGGGATCGCCAACATCCTGCTCTGGGCGCGCCTGTTCGAGATGCAGCGGCGGCCGGTGATGGCGTCACGCCTGATCGTAGCGGAGGGCGAAGTGCAGAAGAGCAAGGAGGGTGTCGTCCATCTGATGGCGACCCGCATCCATGATTTCACCCATGAGTTGGACCGGCTTTCGGATTCGCACCGGGCTGCCCTTCCGATCTGCCGTGCCGACGAGGTCGTGCATCCGCAACCGCCCCGCGCGCGGCACCCGCGCAATGTGCGGATCCTGCCCAAGTCGCGCGATTTTCACTGAGGCGCGGGTTCGCGTTCCTTCAGGATCGCCTCGACGGTGCGGTGATCGGCGATGGAATCGACATCGATGCAGGCCTCGGCGAAGGGCAGCGCGACCGCAGTCGCCTCAAGCCCGAAGCGCCGTCCGGCGATGCCAATCGCCTGTTGGATGCTGAGCAACCGCAGCCCCACCCCCGCCAGCATCAGCGGCCCGAACGCCCGGATCACGGCGCGACCGCGCTTGCGATCCTGCTCGATCGTCCGCCAGAGTGCGAGCACTTCCGCCACCTTCGGGTCGCCGAACCAGAAGAGATTGGCCCCGGACCAGGCCCCGCCCCGGAATTTGAGCCAAGTCCGCCGGTTGCGCGGATGCGCCGCGAGCAGCACGCGCCGTTCGACCACGCCCACCGCGAGGTTATGATCCTGCGCCCCATCGACGAACGCGTCGATTATCGCGTGATCGAGCAGCGCATTATCGGCGGCGGTGAGCAGAAAGGGAAAGTTGTTCGGATTAGCCGCGATGGCGCCCGCAACGGCTTCGCTCACCGATGATCCGCCCGATCGCGTGGCGATGTCCGGATGATCGCGCATCCATGGGACGGCATCGAGCAGATGTTCGGGCTCCTGCGCCAGCACGATCACCCTACCGATGGCGGGATGCTCCGTCAGCACGCGGGCCACGCGCGACAGCATCGGTTCGCCCGCTACCGCGATCAACGCCTTGTCCTCTACGCCGAAATGCTGCGCCAGCGGGTCGATGCCCGGCCGGCGGCCGGCGATGAGCAGGGCTGTGATCGAACGCGGCGCTATCATTAGAACGAGGGCATCCTTCCGGGACTCGCAATACAGCGGTTGCGGCCCTAGTAAATGGCCAGCGAGGGGGATGTATGCGTTTAAAAGATTGCCACAATATCGATCATTTCCGGCAGCTCGCCAAGACGCGGCTGCCGTTTCCGGTATTCCACTATATCGACGGCGCCGCTGATGATGAGGTGACGCGCCGCCGCAACCGGGACGCGTTCGACAGCTGCGATCTCGTGCCCAATGTGCTCTCGGGCCATGCCGAGATCGACATGAGCACGACGGTGATGGGCCGTAAGATCGCGATGCCGTTGTTCCTGTCGCCCACCGCGCTGCAGCGGCTGTTCCATTGGCAGGGCGAGCGCGCCGTCGGCCGCGCTGCGGAGAAGTTCGGCACCTATTTCGGCATCTCCTCGCTTGCCACGGTAAGTATCGAGGAAGTTGGGTCGCTCATCTCGACGCCCAAGATGTTCCAGCTTTATGTCCACAAGGACAAGGGGTTGAACCGCAGCATGGTCGATCGCTGCAAGGCGGCGAAGTTCGATGCGCTGACGCTGACGGTCGATACGATCGTCGGCGGCAATCGCGAGCGTTGCCTGCGCACCGGCTTCTCCTCGCCACCGAAGCTGACGCCGACGTCCGCCGTGAGTTTCGCGCTCCATCCGCGCTGGACGCTTGATTATCTGTTTCGCGAGAAATTCGCCCTGCCGAACCTCAACACGCATGTGAAGGAGGGCAGCAACGTCGCCCTGTCGGTGGCGGATTATTTCAATACGATGCTCGACCAGTCGCTCGACTGGAAGATGGCCGAGCAGATCCGCGCCGACTGGGGCGGGGAGTTCTGCCTGAAGGGGATCATGTCGGTGGCCGACGCCAAGCGCGCGGTCGATATCGGTGCGACGGCGATCATGGTCTCGAACCATGGCGGGCGTCAGCTCGATGGGAGCCGTGCGCCGTTCGATCAGCTCGCCGAGATTTGCGATGCGGTTGGCGACAAGCTCGACGTGATCTGCGACGGCGGCGTCAGCCGGGGTACGCATGTCCTGAAGGCGCTGTCGGTGGGCGCCAAGGCGTGCTCGGGCGGGCGGCTCTATCTCTATGCTCTTGCGGCGGCGGGGCAGCCGGGCGTCGAGCGCGCGATCGGCAAGCTGCGGGATGAGATCGAGCGCGACATGAAGCTGATGGGCGTGAAGAATGTCAGTGAACTGAACCGGGACAATCTGCGCTGGCGCTAGCACCATGATCGACCTTTATTTCGCCGCGACGCCCAATGGGTGGAAGATCACGATCATGCTGGAGGAGTGCAGCCTCTCCTATGTCGTCAAACCGGTGGACATAGGGCGCGGCGAGCAGTTCGCGCCTGATTTCCTGGCCATCAGCCCCAACAACCGCATTCCCGCGATTGTCGACCATGACCCCGCCGACGGGGGCGAGCCGATAACGATCTTCGAAAGCGGTGCGATCCTGCTTTATCTCGCCCGCAGGAGCGGGCGTTTCATGCCAGCGGATATGCGGGGGCAGAGCCGGGTGGAGGCCTGGCTCATGTGGCAGATGGGCGGCCTTGGCCCGATGCTTGGGCAGAATGGGCACTTCAAGCTCTACGCCCCCGAACGGATCCCTTATGCGATCGATCGCTATGCGCGGGAGGCGGATCGTCTTTATGGCGTGCTCGACCGGCAGCTCGCGGAGACGGGCGCCTATGTTGCGGGCGCGGACTATACGATCGCTGACATCGCCTGCTTTCCGTGGGTTATCACACACAAGGCGCAGGGGATCGACATGGCGAAATTCCCACATGTCGCGCGATGGTTCGCCGAAATCCGCGAACGTCCGGCTGTGAAGGCCGGCACGGCGATAGGGCGCATGGCGCGTCCCGATGAAATCGATGCTGAAACAAAGAAAACGCTGATGGGGATCGGGCCTTGATTGAATTCTTCTTCGATTGCTCGTCACCCTGGACCTGGCTCGGCTTCGAAAGCATCCAGCCGCTTGCTGAAGAGTTCAATGTCCCGATCGTGTGGAAACCCATCCTTGTCGGCGGCGTGTTCAACGCCGTGAACGGCAGCGTATATGCGGCTCGGCAGGACCCGAACTCGCCCAAGATGCGCTATATGGGCAAGGATCTGCGCGATTGGGCCGGGCTGCAGGGTTTGCAGATCAAATTCCCGCCCAGCGTCTTTCCGGTCAACAGCGTCAAGGTGATGCGCGCGTGTTGCTGGCTTGGATCAGAATGCGTGCCTTTCGCGCGGGCTGCGTTTCACGCTTATTGGACTGATGATCGAGACATCTCGCAAGATGCCGAGATCGCGGCCCTCGCCCATCGATGCGGGCTTGATGAGGCGAAGCTGTTCGCCGCCATTGCCACTGATGAGGTGAAGGCGATGCTGCGCGCCAACACTGACGAGTTGATCGCGCGGGGCGGGTTTGGCTCTCCCACGATATTCGTCGCGGGCGACGACATGTATTTCGGCAACGACCGAATGCCGCTCGTGCGCGCGGCGCTGGAGCGCGCCCGTTAGGCCTGCACGCGCCTCCCGCTCCAGTCGAGGCGGCGGGTGACGTACATCACGAAGGCCAGCGCCGCGAAGAGCATCAGCGATCCGATCAGCAGCGAATAAGCCTCCAGGCTGAGCAGCACATAAAGCACCGCATAGAGCGCGATCAGCAGCCCGCCGACGAAGCCCGCGCGCCGCCAGCTTTTCAGCACGGCGGCGGAATAGCTCGTGATCAGGCCGATGATGCCGCCGCTCGCGACCAGATAGGCGGGGGTGAAGCCGATCACCTCGGCGAACGCCAGCAGCAGCACGAAGAACAGCACCAGCGCCGCCCCCACTAGCAGATATTCGACCGCCGAGACGCGCACGCCGCCGATCACGTCAAACATCAGGAATGCTAGGAAAGTGAAGCCGATGAACAGGAAGCCGTACTTCGCCGCGCGGCTGACCTGATCGTAGAGATCGACTGGTTGGACGAGATCGACCCGGGCCTGGAAATCGCCCGCCGGCATGACTTCGATCCGGCTCCCGGCCACGTTCGCGCTTTGCGCCGCATCCTCGGCGGAGACCAGCGACACGCCGAGCGCGAGATTGCTGATCCGGTAGGTCGCGGTGAAGCCCTTGTCGCTGACCTTGCGGTCCGAGGGGAGAAAGCCGCCGGTGAAGCTTGGGCTAGGCCAGCTTGATCGTACTCTCCAGATCGTTTCGCCAGCTTTCGGCGCGAGCGCGAGGTTGGCATTGCCTCGGAAGCCGAAGCTGAAACGCGCCTCGATCGGGCCAGTGCGAAGCGGCGCGCCGTCGAACCAGGCGAAGAAGCCGGACCGGTTGGTCGAGGCGAGGCCATTGCCGGGCTGAAGCACCAGCGGCGTGCCGTTGATCGCAACCTTGTTGTTGGCTGCCACGCCACGCGCGTCGGAGAGGCCGAAGCGGATTTCTGCCCGGTCAAAGATCAGCCGGTCGAGCGTGACGCCGTAGCGCGGCAGATCGGACGGCAGCGCGAACTGCGCCTCACCCTTGACCACCGTGTCATAGACCACGGCGTCGTAGATCGAGCGTTGGCGGCGCTGTGGGTCAATCTGGCTATCAAGCGTCACGGTTGCCGGTGCCACGAACAGTTCGCGCCAGACCGTGCGGCTCTTGGAAACTTCACGGCCTGCCTCGGTCACGGTCTCGGTGGTGGTGTCCTGAAAGGGGATGACGAGCATCGGGCCCGCAAAGGTCTGCGGACCGCCCCAGCCTTCGGCGATCGACGCGCGGGCAGTCTCGGACTGGCTTTGCCGGTCGTAGATCAGGAGCCATACCGCAAAGAGCGGGATCGAGAGGATGAAGCCGACCAGCATCGCGAAGAGCAACTTGCGGCCGGGGGAACGCTCGGGCGTCGCATCGTCCATCATATTATCCTAGCGATGAAGCGTTGCTTTTCATAGACGAATAGAGGGAGTGGTCAAGCGGACATGTCATGAAACGAAAAGGGCTCCCAAGGGAGCCCTTTGAAATTAATTTATTCGACGTGCCTTAGTACACCCGCGCCTTCGGCTTGATATACTCCGCCTCGTCGGTCAGCGTGTAATCGTGGACCGGGCGGTAATCGAGGGTGACCTTGCCGCCGGAGCCGCCCCAGCCTTCGAACCAGCTGACGGTGTGCTTCATCCAGTTTGCGTCGTCCCGATCGGGATAATCCTCGTGCGCATGGGCGCCGCGCGATTCCTTGCGGTTGTTCGCGCCTTCCATGGTGCAGATCGCCTGCGACATCAGATTGTCCAGCTCAAGCGTCTCGATCAGGTCGGTGTTCCAGATCAGCGAGCGATCGGTCAGCTTGACATCCTGCAGCCGCTTGTTGACCCGCTGCATCTGCACCACGCCCTCGGCCAGCAGTTCGCTGTCGCGGAAGACGGCGGCGTGCTTTTGCATGGTGCGCTGCATGTCCAGGCGAATTTCGGCCGTTGGCGTTTCGCCCTTGGCGTTGCGGTAATGGTCGAGGCGAGCCAGCGCGAAATCGGCCGAGTCGTTCGGCAACGCCTTGTGCGCGCCGTTCGGCTTGATGTTTTCCTTGAGGTGCAGGCCGGTCGCGCGGCCGAAGACGACGAGGTCGATCAGCGAGTTGGAACCGAGGCGGTTGGCGCCGTGCACCGACACGCAGGCCGCTTCGCCCACCGCATACAGCCCCGGAATGATTACCTCGGGATCGTCACCCTTCTTGGTGACGACCTGGCCGTGATAGTTACAGGGAATGCCGCCCATATTGTAATGGACGGTCGGCGTGACCGGCAGCGGCTGGCGGGTGAGATCGACGCCCGCGAAGATCTTGCCGCTTTCGGTGATGCCCGGCAGGCGCTCCGCCAGCACCTTGGGATCGATATGATCGAGGTGCAGGAAGATATGATCCTTGTGCGGACCGACGCCGCGGCCCTCGCGCATCTCCATCGCCATCGAGCGCGAGACGACGTCGCGCGACGCGAGATCCTTCGCGGACGGCGCGTAGCGCTCCATGAAGCGCTCGCCTTCGGAGTTGGTGAGGTAGCCGCCTTCGCCGCGCGCGCCCTCGGTGATCAGCACGCCCGCGCCGTAGATGCCGGTCGGGTGAAACTGCACGAATTCAAGGTCTTGTAGGGGCAGGCCGGCACGTAGCACCATGCCGCCACCGTCGCCGGTGCACGTGTGCGCCGAAGTCGCCGAGAAATAGGCGCGGCCATATCCGCCGGTGGCCAGCACCACCGCATGCGCCTTGAAGCGATGGATCGATCCATCTTCCATGCACATGGCGATCACGCCCCGGCACTCGCCATTTTCCATGATGAGGTCGATGGCGAAATATTCGATGTAGAAGTCGGCGTCATACTTCAGGCTCTGCTGATAGAGCGCGTGGAGCATGGCGTGGCCGGTGCGGTCGGCGGCGGCGCAGGTACGCTGCACGGGCGGGCCGGCGCCCATATTCTGCATGTGGCCGCCGAACGGGCGCTGGTAGATGGTGCCGTTGTCGTTGCGGCTGAACGGCACGCCGGCATGTTCCAGCTCGATCACTGCGGCCGGGGCTTCGCGCACCATATATTCGATCGCGTCCTGGTCGCCGAGCCAGTCCGATCCCTTGACGGTATCGTACATGTGCCAGGTCCAGTGATCGGGCGAATTGTTGCCAAGCGAAGCGGCGATGCCGCCTTGAGCGGCGACCGTGTGGCTGCGCGTCGGAAACACCTTGGTGATGCACGCGGTCTTGAGGCCAGCCTCGGCGCTGCCCATGGTGGCGCGCAGACCGGAGCCGCCCGCGCCGACAACGACGGTGTCATAGGTGTGATCGATGATCTTGTACGCCTCGGTCATCCCGCAGCAGCTCCCCCGACGGCAACCTTGAGGATCGAGAACAGCGCGAGCGCGCCGCCACCGATCGTGTAGAAATTGAGCAGGAGGAGCGCGGCCACCTTGAGCGCGTCATCGTGTACATAATCTTCGATGAACACCTGAAGCCCGAGCTTGAAGTGGTAGAAGACCGAGATCACCAGCAGCGCCAGGGGCACCGCGACGAAGGGCGATGCGAGCCAGAGCGCGACCACCTCATAATCGAACGATGGCAGGCGCAGCAGCGACACGACGAACCATACCATCAGCAGCACATTGGCCGCTGCGGTCACCCGCTGATGCCACCAATGATGCGCGCCCGACTTTGCCGAGCCAAGACCGCGGACGCGGCCGATTCCCGTTCCCGTACCCATCAGATCCTCACCAGTATGGGCACCCAGATCGCGGCGGTGATCGCGATCGAGATGACGATGGTCATCGTCGCCCAGAATTTGTTGGTCTTGAGCTCATATCCCGCGCCAGTATCCAGCACGAAATGGCGCAGGCCCGAGCACAGATGCTGGAAGAAGGTCCAGGTCAGGCCGATGCCCACAATGCGGCCAAGGATATTTCCGATCGGATTGCCGGATACGATGAAGTCGTAGAATAGCGCGTAGCTGGCCGGACCACTCGCGATCGCGACCAGCCACCACAGCAGGATGAGCACGCCGCCCGTCGCCATTGCCGTGCCCGTGGCGCGATGCAGGATCGAGACCAGCATCGCCGGTCCCCATCGCCAGATCGTCAGGTGCGGCGAAAGCGGCCGCGCTGCGTTTCGAGACATTCCGATCCCCAAGTTGATTGCCGGTGTCTTTAGCCCCTCCAGCCGATCATGCAATCCTGTAAGGCTGCTGTAAGGTTGGCATTTGTGCGAGTGCGTTATATGGCCCGCCCACTAGTTTGAAGGTGGCGGGCAATGAGCATTACCCTGATCAAGGAAGCCGATCTGATCGAGAGCGTCGCCGACGCGCTCCAGTTCATCAGTTACTATCACCCGATGGATTACATCCGCGCGCTGGGCGTGGCCTATGAGGCGGAGCAGGGCCCGGCGGCGAAGGACGCGATCGCGCAAATCCTCACCAACAGCCGCATGTGTGCCGAGGGCCATCGCCCGATCTGCCAAGATACCGGCATCGTCACCGTCTTCATCAAATGGGGCCAGCAATGTGTGCTGGACAGCGAGAAGTCGCTGCAGGACGTGGTCGATGAGGGCGTCCGTCGCGCATATCTCCATCCGGAGAATCGGCTGCGCGCGTCGATCTTGAAGGACCCCGCCTTCAGCCGTGTGAACACCAAGGACAACACGCCGTGCGTGCTCAATGTCGAAATGGTGCCGGGGCATCATGTCGACGTGCAGGTTGCGGCCAAGGGCGGCGGCAGCGAGAACAAGTCCAAGTTCGCGATGCTCAATCCGTCAGAATCGATCGTCGACTGGGTGCTCGAGATGGTCCCGAAGATGGGCGCCGGCTGGTGCCCGCCCGGCATGCTCGGCATCGGCATCGGCGGCACGGCCGAAAAGGCGATGACCCTCGCCAAGGAATCGCTGATGGGCGATATCGACATGGCGCAGCTGAAAGAGCGCGGGCCGCAGAACGATATCGAGCGCTTGCGGATCGAGATTTTCGACAAGGTCAACGCGCTCGGCATCGGTGCGCAGGGGCTGGGCGGTCTCGCGACGATCCTCGACGTCAAGATCATGGACTATCCGACCCACGCGGCGTCGAAGCCGATCGCGATGATTCCGAATTGCGCCGCCACGCGCCATGCACATTTCCATCTCGACGGGTCCGGCCCGGCCTATCTGGAGCCGCCGAGCCTCGACGAATGGCCGAAGGTCGAATGGACGCCGAGCAAGGAATCAATCCGCGTCGATCTCGACACGCTGACGCCGGAGGTGGTGGCGAACTGGAAGCCGGGCGACCGGCTGCTGCTCAACGGCAAGATGCTGACCGGCCGCGACGCCGCGCACAAGCGCATTCAGGACATGCTGGCCAAGGGCGAGCCGCTGCCGGTCGATTTCAAGGGCCGGGTGATCTATTATGTCGGCCCGGTCGATCCGGTGCGCGACGAGGTGGTCGGCCCCGCCGGCCCCACCACCGCCACCCGCATGGACAAATTCACCGAGATGATGCTGGCCGAAACCGGGCTGATCGCGATGGTGGGCAAGGCTGAGCGCGGGCCGGTCGCGATCGAGGCGATCAGGAAGCATAAGGCCGCCTATCTGATGGCGGTGGGCGGGGCGGCCTATCTGGTTGCCCGGGCGATCAAGGGCGCCAAGGTCGTCGGCTTCGCCGATCTCGGCATGGAGGCGATCTACGAGTTCGAGGTCAAGGACATGCCGGTGACGGTGGCGGTCGATGCCACCGGCGAGAGCGTCCACCACACCGGCCCGCTGGTGTGGCGTGAGAAAATCGCGCGGGAGCGATTGCTGGAACAGGCTTGAAGCCTCACCCCTCCCCTGCAGGGGGGCGGGGGTGGGGCCTATTCTCCCCACGTACCGTCGAATCAGGCCGCACTGCCCCACCCCAACCCCTCCCCTGAAGGGGAGGGGCTCCTTCGTGTGGGTTTGGTGCTCTAAAGTCACATCTTCACGGTCCAGAGTGCCGGACATGAAGACACGGTTCGGAAAAAACCATACGTTCTCATTGTCTTGTGCCACTGCAAGCCGATAACTTCACAATCCTCGCGCATAACGCCATCCTATGCGAATAAAAAATGGCGGTTTTCCGAGGGTTTTCAAAGAGCCATGGCCTGCATGGCATGAAATTATGGCTGTAGGAAATTGAAAGTGGTGGAGCCAGTTTTCGACCTATTGCGGGCATTCCGCGTTCTCCCGCATGCGGAAGAGGGCTAACCGATAGGCACTTTCCACCCAGAGCAGTCATGCCAGCGCAGGCTGGCATCCATGGCTCTATCCTTCGAGGACCGTTCTATATTCAGAGATACATGGACCCCAGCCTGCGCTGGGGTGACGGGGGAGGCTTCAGCCCAGCGCCACCTGAAGGCGCGTGATCCGCGAGGTGTGGATGCGCCACTGGCCGTCCACGCGGCGGTAGGTTTCGTGATAGTGGCCGCAGCCGTGGAGGGTGACGGTGGTGCCGTCGGCGTTCCAGATCTGGTCCTCCATCGCGATCACGCCGCGCGCCTCGGTTTCTGAGAGGATCTCGATTTCGTGGCAGTGACCGTGGTGGACGGTACGGGAGGCGCCCGCCGCGCCCCGGATGAAATCAGCAATGACCTGTCCGCCCTCATAGACCCAGTCATTGCTTTCAGCGGCGCGGCCGTCCTCGCCATGACCGTCGATGCTGAAGGAGGCGCGGGCGTCGAACACCGCGTCGTCGCAGAAGATGGTGCGCAGGCCCGCCCAGTCCTTCGTGTCCATGAAGCGGAAATAGCGGCCCTTAAGCTGCTTGATCTCCTCGATTGCGAGCAGGCGGGTGGCGGGGTCGAGTTCGGGCATGGGGCATCCTCTCCGGTTTTTGCGGGGGATAGCATTGTCCGCCATGCTCGCGGACTGTGACATGCGCCAGCGCCGGATTTGTTTCAGAGAAAAGAACAAGTTCCCCGGCGAAGGCCGGGGTCCAGTATCGAAGCGCTTATAACTGGACCCCGGCCTTCGCCGGGGAACAGGTCTTGATCGTAGCGTCAGAGACTCAGCCGAAAATGGACAGGTTAAGCGGTTCGCTCTCGCCGAACCAGATGACGTGCGCGGTGTGGTCGGCGAGGTCATTGCTAGTATTGGCGTGTGTGAAGATGGTTAGGGCGCCGCGATTGAGCGCGGCCCATGCCGCGAACGGGCCGAAGCTCTCCGGAGCGACGGTGAGCTGGCAGCTGCCGCGCGGATGCGGGCCGATGGGTTTTGTGTGAAAGTGCCCGACCGCGACGCCGAACCGGCGCTGCGCTTCCTGCGCGAGCGTCCGGGCGGTCTCGACCTGCTCGGGATCGAAATAGATATGGGCGTGGAAATTCTCGATGTCGTGCATGGTGCCAAGATTGGGCGTCTCGCATCGAGATCAAGTCGTGAGGTTCGCGTACCGAAAAAGGGCGGGAGTCGCCTCCCGCCCTTTGGTGGTTCCGCTGGAACGTGTCAGAGTTTGCCGGTGAGTTCGGGTACGATCTTGAAGAGGTCGCCGACGAGACCGATGTCGGCGACCTGAAAGATAGGAGCGTCCTCATCCTTGTTGATGGCGATGATGGTCTTGCTGTCCTTCATGCCGGCAAGGTGCTGGATCGCGCCGGAGATGCCGACCGCGATATAGACTTCAGGCGCGACGATCTTGCCGGTCTGGCCGACCTGATAGTCGTTCGGGACATAGCCCGCGTCCACCGCGGCGCGGCTCGCACCAACCGCGGCACCAAGCTTGTCCGCCAAGGGCTCGATGACCGCGTGGAAGTTCTCGCTGTTCTGAAGTGCGCGGCCGCCCGAGACGATCACCTTGGCGCTGGTCAGCTCCGGACGCTCGGACTTGGCGATCTCGGCGCCGACGAAGCTTGAGAGACCCGCATCGCCCTTGCTGGAGACGGCCTCGACTGCGCCCGAGCCGCCGCTGGTCGCGGCCTTCTCGAAGGCGGTGCCGCGCACGGTGATCACCTTCTTCGCGTCCGAGGACTGCACGGTGGCGATCGCGTTGCCGGCATAGGTCGGGCGGGTGAAGGTGTCTTCGCTCTCGACCGAAAGGATGTCGCTGATCTGCATCACATCGAGCAGGGCAGCAACGCGCGGCGCGATATTCTTGCCGTTCGAGGTGGCGGGCGCGACGAAGGCGTCGTGATGGCCCATCAGTTCGACGACGAGCGGCGCGACATTCTCGGGTAGCGCATTGGCATAGGCTGCATCGTCAGCGACGTGGACCTTGCCGACGCCAGCGATCTTCGCGGCAGCCTCGGCGACACCGCCGACGCCCTGGCCAGCGACAAGGAGATGGACTTCGCCGAGCTTGCTTGCAGCGGTGATGGCGGGGAGGGTGGCGTCCTTGAGCGCGCCGCCTTCATGTTCGACCCAGACGAGCGTCTTCATGCTGCAACTCCCAATGCCTTGAGCTTGGCCACCAGTTCATCGACATCGGCCACCTTGACGCCTGCCGAGCGCTTGGGCGGCTCGGCGACCTTGAGCGTCTTGAGACGCGGAGAAACGTCTACGCCAAAATCAGCAGGGGTCTTCTGCGCGAGCGGCTTGGACTTGGCCTTCATGATATTGGGGAGCGACGCATAGCGCGGCTCGTTGAGGCGAAGATCGGTGGTCACGATCGCGGGCAGTGTCAGGCTCACCGTCTCCAGACCGCCGTCCACTTCGCGGGTGACCTTCACGCTGTCGCCCTCGACCTCGACTTTCGAGGCGAAGGTACCCTGCGGACGGCCGAGCAGCGCGGCCAGCATCTGGCCGGTCTGGTTGCTGTCGTCATCGATTGCTTGCTTGCCGAGGATTACCAGCCCAGGCTGTTCCTCGTCGACGATCGCCTTCAATATCTTGGCGACGCCCAGCGGCTCGACCTCGGTCTCGCTAACCACCAGGATCGCGCGGTCAGCACCCATCGCGAGTGCGGTGCGCAGCGTCTCCTGCGCCTTCTGCTCGCCAATCGAGATCGCCACGATCTCGGTCACGACGCCCTTTTCCTTCAGCCGGATGGCTTCCTCGACCGCGATCTCGTCGAACGGGTTCATCGACATCTTGACGTTGGCAAGATCGACGCCACTTCCGTCCATCTTCACCCGTGGCTTCACATTATAGTCAATCACCCGCTTCACCGGGACCAGGACTTTCATGGAACGCTCCTCTCAAATACCAAATGCCAGCTTTGCAATTTCGCATCCGGCTTGGCCGGGGACGAAGTCCGGGCCGGAAAAAGCAATGATTACCGGGCGCAGTTCATGCCTAACCTTCAAAAAGCAAGTGTGAATTTGCGAAATTTCAAAGCGGTTTTGCAAATTCACCCATGCCGTAACGTCACGCCGCCTGCTTCACCTGTGCGACAATCTTCTTGGCCGCATCCCCCAGATCGTCAGCCGAAACAATCGGCAGGCCGGAATTGGCGAGGATGTCCTTGCCCTGCTGGACATTGGTACCTTCGAGGCGGACGACCAGCGGAACCGACAGGTTCACTTCCTTGGCGGCCGCGACGATGCCCTCGGCGATGATGTCGCACTTCATGATGCCGCCGAAGATGTTGACGAGAATGCCCTTCACCGCCGGATCGCTGAGGATCAGCTTGAACGCGGCCGTCACCTTCTCCTTGGACGCGCCGCCACCGACATCGAGGAAGTTGGCGGGGAATTCGCCGTTGAGCTTGATGATGTCCATCGTCGCCATGGCGAGGCCGGCGCCGTTGACCATGCAGCCGATCGTGCCGTCGAGCTTGATGTAGGCGAGGTCGTATTTGGACGCCTCGATCTCGGCGGGATCTTCCTCGGTCTCGTCGCGCAGCGCGAAAATGTCGGGGTGGCGATAGAGCGCGTTCGAATCGAAGCTCACTTTCGCATCGAGCACCAGGATCTTGCCGTCGGTGGTCTCGATCAGCGGGTTGATCTCGAGCATCGACATGTCGGTCGCGATGAAGGCGTTGTAGAGCTGCTCGGCGGTCTTGGCCGCCTGCTTGTTGAGATCGCCCTTGAGCTTGAGCGCGAAAGCGACCGCGCGGCCATGGTGCGGCTGGAAGCCTTCGGCCGGATCGATGGTGATGGTGCGGATCTTTTCGGGCGTGCTGTGTGCGACTTCCTCGATATCCATGCCGCCTTCGGTGGAGACGATCATCGCGATGCGGCCGGTCTTCCGGTCGACCAGCATCGACAGATAATATTCCTTCGCGATGTCCGCGCCGTCAGTGATGTAGAGGCGGTTGACCTGCTTGCCCGCTTCGCCGGTCTGGATCGTGACGAGGGTGTTGCCGAGCATCTCGGTCGCGTTCTGGCGGACTTCGTCGAGGGTCTTGGACAGGCGGACGCCGCCCTTGGCGTCGGCCGGCAATTCCTTGAACTTGCCCTTGCCGCGCCCGCCGGCGTGGATCTGCGCCTTCACGACATAGAGCGGCCCAGGCAGCTTCTTGGCAGCCTCAACGGCTTCATCGACCGACAGCGCCGCATAGCCGGCGGGAATCGGAGCGCCGAACTTCGCCAGCAGTTCCTTGGCCTGATACTCATGGATGTTCATGGTGCGCGTGAATCCCTCGTGAGTCTTCTAATCGCGACGGCCTAAAGCATATCGCGGCGCACAAGGAAAGTCTGACGAACCCCGTGAAAAGGTCAGGTCGCGATGGCGCAGCCGATGCCGGCCTTGGCAACGACCTTGAGGATATGCGGGTCATTAAGCGCGCCGAGGCGGTGCAGCAACTCGTCAATCGTCATGTCGCCGACCCTGCGGGTGCCGAGCTTGGAGAGCGAGCCGAGGCGGCGCAACTCCTGCATGCTGAGGCGATCGACAAGGCGCTCGGCCATGCAACTCGCCATTGGGCGGGAGAGGCCGGCTTCCATCAGACGCGTGCGGACTTTCGCTTCAGGAGACATCGTCGCGCAGGCGGAGAGGGCCAGAAGGAAAGCGATACCGAGGGGCTTCTTCATGACCAATCTCCAACCGTCATGCTGAATCTGGTTCAGCATCCATCGTCCAGCAAGCGCTGCGGCAAGTGGCTTGTTGGATCTGAACCAAGTTCAGCATGACGGAAAGCTGAATAACACCCTATATGGGCATCATGTCGCTCTGGATTGGCCTTTTGTTGTTCGTTCTTACCGTCGCCCTCATGGAGGGCGTGGCCTATGCCGCGCACCGCTGGGTGATGCATGGGCCGGGCTGGTTCCTGCACGCGAGCCATCATCGTGCGCGCACCGGCATGTTCGAGGCGAACGACTGGTATGCGGTGATCTTCGCCATTCCCTCGATCGCGCTGTTCTGGTGGGGAATCGGGCTGGGGCATGGCGCGAGCTATGCCTGGGTCGGCGGAGGCATCGCGGCCTATGGCGCGATTTACTTCGGCTTCCACGACGTGATCGTCCACCGCCGCATCGCGCACCGTTATGTGCCGCGCTCCAGCTATATGAAGCGGATCGTGCAGGCGCACCGGCTTCACCATGCCGTGGAGGCGAAGCATGGGACGGTCAGCTTTGGCTTCCTCTATGCGCCGCCGGCGCAGGTGCTGAAGGCGGAACTGGTCCGCGCCCGAGGCGATCGCGCGGCCTCTGAAGCATAAGGGATACGGCATGCGACTGCTGATAACAATTCTCGCCGCCGCGCTGGCCGCCTGCTCTCCCGCGTCTCGCGACGACCCGGTCGGTGGTCAGGCCAATGGATTGCGCGAACCCGATGTGCGCTACGAACCAACCCCGCAACCCGTGGTCGAAACCATGCTGAAACTGGCAAATGTCGGCCCGGGAGATCGCGTCTATGATCTAGGGTCGGGCGACGGCCGCATTCCGATCACGGCGGCCGCCAAGTTCGGCGCCAGCGGTGTCGGGATCGACATTGATCCGCGCCGCATCGCGGAGGCCAATGAGAATGCGAAAGCTGCAGGCGTCACCGATCGCGTGCAGTTTCGGAACGAGGATCTTTTCGCCGCGGATTTCAGCGACGCTACGGTGGTGACGTTGTTCCTTTATCCCGATCTCAATCTCAAGCTGAAGCCGCGCCTGTTGTCACAGCTTCGAGCCGGTAGCCGCGTCGTAAGCTATTATCACGACATGGGCGACTGGCAGCCGGACAAGGTGATCCCGACGCGCGACGCCAAAGTCTATCTCTGGACCATTCCGGGCTGAACCCCTGCTGTGGCCTTATTTCCTGGCTGGCACGCGCCACATGTAGATGCTGTTGCTGCCCACGGTGGCGGTCTTCTCCGGCTCCCAGTCGCCCATGGTGAAGGCATGGCTGACGATCCGGGTACCGGGCTTCAGTTCGGAAAGCAGCTTCGGGCGCAGCTTGAGATTGAGCGAGTCGAGCAGATACAGCGTCACGACGGTGGCGTCGGAAAAATCGGTCTTGAAGAGATCGGCCTGCCGGAAGCTAACCTCGTCTGTCACACCGGCCGCCTTTGCATTTGCCCGCGCTTCGGCGATCCGCGCCGGATCAATGTCGATCCCAACTGCGCGAACCCTGAACTTTTTCGCGGCGGCGATCGGTATGCGGCCGTCGCCGGACCCGAGGTCATAAAGTACGTCGCCGTCCCGCACTTCCGCCATTTTGAGCATCTCGTCCACGACTTCCGGCGGCGTCGGCACATAGACGACGTCCGGTGTTCGCGTACCGGAATCCTGCGCAATGACCGGACTGGCGCTCGTTAGCGCGCCGATACTAATTGCAAGTGCTGCGGCGAGTGTAACTGCTTTCATGGCGCGAGCTCCTCCTTGTCGGTGGGCGTGAGAAATGTGAGCAAGATGCCGCCCCCCAACAGCACGGCGACCCCCGCCAGTGCACCCCAGCCGGTGTAGGCGAGGCTAGAATAAAGCAGATATGCGCTGGTCAGGCAGAACACCGCCGGCAGGACCGGGTAAAGCGGCACGCGGAAAGGCCGGGGGCGGTCGGGCTCCCGTCTGCGCAGGACGAACAGCGACAGGCCGACCAGCAGCAGGAAACCCCAGAAGACCGGTGCGGTATATTCGATCGCGGTCCTGAAACCGTCCTGCGCGAGCGCCCCGGCGCCGACCAGCACGAGAGCGATCGCGCATTGCGCCAACAGGCCGTTGGCGGGCGTATTGCGCGCGTCGTCCCATTGGCCCAGCCAGGAAAGGCCCTGGTAGCTCCGGCCCAGCGCGCAGGCGGTGCGCCCGCCGGTGATTGCCGTGGCGTTGGCCGATGTGATCGCCGCAATCGCGATCAGCAGGCTGATCAGCGCGCTGCCCGTATCGCCGAAAGCAAGGCGCATCACGTCGGCCGCCACGGCGTCGGTCGCTGCCATTCCGCCCAGCCCGAGCACTGAGATGAAGGCCAGGTTGACCAGCATGTATAGGAGCGTCACGATCGTCAGGCCCAGAACCAGCATGGGCGCGATCCGGCGTGCGCCGTCCTTCAACTCGGCGGACAGATAGGCCGCCTCGCTCCATCCGCCGTAAGTGAGCAGCACGAACACCATCATCAGCCCCAACGCGCTTTCGCCGGTGACGGGCGGCTGGATAGCGCCGGGCGGCGCAATCAACAGGCCCGCGACGATGACGAGCGCCAGGCCGCCGACCTCGATCGCGGTCAGCCACCGCTGCGCCGTCGTCCCCGACCGCACGCCAGCCCAGTTGAGAACGCTCACCACGATTACGGCTGCTGCTGCATAGACTGTCGAGGATAGCGGCCCGATCGGGACCAGCACGGCCATATAGTCACCGAACACATAGGCGAGCAGCGCGAGCGATCCCGTCTGGATCACGGTCAGCCGCGCCCAAGCATAAAGGAAGGCCAGTCTGTTTCCGAATGCACGCCGCAGGAAATGATAGTCGCCGCCGATATGGGGATAGGCGGAGGCAAGCTCAGCGTAGCAAAGCGCGCCGATGATCGAGAGCAGGCCGCCCGCCAGCCAGGCGATCAGCAGCGCCGCCTCGCTGCCCGCAACCCCCGCAACCAGCGATGGTGTGCGGAAGATGCCCGCACCGACCACGATCCCGACGGTGAGCGCCAGCAGATCGCGCCCACGCAAAGTAGGGAGCGTGGTGCCCAGAGATGGCATCGCCGTCGCCCCTTACCTGTCGATCTCTGAACGCGCGCAATGAGGCATATCGGATACCCGCTGATCTGGATCGCCCGGCAGCAGGCCACCATGCTTTGGGATCGAACAGGTGAGGAACGCTTAGGTTCCGGGATATCCCTGCGCGCTCAAGTTCATATCATTGCGACAGGGCACGGGTCGCTGAGGATCAAATCCCCGCGTACCACTCATAATCGTTGGTATCTTCCCAATAGCCGCCCTTGCCGTTGCCGATAGCGGCAAGGCTGTCGACCAGTTCGATCCGCTCGACATATTTGGCGTGCTTGTAGCCGAGCATGCGCTCGACGCGCAGGCGCAGGGGCGCGCCGTTGGGGATGGGCAGGGGGCGGTCGTTGAGCGCCCATGCGAGGATTGTCTGGGGGTGGAAGGCGTCGATCAGGTCGATCGATTCATAATAGTTCATCGGGCCGTAATCGTCGGCGCAGTGGAAGACGGCGTAGCGGGCGGTCGGCCGGATGCCGGTCAGATCGAGCAGCAGCTTGAGCGGGACGCCGGTCCATTTGCCGATCGCGCTCCAGCCTTCGACGCAGTCATGGCGGGTGATCTGCTCGCGCCGGGGCATCGAGCGGAGCTGCGCCATGGTGAAGGCGCGCGGGCGGGCGACGAGGCCGTCGATGGTCAGGCGCCAGTCGGCGAATTTGGCGGCGGCGTGGGCGGCGTAGGTGTCGCCGATGGGCATGCGGGTGCCGTTGGCGCGGAAGACGGGGGAGCGCTGGTCGGGGCTGAACTCGCGGGCGAGCGCGCTGCGATCGGTGATCAGGCGCTGGGCGCGGTAGGTGAGCGCCTCGCCGAGGCGGAGGGTTTCACGGAAATCCGGGCTGGCATTGAGCTTGTCGCAGCCGCCCAGCAGCAGTCCACCCGCCGAGACGCCGAGACCGCTGACCAGCTTGCGGCGCGAGATCATGAGGCGCGCGCCTTCGGCAAGCGGTAGCGGCCGGTAATCATCGAGCGGACCTCGTTGAACGGACCGGCGAGGATCACCATCACCAGATGCACGACAATGAACAGGGCGATCAGCATGGCCGCGATAAAATGGATCGAGCGGGCCGATTGCCGCCCCCCGAACAGATCGACCAGCCAGGGCCAGGCCATGTCCATCGCGGGGGACATGGCGAGGCCGGTCAGCACGATCAGGGGGAGCAGGACGAATAGCACGCCTACATAGGCGAGCTTCTGGAGGATGTTGTAGCGCAGCGCCGCCTCCCCGGTCGGGAAGCGCAGGCGGGCGTGGGCCTTTATGTCGCGCCAGATATGGTGTGGCGACAATTCGGCGCGTTTCGGCAGCAAATCCTTCTGGACATGCCGGTTAAGGAAGCTGGCGAGCCAGTAGAGTAGCCCGCAGATCACCAGCACCCAGGCGAAAGAGAGATGCCAGCGGCGGCCTGCCGACAGGCTGTAATAGGAGGGGATCGTCGCCCAGCCGGGGAAGGCCCGGGTCTGGACCTCGCCATATTTGTCGGTCCAGCGGCCGAGCACGCCCGTCGTCGGAATGTCGATATCGCCGATGCTCAGGATGCCCTGATCCGGCGTCGCGCCGATCGACAGCCAGGCGCGGTCGAGATTGGCGCCGTAATGGCCCCAGTAAAGGCGGGGATGGGCGTTGAAGATCATCAGCCCGCTCATCAGCATGACGAAGACGGTCACGGCGTTCACCCAATGCCAGATACGCGTGATGAGCCGGTGGCGGTAGACGAGCAGGCGTTCGGGCATCGGGGCTGGTTCGTCCATGCGGCGCGCTCCTGTTCCTGACGTATAGGGCGGTTTCCAGATCAATTGAAGGGGAGAGCTTCCGACGTCTCCGTCGCCCCAGATCGCGCGTTCGTCGCAGGCTGGGGCTTTCATCGACAGTCGTTACGCCGTCATCGCTACGTAGATTTCCGGATCGGCGGACATCGTTATTCACCCGTCATCGGCCCTGAAGGGCCCCAGCGAATGGAGGGACATATGGACGCATGCTTCGTCCGCACCACCGCGACCTGGCTGGCGGCGATCTTCGTCAGCAGCCTGTTCGTGACCGCGGCGACCTCGGTCGCCGCCATGATCTGATATGACCGGTGACGGTCAGGGAAGCCCCAGCAACTGAGACAGACCGTCAATGTAGCTGGGGCCGACCTGCACATTGGCCCCGTCGGTCAGCACGAGCGTGACCGATCGATTGGCCCGGCGGACCTCCGCCACCTTGTCCGGCCGCACGAAGGCCGAGCGATGGACGCGCACCAGCGCCGTCCCCGCCAGCTTATCTTCCAACGCCTGCATGGTCGTCCTGAGCATGTGGCTGCGCGTATCGGTGTGCAGCAGCACATAATCGCGCGCCGCCTCGATCCAGCTGATCGTGTCGATTGGAACGCGGCGCTGGCCGTGCCGCTCTGGCACCCAGAACCCCGCATCGCTTGCCGCCGAGGCATGGGTCCGGAGCGCCTCGACCTCGCCCGCCAGCGCATCGGCGCGCTGCGCCTGTGCCTGGATCTCGCGGCGGCGGCGGGCGCGGTTTACGGCCTGGCGCAGACGATCGAAGCGGACGGGCTTCAGCAGATAATCGGCCGCGTCCACATCGAAGGCGTCGGGGGCATATTGTTCGTGGGCGGTGATGAAGATGATCTCGGGGCGCTTGTCCTCGGGCATTTCGCTCGCGGTGCGCAGGCCGCTGCGGCCGGGCATCTGGATATCGAGGATCACCAGATCGGGGCAAAGCTGTCCGATCGCGGCGAGTGCGCCGTCGCCATCGCGGGCCTGGCCGACAATCTCGATGCCGTCGATGTCAGCGAACAGCGCGCAAAGCCGGTCCAGCGCCAGCTGTTCGTCGTCAACCAGGAGAACACGCATGTCGTTTCGACCCCGTTCGTCGATGCCTTAGTGGCAAACGGGGGCGCGGCTCAAGCGATTCGGGTGACTACATCGCACCCATGTCTTGCGGCGGCATGCCGATGCCGCCCATGCCGGGGGATTGCGGCGCGATCGCGAGCAGCTTGATGTCGAAAACGAGCGCCGCGCCCGGCGGAATCACGCCGTTGCCCGCGCCGGCATCGCCATAGCCGAGCTGCGGTGGGATCCAGAAGCGGTACTTGTCGCCGGGGCTCATCAGCAGGAGCGCTTCGGTGAAGCCGGGGATCAGGCCGCCGACCGGGAGCGTCGCGGGGCCGCCGTGGCTCGCGCTGGAATCAAAGGTCTCGCCGTTGGCGAGCTTGCCCTCATAATCCAGCACGACCATGTCGGTCGGCTGCGGCTTCTCGCCGCCTTCACCCTTTTCGAGCAGCTGATATTGCAGGCCGCTGGCCGTGGTGACGATGCCGGACTTCTTCGCATTGCGGGCGAGGAATTCGGACGCCGGCTCGGCCATCGCGACCTGACGGGCCGTGCCCTTGTAGGCGAGCGCCGCGCCTGCGGCCGCCACCAGCGCAATGCCGACCCACAGGGTAATCAGCGAACCCTTCTTGATCGGGCGCAGCGGGACGGCGGTCACTTCAGACATAAGGGCACTCGTTAGCTACGGACTGTGACAGGCTTGCTACCCGGCACAAAGCCGGGCCGGCAATACTTACCGGCTGCCGTCACGCTCCGCCCGCTTGCGCTCCAGCTTGCGGGCGCGACGGATGGCGGCGGCGCGCTCGCGGGCGCGCTTTTCCGACGGCTTCTCGTAATGACGGCGCAGCTTCATCTCGCGGTACACGCCCTCACGCTGCAGCTTCTTCTTGAGCGCGCGAAGGGCCTGATCGACATTGTTGTCGCGAACGATGATCTGCATAAAAGAACCAGTCTCCAATCCATTGCCGCCGGACGAGCGACGCCTTCCGCGCTCCCTGCCCGACAAAAGTTAACCGCATGCAAAACCGCCGCGAGGGCAAAGCCGCGCGTCGGAAAGGCGGGCCTCTATCACCATGCGGCCCCGGCTTCAAGCGATCTCCGCCACTATCGCGGTCAGGAGAGCGATGTCGGCGTCGCGCGACAGGCGGTGGTCGCCATCCTTGATAAGCGTGACGCGAACGTCGCCGCCGGCCAGCGCCTCGGCAAGGCGGAGCGACACCTGCCACGGCACATCCGCGTCAGCCTGCCCGTGTAGCAGGCGCACCGGGCAATCGAGCGGAATCGGCGCGTCCAGCAGCCGGTTGACCTGCCCGCTTTCCCAGAAGCCAAGCGTGGTAACGTAGGGATCGTCCGAATAGGCGGAAGGCTCGGCGATGCGGCCCTCGGTCTGCAGGATCGCCTTGTCGGCATCGGTGAAGCCCCATTCGGTGAAATCGGGCGCGGGGGCGATGCCGACGATGCCGGCCACCCGATCCGGAATGGCCAGCGCGACGAGCAGTATCAGCCAGCCGCCCATCGAGGAGCCGACCAGTATCAGCGGGCCTTGGGTGAGCTGGCCGATCAGATGGAGCACATCGTCACGCCAGACGGCGAGCGTGCCATCCTCGAATCGCCCTTCGCTGGCGCCGCAGCCCGAATAATCGAACCGCAGCAAAGCGCGGCCCTCGCGCGCGGCCCAGTCGTCGAGCGCGATGGCTTTGGTTCCCTCCATGTCGGACATGTAGCCGGGCAGGAAGACGATCGTCGGGCCGTTGCCGGCGCGTTGGCGGTACGCGAGGCGCAGACCGTCGGGGCGGGCCAGAAAGGACGGGGCGGTAGCGTCAGCCAAGGATGGCGCCGTCCCGGAAGTTCACACTAAGTTCTCGCCTATCGCGCAGCGGAGGGTTATACACACCCCGCTCATCCGCGGCAGAAAAGCTTGGGGTTCGCATGATGCGTCTCCCCTAGCATAAGTGGCGGGCTGTAGGAAAATGGTCTGTTCGGCGAGCGCGGCCCGCGCGTTTGAGACCTGGTTAAACGCGTTGCAATCGTCCCGACAGTTAGATGAACCGGACGGTGACCACCAACGAGGGGATAGCCACATGTCAGGGTGCGGCTAACAGCAACAGGAGGATGCCGACATGACCACCGAACTGACCGTACTTGCCTGGGGATGTCTATTGGCGCTCGTTCACATCTTTGCGGCGGGGCAGGCGCGGACGCGGCAATATGGTGCTAAGTGGAATATGGGGGCGCGCGATGAGGCGGTGCCGGAGCCTTCGCCGCTGGTCGGGCGGCTGTCGCGGGCGCAGGCGAATTTCTTCGAGACCTTTCCTGTCGTGGTGGCAGTGATCGCGATCCTTGCGATTTCGGGGCGGGCGAACGGGACGAGCGCGCTGGGGGCCTGGATCTGGCTGGTTGGGCGGGTGGTTTATCTGCCGCTCTATGCGTTCGGAGTGCCGGTAGTGCGGTCACTGGTGTTTACGGTGAGCTTTGTCGGGCTGGCGATGATGCTTTGGGTCGCGTTCATGGGATAAGTCCGTTGGGGCTGAGCCTGTCGAAGCCCCTTCCTTTCTAAAGTAAGGGAGCAATTCGACAGTCTCAGTGCGAACGGGTGGGTGGTGTGGTGGCTCAGAATCTGTAGCTGACGGTGCCCATGACGTTACGCGGCGCGCCCATGAAGCAATCGCCGCGCGCGAGGCAGGAGGCGTAGAATTTCTTGTTCAGCAGGTTGGTCGCGTTGATCGCGAAGCGCCAATTTTGCCACTCGATCTCCGCCAGCGCATCGACCGTGGTGCGCGACGGCGTGACGATGGACCAGACCGAGCTGGTCGAGACGCTCTTGCCGTTATGGACGACGCCCGCGCCCAAGCGCAGCTGCGCGCCATCCGGGATGCCGAATGTCTTGGTCGACCAGACCGACGCGGTGTGGCGCGGCATGTAATCAAGATCGGTGTTCACCTCGGATTTGAGCTTGCTGTAACCGTAATTGACCAGCAGCTCGAAATTCTCGGGCAAGCTGTGGCTGGCCTCGAACTCGACGCCCTTGGTCTTCAGCACGCCGGATTGGGCCGTGCCGCCGGCGGCGAGATAGAGGACGCGGTTCGCTTCCCGAATCTTGAAGGCCGTGACCGTGACGAGCGTGTTGCGCGCGGGCTGCCACTTGACGCCTGCCTCATATTGCGTGCCGGTCTGGGGTTGGTAGGGTGCGCCGAAGGTGCCGTCGCCATTGTCGATGACGCCCGCAATCGGCAGGAAGCTCTCGGTGTAGCTGAAGAAGGGCGAGATGCCCGCGCCGATCTCGCCAATGATGCCGGCGCGGAAGGTGGTGGCATTGTCCTTTTGCCCGGACGATCCGGTCACGCGATCGCGGCGGGCGCCGACGACGACCGAGACGCGGTCGAAGAAGCGGATCTGATCCTGCACATAGACGCCGAGCTGCTTCTGCGATTCATAGGAGAAGGGGCCGGTGCTTGGATCGTAGGTGAGCAGCGCGTCGGTATCGATGTCGTAGAGATCGATCACTTCGACGCCAAAGGCATAGCGCTTGCCGACCTTGTTCCAGCTGTAATCGACGCCGACGAGCAGGCTGTGCTCGATGTTGGCTCCGGTGTTGAACTTGAACTGAAGATTATTGTCGGTCGAGAAGACGTTCATCTTCGCGTTGCTGGCGTCGGCGTAGAGGCCGATGGTGCGGCCGTCGGCGCCATAGACCGCGAAGGGGTTGGTGGGGTTGCTGTAGCTGTCGGTATAATGGGTGAAATAATCGAGATCGCTGTCGATGTAGCGCGCCTTCAAGCTGAGGCGGATAGCGTCCGAGAATGCGTGGGTGATGGAGCCGCCGCCCTGGAGCGAACGGCCCGCATAGCGATCCCAACCCGGCTTGCCGACGAAGGTGAAGCGATCGAGCCGCCCGGCCGGATAGTCCGGGTTCGGCGCGAAGGTGCCGACGATCGGCAGGAATTGGGAGGTCGAGCCGGTGTCGTCCTCCTGATAGAGGCCCGTCAGCACGACATCGGTGTCGGGCGTGGGCTGCCAGCGGATCGACGGGGCGAACAGCACGCGATCGTCGGGCACATGCTTCACATAGGTGTCGGCGTCGCGGACGCGGGCCACCGCGCGGATCGCCAGCGTGTCGGACAGCGCGACATTGACGTCGCCCAGCGCTTCCTTGCGGTCATAGCTCCCGTAGACGAGGCTCAGCTCGCCGCCTGTCGTGAACTCCGGCGTCTTGGTGACGAGATTGACGAGGCCGCCGATCGAGCCTTGTCCGAACAGCACCGAGGCCGGGCCGCGCACGATCTCCACGCGGGAGAAATTATACGGGTCCGATGTGATGCTGGCATAATAGGAGAAGATATCGCGCATGCCGTCGCGGAACTGGAGTGCGTCGAGGCCGCGAATGTTGAAGCCGTCGACGCGGGTATCGCGGCCATAGGGACTGGCGAGGACGTTGGCGGCATATTTCACCGTGTCGCTGATGCTGATCGCGCCCTGCGACAGATACTGGTGCGCGGGGATGATGGTGATCGGCTGGGGCAGCTCGACCAGCGGAGTTTCCGTCTTGGTGCCGGTGATCGCGGCCTGCACGATTATGTCGTCAGCGGAGGCGAGCTGTTCCTGGGCTTGGGCGGCGGCTGCGAGGGTGGTCAGGACAGTTCCTGCGAGCAGGAGCTTGGCGAAATGGGACATTGGAAACCTTCTATTGCGTAAACGACAGGGGCCCGTAACGCCAATGTAATGATAATGCAAATTATTCTCATTAATATATTGCAGAAAAATTATGTTTCTAAACCTGGGCTGGTGGATAGCGAGGGTAACACCATATCGGGCGGGTAATCGGAGATGCTCAATGACCGCGACCCAACCCGCCCTCTTCATTCCGCATGGCGGAGGCCCTTGTTTCTTCATGGATGATCCGCAAGGGATCTGGACCAGTATGGCCGAATTCCTACGGTCTCTGCCCGACATACTGCCCGAACGGCCGAAGGCGATCCTGCTTGTGACGGCGCATTGGGAGACGCCGGGCTTTGTATTCACCGGCGGGACGCAGCCCGAGTTGATCTTCGATTATTATAATTTCCCGCCGCACACCTATCAGCTTCAATATCACGCGTCCGGCGCGCCCGCGCTGGCCGAGCGGGCCGCGGGGCTGCTAAGTGAGGCCGGTCTGCCGGCGGCGGTCGATGCGAACTACGGCTTCGACCATGGCGTGTTCATTCCGCTGAAGGTGGCCTTTCCCAATGCGGACGTGCCGGTGGTGGCGATGTCGGTCGACGCCTCGCTCGATCCGGCGCTGCATCTCGCGGCGGGGCGGGCGCTAGCGCCATTGCGGGACGAGGGCGTGGTGATAATCGGATCGGGGCTGAGCTCCCACAATCTCCGCGCGCTCGGCGATCCGCGCCTCCTGGCGGTGACTGGCGAGTTCGACGGCTGGTTGAGCGATGCGGTGGCGCAGGATCAGGACGAGCGCGCCAGCCGGCTTGCGAACTGGGCGACGGCGCCGTCCGCGCGGCTGACGCATCCGCGCGAGGAGCATCTTATCCCGCTGATGGTCGCGGCCGGCGCGGGCGCGGGCAAGGGCGAGCGCATCTATCATGACGCTGTACTCAACAGCGCGGTTTCGGCTTATCGCTTCGATTAGGGCATTAAGCCGTTCGCCCTGAGCTTGTCGAAGGGCTGTAATTTCCTAGTTGAAGGAAGAAGGGCAAGGCTTCGATAAGCTCAGCCCGAACGGTTTTTAGCGTGACGTCCTGGCGGGCGCTTTCGGCCGCGCGCACATTGCCTTCACTGCCGCCCAGTCAGCCGCGCTCAACGCCGGGCGGGGGGTGGCGATGGCCTTGTCCGCCGCGCTGAATCGGTCGCGCCGTTCGGTAGAGACCGGGTGGCTCGACAGCCAGGAGAAGGCGGTGTCGACCGTCTTGTTGCCGGTCTGATCGAGATTGCTCATGCGGGCGAAGAAATCCGCGGTAGGACGGGTCGAGATATGGTTGGCGGTGAGCGCTCGGATCGCATAGCCGTCGGCCTCGCTTTCGGCCGAGCGGCTGTAGCGGGCGTCGAGCAGGGCCTGCGCATATTGGACCCCCTTGTTGCTTCCGCCCAGCACCAGCCCGAGCCCGAACTGGCGAATCAGGCCCGCCATGACGTGGCGATGCTCGACATGGCCGATCTCATGCGCAAGCACGCCGGCGATCTCGTCGGGCGACTTGGCCTGTTTCAGAATGCCGTCGAACACCGCGATCTGGCCGCCGGGCAGGGCGACGGCGTTGGGAATCGGAATGTCGACAATGCGGATGCGCATCGTGCGCTTGCCCAAAGAAAGCTCGTTGCCGAGCCGGTCGAGCACGCGCTGGCCATCGGCCGATGTGCAGGTGCGGCCGCCGAGATCGCCGACCAGCGCATCGCCGAACGCCTGCTCCCACCGTTCGGGGACGAGCGGCGCGATGACGTCGGGGGCGCGGTAGAGGCCGAAAATGACGAGCGCTGAGACGGCGATACCGGCGATGACGGCGGGTATCAGGCCGACGCGGTCGATCATGCGGCCGTAGCGCTGTGCGACGGGAAGGGCTGCGGTCCAGTCCGGGGTGAGCGGGTGGTCGAAGCCGAGCCGCCAGCCGGGGTTGTTCTTGAGTCCGAAGACGTCCTTTGCGCCTTCGCCGCGACGGATCAGGTCGGCGATGGCGACGGACTCATGGCCATCGATGACGAGGCGGTCCCCTTCACGGCGGACCTGGACGATATGGCGGGTGGCGATGACGCCGTCGTAGAGCCAGGCTTCCATCTTTAATCGCCCTTCCTTTCAAGGGCGGGGTGGAGGGGTGGGTGCGCGCGTCTGCGCGCCTTATGACTCAAAAGCCCTTCGGGGGCTTCGAGCCCCCTCAGTGCTACCCCACCCTTACATCCCTCCCCTTCAGGGGCGGGAGAAAAATTATAAAGCCGCATCGTTAGATCGCACCCACATCGAAGGCGTCGAGCAGGCCTTCGCCCTGCTTCAACTCGGGCGTGGTCGATTGGGTCAGGGTGGCGAAATCGATCTCGCCGCCGGCTTCGAGATGAGTGATGAGGAATTTCCAGGTGCGGTAGCCAAGGAAGGCGTAGCCGACCCCGAGCGTGAATATCACCAGCAGAATATTGCCGACGATCAGCTTGAACCAATCCCACGTGCTGGCGCTGAATTCGAAATCGATGCTGGTCAGCGAGAGATGGCCGACCGCCTCGCGGAAATATTTGGCGTAGAAAGCCAGCGCGATCGCACTGATCGCGAGATAGACGGCAATGATGCCGAGCACGACGAACACGCCTGCACGCGCGGCTGCCCGGGGGCTGGCCTGTCCGCTTGAAATCGCCATGCCGACCGCGCCGATGGCGGCGACGCAGCCGACGATCGGAAGCAGGTAGAAGAGCAGGAAGCGCCCCATCAGCGGGCCGGGGCGGACGTCGGATTCGAAATGATGGGGGCCAAAGCTCATCGCGCGCCAGCGTTCGTTCCAAAGTTCGCACATCGACCATGGGATCATCAGGCCAGCCGCCGCCATGCCGATCGCCGGCTTCCAGATAGCCGACCAGCCATAGGCGAAGCCCGGATCGGCGCTGCCGCCCCGGATTCCGTGCCAGTAGGTGCGGCTCAGCCGGTAGCGGAGCGCGCGGAAGCGGGCGAGGCCGAAGATGAAGAGCAGGAACAGATAAAGCGCCGGAACAAGAATGCCGACCAGAACGAGATGCCCGCGCATCACCAGCGCCTGAATGCCGAAGTTGAGGATGAAGAGCGGCGTCAGGATCAGCACCGCCGCAAAGAGGAAGCCGATGAACAGCTCCATGCCGGTGCCGGTCCATTCAAGCGTGTCGTCAATGAAACGGGTGCGGCTCCAAAGATAACGGCGCTCGCGGGTCTTGGCCCAGAAACGGTAGATGCCGAGCGTGACGATCGTGAGCAACAGGTTCGTCAGCGCGATCGGCGCGAATTCCTTCCAGTTTCCCTGAAAGCCGAACGCGGTGACCTGCTCGCCCGGATCGCTCATCGTGCATCCCCCGATATTCCCGGCCTCAGGCCACACGCATTAGGGCGCACTGTCAATGGCGGATGATGCTTAACAACCCTCGTCATGCTGAACTTGATTCAGCATCCATTATCGCAACGTAACGGCAAATGTCCCGGTGGATGCTGAATCAAGTTCAGCATGACGGCAGGGGTTGTACCGTCCCGGCTTGACTTGGACGGCGGGGCTGATCATGGCTCGCTCCCTCAAAAATCGCAGCAGAAACGCCATGTCCGACGTCATTTCGATCACGCTTCCCGATGGCTCCGTCCGCGAGGTTCCGCGCGGGACTACGGCTGGCGATATCGCGGCGGCGATCGGGCCGGGGCTTGCCAAGGCGGCGCTGGCGGCGCGGGTGGACGGCGATCTGGTCGATCTGTCGCTGCCGATCAACGACAATGCGAAGCTTGCGCTGGTGACATCGCGGGACGAGGCGGATGCGCTCGAACTGGCGCGGCACGATTATGCGCATGTGCTGGCCGAGGCGGTGCAGGGGCTGTTTCCGGGGACGCAGATCACTTTCGGCCCTTCGACGGACGATGGCTTCTATTATGATTTCGCGCCCAAGGACCGGCCCTTCACCGAGGAGGATCTGCCGGCAATCGAGGCGGAGATGCGCAAGATCATTGCCGCCGACAAGGCGCTGACGCGTGAGGTGGTCGATCGTGACGTGCTGATCGCCAAATGGCGCGCGGCGGGCGAGACCTTCAAGGCCGAATGGGCCGCCGAGTTGCCGCAGGGCGAGGAACTGACCGTCTACCATTCGGGTGCCGACTGGTACGACATGTGCCGGGGGCCGCATCTGCCTTCGACGGGGAAGCTCGATCCGTCTGCGTTCAAGCTGACGCGGGTGTCGGGCGCTTACTGGCGCGGCGATCAGAAGAACGCGATGCTTTCGCGCATCTACGGCACGGGCTGGCTCAACAAGAAGCAGCTCGACGCGCATCTGCATCGGCTGGAGGAGGCCGCCAAGCGCGATCACCGCAAGATCGGGCAGGAGATGGATTTGTTCCACCTGCAACAGGAAGCGCATGGATCGGTCTTCTGGCATCCGCAGGGCTTCATCATATGGAGGCAGCTCGAAGCCTATATGCGCCGGGCGATCGACGGGGCGGGCTATCAGGAAGTGAAGACGCCGCAGATCATGGACGCGCGGCAGTGGGAGCAATCCGGCCACTGGGGCAAGTATCGCGAGAATATGTTCGTGATCCCCGACGAGGTACCGAACGTCGACGATGAAGGCCCGGTGATTTCGGGCGAGGCCGACTGGATGGCGTTGAAGCCGATGAACTGCCCGGCGCACGTCCTGATCTTCCGCCAGGGGATCAAGAGCTATCGCGATCTGCCGCTGCGCATCTACGAGAATGGCTGCTGCCATCGTAACGAGCCTCACGGCGCGCTGCACGGCTTGATGCGGGTGCGCCAGTTCACGCAGGACGACGCGCATATCTTCTGCCGCGAGGATCAGATCGTCGACGAGGTGAAGGCCTTCTGTGCGCTGGCCGACCGGATCTACAAGGATTTCGGCTTCACTTATTCGATCAAGCTCGCGCTGCGGCCCGACAAGCGGTTCGGCACCGACGAGATGTGGGACAAGGCCGAGGCCGAGCTGCGGGACGCCGTCGAGAAGGCGGGGCTGGCGACGCCTGAATACGGCTGGGCGGAATTGCCGGGCGAGGGGGCCTTCTATGCGCCCAAGCTCGAATGGCACCTGACCGACGCGATCGGGCGGACGTGGCAGGTGGGCACGATCCAGTCGGACCGCGTGCTGCCGGATCGGCTCGACGCCGGCTATGTGGGGGAGGATGGCGCGAAGCATCGGCCCGTAATGCTGCACCGGGCGATCTTCGGCTCCTACGAGCGGTTCATCGGCATCCTGATTGAGCATTATGCCGGGCGCTTCCCGCTCTGGCTCGCGCCGGTGCAGGCGGTGGTGGCGACGATCGTGTCGGATGCCGACGGCTATGCGCAGGATACGGTCGCCAAGCTGCGGGCGGCGGGGCTGCGCGCGGAGGTCGACGTGCGCAACGAGAAGATCAACTACAAGGTGCGCGAACATTCGCTGGCGAAAGTCCCGCACCTGCTGGTGGTCGGCAAACGCGAGGCCGAGGAAGGCACCGTCGCGATCCGGACGCTCGGACAGGACGGGCAGCGAATCATGAAACTCGATGAGGCGATCACGATGCTGACGAGCGAGGCGACGGCGCCAGACTTGCGATAGCCAAAGTCCGGATTTGCAACTCGGCCTCGGTCCTGGATCGTTTCGGGCCAGTCCATTCCCGGCAGGATCAAGAGCTCCGATTCGCTCTTAAAGGAGAGCGCCGGATCCCACCGCAAAACGGTTCGTCGCAAGATGCGGTCGAATCAACCGCTCGATCGCACGTCTTGCCGTGGATGTTCATTGACTAGACAGGTGAGTCTGAACACGCAGGGACGTGGAATATTTAGTTAACAAAGGAATTCATAATGGGTGTCATTTCGAAAAGGTCAGGACTTCACCTGCTGCTTGCAACGGCGGCCCTCGGTGCTTCCGGGAGCTTGTATGCGCAGCAGAACAACAACAGCGATCCCAGCTCCAACCCCAATATCATCGTGAACGCCACGCCCGCGCCCGATCCCTCCACGATGGTCGAAGGGCCTGAGGTCAAGGGCGTCATCGTCGCGCGCAACGCGGACAAGATCAAGGTCAAGGGTGCGGATGGCAACAGCACCGTCATCGGCATCATGCCGACCACAAAGGTCAAGGCCTCGTCCGGCCTGTTCGCCAGCAAGGGCGGCAAGCCTGACACAAGTTCGCTGCTCAACGGCATTCCGGTGACCGTCAAGACGTTGCAGGCGGCCGCTGGGCAAGGTGGCGCCGACCTCTATGCGAGCCAGATCAATTTCAAGAACAAGGATCTGAAGACCGCGACGATGATTCGTAACGCGACCGATCAGCGTTTCGAAGAGCAGACCGCGGCAACCGAAGCGCTGCGCGGCCGCATGGCCGATATCGACAAGTACAACATCAAGAGCACGACCAATGTGCATTTCGATACCGGCAAGGCAGTGATTTCCGCCGAGGACAAGGCCCAGCTTTGCGCCACGGCAACCGAGGCTGGCGCGACGGAAAATGCGCTGATGCTAGTCGTCGGCTACACCGACTCGGTCGGCGGCGAGGATTTCAACCAGACGCTGAGCGAAAAGCGCGCTGCGAAGGTTATCAACTATTTGCAGCAGGCCTGCGGCTGGAAGCCCTATCGCATGCTGACCCCGACCGGGATGGCCGAAGCGGACCCGCTGGCTGACAACAGCACGGAAGAAGGCAAGGCCCAGAACCGCCGCGTTGCGGTGAACATCCTCGTCAGCAAGAGCGTGGACGGCATGTAAGCTGCGCGGGGCGGCAGCGCTGCCCCGCAGTCAGACATTTCAGGGAAATGCACAATCAGGCCGGGAGCGGATAATCCGCTCCCGGCCTTGATCTTGTCTGGGCTTGTCGCTCGGGGAGCGCAAATCAGGCGGGCGGACTCCATACCAGTGGAATCGCGGTACAGGCGCCAACGTTGCCGCCCTTCATGGTGACCTGCCGCGCGGGATCCAAAGAAAATTCCGGCATGCCGGCAAGCCATTCGCGGAGGAACAGGATCACTTCCATCCGCGCCAGTCCCGCGCCGACGCAGCGATGTGGACCCACGCCCATCGTCGTGTGCCGGATCGGCGCCAGGTCCCGATCGAAGCGGGTCGCCTGGGGAGCATCGAAACAGGTGGGATCAAGATTATGAAGTATGCTCGGCAGATATATGAGATCGCCCTTGCGGATCGTCACGCCGTCGATCTGCAGATCCGTGACGGCGTTGCGGCTGACTGACACGGTCGGATAGCGGCGCATCAGTTCGTCCGCCGCCGCCGGGATCAGATCGGGGTTATCGCGCAGCAGCCGCTGGTCTTCAGGATGACGGGCGAGGTGGAGCGCGACCATGCCGATCATCGCCGCCACCGTGTCGAGGCCCCCGAACAGGAGGTTGCGGCACATGCGGCGCGCTTCGTCCTCAGTCCATTTCCGGCCGTCCACCGGCTCGGACAGGATGCGGCTGAACAGGTCGTCGCCTGGCTCGCGCATGCGCTGCTCGATGAATGGCCACAGATAATCGTCCGCCGCCTGCTTGAGACCCTCCACCGTCATCGATCCGTCGGGCCGGGTCAGCTGGACGCCAAGCTTGCGCAGCCGGGGCCGGTCTTCCAGCGGCACGTCAATGAGGCTGAGGAAGATGTTGAGTGGAAGGATCTCGGCGAAATCGGCAACGAATTCGCACGCGCCCCTGGGACGCAGCCCGGCGATCAGTTCGCGCGCCGCTTCGGCCACCTTCGGCTCGAGCGCCACGATGAAGCGCGATGCGAAGCCCTTCATGACGGGGCCGCGATAAGCCTTGTGCGCGGCACCGTCGGACTGGAGCGGTATGAACTGCATCACCTCGCCAAGGCCGGGCGTGACGGCAAGGCATTCGCTCGACAGGCGCTCGGTATCGCCCCAAAGCGCGCGCACGACATCGCCGCGCGCGCCGATCCAATGGCCTCCGTTAGCGGTCGTCCAGACCAGGCCCGGCCCGCCGAGGAGCGTGGTCCAAGCCGCGAAATAGTCTTGCTCGACGCCCGGCGGATTGAAAATGTCGAAGTCAACGACGCGGTCAGCCGGGACGTGCGGCGGTATGGCTGTCTCCGGCATGGGCACCCTCTCGATCGTTTCGGGAAGGCTATCGTTGGCCGTTTGCCATAGCACCTCTGCTTTAAGGCAGTGCGGGCCTTAATCGACGCTCCGCCCTTAGGACCGATCGCCATTTAGGTGATGCTGGCCTGCAAATGTCGGCTTTCCGCGCTTCCGGTGCTCACGTACTTTGAGTACGCTGTGCTCCGGGTCACGAAAAACCACCATTTTCGACTCAGCCTGACCTAAATGGCGATCGGTCCTAGATCGGAAACATATGCAGATAGGGCTCGGCTTCCTTGAAGACGCGGGCGACGCTGGGGCGGGCGTGCAGGCGGTTCAGATAGGCGGTCAAAATGGGGCGGTCTTCGCCGATCGGCACTGCCCGGTTGCCATAATAGAGCGCCGGGAAGGCCGCGCAGTCGGCGAGGGCGAAGACATCGCCCGCCGCCCAGCTTCGCCCGGCGAGGCGTTTTTCGAGCACATCGTAGCTGGTGGCCAGCTGGGCTTGCCATTTCGCGACGCCGAACGGATCCTTGTTCGCGTCCTGCGGGCGGATGCTGTCGCCGACGATGCTCGCCATCGGGTCCATCACATAATGGTCGAACATGCGGTCGAGGAAGCGGACCTCAAGCGCTGCATCCGCGTCGGCCGGGATCGGCAGGAACTCGCCGGGATAATATTGGCTGATATATTCAATGATGATGCTGCTTTCCGCGACGATGGCGTCGCGGGCCTCGTCCCTCAGCAAGGGGAATTTCCTGATCGGCCAGAGTTCCGCGAGACGGTCCCAGCTTTCGGCGTCGTGGGTCAGCATGGGCTCGAACGGCGTGTTGTTCTCGTAAAAGGCGATGATCGCCTTCCAGCAATAAGAGGACAGCGGGTGATAATAAAGTTTCAGGTCGTTCATTTCGGTCTCTCCTTTATGTTGGCCGTTAGACCTTAACACCGCGCCGCGAGCGCCAGATTAGGGCCGTCAGGGCCAGCGGCAGCAGCGGCGCTGGGTTGAAACGCGCCTCGGGAACCAGCAGCAGGAGGACGCTGGCGAGCGGGATCACGTACAGCGCGACAAGCGTGCGCGGCTGGATGCCTGCGCGGCACAGCCAGGCGATTGCGACGATCAGCAGCAGCTGATCATAGACGTAGAGATAGGGGCTGATCAGCGCGGTCGCCGTGACGAGCATGGCCATGCGGAGCAGCGGATCGTGCGAACCGCGCCAGATGCGTATGACCATGGCGGTCGCCATGATCGCGATGGCGATGTGGATCCCCCAGCCGACACTGGCGGGCAGGCCAGCCAGCCGCAGCGTTGCGTAGACGCTCGCCATCTTCTGCCAGCCGATGGCGCCGTCTGCGGTGAGCCTGCCGTAGAGCGGCATCATCGCGGCGAAATCCTGCCAGATGGCGGGGCCGAACAGGATCAGCCCGATCCCGAGCGTCGCCGCCGCGCCGACGGCCGCGCCCCCGAAGGCGCGCCAGTCGCGCGCCGCGATAAAGGCGATTGGCAGGAGGATGCCGAGATGGGGCTTCAGCGCGAGCAGGCCGAGCAGCATCCCGGCCGCGAACGGACGGCGAGGATAGAGCAGCGTGGCGGCGATCCAGATCGCAGCGAGCAGGAAGCCATTCTGCCCGACGATGCCACTGGCCAGGGCGGGCGGAAAGGCGAGCGCCAGAGCGAGAGCTCCCGGCATCAGCTTGCGGGCGCCGGCTGCATAAAGGCCGAGGGTGGCGGCCACCCAGGCAATAACCGCGGGGGCGAACGGCAAAGCACCGAATGGCAGGATCAGCAGCAGATAGGAGGGCGGATAGGCGAAGGGCAGGAAGGCGTCACCGATCGCGATGGCCTGGCTTTCGACTGCGCGGTGCGCGGCCAGATCATAGGCGTCGGCCGCGTTGCCCGCGAGGGTGAGCCTCGCCGCTGCCCAATAGGAGGCGAAATCGATCGGCGTGCCGTCGCGCAGGCTGACGTAAAGCGACTGCGCGATCACCATCAGCAGCAGCAGCGCGGCGAGCGTCCAGATGCGATGGGCGTGGCTTGCCGGTGCGCGATCCTGTTGGTCAGCCTTTTGTGCCTGCATGCCTTCTCTCAATTGCAGCCGGACAGAATGCCGTTGCCTTTTCTTAGCGACGCGCTGCGAAAACGTCACAGCTGCAAGGAATCTGGCGGTCATCGCGCCGGAGTGTCTTTCAATATCCTCGCGCCCGCATTACATGGCACCGATCTGAACAACCATAGGAGAAGACCCGATACGTCCCCCAATGTCGCCTAGGCGCCCGCTCGGGCAGCCGCCAATGCCGCTGAATGGCCCCCGCTTCAACGAATTCATCCAGTCCCAGAAGGTGCGGGTGATCGATGAAAACGGCGAAAATCTGGGTGTGATGTATACGCGGGAGGCGATGGAGCAGGCCAATGCGATTGGCCTCGATCTGGTTGAGGTGTCGCCCAACGCGGACCCGCCCGTCGCCAAGTTCCTCGATGTCGGCAAATTCAAATATGAGGCCCAGAAAAAGGCCAACCTTGCCCGCAAGAGCCAGAAGACGCAGGAGATCAAGGAGATCAAGATGCGTCCAAACATTGATGACCATGACTATGAGACCAAGATGAAGAAGGTCCATGAGTTCATCGAGGAAGGCGACAAGGTGAAGGTCACGCTGCGCTTCCGCGGCCGCGAACTCGCGCATGGCCAGCTGGGCATGCAGGTGCTCCAGCGCGTGCAGACCGACATGGCGGAGACCGCCAAGGTCGAGCAATATCCGCGCATGGAAGGCCGCCAGATGCTGATGGTGCTGGCGCCCAAATAGAGGCCAGGGCGCTCACTTACGCTTCGTCTCCTGAACTTGAATCAGGATCCGATGAACTCACTGGCTACTCAGCACGAACGGCGGGGAGGGGGAGCGAGGGTTGGACTTCAGTATTCTTCTCTTCATCTTGTCGGATTGCCGACAATGTCATTCCTAGCAGCCTGATCCCCATCGGGAGCGGGAACAAGGCCTCAAGCATGTCTCGTCCGGCGCTGAGGAACGCATCCTGGTCACCGTACCATCCCGAAATCGATTTTGCCCGCGTGATAGTCCGGAAATCGGCGTAACGGACCTTCAGCGTCACAGTGCGTCCTCGCACATCGTGGCGTGCGATGCGTTCCCACGCCGCGTCCGCGACCCTCTCCAGCGCTTCTAATATGGCGGCTCTTTCCGTCACATCCTGCCCAAAAGTGCGTTCCGCCCCCACTGATTTGGTCTCGCGGTTCGGGCGGACGGGGCGGTGGTCCTCGCCGCGGGCGGCGCCGTGGAGATAGGTGGCATATTTGCCGAAATGGGCTTGCAGATATTCGAGCGGGCGTTCGCGCAGGTCGGCGCCGGTGAGGATGCCGAGGCGTTCCATCTTCGCCGCCGTGACGGGGCCGACGCCGTGGAAGCGGCTGACGGGGAGGCTCGCGACGAAGGCGGGGCCCTTGCTGGGCGGGATGACGCAGAGGCCGTCGGGCTTGTTCTGGTCGGACGCGAGCTTGGCAATAAATTTGTTGTAGGAGACGCCGGCGGAGGCGGTGAGGCCGGTTTCCGTCTTGATGCGGGCGCGGATGGCTTCGGCGATGGCGCGGGCCGAGCCGAGACCGGGGCGGTCTTCGGTCACGTCGAGATAGGCTTCGTCGAGCGAGAGCGGCTCGATCAGATCGGTGAACTCGGCGAAGATCGCGCGGATCTGGCGGGAAACGGCGCTGTAGACCTCGAAGCGCGGCTTGACGAAGACCAGATCGGGACAGCGCCGGATCGCACTGACCGAGGGCATGGCGGAACGGATGCCATATCTGCGCGCTTCATAGCTTGCGGCCGCGACGACGCCGCGCGCGCTCGACCCGCCCACCGCGACGGGGCGTCCGCGCAAGCCGGGGTCGTCGCGCTGCTCGACCGAGGCATAGAAGGCATCCATATCGACATGAATGATCTTGCGCACAGCGGGTTCGGGTATTTCCTGCATGGTCGGCTCGCGCCCAGATTGGCAGATCGCCTTACGGCGCGCCAGAGTTGCATCGGCATGCGTGGTTGGGGTGGGGCCTTCGATCGGGGCCGGACCGTCGGATCAAGCGCGACCTCCCCGCCCCAGCCCCTCCCCTGAAGGGACGGGGCTTGATCGTGATCTGGCCCACGCTTGATCGGTTTCGCAATTGCAGCATAAGGTGAATTGAAGGAGACGGGGCTGATGATGACCTTCATCCTGGCCGGGGCGGCTGGCGATCTGGCGCGGCGGATGCTCTGGCCTTCGCTGTTCGCGCTCCATGCCGAGGGCCTGCTGCCCGCCGGAATGCGGATCATCGGGATCGGCAGGTCCGAGCTTGACGATGCCGGACTTCAACAGCTGGTCGCAGCGTCGCTCGATAAATCGCCCAATCTGCCGGAGGGCGTTCCGCACGACGATTTCATCAAGGCCGTGTGCTATGTCCGGGTCGATAATGACGATCCGGCGACCTTCGCCAATCTGCGCGAGGCCGCCGGGCCGGGCGCGGAACTCGTGTTCTTTCTTTCGACCCCGCCCGATCAGTTCCGGCCCTTCTGCCTTGCGCTCAAGGATACGGGCATGGTCGATCATCGCTCGCGGATCGTGATCGAGAAGCCGATCGGGATCAGCCTCGCCTCCAGCCGGGAAGTGAACGAGGCGGTGGCGCTGGCGTTCGACGAGCATCAGATTTTCCGGATCGACCATTATCTCGGCAAGGAGACGGTGCAGAACCTGCTGGCGCTGCGCTTCGGCAATGCGCTGTTCGAGCCGTTGTGGAACGCCTCGGCGATCGATCATGTGCAGATTACGGTGGGCGAGACTGTCGGAATCGAGGGGCGTTGGGGCTATTTCGATTCAGCCGGATCGCTGCGCGACATGGTGCAGAACCATATGCTTCAGTTGCTTGCATTGCTCGCGATGGAGGCGCCCTACAGCATGGACCCGGCGGCGGTGCGCAACGAGAAGGTGAAGGTGCTCGAAAGCCTCCGCCCGATCGGCGCGGCCGAGGTGATGGCGAACATCGTGACCGGGCAATATGCGGCGGGGACAGCCAATGGCGCGCCGGTGCCGGGTTATCGACAGGAAGAGGGCGCGGCGACGGCGAGCGACACCGAGACCTTCGTCGCGATCCGGGCGGAGATCGACAATTGGCGCTGGGCGGGCGTGCCCTTCTATCTGCGCACCGGCAAGCGGCTGGCGGCGCGGCAGACCGAGATCGTCATCCAGCTAAAGCCGGTGCCGCACAATATCTTCGCGGGGGTTGGGTCGATTCTCCAGCCCAACCGGATGGTGATCCAGCTCCAGCCGCAGGAGACGGTGACGCTGCATGTCATGAACAAGGAGCCGGGGCTGGACGGAATGCGGCTGCACCCGCTGGCGCTCAACCTTTCGCTGACTGATGCGTTCGGAAGCTATCGGCGGCGGATCGCCTATGAGCGGCTGATCCTCGACGTGCTCAAGGGCAATTCGACGCTGTTCGTGCGGCGCGACGAAATCGAGGCGGCGTGGAAATGGATCGATGGCATTCACGAGGGGATCAAGCAGACCGGGATGAAACCGAGGCCGTATCCGGCGGGAAGCTGGGGGCCGGCGGCGGCGATCGCGCTGACCGAGCGGCACGGGCATAGCTGGTATGAGCATGCTGGGTGAAAACAATATCTCTCCCTCCCCTTCAGGGGAGGGATGTAAGGGTGGGGTAGCCTCGAAGGGGCTCGATGCCCCTGAGCGGCTATCTCGATCTGGTGATAATAGGGTCTTTTGGCGCGCAGACGCGCGCACCCACCCCTACGCCCCTCCCTTGAAAGGGAGGGGGATTTATTTGGGGAATTTGGACTATGACTGAACTTCATCCCATCATCGCTTTGGTTACCGAGCGCATCATCGAACGCTCGCGTCCCACCCGTGCCGCTTACCTCTCGTTGATCGAGCGCGAGCGGCAGAGTGGAGTCGATCGGCCCAACCTCTCCTGCGGAAATCTCGCCCACGGCTTCGCGGCGGCGGGCGAGGACAAGGCCGTGATCCGCGAGGGGCGGGTGATGAATATCGGGATCGTCACCGCCTATAACGACATGCTTTCGGCCCATCAGCCCTATGGGCGTTATCCCGAGCAGATCAAATTGTTCGCGCGCGAGGCGGGTGCAACGGCGCAAGTCGCGGGCGGGGTGCCGGCGATGTGCGACGGGGTGACGCAAGGGCAGCGCGGCATGGAATTGTCGCTATTCAGCCGGGATACGATCGCTCTTTCGACGGCGGTGGCTCTGAGCCACGGCATGTTCGAGGGATCGCTGCTGCTCGGCATCTGCGACAAGATCGTGCCGGGGCTGCTGATCGGGGCGCTGCGCTTCGGGCATTTGCCGACGATCCTGATCCCTGCCGGGCCGATGCCGTCGGGGCTTGCCAACAAGGAGAAGCAGCGGGTCCGGCAACTCTATGCCGAAGGCAAGGTCGGGCGGGCTGAACTGCTTGAGGCGGAGGCGGCGAGCTATCATGGCGCTGGCACCTGCACCTTCTATGGCACGGCCAATAGCAACCAGATGATGATGGAGGTGATGGGCCTGCACGTGCCGGGCGCGGCGTTCGTCAATCCGGGGACGAAGCTGCGGCAGGAACTGACGCGCGCGGCGGTGCATCGGGTGGCGGAGATCGGCTGGGCGGGGAATAACTACAGGCCGCTTGGGCGCTGCATCGACGAGAAGGCGATCGTCAATGCGGCGGTGGGCCTGCTCGCGACGGGCGGCTCCACCAACCATGCGATCCACATCCCGGCGATTGCGCGGGCGGCGGGGATCGTGATCGACTGGGAGGATCTGGACCGGCTCTCTTCGGCGGTCCCGCTGATGGCCCGGGTCTATCCGAACGGATCGGGCGACGTGAACCATTTCCACGCGGCGGGCGGCATGGCCTATGTGATCCGCGAACTGCTGGGCGGCGGGTTGCTGCATGCGGATATCATGACGGTCTGGAAGGACGGTCTATCCGACTATGCCAAGGAGCCGCACCCCGGCGAAGGCCGGGGTCCAGATGGGACGGACACCGATACTGGACCCCGGCCTTCGCCGGGGTACGATGTGGTGTGGCGGGCGGCACCGGAAGTATCGCGCGACGATACCATGCTTCGTCCAGTCTCCGCCCCGTTCAGCGCCGATGGCGGCATGCGGCTGGTGAAGGGCAATCTCGGCCGGGCGATCTTCAAGACGAGCGCGGTCGATCCGGCGCGGTGGACGATCGAGGCGCCCGCGCGGGTGTTCTTCGATCAGGATCAGGTGATCGCCGCGTTCAAGGCGGGGGAGCTCGATCGTGACGTGATCGTGGTCGTGCGTTTCCAGGGACCGCGCGCCAACGGTATGCCCGAACTGCACAAGCTGACGCCTTCGCTTGGCGTGCTGCAGGATAAGGGCTTCAAGGTGGCGCTGCTGACGGACGGGCGCATGTCCGGCGCGTCGGGCAAGGTGCCCGCGGCGATCCATCTTACGCCGGAGGCGCTGGGCGGCGGGCCGATCGCTAAATTGCGCGATGGCGATGTCGTTCGGCTGTGCGCCAATCGCGGAGAGATTGTCGCACTGGTGGATCAGGCGGAGTGGGATGCGCGGGAGAGTGCTTCGCCGCCGCTGCCCGCAACGGGTACGGGGCGCGAGCTGTTCGCGTTCATGCGACACGGGGCCGACGAGGCCGAAAAGGGCGGATCGGCCATGCTGGCGGCAATGGACATGGAGCTACATCGTGAATGACGTCGAGCGGGTGATGCGGCTGGCACCGGTCATTCCGGTGCTGGTGATCGACGATGCGGCGCATGCGCGGTCAATCGCCGAGGCGCTGGTGGCGGGCGGGTTGCCGGCGCTGGAGGTGACGTTGCGCACGCCGGCTGCCTTAGAGGTGATTGCCGAGATGTCGCAGGTCGAGGGGGCGGTGGTCGGCGCGGGGACGGTGCTCAACGAGCATGATCTCGACCGCGCGGTGATGGCGGGCGCGGAGTTCATCGTCAGCCCCGGCTTGACCGAAAGGCTGGCGAGAAGCGCCATCGAGCGGAAGATCGCGCTGTTGCCGGGCATTTCCACGGCGGGCGATATCATGCGCGGCCTCGATCTCGGGCTCAGCCATTTCAAATTCTTTCCGGCCGAGGCGTCGGGCGGCATTCCGGCGCTCAAGGCGCTGATCGCGCCTTTCCATCAATGCCGTTTCTGCCCGACCGGTGGCATTACCCAGAAGACGGCGCCGGATTGGCTGGCGCTCGATCCGGTGCTGTGTGTCGGCGGATCGTGGATGGTCCCGCGCGGCGCTCCCGATCCTGATGCCATCCTTGCGGCGGCAAAGGCGGCGTCGACGCTTGGATAAGCGGGCTGAAATAAACGGAAACCGTTTGCGCGGAGCCGGCCGATGTTCAAAGAAGAGTGGGGGCTTCGACAAGCGCAGCCCGAACGGCATCCAAGCGAAACGGTAAGCTCAGCGTTGCAGCGCGATCCAGGAGGAGAGCAGGCTCAATTGGCAGACCGAGAAGCCGTGATCGCGCAGCCGCTGGGCGAAATCACTGTCAAGCGTCCGGTCATTCTTCCACAGGCGCGCGGCGGCCTGGCGCAACATCTCAAGCCGGGGATCGGCCAACGGATTGGGAACCCGCAGGTCGAAGATAGTCCGAAAGAAGCGCGAGATGCGGCCCGCTGTGGACTGATCGCCGGGCGCGTCCGCGCTGGCAAGCCGGATCACGAGCCACTCGCGCGGCGTGAAAGCCGCCTCGACCTCATGACGCATGGCGGCGCACGCCTGCTCGGTCTCGGTTTCGAAATTGAGTGCGAGATACGCCATTTCCTCTACTCCTTCCCTTTCAGCCGCGTCCCGGCACCAGCCACGACCGCAAGCTGCCGGCGGCGCGAACCTCCTCGATCTCGCGATCACTCGCAAGCGGCAGGCCGGCCTGGCGGCGATAGTCATTGGCAAGCGTCAGCGCGGAAGCATGTGCTAGCACATCAAGCTGGCGCGTAGCTGAACGGCCCCAGATAGCGTCCGCCTGTTCAAGCTCAGAATGCAGCGCGGCGAGGCCGTAGCTTTGCGGATCGAGGCCGTAATTCTTCGAATCCTCGATCGCGGCGATAAGTTGCCGGATCTCGGCAGACGTCCAGCCGCCATCGGTCGGCGCGGCCGCCTGACGTGCGACCGGCAAGGCGCTTGCCCGATCGCGCGAGCCCAGCAGGCCACTTGACGCCGCCGCCATCATCACGAGCAGCATGATCAGTGTGGCCGAACCACCCGATAGGCCGGTTTTACGCTCCGCGTTGCGATAGAACATGTGCATTCCCCACCCGATCCCCGCTGGATCGATGACGGGGATATAGGCCCGCTACGTATCTTTCCGAGTTGCTTTGCGGCTTATCCGCCATAGGCGGCGACAAGGATGTCGGCCGCATTTTCGTCGCACTGGACGACATGTTCGTCCCGCACCGGCTGAATCCAAAGTGCGATCATCGATATTGACACTTATGTAATTGGCGTCGGCTTGGGTGAAGGGTTGCGTGGCGTTTTGATCGAGATCGCAAAATGAAGATGGCGCGCGACATAGATTTGAGCCAAGCACGAATTGTCGTTCCGCTCCGCGGGGGCGCGGAACAGCCGGAGTGCAGCCGACCCGTGGCGATCACGAAACCCGATGCGCGATGGCCGGAGGCGATTATCGTCACCCTCGCGCTGTGGTTCTTCGTCCTGTTGATCTATCTGCCGGCGATCGTCGATCGTCATACGGGAGATAGCTGGACAAGCATCGCGCTGGATGCCTCGACGCTGCTGATGTCGGCCGCGCTGGCGCTGACGCTATTTCCGTTGTTCCGGATCGTCGCGCGCTGGCCGACGCTGTCGCGGCTTGCGATATTGGCCGCCGCAGTCGTGCTGGTCTCCACGCTGCAGACCACGTTCGACCTGCTCTACACGGGTTGGATTGCCCAGAACGTCAACGAATCCTGGAACTCGATCCCGCGCGATCTGAGCCGGGCCTATCGCACCATCTTCAACTATGCCTGCATCTTCAGCGTCAACCTGACGCTGTTCCAGCTGATGTTCACCCGCCGCCGCGAATTGCGCGGGGAACGGCAGCTCGCCGAGGCGCGCTGGGCGGCCCAGCAGGCGCAGCTGACAGCGCTTCGTTTCCAGCTCAATCCACATTTCCTGTTCAACACGCTCAACGCCATTTCCTCGATGATCGTCACGGGCCGCAACCGCGACGCCGAGGAAATGACTGACCGACTTTCGAGTTTCCTGCGCGCGTCGCTTTCGTCGGATCCGACCGAGCTGGTGCCGCTGGATACCGAACTGGCGTTGATCGAGGAATATCTCGAAATCGAGGCGATCCGCTTTGGCGACCGGCTGGTGATCGATATTCCCTGCACAACGGAGGCGGGCGAGGTACTGGTGCCCAGCTTTCTGCTTCAGCCGCTGGTCGAGAACGCAATCAAATATGGCGTCGGGCCGTCCACCAAGCAGGTCACGATATCGGTGGCGGCCGAGATCGAAGGGCCTGACCTCGTGCTGCGCGTGGAGGATGACGGCGCGGCGGCGCCGGACCAGACCAAGCCTGTCGGCACCGGCGTGGGGCTGGAAAATGTCCGGCGGAGGCTCGATGCGGTCTATGGCGCGGATGCGCGCATGGACGCCGGCCCGCTGTCACCGGGCTTCGGCGTCACCATTCGGGTGCCGCTTAACACCAGTCCGCTGCGGTTCCCCGCGATACAATAGCTCAGCCGAGATGAGCGGAAACCCGCTTCAGCGGGGAGGCGAGCACGTCATAGGCTATATGGGCGGCAAGCCCCGATCCGAGCAGGCCGCATAAGACAAATAGACCGAATTCGAATGCGCGCGAACGGTGGCGGTTGCGTTCCGCCAGTTCGCCCAGATCGGCGACCGACGTCCTGGGCGACCGATCGGCCGAGCGGCGCTCCTGACCGGGAAGCTTGGGACCGGACGGGGGCGCCGCCTTGATGACCGCGCCGATGTCAATCCGGTCCTGCGACTGGATGCCGAACCGGCGGTCGCTCGCCCAAACCACGCGCGCCACGATCACATGCGCGGCGCGGAATATCTCGATATAGCTCCCCTGCCGGGGCGGGGTGGCCGCCTGCAGCATCATGCCGCGGCTCGAAATGTCGCGAATGCAGACGTCGCTATATTTCCCGTCGACGCGCATGCGCGCGGCGACAACGACCTTCTGTCGTGGTTCGCGGGGTTTGTACCCCTGCGTCAAGGCGGCTTCTGCGACTTGCATGGCGATGCATGTTTGCAATGCCCGGGGATGGTTTAAATAGCATTGACGACATGATCCGTAAAAATACGTAAGATATTGTGACGGAAGCGAAATATTGCGCGGTCAGCAACCTGCGAGTGCAGCGGCCGCGCCCAGAAGGCCGGGCTGGTCGTGCAGGGCGAGGCGGATCGGGAAACGCGCCATGCGCGGCGCGTAGCGGCCCTTCGCGCAGAAGCGTTCGTTGAAGGGCCGCGACTGGAGCCCGGCACGGATCCGGTTGGCGAGGCCGCCGACGATGACGAGCTGATTGGCGCCATGGGCAAGCGCGAGATCGCCCGACACCGAGCCGAAGGAAAGGATCAGCCGATCAAGCGCGGCGCGGGCGAGCTGATCGCTGCCGTCGATCGCGGAGGCCCACAGCGCTGAATCCTCACGCGGCAGGATCGATCGGGCTTCCAGCGCAGCCAGTGCTTCGTACAGATTGCCAAGGCCAGGGCCGCTGACGATCCGTTCGACCGAGACTCGCACGAAGCGTTCGCGCAGGCGATCGAGGATTTGTTGTTCGATCGAATCCAGCGGCGCGAAATCGCCATGGCCGCCCTCGGTTTCGATAACCTCATAGCGGCCATGACGGCGCAGCAGCATCGCGACGCCGAGACCGGTGCCGGGGCCTATCACGGTGGTGACGCCCTCTGGCGGAAGCTCGGCCGGGCCGCCAAGGTGCGCGAACTCATGGTCCTCCAGCCAGGCGACGCCATGGGCAATCGCGCCGAAATCGTTGAGGAAATGCACGCGATCAAGGCCGAGCTGCGCTGCGATCCGTTCGGTTTCGATCACCCACGGGCTGTTGGTGAAGCGGATGAGCCCGCCGTCCATGGGCGCCGCGACTGCGAGTGACGCGATCGATATCTGCGGACCGCCTTCGTCTTCCAGAAAACGACGCCACGCAGAGGCGAGATCCGGATGGTTCGCGGTCTTGTAGGTTCTGACCTCGCCGAGGCGCGGGCGTTGGCCCGGCGTCAATGTCGCCCGCGCGAAGCGGGCGTTGGTGCCGCCGATGTCGCCTGCCACGATTTCCGTCATGGCTTGGGCATATAGAGTGTATGGTAATCAGATAAAACCGTTCTCAGATCCTCCCCGTATCGGGGAAGTGGCAGTCGCGTTAGCGACTGACGGAGGGGGCGTCGTGCTGGGCGATCCCCCTCCACCATTCTTCGAATGGTCCCTCTCCCCGTATCGGGGAGGATCTGCTTATTCAAACTCCAGGATCACCGCATCCACCGCAAGGCTGTCGCCGGGTTTGGCGAGGACGGCGGAAACGGTCGCGCTCTTCTCGGCGCGCAGGATATTCTCCATCTTCATCGCCTCGACCACCGCGAGCGGCTGACCGGCTTCGACCTTGTCGCCCTGCGCGACATGGACGGCCTTGATGAGACCCGGCATCGGGCAGAGCAGGAAGCGCGAGAGATCGGGCGGCAGCTTCTCGATCATGTGATGCGAGAGTGCCGCCACATGCGGCGCGAAGACCCGGACGGTGTGCGAAGCGCCGCGCGTGGTGAAGCGCCAGCCCGCGCGCTTGCGCTCGATGCGGACCGAGAGGGTCTCGTTGCCCAATTGCGCTTCGACCAGCTTCTGGCCGGGCACATAAGGCACGTTGACGGTAAGCACGCGACCATCGACGGAGACGCCGGCCTCGCTGATCGAAACCGTGTGTTCTGCTCCGTCGAACTTGACGACCCAATCGGCCGACGGCGCGCGTCCGCCGTTGAGTTGGCCTTCGATCTGGCCCGCGCGGGCGCTCTCGATCGTCGAGAGCACTCCGGCGATCGCGGAAAGCTGGGCCGTCAGGCCGTCGGAAGTCGGCGCGCCCTGGAAACCCTCGGGATATTCCTCGGCGATGAAGCCGGTGGTGATGTTGCCCGAACGGAAGCGCGGATGCTGCATCAGCGCTGACAGGAAATCGATATTATGGCCGATACCGTCGATCTCGAAGCGGTCGAGCGCGCCGATCTGCTTGTCGATTGCCTCCTCGCGGGTCGGTGCCCAGGTGATCAGCTTGGCGATCATTGGATCGTAGAACATCGAGATTTCGGAGCCTTCATAGACGCCGTCGTCCACGCGCACATTGTCGGCCTCGGCGGGCGGGCGATAGCGTGCGAGGCGGCCGGTCGAAGGCAGGAAGCCGCGATAGGGATCCTCGGCATAGACGCGGTTTTCGAGCGACCAGCCGTTGATCTTCACATCATCCTGGGTGAGCGCGAGCTTTTCGCCATAAGCGACGCGGATCATCTGCTCGACCAGATCAAGACCGGTGATGCATTCGGTGACGGGATGCTCCACCTGCAGGCGGGTGTTCATTTCGAGGAAGTAGAAGCCCTGGCCGGTCTTGTCCGCGCCCGACACGATCAGCTCGACCGTGCCCGCCGAATAATAGCCGACCGCGCGGGAGAGGGCGACGGCCTGCTCACCCATCGCCTTGCGCATCTCGGGGGTGACGAAGGGAGAGGGGGCTTCCTCGACCACCTTCTGGTGACGGCGCTGCACCGAGCATTCGCGCTCGTTGAGGTAAAGGATATTGCCATGCTTGTCGCCCAGCACCTGGATCTCGATGTGGCGCGGGCTTTCGATGAACTTCTCGATGAAGACGCGGTCGTCGCCGAAGGAGGCGAGGCCTTCGCGCTTGGTCGCCTCGAAGCCTTCGCGGACGTCCTTCTCGCTATAGGCGAGGCGCATGCCCTTGCCGCCGCCGCCGGCCGATGCCTTCATCATCACCGGATAGCCGATGTCGTTGGCGATGCGCACGGCATGTTCGGTATCGTCGATCTCGCCCACATAGCCGGGCACGACATTGACGCCCGCTTCCTTGGCGAGCTTCTTGGATTCGATCTTGTCGCCCATCGCGGCGATCGCGCCCGGCGGCGGCCCGATGAAGGCGATGCCGGCGGCGTCGAGCGCCTCGGCGAAGCTGGTCCGTTCGGACAGGAAGCCGTAGCCGGGATGGACGGCCTCGGCGCCGGTCTGCTTGCAGGCGGCGATGATTTTGTCCGCGATCAGATAGCTCTCGGCGGCGGGCGAGGGGCCGATATGCACGGCCTCATCCGCCATTTCGACATGCGGCGCGCGGGCATCTGCGTCCGAATAGACGGCGACGGTCTTGATGCCCATCTTCCGCGCGGTCTTGATGACGCGGCAGGCGATTTCACCGCGGTTGGCGATCAGGATTTTCTTGAACATTACTTCCCCTTCAAATCGCCCGTCGCCCCAGCGAAGGCTGGGGCCCATTTCTCTCTCCACCGCCACCAGAGTTCCATGAGGAGCGAGACATGGATCCCAGCCTTCGCTGGGATGACGGGATAATATTCACTCAGCCGCTTCTCGAACCTGTTCCGTCGCCATCGCGTGCACGCCGAGCTTCGCGAACAGCGCCGCGTCGGCATTGTCGCCGGCGTTTGGCGCGGTCAGCAGGCGGTCGCCGGTGAAGATGCTGTTCGCGCCCGCCATGAAGCAGAGCGCCTGACAGGCCTCGCTCATGCTCTCGCGGCCCGCCGAAAGGCGCACCATGCTCTGCGGCATCAGGATGCGCGCGACGGCGACGGTGCGGACGAACTCGATCTCGTCGATCTTGGCCATCGGCGTATCAGCCAGCATGTCGCCGAGCGGGGTGCCCTTGACCGGAACCAGCGCATTGATCGGCACGCTTTCGGGGTGTGCCATGGTGGCGAGCGCGTGAAGGAAGCCGATCCGGTCGGACCGCGTCTCGCCCATGCCGACGATGCCGCCGCTGCACACATTGATCCCCGCCGCGCGGACCTGTTCCAGCGTATTGATGCGGTCCTCGAACGTGCGGGTGGAGATTATGTTGGCGTAATTCTCCGGTGAGGTGTCGATATTGTGGTTGTAATAATCGAGGCCCGCGTCGGCGAGCTGCGCCACTTGGCTTTCGGTCAGCATGCCCAGCGTCATGCAGGTTTCCATGCCCATCTGGCGGACGCCCTTCACCATTTCGATGATGGCGGGCATGTCGCGGTCCTTGGGCTCACGCCACGCGGCACCCATGCAGAAGCGGCCCGAGCCATTGTCCTTGGCTTGCGCCGCCGCCTGCAGCACCGCGCGCACGTCCATCAGCTTGGTCGCCTTCAGGCCGGTGTCATGGCTCGCCGACTGGCTGCAATAGCCGCAATCCTCGACACAGCCGCCCGTCTTGATCGACAGCAGGGTGGAAAGCTGCACCGCATTGGGATCGAAATTCCGCCGGTGGACGGTCTGGGCTTCGAACAGCAGATCGTTGAAGGGCAGATCGAACAGCGCGGCGATTTCATCGCGGGTCCAGTCGGTTCGGACAATAGTCATTGGGGTTTCCTCGCGAAATAGACGCCCAGCGCCATGACACAGATGCCGGCGATCCGGCGCGGGGTGATCGTCGTCTTGAGCGCGCCGAGAATGCCGAAATGATCGATCGCGGCCGCTGCGACCAGCTGGCCGAGCAGCACGAAGAAAACGGCATTGCCTATGCCGATGCGCGGCGCCGACCAGGTTACCGCCAGCAAATAGAACAACATGAAAATCGCGCCTGCATAGCTGTACCACGGCGCAGCCGCGAACGCGGCGCGATCGGGTAACCCGACGATCAGCAGGAGCGTCACTGAAAATATCATGCCGATGACGAACAGGACCGCACTCGCGGCGATGGGACTAGCCAGTTGCTGACCCAGCCCGGCGTTCAGCGTCGCCAGCAGCGGGATGCCCAAGCCCGAAACAAACATGAGCAGCGCGATCGCCGCAAAATTTGAGGATGAGGTCGGCATGCTATTCGGCGGCATCCTTGATCCCCTCTGGGGGCAGATTGTGTCCAAGGAGCCTTAGCACGTCGCCCGCCGCGTTGACGAGGTTCGTGCCGGGGCCGAAGATTCCCTGCACGCCCGCGTCGCGCAGGAACTGGTAATCCTGCGCGGGGATGACGCCGCCGGCGACGACCTTGATGTCGCTGCGGCCTGCATCGCGGAGGTGTCCGATCAATTCGGGGATCAGCGTCTTGTGTCCAGCCGCCAGGCTTGAGGCGCCGACGACGTCGACATCTGCCTTGATGGCGAGTTCGGCGGCTTCCTTCGGTGTCTGGAACAGCGGCCCGGCGACGACTTCGAAGCCGAGATCGCCGAATGCCGAGGAAACGAGGTTCGCGCCGCGATCATGGCCGTCCTGGCCCATCTTGGCGACGAGCAGCTTGGGGGGGCGGCCCTTGCGCTGGGTCAGCGATGCCACGCCATCGATCAGGTTCGACCAGCGATCGTCATCGGTGTAGGCGCCGCCGTAGATGCCCTTGACCGGGGTCGGGACAGTATCGTAGCGCCCGAACACATCTTCCATCGCCAGTGAGATTTCGCCGAGCGTCGCGCGTTTGCGGGCAGCCTCGACGGCCAGTTCGAGCAGATTGCCGATGCCGCGCGCGCCTTCGCGCAGCGCGTGGAGCGCGGCCTGGCAAGCGGCTTCATCGCGGCCTGCCTTCACCTTGTTGATGCGGGCGATCTGGGCTTCGCGGACGGCGTGGTTGTCGACGTCGAGGATGTCGATCGGGTCTTCATTGTCCTTGCGATACTTGTTGACGCCGACGATCACCTGCGCGCCGCGATCGACGCGGGCGGCTTGGGCTGCGGCGGCTTCCTCGATCATCGCCTTGGGCCAGCCCGCCGCCACGGCCTTCGCCATGCCGCCTTCGGCCTCGACCTTTTCGATGATCTCCCACGCGCGGTCGACCAGTTCCTTGGTCAGGCTCTCGACATAATAGCTGCCGCCGAGCGGATCGACGACGTTGCACATGCCGGTCTCTTCCTGGATCACCAGTTGCGTATTGCGGGCGATGCGGGCGGAAAAGTCGGTCGGCAGCGCGATCGCTTCGTCGAGCGCGTTGGTGTGGAGCGACTGGGTTCCGCCCAGCATCGCCGCCATCGCTTCGATCGTGGTGCGCATGACGTTGTTGTACGGGTCCTGCTCGGTCAGCGAGACGCCCGAGGTCTGGCAGTGGGTGCGCAGCATCTTGGAGCGCTCGTCCTTGGCGCCCAGCTTTGTCATGACCCGGTGCCAGAGCACGCGGGCGGCGCGCAGCTTGGCGATCTCCATGAAGAAGTTCATGCCGATTGCGAAGAAAAAGCTGAGGCGGCCGGCGAACTTGTCGATATCCAGGCCCGAGGCGACGCCGTATTTCACATATTCCGCGCCGTCGGCGATGGTGAAGGCAAGCTCCTGCACCTGCGTCGCGCCGGCTTCCTGCATATGATAGCCGCTGATCGAGATGCTGTTGAACTTGGGCATCTCGCGCGACGTGTAGCCGAAAATGTCCGAGATGATCCGCATGCTCGGCTCGGGCGGGTAGATATAGGTGTTGCGGACCATGAACTCCTTGAGGATGTCGTTCTGGATGGTCCCGTCGAGCTGCGCGCGGGGGACGCCCTGTTCCTCGCCCGCGACAATGAAGAAGGCGAGGATCGGGATCACCGCGCCGTTCATCGTCATGGACACCGACATCTGATCGAGCGGGATGCCGTCGAACAGGATCTTCATGTCGTCGATCGTGTCGATCGCGACGCCTGCCTTGCCGACATCGCCGGTGACGCGCGGATGATCGCTGTCATAACCGCGATGGGTGGCGAGATCGAAGGCCACTGAAAGCCCCTTCTGCCCGGCCTTCAGGTTGCGGTGGTAGAAGGCGTTGGAGGCCTCGGCGGTCGAGAAGCCGGCATATTGACGGATCGTCCACGGCCGCCCGGCATACATTGAAGCGCGCACACCGCGCGTGAAGGGCGCGAAGCCGGGGAGACCGGGGTCGATATCGGCAACGTCCTCGGCGGTGTAGAGCGGCTTCACCGGGATGCCCTCGGGCGTGTTCCAGGTGAGGTCCTTGCCCTTCACTTCCTTGACGGCGGCGGCCTGCCAGTCGGCGATGCTTTTGTCAGTCATGCTTATCGTCCCTCGAACGCGGGCTTCCGCTTCTCGGAAAAGGCGGATACCGCCTCCTTGAAGTCGCTTGTATATCCTGCGGTTCGCTGATTGGCACTTTCGACGCTCAGCATATCATCGAACGTGCGGGTTAGCGCGGCGGCCACCTGCTTGCGGATCATGCCCACGGCCACGGTCGGGCCAGCGGCGAGCTTGCGGGCCAGCGCCATCGCTTCGTCCAACGCGGTTCCGTCTTCGACGACGCGGGTGACGAGCCCGGCGGCCAAAGCATCCTCCGCCGACAGGCGCTCACCGAGCAAGGCCATTTCAAGCGTCTTGGTACGCCCGGCCCCCTTGGCGACCAGCCATGTCGCTCCCGCATCAGGCACGAGGCCGATGTTGACGAAGGCGAGCAACAGATAGGAGGAGCGTGCGGCCACGCTGATGTCGGCGGCGAGGCCAAGGCCGACGCCAGCACCCGCCACGGCGCCATGGAGTGCGGAGACGATCGGAATGTCGAGCGCGGCCAGCTTCCGAATGAAGGGGTTGTAATGAACGTCGAGCAGTTCGCCGAGGTCTTCGGGCAGCCCTTCATAGCCATGGCCGTCCGGCATCAGATCGGCGCCAGCGCAGAAGCCCTTGCCAGCCCCGGTCAGGAGCAGCGCCCGTGCGCCGCCGGCCAGCGCCGCATCGATCGCTGCCGTCATTTCCTCAATGAGCAGTGGGGTGAGCGCATTCAGCCGGTCGGGCCGGTTAAGCGTGATCGTGGCGACATTGTCGCTGAGATCGAACAGGATGGTCTTGTAGGTCATTCCCAAATCCTCCCCGGCACGGGGAGGGGGACCGCCGTAGGCGGTGGAGGGGGCAAGAGGCTGGGCGCATCGCTTGTGGTGAGCCCCCTCCACCACTTGCCTGCGGCAAGCGGTCCCCCTCCCCGTGCCGGGGAGGATCTTGCATCAATGCCCCGCACGAGGGGTCTCCATGATTTCGGTCAGCACCCCGTTCATGTCCTTGGGGTGGACAAAGAAGATCAGCGTGCCATGCGCGCCAATGCGCGGCTCGCCGAGGACCTTTACGCCTTTTCCTTCGAACCAGGCCTTGGCCTCGTGGATATCGGGCACCTCGTAGCACATATGATGCTGGCCGCCCGCCGGGTTCTTGGCAATGAAGCCATGGATTGGCGAGTTTTCGCCGAGTGGTTCGATCAGCTCGATCTGAGTGCCCTGGGTGCCGTTCTCGCCGGGGGTGTCGACGAAGCAGACCTTCACGCCCTGCGCGGGCAGGTCGAACGGATCGTGAATCTTCGTCGCGCCCATGATGTTGCGATAATAAGCGACCGACTTGTCGATCGACGGCGTCGCCACGCCGATATGATTCAGCCGCCCGAGTTTCATTGCACGCGCTCCACGACCATGGCGATGCCCTGACCGCCGCCGATGCACATGGTGATGAGACCGTAACGCCCGCCGACCCGCTCCAGCTCGTAAAGCGCCTTGACGGTGATGATCGCGCCAGTCGCGCCGACCGGATGGCCAAGCGAGATGCCGCTGCCGTTCGGATTGACCTTGGCCGGATCGAAGCCCAGCTCGTTCGATACCGCACAGGCCTGAGCGGCGAAGGCTTCGTTTGCCTCAATCACGTCGATATCCGCGAGCGTTAGCCCGGCGCGCTCAAGCGCGATCGGCACGGCCTTGACCGGCCCGATGCCCATATAAGCAGGCTCGACCCCGGCATGGCCCCAGGAAATGATCTTCGCCAGCGGCTTGAGGCCGCGCGCGGCGACCGCCTTCTCGGTAGCAAGGACAACCGCCGCGGCGCCATCGTTGATGCCGGATGCATTGGCGGCGGTTACGGTGCCGTCCTTCTTGAAGGCCGGGCGCAGCTTGGCCATGTCCTCCATGCTGGCATTGGCGCGGACATGCTCGTCGGTATCGAACACCACCGTGCCCTTGCGGGTTTTGATCTCGATCGGTGTGATCTGGCTCTTGAAGCGTCCCTCCGCCTGCGCGGCGCCCGCGCGGCGATGGCTCTCGACTGCTGCCGCATCCTGCGTCTCGCGCGTGATTTGATAACGCTCGGCGACATTTTCGGCTGTGACGCCCATGTGGAAATCGCCGAAGGGATCACTCAATCCCTCGATCATGGCGTCGACCATCGCGATGTTGCCCATCTTCTGGCCCCAGCGCGCGCCAGGGACATGATGGGGCACCTGGCTCATATTCTCGGCGCCGCCAGCAACGGCTACGTCATATTCGCCCAGCGCCATACCCTGAGCGGCAGAAATGATCGCCTGCACGCCCGATCCGCACAGCCGGTTGATCGTCAGCGCCGGCGTCTCAATCGGCACGCCGGCATTCACCGCCGCGACGCGTGCTAGATAGGCGTCCTTGGCGCGGGTCGGCATCACCTGACCCAGCACGACATGCTGCACATCGTTCGCGGAAAGGCCCGCCCGCTTCACCGCTTCGGTGATGACGTGGGTTCCAAGTTCGGCCGGTGAAACATCCTTCAGCGCGCCGCCGAAATCGCCGATCGCGGTGCGGGTGCCGGCCACGATGTAAACGGATTGGGTATCAGTCACTTATATGAACTCCAGTGCATGGCGGCTGACCCGCCAGCTTCGTATCCGCGTCATGCCAGCGCAGGCTGGCATCCATGTCTCTCGCCATTTTCGATGCCATCTGGTTGGCGAGAGAGATGGGCCCCAGCCTTCGCTGGGGCGACGGTTGATTAGTTACAACGGTATATTATCGTGCTTTTTCCACGGGTTTTCGAGGTTCTTGTTCTTGAGCTTGCGCAGGCCGGTTGCGATGCGCTTGCGGGTCGAATGCGGCATGATCACTTCGTCTATGAAGCCCTTCGACGCGGCCACGAACGGATTGGCGAAGCGGTCCTCATATTCCTTGGTCCGTGCGGCGATCTTTTCAGCGTCGCCGATATCCTTGCGGAAGATGATCTCCACTGCGCCCTTCGCGCCCATCACCGCGATCTCGGCGGTCGGCCAGGCATAGTTGAAATCGCCACGCAGATGCTTGGAGCTCATCACGTCATAGGCGCCGCCATAGGCCTTGCGGGTAATGACCGTGATCTTCGGCACGGTCGCCTCGGCATAGGCAAAAAGCAGCTTCGCGCCATGCTTGATGATGCCGTTATATTCCTGCGCCACGCCCGGCAGGAAGCCCGGCACGTCGACGAAGGTCACGATCGGGATATCGAAGGCGTCGCAGAAGCGGACGAAGCGAGCGCCCTTTTTCGACGAATTGATATCCAGGCAACCCGCCAGCACCATCGGCTGGTTGGCGACGATGCCGACGGTGCGGCCCTCGATGCGGCCGAAGCCGATGATGATGTTGCCGGCATGGGTCGGCTGAAGCTCGAAGAAATCGCCTTCGTCGACGACCTTGTTGATCAGCTCCTTCATGTCATAGGGCTTGTTGGCATTGTCCGGGATCAGCGTGTCGAGGCTGTGATCGAGCCGATCATAAGGATCCTCGGTCGGCCGGAAGGGGACATGCTCGCGGTTGGACAGCGGCAGATAGTCGAAGAAATCGCGGGTCGCGAGCAGCGTCTCGATATCATTCTCGAAGGCGAGATCGGCGACCGAGGATTTGGTGGTGTGCGTGATCGCGCCGCCAAGTTCTTCCTGGGTCACGACCTCGTTGGTGACGGTCTTCACCACGTCAGGGCCGGTGACGAACATGAAGGAGCTATCCTTCACCATGAAGATGAAGTCGGTCATCGCCGGCGAATAGACCGCGCCGCCCGCGCACGGCCCCATGATGACGCTGATCTGCGGCACCACGCCGGAGGCGAGCACGTTGCGCTGGAACACCTCGGCATAGCCGCCGAGCGACGCCACGCCTTCCTGAATTCGTGCGCCGCCACTGTCGTTGAGGCCGATTACCGGCGCGCCCACCTTCAGCGCCATGTCCATGATCTTGCAGATCTTCTGCGCGTGCCGTTCGGACAGCGCGCCGCCATAGACGGTGAAATCCTGGCTGAACACGAAGACGAGGCGGCCGTTGATGGTGCCCGATCCGGTGACGACGCCATCGCCGGGAATATGCTCGGCGTCCATGCCGAAATCGGTGCAGTTATGCTCGACATACATGTCGACTTCCTCGAACGATCCCTCGTCGAGCAGGACATCGATGCGTTCGCGGGCGGTGAGCTTGCCCTTGGCGTGCTGTGCGGCGATGCGTTTCTCGCCCCCGCCAAGGCGGGCTGCGGCGCGCTTTTCCTCGAGCTTCTGCAAAATTGCCAACATGGTGTGCCGGATCTCCGCGATTCTGGATTTTTCCCCTTTTCAACCTTCCCAGCAAAGCGCAAATGTAAAGTTGCGGAATTGCGAATAGGATCTTTGCAAAAATGAGCGCACGTCAGCCGATGAAGCGGCGTTTTGCCGGGGCTTCGTTGCGAACGCTGCGACAAAGGCTAGGGCTCGGTCAGGCGGCGATGGCGGCGAAGCTGAACCTGTCGGTCAGCTATCTTTCGCAGCTCGAAAATGACGATCGCCCGATCACGCCGACGGTGGCCGAAGCCTTGTCGCGCACCTTCCCTTATGACTGGAGTCTGCCGGACGGGGATCAGTCCGCAATCCGCCTCGCAAGTTTCCGCGAGGCGATCGAGGACCCGCTGTTCGGCGGCCTGTCAGCGCCCGATCACCTTCACCGCATCGTTGAGCAGCAGGCTGAGCTTGCCGACCATTTCATTCGCCTCCACGCCGCTTATCGCCAGAGCGAGGAACGACGGCAGATCGCTGACGAGGCCCTGACGTCCGACGCACCCGGCGGCGGGCGCCTGCCATGGGAGGAGGTGCGCGACTGGTTTCACGAAGCGGGCAACTATGTCGATCCGATAGATCGCGCGGCCGAGGCGATGGCGGATGAGATTGACGCCGAGCCCTTGCCGGAGGCGCTCCTGGTCCATCTGCTGAAGGTCGATCATGGCGTCGATACGGTTTCGACCGATGGCGAACTGGCCGGAAGGCCGATGCGCCAGTTCGACGGGCGGCGCGGCCTCCTCACCATCGATCGCGCGTTGCCGTCCGAGACGCGGCGCTTCTTCCTGGCGCAACAGCTCGCGTCGCTCGTGTTCGCGGATCAGATCGCGGCCGTTACCGAGGCGGCGGCACTATCCGATCAGGCGCGGCGTCTGCTCGGCCTTGGTCTCGCCAACTATGCCGCGGGCGCGCTGCTAATGCCTTATGGGCGCTTTCGCACCACCGCGCGGCAGGTGCGCCATGACATCGACCGGCTGTGCCGACGCTTCGGCGTGAGCTTCGAACAGGCCTGCCATCGGCTCTCAACCCTGCAGCGGCCGGGCGCGCGGGGGTTGCCGGTCTTCTTCTGCAGGGTCGACATGGCGGGGAACATCACCAAGCGGCATTCGGCCACCAGACTCCAGTTCGCGCGGTTCGGCGGCGCCTGCCCGCTCTGGATCGTGCATGAGGCGGTGGCGATCCCCGACCGGATCCTCGTCCAGCTTGCCGAGACGCCCGACGGCGTGCGCTATGTCTCGATGGCCAAGGGGCTGGTGAAGCCTTCGGGCAGCTACACCCGCTCCCCGCGCCGCTACGCGGTGGCGCTGGGCTGCGAGGTCGAGCATGCCGATGCGTTCATCTATGCTGACGGCCTCGACGTGGACAAGGCATCCGCCGCCACCCCGATCGGCGTCAGCTGTCGCCTCTGCCCCCGGCAGCATTGCGACCAGCGTGCTTTCCCGCCGGCCGACCGGCCGATCCGGATCGACCCGGACGTGCGGGATGTGGTGCCGTATCAGGTGCTCTGACCGGCTTTCAGAGGTGGCGTCGCATATCCATACGATCATGGAGTATGCGCACGACGGCAATGCCGTAATCGGCGATTTGAAAATAGATGATATGCCGACCGACGTGCCGGCGGCGATAGCCGCGTCTAATGTGATCGCAGGCGGGTGCGATTTGCGGCGATTGCGCCAGCTGCTCGCACGCCGTTTCAAGCAGCGCGATGTAGCTTGCGGCTTGATCGACATCCCAGTTCTGGACGGTGAAGTCGAAGATGGATTCCAGATCCGACGCCGCAGCTGGGCTGAGGTGGTATTCAGCCATGCTGCGCGCGTTTGCGCTTTACGAATGTGTCGAAGTCGAACGGTTGAGGCTCTCCGCTCCGCTCTCCTTCGATCAGGGCGTTGCGGATGGCCTCGATCTCGACGCCGCGTTCCTGTTCGCGGCGGATGAGGTCGCGAATATATTCGCTGTCATTGGTGAAACGGCCTGCTTCGATCTGGGCCTTTATCCAATCATCTTGCTGCGCCGTGAGAGTGATGGTTTTACGCACAGTCGCCATAGAGCACCTATAATCATACTATCAGTGCAGTTTGACGCGATAGCGGAAATGTTTCAACCACAGGATTTGTTGCAAACACACCCGTACTGATCGGCTCTATCGATCTGTCAAACCAACAATAACAATTTCAGCCTTGCTGCGGCGCACACTACATCGCAGGCTCCAACATAGCCAAGGAGCCCTGAATGTCGATTATTGGTAGCACGCTGAAGCCGTTCAAAGCGACCGCCTTCAAGGAAGGCAAGTTCGTCGAAGTCAGCGACGCCGACTTGAAGGGCAAGTGGGCGGTGTTCTTTTTCTATCCGGCCGATTTCACCTTCGTCTGCCCGACCGAGCTAGAGGACCTGGCCGACATCTACCCGACCCTCCAGAAGATGGGCGTCGAGGTCTATTCGGTCTCGACCGACACCCATTTCAGCCACAAGGCATGGCACGACACGTCGCCCGCGATCGGCAAGATCAACTATTATATGCTGGGCGACCAGAACCACACGATCAGCAACAATTTCGACATTTTGCGCGAAGGCGTCGGCCTGGCCGACCGCGGCACCTTCGTGGTCGATCCTGACGGCGCGATCCAGCTGGTCGAGATCACGCCCGAGGGCGTTGGCCGCAACGCCGCCGAGCTGCTGCGCAAGATCAAGGCGCTGCAATATTGGCTGAGCCATCCCGGCGAGGTTTGCCCCGCCAAGTGGGAAGAGGGCGCAGAGACGCTCGCGCCTTCGCTCGATCTCGTCGGCAAGATCTAAGCAAAATCCGGAGACGGGCAAGCAACCCGTCTCCACTCCGTTCGCACTGAGCTTGTCAAAGTGCCTTTCTTTTCTGAGCAGGAAAGAAAGGGCTTTGTCAGGCTCAGCCCGAACGGCCTCATGAGTTAACGGAGACCTCCATGTTGGACGCGAATCTCAAGCAGCAGCTTCAGGGCTATCTTGGCAATGTCACTCAGCCGATCGAGCTGGTGATGTCGCTTGACGACAGCCCCAAGTCGAACGAGCTCAAAGTCCTGCTCGAAGAGATCGCTTCGCTGTCCGACAAAGTCTCGGTCGTCCGTGCAGATGACGACAAGCGAGCCCCTAGCTTCATGATCCGCCGCGTCGGCACCGATATCGGCGTGCGCTTCGCGGGCATCCCGATGGGGCATGAATTCACAAGCCTCGTGCTCGCCCTGCTGCAGGTCGGCGGGCATCCGTCGAAAGCCGCGCAGGATCTGATCGAACAGGTCAGGAATATCGAGGGTGACTTCGCCTTCGAGACCTATTTCTCGCTCTCCTGCCAGAATTGCCCGGATGTGGTGCAGGCGCTGAACCTGATGAGTGTGCTCAATCCGCGCATCAAGCACACGGCCATCGACGGCGCTTTGTTTCAGGCTGAGGTCGACGAGCGCAAGGTGATGGCGGTGCCCACCGTGTTCCTGAACGGCGAACCCTTCGCCTCGGGCCGGATGGAGCTTGAGCAGATCGTCGCGAAGATCGACACTGCAGCCGCCTCGCGCGCGGCCGAGAAGATCAAGGGCAAGGCACCATTCGACGTGCTGATCGTCGGCGGTGGTCCGGCTGGGGCTGCGTCCGCGATCTATGCGGCGCGCAAGGGCATCCGCGTGGGCATTGCGGCGGAGCGGTTCGGCGGACAGGTGCTCGACACGATGGGGATCGAGAACTTTATCTCGGTGCCCTACACCGAGGGACCAAAGCTCGCTGCGCAGCTGGAGCAGCACGTCAAGGAAAATGACGTCGATATCATGAACCTGCAGAAGGCCGAGAAGCTGATCCCGGCTTCGCGGCCTGGCGGTCTGCACGAGGTAAAGCTGGAGAATGGCGCGTCGCTGAGGGCACGCACGGTGATCCTGTCGACCGGCGCGCGCTGGCGGCAGATGGGCGTGCCGGGCGAGGACGAGTATCGCAACAAGGGCGTGGCTTACTGCCCGCACTGCGATGGGCCGCTGTTCAAGGGCAAGCGGGTCGCAGTGATCGGCGGTGGCAATTCGGGCGTCGAGGCGGCGATCGACCTTGCGGGCATCGTGGCGCATGTGACGCTGATCGAGTTCGACAGCCAGCTGCGCGCCGATGCGGTGCTGCAGAGGAAGCTCGGCAGTCTGCCGAACGTCAAGATCATCACCTCGGCGCTGACCACCGAAGTGCATGGCAATGGCGAGAAGGTGACGGGGCTTAGCTACAAGGACCGCAGCAATGATACGCTCCATCAGATCGAGTTGGAAGGCATCTTCGTCCAGATCGGGCTGGTGCCGAATACCGAGTGGCTGAAGGACGCGATCGCGCTTTCGCCACGCGGTGAAATCGAGATCGATCATCGCGGCGAGAGCTCGCAAGCCGGGATCTTCGCGGCGGGCGACGCGACAACGGTGCCGTATAAGCAGATCGTCATCGCTATGGGCGCGGGATCGACGGCGGCGCTTTCGGCATTCGACTATCTGATCCGGCTTCCCGCCGAGGAGGATGTTGCGGCGGCGGCATAGCATCTCTTCGTTATTGCTGAACTTGTTTCAGCATCCACTGTCTCACGGGCGCTACGGCAAGTGGCTTGGTGGATGCTGAAACAAGTTCAGCATGACGGATAGGGTTCAGGCGGCTTGCATTGCCGATCTTGCGGGGCGTGCCGAGATCGCCAGCGCCACCGCCGCCAGCACGCCGAACAGGCCGGCGATCAGGAATGCCAGCGTGTAGCTTCCCGCTTCCTCGCGGATGAAGCCCGCGCCGAAGGCGGCGATGGCGGCGCCGATCTGGTGCCCGACCATGATCCAGCCGAACAGGATCGGGGCTCTGGCCTCGCCGAAGGTCGTGTTGGTGAGCTTCAAGGTTGGTGGGACTGTCGCGATCCAGTCGAGGCCGTAGACCAGCGCAAACAGGGTAAGGCTGGTCATGGTGAAATCGATATACGGCAGCGCCAGCAGCGAGAGGCCTCGGAAGCCGTAATAGACCACCAGCAGCTTCTTCGGATCGTAGCGGTCGGTAAGCCAGCCGGAAGCCGTGGTGCCGATCAGATCGAACAGGCCCATCAGCGAGAGCAGCCCGGCGGCCTGGACTGGCGCGATGCCGCGATCGCCGCAATAGGCGATAAGGTGCGTGCCGATCAGGCCGTTGGTGGTGAGCCCGCAGACGAGAAAGGTGCCGAACAGCAGCCAGAACATCGGCACCCGGACCGCATCGCGCAAAGCGGTGAGCGCGATGAAAGGGCTTGGCGGAGCGGACCGGGGCGGCGTGCTTGTGGCGGTTTCACCCCAGCGGGCGAGGCCGATGCTCTGGGGGCGTTCGGGCATAAGCAAGGCGACGAGCGGGATCGTCGCCGCCGCGAGCAGGCCGACGAAGATCGCGACCGATTTCCAGGCGCCATTTTCCGCCAGCCAGGCCATCAGCGGCAGGAAGATGAGGGCGCCGGTGGCGGTGCTTCCTGTCAGGATGCCCATCATCAGGCCCTGTCGTGTGGCGAACCAGCGGTTGACCACCGTCGCGCCGAGCACGGGCGCGACAGCGCCGCACCCGATGCCCGAAATCACGCCCCAGCTCAGCAGATAATGCCAGGGCTCGGTCATGCCCAGGCTGCCGAGTGTTGCGCTCGCCATCAGGATCAGCCCGCCGAGCAAAGTCCGCTTGAGGCCGAAGCTCTGCATCAGCGCGGCGGCGAACGGGCCGATCAATCCGTAGAGCAGGATGCCGATCGCCGCGGCGCCGGACACGATCGCGCGATCCCATCCGAAATTCGCCTCAAGCGGCAGGATCAGCACGCTCGGCGCGGCACGCAATCCCGCTGACACGAGCAGCGCCACAAATGTGACGCCGATCACGACATAAGCGTAATTCGGGCCGAGGCGATGACGCACATTTGCTCCTGATGGAAAGATCATGGACGATAGGGGCTATTCCAATGGAAAAAAGCCTTCGCGAAGGCAAGCGAACGTGCATTGCTTTATGCAACCATTACGCCCGCGCATCGTTCTGTGGCGACCTGATCAGTTCAGCAGTTATCGACCTGTCTCACCTTTGGAAAGCAAGGCGGCCATGCACCAACCCCGCACAATCGAACGCGCCTTTGAACTCACCTATTCCGGCAATGGTTAGGGAAACAGTGGCACGCTATCGCATCGACGCGCAACTCGACTATGAATTTGCAGAGCCGGCGGACGTGCTGCTGGCCATGGAAGTCATAGACGGCGGTGACCAACTGCTCGTCGAAGACTTGCTCACCGTGGATGGAAGCGGGCCGCTTGCTCCGGTTCTCGGCGAGGAAAGCCTGGGGCGGCGAACCTGGCTGCAGGCGAGTGGGTCCTTCCGCGCCCATTATCATGCGCTGGTGGATGTGACGCGCATGCCGCCGGATCTCGAAACACTCGGGGTCACGCCGCATTCACAGCTTCCGGCCCTGGTCGTCTCCTATCTGTTTCCAAGCCGCTATTGTGAATCGGATCGTTTCGAGCAGTTCGTCGCGCGGGAATTCGGCGATGTGCAGGGCGGCGCGAAGGCGCGCGCCATGGCTGACTGGATCTACGATCATGTGGATTATGTGTCCGGAAGCAGCGACGGCACGACGACCGCCGGCGACAGCTTCATCAAGCGGCAGGGCGTGTGCCGCGATTTCGCGCATATGCTGATCACGTTCGCGCGGGCCGCCGGCATCCCCGCGCGCATGGTGTCTGCCTATGCCTGGCGCCTTGATCCGCCCGACTTCCACGCGGTGGTCGAATTATGGCTCGAAGGCGCCTGGCATCTCGTCGATCCCACCCGGCTGGCGCCGATCGAGGGGCTCGTTCGCATCGCGGTCGGACGGGACGCGACCGACATCAGCTTCATGACGATCTTCGGCGCCGCCGAGATGACCGCGCAAAGCGTGATGATCGAGCAAGTGGACGCCTGAATCCGCCGTCGTTTCAGGCTGGAGGCAGCCCGAAACGATCCCGGAGGGGCTGGTTACTGCGCTTTGGGCGCCGCAGCGCTTGGATTGGTTGGGAGGCCGCCCATCTGGGTGACCATCTTCTTGTAGGCGTCGAGGTAAGCGAGCACGATGACCTGGCCGATGTCGGTATCCTGATAGCCGCCGCCAGCCGCGCCGCCGAAACCGCCCCATGATCCGATGCCACCGCCCGCGCCGAACGACAGATCGGACTTGCGGGCATAGCCCTCGGTCAGCAACTCCATTTCAGTGGTGCGCATGTTGACGAGCGTCAGCGTGACGTTCGCTTCCTTCTTCTTGACATTGATGCCGCCGGCGATGGCGCCGAAGGTGCCGCCCATCAGGCCGCCGAGCATGCCGCCCAGCGCGTTGCCGCCGGAATTGGCGTTCTTGGTGACGAGGTCTGGCACGATCGAATAGTCGGCCGCCTTCACCTGGCGCTTGCCGATGTTCGAATTTTGCTGAAGCTCGCCGCTGTCCGCCAGCGCGCGCTCGACGGCGCGGCTGGCGAGACCCTTGCCGCGATCGACCAGACCGAAACAGCCCGACTTCATGATGAACACCTTGATGATGGCTTCAGGTGAGCCAAGGCCCAGCGACTGCCACCAATTATTGTCCGGCTCGACGACTGCGGCCGTGCCGAGGCGCTTGCCGCAGATCGGAATTTCCGCCGTACCCTTTTCCTGCGCCTTGCGGCCGGAGGAGGCCTCGGCGGCCAGAGCAGATGTAGTAACCAGGGCGGCGATCACCGGCGCCGCGACCAAAGCACGCAATTTCATGGATTTTTCCTCTTTCCCCTGCGTTTACGCATTGTCGGCGGCGACATATAGCGTATCCTTTAAAAGTCTCCAACCGAACGACGAAATTGCACATCCAGTCGACAGGATTGATGGCACCCAAAAGTGTAAACTGCGTTGTTACGGCGAAACATACGGTTTATACTTTTTTAAGGATTTGTGGCGTCAAGTAGCGTTTGGCTTAAACTCATAAAACAGATCAATCCTCATAGCTATACTCGGTCGCAGGGAGAGTAACGAATGAGCAAAAGCATCTTGCTGCTTGGCAGCGCTCTGTGTTTCGCCGCAGCACCGTCCTTTGCGCAGGAATCTGCTCCCGCGCCGACGCCGACAGCCGAGCCCGCGGCGCCGGCCGCTGCAACCCCGGAGCCAACCGCCGCGGCAGTCGATGAGGGGGAAATCATCGTCACCGCGACACGGCGCAGCGTCTCGCTATATGACGTGCCGCTCGCGGTTTCCGCCGTCACGGCGGATACGCTCCGCAACAGCGGTGGTTCGGATATTCGGGCGCTGGTTCAGCTTTCGCCCTCGCTGAATGTGACATCTTCGCAGTCGGAGACGGCGGGCACGGTCGCGCGTATCCGCGGCGTCGGCACGGTCGGCGACAATCCGGGCCTCGAAAGTTCGGTCGCGACCTTCGTCGACGGCGTCTATCGCAGCCGCTCGGGCGTGGCGCTGACAGAGCTTGGCGCGATCGAGCGGATCGAGGTGCTGCGCGGGCCGCAGGGTACGCTGTTCGGGCGCAATGCGTCGGCCGGCTCGATCAACATCATCACCGCCGGGCCAAGCTTCGAGGAAAGCGGCACGGCCTCGCTCACCTACGGCAACTATGATTACTGGCGCGGCGAGATCGGCCTGACCGGGCCGATCAACGACAAGATCGCGTACCGGATCGACGGCACCTATGTGAAGCGCGACGGATTCATGAAGGAATCCGACAATTATGCTGGATCGAGCGGGCGCGATTTCAACAACCGCAACCGCTATCTGGTGCGCGGGCAGCTGAAGTTCGAGCCGTCGGATGTGCTCAACGTCCGCCTGATCGCCGACTATGCCAAGCGCAAGGAAGATTGCTGCGCAGCAACCTTCCTGCCCGCCAACGAGACCTATCTTACCCCGACCGGTGACATCTCCACGCGTCCGAACAGCTTCGCGCGGCTTGAGCGGCTGCTCGGCGCGGTGATCAACGACGATACCTTCGCGCGCCGCGTGTCGGTCACGCCCGATCGCTCGTTCAAGTCGGATGTCGAGGATTGGGGCGTATCGGCTGAGATCAACTGGGAGTTGGGCGGCGCCAAGCTCACCTCGATCACCGCCTATCGCAACTGGACCGCTGATCGCGAACAGGATGCGGACTACACCAATCTCGACATGCTTTCGCGCACGAACAACGATCAGCAATTCAAGACCTTCACCCAGGAACTGCGGCTTCAGGGCAAGGCGTTTGATGATCGGCTGGACTGGCTCGTTGGCGGCTATTTCGCCAACGAGACGCTCGATATTGCGGACAATCTCCAGTTCGGCCGCGATTACGGCTTGCTTCAGGGCTGCCGCATCGCGGCGGCCGTAGTGGGTGCTGCCGGAATCCAGCCAGGTGCGACAGGATGCTTGTCGACTGCGGGCAGGGCTGGTGCCACCGCAGCGCTCGGTCCGTTGGCAGCGCCCCTGCTTGGCGGGCTGGACCGACTGGCGGCGATAAGCAGTGTGGGGGCAACTGATGACCGTTATCGTCAAAAAGACCAGACTTGGGCGTTGTTCACCCATAATGTGGTTGATATCACCAATCAGCTCTCGCTTACGCTCGGCGCGCGCTACACGCATGACCGCAAGAAGCTCGATATGTCTCTCGCGTCGAACAGCCCAGCGTGCGGCGCACAGCTCGCGGCACTCAATGGCATTCGCAACAATGCCGCACTCCCAGCCAATGCGCGGACGCTTGCGGCGAATCTGATCGGCCTCGCCTGCGCCAATAATATCCCCGGCACGGGCGTGGTCGACGGCAGCTATTCGGATCGCGTCTCGGACAATGAATGGACCGGCACGGCAGTGCTGAGCTTCAAGCCGACCGACCGGCTGATGACCTATGCCAGCTATTCGAAGGGCTTCAAGGCGGGCGGCTTCAACCTCGACCGCGCTGGCCTTGTTCCCGGCGCGGCAAGCCCGAGCCAGCTGCGTTTCGCGGCCGAGAAGGTGGATTCGTTCGAGATCGGTGCCAAATATCGCGGGCGCGGCTTCCGAGTGGCGGCGACGGCCTTCTATCAGCTGTTCAGCGACTTCCAGCTCAACACCTTCAACGGGCTGACCTTCATCGTCGAGAATGTCGAGGGGTGCAGCAACCTTGTTGGCGGAAGCGGTTCAGACAGCGATCTGATCGCGACCAACGGCAGCTGCGACGGCAAGTCGAAGGCCGGCGTGGTCAGCAAGGGCTTCGAGCTCGAAGCCTCGATCAACCCGTCGCGCTATTTTGCCGTCGATGCGGGCTTCACGTATGCCGAGACCTATTATCGGAGCGATATCAGCGGCGTCGACGGGCGGGCGTTGCCAACGTCACTGTTTCTGGTGCCGGGGTCGCAGCTTTCGAACGCCCCGAAATATGTGGTGACCGCAGGCGCGACCTGGACGCCGCCGATCGGATCGAACGGCATCACCGGCCTGCTCCATGCCGATATCCGCTCGCAATCCAACGTCAACACCGGCTCTGATCTCTTCCCTGAAAAGATGCAGTCCGCAGTGGCTACCGTAAATGCCCGCGTTGGTGTTTCCGGCGCAGAGAATGCGTGGAGTCTGGAATTCTGGGGCCAGAACATCTTCAACCGGAATTACCGGCAGATCGCGGCTGGCGCGCCGATCCAGGGCTCGGGCTCTTATGCAACGATCCAGGCGGGCGGGGCGACGTTCGCGGACTCGCTGTTCATCGTTTTTCCGGCCGAACCCCGGACGTATGGCCTGACGGTGCGGACAAAGTTCTGACGGCTGACCGAAATGAACTGAATTTGGCGGAACGGGCTGAATGCTGAACTGAAAGGATCGGCCTTCAGCCCTTTCAGGGTTCTATTGAGCAGCATTCTTTCCTGGGAATGCTATATTGGCAGCATGAGCCCGGATCGTGTCCCACCGCCGCAAGCGGCTGCCGACTGGACGATCCCGCAGGCATGGCGCTCCTACACGCCAGAGGAGCATGCGATGTGGGATCGACTGTTCGCCCGGCAGGCCGCGATGTTGCCCGGTCGTGTCGTGCCAGCCTTCATGCAGGGGCTGGACGTGCTCCGCATGACCAGACCGGGAATTCCGGATTTCGACGAGCTCAATGCGCGGCTGGGCGACGCGACCGGGTGGCAGGCGGTCGCGGTGCCGGGCCTCGTGCCTGACGAGGTCTTTTTCGAGCATCTCGCCAATCGCCGCTTCGTCGCGGGCCGGTTCATCCGCACCCCCGAGCAGATCGATTATCTTCAGGAGCCCGACATCTTCCATGACGTGTTCGGCCACGTCCCGCTGCTCGCCCATCCGGTGTTCGCCGATTATATGCAGGCTTATGGCGAAGGCGGACTGCGGGCCGCGAAACTCGGCATGATCGACGCGCTGGCGCGGCTCTACTGGTATACGGTCGAGTTCGGGCTGATCCGCGACGGCGGGGCGCTCAAGCTGTACGGCGCCGGCATCGTTTCCTCGCACGCGGAGTCGATCTTCGCGCTTGAGGATCCGTCGCCGCATCGCATCGGCTTCAATCTCGAACGGGTGATGCGCACGCTTTACCGGATCGACGATTTCCAGCAGAATTATTTCGTGATCGACAGTTTCGACGATCTGCTGGCGCAGACTCGGGATGCCGATTTCGGCCCGCTTTATGAGCGGCTGCGTCATCTTCCGCCGATCGATGTGGCCGCATTGCTGCCGTCCGATATTGTGATCTCGCGCGGCACGCAGGAATATGCGGCGTCGAAGCAAGTGGGGGCGATGCAGTAACGCTCAGGGGCCGCCCCGTTGAGATCAACCCGTGCTCCTGCGGGGACAAGAGCGTTGGAGCTGGGCTCCTGCCTTCGCAGGAGCACGTCACCTTCAGTCGGAACAGGGCAAATTCTATGCCGCGATCTTCTCTGAAATAATCCCGGCGGCGGCGTCGAGCAGGCGCCGTTCAAGCGCCTTGAGGCGTGGGGAGGCGGTCACCTTGTCGCCGATCAGATCGGTCAGGTAGAAGACGTCCACCGCCTTCTCGCCATAGGTGGCGATATGGGCGGAGTGGATGGTCAGCTTCGACTGGAAGATCGCATAGGCGAGCGCGTTGATGAGCGCGGGCCGATCACGGGCATGGACCTCGACCACAGTGTAGCGGTTGGACGCGCGGTTATCGATCAGCACGTTCGGCTCGATATCGAAGGCGTCGGCGCGGGTGCGCGGGAGCGGCTTGGCGGCCAGGCGATCCGCGAGCCGGCCGCGATTGGCGAGGGCGTCGCCAATCGTCTCGGCGAGGCGTGCAAGGCGGTCGGGCTCGTCGAAAGGACGGCCGAACGGATCCTGCACCAGGATATTGTCGATCGCCATGCCATCGCGCGTGGTGTGAATGCGCGCGTCGATGATGCTTGCCCCCGCGACATGGATCGCGCCGGCGACGCGGTAAAACAGGCCGGGATGATCCGATGCGTAGAGCGTGATCAGCGTCGCCCCGCGATCGCCGTCGACCGTCGGCTCGATCGCCAGCGTGCTGTTCCTGGCGTCGGCCGTCTTGATGACGCGGGCATTGGTTTCCAGCACGTCGATCGGCTCCGCCACCCAATAGGAATCAGGGAGCCGTTTGACGTAGCGGTTCATCTCAGTCTTCGACCATGCCAGGCGATCGAGCAGTTCGGCCTGTTTGGCCTCGATCCGTTCGCGCCGCCCCTTCTGCTTGTGGCCGGGGCGAAGCACTTCTTCGGTAGACTCGTAGAGATCGGAGAGCAGCTGACGCTTCCAGCTGTTCCAGATGCCGGGGCCGACCGCGCGGATATCCACCACGGTAAGCACCAGGAGGAGGCGGAGCAGTTCGGGGCTCTGCACCTTCTCGGCGAAATCGAGGATGGTCTTGAAGTCGGACAAGTCCCGCTTGAAGGCGGTCTCGGACATCATCAGATGCCAGCGCACCAGCCAGGCGACCATCTCGGTTTCGGCGGGTGTCATGCCGAAGCGGGGGCATAGCCTCTCGGCGACCTCTGCGCCCAGCACGCTATGATCGCCGCCGCGCCCCTTGGCGATGTCGTGCAGCAGCACCGCGGCATAGAGCACCCGGCGCGAGACAATCCTGCGCAGAATCTGGCTCGCCAGCGGATGATCGCTGTCCAGCTCTCCCTTTTCGATCTTCGAAAGCAGGCCGATCGCCCGGATCGAATGCTCATCGACGGTATAGTGGTGATACATGTCGAACTGCATCTGCGCGACGACGCGGCCGAAGTCCGGCACGAAGCGGCCAAACACGGTGGCCTCGTTCATCAGCCGCAGCGTGCGCTCCGGATCGCGGGGACTCGTGAGTACGTCCATAAACAAAGCATTGGCCTGCGGATCGCGGCGGACGTGATTGTCAATCAGCCGCGCATCGCGCGCCGCCGAGCGCATCGCCAAGGGATGGATATCAAGCCCGTTGGCGTCCGCGAGCGCGAACATCTCAAGCAGGCGGACGGGATTTTCCTCGAAGAAATTCTCGTTGGGCAGCGCGAGGCGGCCGCGATCGAGCGCAAAGCCCTTCAGGTTCTTCGGGCTGCGGCGCAGCTTTGGCAGGCCGAGGCGGCGGCCGCGCGAGGCGAACATCTCATCCAGATGCGCAAGGAAGACGCCAGTGAGGTCGCCGACCTGCTTCGCGGTCAGGAAATAATGCTGCATGAACCGCTCGACCGCAGTCTTGCCGGGACGATCGGCATAACGCATCCGCATCGCGATCTCGCGCTGGACGTCGAACGTCAGGCGCTCCTCGGCGCGATCAGTGGCGATGTGCAGATTGCAGCGCACCGCCCACAGGAAATTCTCGGCGCGCTGGAAACGGCGCAGTTCCTCGGCGGAGAGCAGCTCCTTGTCGACCAACTCGGCGACCGAGCGGACCTGATAGGCATATTTGCCGATCCAGAAGAGCGTGTGGAGATCACGCAGGCCGCCCTTGCCTTCCTTGAGATTGGGTTCGACGACGTAACGGCTGTCGCCCATGCGGCGGTGGCGCTCGTTGCGCTCGGCCAGTTTTTCGGTGACGAAGGCGCGCGCCGTGCCGGCCACCACCTCGCGCTCGAAACGCTGCGATGCGATGTCGTAGAGCTTTTCGTCGCCCCACACATAGCGGCCTTCGAGCTGCGCCGTGCGGATGGTCAGATCGCTCTTCGCCATGCGGATCGTGTCGTCGAGCGAGCGGCTGCTATGGCCGACCTTCAGGCCAAGGTCCCATAGCTGGTAGAGCATGGCTTCGATCACCTGCTCGCACCAGCTCGTCTGGCGCCACGGGGTGATGAAAGCGATGTCGACGTCCGAGTGCAGCGCCATTTCGCCGCGCCCATAGCCGCCGACCGCCATCAGCACGATCCGCTCGCCCGACGAAGGGTTGTTGTTGGGGTAGAGCCGCTCGGTCGTGTAATCGTAGATCAGGCGGAGGAGCTGGTCGGTCAGGAATGCGTAGGAGGCGGCGGTTTCATTGCCCCGGCTCGGCGCGGCCAACAGGCGCCGGGCGATCTCTTCCCGTCCCCGCGTAAGGGCATCGCGGAAGAGCGGGGCGGCCGCCTTGCGCAGCTTGGCGCTGTCCTTGCCGGAAGCGTCGATCTCCTGAAGCTGCTCGGCAAGCAGTCGGCGGTCGATGATCGCGCGGCGGTTCGGGATATTTTCGAAACGGATCGACATGGGTCAGACATAAGCTGTGGAGGCAGGAAGGGCTAGGGCTCCTGTTCTTCCCGTCACCCCAGCGGAGGCTGGGGTCTATGTCTGTTTGCACTTGAGACCGGCTTGCGTGGGTAGAGACATGGATGCCAGCCTGTGCTGGCATGACGGCAGAGGTTAATCCTCTCTCAAAATACGCTTGAGCTGATAGATCAGGTCGAGAGCTTCTCTCGGGCTGAGAGAATCCGCATCGATCGATGAGACGGCTTCACGTAACGGATCGCTCTTGGGTTTCTCCGCTGCCGTTGCCGCAGCGAAAAGGGGAAGGTCATCCAGTCCCGCCGCGAGGCCGCCGGTGGCGGCGCGGCCGGCTTCGAGCTTCTTGAGAACAGCGGCGGCCCGCGACGTGACTGCTGGCGGCAGTCCCGCCAGTTTTGCAACCGCAAGTCCGTAGCTGCGGTCGGCGGGGCCATCGGCGAGTTCGTGGAGGAGGACGAGGTCACCCTTCCATTCGCGGGCGCGGACATGGTGGAGCGAAAGGGCGTCGAGGCGCTCGGCGAGGCGCGTCAGCTCATGATAATGGGTGGCGAACAGGCAGCGGCAGCGGTTGATGTCGTGAACCGCCTCGACCACCGCCCAGGCGATAGCGAGGCCGTCATAGGTCGAGGTGCCGCGCCCGACCTCGTCGAGGATCACGAAGCTGCGCTCGGTCGCCTGCGCGAGGATAGCGGCGGTCTCGACCATCTCGACCATGAAGGTGGAACGGCCGCGCGCGAGATTGTCCGAGGCCCCGACGCGGCTGAACAGACGATCGACCAAGCCGATCCGCGCGCGGGTCGCGGGGACGTAGCTGCCCGCCTGGGCGAGTACGGCGATCAACGCGTTCTGGCGCAGGAAGGTCGATTTGCCGCCCATATTGGGGCCGGTGACGAGCCACAGGCGACGGTCGGGATCGAGCATCAGATCGTTGGCGACGAAGCGGTCGCCGATTGCTGTCACGGCCGCCTCGACCACCGGGTGGCGGCCGCCCTCAATCTCGAAACAGGCATGATCGGCGATGCCGGGGCGGCACCAGCCGCTTTCGATCGCGCGTTCGGCGAGCGCGGCGGCCACGTCCAGGCGGGCCAGGGCGTCTGCGGTGCTTGCGATGTCGGACGCGCGGTCGAGTGCGGCGCGGGTCAATTCTTCAAGATGCGCAGCCTCGGCGGCGATGGCGTGGGTGCCGGCTTGCGTTACCTTCAGCGCTTGCTCGTGCAGGTCGGCGGCGTTGAAGCGGACGACGCCAGCCAGCGTCTGCCGGTGGGTGAAGCCGGAGTCCGCCGCCATCAGCGGATCGGCGTTCCTGGCCGAAACTTCGATATGATAGCCGAGCACATTGTTGTGCCGGATCTTGAGCGAGGCGATGCCGGTGCGCTGGCGATATCCTGCCTCAAGCTGGGCGATGGCGCGGCGGCCGTCGCTGCTGGTGGCGCGCAGATCATCGAGCGCGGCGTCATAACCCTCGGCGATATAGCCGCCGTCGCTGGCGTCGAGCGGGGGAGATGGGACCAGCGCCTGCATCAGCAGCTCGACCAGCTCGCCATGTCCGATGAGCTTGGGCAGGAGGGCTGTCAGCAGGCTTGGCGGTTCGAGGACCGACAAGAGGAGATCGCGCAGGGCATAGCCTTCGCCGAGGCCGTCGCGCAGCAAAGCGAGATCGCGCGGGCCGCCGCGTCCTGCCGCGAGCCGGCCGATGGCACGGCCAATATCGGGAAGCTGGCGCAGGCGGGTGCGGACCCGATCGCGAAGCGCGCCGTCGTTTGCAAACAACGTCACGAGATCAAGGCGCGCCTCAATCGCAGCCTTGTCGCCCAGCGGGGCGGAGATATCAGCGGCTAGTAGTCGTGCGCCGCCGCCGGTGACGGTGCGGTCGACGGCGTCGAGCAAGCTGCCCTTGCGCGATCCGGCGGTCGTCTGGGTGAGTTCGAGGCTTTCGCGGGTCGCGGCGTCGATCAGCATATGGCCGCTGACCGATCGGCGGTGAGGTGGCTGGAGGAAGGGGAGGGTGCCTTGGCCTGCGCGTTCGAGATAGGCGATCAGACCCCCGGCGGCGGCAAGCTCGGCACGCTCGAAAAGACCGAAGCCGTCAAGCGTCGCGACGCCGAAAAGCGTCTTGAGGCGCGCTTCGGCGGCGCTGCTGTCGAAGCCCTCGCGGGGCGCCTGCCAGGCGTCGGCCGGGGCAGCATCCCAGTTTTCCGGAACGACGATCTCGGCGGCGGAGAGGCGCGCCAGCTCGGCGTCGAGCGAAGCGCGGGGGACGGCGCAGATCTCGAAACGGCCGGTGGAGATGTCGGCCGCGGCAAGGCCGATCGTCCCGCCCACCTCCGCCAGCGCCACCAGCCAGTTGGCGGCGCGCGCGTCCAGCAGCGCCTCTTCGGTCAGCGTGCCCGCCGTGACGACGCGGACAATGCCGCGCGCGACCAGCGCCTTTGATCCGCCGCGCTTCTTGGCTTCTGCTGGCGTTTCGGTCTGTTCCGCGATGGCGACGCGGTGGCCGGCCTTGATCAGGCGGGCGAGATAGACCTCGGCCGAATGCGCTGGCACGCCGCACATCGGGATTGCATTGCCGCTATGCTCGCCGCGCGCGGTGAGGGCGATGTCGAGGCAGGCGGAGGCTGTCTTGGCGTCGTCGAAAAACAGTTCGAAGAAGTCGCCCATCCGATAAAAAAGCAGGCAATCAGGCGCTTGCGCCTTGAGCGCGAAATATTGCGCCATCATCGGCGTCGCTGAAGCAGACTCGTTCTGCAATTTCCCCGTCATGAGGGGCTGATAGCGGCTTGTGGTGCATGCAGCTATGCCCCAATAGGCGGCCGAGCCAAACAAAGAGCAAGGTGACATAGATGAGCGAGAGCAACGTCCAGTTTTCGGAACGCGAGGCGCTGCTGTTTCACTCAATGGGGCGGCCGGGCAAGATCGAGATCATCTCGTCCAAGCCGATGGCGACCCAGCGGGATCTCTCGCTTGCCTATTCCCCCGGCGTTGCAGTGCCGGTGCGCGCAATCGCTGACGACCCCGATACGGCCTATGACTATACCGCCAAAGGCAATCTCGTCGCGGTGATCTCGAACGGGACTGCGATCCTTGGGATGGGTAATCTTGGCGCGCTGGCTTCCAAGCCGGTGATGGAAGGCAAGGCGGTGCTGTTCAAGCGCTTTGCCGACGTGGATTCGATCGACATCGAGCTGGCGACGGAAGATGTGGACCGTTTCATCGACGCGGTCGAGCTGATGGAGCCAAGCTTCGGCGGCATCAACCTCGAGGACATCAAGGCTCCGGAATGTTTCGTGATCGAGCAGACCCTGCGCGAGCGGATGAACATCCCGGTCTTCCACGACGATCAGCATGGCACCGCGATCATCTCGGCGGCGGGGCTGATCAACGCCGCCTATATCACCGGCCGGGATCTCAAGGACATCAAGCTTGTCGTGAACGGCGCCGGCGCGGCATCCATCAGCTGCACCGAACTCGCCAAGGCGCTGGGCGTGCGTGACGTCATCATGTGCGATTCCAAGGGCGTGATCTATCAGGGCCGCACCGAGGGCATGAACCAGTGGAAATCGGCCCACGCCGCCGTCACCGATGCCCGCACGCTCGCTGATGCGATGAAAGGGGCGGACGTGTTCTTCGGCCTGTCGGTCGCGGGCGCCGTGAGCAAGGACATGATCAAGTCAATGGCCGCCAAGCCGATCATCTTCGCCATGGCCAATCCCGATCCCGAAATCCTGCCCGAAGACGCGCTTGAGGCTGCTCCGGACGCGATCATCGCCACGGGGCGATCGGATTATGCCAATCAGGTCAACAATGTGCTTGGGTTCCCCTTCATCTTCCGGGGTGCGCTCGACGTGCGCGCGACCACGATCAACGAGGAGATGAAGGTCGCCGCCGCGCGTGCGCTGGCTGAGCTGGCACGCGAGCGCGTGCCGGAGGAAGTCGCCGCTGCCTATGGCGGACGCGCGCCGAGCTTCGGGCCGCAATATATCATTCCGGCGCCCTTCGATCCGCGGTTGATGGAATTTGTGCCGGCGGCAGTCGCCAAGGCTGCTATGGATTCGGGTGTTGCGCGCAAGCCAATTCTCGACCTGATGGAATACCGCACCACGCTACGGTCGCGTCTGAACCCGACGACGTCGGTGCTGACGCTCGCTTATGAGGGTGCGAGGGCGCATCCAAAGCGGGTCGTGTTTGCCGAAGGCGAAGAGGAGGTCGTGCTGCGCGCGGCTATTCAGTTCAAGGAGGGAGGTTACGGCACCCCGGTGCTGGTCGGTCGCGACGAGGTACCCGACAAGCTCCGTGCGATGGGCGTCTCGAATCCCGAAGAGTTCGAGCTTCACAATAGCCGCATCTCCCCGCTGGTGCCGCGCATGGTCGACTATCTCTACGAACGGCTGCAGCGGCGCGGCTATCTGCGTCGTGAAGTCGAGGTGATGGTCAATCAGGACCGCAACATCTTTGCCGCGCTGCTGCTGGTGCTGGGCGAGGCGGATGCGATGATCACCGGCGTCACGCGGCCCTATGGTCAGACGCTCCGTCAGGTGCGTCGCGTGATTGATCCTGTTCCCGGCCGCAAACCCTTCGGCATCCATGTTCTGGTCGGCCAGAGCCATACCGTCTTCATGGCGGACACGACGGTCAATGAGCGGCCGACCGCGAATGAGCTGGCCGACATCGCCGAGCATACCGCCGCTGTTGCGCGCCGGATGGGGCATGAACCGCGTGTGGCATTCCTGTCCTATTCGACCTTCGGCAATCCGCCTGGAAGCTTCCTAGAAAATATTCGTGAGGCTGTCGGGATCCTCGACGAGCGCCGGCCGAGCTTCGAATATGAAGGCGAGATGGCGCCGGACGTCGCGCTTAACCCGCGCGTTGCCAAATCCTACCCGTTCAGCCGCCTGTCGGGACCGGCCAATGTGTTGATCATGCCGGGGCTGCAATCGGCCAACATCTCGGCCAAGCTGTTGCGTGAACTGGGCGGGGATTCGGTGATCGGGCCGATGCTGGTCGGGCTGGAGCATCCGGTGCAAGTCGCGACCATGTCCTCGACCGCATCGGAACTGGTGACGCTGGCGGTACTCGCGGCCGGAGAGATCGCGCGCTGATACAACACTGGAAAAAATGTTCGCCCTGAGCCTGTCGAAGGACTCTTTTCTACATCAAGCAAGGAAGAAAAGGGCGTCGACGGGCTCAGCCCGAACGGCAATTTCAGGCCACTCGATTTAGCCGAAGCGCTCTTTCAGCGCCAGCATCGCGATAGCGGCCTTGGCAGCCTCGCCGCCCTTGTCCTTCTCGGTGCGGCGGGCGCGGGCGAGGGCCTGGGCTTCGTTCTCGACAGTCAGGATGCCGTTGCCGACGGCCAGGCCGTCCAGCGTTAGCGCCATAATGCCGCGCGCGCTTTCGCCGGACACCACCTCGAAATGATAGGTCTCGCCGCGGATCACCACGCCCAGCCCAACAAACGCGTCGTAACGCCCGGTTTCGGCCGCTAGGGCTATCGCGCCGGGCACTTCGAGCGCGCCCGGGACGGTGATGGTCTCGTGCTGGTGCCCGGCATTCTCGATCGCGGCGCGGGTGCCTTCGAGCAGCAGGTCGTTGAGATGGTCGTAAAAACGCGCCTCAACGATCAGTATCCGGGCCATCAGTCACCTCCTCCGTCAATCGGGCGTTCGCCCACGATCGAGAGGCCATAACCTTCAAGCGCAATCAGCGTGTGGCTGGTGTTGGTGAGCAGGACCATGTCGTGGATGCCGAGATCGGCAAGAATCTGCGCGCCGATGCCGTAGGAGCGCAGGTCCATCTGATCGGGCTGAGTATCAATGATCCGGCTGAAACGGCCGGGCTCCATGTCAGCGGGCGTGAGAAGGACAATCACGCCGTTACCCGCCTTGCCGATCTCTTCCATGCTGCGCTGGAGCAGGCGTTTGCGCGGGCCGGGTTTGCCCAGCATGTCGTGGAACATGGAGACATTGTGCATACGGACGAGCGTGGGTTGATCGGGCAAAACCTTGCCCTTCTGCAGCACCAGCGATTCTCTGCCATCGATCTTGTTGCGATAGATGATGGCGCGCCAGTCGCCGCCATAATCGGATTCCAGAAAATGATCCGAAACGCGCTCAACCAGATGGTCGTTCTTGCGGCGATAGGCGATCAGGTCGCGGATCGTGCCGATCTTGAGATTGTGAAGCTGCGCGAAGGCGATCAGGTCGTCGAGGCGCGCCATGGTGCCGTCGTCCTTCATGATCTCGCAGATCACGCCCGACGGATTGAGGCCGGCGAGACGGGCTACATCGACGGCGGCCTCGGTATGGCCGGCGCGGATCAGCACGCCGCCGTCGCGCGCCACCAGCGGAAAGACATGACCGGGGGTCACGATCTCCTCCGGGCCCTTTGAGGCATCGATCGCGACCGAGACGGTGCGCGCGCGATCCGCGGCTGAGATGCCGGTGGTAACGCCGGTGCGCGCCTCGATCGAGACGGTGAACGCAGTTTCATGCCGGGTGCCGTTGTTGCGGCTCATCAGGCCGAGGCCAAGCTGGTCAACCCGGTCCTTGGTGAGCGCAAGGCAGATCAGGCCGCGCCCGTGCCGCGCCATGAAGTTGATCGCGTCCGGCGTTGCCATCTGTGCAGGGATGACGAGATCGCCCTCATTCTCGCGGTCCTCATCGTCGACGAGGATGAACATGCGACCGTTGCGCGCTTCGTTTATCACTTCCTCGGCGGAGGCGAGCGCGGCCTGGCCCAAGCCCCGCGCTAGCAGCTTCTCCAGCTTGATTAGCGTTTCCGAGGTGGGATTCCAGTCGCCTTCATCAAGGCGGCGGAGTGAATTGGCGTGAAGTCCGGCGGCGCGCGCCAGCCCGGCCTTGGTGATGTCACCGCTCGCCACCAGCGTGCGGACTCGGTCGATAACGGATGTGCTCATGCCAAGACCGTATCACACGATAGTGATACGGCAAGATAAAATCACACTCTCATGTGATTCTTATACTGCTGCATCCGCACCAGATAGCGGGACAGCACGTCGATTTCGAGATTGACGGCTTGGCCGGACGCCAGATCGCCAAAGGTTGTCATGGCGGCCGTATGCGGGATGATGTTTACGCCAAAGACGGTGCCGCTGGCCCGATCCTCCACCTCGTTGACTGTCAGCGAAACGCCATCGATCGCGATCGAGCCCTTGGGCGCCAGATGCGGCGCAAGCGTATCGGGCACGGAGATCAGGATACGATGGGAATCTCCCTCCGCCGTCACCGAGACCACCTCACCGATCCCATCGACATGGCCGGTGACGATATGGCCGCCAAGCTCGTCACCAACCTTGAGCGCGCGTTCGAGATTGAGTCGCTGGCCGGGGTTCCACTCGCCCTGCGCGGTGCGCGAGGTCGTTTCGCGCGAGACATCGACCGCGAACCAGCCCGGACCCTTGTCGACCACGGTCAGGCACACGCCCGAGCAGGCGATCGAGGCGCCCATGTCGATCGTCTCCGTATTGTAGCCCGTGGCGATCCTGACGCGCAGGTCGCCGCGCTGCTCGACGGCTTCGATCGTGCCGATGTCGGTGACGATTCCGGTGAACATATTATCCTCGTGCGCGCTCGTAGACGTGGAGCCGATCATTGCCAAGCTGGCGCGTGTCCGCAAGCCGCCAGCGGCCGTGGGCCTGCCCCAGATCTGCAAGGCCGAGATCGCCGATGGCATCGCGCCCGGCTCCTACGATGATTGGCGCACGGTAGATCAGCAAGCGATCGACAAGGCCAGCCTTCAGGAAGGCGGATGCAGCGCCCGCTCCACCATCGACCAGCACATGATCGACATTTTTCAAGTCGGTAATCGCGTCAGGGGAGGTCAGGCTGATCCAGCCGTCCGGCACCGGCCTGCTCGTCAGTAAGGCACGGCGGGGCGAGCGATCTTCAAGCCCGGGCAACCGGACGTCGAGCCCTGGTGCGTCGGCTTCCAACGTGCCGCGCCCAACGACGATCAATTCACAGCGGGCGCGCTCCAGATGGGCATGTGCCCGGGCTTCCTCGCCGGTGATCCACCGGCTGGAGCCGTCAGGCAGCGCGATCTTGCCATCGAGCGATGTCGCCAGCTTGAGAGTGACGTTCGGCCGCCGCCGCGTCTGGCGAGAGAAGAAGCCGGCCATCACCTGCTCGGCAGTCGTGCGCGAAACATCGCTGGTCACGGCGATCCCGGCTGCTTCAAGCCGTGCGATCCCGGCACCGTTGGTGCGCTGGTCGGGATCCCGCGCGGCGACCACGACCCGCGCCAGCCCAGCTTCGACAAGCAGATCGGCGCAAGCAGGGCCGCGAGGCGAAACGTGGGCGCAGGGCTCCAGCGTCACATAGGCGGTGGCGCCGCCCGCTGCTTCGCCAGCCTGTTCCAGCGCCATCGCCTCGGCATGAGGACGGCCGCCGGGCTGGGTCCAGCCGCGTCCGACGACACAGCCGTCGCGGATGATGACGCAGCCGACGGGAGGATTAGGGGCGGTCCGGCCGATGCCCCGCGTAGCGAGCGCAAGCGCTGCCCCCATCCAGCGCGCGTCGTCGCTCATAGACCCAACCGCTTTTCGAGTTCCTGATATTGACGCTGGCGTTCTGCCCTTTCCTTGTCCCGCTTTGCCTGATCAATCTTCTGTTGCGCCTTGATCTGCGCGTCGGTGCGGTCGGCGGGCCAGTTCTCGACGTAGATGATTTGCGCTTCGGGCTTGATGTCGGAATCGACGTAGAAGCCGAACACGATCAGACAGGGCATCGCTATCGCAATTGCCCCGAAGACGATTTTATGCCGTTGCTGCTGGCCAAGGAAAGCCTTCAGATCGCGCCACGCGGCCATAGGGGAGGAGGGTCGGGGGAACACCATGGCCCCCTTAGATAGGCGGGCGCCGCGTGGAGCGCTAGACCAACCCCAAGGTTGAAGCCCTTGCCGACCGCGCTAGGCGTTGCCGATCACGCCCGACAATCCTCGATCACGCGCGCCATTTCCGGCCAGGCGGGGAGGATCAGCCGTTCGGCCCCGCTCGCTTCGATCATGATGCGGCCGCGGCTATAGGCCATCTTGTCGAGCGCAGGATCGGTCGCCGCCAGTCGCACGCTGAGGAGGGGCTGGCCCGGATCGATTATGCCGGCTGTCCATTGCGTGTCGCCGAAGCTGGTCGTCACCCGTATCATTTCGGCGGATGTTGCGCGCGCCGGCAGCGCACGGTCCACCCGGATCGATCGGCTCTGGCGATCACAACGGATGGCGAGGACCGGCGGTGTCGTGCCGTTGCCGTAGAAGGCTGCGCTCCGCTGCGCGTCCGCCCGATAGGTCCATATGCCCGGCGTCAACGGTGCATCCTGCCATGCCACCGGCGCGGGCAAAGGTGCAGGCGGCGGCGGTGGCGCGGAAGCGGAGGCTGGCGGTGGTAGGACAGGCGTCGGCGGCGGTGATGAGCAGCATGGCAGCATCAGCAGCGTCGCGAGGGTCGGCAGGGTCTTGGGGCGGCGCATCGCGCATCCTCTTGCCGGGGCGTTGCCGCCCACGCAACCCATCTCAGGTTCGCAAGCGGTAGCCCGTGCGGAAGATGTATGTGACGATGCCGATGCAGATGCCAAGGAACAGGATGGTCATCCCAAGGCTCACGCCGAAATTGACGTCGGCGATATCGAAGAAGGCCCAGCGGAAGCCGCTGATGAGATAAACGACCGGGTTGAACATGGTGATCGTCTGCCACGCCGGCGGCAGCATCGAGATCGAATAGAAGGTGCCGCCGAGGAAGGTGAGCGGCGTGACGATCATCATCGGCACGATCTGGAGCTTCTCGAAGCTGTCGGCCCAGAGGCCGAGAATGAACCCGAACATGGCGAAGGTGACTGAAACCAGCACGAGGAAGATCGCCACCCACACCGGATGCGCGATCTCGTAATCCACGAAAATTCGCGCGGTTGCGAGGATGATGATGCCCAGGATCACCGATTTGGTCGCAGCCGCGCCGACATAACCGAGCAGCGTCTCGGCCACGTTCACGGGGGCGGACAGCAACTCATAGACTGTGCCCGTAAAGCGAGGCATGTAGATGCCGAAGGATCCGTTCAGGATGCTTTCGCCGAGCAGCGTCAGCATCATCAGACCGGGGATGATGAAGGCGGCATAGGGAATGCCATCCACCGACTGCATCCGCCCGCCGATCGCCGATCCGAACACGATGAAATAGAGTGAGGTGGTGAGCACCGGCGTCAGCGCGCTGCCGAACAGTGTCCGCTTGAACCGCGCCATTTCGAAGCCGTAGATCGCCCGGACTGCGTGGAAATTCATGGGCGTTCCTCCACGAGGTCAACGAAGATGTCTTCGAGCGAGCTGCGCTTCATGTCGATCGTCTTGATCGCGATCCCGGCGCGGTCGAACCTGCGGACAATGTCAGCAATGCCGATGCTGTCGCTCTCGCCATGGCTGACATAGCAAAGAGTCAGGCCGTCGTCGGAACGGGTCAGCGACAGATCGGCCAGGGCGTCCGGAAGCGCCCCGATTGGCTCGGGGAGGCCGATCGTGACGGTCGTGCTGCCGAGCTTGGTCATCAGAGTGCGTTTCTCCTCCACCAGGATCAGCTCGCCCTTGTTGATGACGCCGATGCGGTCGGCCATTTCCTCAGCCTCCTCGATATAATGGGTGGTGAGGATGATGGTAACGCCTTGCGCGCGCAGGCCGCGCACCATTTCCCACATTTCGCGGCGCAGCTCGACATCGACGCCTGCGGTGGGCTCGTCGAGGAACAGGATGTCAGGCTCATGCGCCAGCGCCTTGGCGATCAGCACGCGGCGCTTCATGCCGCCGGACAGCTCGCGCATCTTGCTATCGCGTTTGTCCCAGAGCGAAAGATCGCGCAGCACCCGTTCGACCAGCGCTGGATTTTTCGGTTTGCCGAACAGGCCACGGCTGAAGTTCACCGTGTCCCATACGGTCTCGAACACGTCGATCGTCATTTCCTGAGGCACGAGGCCGATGCGCGTGCGCGTCTCGCGATAATGATCGCGGATGTCGAAGCCGTCGACCGTTACCGTCCCGCCCGTGGGGCGAACCAATCCGCATACTATGCCGATCAGCGTGGTCTTGCCGGCGCCATTCGGGCCCAGCAACGCGAACAGCTCCCCCTTGTTGATGTCCAGATCGACGGATTTGAGGGCCTGGTGGCCGGACCCATAAGTTTTGCTCAAACCGGCAATGGAAAGGATCGCCACATTCGCTCCCGCGCTTCTTAGCGGGCGATATAGGTCAAGGGCGGGGGCTTTGCATCCCCATCGGCCAGCTTATTGAAAGCTCAAGGGAACGCGTACTTTGAAACGATTTAGCTTCCAGCGAACCCGCGTTTCGTCGGGAACGCGGTCATAGTCGTCCTCGTCCGGGTCATTCAGCCCGTATCGAGCCGTACGGAGCTTCTCGAAATCCGAACTGGACGCTTCAAGCGGGGAATCCAGTTCTCTCAGGAGAAAACGGGCGTCGGGCGATTGCGGGCCATATTCCGCTGCGAGCGCTGGCATCGCCAACAGCGAAAGCGTCATTGCCCCCATCGTCACAAAAACGCGCATCATCCGGGCTCCTCCACGGTCCCGATGCCGTTAAATCATGACAGATGACGTTGTTCCGGATTGAACATGTTGCTCGCCTAAGTCGATTTGCTGCACGGCTGGGCGTGGGAGGGTTATGCTGCCCGCTTCTGAACTGTCAGTTCCAGCCCCAGTGCTCCGAGAACGGCCGTGAGCGTTTCCAAGGTAGGATTGCCACCGGCCGAAAGCGCCGCGTACAATGCCTGTCGTCCTACGCCAGCCTTCCGCGCAATTTCGGTCATGCCTTTGGACCGGGCCACATCACCGAGCGCGCTGGCGATATGCTTGGGATCATTCCCCTCCATCGCGGCTTCCAGATAATGGAGGATATCCTCCTCGGTCTGGAGATGCTCTGCGGGATCAAACGGGTAAACCTTCAATGCCATCGTCAGCTTCCTTGGCGAGGCGCTTGGCTTTCGCAATGTCGCGTGCCTGCGTACTCTTGTCTCCGCCGTTCAGAAGAATGATGAGCACATCACCCTTCCACATATAATAGATCCGATAGCCAGGGCCGTAGTGCAGTCGCAATTCCTGCACGCCATCACCAACCGACTTCGTATCTCCGGCATTGCCGCTGGCGAGGCGCTTCAGCCGGTCGTCAATTCTCAACCTCGCCTTCCGATCGCGCAGGTTATTCAACCAGTCGCGAAAGACCTCCGTCTGGAGGATTGTGAGTTGCCCGTCTCCAGTAGGCATGATTCACCTGTCAAATCGTGTTGGATGAAACACGGCTTTGACTAAATCATACCAAGCAGTCGCACCCTTGGTAGGTAAGTGTCTAATTGCTGACTTGTCTCTTATATAAGACAGTGCGGACTTGGTCAAGCGACTATCGGCCGCCGAACTTTCGTGAAGTCTTCCCAAACCGCCCCTTGCGCGTCCCCGGTTTGCCCTCGCTTGCACGGCCTCTCGGCGCAGCGACCTGTTGCTGTGGCGGCAACCCCAGCTCCTGCTGCTCCAGCGCGCGGATCTCGTCGCGCAATCGCCCGGCTTCCTCAAACTCCAGATCGGCAGCGGCCGCGCGCATCTTCTTTTCGAGGTCCTCGATATAGGCGCGCAGGTTGTGGCCCACCATGTGGGGGGCGTCCTCGATCCCCGTGTCGATCGTCACCTGATCCTTGGTAGCGATGTGGCTCATCACGTCGCTGATGTTGCGGCGGATCGTGGCGGGGGTGATGCCATGTTCGGCATTGTAGGCTTCCTGTTTTTCGCGGCGGCGGGCGGTTTCAGCCATCGCGCGTTCCATCGATCCGGTGATGCGGTCGGCGTAGAGGATGACCTTGCCGTCGACATTGCGCGCGGCGCGGCCGATCGTCTGGATCAGCGAGGTTTCGGAGCGCAGAAAGCCTTCCTTGTCGGCATCCAGGATCGCGACCAGACCGCATTCGGGGATATCGAGCCCCTCGCGCAGCAGGTTGATGCCGACCAGCACGTCATAGACGCCCAGCCGCAGGTCGCGGATCAGCTCGATGCGTTCCAGCGTCTCGACGTCCGAGTGCATGTAGCGGACCTTGAGGCCAGCCTCGTGCAGATATTCCGTCAGATCCTCCGCCATGCGCTTGGTAAGCGTGGTGACGAGGGTGCGATATCCCTTGGCGGCGGTGAGTTTGCATTCCTGCACCAGATCATCGACCTGCTCTTCGACCGGCCGGATCTCGACTGGCGGATCGATCAGCCCGGTCGGGCGGATCACCTGTTCGACGAACACGCCGCCGGTCTGCTCAAGCTCCCAGCCGCCGGGCGTCGCCGAGACATAGGTGGTCTGCGGCCGCATCGCCTCCCACTCATTGAAACGTAAGGGCCGGTTGTCGATCGCCGAGGGCAGACGGAATCCATACTCCGCCAGCGTGATCTTCCGCCGATGATCGCCGCGCGACATGCCGTTGATCTGGCCGATCGTCTGGTGGCTCTCGTCCACGAACAGCAGCGCATTGTCCGGCAGATATTCGAACAGGGTCGGCGGCGGCTCGCCGGGAAGACGCCCGGTCAGGAAGCGGCTGTAATTCTCGATCCCCGCGCAGCTGCCCGTCGCCGCGATCATCTCGAGATCGAAATTGGTGCGCTGTTCCAGCCGCTGATGCTCCAGCAGCTTGCCCTCGGCCCCCAGCTCCTTCAGCCGCTCGGCCAGCTCGTGCCGGATCGCCTCGGTCGCCTGCTTCAGCGTCGGCCCCGGCGTCACATAGTGGCTGTTCGCATAGACCCGGACATAATCGAGATTGGCCGAAGTCTTGCCGGTCAGCGGATCGAATTCGGTGATCGCCTCGATCTCATCGCCGAAGAAGGAGACGCGCCAGGCGCTGTCCTCATAATGCGAGGGGAAGATTTCCAGATTGTCGCCGCGCACCCGGAAATTGCCGCGCGCGAACGCCTGATCGTTGCGTTTGTACTGTAGCGCGACCAGCTTGCGGATGATCTCGCGCTGGTCGACCGACTGGCCCTTCTTCACGTCGAAGATCATCGCCGAATAGGTCTCGACCGATCCGATGCCGTAGAGGCACGAAACCGACGCCACGATCAGCACATCGTCGCGCTCCAGCAGCGACCGCGTGGCGCTGTGCCGCATCCGGTCGATCGCCTCGTTGATCGAGCTTTCCTTCTCGATATAGGTGTCGGTGCGCGGCACATAGGCTTCGGGCTGGTAATAGTCGTAATAGCTGACGAAGAACTCGACCGCATTGTCCGGAAAGAAGCTCTTGAACTCGCCGTAGAGCTGCGCGGCGAGGATCTTGTTGGGCGCAAGCACCAGCGCCGGCCGCTGCAGCGCCTCCACGACCTTGGCCATGGTGAAGGTCTTGCCCGATCCGGTGACGCCCAGCAGCACCTGATCGCGCTCGCCCGCCTGCGCCTGCGCCACCAGTTCGGCGATCGCGGTGGGCTGGTCGCCGGAGGGCTGATAATCGGACACGATCTTGAACGGCTTGCCGCCTTCCATCTTGGGCGGCCGCTCCGGGCGGTGCGGAACGAAGGTCTGGCCGAGATCCGGCTCCTCAAGCGTCGTGCGGATTTGAATTACCATCGAGGCGAGATATGGAGGCGAGAACGCCCCGCCGCAACCGCGCCGGGCCAACAGGAGAAGATGTCATGCGGAGTTTTGCGATTGTCCTGCTGCCCGCTCTCGCGCTCGCGGCCTGCAACAGCTCGCCGACCGTCGAGGCGACCAACGCCAGCGGCGCCGAGGTTGCCGCGAAGGTCAGGGAATCCGGCGTCACCGATCAGTTCATCTCGCCGGGAAACTGGCAGATGGCGATGAAGATCAACGAGATGACCATGCCCGGCATGCCGCCGGAGGCAGCCGAACGGATGAAGGGCATGATGGGCCAGGGCCACACCTTCAACGAATGCCTGACCGAAGCCGACGTGAAGAAGCCCAAGGAGGATATGTTCTCCGGCGGCGACAAGGAATGCAAATATGACCATTTCGCCATGGGCGGCGGCAAGATCGACATCACCATGACGTGTGGCGGCGAGCAGCCCCGCACCATGAAGATGAACGGCACCTATAGCCCTGACGAATACAACATGGCGGTATCATCCGAGGGCGCAGGCAAGTCGGGGCCGGGTGCGATGTCGATGAAGATGGAAATGCACGCCAAGCGCGTCGGCGCATGCACGGCGGAGCAGCTCAAGGAATCGAAGGCTGGCTGAAGCCGCGCTTCCGATCTGCGTCGCGGCGCTCTACAAGTTCGCGCGCTTTGGTGACCTTGAGGCGCTGCGCCAGCCCTTAGCGCAACTCTGCTGCGCGCAAGGGATCAAGGGCACGTTGCTGCTGGCGCGCGAGGGCATCAACGGCACCGTTGCCGGAACGGATGCCGCGATCGAGTCGGTCATCGCGCATATCCGGGGCCTGCCGGGCTGCGCCGATCTCGACGTGAAGCTGTCCCGCGCCGCCGCGCCGCCCTTCCATCGCATGAAGGTCCGCATCAAGCGTGAGATCGTGACCATGCGCCAGCCGGCGATCGATCCGCTGTCCGACGCCGGCCATTATGTCGCGCCAGAGGATTGGAACGCGCTGATCTCGAGCCCCAATACGATCGTGATCGACACTCGCAACGATTATGAGGTCGCGGTCGGCACCTTCGCTGGCGCGATCGATCCGCATACCAGAAGTTTCAGCGATTTTCCCCAATGGTTCCGGGCAGAACGGGAACGACTGCTGGGCGAAGGAAAGCCGCCGAAAGTGGCAATGTTCTGCACCGGCGGCATCCGCTGCGAAAAATCGACCGCCTTCCTGAAGGCGGAGGGGCTGGACGAGGTCTATCATCTGAAGGGCGGCATCCTCAAATATCTGGAAACGATCCCTCCCGAACAAAGCCTGTGGCAGGGTGAATGCTTCGTGTTCGACACCCGTGTCGCCGTGACCCACGGCCTCGTCCCCGGTACGCATGAAATCTGCCACGCCTGCCGCCGCCCGGTCAGCGAACAGGATCGCGCCTCGCCGCTCTATGTGGAAGGCATCAGCTGCGCCGCCTGCCACGCCGAACGCACCGACGAACAACGCGCCGGTTATGCCGAACGGCACCGACAGGAACAACTCGCTGCCGCGCGCGGCGAGGCGCATATCGGGGCGGCGCAATCAGCACGGGGCGACGATTAGGGGCAGCCCCTGATTATTGCGTTATGTGCTCCTGCGAAGGCAGGAGCCCTGCGGCCTAGGCTCCTGCCTTCGCAGGAGCACCACCAAGGAGACGAATGCACTCGCTACCCATCCTCTACAGCTTCCGCCGCTGCCCCTACGCGATGCGGGCGCGGCTGGCGCTGCTCGCCAGCGGCACGGTCTGCGAAATCCGCGAGGTGAAGCTCGCGGCTAAGCCTGCGGAGATGATCGCTGCCTCGCCCAAGGCGACCGTGCCGGTGCTCGCCCTGCCTGACGGGACGGTGATCGATGAAAGCCTCGACATCATGCGCTGGGCGCTGGGCCGAAACGATCCGGAACATTGGTTGTCGCATGAAGATAGCATGTTGATCGGTGCCAATGACGGCCCGTTCAAGCACCATCTCGATCGATACAAATATCCGGAACGACATGCCTCCGATCCCGTCGAGCATCGTGCCGCCGGGGCCGCCATGCTCGCGCGTCTGGAAGAGCGCCTGACCTTCAACCCGAAGCTGGGGGGCGAGGCGATGGGGATCACTGACGCCGCGATCATGCCGTTCGTCCGGCAATTCGCCCAGACCGATCGCGCATGGTTCGATGCACAGCCTTTGCCGAAGGTCCAGTCGTGGCTGGAGCGTCATACGACGTCGGCCTTGTTCGCCCGTGCGATGGTTCGTCTTGCGCCATGGCGGGCGGGGGATGCGCCAATTCTGTTTCCAGCCATCGAAGCGTCCTGATACGGCCATCCCCAGCCGTTGCACCGCGCCGTCCCGCGGACGGTGTCGGCCTGCTCAAGCTCAGTCGGACAGCGCCTCTGCGACGATTGGTGAAATGCGATCGACGATGATGTTCACGCCGCGATCGTTGGGATGCATTCCGTCGGAGAGCTGAAGCTCGCGGCGGCCGACGACGCCGTCGAGGAAGAAGGGATCGAGCTTCAGTCCGAACTTCTTCGCCAGATCCGGATAGATCGGATTGAACGCTTTGGCATAGTCCGGCCCCATGTTCGGTGAAGCCAGCATGCCGGCCAGCATCGTTTCGATCCCGCGCTTTTTCAGTTCGGAAAGGATGGCGTCGAGATTGGCGCGGGTCGCCTCCGGGCTGAGCCCGCGCAGCATGTCGTTGGCCCCCAGCCCGACGATGACGAGATCGGGTTTCCTGCCGAGCCCATCCAGCACGAAGCCTAGCCGCTGCAATCCCGCCGCGCTGGTATCGCCCGAAACGCCCGCGTTGAACACCTGCGCCTTCATGCCGCGCGCCGTGAGCGCGCGTTCGAGCGCGGGCGCGAAACCCTGATCCTGCGGCAGATTATAGCCAGCGAACAGGCTGTCGCCGAATGCCACGACCAGCTTTCCGTCCGCCGCCGGGGCAGGGGCCGCCGCCGGCTTGTCGGGTTGCGCCGACACTGCATTTTGCGACGCGCTTTCCTGCGTGCAGCCGATGCTCAGTTGGACAAGCGACAACAGCAACCCATATTGCAAAATCCTGCCTGCCACGGAGCGTCCCTTCTTCATGCACATGCCGACCGATCACGCGAATATCGCGATCCGCGCGCGTAATGTAACCCTCTCGCTTGGAACCGGTGCGGCGTCCGTCGAAATATTGAAGGGGATCGATCTCCAGATCCGGCGCGGCGAGAGTCTCGCCATCCTGGGCGCGTCCGGATCAGGCAAGTCCTCGCTGATGGCGGTACTGTCCGGACTGGAGCGCGCGAGCGGCGGCGATGTCACCGTTGGCGGGATCGATTATGGCGCGCTTGACGAGGATGGGCTGGCGCGGGCGCGGCGGGGCCGGATCGGAATCGTCCTGCAATCCTTCCACCTGCTGCCCACGATGACCGCGCTGGAAAATGTCGCGGTTCCGCTCGAGCTTTCCGGCCATGACGATGCCTTTGCGCTGGCGCGCGCGCAGCTGGACGCGGTCGGTCTCGGCCACCGGATCGATCATTACCCCGCCCAGCTTTCCGGCGGCGAGCAGCAACGCGTGGCGATCGCGCGCGCGGTGGCGACCGGGCCGGAAATCATCTTCGCTGACGAGCCCACCGGCAATCTCGACGCGACCACCGGCTCCAGCGTGATCGACCTGCTGTTCGCACGGCGGGCTGCCGCGGATGCGACGCTGGTCATCATCACGCATGATCCGTCGCTGGCGGAACGCTGCGATCGGATCGTCGAGATGCGCGACGGCCGCATCATCGCTGAACGCGTCCTGTGAGCAGGCTTGGCTGGACGGTGTCCTGGGCGATCGCCCGGCGCGATCTTCATGTGGGCTTTCGCGGCCTGCGGCTACTGTTCATCTGCCTGTTCCTGGGCGTCGCGACGCTTGCGGCGATCGGCAGCCTGACCAGCGGCATCACCAGCGAACTCGCCCTGCGCGGACAGGTATTGCTCGGCGGCGATGTCGAAGTCTCGATGACCCAGCGCGAAGCGAGTGCTGAAGAGAAAACCGCCCTGGGCCGTCTCGGCCGATTGAGCGAGACCATCCGGATGCGCGCGATGGCCCAGCGCGTTGCGGCGGGCGCGGGCGGGGAATTGCCAGCGGTGCTGACCGAACTCAAGGGTGTGGATCGCGCCTACCCGCTCTATGGGACGCTCCGCCTCACCAATAGCGCTTATTCGCGTCAGCTTCGGTCGGATCAGATCCTGATCGATTCCGCACTGGCCGCGCGCATGCAGGTCAAGCGCGGCGACCATCTTCGCTATGGCACGGCTACTTTTACCGTAGCCGATATCGTCACCGAGGAACCGGATCGTGTCGGCGAAGGCTTTACCCTGGGGCCGGTCGCGCTCGTTTCGATGGAGGGCATGCGCCGGACCGGCCTCATCCAGCCGGGCAGCCTTTATGAAAGCAAATATCGCATCGCCTTGCCCGCAGGGCAGGATGCTAAGGCCGTGCGCGAGGCGATAGAGAAACGGTTCGCCTCTGCGGGCTGGGAGTATAAGGACCGCGACCGCGCCGCGCCAGGGGCGAACCGTTTCTTCGAGCGCATGGGCCAGTTCCTCTCGCTGATCGGCCTCGCCGCGCTCATCATCGCCGGGATCGGGGTGAGCAACGGCGTCGGTTCCTATCTCGCGCTCAAGCGCGGGGGGATTGCGACGCTGAAGATATTGGGCGCGACTTCCGCTGATATCGAGCGGATCTATCTGCTTCAGGTGGGCGCGATTGCCACGCTTGCGATCGGGTGCGGGCTTGTGGCCGGCGCTCTGCTCTCGCCCGCGATCGTGCTGCTGGCGGGGGACATGCTGCCGGTTCAGCCGGGCTTTCGCATTTATCCGCTGCCGCTGGCGACCAGCGCGATCTACGGTTCACTGATTGCGCTGATGTTCACGCTGCCGCCGCTGGCGCGCGCACGGACCCAGCCCGCCGCCGCGATATTCCGGGCGCTGATCGAACAGGGTCGGCTGTTCGATCGCCGCAACGTGATCCTGGTCGGGCTGACGGGGATCGTACTGGTCGCGCTGGTGCTCGGCACGGCGCGCGAGCCGCTCTTTTCCGCAGCCGTGCTCGGCGCGACCGCCGGAGTCCTGCTGCTGTTGCTGGGGCTGGGCTGGCTGGTGAGCCGCGTGGCCAGGCGCGTGCCGCGTCCGGGCCATCCGATCTGGCGGCTCGCGATCGTCAATCTCTATCGGCCCGGCGCGCAGACATCGGCGCTGGTGGTGGCGCTCGGGCTGGCGCTGACCTTGTTCGTCACGCTGGCGGGCATTCAGACCAGCCTTCAGTCGGAAATCAGCCGCACCGTCCCGAAAAAGGCGCCCAACCAGTTCGTGCTCGATATTCCCGCCACGGAAGCCCGGCAATTCCGCGCCATCGTCGCCGAGGAAGCGCCGAATGCGAAGCTGAACGTGGTGCCGACCTTGCGGGGCACGATCGTCGCTTATGGCAAGCAGCGCGTGGCGGATCTGAAGGAGCTTCCCGAGGGCGCGTGGTTCCTGCGCGGCGAACGCGGCGTGACGTACAGCGCGACCGTTCCGGAAGGCAGCGATCTCGTTGCCGGGAAATGGTGGCCGACAAATTATCAGGGTGCGCCTTTGGTGTCGTTCGATGAGGAGGCTGCAAAGCTGCTCGGCATCGGTGTCGACGATACGCTTACCGTCAGCGTGCTGGGGCGGGAAATTGAAGCGCGGATCGCGTCGCTGCGCAAGGTCAACTGGGACACGATGGGCTTCAACTACGTGCTCGTCTTCTCGCCCAACACATTGGAGAGCGCGCCACATAGCCTGTCCGCCACCATCACGATGCCGCCCGATCGCGATGCCGCCGTGACCCGCGCGCTGCTGCGCAGCTTTCCCGGCGTGTCGGTGATTGCGGTGGGCGAGGTGATCGGCCAGATCCGCGGCCTGCTGGAGCAGATATCGAGCGCGATCATCGCCGCCGCCTCGGTCGCGATCTTTGCCGGAATCGCTGTGCTGGTCGGCGCCATCGCGGCGTCGCGCCAAGCGCGAAGCTATGACAGCGTGATCCTCAAGACGCTGGGCGCGACGCGCTATCAGGTGCTGGCGACGCAGGTGGTGGAATATGGCCTGCTCGCGGCCATTCTCGCCCTCATCTCGCTCGCGCTGGGCAGCGCCGCCGCATGGTATGTGATCGTGCAGGTGTTCGATTTCGGATGGGCGCCGGACTGGCCGGTGGTGCTTGCGACCCTGCTGGGGGGCGCGTTGCTGACGCTGGGCATCGGCATCGCGGGATCGCTTTCCCTGATGTCGATCCGCCCAGCGCGGGCGCTCAGACAGCTTTAGATCTCAGCCAGTATTATCGTTTGCCGACACGTGCCTTGCGAGCGGCATAGCGTGCGTCGCGCAACGCTTTCTTCTCCTCCTCGCTCATGACCGGGGTCGCAGCCGGTGCTGGGCCGGCTTTCTCGGCAAGGCGGGCCTTCTTTTCGGCCTTCTCGCGCTCGCGAGCGGCGCGCTTCTCTTCGCTGGCCTTTGCCAAGGCCTCCTCGCGGGCAAGCTGCTCGGCGCGGCGTTGCGCAAGCACGGCCTCGTCCACAGGCGGTTTTGCGCGAAGCTTCTCAAGTGCCTTCTGCTTGGCTTGAGCGGCAAGCGCGGCACGATCCTGGAAACTCGGCGGTTTAAATGAAGGCATCGAAAACTGACACTCCAAAGGCTTGTTAAAATGAACGGTCGGCCCCCTACGCCAAAAATCGCGCAGTATAAAGTCGGCCATGACCAACTCACGTCGCTTATCGATGCGGGCGCTGTCGGCGGCTCGCTATTTCCCTGATCGGCTCTTATGGCTGCCACGCTCTATGGGCAGGCAAGAATGACACCACGCGAATTGATAGGGACAGCGCAAATTCCCGGTGGCGAGCAGCTCAGACTGTTCCGGCGCGGCGGCGATTTCATGATCGTGCTCGACCGCAACGAACTCATGAACAGCCGGATGAGCGGATCGGAAGAAGCGCTTGCGACCATGACGTGCGATCGGCTGCGCTCAGACGATGCGCCGAGGCTTCTGATTGGCGGCTATGGCATGGGGTTCACCCTCCGGGCCGCGCTCGCCCGGCTGCCTTCCAAGGCTCGTGTGACGGTGGCCGAGCTGGTGCCCGAAATTATCCAGTGGGCCAACGGTCCGATGGCCGATTTAACGGCGGGCTGTCTGGATGATCACCGCGTCGCATTGATCGAGGGCGATGTCGTGTCGCTGATCGAGGCTTCGCGCGAAAGCTACGATGCGATCCTTCTCGATGTGGACAATGGCCCCGATGGGCTGACGCGCCTTGGCAACGATCAGCTTTATTCCATGCGGGGCCTGGCGGCGGCCAAGGCGGCTCTTGCATCGAAGGGCGTGCTGGCGATCTGGTCGGCGGGGGCGGATGCGGCATTTTCGCGGCGCCTCAAAGATGCGGGGTTTGCGGTCGAGGAGGTTCGCGTGCGGGCGCGGAGCAATGGCAAGGGGCCGCACCATGTGATCTGGTTTGCGCGAAAACCGTAAGAGAGGCTACAAACCGCTCCCTTGACCCTGTCGTTCCATCGAAGCATCCCTGGGCCATGGATCAGGTCATCGCCGTTTCAACCATTGCGCACACGATTCAGCTTGTCATGGCGCCGGTGTTCATGGTCGCCGGTATCGCCGGGCTGCTCAACCTCCTAGCGCTGCGCCTCAACCGTGTGGTGGATCGCGCAAGGGTGCTGGCGTCGTCGTTCACGGCGCCTGAGCATCCCGAACATGCGCGGCAGGTGCGGGAGCTGCGCATCCTCGATCGCCGGATCAGGATCGTGAACCGCGCGATCCTGCTCTGCACGGCGAGCGCGATTGCGATCTGTCTGGTGGTGGCGGGGTTGTTCATCGCGGCGCTCGCCGATCTCAATGTCGGACGGTGGATCGCGGTTGCGTTCATTCTGGCGATGCTGCTGCTTATCAGCGGGCTCGGCGCGTTCCTGCTGGAAATCCGCCTGGCGCTGCTGACGATCCGCGTGCCGGTCGAGCTGCTGGAGCGCGATGAAGAGGCGCGTGGATTATTCCGAAAATGAAAAGGCCAAAAACTGAAAAAGGACCGCCGGGGCGGCTTGCCCCGGCGATCCCTTGACATGGTCTGCGGCCGGAGGTTCCAGCCTGGGAGACCAAGGCGCAGTGTTAGCCGCGCATCTCCCAAACGAACCGGACCGACCTCTCTGCATGACCATGAGACATCGGATCACCTCCTTTCGCTATGTTGAAGCCGCAACCAACATGATTCATCATGAGTTGCTGCACAAGACTTGTTTTAAAAAAAATTTCGTACAAGAATTAGAACTTCGGGCCGGCGCCAGACCATCCTCATCACGCCTTGCCGAACTGAACCCGCAATTCGTCCTTGGCCTGTTCCAGGATTTTGCGCTGCTTGGGATCGAGCTCCTTGCCAGCGCGATTGATGTAAAAAGTCAGCATCGACATCGCCGACCGGAACGGCGTGCTCTTGCGCCGTCGTGACTTTTCAGCCGAATTCTTGAGCGATGAGGCGATCCGAGCAGGATCGTTGAGCGTGAAGACGCTTTTTTCGAGATCAAGCGCGTCCGATTTCTCCGTCACGTGCTGCGACCATCTATGCAGGACCATGCGCGCTATCCTTTCCACTTGAAATATGGACCTCGCGCTCATGATCTTCGGCAGCATTCATTTTGTGGGAGCAGAGGCGATACTGGCCCGATTTGAGCTTGCGGATCATAGGGCTAGAACGGCTTTCCGCCCAAAGCCGTTCCCGATTTCGTACCGAAACAGGACAGTTTTGCGGTGAAATGCCGTCGCTGGAAACTGGGGTAAGATTCAGCGGTGTGAAGCAGTTCCCCGGCGAAGGCCGGGGTCCAGCAGTGAAAGTCTCGCAGATGGATCACCCCAGCAGGACGATCCAAACTGGACCCCGGCCTTCGCCGGGGCACAGAATACGCTAAAAGCTGTAGACCAAAGTCGCGCGGCTGACGGTGTCGAGCGGTTCCTTGCCCGTAAACTCGCGATGCTCGTAAAGGACATCGTAGGAAAAACGCGCCTTGAGCTGACCGATCAGGCGCGTGTCGAGCGATGTGGAGGACTGCGCATTGGTGTCGCCCCGCTCCAGGTAAAGGGCCGCGTCCTGCGAAAGGTTGAGCGTGGGGGTGATCTTCCAACGCAGCGACATCGAAGCGCGGGCGGCGGCGCTGGTCTCGTTGGGGCTGTCGATCGCGTCGGTGTAACGGAGCGCCGGACCGCCCTGCACATTGAGCTTGGCGTTCGCGTTGGAGATCAACGTGAAGCCGACACCCGAGCTGGCCGTGTAACGGCTGGCATAGCCGAGGAAGCGGTCACGCTCATATTGACCGAGGCCGTAGACGAAGACCTTGTCGTTCATCTTGTAGCTGGGCTGCCAGGCAAGCCGGTAACGGTCCGCCTTGGTCTCGCCGTTCGAGCGTTGATAATCGACCCGCGCCTTAAGCGAGTGCGTCCATTTCAGCCCTTCCCGATCGGCGCTGACAGCGCCGTAGATTGTCAGGATATTGCTGTTGCCGGTCGAACGCGAACCGCCAAGTTCGACCTCGCCCTTCCAGTAATCGATGAACGAGGCCGCCTTCAATCGATCAGCGCGCTCGCGCGCTTCGCGGGCGAGCTTCTCCGCGCGTTGGGCTGCGATATCGGCTTCGAGCGCATCGATCTGCGCCTTGGCCTGGGGATTGGTCGTCCGCGCCAGCTTGAACAAGGCGGTGACGGTGGCGTCGTCGCCAGCCTGATAGGCGGCCTTGATCAGGTCACGGGTGGCGTCCGGCAGTTCGGTGGGCGGCGGCGGCAGGTTGAAGAAGGGAATATAGGGCGCCGGGCGCGGCGGCGTCACGATCGGGATCGGCGGCGGCTCCAACGGCACGACGATCTCGAGCGGTTGCGCATCGCCAACAGGCGCGCCAGTGGCCTGGGCGCCCGCGAATATGATTGCCGCCAACTTAACCATGGTGCCCCCCCTTATAACGTCAGGGGGTTAACAGCCTGTGTTCCGCCGGCACCGAGGATATGGCGCGGAATTGCGGTACGGCGTATCCATCCTCGGCAGCATGACGAGGCGCGGGCTTTTCGCCGTCCGCCAGAAAAATGCCCTTCGATGCCAGCCAGTCGCCCAGATCGATCCGCGCGCCGGCCATCGCCATCCACGGCGCGGACACCAGTCCGACGGCGACGGGCAGGGTCCACATCGCGCCGTCGATCCCCATCAATATGGCGGTCCAGAAGATCGCTCCCATCGCCACGTGCCAGCGATAGCGGTTCCACGCCGCATGGAAGGGGATGCCGTCGGCCTCGCGGGTCTGGGCGGACCAGCCGCTGGGCCGGCCGCGCACGATATCGATGATCGCCATCGTCTGGGTCAGCATGATGATCGGTGCGACCAGCACGGAGATCGGAATCTCGACTGCGACGGTCTTCAGCACATTGCGGCCGCCGCCCAGCTTGTCGCGCAGTTCCTTGTCGACCGACAGCCAGGTCATGGCCAGCAGCTTTGGCCCGAGCAGCAACGTCATGGTGAGCCACAGCAGCCACCCAGAAGGCACGAGGCCCCAATGGAGCAGCGTCACGCGGAATGGCTCGATCAGCCCGGCGAACAGCAGCATCAGCCAAAGCGGCGAGGTCAGGTAGGCCGACGCGCCCATCAGCAGCTGGAGCCGGTTAACCCAGTGGAAGCCGGCCGAATTGAGCAGGCGGAGATGCTGCAGATTGCCCTGGCACCAGCGCCGGTCGCGCACGGCATAGTCCGGCAGCGTCGGCGGGAATTCCTCATAAGTGCCTTCGGGCAGCGAGATCATGTGAACCGCCCAGCCGCGCCGGCGGAGCATCGCGGCCTCGACCATGTCATGGCTCATCACCTCGCCGCCGAACGGCTCGGGGCCAGACAGCTTGGGCAGGCCGCAGCATTCGGCGAAGGCGCGCACACGGATGATCGCATTGTGACCCCAGAAGGTTGCTTCCGATCCCGACCACCATTGCAGGCCGGCGCTCGCGACTGGGCCGTAAGCGGCCGAGGCGAATTGCTGCCAGCGGGCAAAGGCGGTGCGGGCCTTGTGAATCTGCGGGATGGTCTGGAGCAAGCCGATGCGCTGATCGGCCTCCATCGTCGTGGCGAGCCGGGCGAAGGCCATGCCGCTCATCAGGCTATCGGCGTCGAGTACGACCATATGCTCATAGCCGCCGCCGAACCGGCGCACCCACTCGGCAATGTTGCCAGGCTTGCGGGCGACATTCTTCAATCGGCGGCGATAGTAGATGGCGATGTCATAATCGCGGCGTGCTGCCTCGAAGGCGCGGCGCTCGGCGGCTTCAGCGCCCTCGGCGGAATCGCTCAGCACGAACATGTCGAACAGAGGTGTCAGGCCCATTTGCTCGATCGATGCCGCCATGGTGCGGATGCGCTCGAACAATGGCTCGACCGCTTCATTGTAGATCGGGATCAGGATCGCTGTCCGTTTGGTCGGCATGCGCGGGCGCGAAAGCCAGCGCGGCAGGCCGGGGCCGCTGTTCATCAGCCAGGTGAAGCCAGCCAGCGCGTTGAGGAAGCCGAAGGCGATCCAGCAGAACAAGCCGAAGAAAAGCAGGCCCAGGATCGCGTCCCACAGGCTTGTACCGTCCGCTGCCATCGGGCGCGCCATCTCCTGCGCGCCGAGCAGGCCGATCACAAGACTGCCGCCGATCAGAAACAGGCGGCGTCCGGAAATCAGGTCGGGCAGCGGCGGCTGCAGCTGCGGCGGCGCGTCGGACAGATCCTGGATCGGCATCGCGATCGGCTCCTCGGGGGGCAGATCGGCCAAGCAACGATCTTCGGAATCAAACTCTCTATGCGGCCGCGTCGAGCTTAAATCGGTAGGACGATACATGCACTGGTCCCTTGGTCAAATGCTCGACATCCTCCCCCACGAAGTATCGGCTTTTTGATCATGGATGCCGATAAAATCACTTAAGTGAACTTCACCAACACCCGGCGTTTCTGTTGTTCCTTATTCGCGCCTTAACCATCCGGCCAATGAAGTTGATAAAGCACCGTCTCAGTGAACGCAGTGCCATTGGCCTTCAGAAAAACGCGTAAATCACTCGTTTCGCCGCTGTTCCGAGCGACGTCGGCGACGAATCGCCAATGCCCCCCCAACCCTTCGACCGGGTAGGCGACGGACATCAATAGCTTCCCATCCTGAACGGTAACTGACGGCTCAAGCTGATTCCGGGTGAAGCGGGCAAGATCTCCGCCAGCAAAGTCGATCACGACCTTGCGCGCCCCGGCGGTCGGCTCATGGCCGGGGCGGCCCGCCGTGCCCGTCCAGCAATCCGTCGCATAAGCAACCGTAATCGGCTGCGGCTCGGCTGCCATCCAGTTCATGCGATAGGCATAATCGAGCCGCTGGCCGCGCTTCGGCTGCTTCGCCGGGGTCCAGAAGGCGACGACATTGTCGTCGGTCTCACGCGTGGTCGGAATCTCGAACAGCGTGACCGCGCCCTTGCCCCAATTGCCCTGCGGCTCGATCCAGAGGCTGGGGCGCTTCTCGTAGAAGACGCCGTCATCCTGATAATGATCGAAGTTGCGGTCGCGCTGGAGCAGGCCGAAGCCCTTGGGGCCATCGTCGAGGAAGCTGCTGGTCGTGATGCGCGGCGGGTTGATCAGCGGCCGCCAGAGCCGTTCGCCGGTATGGGTGAGCAGCGCAAGCCCGTCCGAATCATGGATCTCGGGCCGCCAGTCGATGCCCTGCGCGCGATTGCCCTCGCTGTACCAGAACATGCTGGTCAGCGGCGCGATGCCGATCTGGGCGATGTCCTTGCGGGCAAACAGGGTCAGCGTGACGTTCTGCGTGATCGCCGTGCCGCCCTTCCTGTTCACGAAGCGATAGGCGCCGGTGACGCTCGGGCTGTCGAGCAGCGCATAGACGATGATGCCGTCGTCGGCGCCGCGCTCCAGCCAGAAATGGGTGAAGGTGGGGAATTCCTCGCTCATGCCCGGCACGCTGGTGTTGATCGCCAGCCCGCGCGCGGACAGGCCGTACTGGTTGAGCATGCCCGCCGTGCGGAAATAGCTCGCGCCCTGAAAGGCGAGCCAGTCGCCCAGCTGACCAGCCGGATTCATGACGCGGAAACCCGCGAAACCGTCGCTCTCGGCGACCAGCGCGGTCAGTTCGGGCGATTTGGCGTCGAACAGCGACGCCGAATAGCGGAAGGGCGTGGCCTTGCCTTTGTCGACCACCGCGACCTCGACGGGCGTGTGGGCATAGCGTGACAGCGGGAAGAATCGCACGCCGCCGCTGCCATGATCGGGCCACAGCGTCTTGTCCTCGCGATAGCCGATCGCGCCGACCGCATCATAATCGATCGCCTGCGCATGCCCGCGGGCCTCGACCGGCTTCCACGCCTTGCCGGCCAATGCCTTGGCGCGGGCAACAAGAATCGGCCACGAAAACGCTTGCCCCGGCGCCGTTGCGGCGCGCGCTGCGGCGGGAATCAGGATAGCGAGTGCGGCGAGGGAAGCGAAATGCTCGCGTCGTGTCATCGGCGTGGGCACAATCATCGGGCGGGCACCTAAAGGGGTTTAGATGAATGGTAAATGACTTGAACCGGGCGTTGACCTTTCGCCCGTCCCGGTGTCAACGCGCGCCATGCGTTTCCTTTCGGACAATATGGCGTCGGCCTGCCCGGAGGTATTGGCGGCAGTCGTGGCCGCGAATGCGCCGGATTCGGGCTATGATGGCGATGCGCTCAGCGGCAGGCTTGATGCGGCTTTTTCGGCGCTGTTCGGAATCGAAGTCGCCGCGCTCTGGGTGACGACGGGTACGGCTGCAAACAGCCTCGCGCTCGCTGCGTTATGCCCGCCTTATGGCGGAATCGTCTGCCACGAGGATGCGCATATCTCGACTGATGAGGCGGGCGCCCCGGAATTCTTCACCCATGGCGCCAAGCTGATCACGCTTCCGGGCGAAGGCGCGAAGATCGATCCGGACGGGATTGCGGCGCGGCTGTCGCTGATTCGCGACGATGTCCACCGCGTGCAGCCGCATGCTATTTCGATCACCAACGCCACGGAAAAGGGACTGGTCTACACGCCGGACGAGACGGCGGCCATTGGCTCCTACGCCCGCGAGAATGGTCTGGCGTTTCATCTTGACGGTGCGCGCTTCGCCAATGCCGTTGCCCATTTCGGCTGCCATCCCGCCGATATTACCTGGCGTGCCGGCGTCGAGATGATGAGCTTCGGTTTCATCAAGAATGGCGGTATGAATGCGGAAGCGATCATCTGCTTCGAGCCTGATCGGGCGCAGGAAATCCGCATCCGGCGCAAACGGAGCGGACATCTGTCATCCAAGGGTCGTTTCCAGGCCGCGCAGATCCTCGCGCTGCTGGACAATGACCTGTGGCTTGCGAACGCCCGCAAATCCAATGCCGGCGCGCAACGGATCGCAGCGGCGGCGGGCGATCGTCTGATCCATCGCGTAGAAGCGAACGAGCTGTTCGTGGCCGTGTCTCCAGACGAGGCGGCGGCGCTTCGGGCTCAAGGATTCGCCTTTTACGATTGGGGCGCCGGGCAAGCGCGCTTTGTCGTTTCCTGGGATCAACCAGAAGCGGAAGTTGCGGCGCTCGCCGGTGCGCTCCAAGCCTTGTGAGCGCCCGCCCCCTTAGCCGGGCTGGTGTCGCGCTGCCCTTCCTTGCCATCGTGCTGATCTGGGGCTCCACCTGGATCGTCATTCGCGAACAATTGGGGACCGTGCCGATAAGCTGGTCGGTGACCTATCGGTTTGTCGCGGCCGGACTGTGCATGCTGGTTTATGCGCGGCTCTCGCGGGTATCGCTTCGGATCGGCCGGGACGGGCACATAATAGCGCTTATCTTCGGCGTTGCGCAGTTCGCCCTCAATTTCAATCTCGTCTATCGCGCCGAGATCCACATCACATCGGGGCTCGTCGCGGTCACGTTCAGCACGCTGACCGTTTCGAATGCGCTGCTGGGGCGGATTTTCCTCAAGATTCCCGTCACGCGCGGCTTCATGATCGGCTCCGCGATCGCGATGGCTGGCATCGGGCTTCTTTTCTATAACGAGGTGCGGGTGATGCCCGCCGGTCCAGCAACGGTCTTGACCGGCCTGGTCTATACGCTCTTGGCCGTCCTCTGTGCGTCGATCGCCAACGTGCTGCAGGTCACCGAGCGCGCCCGCGCGCTGCCAATTGCCAGCCTGCTCGTCTGGGGCATGTTATACGGCATTGTCGCCGACGGGATTTGGGCGTGGATCAACGCGGGACCGCCAGTGATCGATCTCAGTCCCGCCTATATAGTTGCGTTGATCTATTTGGGCGTGATCGCATCGGCGCTCGCCTTTCCACTCTATTTCCGATTGATCCGTGATATCGGCCCGGCGCGCGCTGCTTATACCAGCGTGTTGATTCCGGTGATCGCAATGATGTTCTCGACTTTTTTCGAGGCCTATCGCTGGAGCGCTTACGCGATCGGCGGCGGTGTGCTGGCGATGATCGGCCTCGTCATCGCGCTGCGCGAGCGCAACCCGCCACCCCGGTCGCAGCCCTTCGGCCGTGACGGCTAGCAGGCCTGCAGACCGGCCCTGAAATTCGGAAAGCGCGGCGCCCATCGCAGCAGGCGTCTGGCCTTGCCGTTGGCGATCCGCCGATTCTCGCCATAGAAAGCGCGTGCCATGTCGCTGAGGTATGCTTCGTCCATGGGCTGAAGGGGCGGGGGGGCGAAGCCCAGCATTGCAGCGGCGTAGCTGACCACGTCGTTTTGTGGAGCAGGTTCGTTGTCAGCGATATTGTAGACGCCGGGCGGACCATGGTCGAAGCTTGCCTCTACCGCGTCGGCGAGGTCGTCGACATGGATGCGGCTGAATATCTGATCCGGCAGGTCGATGCGATGCGCGCGGCCTTCGCGCAGACGGTCGAGAGCGGAACGGCCCGGCCCGTAAATTCCGGGCAGCCGGAAAACACGCGCGCCGCCATGTATCGTCTGCCAGGCGAGATCGGCGGCGTTTCGGGCGGGCCGGCGGCCGGCCACGGCGGCGCTCTCGTCGATCCATGCCCCGCCGCTGTCGCCGTAAACCCCCGTGGACGAAAGATAGCCCACCCACATTGCCGGCGCATCGGCGATCAGCTGCCCATAGCGTAACAGAACAGGATCGCCTTCCCGTTCCGGTGGAACTGACGACAGGATATGACTGGCAGTTGCGATGCCATGGTGGACCAGAGTCGCGTCATCGATCGTTGAGCGCGTGACAACCGTGACGCGCATCCCGCGTGATTGCGCCCGGTTGGCCACGCGAGAGGCGCTGTAGCCGGGGCCGAAGATCAGGAGATGCGACATGATCCGCTTATGGAAGCTGGGGCTTTCATCCGCAATGCGGGCGCGATAGAGCCAGTTCATGCTTGATGCGAACCCAGCCACTGCGCCTGCCGCGCCCATCGTCCATCGCCGCGAGGATTATCGCGATCCCGACTGGCTGGTGCCGGAAGTCCGGATCGATTTTGCGCTCGACCCCGACGCCACCCGCGTTCGCGCGCAACTCACCGTCGAGCGCGCGGGCGATCATAACCGCCCGCTCAGGCTCGAGGGCGACGGGCTGATCCCACTCGACGTTCGCATCGACGGGGAAGGGGATGCCGACAGCTGGCGGCTCGACGGCAGTGCGCTGCTGATCGACCTGCCGGGCAGCTGCCATGTGATCGAAACTGAAGTCGAACTTATCCCGGCCAAGAATAGCCAGTTAATGGGACTCTATGCGAGCGGCGGCATCCTGTGCACCCAATGTGAGCCGGAAGGCTTCCGCCGCATCACTTTCCATCCCGATCGGCCGGACGTGCTCAGCCGCTATACGGTGCGAATGGAGGCTGACAAGGCGCGCTTCCCGGTGCTGCTCGCCAATGGCGACCGGATCGGCGCCGGGGATCTGGACGGCGGACGGCATTGGGCCGAATGGCGCGATCCTTTTCCCAAGCCGAGCTATCTCTTCGCGATGGTCGCAGCCGATCTCGCCGCCAACGAGGATGTGTTCGTCACGCGATCGGGCAAGGAAGTGTCGCTTGGCATCTGGGTGAAGCCTGACGATGTGCCGAGGACGGCGCACGCCATGTCCGCGCTCAAGCTCTCGATGGCCTGGGACGAGCATGTTTATGGCCGCGAATATGATCTCAACGTGTTCAACATCGTTGCCGTGTCCGACTTCAACTTCGGCGCGATGGAGAACAAGGGCCTCAACATCTTCAATTCGCGTTATATTCTGGCCGATCCGGATACCGCGACGGATTTCGACTATGATGCCGTCGCGGGGGTGGTGGCGCACGAATATTTCCACAACTGGTCGGGCAACCGCGTCACGTGCCGCGACTGGTTCCAGCTGTCGCTGAAGGAAGGCTTCACCGTCTTTCGCGACCAGCAATTCTCGGCCGATCAGGGCTCGGCTGCAGTCAAGCGGATCGAGGACGTCCGTGCCTTGCGCGCTGCACAGTTCCCCGAGGATGCCGGTCCGCTCGCGCATCCGATCCGCCCGGAAAGTTATATCGAGATTTCCAACTTCTATACCGCGACGGTCTACAACAAGGGCGCGGAGGTGATCCGGATGCTCCACACCTTGCTCGGACCGCAGAAATTCCGCGCGGGCACCGATCTCTATTTCGAGCGCCATGACGGGCAGGCCGTCACCTGCGAGGATTTCGTCGCGGCGATGGAGGATGCGAGCGGGGTCGATCTCACGCAGTTCCGCCTCTGGTATTCGCAGGCCGGCACCCCGCGCGTCCGCGCGACGCTGAGTCATGAACCGGCCGGCGGCCGTGCGCGGCTGACGCTGGAGCAGGCCGTGCCGCCCACGCCGGGCCAGCCGAGCAAGCAGCCGACGCTAATCCCGCTCCGCGTCGCCCTGTTCGGCGAAGTCACCGGCCAGCGGCTGGGCGAGGAACAGGTCGTGCAGCTTGACGCCGCCAGCCACGAAATCCTGTTCGAGGGGATCAACGAGCGGCCTGTCCTCTCGATCAATCGCGGCTTCTCCGCACCGGTCGTGATCGACTCGCCACGCGTCGCTGCCGATCTGGCGTTCCTCTCCGCGCACGACGATGATCCGTTCGCTCGCTACGAGGCGATGCAGCAGCTGATGCTCGACACGATGATGGACGCAGTCGGTACGGGCAAGGCCGACCATGAGCCGGTGATCGAGGCCATCCGCCGGACGCTCGTCAACCCCGATCTCGACGCCGCGTTCATTGCCGAGGCGCTGCTCCTGCCGAGCGAGGCGTTCGTTGGCGACCAGCTCCTCGTAGTCGATCCGGACGTGATCGCCGCCGCGCGCGATGCGCTCCGCGCTGATATCGGCAGCGAGCTGGAAGAGCATTGGCGCGCCGCCTATCAGCGCACCGCCGCCAACCGCTACGAATATGCGCCCGGCCCCAAGGGGTTACGCCGTCTCCGCACGGTTGCGTTGGGTTACATCGCGGCGAGCGAGGCGCCGGATGCGCCGCAGATCGCCTATCGCCAGTTCGCCGATGCCGACAACATGACTGACCGGCAGGGCGCGCTTGGTGTGCTCGCCAACGACGACGCGCCGGAACGCGCGCAGGCGCTTGGCGAGTTCCACAAGCGCTACCGGCACGACGCGCTGGTGCTCGACAAATGGTTCAGCGCGCAGGCCTATTCGACCCGGGCCGATACGGCGGCGGCGGTCGAGGCGCTGGCGCAGCATGAAGATTTCACGCTCGCCAACCCCAACCGGGTGCGCTCGCTGGTCGGCGCTTTCGCGGGAAACCAGCGCGCCTTCCACGACAAGTCGGGCCGGGGTTATCGCTTCCTCGCCGAAAAGGTAATCGAGGTCGACCGCCTCAACCCGCAGACCGCCGCCCGCTTAGTGCCTCCGCTCGGCCGCTGGCGGCGCTTCGAGGAAAAGCGCGGGGCGATGATGCGCGACGAACTCCAGCGCATCATCGCAACACCTGGTCTATCGAAGGATGTGTTCGAACAGGTGTCGAAGAGCCTGGGGTAAGGCTCAGGCGGTATATCCGCCGTCGCTGACGAACACCGTGCCGGTCACGAAGGCGCTCGCCTCCGAAAGCAGGAAAGCGATTTGTGCGGCAATCTCTTCGGGTGTCGCATAGCGGCCAAGCGGGGTCGCCATCGCGCCCAATTCAGCGAAGGCAGCTGCCTCGCCGCCCGTCCGCGCGACCATCTCCTTGAAGAAATCCATCTGGCTCCAAATCGGTGTTTCCACACCGCCGGGCGCAATCACGTTGACCCGAATGCGGTGCGGCGCGCCTTCTCTGGCGGAGACCCTGGTCAGGTGATGCACCGCCGCTTTCGATGCGCCGTATGCGGCGACGCCGGGCTCGGCCTTGAGGCCGGCGGCTGACCCCGTCAGCACTATCGCCCCGCCCCGGCCATGGAACTGCATCGCCCGCATCACAGCGCGCAGGCCAAGAAATGTCCCATCGAGATTGACCGCCAGCGTCCGCCGCCACTCAGCGAAGTCAAGATCAGTGATCAAGCCACCAGTAGAGATGCCCGCATTTAGGACGGCCAGATCGATGTCGGCGAGGTCATCGGTCAGCGTGTTCCAGAATGTCTCGTCAGCGATATCGCCTTGCCGCAGCTTGAACTTGGGTCTGGACAAGGTTTCACCCAAGGCGTCGAGCTTTGCCCTGTCGATATCGCACAGGATCAACTCGTTGATGCCGTCGTCAGCTAAGCGACGTGCCGTAGCCAGACCAATTCCTGATGCTGCGCCTGTTATAAGGGCAGTTTTGTTCGCAAACATGATCCTAGTTTAACGTGACGCAATGGCCACGTCAGCAGTCTCAGGCCGTCACGCCACATCGCTGATGCCGAGTTCCGCCAGCTTGCGATAGAGTGTCGAGCGGCCGATCCCGAGCCGGCGGGCGACTTCGCTCATGCGGCCGCGATAATGGCCGATGGCGAGCCGGATGACGTCCGATTCGATGTCGTTGAGCGTGCGCATGTGGCCGCTCGGTTCGAACAGGGTGATGCCCCCGGCGACCGTGTTCGCCACCGGCCCGAGCGACCGTGGCGCAGCGGTCTGGTGCGAGGCTTCGACGGAGATTTGCGGGAAATCCTCGGGGGCGAGCGAATCGCCGTCGCACAGGATCGCCGCCCGGAACAACGCATTGTGCAGCTGCCGGACATTGCCCGGCCAGCTGAAGCTCGACAGGAGCTGAATCGCCTCTTCGGTGATGTTGATGCGGCGCATGCCCGGTTGCTGGCTGATCCGCGAAAGCAGATGGCGGGCAAGAGCCGGGATGTCGCCAGCGCGCTTGCGCAGCGGTGGAATCGTTACCGGAACGACGTTGAGGCGATAATAGAGATCCTCGCGGAAGCGGCCCTCGGCGATGTCTTCGGTCAGGTTGCGGTTGGTCGCCGCGATCACGCGCACATCGACATGGCTGACGTTGCGGCTGCCGAGTGGTTGGATTTCGCCGGATTGCAGGACGCGCAGCAGCTTTACCTGCGCGTCGAGCGGTAGCTCGCCGACCTCGTCGAGGAAGATCGTGCTGCCCTCTGCATGCGCGAAGCGGCCGATCTGGCGATCAAAAGCGCCCGTGAATGCGCCCTTTTCATGCCCGAACAGCTCGGATTCGATTAGATTGGTCGGAATCGCGCCGCAATTGACGACGAACATCGGCCGCTTGCCGCGCGGGGAAGCCGCGTGGATGGCCTGGGCGATCACTTCCTTGCCGGTGCCGCTCTCGCCTTCGATCATGACGGGGACGCGGGCGCGCGCGGCCTTCGCGGCGATCGCCAGCGCGGCCCGGAATTCAGGCGCGGACCCGACGATTTCGTCAAAGGCCAGCGTGTAGGGAATCTTCTCGCTGAGCGGGCGAAGTTCGCCCTTGCGGTTGCTTGCGTCGCGCAGCGTTTCGAGCGCGGCGAGCAACCGATCGGGCGCGATCGGCTTGATGAGGAAATCGGTCGCGCCGGCGCGCATCGCCTCGACCGCCTGTTCGGAGCTGTTCTGCGCGGTCAGGATCATCACGGGCAGCTGCGAGAAACTGGCGCGCAGTTCGCGCACCAGCGCGGCGCCGCTGCCGTCCGCAGACCATTGGTCGATCAGCACGACATCGATCAGCCGCGCATTGGGGCCTTCCAGCACGCCCATCGCGGTCTCCAGATCGGTCGCCCGCAACACCCGCCATCCGGCACGCGCGGCGATCGCTTCGATCAGTCGGCTCTGGGCTGGCTCATCGTCAATCAGCAGCAATGAACGATCGGCACGAAGCGGCATCGTTTATCTCACATGTCCCATCAAGAGACATAAACTTACCCGGCACAGGTAAAATTGGGATTAAGGGCGCTTTAGGGGGAAACGGGCGGACGGACCGGTTTAATCCCGAACTGGCAATTCTGTGGGCTTGAGCCAGCCCCATCATGACACTAGAACGCCCGTACGGAATACGAAAACGGGGAGAAAAAATGGCTGCCACCGGTGAAGCGCAGAATGACATGCCAGCACATGTCGAAACCTATTCGGGCTTCCTCGCGCTCTTCAAATGGGGCACGATTGTGAGCTTTGTCGTGGGATTCGGCGTCGTTCTTCTGATCGCGAGCTGAGCCATGGCGCTCAAGATTGCCGTCCTCAAGGAGGGTGCTCCGGGTGAGCGCCGGGTGTCGGCTACCCCTGAAACGGTGAAGAAATTCATCGGTCTGGGCGCTGAAGTGGCTTTTGAAGCCGGCGCTGGCGACGGCGCCTCCTATGGCGATGCGGGTTATGCCGATGCGGGCGCCAAAGTCGGCGATCGCGCGGCGACGCTCGCCGGCGCGGACATCATTCTTGGCGTGCAGGGGCCTGATCCGGCCTCTCTGGCCGGCGCGAAGCCGGGCGCTTGGGTGGTCGCTGGCCTCAATCCCTTCGGGGAGCGCGCTCGGGTCGACGCTTATGCGGCGGCCGGTTTAGAAGCGCTTGCGATGGAGTTCATGCCGCGCATCACGCGCGCGCAGTCGATGGATATCCTGTCATCGCAGTCAAACCTCGCAGGATACAAGGCGGTGCTCGAGGCGGCGGCGCATTATGGCCGCGCCTTCCCGATGATGATGACGGCGGCGGGCACCGTCTCGGCCGCGCGCGCCTTCATCATGGGCGTGGGCGTCGCGGGCCTGCAGGCGATCGCGACCGCGCGCCGTCTGGGCGCGCAGGTTTCGGCGACCGACGTGCGCTCGGCCACGAAGGAACAGATCCAGTCGCTCGGCGCCAAGCCGATCTTTGTGGAAAATGTGAAGGGCATCGAGGGCGAAGGCTCCGGCGGCTACGCCACCGAAATGTCCGAAGAATATCAGAAGGCGCAGGCCGAACTGGTCTCCTCGCACATCGCCAAGCAGGACATCGTCATCACTACCGCGCTGATTCCGGGCCGTCCCGCACCGCGCCTGATCTCCGACGCGCAGATCGCATCGATGCGGCCGGGCAGCGTCATCGTCGATCTTGCGGCAGAGAGCGGCGGCAACGTCGAAGGCGCTGTTTCAGGCGAGATCGTCGAGAAGCATGGCGTCAAGATCATCGGCGCCAGGAACATGGCCGGCACGATGGCGGCGGACGCCTCCGCGCTGTTCTCCCGCAACCTGTTCAACTTTCTCTCGGCCTTCTGGGACAAGGAGAAGGGCGCGCCTGTCCTCGACGAGGAAATCCGCGACGCGGTGCGGCTCACCAGGGATGGCAAGGTCGTCAACCAGCGGCTGCTGGACTGATCGGAAGGATAGAATAATGGACTTCATCTCGATCCTGTCGATCTTCGTGCTGGCGTGTTTCGTCGGCTATTATGTGGTCTGGTCGGTGACCCCGGCCCTGCACACGCCGCTGATGGCGGTGACCAATGCGATATCCTCCGTAATCATCGTTGGTGCGCTCATCGCGAGCGCCGCGGGGGGCTCGGCTTCGTCCAAGTGGCTGGGGCTGATCGCAGTGGTGCTGGCGAGCGTCAATATCTTCGGGGGGTTCGCCGTCACCGAGCGGATGCTGGCGATGTACAAGAAAAAAGAGAAGAAGGGCTAAGGGGGCAGAACCATGCATGAAGTCGCTCCCGTAAACCCTTGGGTGGCGCTGGCCTATCTGGTCTCCGGCGTCTGTTTCATCCTCGCGCTGCGGGGGCTTTCCAGCCCGACCAGCTCGCGCCGGGGCAACCGCTTCGGCATGTTCGGCATGGGCCTCGCGGTGATCACCACGCTGATCACGCATGAGGTTGCGAGCATCGTCGAGATTCTCGTCGCGATCGCGATCGGCGGCGGCATCGGCTTCGTCACCGCGCGACGGATCGCGATGACCGACATGCCGCAGTTGGTTGCCGCCTTTCATAGCCTCGTGGGCATGGCGGCGGTGCTTGTGGCGGCGGCTGCCTATCTCAACCCGGAAGCGTTCGGCATCGCCCAGCGCATCACACCCGTATACGGCCCGTCGATTATCTCGATCCTGCCCGTCAGCCGGATCGAGATGGGACTGGGCATCGCGATCGGCGCGATCACCTTCTCGGGCTCCGTGATCGCGTTCCTCAAGCTCAACGGCAATATGTCGGGCAAGCCGATCATGCTGCCCGGCCGGCACGTCATCAACCTTGGCACGCTGGCCGTCATCATCGGCCTCACCGCCTATTTCGTGACCGACCAAAGCCCTTGGGTATTCTGGACGATTACGGCACTCAGCTTCCTGATCGGGTTCCTGCTGATCATCCCGATCGGCGGCGCGGACATGCCGGTCGTTGTCTCGATGCTCAACAGCTATTCGGGCTGGGCGGCGGCGGCGATGGGCTTCACGCTGCACAATACGGCGATGATCATCACCGGCGCGCTGGTGGGCTCGTCGGGCGCGATCCTTAGCTATATCATGTGCAAGGCGATGAACCGCAGCTTCATCTCGGTGATCGCGGGCGGCTTCGGCGCCGAGGCATCGTCCGGCGGCGGCGAAGCCAAGGAGCAGCGGCCGTGGAAGCGCGGCTCCGCCGATGATGCGGCCTTCATTATGAAGCAGGCGGAAAGCGTCATCATCATTCCTGGCTACGGCATGGCGGTGGCGCAGGCTCAGCATGCGCTGCGCGAGATGGCTGATCTGCTCAAGGCCGAGGGCGTCTCCGTCAAATATGCGATCCATCCGGTCGCGGGCCGCATGCCTGGCCATATGAACGTGCTGCTGGCCGAGGCCAACGTGCCTTATGACGAAGTGTTCGAGCTTGAGGACATCAACAGCGAGTTCGCGCAGGCCGACGTTGCGTTCATCATCGGCGCCAATGACGTCGTGAACCCGGCCGCCAAGACCGACAAGGGCTCGCCCATCTACGGCATGCCGGTGTTCGACGTGGAAAAGGCAAAGACCGTCTTTTTCATCAAGCGTTCGATGGGCGGCGTGGGCTATGCGGGCGTCGATAACGACGTCTTCTATATGGACAACACCATGATGCTGCTGGCGGATGCGAAGAAGATGGTTGAGGATATCGTCAAGGCGATGGCCCACTGATGAGCAACCACGTCGAGAAGGACGAAGCCGAGAAGAAGGGCCCCGCCGCTATCGGGGCCGTAGCGGCGGTCAGCGCGCTCAAGAAGCCCGAAGTGGTGAAGGCCGCAAAGTGGGCCGCCGTTGGCGTCGGAGTGGGTTCGGCGGCTGTCGTCGCCGCGCTGCTCTACACCCGCCAGCGCGGCAAGTCCGACGATAAAAAGGGCAGCCCTGACTAGCATCATATTGTTCCCCGGCGAAGGCCGGGGCCCAGATGCGCAGCCTTCCTATTTAGACGCTATATGGCGCGTCTGCATCCGACCTTCGCCGATATGGAAGGTCAAACCTTTTCGATTTCCTCTGCCTGGGCTTCGCTGGTCTTGCCCAGCTCGCCCGTCTTCTCGATCTGATCGTAAAGTTCTGCCTGGCGCGCGCGTAGCTGCTCGCCCAACTCGTCAAGGTCGATCTTACCCTCGCCATGGGCTTCGGCCGCCTCGGCAAACATGTCCTCGTCTTCCTCGTCGATGTGGTGGACGGTTTCCTCTCCCAGAACATGGATCTTGGCGCGATACAAAGTCTCGGTGCCGTCGAGCTGCTCGATCTCTGCGGCCAGCGACTTGCCGGAAGCGTGCTCCACAATGCCTTCGTTGATCTCATCGTCGCCCAGGATCGGCTTGAGCGCCGGATAGAGGATTTCCTCCTCTATCGTCATATGGACGGCCAGGCGCATGCATAGCTCCGCGCCGATTTTAGACAGAGCCGCATCTTCCGCTGCTTCCGCGCGGTCGAACAGCTGGCGGAAGATATGATGTTCTTCCTTGAGCAGGCGGATCGCGAGCGGATCTTCTTCCGCGATACGGTGGCGGCCTTCCTGATTGCGCTGGCTGTACTTGCCCGACATGGCTTACTCCCGAATTGGATGAAATTGTCCAACGGAGGGCGGCGGCTAGGGTTCCAGATGGTCCATTCTGACGCTTTAAACGGGATAATTGCGGCAATCATATCCATATCGGATCATTCTTCGCTGGCCGTTTGATCCGGAATGAACGCAATATCGCTCCCGTTTCGACAGGAGGGCATGATGCACGACACGGCAACCCGATCGACGCTGCCGGCTCTGGAGCATGTCGAATATGCTTCGGGACCATCCGTTCTGGTCTTCGCCGACGATGATACCCGGCGCGCCTGGATTGCAGCGCGGGTAACGGCCGCCGGCGGGCGTCTCAGCACCGCGTTGCCGCTTGCCGAGGCGGTCGCACGGATCGCTGACCATGCCGCGCCGGATGGCGTGATTGTCGATTTCGAGTGCGGAGAAGCCGCCATTATTGATGACGTGCTCGACGCGATCGAACAGGCCGCCCGCAGCCGGCATTTCCGCAGCGTCGTCCTGATCGAAGCCAGCCAGATCGATCTCGCGGCGGCCAAGGCGGGGCACAGCGACGTGCAGCTATTGTGCGGGCCGGACGATCGCATTCTTGCCGCCGGAATCGAGACGCTGCTGAAGCCGCGTTCGATCGAGCTGAACGATATCGGCGCGGATGGCAGGGTCAGGGGCCTGCGTGAGCTGAGTGAGGAAGTCGGCCGCATCGCGCGGACGCTGGCCACGCTCTCCGAACGCCAGCATCCTGGCCCGATCGCGCCCGCGCCGCCTGCGGAACCCGCTCTCGACGCCGCGATGATCCGGACGATGATCCGCGCGCGGCGGATGCGCGATCAGTTTTTTCCGGCCGAACTGTTCGCTGACCCGGCCTGGGACATGCTGCTCGACTTGACCGCCGCACGGCTGGAGGACCGGCGGGTCGCGGTATCCAGCCTGTGTATCGCGGCAGCCGTGCCGCCGACGACGGCGCTGCGCTGGATCAAGACGCTGACCGAGCTAGGCATGTTCGTTCGCGTCTCCGATCCCAGCGATCGTCGGCGAGTATTCATCGGGCTGTCCGATGAGGTGGCCGACGCGATGCGGGCCTGCCTCGCCGCTATCTGCAAAAGCGGGGCATGAGCGTTTGACGTGGCCGGGGCCGCATACCAAACGTCCCTTTCCATCGGCGTGGGGCGGCGCGGGGCCAATATCTTGGCGCCGCTACAGAATTTGCGCGGCGACTGGTCAGATATTCACATGTGTTTCTATCGTTCACGGTTCCCACTTGTCCATTTCCGCACGATAGCGTTTCTTCGCTTCGTCGAACTGGCGCTGCAGGCGCTCCCGTTCCTTCTTCTGCGCGGCCTCCAGGGCTTGTCGCTCCTTCGATAGTGCGGCCTCCCGCTCTGCCAGATCGGATGCCTCCCGAGCATGGCGGGCGCTGGCCTCATCCATGGCATGCTCGGCCGCATCGATCTTGTCTCGGCTCGGCTTCGGACGTGGGGGGCGTTGCTTTTTCGCATGGCGCGCCGTGGCGGCCGCTTTACCGGGGCTCGCTTTCACTTTTGCTGTGCGTTTCGGCAGTGCGGCGATATGTTCGGCAGCCGTCCCGCGCGCAACGCGGATCACTTGACCAGGTCGCGACAATGGATCTTTTGTGAGCTTGGGATCGGTGACGGCTTCCGCGGCGCCGCGCGCGAACAGGTTGGCGTCAGCACCCCATGCTTCCAGTGCGGCCTTCTGGCTTGGCGCGGCGACATAGGCATCGTGGAAACCGATAGGCGTGCGGTAAACCTTCAGTTTCCGGGGCGCGGACATCGATTTAAGCGGGGGCGGTCTCGATCGCGGCGCTGATCATGCGCTCCCAGATCTCGGGATCGCCAACAGCAGCCATCGCGGCATCCGGCTCTCGTAACGTCCGCAATATGGCGTAGGCATCATCAACATGGGATTCCCATTCCATATCGACCGCCGATGATGCGGATGGATCGACGCCATCCGCGTTGCGCTAAGCTGTTGGCCGGCGATAACGCGAGCGATGCGCTCAACGGCAGACATTGAGGACACTGGCATGCGAAGCCTCCCGACAGAAGCTTAGGTTCGTCCCGTCACGCCTCCGGCCCGCTGGCCCTCAGGATAATCCTCGGGCCTAACCGTGCTCACAGAGGGTCGATCCTCAACCTTTTCCTGAGGTTGCCCGCCTTTGGTGCGGGGATCCGGAGCATCGTCCGCTGGTACGACGTCGCCCAACGGGCCTTGGCGGGGAGTTTCGGTGGACATGGTGAATACCTTTCACGATTAGAACGTGTCCCGATCATCGGGCGTTCCACTTTGCCTTCGGCGGCGATGGATCGGGCGCCACGAAGCGAGCGCAGAGGCCGACGGCAACTGTCGACCCCGGGCAGCGTTGTAGTTCGACGCAGGAGATCACCATGAACCGAGATACATATCGCAACCCCGAGGAGTTGTCCGGCTATAAGGGCGGTGAAGGCGACCCAAAGGATGAGGGTGGTCCACCGATCCGAACCGAGGGGCTGCCTGCCGACAAAAACCGAGGGAAGCGCGCGCCGCGTGCAGGAAGCGGCGTGGTCGTGGGCAGCGGCGCTGGTGCGGGCGGTGGCGGATCACCGGAGGATTTTGACCAAGATCCGGCGGGCGGCGGCGGCGCGGTGCGTCTGAAGCCGGCCAAGGAACATCCCGACACGGGCGCCGACGCGCCTGTCGGCGGCACACAGTCCCTTCGGCTCCCTTTTGTGCCGTCAAACGGTCTCTTGCTCTTTCACAAAATCCCCGTAATACGCCCGTCATTCCCGGAAGGGGCGCTTAGCTCAATGGTAGAGCATCTCGTTTACACAACAGCGCTCCACATTCCTCTGAACCTCAGAAACCCTAGCGCGTACGACGCTTCCGGTCGCTTGTTTCGGAAATACGTCGGAAGTCCGATACATTGAGAGCGTCGCGCACGTCGTCATAAAGCACATACGCGTAACGTAAGGTGGTCTTGATGTTTTGTGAGCCAGCGCAGCGTGAGCCGCGGCCAGCTTGCTCGCAGCAATGATTGGCGCTGCACTTAGCGTCACGGCGTTCGTAATGCCAACGCAGCGGGATCACGAGGATGAGATTTAAAAGCGCAGTCCATGCGACCTAGACTGCATCCACGATAATCAGACCGCTCACGGGCTGACGTAACGTCTGGAAAAGGCGATCCGACAGCGCGGCGGGTCACAAGTGATGCCGGGCGATTTACTAAGCGTGATGACGTGACAAATTGGCCGCCCGTTGTTCGTGCATGGCATGGAAGAAATTAGCACTGCGGGCGGCCAAGTTCCCAGATCGCCCAGCCTCCCTAGTAGCGGCGGGCTCGTCATTCTCTTCGGATTTGTCATCGACAGGCGCCCCGACGACACTACCGTGCAAGCGGGGAACTTGGGGGCGATTCGTGCAACTGATCTCGATGGTCACCGTCGGTCTGATCCTTGGTAGCGTCGGCCGGTTGTTCTATGCCGGCCACGCGCTGGCTTCCGGACCAGTTCCGCACATTGATGGCTGGCTTGGCTGGCGGGAAGACTTCGTCAGACCGGCCCAACTGGTCGGCTGTCCTGACACAATGGCTTTCCTCAACCCGTTCCGCATTACGGAGACCTAAGGTCGTGCATCCGGCACCGTTCCTGGGCTTTTTGTTCGCAGCCTCGACCATTGGCTCGGGCGTTGCGTTGGCCCGCGAGGGCGTCGCACTATCAGCGCACGCGATCGATGCTGTCACCGGTGTGCCGATCGCGGCAGCGGCAATGGTGCTGGAGCCGGTGGGAAGCGAGGAGCCGGCGGGTGTTGGGACGACCGACAGGAACGGGCGTGCGACCATCCCGTCGATTGCGCCGGGCAAGTACCGGCTGATCCTCTCGGCAGCTGGTTATGAAGATGTCGAGCGCGAGGTGCTGATCGGTGAGGCCACCGATGCGCTCGATTTCGGGCGAATCCGTCTGAAGCGGCAGGTGGGTGAGATCGTCGTCACCGGCACGCGGTCCGGACCGGAGATCAGCATCGGCGTTAACAGCTACGCGATCGAGAACAATGCGCTTGCGCAAAGTGGATCGGCGCTAGCGGCGATGAAGGCGCTGCCCGGCATCACCGTCGAGCGGGAAGGGGAGATCCTGCTGCGCGGCAGCGACCGGGTAACGATCCTGATCGACGGCAAGCCCTCCGGCCTGACGGGCGTCGGCAACCAGCGCGGGCTTGAGACACTGCCTGCCGCCAACATCGCCCGTATCGAGGTGATCAACAATCCGTCGGCGCGCTATGCCGCGCATGGCAGTGCTGGCATCGTCAACATCATCATGCGCGAGCAGCGCAAGGAGGGGCTTTCGGGCCATATCGGTATTAAGGGCGGCTTTGGCGCGCTCGAACGGCGCAAGCCTGATTTGCCGACCCAGCTCGGCAGCTTCGGCTGGACGCCCAAGATCTCGCCTTACTTCAACCTGCGTTACGATGGCTCCAAGGCGGATTACAATCTGCAGGGCGAATTCCTGCTCCAGCGCAAGCTGCCCAACAACGAGTTCACGACCCGTTTCTATGATGACGGCCGCCGGATCGTCAGCCAGGTGCCGGAAAACCGTAAGCAGGACCAGTATATCCTCAAGGGCGGCACCGACCAGCGGCTGAGCGACAGCGACACCCTCACCGTCAATTTCAATTTCGATCTCGAAAACCATCTCGATGTGGCGCAGGTGCCCTTCATCGAGCAGTCGACCAACACGCTGACCCGCTACTGGTTCTGGCGCGAGAATGAGCAGACCGGCCATGCCTCCGCCACGGTCAACTATCGCCACGATTTTCCTGAGGCGGGGCACCACATCTCGCTGCGCGCTGAGTTCATCCGCGGCTGGGAGGACGAGACCTATCGCCTCAACGAGGTGTCGCCAGTCCGGATCGGCACCGACCAGACCACCATCGTTGCGAAGGAAAATACGCTTCCCATTTCGATCGATTATGTCCGGCCGATGAGCAATGGTCGGATCGAGGTTGGTACGAAGGCGCAATATCGCTGGATTCCGGTGACCTATGATGTGGTGCGCGGCGTGGGCTCGATCATCTATCCGGGGCTGGGCGACCATTCGAACTGGAAGGAGAATATCTACGCCGGCTACATCAATCTTGTCCGCGAGACCGCCGGTTTCACGATCGAGGCGGGCTTGCGCGCCGAACATACCAGCGTCGCCTACAAGCTCGATCCAGTGAACATCTATTATCCCCGCAACGACTCCTACAGCTATTTCAAGCTTTTTCCGAATGTGCGGCTGACGCGAGCGCTCGGGCCGGACACCGATCTCTCACTGTTCTACAACACCCGTGTCGACCGTCCAGGCGAGTCCGAGCTGCGCGTCTTCCCGAAATATGATGATCCGGAGCTCCTCAAGGTCGGCAATCCCTATCTGCGCCCACAGTTCACCACCGCTTATGAAGTGTCTCTGCGGCAGGACTGGGGCAAACTGACCGGCTCAGCAGCGCTCTATCATCGCAGGATCAAGAACGCCTTCCAGCGCATCTATGCGATCGACGAGAGCAACACCACCTACGATATTGTCAACAAGATCTACCAGAACACCGGCCGCGCCACGAACAGCGGCGTCGAAGTGGTGGCAGCATGGAAGGCGCAGGCGGGGCTCAAGTTCAACGGCAGCTTCAATGCCTTCCGCATTAAAAGACCGGCGACGACGATCACCCTGCTGTTCCCCTATGTCCGCGACGTCGATCTGGATGCCTCCCGCGACTTCACCTGGGACGGCAAGATCGGAATGGAAGCCTCGCTCGGCAAATCGACCACAGCCCAGGTCAACGGCACCTACTATGCCCAGCGCGAGATCGCTCAGGGCAGTCAGGCCGCGCGCGGCACGCTGGATTTTGGTCTCACCCGCAAGCTCAAGGGCGACAAGATCAAGGCAAGCCTGACGGCGACCGACATCTTCAACAGCTTCGGCACCAAGACCACTGTACGTGGCATCGGCTTCGATGCGCTCTATGAGAATTATTATGAAACGCAGGCGGTGATGCTCAGCCTTGAGCTCAAGATCTGACGGGCGGGCATAAATTGTTTTATCCGAAAAGGCGAGTAAATCATCCCGTTCTGCAGGAATGACAGATGAATCATCCTGCGGCAGCCGCAGATATTCGGGCGGCACTTGCAGGACCATCGTGAGCCCGCCCAGCTCCGCTTAGCCGTTGCAACGTGGCCCACGTAAGATCGGCCGTCTCACATTTCCTCGAGCATGGATGGGTGATCGACCGGCCGCGCTCCTCGGTGGTGATCTGTCAATGCGCCCCATCGCATCTAGGGGTTCATTTCAACCCGAGGATCCTATCCAGCGGGTTTTCCTCTTCGGGCTCGGCAGCGTGTGAGCCTGCCTCACCGACAAGGATCTCAATCTTCCCGTTTGCAAAATCCATAATGATGCGGGTGTGCTCGAAGTCGGCTACCTTCGCAGCCATCATAGCGCGCGTCATGTCGGTTTGGGTGATTCGAGCTCGTGCTGTCATAACCGCCCTTTGCGACTTCAATGGCGAACCGAGGCATAGTGCCGTTGATGATCGCGAACTCTCTACAAAGAATTTTGTTGTTGGCAAAACCGGGTTTGACGATCATCAAGGTGCCTAGCGTTGAATAGGCGATCATCAAGCCGGCCCGCGCGTCATGTTCAAACGGAGGGCGGCCTTGCCAGTCCATTATCATCAGGTTGGCCGTCTCCCGCGATGACGACTGGACCCGCTGGGCAGCGTTCTTCCTCCGGGGCATTATCGCGCAGGCTGATGTGAACACGCGAAAAGCGCAGGCCATTCTCGCGCTACATCAGGAAAAACGGGATTGGGTGGTAGAGGTTACCCATTCCCAGTACGCGGTTCGCGCATTGGACTGGATCTTCCAGCGACCGATCTTCCGGACAACCGATTTCATCATGTCGGCTGAAATTCCCGGTCCAACGGCTCGCACGATCGTTCGCACGTTGCGGGATAATGGCATGCTTCGTGAGATGGTCCCCGCATCAGGCCGCGCGCCAGCCGTGTTCATGTTTACGGAGTTATTGAATATCGCGGAGGGACGAAGCGCGTTCTAAACGCACTTTGATACCCATGATTAGGCTGTTCCCGCTAGGCAGGGGGCCACCGCCTGCTGCGACCACCTATAGACCCGGGGGCCCAAGTTTGGTTTGGGAATAGTTCGGGACCTCAATGCATCCAAGGGTCCGTTTGGCCCCCTTTGTTCCGCGAAACGGTCTCTTGCTCTTTCACAAAATCCCCGTAATACGCCCGTCATTCCCGGAAGGGGCGCTTAGCTCAGTTGGTAGAGCATCTCGTTTACACCGAGAGGGTCGGCGGTTCGAGCCCGTCAGCGCCCACCACTTCAAAACAGAATGTATCAAAGCGCCCGCACCAGGCGGGTGGCGACGGCGAGCCAGGGCGGGTCGGTGACGACCTGCTGCCGGCTTCCCACGCCGAGGGGCAGGATAAGCAGCTTGCCGGCGTCGCGGTCGATCAGGCGGCCGAATAGGTAGCGGCCCGCCGGACGAGGGACGAGTATGTCGCGATTGAGCGCGCGGCCGAAATCATCGGGCTGGAGCCGTTCGCACCAGATCTCGTCATTGGCGCGATAATCGCCGAGCCCGGATTCTACCAGCACGGCTACAAGGTTCGGTGTCGCCTGCGCGGGGACGACCACCGCCTCGCGCCGGGGCGCGGTCGCGCCGGCCGGGCTGAGCACCGCCGCCACGGGGAGGTCGGCGCGTTCCGGTAAGCGCACCAGATCGGCCGCCTCCACGTCAAGCGCCTGCGCGATCCGGTTCAGCCAGCCGACGGAGACTGTGCGTGTCCCGGTTTCCAGCCGCCCGATGGTCTGCGGCGTCGTCGGCGGTTTGCAGCGCGCGGCTACGTCGTGAAGCGTCAGTCCTTTGGCGCGACGCACTTCCCGAATACAGGTTATCATGGCCAACCCCAAAAAACGAACCGATAAGGTTATCCTCTGTCCTACAGCTTAGCCTTCATGGCAAGTGAATTGCGACTCGGAAATGGAGGCGGATCGTGATCATGAACCTATGCGAGCAGGGCGGGGCGGTTCTCGCGGCGCTCGGCGAAGGACAAGTCTTCAAGCGGGCCAGCCGCGGCTGGGAGGCTGACAAGATGGCGGCGACGGATCGCACCATTGCCGATCTCGAGCGGCGTAATCTCGTCTCGCTGGTGGCTGGGGGGCGCCTGCGGCTGACCCCCGCCGGGGAGGCATGGAATGCGCGGGGCGGGCAGGGCGCCCGAACGGGTCGACTGCTGGTCGAGCGCAGCGTCGGCGGCGGCCGCGCGCAAACGCGCAGCGTGACGGTGAACCTCGGCGAATCCCCGATGAGCTGGCTGATGGCGCGCGGGCTGATCAGCGAACGCCAGTTTGCGGCAGGCGACCGGCTTCGCGCTGACTGGACGCTGGCCGGGCACGGGCCGCGCGTCACGATGCGCTGGGATGCGAGCCCGACCGGTGGAAAGGGCATGCCGCACGATCGGCTTGATCCCACGCTGACGCAAATCTCCGCGCGCCAGCGCTTCGATGCGGCGCTCGGCCATGCGGGCCAGGGGCTCAGCGATATTTTGTGGCGGGTGGTGTGCGCGGGCGAGGGCTTGAGCGCGGCGGAAAATGCGCTGGGGTGGCCGAAGCGGGCAGGCAAGCTGGTGCTTTGTCTCGCGCTTGATCGCGTGGCCGATTTTTACCGGGTGGGGTGAGGTAGGAGCCCCTCTCCTTCAGGGGAGGGGTTGGGGTGGGGGCGGTCAGGCTTGATCGAACGGTTTGGTCCAGACGCGAGTCCCACCCCCAACCTCCTCCCATGAAGGAGAGGGGACTCTAGGCTTACTTGCAGCGGACGTCGCCGCTCTTTTCAATCGATTTGCCGGCCAGCGCGCCAAGCGCGCCGCCGATCAGCGTGCCGGCAAGGCGATTGCCGCCGCCGTCGATGACGTTGCCAAGCACGCCGCCAGCGACGCCGCCGACGATCAGACCAGTCGTGCCGTCGTTGCGCTTGCAATAATAGCGGCCGTCCGATCCGCGATAGACCTCGTCCTGATCGCTCAGGCGGCGCTCCGCATAGCGCGGGTCGTCGCGATAATAGCGGGACGCGTCGTAATCGGTTGCGAAGCGCTTGTCATATTCGGAGCGGTCCAGACCGCCACGGCCATAATCATTGTCTTGCCGGCGATAGCGGACCTTCTGACCAAGCGCATCGAGGCGGTTATTGAGCTCCGCCGCTTCGCGATCGCTGAGACGGCCCATCTTCCGGGCATCCTTCCGGATCTTGTTGAGCGTCTTTTGCGAAGCCTTGGCCTCCTTGCGGGTCAGGCTGCCGTCGGCGGCACCGCGATCGATGCGCCGCTGCATGAATTCGATGCGCTGAATCGGATCGTTGCCGACGCCTTGCCAATATGCATTGCGATCCCACCCGGTTTGGGCGATCACGGGCATCGATCCGGCCAGCGCCAGACAGGCAAGACCGCCCAGGATGAATGTTCTCATTGTGCCTCTCCTGCATTCCGTCGATCGTCTTCGACGGTCGGCAAACGCTGCGGGAGAATGCTTGTTCCGTAGCTGAAACGGAGCTGCGGGCGCCAGCAGGGAGACCGCGATCAGCCGCCTCGGCTGCCGGTGCGGCGGGTGGGCTTCAATGGTTGATTATTTGGCAGTCTCGGTTTGCCTTCGTTGAATCCGGGGCGCGGGGGGGCAAGCTGATCGAGACTGAACGACGTGTCGAATTTCACGCCGAGCTTGCCATGTTCGGTCCAGCGGACAGCGCCGGGAAAGCGCTGGCCTTCGCTGAATTCGATCTCGACACGGGCGTCGCTGGCGATCTCGCGCGGGCTTTCGGCCATCACGCCGCCGCTGGAGATGTTGCGAACGCGGACGTTGAACTTCTCGTTGCCCCGATGCAGCACGGCGGATCGCAGGATTGCGAGGCGTGGTTCGCGGCTGACGCCGTGGCCCTTCGGCTCGACCTTAAGACCGCGCACGAGCAGGTGACGAGCGTCCTCGGCGGGGATCGGCTTGCCGAAGATATAGCCCTGGATGTGCGAGCAGCCCAGCGACCGGATCAGCGCGACCTCATCATGATTTTCCGCGCCTTCGGCCGTGGTTTCCATTTCCAGACTTTCGGCGAGCGCGACGATCGCCTTGATAATCGCTGCGTTGCGGTTGCCCGGAATGGCTGCGCCGCGCACGAAGCTCTGATCGATCTTGATCTTGTTGAACGGCGCCTTCTTCAGATAGCCGAGCGAGGAATAGCCGGTGCCGAAATCATCGAGCGCAAGCCGCACGCCAAGACTCGAGAGGCGCTGGAACATCTCGTCGGTCGCGCTTGAATCGTTCAGGAACACACCTTCGGTGATCTCAAGCTCAAGCCGATCCGGCGCAAGGCCCGCAGCCGCCAGCGCGCTCATCACCACCGCCGGCAGCGACGGGTTTGCAAACTGGAGCGGCGACAGATTCACCGCGACGCGGATCGGATCCGGCCACTGCGCGGCCTCCAGGCAGGCAGTGCGGATCACCCATTCGCCGATCGCCGGGATCAGGCCGATTTCCTCGGCAAGCGGGATGAACAGCGATGGAGAGATTGGACCGCGCGTTGGGTGATTCCAGCGCAGCAGCGCCTCGAAGCCGATGATCTGCTCGGTCTTCGCGCTGACGACGGGCTGATATTCGAGGCGAAGCCCATTGTCGTGCAGGATGTGGCGGAGATCGGTCTCCAGCAGGCGGCGGTCCTTGGCGTCCGAATGCATCGCGCTTTCGTAGAAGCGGTGGACGCCCTTCCCGGCCGCCTTCGCCGCATAGAGCGCGAGATCGGCGTTGCGCACCAGCGAATCCGCGCAATCGCCGTCGCGCGGCGCGATCGCGATGCCGAGCGACGCGCCGATCGAGATCGTCGATCCTTCGATCACATAGGGCTGCGACAGCGATGCGATGATCCGGTCCGCCAGCTCGCTGAGCGTGACCCGATCGACCATGCCGGGCAGGACGACGTTGAACTCGTCGCCGCCGAGCCGGCCGACACGGCCGCGCTCGCCCACTTCGCGCAGCAGCCGCTCGGCCACCTTGCGCAGCAGCGCGTCGCCGACCGGATGGCCGAGCGTATCGTTGACGTTCTTGAACCGATCGAGATCGAGCAGGAACAGCGCGCAATTATCCTGCTTGTTCTGTTCGCCGCGCACCGCCTGATCGAGCGTCTGGTGCATTACCACGCGATTGGGCAGTCCGGTCAGCGCATCGTAGCGGGCGAGCCGATTGATCTCGGCTTCGGAGCGGCGCATCTCCGTCAGATCGGTGCCGACGCCGCGGAAACCGGTGAAGCGCTGGAAATCGTCGAAGGCCGGACGCCCGGATAGCGACCACCAGCGCTCTCCCCCCGGCGCCCTGGCGCGGACCATCAGCTCTGAAAAGGCCAGCCGGGTCGAAAGATGGAAGCCGAGCGTCCGTTCGCTGTTGCCGGTGTCGATCTCGCCTGCCTGATCGGGGAGGATGAGGTCGGTCAGCGGCGTGCCGATGAGCGAATCCGCCTCGCCGGTCAGCGACTGGGCAAGCTGCTTGGAAATATAGGTGAAGCAGCCGTTGGTATCGGTTTCCCAGAGCCATGCCTTGCCGCCATGTTCGAACTCGGCGAGGAGCTGGCGGGCGACGCGGCCCTCGCGGTCTTGCTCGTGCCGGGTACGCGATGCGACCAGGCGACGGCGCGCCTGGCTGATCGCGACCGCGGCGACGCAGAAACAGATGCCCGACAGCGTCAACGCGACCGCCGAACTGCCGAAGCTGATCGCCAGTGCGCAGATCAGGATCACCCAGTGGACGATCAACACGATCGGCACCGCCGCCATCACCAGCGCGGCGACCGTGCCAGTGCCGGCGAAGGCGATGCCGATTACAGCCTGGTTGCCGACATCCTGCGTCGGGATGCCGATCATCAGGAGCGCGCTCCAGGTGACGCCGACAAGCAAACCGTAGGCGGTCGCGATGCGCGCGCCGACATAAGGCGGTTTGTTGTGCAGAATCTTCAACTGCGCGACGCCGCTGAACACCGCGTCGAAAAACAGGGTGAGCGAGACCAGGCCAAGCCCCACCAGCGTCAGCCAGTAATTGCCCGAACGGTACATGAGGAAAAGCAGCCCGAAGCCGCCGATGAAATGCGCGATCAACAGGATCGGCGCGGTGCGGATCAGCTGGCGAAGCTGTTCGGATACCAGAGCTTCGTCGAAATCGTTCGCCTGGCTCACCTCAAGCAACGCGACATCGCCAAGCCGTGGCAGTTTGTCCTGCCGCGACGGAGATTGAGCTTCAGAAGGGATAAGCTTGCGTCGCATGAATTCCAATTCAAGGATCCGATGCCCGCATTGCCATCATGGTGATAAAAAAGGACATGTAGGGTTGGTTAATCGCCACTTAGGCATGTAAGCCCAAAAGAGCGGCGGATTGTTGCAAACGGACAACGAGCTGGGCGCGATGGACCAGTAAAGGAGCGGGAATGGCGCGCATCGGGCTTGGCAAGATCTTGGCGGGAGTGGCCGGCGTCGCGGCGGCGGGCGCGGCCTTCATGTATTTTCGCGAGAAATCGATCGAGACCCCGGATCATGAGACGATCGACAGCGACGGCCCCTTCGAGATCCGTCGCTATCCCGCGCTGATCGTCGCCGAGACACGGCAGCATGGATCGCGCGACAGAGCGCTGGGCAACGGCTTCGGACTGCTCGCCGACTATATCTTCGCGGAGTCGCGCGAGGGCGAGGAGATCGCGATGACAGCGCCGGTCTTGGCCGTGCCGACCGGCAAGGAATGGACGATCCGCTTCATCCTTCCCAAGGCCCTTCAGCGCGAGGATATTCCCGAGCCCGGCCGGGGGGTGACGATCACAGAATTGCCCGCAAGGACGGTCGCTGTGCTGCGCTTCGGCGGGCGGGCGGACAATGATCTGATCGCGACCAAGGAAGCCGAGCTGCGCGAGCGGCTGGCCGATCGGAAGATCGTAGCGACCGGGCCGATCGAACATGCCTTCTACGACAGCCCGATCATGCCGGGGCCGCTGCGCCAGAACGAGGTGATGGCGCCGATCGCCGACGCTTAAAAATTTCGCTGTGACGGAACCAACCTGTTTGCGGGCCGTTGATAGCGTCCATTTCGCCGAAAGGTAAAATGGTTCACGAACTGGAACGCGAGAGCGAACCAATTCATGAAGGAGCCCCGCCGCCACACGCGACGGGGCTTTTTCGTTGTCCGGGCTGAACTCGCCAGCCAATCGCGAGTTGGCCTATCGTGAAAATCGCGACCTATAATGTGAACGGCATAAACGGGCGGCTGCCAGTATTGCTGCGCTGGCTCCACGAAGCGCAACCTGACATTGTCTGCCTGCAGGAATTGAAGGCGCCGCAGGAGCGCTTTCCCGAGGCCGCGATTGCTAAGGCTGGTTATCAATCAATCTGGCATGGGCAGAAAAGCTGGAACGGCGTCGCGATCCTGAGCCGGGTCGGCGAACCGCACGAAACGCGGCGCGGGCTGCCGGGCGATCCGGATGATTTGCACAGTCGCTATATTGAGGCTGCAGTAAACGGGGTTATAATCGGCGGGCTCTATCTGCCCAACGGCAATCCCCGGCCGGGTCCGAAATTCGACTATAAGCTCAAATGGTTCGATAGGCTGATCGCGCATGGCGCCGATCTGATCGCGAGCGGCCTGCCAGTGATGCTGGCGGGCGACTTCAACGTGATGCCGACGGAGCGGGACGTCTACAAGCCCGAACGCTGGCTCGACGACGCCTTGTTCGCGCCGGAGGTGCGGGCGGCCTATTTTAGGCTGCTGGACCAAGGCTGGACCGATGCGCTGCGCACGCTGCATCCAGACGAGACGATCTACACTTTCTGGGATTATTTCCGGAACGCCTTCGCACGCGATGCAGGGCTCCGGATCGATCATCTGCTGCTGAGCCCGGAGCTGGCGAAGCGGCTTATCGCGGCTGAGGTCGACAGCCATGTGCGCGGATGGGAGAAAAGCAGCGATCATGCTCCCGTGTGGGTGGAGCTTTCGGAGAAGCCCGAGCGGCGCAGGAAGGCGGGATGATGCGGCAGGTTTCGACGATCATGAGTGTCGAAACGCGGGGTCAGGGTCTGGTCGAGGTCAGCCGAGATGTCTTGCGCTGGGTCAGCGATCAGGTGATGAAGGAGGCGCTGCTCACAATCTTCTGCCGGCATACTTCCGCCTCCCTGCTAATCCAGGAGAATGCGGCGCCCGAGGTTCGCGGTGATCTGGAGCGTTTTTTCGCGCAACTGGCTCCGGAAGGCAGTCATTATATGCATGACAACGAAGGCTCCGACGACATGCCGGCGCATCTGAGAACCGCGCTAACGCAAGTGCAACTGAGCATCCCGTTGATCGATGGCAAGCTGGCGCTCGGCACTTGGCAGGGCATTTATCTGTTCGAGCACCGCCGTCTCTCTCATCGGCGAGAAATAGCCCTGCATCTGATAGGTGATTGAGCTGCAATCTATTTGCAGCGCACCTGCTGGCCGCCCGCGAGCGTGCCGTTTTGGTCGACCGAGCGGCCGAGCAGAGCGCCAAGCGCGCCGCCGATCAGGGTGCCGCCCATGCGGTGACGGCCGCCGTCGACCACGTTGCCGAGGATGCCTCCGGCCGCAGCGCCTACGATCAGGCCGGTCGTGCCGTCGCTGCGCTTGCAATAATATTGGCCATCCGAGCCGCGATAGACCTGATCGTTGGCGCCCAGCGTGCGTTCCGAATATTGCGGGCCGTTGCGATAATCCTTGGCGGCGTCGTAGTTGGTGCCGAAGCGATCCCCGCCATAGTTGCCGCGATCACGGTCGCGCGCCTGATAGAAGCGGTCGCGCTCCTGCTGATAAACATCGGTTTCGCGCTGGAAACGAGCCTGCGCGTCATCCCAGCGCTTCTGATCCTCATAGCTTTGCGCGAACAGCGGCGCGGCGAGCGCGGAGGCGGCGACAGCGAACAGGGCGAGCTTCTTCACGGGATCTTCTCCAAAATTATCTGATCCGATTGTTGGTGGACCATGTGCGCCGCGATGGCTGAATGCCAGTTGAATCAGGTTGGAAATCCTCCCCTCCCCACGAGCGGGGAGGATCTTTCTTTGATCGATTTGCCGATTTTCTGTGATCTACTCTGATCGTTTCTCGATGCGGGGATTCAGGCGTATCCTGCCGCGCACAATCGCAGCGAGAGGAGCCCCTACCATGGACGCAAAGACAGGTGATCCGTTGAGCGATCCCGGCAAGCAGCCGGCGGCGCTGAGGACCTTGCTGGGCCGGACCAGCCGTGACTGGTGGCCGAACCAGCTTTCGATCGACATTCTTCACCAGAATGGCCTCACCGGCAATCCGATGGGCGACGATTTTGATTATGCCAAGGAATTCAAGTCGATCGACTATGCGGCGCTGAAGCGCGACCTGACCGCGCTGATGACCGACAGCCAGCCCTGGTGGCCGGCGGATTATGGGCATTATGGGCCGTTCTTCATTCGCATGGCCTGGCATAGCGCGGGCACCTATCGCACCGGCGACGGGCGCGGCGGCGCTTCATCCGGCACGCAGCGGTTCGCGCCGCTCAACAGCTGGCCCGACAACGCCAATCTCGACAAGGCGCGCCGCCTGCTGTGGCCGATCAAGCAGAAATATGGCCGCAAGCTCAGCTGGGCCGACCTGATGATCCTGGCCGGCAATGTCGCGATCGAGTCGATGGGCGGGCCGGTGTTCGGCTTCGGCGGCGGCCGCGCTGACGTGTTCGAACCCGAAAAGGACATTTACTGGGGCACCGAGGAAAATTGGGTCGGCCAGGGCGCGGAAACCCGCATCGACGAGGAGGCCGGCAAGGCGCTCGAAAATCCGCTCGCGGCCATTCAGATGGGTCTGATCTACGTCAATCCCGAAGGCCCCGGCGGCAATCCCGATCCGTTGAAATCGGCGCGCGACATCCGCGAGACCTTCTCGCGCATGGCGATGAACGACGAGGAGACGGTCGCGCTGACGGCGGGTGGCCATACCTTCGGCAAATGCCATGGCGCGGGCGACGCCTCCAAGGTCGGCCGGGAGCCGGAGGGCGCGGATATCGCGCAGCAGGGGCTCGGCTGGCAAAGCGGGCACGAAAGCGGCATGGGCGATCATACGATCACCAGCGGCCTTGAGGGCCCCTGGACCCCGACGCCGATCAGGTGGTCGAACAATTATTTCCGCATGCTGCTCGAATATGATTATGAGCTGGTGCGCAGCCCCGCCGGCGCGCAGCAGTGGCAGCCGAAGAACCAGAAGCCGGAGGATATGGCCCCCGGCGCGCACAGCCCGAACCGGCGCGTGCCGACGATGATGACCACGGCGGACATGGCGTTCAAGATGGACCCGAAATATCGGGAGATTTCCGAGCGTTTCTACAAGAATCCGGATCAGTTCGCCGATGCCTTCGCGCGCGCGTGGTTCAAGCTCTGCCACCGCGATATGGGACCGAAGGTCCGCTATCTCGGGCCGGAGGTGCCGGCCGAGGACCTGATCTGGCAGGATCCGATCCCGGCGGGAAACCGCCTCAGCGATGGCGAGGTCAAGGATCTGAAGGATCGGATCGCGGCCTCCGGCCTCTCGGTCAGCCAGCTGGTGAAGACCGCCTGGGCTTCGGCGGCGACCTTCCGGGGTTCGGACAAGCGCGGCGGAGCGAACGGCGCGCGCGTCCGGCTCGCGCCGCAGAAGGACTGGGAAGTCAATGAGCCGGCTGAACTCGCCCGAGTGCTTTCGGTCTATGAGGGCATCAAGGCGGACAGCGGCGGCAAGGTGAGCATCGCCGACCTGATCGTGCTTGGCGGCACGTTCGGGGTCGAGAAGGCAGCTAGGGATGCGGGGTACACCGTGACGGTGCCGTTTACGTCCGGCCGGGGCGACGCCACTGCGGAGCAGACCGACGCCGACAGCTTCGATCCGCTGGAGCCCAAGGCGGACGGTTTCCGCAACTATCTCTCGGTTCGTTTCAGCGTGCCGACCGAGGAATTGCTGATCGACCGTTCGCAACTGCTTGGCCTGAGCGCGCCGGAGATGACGGTGCTGGTAGGCGGCCTGCGCGTGCTGGGGGCCAACCATGGCGGTTCGAAGCATGGCGTGCTCACCGATCGGCCGGGGCAGTTGACCAACGACTTCTTCGTCAACCTGCTGGACATGGGCACGGCGTGGAAGGAAGTCGACGCGCGGGGCGACGAGGTGTTCGTCGGCACCGATCGCAAGACCGATCAGGAGCGCTGGACGGCGACGCGCACCGACCTCGTGTTCGGCGCAAACTCGCAGCTGCGGGCCTTGTCCGAGGTATATGCGGCGAACGATGCCGGTGAGAAGTTCGTGAAGGACTTCGTGGCCGCATGGGTCAAGGTGATGAACGCGGATCGGTTCGATCTGGCGTGAGCGTGTGAAAGCCCCTCCCCTGAAGGGGAGGGGTTTGGGGGTGGGGTACGCCGCCCGGAAAATGGTGCGTAATTGATTTCCCGGACTCACCCACCCCAACCTCTCCCTTGAAAGGGAGGGGCTCTTTTTGTGAACCAAATACGCACTTTTCTATTGACATCGTCACGCTGTTCTGGCACATAACTGGAACGCTCAGGAAGTGTAGCTGATTCGCAGGCCCCTCGGGGGCTGACGGCCGGGACGGAAACGTCGCCGGCCTTTTTTGTGTCCGGAGACTTTATGATGAACCGCGAGGCGAGGCGGGCGGCGCGGAAGCGCGGGCCTGTGCTCAGGGACGGCGAGACCGTGCAGAACCAGGCTTACAAGGATGGCGTCCGGCCGCAGGTGCGCAAGATCGGGGTGGAGAAGTTCACGGCCGCGGCGAAGAAGGTCTTCCTCGATACGTTGCGGCAAACGGCGAATGTGACGCGATCCGCAAAGGCGGCGGGGGTCTCGCTCAGCACGGTGCGACGTCATCGCGAGCGCTATGCGCAGTTCGAGCTGGAATGGCTGAATGCGCAGGAGGCGGCGGTCGATCTGCTCGAGGCGACGATGGTGGAGCGCGCGCTGCGCTACAATCAATCCCTGACCGGGGCGGGGCTGGGGGATGCGGACGGCGATGCGCCGGTCGAGCCTTTCTCCAACGGCGATGCGATGCGGCTCATCAAGCTGCACCGGGAATCGATCACCGCGCGGCGGATCGAGATCGCGGCGAAGCTGCGGCAGACGCCGACCGCTACGTACAAGGAATTGAGCGAAAGGCTTGAAGGCATCTATCAGCGCATACTGGCGCGGGAGAAGGCGGCAAATGACGTCCCGGTCTGAGGAAGAGGGCGGGGAGGAGGCGCTTCCCGCCGCGCAGGCCGGCGTTTCGCTGGCGGAACGGGCGATCCTGACGCTGTCTCCCGACGGCCGGGAGGATTTCGCGCGGGAGGTCGGCAGAGTCAGGGAGGTGCGCGACGGGCCGGGCGGCGTCTGGCCGCTGTGGAACCGGGTGTCGCAGCAGCCGCCCGAGGGTGTCGACTGGCGGACCTGGCTGATCCTGGCGGGGCGAGGCTTCGGCAAGACGCGGACGGGCGCCGAATGGGTGCGGATGATCGCGGAGAGCGATCCGACGGCGCGGATCGCGCTGGTCGGCGCGACGATGGCCGAGGCGCGGGCGGTGATGGTGGAGGGGGACAGCGGCTTGCTCGCCGTCGCGCAGCAATTGCGGCCGCGTTACGAGCCTTCGCTCGGTCGGCTGATCTGGCCGGGCGGGGCAATGGCGTGGCTTTATTCGGCGGCCGAGCCGGAGCATCTGCGCGGGCCGCAGCATAGCCACGCCTGGGGCGACGAGATCGCCAAATGGCCCAACGGCATCCGCGTGTGGGACACGCTGATGATGACGATGCGGCTTGGCAAGAAACCGCGCATCGTGGCGACGACGACGCCCCGGCCGGTGCCGCTGTTGCGGCGGCTGATCAAGAACGCACGGGGCGATGTGGCCGTCACGCGAGGGCGGACGGAGGATAACAAGGGCAATCTGCCCAGCGATTTCCTCGCGGCGATGGATGCGCATTATCGCGGGACGCGGACCGGGCGGCAGGAGCTGGACGGCGAGTGGATCGATGCGATCGAGGGGGCGCTGTGGCCGCGAGAGCTGATCGAGGCGCGGCGGGTGGAGGCGATGCCTTGCGTTGCGCGGCGGGTGGTGATCGGGGTCGATCCGCCAGCCGGGGCCGGGGCTGCATCTGATGCGTGCGGGATCGTGGTGGTGGCGCTGGGTGCGGATGATCGCGCTTATGTGCTGGCGGATGCGAGCGTGCAGGGTCTGTCGCCCGAAGGCTGGGCAAGGGCGGTGGCGGGGGCCGCCGAACGGTATCAGGCCGACAAGGTGATCGCCGAGGCAAATAATGGCGGGGCGATGGTGGAAAGCGTGCTGCGCGCGAGCGGGGCGCGCCATCTGCCGGTGAAGCTGGTGCACGCGGCGCACGGCAAGGTGGCGCGGGCTGAGCCGGTGGCGGCTTTGTACGAGCGCGGGGTGGCGTTGCATGTCGGCGCGTTTCGCGAGCTTGAGGATGAACTGGCCGGGATGGTGATCGGCGGGGATTATGCGGGGCCGGGGCGGTCGCCTGATCGGGCGGATGCGCTGGTTTGGGCGATGACTGAGGTGATGCTGGGGATTAGGGGGGCGGAGCCGAGGGTGCGGGCGGTGTGATTGGAAGAAATAGAAGAAGGCCCTCACCCCGGCCCTCTCCCGCAAGCGGGAGAGGGAGTTGGAGCGCGCGTGTGCAACGGGTTAGCCTTCTCCCGCATGCGGGAGAAGGTTGGATGAGGGTCTTTTCTTCAGCGTTTCGCTGATGACTTGCAGAACGCCTTCGAAATTCTCCAGGACTTCGTTGTTCCAGAAGCGGAGGAGTGTGTAGCCGCGTTCTTCCAGGAAACGGGTTCTTAGCGCATCGATTTCTTCATTGTGCTGGCCGCCGTCGAGTTCGACGATCAGTTTTGCTTCGAGGCAAAGGAAGTCGACGATGTAAGGGCCGATCGTGGATTGACGGCGGAATTTGAATCCGTCGAGGCGGCGGTCGCGGAGAGCGAGCCAGAGTTTCATCTCGGCGTCGGTCATGTCGCGGCGCAGGTGGCTTGCGTGGGGGCTGATCTGGCGGCGGACGACGGCCATGCTCGAAGAATAGCGAGTGGTTTGAAGAAGTACAAATGAAGAAGACCCTCATCCAACCTTCTCCCGCGTGCGGGAGAAGGCGTTTTGGGCGCAACAGTCGCCGCATTTCTCCCTCTACCGCTTGCGGGAGAGGGTCGGGGTGAGGGTCTTCTTCCTTCTTTTTCAGCATTACGGAGAATTTCATGCGTCTGTTTGGACGAAAGCAGGGTGCCGCGCGGCCGGCTTTGTTGCGTGCGGTGAGCGGGGCGATTTCCTTTGGGGAGTGGCCGCGATCCTATGAGGCGCAGGTGCGGGAGGCCTATCTCGGCAATGCGATCGCGCAGCGGGCGGTCAGGCTCGTGGCGGAGGCGGTTGGCGGGGTCGGGGTGTTGGGGGACGCGCCGGTCGTGCGGCTTGTCTCCGCCACCAGCGCGGGGCAGCCGTTGATCGAGGCGCTCGCCATGTATCTGCTGCTGCATGGCAATGGCTATGTGCATATCGCGCTCGATAGCGCCGGGGAGCCGGCGGAGCTGTTCGCGCTGCGGCCCGAGCGGGTGACGATCGAGCCGGGGGCGGACGGGTGGCCGGCGGCGTATCTCTACAAGGCCGGGGAGCGGGTGGCACGGCTTCCGGTGCGGGATGGGACGGGGAGGCCGGCGATCCTTCATGTGAAGGCGCCGCATCCGGTCGACGATCATTATGGGCTCGGCTGTCTCGGCGCGGCGGCGGGGGCTGTCGCGATCCACAATGCGGCGACGCGCTGGAACAAGGCGCTGCTCGACAATGCGGCGCGGCCTTCCGGGGCGCTGGTCTATGATCCGGGCGACGATGGCGCGACGCTTTCGGGCGAGCAGTTCGCGCGGCTGAAGGCTGAGCTTGAGGAGAGCTTCCAGGGATCGGCGAATGCGGGGCGGCCGATGCTGCTGGAAGGCGGGTTGAAGTGGCAGGCGATGAGCTTGTCGCCCGCCGACATGGATTTTGTCGGGCTGAAGGCGGCGGCGGCGCGGGAGATCGCGTTGGCCTTCGGCGTGCCGCCGCTGCTGCTCGGGCTGCCGGGGGACAATACTTACGCCAATTATGCCGAGGCCAATCGGGCATTGTGGCGGCAGACGGTGTTGCCGCTGGCCGAGAAGATCGTGGCGGGGATCGCGCAGGGCTTGCGGGCCTGGTGGCCGGGGCTTGTCCTCAGGGTGGATCGGGATGCGATCGTGGCGCTCTCCGAGGATCAGGAGCGGCTGTGGGCGCGGGTGAGCGCGGCGGATTTCCTGACCGCTGAAGAGAAGCGGGGGATGTTGGGGTTGGGCTGACGGGAAGCCTTCTTCCGCTTGCGGGAGAAGGTTTGGATGAGGGTCTGCCTTCTTTTTCTAAGGGTAGAAGAAGACCCTCACCCCTCCCTCTCCCGCAAGCGGGAGAGGGCTAAGGAAATGGGAGAATTCATATGGCTTCGGATGTGCTGGCGCGGCTGATCGCGCAGGCGGAGGGGGAGGGCGCGACGTTGCTCACCCTGCGCGCCATTGCCGAGGAGGCGGGCGAGACTGCGGTGCAGCGGGCGATGGAGCGGCTTGGGCTGGCCGATCGCGATGCGCACAAAGATCTGAGCGAATTGCGGACGCTGCTGCAGGCGTGGCGGGACGCCAAGGCTTCGGCGCGCAATGCCGTGGTCGGGTGGATCGTGCGCGTGGCGCTGGCGGGGTTGCTGTTGTTGCTCGCCTGGCGGTTCGGGGTTCCGGGGGTGCTGCATGGGTGAGCGACAAGATCCTCCCCGGCACGGGGAGGTGGCGGTGCTGAGCCTGGCGAAGCGCCGTCGGAGGGGGCGGGCGGCTGGCGCGCCGTTTCGTCCGGCCTGCCGCCCCCTCCACCGCTACGCGGTCCCCCTCCCCGTACCGGGGAGGATCTCATGAGGTTCGCGGGCTATGCGGCGCTGTTCGATCGGGCGGACCGATCCGGGGATATCGTGCGGCGGGGGGCGTTTGCGCGGGCCGTGGCGCGTGGGCCGAAGGGCTTGCCGCTCTTGTGGCAGCATGAGGCGGGCAAACCGATCGGGCGGATCGAGCATCTGGCCGAGGATGCACGCGGACTGCGGGTGATCGGGCGGCTGTCCGGGCGATCCGGCGTGGCGCGCGAGGCGGCGGCATTGCTCGGCGATGGCGCGGTCTCGGGGCTTTCGTTCGGATATCGGGTGCGCGGGAGTCGGGCGGGGCGCAATCGGGAATTGACGGACGTGGAATTGGTCGAGATCAGTCTTGTGACCTTTCCGATGCAGCCTGGGGCGCGGGTACATGCCGTGATTGAGGATGTACCAAATCGAGATGATGCCAGTTCATAGTGTCGCGTAGCGATCTTGCCGGAGAGGGAAGTCACTGTATGGTCCCCGCATTATCTGGGGGAACGAAAGATGAAATTTCGGGCGATCGTTATTCTTTGCGGGTTGGGTTTGAGCCTGGCCGGGTGTGGCGGGTATGAAGAGCCCTCCGACGCCGACATCGCGCATGGCCTGGTTGCCAGTATGGATGGTGTGGGCGGACTTGAGAAGATCGCCGAAGGAACACTGCAATCAACTGCGCCGGGCGGATGGAATACGATTCGCATCGACGTGGTGAGCGTGGCGAAGCACAGTTGTGCCAAGGCCGAGAGCGGGGAAGGCTATATCTGCGATTTCACGGCGGATATCCGACAATCGATCGGCGATGGCGAAGGCATGGTCGACCAATATTCGGCAGCCTGGAACACCGTTTTCAGCGCCGCTGGCGTGCGTGGCGGAGCGAATCGCCAGACGGGGCGCTTCTATAAGACCGGGAGCGACTGGATGTTCGCGGCGCAATGATGCCGGCGTAAGCGAAGCCAGCAGATTCATTTTCCCATCCCCCGCTTCGGCGGGGGGTTTTGCGGCCCAGTGGCCGCATTTTTTTTGCCAGGAGAAAGATATGTATGAAGTGAAAGCGGATCCGTTGGAGGCGTCGTTCGACGCCGTTGCGGCGGAGGAGAATGCGGCGGTAACGGCGCTGCGGGGGCAGATGGATGCCTTAAGGGCGCGGGTGGATGGTTATGTCGTCGCGGCGGGGCGGCCGGCGCTTTCGGGCGCACAGGTCAAGAGCGCCGAGCATGCCGCGTTCGTCGATCAATATCTGCGCAAGGGCGTGGCCAACGGGATCGAGCTCAAGAGTATCGCCGGCACCAGCGATGCGGCGGGTGGCTATGCGGTGCCGCGCGAGATCGATGCGGCGATCGATGCGGCGCTGGTGGCGATTTCGCCGATCCGGCGGGTGGCGAATGTCGTCAAGGTCGGGTCGGCGGGGTATCGCAAGCTGATCACCACCGGCGGGTTCCAGTCAGGCTGGGTGGCCGAGACCGCCGCGCGGCCGGAGACGACCACGCCGACCTTCCGCGAGTTCGTGCCGCCATCGGGCGAGCTTTACGCCAATCCGGCGGCAAGCCAGGCGATGCTCGACGATGTCGCGTTCGATCTGGAAAGCTGGCTGGCGGGCGAGGTGGCGACCGAGTTCGCGCGGGCCGAAGGCGCGGCGTTCGTCACCGGCAACGGAACCAACCGGCCCAAGGGGTTCACGACCTATACGACCACCAATGAGGCCGACAGCGTGCGGGCCTGGGGCTCGCTGCAATATGTGGCGAGTGGCGCGGCCGGGGCGTTCGCCGCGTCCAATCCGCAGGACAAGCTGGTCGATCTGGTGCAGTCGCTGCGCTCGCCTTACCGGCAGGGGGCGGTGTTCGCGATGAACTCGGCGACGCTCTCGGCGATCCGCAAGTTCAAGACCACGGATGGCCAGTTCCTGTGGCAGCCGGGGCTGGTTGAGGGCCGCGCGGACACGCTGCTCGGCTATCCGGTGATCGAATGCGAGGACATGGCCGATATCGCCGCCAATTCGCTGTCGATCGCGTTCGGCAATTTCCGGGCGGGCTATCTGATCGCCGAGCGCAGCGAAACGCAGATCGTGCGCGATCCCTTCACCAACAAGCCTTATGTGCATTTCTACGCGGTGAAGCGGATCGGGGGCGGGGTGGTGAATTCCGAGGCGATCAAATTGATGAAGTTTTCCGCCTCGTAACCTCCCCGACACGGGGAGGATCTTGTGGTTCGCGCCGAGGCGGCATGACGTCGGGTTAAGTTGTTGCAACTTATCGGCCTTCCCTGCGTCTCTGCGCGAACTCTTCTCGCGTGCGCGAGATTCTGAGGGGCGTCGTCCCGGTTTCCCCCTTTCCCCGGGGCGACGCCCGACCCTTCTTTCCTGACATGGGAGCCCTTGATGGCCGACATTTTCTCCACGCTGGGGGATAGCCCCTCGGCGCCCTCGAGCTATGCGCTGGCGGTGACGCCGCATGACGTGAACGCGCTGACCGATATTCCCAAGGCGCTGTATGTCGGCACGTCCGGCGACATCACCATGCGCGGCAAGAACGGCGCTGCCGACCAGATCTGGAAGAATGTGCCGTCGGGCGCGATCCTGCCGTTCCGGGCGCAATATGTGCGCGCGACGGGGACGACCGCGACGGATATCCTGGCGCTCTACTGATGACCGGCTTTGCGTTGGGGCACGGCTTCGGGGACCGGTGCCGGTCTCCGGAGCCGAGGCCGGTCGCGCTGCCCGCCGATTTTCTGGCGCGGTGGACGCCGGATTTTCAGATCTATCGCGTCGCGCGATCCTATTTCACCAAGCTCGATTATGCCGCGCTGAAACCGGCGATTTCCAAGACCTATTATGTGAAGTCGACGGGATCGGATGCGGCGGCGGGGACGGTTGGCGCGCCTTTGCTGAGCCTCTCGACTGCTCTGGCGAAGAGCGATGTCGATGAGGTGGTGATCGACTGTTCGGACGGCGATTACATCATGCGCGGGACGCGGGGGTGGAACAACACCCAGCCGAGCCGCGACGTTTCGGTGCGGGTGATTGGGCCGGGGCGGGCGATATCGGTGGCGACGGTGTCGTCGAGCTTGCCGACCTGGGTGAATACGACCGGGGCGGTCTACAAGACGACGATCGCGGCGGCCTCCGCGCGGAGCGTGATCGATCTCGCGAACAAGGAGGCTGACGGATTTTACCAGCGGCTGGCCGAGGTGGGATCGACCGGCGCGGTGGCGTCGACGCCGGGGAGCTGGTTTCATGACGGGACCGATCTGCATGCGCAGGCCCATGACGGGCGCAATCTGACGGGTGATGCGTTTCTGCTGCCATGCGGGACAAGCAATAATTGTCGCGTGCCTTCGGCCAACCGGACGATCCACATCGACGGCATCGATTTCGTGGGGGGCGTGCCGCTCAACTTCACGGCGGCCGGGGCGGTTGATCCTCTGGTAGTCGCGCTCAACTGCACCTTCCAGGGATCGCACAACCAGAATGCCAACAATGTCAGCATCACCGGGCCGGGGCGGTTTTATTTCTACCGATGCGGATCGGGGCGGGGGCACCGCGATGCATTCAACTATCACGGCAATGCGTTCGGCGATCCGAAATATTTGGAACATAAGTGCTGGACTGATTACACCGGTTATGTCGGTACATCTGACAATGCATCGACCTCGCATGAAAATGCTGTCGGCATCCGGTTGAATGGGCGTTATTTGGGCGCGCTCAATAGGACAATCGCGGATATCAATGATACCCGGTCGCTTATTCTCGATTGCCTAATTGGCCAAGCCCGCACGATGGGGGCTGGCATGGAGTGTCTAGCCCAGCAACACACAAACAGAACCTTTCTCGCTGCGGTGCTCTTTGCAACCGGCGAAAATCCTCATGTTACGATAACGGGCACTGCTATTGTGGCTTATCGCGATATGCCTGCACCGATTAGATCGGGCACCGGCGAAGATACTGGTACCATGGCCGTTTGGGGATGAACCGATTGCGATTTTTCATTTAGTTAGCGCGTGTTTTCATACATATCCACCCAAGGCCCTGCTGAGACATCTAACCCGGACGAGACCACAAATTTTTCAAAGTCTTTAAGTGTCTTTGTCACAATGGTGGTGAGCTTCTCAAGTGTCGAAATTACTTCCGCACCGCTAAAGAACTCGCCTATCGGAAAAGTGATATTTGCAGTGATTTCAGCTGCGCTATACGCTGGAAGCCCATTGGATCCATCGACCCGCACGAAAGCGAACGGTCGGCTGGCGTCATTGCTCGCGCGAGCGTTAAGCCTGATGCCCTGGGCGCCGGGACCATCAACAATCATCATTCCTTGGAATATATTACCAATAGATATAACTGGTAGAATGAAATTATGCTTATCGATTTTGTCAATTTTGGTGAGCATCCAAAGTTCAGTATTGCCTCCCTTGTAGGGTTTTATATCGTCAAGAAAAAATTTCGTTACGTCCGATTTGGGCAAGGCTAACTTTAGTTGTTTTAAGCCGGTGGGGGGCGCGTTCTTAAATTGGTCACGATCTTCATGAAATGGAAAGGTGACGAACGCGGTATTGCCTTTCGCTTTTCTCACCACTGCCGTTGCCGCGTAATCCAGTGCCGTTCTTAAATTGTGGATGGCATCGCCGATAACAATCGAAAGAAACTGAGGGATAGGGCGTTTCGGTATGAATGCCAGTTCGACAACATTGCTGTCAGGGGCAAGGTCTACCGGCGCATAGCTGGATGAGCACGGAAGCCCAATGGCTTTGATCCACGAAAGTTCAAACCACCAAGGCGTCAAAGGTTGAATGTGATGTTTGAGCTGTTGGATATGATATTTCGCGCGCTCCACTTTTAAGTATGATCCAAGAAAAGTATTGTCAGGTTCCATCCGTTTTACCATTCAATAATATTGATATCGGTATAGAACAGATTCCCCTGATTTAAAAGGTGAGCGCCTAAATAGGCGTTTACCGATGGACCGATGCAGGTCGTTCCCGAAGCATATTCATAAATTTGACAACTGTGGAGGGGCTCCATTGGTGGCCTTTAGCCGCAGTATCTTCTTGGGGGTTACAGACATGATCGATGATCCCGGCATGGCCGCGGCGCTTGCCGCAGGGCTTGACGATGCCAAAAACTATCTGCGGATCGATGGGGATGACGATGATCCCGGCGTGACGTCGCTGCTTGGCGCGGCGGGGGGCGTGGCCGAGGGGTTTCTCTCACAGGCCATCATCATCCGTGAGTTCGAGGAGACCATTCCAGCGGTCAGCCAATGGCGGCGACTGGCGCGGATGCCGGTGCGGGCGATCAGCTCCGTTCAGGGGTTGCCGGCGGAAGGGGCGGCGTTCGATCTGCCGGTGGGCGCCTATGCGATCGATATCGATGCGGATGGCGACGGCTGGGTGCGGGTCAGCGATCCGGGCGGGGCGACCCGCGTGGTCGTGACCTATCAGGCGGGGATCGCGCCGGGCTGGGCGGGGCTGCCTGATATGATCCGGCAGGGGATTATCCGGCTGGTCGCGCATCTCCACGCGCATCGCGACGCGCGGGATGATGGCGGGCCGCCGATCGCCGTGGCGGCGTTGTGGCGGCCGTGGCGGCGGATGCGGCTGCGATGATGGGCGAGCTTTCGGGGCGGCTTCGGACCCGGGTGATTATCGAGAGGCGCGAGGCTGCGCGGGATACGCTGGGTGGCGCGAACGGCGACTGGGTGACGCTGCGCAACGCGTGGGTCGAGATTGCGCCTGAGGCGATCGGGCCGATTGCGGAGGCCGGCGCACGCGCGGCGATGCTGCGCTGGAGCGTGGCGATGCGGTTCGAAGCGCCGCTGCCGACGATCGGGGATCGGGTGCTGTGGGGCGGACGGACGTTGCGCGTGCGGTCGGTGACGACTGATCCGCGCGAGCCCGATCGCCTGACGCTCAGTACGGAGGAGGAGCGATGATGGAGCGGCTGGGACGGCGGCTGATGGCGATTGCGGAACGGCGCGCGGCGGCGAAGCGCGAGCAGCTCACGCAACAGATCCGTGAGGCGGTGCCTGGCGAATTCACCGTTGTCGTGGACGGCGAGCATGTCGTTATCAGCGGACGGCGTGTCGGGGTGCGTTGGCTGCGCGATCCGGCGCTGGCGGTGCTGCGCAATGTGGTGGGCTGGTTCCGGTGAGCGGGGCGGCAGAGGCACTGCAGGCGGCGCTGGTGGCTGCGCTTGAGGGGCATGCCCCGATTGCGGGCGTTGTGAGCGGCATCTTCGAGGGCGCGCCGGTGCGGGCCGCCTGGCCTTACGTGGTGATCGACGATGGTTCGACCAGCGACTGGAGCCACAAGAGCGGACGCGGGCGTGAGCATCGCATCGGGCTTATCGTCTGGGATGACGGGGATAGTCCGGCGCGGTTGCATCAGTTGATGGCTGAGGTGGAGGCCGCGATCGAGGGGATCGGGGCGGCGCTCGACGGGCATCGGCTGGTGAGCCTGGCGTTTCTGGGATCGCGAGTGGTGCGGGATCCGGATGGGCCCTGGGCTGGGTTCGTGCGGTATCGGGCGCGGACTTTGGAGGATTAGGGAGGAAGAAGAAAGAAGACCCTCACCCTGACCCTCTCCCGCAAGCGGGAGAGGGAGTTCGGTTGCGGCGGGGATGCCGATTAGCCTTCTCCCGCTTGCGGGAGAAGGTTGGATGAGGGTCTTGCTCCCTTTCTTACCTGTTCCTGCGGAGGACTTCGTCGCAGCGCTTGTTGGTGCTGGTGCCCTTGCCGAGCAGATTGCCGGCCAGCGCGCCGGCGCCGGCTGCGAGTGCGGTCTCGCCGAGGTTGCCGCCGGTAACGACGCCTGCGCCGGCCCCGCCGGCCGCGCCGATGATCGTGCCTTTCTTCGCGCCTTTCTTGCGCTGGATCAGGCAGTAGCGGACTTCCTGCCGATCCTTGGGATGCGCGCGGGCTACGCGGGCGGAATCCTTGGGGCCGAGCGTGGTCTTCGCCAGCGCGGGCTGGGTGACGAGCGCGAGCGCGAGCAGGCTGGCGGTGAGCTTTGCGGGGGTCATGAGGTGGCTCCTGTTTTCAGCCGGAATTCGGGCGGCATAGTCATGCAGCGATGTTGAACATAGCCTGACGGAAAACTGAAAAAGAAGACCCTCACCCAAGAGCACCACAAATGCATATGCCCCCGGCATATCCATTTCTGATGCTTCTCCCGCGGGCGGGAGAGGGCTTTTTGCATGGAGGTATTATGGCGGCCGAGAAGGGCAGCGCGTTTTTGCTGAAGATCGGGAATGGAGCGCCGAGCCCGGTGTTTTCCACCGTGGCGGGGCTTCGGACCACGCAGCTTTCGATCAATGGCGAGGCGGTGGTCATCACGAACAAATCGTCGGGCGGGTGGCGCGAGCTGTTGCCCGGCGCGGGCGTGCGGTCGGTGTCCGTGACGGCGGCGGGGGTTTTCACCGGATCGGCGGCGGAGACGCGGCTGAAATCCAATGCGCTGGCGGGGACGGTGGACGACTATCAGCTCGCATTCGAGAGCGGGGAGGTGATGCAGGGGAAATTCCTGCTGACGCGGCTCGATTATTCCGGGGATTTCAATGGGGAGCGGGCTTATACGCTGGCGCTTGAAAGCTCGGGCCAGGTGACGGCTTCGTGAGCGGCGGCACCCACCCCAACCATTCCCTTGAAAGGGAGGGGCTCAAGTCTGCCAATCCGGTGCGTGGCGAGGCAACTCTACGTGCGGGTGGGCTGGAGCTGCGGTTGCGGCCCAGTTTTGCGGCGTTGGTTGCAGCGGAGGGCGAGCTTGGATCGCTGTTCGCGCTGGTCGAGCGGGCGGCGGCGGGAGGGTTGTTGCTTGGCGAGATGGTCGGGTTGTTCTGGCATTGTCTGGCTGAGCGGCCGGCTGCGCTGACACGGGAGCGGTTTGGCGAGGCGGTGGCGGACGGCGGGTTGGCGAACGCGACCCCGCTGCTGAAGACATTGCTGCAGCAGATATTGGCGGGGCGGTGACGCCGGACAGTTTCTCCTTGTCGGCAGCGCGTCTCGCGGGGCTGGCCGGCGCGGTGCTGGGGTGGCGGCCCGAGGAGTTCTGGTCTGCTACGCCTGCGGAGCTATTGTCTATTTTACAGACTCTTGCTGCGCAGCATGAGCCCGACGTGCGGGCTGGGGCTGGCGACCTTTATCGCATGATGGAGAGATTTCCCGATGGATGAAGAGATCGACCGGCTGATGGTGAGCGTGCGCGCCGACACCGCCGGGTTCGCGCGCGACGTGGCGGCGATGCGGGGCGCGTTCGAGGATGGGCTGGGCGGCGCAGCGGCGCGGACCGGCGATCTGATTGAAGGTGCGTTGCTGCGCGCGGTGCGGAGCGGCAAGCTGGGGTTCGACGATCTCAAGCGCATCGCACTTTCGGCGATGAACGAGATTGCAGCGGGGGCGCTCAGATCAGGCATTGGCGCGGCCGCGGGCGGGGGCGGCGGGTTGTTATCGCTCGCGACCAGCGCAATCGGATCGCTGCTTGGGCTGCCGGGGCGGGCCACGGGAGGGCCAGTGGCGCCTGGCCGGGCTTATGTGGTCGGCGAGCGGGGGCCGGAGCTGTTCATGCCAACGTCGAGCGGACGGGTGGTTGCACCCTCATCCGGCAGCGGGCGGGATGTGCGGGTTTCGGTGACGATCAATGCGCCGAGCGGCGATGCGGGCGGGGCGCTGGCGCGGTCTTCAAGGCAGGTGGCGCGGGCGGTACGGGCGGCGATCGAGGCGGCGGACTAGCGGAAGAAGAAGGCGGATATCGCGATCAGGCCGGCGATCGACGTCAGCAGCGCAAGTCTGGCGCCACGGCGCGGCTCAGAGCTACCGGCGCTTCGGCCGGGCGGGCGCCGGTCGTTGGGAAAAATCGGATAACGATGAGGGTCGACACCACGGCGCATGGACGTGCCCTAGAGCGCGAAGTTTAAAGCAATGTGAATCGGGGAAGGGGCGGATGGGATATTGGCTGGCTTCGGCCTCGGATCAGCAGGTGAAAGGGTTCATCAAGCGCTTCGATCCCCGCTTCTGGACGGTGAATTTTCCACGGCCGATGATGGCTTCGGTGGTCACGACTGCACCAAATGCGCTGCGGGTGGATGCGGTCTTTTACCGCAAGGGCGATCTCGCGGGGCTGATCTGGGATGCGGAAGATCGTTACGATCATCCGCTGCTTGGCTATGAGACCGCGCGCGATTTCCGGACGTGCAGGCTGCGATTCCGGTGGCGGTCGGGCGGGATTATCGCGCTCGATGCGCTCAATGGGCCGACGCTGACGATCGAGGGGCGCGATGAAGCTGGCGATCCGCGCAGCTGGTTCGTGCGGCTGTGGAACTATGCCGAGGGCGATCCCGAAGATGCGGAGATCGCGCTGGATTTCGCCGATCTCGACGGAGGGTTCTTTCTGCCCGCAGAGTCCGATCCGGTGTGGGCGGGCGACGTCGACCGGATGTTCATTTCCTTGGCGCCGCCGGATTATGTCGAGGCGGACGAGACTCCGTTGGGCGCACCGGCGGAGGGTTGGGCCGAGATGAGCGCGATCGTCTGCGAGGGCGGCGGATCGACGCTCGCGATCGGGGACGCGATGGTGCCTGGGCATGGGCTGCGGATCGCGAGCGGGTTCGACGACAGCTATAATCTGACGCCGGCCCGACTGCTGCGGAATGTGGTTCAGCTCGGGTATCGCGGGCCGATCAACCATTATGTCGGGATGAGCCATTATTTCCGGCTCGACTGGGCTGCCGGCGCGTTTCTGGTGACTTCGGGGGGCGAGGCGCTCAACGTCGCGTGCGCGGTGTGGCACGCGAACTTCATCGCGCTGGCCAAGGCACTGGGACATGAGGTGATCGTGTCGCTTTCCTATGAATTGTTCGATGCGCATTGTCCCGAAGCGTGGAAGCAGCGGGCGGAGGATGGTTCGCCTGCGCTGACGGGGTGGGTGCCGCCTTCGACCTTGCTCTCGCCGGCCAATGGCGATGCGATGGCCTATCTTCAGACGGTGGCGCGGGCGTTCGTGCGCATCGCGCAGGACGCGGGGGCGCCAGTCCGGTTCCAGATCGGGGAGCCGTGGTGGTGGATCATGGGGGATGGGCGGCCGTGCCTCTATGATGACGCGGCGGTGGCGGCATTTGGGGGCAGCCCGGTGTCAGTGCCGGATGTGCGGGGCGCGCTGACCGCTCCGCAGAAGGATTTGCTGGATGCGGCGGGGGCGCTGCTTTCGGCCTCGACGGGCGCGCTGACGGCGGCGGTGCTGGATGAAGCGCCCGATGCCGAAACCTTGCTGCTCGTCTATCTGCCTGGTGCGCTCGATCCGGCGGCGCCGGAGGTGCGGCGGGCGAATATGCCGCTCGGCTGGGCGTCGCCCGCCTTCGATGTGCTGCAGCTTGAGGATTATGACTGGGTGACGACCGGCAATGACGGCGCGACCCGGCGGGGGATCGCGACCGCGACCGCGCGCCTCGGCTATCCGGTTTCGGAACAGCATTATTTCAGCGGGTTCGTGCTGAACGGCGAGGATCGGGCACAGTGGCGGGCAATCGATCTCGCGGCCGAGGCGGGGCGGCGGCGGGGCAGTGCCGAGACCTTCGTCTGGGCGCTGCCCCAAGTGCTGCGCGACGGGTTCGTTCATTTCGAGATTGGGGAGGCGGGGGTGCAGGCGTTTGACGATGTCGATTTTCCGATCGCGCTCGGCGCGCATGCGAGCGTGGAGCCGGGTTTCTCGACGGCTGTGGTGACAACGGCGGCAGGGTTCGAGCAACGCAACGCCGACTGGGCGCATGCGCGGATGCGCTACGATGCGGGGCCGGGGGTGCGATCGGAGGCGGATGTCGGGACGCTGATCGCGTTTTTCCGAGCGCGGCGCGGCGCGGCGCGGGCCTTCCGGTTCCGTGATCCATTCGACAACAGTTCTTCGGGAATGACGGGCGTGCCCGGGGCAAGCGATCAGCTGCTGGGCATAGGGGACGGGGTGGCGACCCGGTTCCAGCTGGTGAAGCGTTACGGGGAAGATGAGGAGGCGCAGGTGCGGCGGATCACGCGGCCGGTTGCGGGAAGCGTTGGTATCGCGCTGGATGGCGTGCCGGCGGCGACGGAGTGGAACTTGGATGTCGGTGGGGGTGTGGTGTTCGACGTCGCACCGCTGGAGGGGGTGGTGGTCTCTGCAGGGTTTCGCTTTGATGTGCCGGTGCGGTTTGAGGAGGATCGGTTGAATGTCAGTCGGGCCACGTTCCTAGCGGGAGAAGCGGCTTCGGTGCCGCTTGTTGAAGTGCGGGAGGGGTAGAGATCGATGATCAAATGTCGGACAAGCACGGCAAACGGCCGTTTCACTGACGCTTTGCGAATCACCTATAGGTTAATGTGTGGCTGAATCCTTGCTTTTGTTCGGCGCAGTGCAAAACCCGCCAGTCCGAAGCCCATGATCATCATGGTCCATGAATCGGTCTCGGGCACCGCGACCGGATCGCTGAACGTCGCCCTGTAGGAAATCGGGCCGCTCCCTTCTACACGTGCGAAAACAGCGGCCAGTGAAAAGCGGCCTCTCGCGGCACAAACACGGTCGAAAACCGTAGGGACGCAAGAACTGAAATCGCTGTTGAGCACGCCGAAGTCTCGGAAGCTGGTAGCAGTATAGGAAAGGCTAGTCGGAGTACTGACAAAATTGCCGAGATATTCCGTGTGATAGGGATTGAAGACATCTGGTAGCGGGGCCGGAGCAGAAAAGCAGTTCGTGACGCCGCCGAAGGTGCATATCGTCTCTACACCCAGGTTTTGGCCCTCATCGAAAGGAGGGTGGTTGACGAACGCGAAATAGTCAAAGCCGTTGAGCACGTTGACGCTTCCGGAGACCAAAGTACCCCCTTCGAGTTCGAACGATACTTGTGTCGCGCTTCCCGCCGGCATGAATGTTCTAAGGTCGACATCTAGACTGATGAAGCGGGAGCCGTCCGAAGCTGTTTCCGCATTTCCCGTGAACATGATGGCAGCGCTTGCGGGCATGGTGGTTAAGCAGGCCGCAAGCAACGCGATGATCGTTCGCATGGCTTTCTCCACGTGGGGCAGCATCTACGATCCGGAGGCTTCCGCTTCACTTCGAGATGTGCACGCTATCCCAGCGCGCGGGGATTAGAATCCGTATTTTCACGTAGCAGAGGGTTCAAGGTCGCGATGATCAAGAAGCGTGCGGGGAAACATTTCTTTCGACGGGGATGGGTAAGCGCCCACGGAGCAAGGTCTTGAGACCGGTAGCCTGCATTGCTTCGTTCACGAGGGCGTCGTCGATACCGATATTGGTCCACATGACGTGAGGTTGGCGCGACCAGTGCCTCGAATTGCTCGGCAGCACCAACCCCTGACCCCTCCCCTGAAAGGGAGGAGGATTTTTGTGGCGCACAGTCCGTTCAGGCTGAGCCTGTCGAAGACCATTCTTGCGTTGGCGAGAGGGAGAATGGCACTTCGACAAGTTCAGTGCGAACGATTTAATTCCGAGAAGCGTTAATTCCGCTCCGCCCGCTTCTCTTCCCTGAAATCGAACCTGATCCTTACCCATTCGCCGACCAGGGGTTTGCCGCCGACGCGGGGCGGGCGGACGAGGAACTGCCAGGATGCTTGCCGGAGCGCGCGGGAGAGGCCGGAGCCGGGTGGGGATTCCCCGAGTTCCTGGCAGTCCTCGACACGGTAGCGATCGATCGTCCTGCAGGCGATCATCGCCCAGCCGCTCCCGGTCGCGTAATCGCGCAGATAAGGCGACATCTCCGCGTCGGTTGGTTCACGATACCATTCGGCGTTGTAGAGCTTCTCGCCGTTCGGGCCTTGGCCAACGCTCTGATCGTCGCCGGCGCTGGCGGACGCGCCGCTATCGGTGTTCGGCCGGGCCGGGCTTGGGGACAGGCGGGAGATGTCCGAGGCGGCGAACTCCTCCGGCGTCAGCACCAGCATGTCGAGTTTTGTGGGCGGTAACGGGACATCCGGGCGTTTCGGGACGATGATGACGCTTTTCGCGACCGGCGGCGGGCGTTGTTCCTGCTGCTGTTTGGCGGGGGCTTCCTCGCGTTCGGCGGGCAGGAGCGTGACGACGGTGGGGCCGGACTGGCTGCTTTTCGGGCCGCCGGCGTAGAGGCCGAGCCTGAGCAGCATCAGCACCAGAAGACCGCTGATTGCGAGCGCCATGAGCGCCGCAACGCCCCGGCTGGGGAGCGAGCCGCGGGCGCGATAGGATGATTGCCGGATCGACAAAGGACGCATCTGTCCGCGCCCTAGCTCACGCGATCCTGCGCCACAATGAACCGATGGAGACAATCGCATGGCCTGGTTTCAGACCGAGCTGACGACACTTGCCTTTTGCTGGCGGCTGGAGCGGCGGGATGCAGTGGCGCTCGGGTTCACCAGCCACGACCGCGATCTGGAAGTGGGCGGCTTTCGCTATCGCGCGGCGCCGGGGATGGCGCCGTCCGCGGTCAGCCGGTCGGATGGGCTGGATGTAGATACGCTGGATGTTTCCGGGGCTCTGACGAGCGATCTGATTAGCGGGGACGATCTGGCGGCGGGGCGCTGGGATGGCGCGCGATTGCGACTGATCGCGGTGGACTGGAGTAATCCGGAGGCGGAGCCGGTGTTTCTCGCGCGGGGCGAGCTGGGGGAGGTGGGGACCAGCGACGGCGCGTTCACCGCCGAGCTGCGCGGGCCGACGGCGCTGCTCGACCGGCCGGTGGTGGAGGCGACCTCGCCGGAGTGCCGAGCGGAGCTGGGGGACAAGAGGTGCCGGGTCGATATGGCCGGGCGGACACGCTTCGCGCGGATCGCGGCGGTGGTGGATGCGGTAACGGTTGATGTCGATGGAAGCGAGCCTTCGGCCAACGCCTATGGTTATGGGCGGCTGCGGTGGATCGGGGGCGCGAACAGCGGGCTGGCGAGTGCGGTCCTGCGATCGGATGGGGCGCGGCTGTTCTTGCGAGATGCCCCTGCGAAAGCCGTCGCGGTCGGAACGCTGGTGGAACTGAGCGAGGGGTGCGACAAGATTTTCGCGACGTGCCGCGACCGCTTTGCCAATGGCGTAAATTTCCGAGGCGAGCCGCATCTGCCGGGGGCGGATCTGCTCACCCGCTATCCGGGAGCGTAGGATGACGCCTGAAGAGGTGATTGCATCGGCGCGGCGGTGCGTTGGTGCACGGTTTCGCACGCAGGGGCGCGATCCGAAGAGCGGGCTGGATTGCGTAGGTGTCGCGGCGGTGGCGATGGGCAAGGCGCCGCCGCCGGCGCGCTATGGCTTGCGGGGCGACCATGGGCGGATGATCGCGCTGGTGGCCGAGGCGATGGGCCTGCAGCCGGTCTTTCCCGGCGAGGCGCGGCCGGGAGACCTGCTGATCGTCGAAGCGGGACCTAGGCAGCTACATATGCTGATCCTGGTGCCCGGCGGTTTCGTTCACTCGGATGCACGGCTGCGCAAGGTGGTCGAGGTGCCGGGGCCGCCGCCCTGGCCGGTGCTGGCTGTCTGGCGTAGTTGCGACGAAGAGGATTTCTGATGGCGACATTGGTGTTGACCGCCGTCGGCACGCTGGTGGGCGGGCCGATCGGTGGGGCCGTCGGCGCGTTCTTTGGCCAGCAGATCGATCAACGGTTGCTTGCGCCCCGGCGGCCGGGGCCAAGGCTGGGCGATCTGAGCGTGCAGGTGTCGCGTTACGGCCAGCCGATTCCGAAACTGTTCGGGACGATGCGGGTGGCGGGGTCGGTGGTCTGGGCGACCGACCTGATCGAGGACAAGCACAAGTCGGGCGGCGGCAAGGGCAAGCCCAAAACGACGACCTACAGCTATTCCGCGTCGTTCGCGGTGCTGTTGTCGGCGCGGCCGATCCGGGCGGTGCATCGCATCTGGGCGGACGGCAAGCTGCTGCGCGGCGAGGCTGGAGACTGGAAATCGGAGACCGGAGCGTTTCGTCTTTATCTGGGAGATGAGGATCAGACCGTCGATCCGCTGATCGCGGCGGAGGAGGGCATCGGAAACGCGCCTGCGTTTCGCGGGCTGGCCTATGCGGTGTTCGAGCATCTCGAACTGGCCGATTTCGCCAACCATATTCCGTCGCTGACCTTCGAGGTCGAGGCCGATGCGGGAGATGTCCCGCTCCACGCTATCCTTGCCGAGCTAAGCGAGGGGGCGATCCTGGGGGCGGATAGCGTCGTCCTGGGCGGCTTTGCGGCGAGCGGGGACAGCGTGCGCGGCGCGGCCGAAGCGGTCGGGCGCTCGATCGCGCTTTCGTTGCAGGACGATGGCGACGCGTTGCGGCTCGTTGATGAGGCGGCTGATCCGCTGTCGCTTGCCGAGGATCAGCTGGGCGCGTCGGCGGACGGGCGCAGGCGGGGACGGCATGAGATGGAGCGCGTGGCGGCGGGCGCGCTGCCCGATGAAGTCGCGGTCGCTTATTATGAGCCGGCGCGCGACTATCAGGCTGGGCTGCAGCGGGCGCGGCGCGGTGGGCCGGGGCATCGGGTCGAGCAGATCGATCTGAGCGCGGTCGTGACCGCCGACGTCGCAAAGTCGATTGCCGAGCAACGGCTTGCGGAAAGTTGGGCCGGGCGGGCGCGGCGAACGGTGACGGCGCCCTGGGGGATGCTGAACATCCGGCCCGGCGATTTCGTGGAAGTCGGCGGCGCGGCCGGGCGGTGGCGCGTGCATGAGACGGCGCTGGAGAAGATGGCTGTGGTGCTGAAACTCGCCAGCGTCGCGCTGCGTCCGGGCGAGCTGCCGCCTGCCGAGCCGGGCCGATCGACCGGACCGGAGGACCTGCCGCATGGCGAGACGATGCTCCATCTGCTCGATATTGCGCCGATCGAGGATGGGGTGCTGGCGGCGCCGCGCCTGTGGATCGTGGCGGCGGGCACCGAGCGGGGCTGGCGCAGGGCGGGGTTGATCGCGAGCAGTGACGGCGGGCTGAGTTATGACGAACTGGGCGGGACCGCCGCGCCTGCGGTGATCGGCGTGGCGCTCGATGTGCTGGGCGAGGGGGCAGCCGAGCTGTTCGACGAGGTGAACAGCGTCGAGGTCGAACTTCTTCACGACGGCATGACGCTTGAAGGGCGGACCGACGACGCATTGATCGGCGGCGCCAACCTTGCGCTGCTGGGCGATGAGCTGATCCAGTTCGGCCGAGTGACGATGACGGGGCCAAATCGCTTCCGGCTGGAGCGGCTGACGCGCGGACGACGCGGGAGCGAATGGGCGATGGCTGGCCATGCCGTGGGGGACCGTTTCGTGTTGATCGAAGCGGACAGCCTGCTTGCCTGGGATGTGCCGGTCGCCAAGATCGGCGCTGAACTCAGCGTGATCGCGAGTGGCGTGGGGGACGGAGCCGGGGTGGAGGCAGGGGTGGCGCTGACCGGCCGGAATGTCCGCCCGCCCGCGCCGGTGCATCTGCGCCTTGAGCGGTTGCCGGACGGTACGCTTCGCTTCGGCTGGGCGCGGCGGAGCCGGATCGGCTGGAGCTGGATCGATGGCGCTGACGCCCCGCTGGGCGAGGAGAATGAGCGCTATCGGCTGACGATCCAGCCGTCCGTCGGCCTGTCGCGCACAGTGGAAACGTGGGCGCCAGTCTATGATTATGATCCGGCGCAGCAAGCCGTCGACGGATCGGGCGCTGCGACCAGCGTGACTATCCACGTGCGCCAGATCGGATCGCTGGCCGCCGCGCTGCCCGACGCGACCCGGACCTTCATTCTATAGGAGCATGCCATGGCCGAACTGAGCGATCGTCTTTCCCTGCCCTTGCTGAGCGCGGGGCAGGCGCAGAAGGAGCTTTATCATAACGAGGCGCTGGCGATCCTCGACCTGCTTGGCCATGCCGCCGTGGAGGATCATGGGATCGACACGCCGCCTTTAGTTCCCTCCATCGGGCAATGCTGGGTGGTGGGTGCAAGCCCGACTGGCGTCTGGGCGGGCCATGCGGATGCAATCGCCGGCTGGACGAGCGGCGGATGGCGATTCATCGCGCCGCGCGCGGGCATGGTTGTATGGCATATCGGTGCCGGTTATTGGCTGCATCATGACGGCGACAATTGGGTTGCCGGAGCATTAACTGCATCAAGCTTGGAAATAGGCGGAGTTCAGGTGGTCGGGAGTCAGTCAGCGGCAATCCCCGACCCGACCGGAGGCAGCCTCGTTGACGCCCAAGCGCGTGCAACGATCGCTCTCGTTCTGAACGCATTACGAACGCATGGCATGATTGCATCATAATTTTTTTCCGAAACGTGCAACCTAATCGACGGATAGCTGTTTAGCGACCGTCTGCCGGGCATTCGGGGCGTGTTTTGTCGTTTCGAATACTGGCTGATGGCGTGATCGTTACTGCACTTGCACGACGAGATCGCTTTGGTTAGTAAGACGCGGTTCCGAAAGGATCGCAGGAAAAAGGGGATTAATATGCGTAAGCTAGCCTTAGTGGCCGTGCTCGCTTCAACGGCGCTCGCTACGCCTGCCATGGCACGCGACAACGCGTGGTATGTTGGTATCGAAGGCGGCGGCATGATCGTAGAGGATGTCGACTTCGATATTACCGATGCTGGTACCGGCGTTGAGACCAACAACGCTTCGACGGCCGATTTCAAGACTGGTTATGACGTCGACGGCATTATTGGTTATGATTTTGGCATGTTCCGCCTCGAAGCTGAAACGGCTTTCAAGCGCGCCAAGCTCAAGAATTATTCTTCGACATTGGCCATCGACGATGGCGATCCCGCCACTGTGCTGGCTCCGGGAACTTATGACGCTGGTGGCAAGCTGAGCGTCCTGAGCTTCATGCTGAATGGTTTGCTGGACTTCGGTCCGGATGACGGTCTCGGCGGTTATGTCGGCGGTGGTGCCGGTGTAGCGAAAGTGTGGGAAACGAAGTTCAAGGTTGATCCGGCGGCTGGTGGATCGGGCGGCTCGTTCGTCAACGACTCTGACACCGGCTTCGCCTGGCAGGCAATCGCGGGCGTCCGATTCCCGGTCAGCACCAATGTCGACTTCGGCCTGAAGTATCGCTTCTTCAACGCCCCTGGCGTGAAGACGATCGGCAAATATTCGCCTGACGATTATGATGGCCGCGTCCGCACCCACAGCTTGCTGGCAAGCCTGGTGTACAACTTCGGCGAGCCGGCGGCACCGCCGCCTCCGCCGCCTCCGCCTCCGCCTGAGCCGGCTCCTCCGCCGCCTCCGCCGCCGCCGCCGCCTGCGGCTGTGCCGGGACCGTTCATCATCTTCTTTGACTTCGACAAGTCGAACATCACGCCGGAAGCCGCGTCCATCCTGGACAACGCCGCTCAGGCATACTCGACGACCGGTCAGGCTCAGGTGATGCTGGCTGGCCACGCCGATAAGTCGGGTGGCGATGACTATAACGTCGCGCTGTCACAGCGTCGCGCTGATGCCGCCAAGGCCTATCTGGTCGGCAAGGGCGTGCCCGAGACCGCTGTTGGAACCGAAGCGTTCGGTGAAAGCCGTCCGCTGGTCGAGACTGCCGACGGTGTGCGCGAGCCTCAGAACCGTCGCGTGGAAATCACGTTCGGGCCTGGCTCGGGTAGCTGATAATCCGCCATCGCACCCGCGATGGATAAATTGGGGAGCCGGTCGAAAGACTGGCTCCCTTTTTCTTTGTGCAGTGTGGACCGACCGCCGTTAGCTGCCTCAAGAATTTGGGCAAGCTCTGCTTCGGCGTTCGCTGAGAACAACTATATTTCAATCGATTGGGACGGCTCTGATCAGAGAGTCCAGCTCTCCACGCCGGCTGGCAGACGATCTCGCCACATTGCCTTGAGATCGGCGATCAACCCGTCTTCCTCGATCAGTCCGGTGAGAATATCCGTGTCCATCGCGCGATAGGCCGCGTGCGGCACGGCGCCCAGCACCACGTCATAGCTTCGGTTCAGCGCATCAGTGTCGATCCGCAGGCCATATTCGTGGACGGCTTCGTCCGCGTCCGCCAGCGGATCATGAATGGTGATGTCGTGGCCGAGCCATTGCAGGCGGCGGATTACGTCGATCACCTTGCTGTTGCGCAAATCCGGCACATCTTCTTTGAAAGTGATGCCCAGCACCAGCACCTTGCCCGTCCGGCTGTCGCGGCGGGTGTGGATGCAGTCGGCAACCCAGCTTCCCATGCCATCATTGATCGAACGACCTGCAAGGATCACGCGGGGCAGATGGCCAACGCTTTGCGCGCAATGGCTTAGATAATAGGGATCGACGCCGATGCAGTGGCCGCCGACCAGGCCGGGTTGAAAGCGCAGGAAATTCCACTTGGTCCCCGCCGCTTCGAGTACGTCCCATACCGACAGATCCAGCTTGGCGAAGATCTGGGTGATCTCGTTCATGAAGGCGATATTGATGTCGCGCTGGGCGTTTTCGATCACCTTGGCGGCCTCGGCCGTCTTGATCGACGCGGCGCGGAACACGCCCGCGCTCGTCACCGCGCCATAAATCGCTGAGATGCGGTCGAGTACTTCCGGATTTTCCCCCGCGACTACCTTGATGATGCGGTCGACAGTATGCTCGCGATCACCGGGATTGATGCGTTCCGGGCTGTAGCCAAGAAAGAAATCGATGCCACGGCGCAGACCGGAAACACGCTCAAGTTCAGGGCCGCACACATCTTCGGTTACGCCGGGATAAACCGTGCTTTCGTAGATGACGATGCTGCCGATGCCGGGCTTCAGCAGCGAGCCCACCGTGCGGGTCGCGGCGCAGACGGGGCCGAGGTCCGGACGGTTGGCACTGTCGACCGGCGTTGGCACGGTGACGATGTAGATGTCGTGGCCGGCCGCTTCCTCTGTGGAGGAGGTCAGCCTGAGCGGCGAGGACAGCAGCCGTTCCGACGCTATTTCGCGGGTGCGGTCACTGCCGGCCTTGAGTTCGGCGATCCGGCCATCATCGATGTCGAAGCCAATGGTCGGGAAATGATCCGCCAACGCGACTGCAAGCGGTAATCCCACATAGCCAAGCCCGACAACGACTACCCGTACACTATCCTGCGCCACTACGCCCTCATCACCAACTGTTAGGCTGCTTTCGCGGCGCACAATGAGGCCTTGCGATTGCATTTCGATTAACGGCACATTCAGGCCATTTCCTCGTTATGCCTTTCAGACCGGATACCGAGAGGAGAAGCCGATATGCGCCGTTTCGCTTTAATATGTTTGCTGGGGATCACCAGCGCCACCGCCATGGCCGCCGAGGGAATGGGCAAGATGTCCATGGTGGAACTCAAGACGGCCGACGGCAAGACTGTAGGAAGCGCGCATCTGATGCCCGCGAAGGACGGCGTGAGCGTGAGCGTTTCGGTCAAAGGCCTCGCCGCGGGCACGCATGGCATCCATATCCACACTGTAGGATCATGTCAGGCGCCTGATTTCGCGTCTGCTGGCGCCCATTGGAATCCAGGCCACAAGATGCATGGCGCAGATAATCCCAAGGGTTCGCACATGGGCGATCTACCCAATCTGGTCGTCAAGGCGGACGGCACGGGCGAGCTGACGGCGACCGTCAGGGGCGCAAAGCTCGATGCCAGTGCGATGGGCCTGTTCGATTCGGATGGCACCGCCCTCGTGCTTCATGCCGCGCCCGACGACTATAAAACCGATCCTTCAGGAAATAGTGGCGGCCGCATTGCCTGCGGTGTCGTTACGGAAAGCTAGAGTCCCGAAAACCGCTCCTGCCCGCCCTTCTGAAGGGGGTTGCCCCGCCCCTTGTTTTGGCGGAGGGACTGCCTAGTTTCATGATGGAACGGGCAGGAGATGGACATGGCCGAGGCCTATATCTACGATGCCGTGCGCACGCCGCGCGGCAAGGGACGATCCACCGGCACACTCCATGAAGTGACCGCGCTGTCCCTGGCGACGCAGACGCTTCAGGCGATCCGCGACCGGAACGGCCTCGACACGGCGAAGGTGGACGACGTCTATTTCGGCTGCGTTACTCCGATCGGTGAGCAGGGCAGCGACATCACACGGATCGCCGTGCTAAACGCCGGCTATGATGAAAGCGTCGCAGGCGTGCAAGTCGATCGCTTCTGCGCTTCGGGCCTTGAAGCCTGCAACATCGCGGCGGCCAAGGTGAAATCCGGCGAGGCCGATCTGTGCATCGGCGGCGGGATCGAGGCAATGAGCCGCGTGCCGATGGGCTCCAACGGCGGTGCCTGGGCATCCGACCCTTCCTTCGCGCTCAAAAGCTATTTCGTGCCGCAGGGCATCAGCGCGGACATCATCGCCACCAAGCATGGCTTTAGCCGCGCCGACGTCGATGCCTATGCGGTGCAGAGCCAGCAACGCGCCGCCAAGGCTTGGGCGGAGGGGCGCTTCAAGAAATCGATCGTGCCGGTGAAGGACCAGCTGGGCATGACCCTGCTCGATCATGACGAGCATATGCGCCCCGAGACCACGATGCAGACGCTGGCCGCGCTCGACCCGAGCTTCACTATGCAGGGCGAGACGATGCCGCGCTTCGACGCGGTGGCCAAGCAGCGTTATCCCGAAATCGAGAAGGTCAACCATGTCCATCACGCCGGCAACAGCTCCGGTATCGTCGACGGCTCGGCGGCGGTGCTGATCGGTACCAAGGAGATCGGTGAGGCGCTGGGGCTTAAGCCCCGCGCGCGGATCATGGGCGGGGCCTCGATCGGGTCCGAACCTTCGATTATGCTTACTGGCCCCGAGTTCGTGACCCAGAAGCTGATGAAGCGGCTCAACCTCACCAAGCAGGATATCGATCTGTGGGAGCTGAATGAGGCTTTCGCGGCGGTCGTGCTGCGCTGGGTGCAAGCGCTCGACCTCGATATGGACAAGGTCAACGTCAATGGCGGTTCCATCGCGATGGGCCATCCGCTCGGCGCGACTGGCGCGATGATCCTCGGCACGATGGTCGACGAGCTGGAGCGCGCAGACAAGGAACGCGCGCTGATCACGCTCTGCATCGGCGCGGGCATGGGCACCGCCGCCGTCATCGAGCGCGTCTGAACGATCGATCAAGGGGATAAAGCCATGGAAAATTTCAAGATCGACGTTGATGGCGACGGGATTGCACTGATCACCTTCGACGCGCCGGGCAAGTCGATGAATACGATCGGCGCGGCGGTGATGGGCGAGATGGAAGAGATCATTGCGCGCATAAAGAGCGACGCGGCGATTACCGGCGCGATCATAGAGTCGGGCAAGGCGAGCGGCTTCTGTGCGGGGTTCGATCTCAACGAGTTCGACCAGCTTGTCGGTGCCGGCGGTGAGCCGACAAACGACGCGGACAGGAAGGCGCTGTTCGACCGCGCCTATCGCCTGAGCGGAATCTATCGTGCGCTGGAAACCTGTGGGAAGCCAGTGGCCTGTGCCATCGAAGGGCTGACCATGGGCGGCGGGCTGGAGCTGGCGCTCGCCTGCCATTACCGCGTCGCCGCCGACAATCCCAAGATCAGGTTAAGCCTGCCCGAGGGGAAGGTCGGCCTGCTGCCGGGGGCTGGCGGCACCCAGCGTCTGCCCCGGCTGATCGGTGTCCAAAACGCCGCGATGATGATCCTGCAAGGCCAGGACAAATCGCCGCAGGAGGCCAAGGCGCTGGGTTTCGTCAATGAGGTGGCGGCGCCGGGCGGGACGGTCGAGGCGGCGCGGGCCTGGCTGAAGACCAAGCCGAGCGCAGTCGCGCCGTGGGACAATAAGGGCTACCGGGTGAAGGATGGCCCCTATACGCCCGCCGGGGCGATGATCGCGATCGGCGGCAATGCGATGGTCTCCGGCCAGACCAATCTCAATTATCCGGCACAGCAGCATATCCTATCCTGCATTTATGAAGGGCTGCAGGTCCCGATGGATGCGGCGTTGCGGATCGAGGTGCGCTATTTCATCAAGACGCTGCTGACGCCACAGGCCAGGGGCATGGTGCGATCACTGTTCGTATCGATGCAGGCGCTGTCCAAGGGCGCCAACCGCCCTGTAGGTGTGGCGCCTTATGAGGTGAAGAAGGTGGCGGTGATCGGCGCAGGGCTGATGGGCGCGGGCATCACCTATGTTCAGGCCAAGGCCGGAATCCCGACACTGCTGATCGACGTGTCGCAGGAGGCGGCTGAGAAGGGCAAAGCCTATTCCAAGCGGCTCGTCGATAAGGATGTAAGCCGGGGCAAGCTGACGGCGGAGAAGGGCGAGGCGCTGCTCGCGCTGATCACGCCGACGACCGATTATGCAGGCATCGCTGACGCCGATCTGGTTATCGAGGCGGTGTACGAAAACCCCGAGCTCAAGGCCGAGATCATCCAGAAGGCGGAAGCCTTGTTGCGGCCTGATGCGGTGTTTGGATCGAATACCTCGACCTTGCCGATCACGGGGCTTGCGGAAGCCAGTGCTCGCCCCGCAAACTTCATCGGCATCCATTTCTTCTCGCCCGTGGAGCGGATGAATCTGGTCGAGATCATCCTCGGCAAGGAAACGAGCCAGGAAACGCTTGCCAAGGTGTTCGACTATACGGTGAAGATCCGCAAGACACCGGTGGCGGTGAACGACAGCCGAGGCTTCTACACCTCGCGCTGCTTTGGCGCCTATCCAGAGGAAGGCATGCATATGCTGGCCGAAGGGATCGCGCCGGCAATCATCGAGAATGTCGGGCGCCAGAGCGGCATGCCCATGGGCCCGCTGGAGGTTTCGGACTCGGTGGGCACTGACACGATGCTCAAGATCGGCCGCCAATATGCGGCTGTCGAACAGCGCGATTATGCGCAGGATCCCGAAGGCAAGATAATCACTTGGCTCGTCGAGGGGCAGGGGCGGGTCGGCCGCAAGGCCGGCAAAGGTTTTTACGACTATGATGACAAGGGCAAGCCGACCCGGATCTGGCCCGAGGTGGCGGCCTTTGCCGGGGTGAAGACCGTTGAGTGCCCGCCGGCGCTCAAGCAGGAGCTGACCAAGCGGTTCCTGATCCGCCAGTGCATCGAGGTCGCGCGCTGTTTCGAGGAAGGTGTCATCACTGATCCACGCGATGCCGACGTCGGCTCGATCCTCGCCTGGGGATTTGCACCCTATACGGGCGGAGCCATCTCCTACATCGATCTGTTCTGGGGCGTGCCGGCATTCGTGGCCGAAGCGGACCGGCTTGCGGACGCCTATGGCGAACGGTTCCGGCCGGGCGCCTTGCTCCGCGATATGGCGGCGAAGAAGGAAAGCTTCTACAGCCGCTTCGGGGAAAAGCTGAAAGCCGCCGCCTGACATCGATGCCGTTCGATATCGCCGCTTATCTGGCCCGGATCGGGCTGACGGACGCGCCCGCGCCGGATGCCGAAGGGCTGTTCGCCGTGCAGCGCGCGCATCGGCTCGCTATCCCCTTCGAAAATCTCGATATCCTGCTGGGGCGGGGGATCAGCCTCGATCCGGCGCATTTGTTCGACAAGCTCATCCTGCGCCGGCGCGGGGGCTATTGCTTCGAGCAGAACATTATCTTCCTCTCGGCGCTCCATGCGCTTGGCTTCGAGGCACGGCCGCTGCTGGCCCGCACCTGGCTGTTCGCCGATGATGTGCCACCCAAGACGCACATGCTGATCCTCGTCACGATCGGTGGAGCGGAATGGATCGCCGATGCCGGCTTTGGCGGGGCATATGCGCCGCCCATGCATCTTGCAGAGGGGGATGCGCTCGGCCCGGACGGCGCTTGGCACCGGCTTGTTCGTGACCCTGACTTTGGCTGGATATTGGAACGCCGGACGGGAAACGATAGCGACTGGAGCCGCCAATATAGTTTCACTGCCGCAAAGGTATGGCCGTCGGACATTGCGCTCGCCAATCACTTCACCGCCACGCACCCGAATAGCCGGTTCACCGGCAACATGATGGCCAGCGCCATCCTGCCCAACGGCTTGGCCGCACTCAAGAACCGGGACTATACGCGATACAGCGCCAGTGGGATTGAGCGGTCGGAAATCTCCTCCGCGAAGATGCTGCAGCTAAGGCTCAGCCTCGTCTTCGGGATCGATCTGTCCAACGAGGAAATCGCGGCGCTGAATCTGTTCTGAGCGGCGTAGTGGAAAGCGTTCGCATTGAGCTTGTCGAATGCCTTCCTGAAGAAAGAGGCATCGACAGGCTTAGCCCGAACGAAGGGTATCACAGGCGTCAACTTGCGCCATCCCTCCGGTTAGGTCGATCCTAATCCCGCCTGCGGATGTTTTCCTGCGTTGGAATGACCGGAATGTCCCACGCCTCTCCTGCTTCAAGAGCTCGGAACCGGTCAGCGTCGATATGCGCGGTCGCCATGGCGGCGCGCAGCGCGGCGGGCGGGTCGTCGATCCGCTCGGCGGAAAGTTGGAAGGTGCCCCAGTGGATGCCGGCCGCATACATTGCCCCCAGCCGCTCGAACACCGTCACCGCCTCGGGCGGGTCGATATGGTTTGCGGCCATCATCGCGCGGGGTTCGTAGGATCCGATCGGGATCAGCGCGAAGCGGATCGGGCCGTGCGCCGCCGCCTCATAGGGCCAGTGCCCGTCGCCCATACCCGTATCGCCCGCGAAATAGAGATTGCCTCCGGGAAGCGTCACCGTGAAGGCTGACCACAGCATCCGGTTGCGATCCTTGGCGAAACGCGTGCCCCAATGATGAACGCGATCGACGAAGATCTGCACGCCGGGCCGGACCGTGACGCTTTGTCCCCAGTCGCGCGCGACCGCCTCCATCCCCTTGCCCTTGATGATCGCGTCATTGCCGAGCGAAGTGACGATCAACGGCTTGTCACGGTCCCACAGCTCCCACAGCGTCGGGATGTCCATATGATCATAATGGGCATGGCTGACGAGGACGATGTCGATCTTCGGCAGGTCGTCGAAGTTCACGCCGGGTGTGCGATGCCGCTTCGGCCCGATTCCCGGCACTGGCGACGCATGGTTAGACCAGATCGGGTCGGTCAGGATGTTCAGCCCCTGCGTCTGCACCAGTGCGGTGGCATGGCCGATCCAGGTGACCCGCATCGCCTCGCCATCGACCCGCGCGGGCGGTTTTGACGGGGTGACGGGCACGTCGGGCCAGTCCGGCCGCCCGTCGGTGAAGAAAAAGCGGATGATCCGGGTGGGCGTGAAATAGCGGTTGGGTCCGGTCAGCGGCAGATCGCCGCCATCCGGGTTGAAGAAACGCGCGCCGTCATAATGCCCGCTCGGCGGCCCCTCATAATAGAGGCGGTCGAGGAAATAGGGCACGACGATGGCTGCCGCGAGCAGCAGCATGATCGCAAGATAGAGTGTCCGGAAAATCCGCTTCAGCATGCGCGTCCTCAGTCGCGCACCAACGTCACGAAATCGATGTCGGGCCCGCCCATTTCGCGCGCGCAGACCCGCCAGCCCGCGCCGAGCGGCGGCATCTTCACATCGCCTTCGGGCGAGCGATGGACTTCGGTCAGCTCGATCCGGCGCGCGAGCGGCAGGAACATGCGGAAGATGTCCGCCCCGCCGATCACCGCGATCTCGGGTACGTCGCCTGCCAGCGCGAGGGCGGATTCCGCGTCGTGCGCCACTTCCGCACCTTCAGCGCTCCACGCCGGATCGCGCGTCACCACGATATGCCGCCGCCCCGGCAACAGGCCGGGCAGGCTCTCGAACGTCTTGCGGCCCATCACCATCGGCTTGCCCATGGTGCGCTGCTTGAAATGCTTGAGATCCTCGGGGATGTGCCAGGGCAGGCCGCCATCGTTCCCGATTACGCCATTGTCGCCGCGCGCGACGATGAGCACGATTTCAGGGCTGGTCACACGGCCACCGGCGCGGGGATATGGGCGTCCGCCTCATAGCCGACGATCTCGAAATCAGCATATTCATATTGATCGATCGACGGCGGACGGCGCTTGATGACAAGCGTCGGGAGCGGCTTCGGTGTGCGGGTCAGCTGGAGCCGCGCCTGTTCGAGATGGTTCGAATAAAGATGGCAGTCGCCGCCCGTCCACACGAAATCGCCGGCCTCAAGCCCGCATTGCTGCGCGAGGATATGGGTCAGCAGGGCATAAGAGGCGATGTTGAACGGCACGCCCAGGAAAATGTCGCAGCTGCGTTGATAGAGCTGCAGGCTGAGCTTGCCATTGGCGACATAAGTCTGGAACAGCAGGTGGCAGGGGGGCAGCGCCATCTGTGGTACGTCCGATGGATTCCAGGCCGACACGATCTGCCGCCGCGATTCCGGACGGTTCTTTATCATCGCGATCAGCTGTGCGATCTGGTCGATATGGCTGCCGTCCGGGCCGATCCAGTCGCGCCATTGCTTGCCGTAAACCGGCCCGAGATCGCCATTCTCGTCAGCCCATTCATCCCAGATGCTGACCTTGTTTTCCTTGAGCCAGGCGATGTTGGTGTCGCCCTTCAGGAACCACAGCAGTTCGATGATGATCGAGCGCAGATGCAGCTTCTTGGTGGTGAGGACCGGGAAGCCTTTGGAGAGATCGAACCGCATCTGATGGCCGAACACCGACAGCGTGCCCGTGCCGGTGCGGTCCTCCTGCGCCACCCCATCGTCGAGGATGCGGCGGATGAGATCAAGGTAGGGCTGCATGGCCGACGCTATGCCTTGGAGCCGCCGGAGTGCCAAGGCCCCATGCGGCCAGCGGATCAATCCGATGTGGATCATTTCACGGTTAACCGCGAGCGGAATGGAGCGAGTCTCGCGTGTCGTAAAGGTCCCGCTGATCCACATCGCACGCATGTGGCGGTGCGATCAGCCCTTAGTCGAGCCCGGTTTCCGTTTGCGGACGGCGGCGGATGCGGCGTTGCTGCTCGGTGATGACCTGCGGTTTGCGCCGCTAGAATATCTTCGCGTCGCGCATCTCGACCGGGATGGCGGTCTGCTCGCCGTGAACGAGCAGGCTGGCGGGCATGATACGCTGCCCATTGCGCTCGACAGGATCGCACGCGAAGCGCTCCTGCGCGACAGCCGCCGGCTGTTGATCGCCCACAACCACCCCAGCGGCGATCCCACGCCCAGCGCAGCCGACCGCCACGTCACGCGCAGGCTGGTGGAGGCCATGCGGTTGTTCAAGATCGAACTGGTCGATCATTTGGTATTCGCACAAAATGGCGTGTCGAGCTTCAGGCAGCTTGGCCTTTTATAAATGATAAGTACTATTACTTAGGCCAAAAATCAGACAATATTTACGCCGTCGGAATAATATGGCGACATGAATAGGTTGCTTGATAGCTGGTTTCTGAGCGTTTTCCAGATCGCGACTGTCCTGGGTTGCCTAGCGGGTATCTATTTTTGGCCTCGCGCGGGCGAGGAAATGCTTGTCGTGCCCATCCTTCCGCGTTCGACAGCCAACGCCTTGGACGTTGCGATCAGTCATGGAGCAGTTCTTGTCGGTCCGGGCAAGCTGCCTGGATCCTTCGCGATCAGCCAGGCTTCGTCCAACTTGGCGGGACCGATTGCCGCGGCTGGCGCACTATTAATAACAGCGCATGGTTTTGGGTGTGGAGGCCGTCGATCCGCATTGGAATATTATCATGCAGGCGGTTGAACTCGTTGAACTGCGACGTCACGGTATACGGTTGCTTGCGATCGGCGGATGGATTTGCGTAGCGGCGCTCGCGATTATCGCGATGATATTAAAGCCTTCCAATGGAATTGCGGCCGTTCTAGCGGGCGTCACGATCAATCTGCTTCCGACACTCGTTGCGTTTGCCGGCCGCAGCGACATGCGCGCCCGCATAATCGTCGGGGCGATGGTGGCGATGCACCCCGCATTGTTCGTCTACCTGTTCCAGGGCCATGACTGGCAGATGGATCTGCACATGTATTTCTTTGTCGCACTCTCTGCGCTGGCGATCTTGTGCGATTGGGTGCCGATCGCGGTAGCAGCCGGCTTGATTGCGCTGCATCATCTGTCCCTAGAGCTGATCGCGCCCCTCTGGGTCTTCAATGGCCATAGCAATTTTGACCGGGTCATGATTCATGCCGCTGCCGTCATATTGCAGTTCGCCGTGCTGTCGATCCTCACAAACAAGCTGGGTGCGATGGTCATCCATCACGCCCAAGCGCAGGCATTGAGTGATCAGCTCGCCGAGCGGTCGGAACTGGAGCGAGCGAAAGCCAACATCGCCCGAAAGGAAGCCGAAGTAGCGCTCGCGGCGCTACAGGGTTCGGAGCAGCGCGCCGCCGAGGAACGTCGCATTCGCGCTCGGGCCGAGACCAATCTCGCGGAGACCAAACGTCGCGAATTGCTGCTGGTCGCTTCGGAATTCGAGTATTCCGTTTCAAGCATTGTCGATACGATTGTGCTTGCGGCCGCCCAACTGGACAACACATCGCAGGAACTCAATGGCCTGTCCGAGGAAACCGGACGCAAGGTGGGTATGATCGTGACGACGTCTGTCGATGCATTCGATGGAGCGGAGAATATCAACGGCAGCATTGCGGCCCTGTCCCAGACGACGAGCCGGATCGCCCTGAACGCAGACGACCAGGCCAAGCTGACCTCGAAGGTGCAGCAAAAGTCAGCGTGTGGAAATGATGCGATCGGCGCTCTTTCCTCGCAGACTGCAAAAGTGGAGAGTTTCGTCGGGCTGATCCAGCAGATTGCGTCGCGGACGAACCTGCTTGCGCTGAATGCAGCGATCGAAGCCTCGCGAGCGGGCGAGGCGGGACGGGGTTTCGCGGTTGTAGCCACCGAGGTCAAGAGTTTGTCCGCGCAGGTCTCTGCTGCGGCTGCAGAGATTTCCGGGCTCATCGTCAACATGCGATCCGGAACCAATGTGGCGGGTTGCGCCGTTGCCGACGTCTCAATGTCGATCGATCAACTGTCTCAGGCGGCATCGATGATTGCAACCGTCACGGCCGAGCAGGAACGTACCGTTATCCAGATGCGCGCTGGCGTGGCCGATATGGCGCAGCACGTAAAGTTTGTTTCGGAAGGTATCCAGAATGTCGCCTCCGCAGCCGACGCGACAGAAGCCGCTTCGGATCGCGTTCGATCCGAGGCAGGAAAGCTGCGCAGCGGTGCCGATCGCTTAAAATCTGCTTCCGACGCATTTGTCAGCCGATTACGGGCTGCCTGAAACCAAGCCGACAGCCGGATGCAGGCCCCCTCAAATCAATGCGCCGCGCCCCAACTCGCCCCCGTTCCGATCTCGATATCAAGCGGCACCTTCAGATGCACCGCCGGGCTCGCTGCCGTCGCCATCGTTGTGCGGATTACTTCGCTGGCCGCATCCACCTGATCAGGCGCAAGTTCGAAGACCAGTTCGTCATGGACCTGTAGCAGCATCTTCACGTCGCCCAGCCCCGCCTTCGCCAGCGCACCGGGCATGCGGGCCATGGCGCGCTTGATGATGTCGGCGCTGGTGCCCTGGATGGGGGCATTAATGGCGGCGCGTTCGCTGCCCTGGCGTTCGGCCTGCTTGGGGGAGGTGATGCGCGAGAAGTGGGTCTTGCGGCCGAACAGGGTGGTGACGAAGCCCTGCTCGCGGGCATGGGTCAGCGTCTCGGCGATGTAGCGATTGATGCCGGGGAAGCGCTCGAAATAGCGGTCGATCATCGCCTGCGCCTCGTCGTTGGAGACGCCCAGCCGTGCCGCCAGTCCCCAGCGCGAGATGCCGTAGAGGATCGCGAAGTTGATCGTCTTGGCGCGCCCGCGCGTGTCGCGGTTGACCTCGCCGAACAGCTCCTGCGCGGTGAGTGCATGGATGTCGTCCCCGCGCGCGAAGGCGGCCTGCAGCGCGGGCACGTCGGCCATGTGGGCGGCGATCCGCAGCTCGATCTGGCTATAGTCGGCGGAGAGCAGCACTTTTCCCGGCTCGGCAACGAAGGCGTCGCGGATGCGGCGGCCGATCTCGGTGCGGATCGGGATGTTCTGGAGATTGGGGTCAGTCGAGGCCAGCCGCCCGGTCTGAGCGTGGGCGAGGCCGTAGCTGGTATGGACTCGCCCCGTCGCCGGGTTGATCGAGGCCTGCAGCGCATCGGTGTAAGTCGACTTTAGTTTGGTCAGCTGGCGCCATTCCAGCACCTTGTGGGCGATCGGATGGCCGTCGGCGGCGATGCGCTCAAGCTCGGACACGTCGGTCGAATAAACGCCGGACTTGCCCTTGCGTCCGCCCTTCAACCCCATCCGCTCGAACAGCACGTCGCCCAATTGCTTGGGGCTGCCGATGGTGAAGGGGCCGCCAGCAATGGCGTGGATCTCGCCTTCCAGCACGAGCGTCTGGGCAGCGAACTCGGCGGAGAGGCGCGAAAGCTCCTCTCGGTCGACCTTGATGCCCGCGCGCTCCATCTCCGCCACGATCGGCACGAGCGGGCGGTCGACCAGTTCATAGACGCGGACGGCGGACTCGCGCGCCAGCCGGGGCTTGAGCTTTTGCCACAGCCGCAGCGTCACGTCGGCATCCTCGGCGGCATATTCGGTGGCGCGCTGGAGATCGATCTTGTCGAAGGTGATCTGCTTCTTGCCCGCGCCCGTCACGTCCTTAAATGATATCGGACAGTGGCCGATGTGGAGCTGGCACAAATCGTCCATGCCGTGATTGTGCAGGCCCGCGTCGAGCGCGAAGCTGATGAGCATCGTATCGTCGTAAGGCGTGACGTCGATGCCATTGCGGCGGAACATGATCAGATCATATTTGAGGTTCTGGCCGATCTTGAGGACGGCTGGGTCCTCCAGGAAAACCTTCAGCTTCGCCAGCGCAGTCGCGAGTGGCAGCTGCTTCGGCGCATCGCTCAGTAGACCGTCGCCGACATGGCCGACCGGAATATAGCATGCCTTGCCCGCCTCGGTCGCGAGGCTGACGCCAACCAGCCGCGCGCGGATGCAGTCGATATCGTCGGTCTCGGTATCTACCGCGATGATGCCCGATTTCCGAGCCTCCGCAATCCAGCGATCCAGCGCCTCTTCAGTGACGACGGTCTCATAGGCCTTGTGGTCGAACGGCACCGCCTCGGCGGGCGGGGGAGGGGGCGGCGCGGGCTTCGTAGGCGAGGTGGCAAGCGGCGAGGAGATGCTGCTGCCATTGCCCGGTCCGGCGCCACCGACTTTGGCGAGCAGCGACTTGAAGCCCTGATCCTCGAGGAAGGCGCGCAGTGGTTCTTGCGGGATGCCTTGCAGGAGCAGATTGTCGAGCGGCTCAGGCAGGGGCTTGTCGCAGACGAGGCGGACCAGCTCGCGGCTCAGGCGCGCATTGTCGGCATGCTCGATCAGCGATTGCTGCAACTTGGGTTTCTTGATCTCGTGGGCGGAGGCCAGCACAGTCTCCAGATCGCCATATTGCTGGATCAGCTGCGACGCGGTCTTCGGGCCGATGCCGGGAACGCCGGGGACATTATCGACGCTGTCGCCCATCAGCGCCAGTACGTCGCCCAGCTTCTCCGGCGGGACGCCGAACTTCTCCATCACATAATCCGGGCCGATGCGAATGTTCTTCATCGTGTCGAGCATGTCGATGCCCGGCTCGATCAGCTGCATCAGATCCTTGTCGGAGGAGACGATGGTGGTCTGCCAACCCGCCGCTAGCGCGGCCTTGGCGTAACAGGCGATGATGTCGTCCGCCTCAAGCCCCTCCTCCTCGATGCACGGCACCGAAAAGGCGCGGGTGGCGGCCCGGACCATCGGGAATTGCGGGACCAGGTCTTCCGGCGGCGGCGGGCGGTTGGCCTTGTACTGATCGTACATCGCATTGCGGAAAGTGATCGAGGAGGCGTCAAAAATCACCGCAAGGTGGGTTGGCCCGTCCGCCTTATGAAGATCGTCCGCCAGTCGCCACAGCATCGTCGTGAAGCCGTAGACCGCACCGGCAGGCTCGCCGCGCGCGTTGGTGAGCTTCGGAAGCACATGATAGGCCCGGAAGATATAGCTGGACCCGTCGACGAGGTAGAGATGATTGCCGGCCATGGCGCGGTGACTAGCAGGCGAAGGCGCGGAGGGCGAGATGGGGAATCGGGCATGTGTCCAGCCCCGTTCGTCGGCAACCCGTTCGCCCTGAGCCTGTCGAAGGGCGTTCCTTCTATCCTATCGAAGAAAGAACGGGGGCTTCGACAAGCTCAGCCCAAGCGGTTAGCTTGGAGGCCATGGGTAGCAAGATCCTGATCCTCACCACGGGCGGCACGATCGACAAGATCTACTTCGACGCGCTCAGCGAATATCAGATCGGTACCACGCAGATCGCGCGGCTGCTGGAGATCGGTCGTGTCACAGCGCCGTTCGAGATCGGCGAGCTGATGCGCAAGGACAGCCTCGACCTCACCGGCGAGGATCGCGGCACGATCGCGGCGGCAGTGGAGAAGGCCGATACGGATCGCATCGTCATCACGCATGGCACCGATACGATGACAGTCACCGCCCAGGCACTGGTGCATGTGACGGGCAAGACGATCGTGCTGGTCGGCGCGCTTGCCCCGGCGCGGTTCGCGGAAAGCGACGCCACCTTCAATCTCGGTATGGCTTTCGCCACGGCCCAAGTTGCGCCGCCCGGCGTTTATATCACCATGAACGGATCGGTGTTCCGCGCTGGCGAGGTGGTGAAAAACCGTGAGCAGGGCGCCTTTGTGGCGGTCGGTCAGCAGCCTTAATTGACGAGTCCGATAAACCCAAGCTGCGCGGCCTTGTAGATCGTCTGCCCCCGGTTCACCGTGTCGAGCTTTTGCGACACATTCTGGATGTGGAAGCGAATTGTGGACGGGCTTCGGCTCATGATGATGCCTATTTCGGCATCCGTCTTTCCGTAGGCCGCCCATTGCAGGCACTCGACTTCCTTCGCTGACAATTTCAGCCGGGATGGAAGATCCCTGGCGGAACATTGCACGCGGGCGTAGCTCGATACGAAGATCCGGGCACACATCGAAAGCAGGTCATTATAAGCATCGAAAATATCTGACAGATCGCGCCGTTTCGGATCGCGCGGCGTGTAGAAGACGACGCCGATATTGCCCATCGGCAAATGCACCGGCGCGACGATCGCGGATTTTACACCTGTCCTGCGCTCGAAATTGGAAAGATCGATATAGTCGAGATATTGGGTTGTCGTCTTGGAATGGAAACCGTCAGTGTTAGCCCAAAATATATCGGCTTCGTAACGACATGCCGAGATCAGGGGTGAGTCGAGCACCACCTTCGGATTTCCGACCCAGATCTGACGCTCCCGCTCGGTCCAGCCAAAGACTTCATCGCCCAGCAGCCCGCCATTCTGCGAGCGCATCGGTTCCATCGTCGCAACATTATGACAGGCTCCGATCACCAGATCATCTATACTCTCGATATAGGATCGGAACGCCTCGGCGGCACGTCTCACGCCCTCCCGGCTCCTGATGCGGAACCGGTCGATCTCCTTCAATTCCTCTCTCACCATTTTTTTCCTGTCAGTCGCGACCTCTCCTGGTTGCGATGCTGCAAGAATGCTGCGGTTGCCGAAAGCTTCAATTGACAGAAGTGACAGGTGGGCTGGATATCGCACGGGCTGATCTGCCATGGCCTAGAGTTCGCGAACGGGATCGCTGCCGTCCCAGCCGATCGAGGCTTCGGCGACCATCTTGTGCGTGTCGTTCACTGGCCCCCAATTTGACAGGACCTCGGTCATGAAACCGCCCACGGAGCGGGTGTCGACATAGGCGAACCGCATCTCGCCGAAGGTGCCGTCCATCGCCACCTCGAAACCGGCCGCTGAGAGCCGGGCGATCTCGGCATCATAGTCGTGCGAAACCGTCGCGACATGATGGAAGCCCCCCTTCCCCTCCGGGAAAGCGTCGCGGTAGCAGGATGGCGCCACATTGTGCTGCTGGCACAGCTCGATCTGGACGGGGCCAGCCTGCGCCATCGCGAAGCTCGCGTCCACCGTCGCCGGCTGGCCGCGATAGCGGAGGTTTTGCCACTGCGCATGGCGCAGCACATAGAATGGGCCGATCCCCCACGCCTTGATCCAATGCTGGATCGCCGCGTCAATGTCGTCAACGACATAGGCTTGCTGGACGAAGTTTCCCCTGCCGATGCGGAGCAGGGGACTGAACAGCGAGTCGACGATCATCAGCTTGCCCGAACGTAACTTGGGTCGCTGCGGTCGCGAGAACCGTTCTGGAACAGAGCGACGATTGCGCCTTCCTCCCCGCGTGGGAACGATCGGTTATATTCGACGATCGAAGTGCGCTCGGCGATCTTCCAGGCGCCATCGCGACGTTCGAAACGATCGACCCAGCGCGATCCAATGTCGTCATATTTTTCGGCGTCGCGGGTGATCGCAGTGCAATAGCTTTCCACCCATGCGGTGTCGCCTTCGAACTCGATGGCGATGTTGGACAGGATGTGGAACGCGTTCTCGGTATGCGTACGCACCATTTCGACCAGCTCCGGCCCGAGTTCGCGGCCCGGCTTTTCGAACGGGCCGTGGTGGGCGATCGCGCCCTCATGATAAGCGTCCGCAACAAGCCCGGCGTCCAGCCGGTCGAGCCCACGGCAGAGCTTGGCCAGCACGTCATATATTTCCGTCCGGTCCGCCGCGCGTTCGAGGCGCGAAACTGTCTCAGTCATCCTGCTTCTCTCCTTGATCGGTATTAATTGTGAGAACGGTCGGTCGCGAACACGTCGCCGTCGTTGACCAGCACCGCGCGTCCCACCGCATGCACATCGCTCACCCCGGCGAAGGCCATGGTAATGTCCAGCTCGTGCCGGATGATCTCCATGGCGCGCGCAACCCCGTTCTCGCCGTCGGCGGCAAGCCCGAACAGATGCGCGCGGCCGAGCAGGCATCCACGCGCTCCAAGCGCCAGCGCCTTGAGCACGTCCTGGCCCGACCGCACGCCGCCATCGATGAGCACTTCGCCGCGATCACCCACGGCTTCGACAACGCGGGGCAGCACCGAAATGGTGGATTCGCCTTCGTCGAGGCAGTTGCCGCCGTGATTGGATATGCTGATGGCGTCTGCTCCGGCGCTGAAGGCCGACGCTGCGTCTTCAGGATCCATGATGCCCTTGACGATCAGCTTGCCGGGCCAGATCGAGCGCAGCCACTCGATATCCTTCCAGCTCGGCGCATCCTCAAGCTGCGGCAGAATGGCTCCGAGGTCGGCCGGGCCTTCCATATGTCCTTCGAAGTTTCCGAGGACGATCTTCTTGCCGAACAGCGCGCCCAGCGACCATCTCGGATGGCGGGCAAACTCCAGAAACGAGCTGGGCGTCAGCTTAGGCGGGAGCGAGGTCGTGTTATTCCTGATAAAGCGGTTGGTCTGGCCCATCGTGGGCCAGCTTACGGTCAGAATGAGGACCGGGGCCTGCGCCGCGATGGCGCGGTCCACCAGCATCCGGATCAAGCCACGATCCTTCAGTAGGCACAGCTGGAACCAGACAGCCCCAGCCTCTGCGTTCACCTCCTCCAGCGAAGCGATCGACATCATGCCGAGCGTGAAGGGGATGCCCACGCGTTTCGCCGCTTTGGCTGCAGCAATCTCGGCGCGTGTGCCATGCAGAATGCCGCTCATGCCGGTAGGCGAGATGACGGCGGGAAATGCGCAAGGCTGACCGACAATCGTCGTTGACAGCTGGCGGTTCGAAATATCGCGCATGACGCGCTGGCGAAATCGCAGACGACCAAAGTCGTTCACGTTTGCCTGAAGAGTCTTTTCCTCGAAACCCGCTCCGTCGATGAAATCAAAGACAGGCTTCGGCAATACCGACTGCGCCGTCTTTCGCAGGTCTCCCACGTTTGCAGCGGCCATGTTCTGTGTTCTCTCCTAGTTTCCGCCAACGCTACTCGCCGCTCGCAATTGGCGTAACTGACGAATCCGTCAGCGTTTTGGCATTGTCTCCACCCCCGACAATTAGGCATTTTCAATCACATCAAGGAATGTTGGGGCCGCTGTGCTGCGTGCCGTCGCGCCACCACGCCGGGTTAGGAGATTGGCATGCAGATGCAGGGTAAGAGCATCATCATTCTGGGTGGATCGAACAAGGCGAGCATGGGGGCTGCGACGGCCCGGATGCTGACGCAGCACGGGGCCAACGTCATCGTCGCGGCCCGGCGCAAGGCCGAGCTGGACGAAGTCGCCGCGGAAACCGGCGCTACGGCAGTGGCTGCGGACATCACCGATACCGCCAGTCTCGATGCGCTGGCCGCCCATGCCGTGGAACGCTTCGGACGGCTGGATGGCGCGGTGAACTTCGCCGGGGTGAATTCGAGCGCCCCGATCCTCGAAATGGACGAGCAACTGCTGATCGATGCAGCGCGCGTCCATTTCGTCGGCACGACGATGTTCATCAAATCGATGGCGAACGCCATGAGCGGCGGCGGCTCCATCGTGACGGCGTCATCCTTGACGGCGTTGCTCGCGCCACCGGGCCTCGCTGCCTATTCAGCATCGAAAAAGGCGGCCGATCAGGTCGTCCGGGTCGCGGCCAATGAACTTGGCGCGAAAGGCATCCGGGTCAATTCAGTCGCGCCGGGCTTCACGCGTTCGGAGATGACCGAGGGCTATTTCGCCGTGCCGACGGTGCAGCCCGCCTTCGAGCGCGAAATCCCGCTCGGCCGGCTCGGAACGGTTGAGGATATCGCAGGGACGGTGCTCTGGCTCCTGTCAGATCTTTCCAGATCGACGACCGGCCAGGTCATTGACGTCACGTCGGGGCAATCGCTTCGCCGCACGCCGCGACCCGATGAAATGGGCTTTTGAAAACAAAGCAAAATCCAGCTGGTTGGAGATTTACGGAATAGGCAGGGACGATCGCAGGTAGCGGATGTGACAGGCAACGCCTCCCTGACGATGCGCTACACGTCGCATCAAGCCGCACAGCGATCGGCACGCCATAAAGTGTGATTAGGAGCCAAGGTACGATGAAATCCTGCCCAGTAAATCTGTTCGATCCGGAAGTTCAGGAGAACTGGTATCCCGCTTACGATGAATTGCGGGAAAATTACCCCGTCTATCAAATTCCGGACACTACGATTTATGTGCTCACCCGCTATGAACATATCGTTCAGGTTGTTCGCGATCTGGAGACATTTTCGAACCAGCCGGAAAATCACGGTGGCGATTTGCTGATCAAGCATCCCGAAGCGCGCGCTTATTATGTCGAGCACGGCCTTGGCAAAAATGAAGGTAAAGGCCGCTGGACGCCGCTCGGCATCGATCCCCCAGAGCATCGCAAATACCGGCAAATGGTCGATCGCTTTTTCCAGGGCGCGGCGCTGACGCGCGCGCGCCCGATGATCGAGGAATTGGTGACGAAGCTGATCGACGATTTCGCCGGCCAGTCAGAGGTCGAGTTCGTCAGCGCCTTTGCCGAGCCTCTGCCGGTGCAGGTCATCACGCGCATGATCGGCTTTCCGGACAAGGACATCCCTCAGCTAAAAAAATGGTCGGCCAGCTGGGCGAAGCCCTTCGAGCGCGAACTGACTCTGGAACAGGAGATGACGGTCGCCCGGCATGGCGTCGAGTTTCAGAACTATATCAAGGAACAGACCGATCTGCGCCGTGAGCATCCCAGGGAAGATATCCTGACGCATCTCGCCTTCGCGCAGTTTGACGACAAGCGTCCGCTGACGGATCACGAGATCGCCTCGATCGTCGACAATCTTTACATCGGGGGCAATGAGACGACGACGTTCGCGCTCACGTCCGGCCTCTGGCTCTTCCTGCGCGATCCGGAAATCCATCGGAACCTGCGGGAAAATCCCGAGAAGATCAAAACCGCAGTAGAGGAGAATCTCCGTCTGGAATCGCCGACGCAGGGTCTTTACCGGACTGCGGTGAAAGACACCGAAATTGGCGGTGTGCCAATCCCAAAGGGCTCGACGATCCATATACGCTTTGCGGCTGCAAACCGGGACGAGCGCATGTTCCCGCAGCCCGCCTGCCTCGATCTGGAGCGGCGCAACGCCGGAAAGCACCTCGCTTTCAGCATCGGCGAGCATCACTGCCCAGGCTCGGCGCTGTCGCGGCTTGAGCAGGTCGTCGCGTTCGAACAGATCCTGCGCCGTTTCCCGAACCTCAAGCTGATCGACGAGAAAAATGACTATCGGCACCATCCGGGCTTCGTGCTGCGCGCCCTGCGCGAGCTGCATCTGGCGCTCGATCCTGTGACAACGAACACTCTGGTAGGAGCAAGCTGATGGCCGAGGCGCAGCGCACCGCAGTCTATGATTATCGGCGCACATGGCCGGTGAACCCCGACGCGCCAGAAGACAGTCATGAAGCGAAGGCGCCATTCATCGACAATGGCTGCGGTCCCATGTCGAAGGAGCGCTACTACTCTGCCGAATGGATGGAGGCGGAGCGCAAGAAGCTTTGGCCCAAGGTCTGGAACTGGGCGATCCGCGAGGAAGATGTTCCGGAACCTGGCGACTTCCGCACCTTCAAGATCGGCAAGGAGATCATCCTGATCGTCCGGGGCGAGGATCAGGTGATCCGCGCTTTCTACAATGTCTGCCCGCATCGCGGAAATCGGTTGGTAATGACCGATCAGGGCGCGTTCTCGGATTGCATCACCTGTCCGTTCCACAGCTGGAAGTTCGATTTCACCGGCGAGAATAGACAGGTGACTGATCGCGAGACCTTCAGGGCCGAAGCCCTTCAGCGCGATCGCCATCTGGAGGAAGTCCGCTGCGAAAGCTGGGAAGGCTTCGTGTTCATCAACATGGACAAGGATGCCGCGCCGTTGCGCGAGCATCTCGGCCCGCTGGTCGATCATGCCGTTCCATACAAGCTTGCCGACATGCGAATCATGCGGCGCGTGCGGTCGGTATGGGACGCGAACTGGAAGGTCGGGTTCGACGGCTTTGCCGAGGCTTACCATGTTCACGCGATCCATCCGCAGATCCTGCCGATCTTCGACGATTATCACGCGCAGATCGATCTCTATCCTCACGGCATGAGCCGTGCGATCACCAAGTTCGCGAGTCCAAGCCCGCGCCTAATCAGCGGAGAGCTGAACGCCACGCTCCGCGCGACGATGGAGGAAGTGGGCCTTGATCCCGACGCGTTTAGGGGGAATGTCAGCGAAGTCCGCCCGCTCGTCCAGAAGGCCAAGCGGGAGCGCGCGGCCAGCATCGGGCTCGACTGGTCGGGCTTTCTCGACGGCCAACTGACCGACGACTGGAATTACGCGATCTTCCCGAACATCCTGTTCGGCTTGCATCCGGAAGGCGCGAACCTGCTCTATTTCAGGCCGCACCCCGATGATCCGCGCAAGTTCATCTTTGACGTGATCATCCTGATGCACCCCCAGAAGGACAAGAATTTCGTGCCGCCGGCCTATATGGGCCTGCCGCCCGATGCAGACGTGTCGGGCGAGCATGAGGCCGAGGTGATCGAGGTCGACTGGCGAGAAGGCGGGCTTGGCCTGTTGTTCGATCAGGATTCGATGCTGTTCACGCAGATCCAGGAAGGCGTGGAGAGCGCCGGTTTTCGGGGCTCGATCCTGTCTCAGCAGGAGATGCGGCTCGGCCATTTCCATGCCGAGCTCGATCGGTACATGCAGGCTTGATGCACCTTGGCAGCGCAAGCATCCTCTTCAGGTTCTTTGGCGGCTCTGATTGATCATTTGCCGGATCAGTCCGATTCAGCGAATGGCGGTCTCTCGCCGCGTGAGCTGGAATGCCTGTCGATGACCGCTATGGGCGCCAGCGACGCCGACGTCGCTCTACGCATCGCCATTAGTGAATCAACGGTCCGCTTCCATCTGCGCAATGCCGCCCGCAAGCTCTCGGCAAGCTGCCGCAGGGAAGCGATCTACGTTGCCGCGAAGCTGAACCTGATCTGATGGCCGCAACCAGCCTGAATGGCCGGAAGGCTGTTGTCCTGGGCGCCGGCACTCAAGGCAATATGGGGCAGGTCATCGCGGAGCGTTTTCTCGCTGAAGGCGCGCAGGTCGTCGTCGCCGGTCGCGACCGTGACGAACTTGCTCGCTTTGCCGAGGTCAACGGCTGTGGATGGACGTGGTGTGACCTTCGGGATCCCGTGGCGGTAGCTGATCTCGCTTCAGCCGCGCGCGAGCAAATGGGCGGTGTGGAGATCGCCCTCAACGCGACGGGCTGGGGTTTGATGAAGCCATTCCTGGAGACGACCGTCGAGGAAATCGACGCGATGAATATCCTTCAGCTGCGGGGGCCGTTCGTCTTCTTCCAGGAGATGATCAAGGCGATGACCGGCGGCGGATCGATCATCCAGATCTCGTCGATCGTCGCACGGATCATGGTCTATGATCACGCCGCCTATATGGCGACCAAGGCCGGGACCGATCATCTGATCCGGATCATCGCCAATGAATTCGGCGACCGGGGCATCCGGGCCAACTCGATTTCCCCGGCATTGACTGCGACTCCAATGGCGCGCGATTTCATGGGCGCTGAACAAGCTTATATCCCGCAATTCCCGCTCGGCCGCATCGGTACGGCGGAGGACATTGCCTCGGCCGCGGTCTGGCTGGCCAGCGACGAGTGCTTCATGACCGGTGAAAATCTGCAGGTGAATGGCGGTTTCACGTTGCGGCGCCATCCGACGAAAGACGAAATTGCGGCGACCGGGACGCGGCTCGCCTATCTTGAAGGAAAGGACTCGTGATGCGTGCAGCCGTTTTCGAACAGGCTGGGAGGCCGCTTGCGATCCGCGATGTGCCGACGCCGGAGCCGGGGCCAGGCGAATTGCTCATCCGTGTCCACCGCTGCGGCATTTGCGGCACCGACTTGCACATGACCGACGCGCACAGCTGCTTCAATCCGGCGTCCGGGGCGATCATCGGTCACGAATTCGCAGGCGAGGTGGTCGCCCTGGGCGAAGGGACGCATGGCAGCTGGAAGGAAGGGGATCGGCTCGCAGCGCTGCCTTACATCGGTTGCGGCCATTGTCTGCCATGCCTTGCAGGCGATCCGACGCAATGCGCCACCGCGCGTAGCCAGCCGAGTGGAGAGGCCAGCGGCGGCTACGCTGAATATAGTGCGGTCAGCGCGATGAATTCAGTGAAACTCAGCAGCGGCCTTTCGTGGGAAGAAGGCGCGTTCGTCGAGCCGATCGCTGTTGGCATCCATGCCGTTGCGAAGGCCGCAATGCATGTCGGAGCCAAGCTTCTCATCATCGGCGCAGGACCCGTCGGGTTGGCGGTCGCGGCCTGTGCGAAACTTGGCGGCGCCCAAACCATCGTAGTGGCGGCGCGGACCGACCGCCGAGCCGATCTCGCGGTCACAATGGGCGCCGATGCCTTCATGATCGCCGACGAGAAGCTTGGCGAGAATTTTGCCCGCCTGGCAGGCGGCGCGCCCGAAATCGTGGTCGAGTGCGCGGGTGCGCCCGGCATGATGGACCTCGCTGCCGGCCTTGCCGCGCCGCGCGGGAGGGTTGTGATGGCCGGTGCTTGCCTTCAGACCGAGACATTCCTGCCGATCGTGGCGACAATGAAGGAGCTGACCTATCAGTTTGCGGTCTGCTACACGCGGCAGGAGTTCGCGCTGGCGGAAAAGCTGATCGCAGGGCGGCGTATCGATCCGATGCCGATGTTCGACGGCACGGTCAGTCTTGACGAGCTTCCCGCGCGATTTGAAGAGCTGCGGACTGACAAGCAAGCCTGCAAAGTCATGCTCACGCCATGATCCGATGCTGTCAGGATCGAGGTTCCGGCCCGTCCAGAACATAATTATAGATATGGCCTTCTCTCCACGCCGCATACGCCTTGCGGAAATCCCCCGTTCCCATGGCGCTCGCTTCAGCTTCGATCTCGATATCTTCGCCGTGCCGCAAGGGGCCGTCCCACGTGGCTGCGAGACAGCGTTTTGTCTGCGCGAAAGAAGCGGGCGAGCAATATTCCAGTCTCTTCAGAACGGTCTGCACATGCGCATCGAGCGCGTCCGCCGTGGCAAAGGATCGTGTGACGAGGCCATAGTCCGCCGCCTCCTTGCCGGAAATCGCTTCGCCAAGCAGCAGGAACTCCTGTGCCCGGCGGCGGGGCATCATGCGGCCACCCCATTGCGTTCCCCCCCAAGCCGCGACGAAGCCGAGCGAAACCTCCGGAAAGCTGAAGCGCGCGTCATCGAGCGTGAAGACGAAATCGCAGCGCAGCAATTGTTCGAGCCCGCCGCCCAGCGCGCCGGTCTTGGCGATGCCGATGACCGGCTTGGGCAGCGCGGCGACTTTGCGCCCCAGCCGCTGCCCCCGATCGACAAGCTCGCGAAAATCGGCGTCTCCAAGATCGTTGAGGCTCGGCTTGAGTTCGACGACCATCACGGCGCCACGATGAAAACCATTGCCCCCGGCGTCGACGATGACGGCGCGGACGGATTCGTCGCTGGCGGCGTGATCGAACGCGGCGTTGAGCGCATTGCAGACTGCAATCGAAATGCCGTAGTTCGTGTGGGCATTCTGCTTGGTCAGGTACATTACGCCGTCACGGATATCGACGTCCAGTTCGCGCGCATTATCACTCATTGTCGGCGTCCTTCTCTTTTATGGGATTTGGGCCCATCCTAACGTCCAAAAGAGCTTCAATCTCCTGATGAAAGTAACGATATGAAAGCGGCTTATTATTTCGAGAACGGCGGACCGGAAGTCTTGCAATATGGCGAGGTGCCCGATCCGGAGGTCGGGCCGAAGTCCGTATTGATCCGCGTCGAATGGATCTCGATTGAGGGCGGCGATCTGCTCAACCGCATCCATACCCCGCCGCGCACCCAGCCTTTCGTGCCCGGCTATCAAGCCGCTGGCACTGTCGAGGCCGTGGGGCAGGAGGTCACGCGCTTCCGGCCCGGCGATAAGGTTGTCGGCTTCAACTGGGGCGGCAGCCATGCCGAGCTGTTCGCCGTGCCTGAACATTATGCCTATCCCGTGCCGGGGGGCGCCGATCTTCGGAACGCATCGATCGTGCCCGTGGCCTTCGGCACGGCGCATGACGCGCTGTTCGAATATGGCGGATTGAAGCCGGGCGAGCATGTCCTGATCCAGGGCGCGGCCGGCGGTGTCGGCCTCGCCGCCGTTCAGCTTGCGGCGAAGGCGGGGGCCATCGTTATCGGCACTGCGTCAAGCGCGGAGCGTTCGGCGCGGGTCGCCGCGTTTGGCGCGCAGTATATGATCGACTACAAGGCGGAAAATATAACCGAACGGTGTCAGGACATCACCGGCGGCAAGGGCGTTGATCTGGTTCTTGATCTAGCTGGAGGGCAGGGCAAGGATCTGCTGGTTGCTGCGCTTCAGGTGCATGGGCGCTATGCCGTGATTGGTGCGGCGGAAGGCACCTTGCCGAAATTTGAATTCTTCGAGCTGATCCGCAAGGCCATGCATGTGATCGGCATCTCCTTCGGACGCGACATGCACACGCCACGGGTCCACGCTCTGCTCGCCGAACTGATCGGACGCGTCGCCTCGGGGGATCTGCGGATGCCGATCGATCGGGAGTTCGCCCTGGCGGACGCCCGCGACGCGCACCGGCATGTCGGGGAGGGCCATCCTTTTGGCCGGGTATTGATGCGGCCTTAAAACGCACCCTCAAATGGACGGCGCAGCCCCGCGCGCTCCAGCACTGGAAACACATCGCGCACCATCGATGTGACGCCGTTCATTGGATCAGGCCAATTGATTAGCACGCCGTCCAGACCTGCTTCGGAAAGCTCCATGAGCACATGGCTCACATGCGCCGCATCGCCTGCGACGGGATAGCCTGAGCCGGCCGCGACGATCCGCCGCATGACCTCGAATTGAGGCGTGTCTTTCGGCAATCCGCTTTCGATGGCAAAGGTGTCCATGAAGCTGTCGACCGCCTCGACATCGCGATGGCGTTCCATATAATGCTCCTGATAATCCTCGGCCTCGGCCATGGTCTCGCGTTGCACGAGCGTGATGTTCGTGAACACCTGAATGTCCCGGTCGAATTTTTCGCGCGCCAGCTTGCGATATTCCTCTACCTGCGCCTTCCACAATAGGGGGGTGTGATCGAGGATCGACATGAAGGCGATATCGGCGTTTTTGGCCGCGAAATTGCGGCCGGCAGGGCTGACCCCCGCGTTCATGACGGGTAATGGTGACTGGACGGGCTGGGGTCGGCACAGTGCCGCCTTGATGTCGAAATAGGGCGAATTGAAATTCACCTCATCGGATGAAGTCCACAGCGCCCGAATGATGGCCAGCCAGTCGGCAAGATAATCGTACCGCTCGTCATGCGGCAGCAGATCGATACCGAACATTTCGAATTCGCGGCGATTCCAACCGCCGACGATGTTCATCGCGAAACGCCCGCCCGATAGCCGATCGATAGTGGCAGCCTGCTTGGCGACCACGATCGGATGCATGGTTGGGGCGTGGGTAGTGGTGAACAGCGCGCTGTAGCGCGTCGCCTGCGCGAGCGCCCCGGCAAGGATGAAAGGGTCGAGGACGTAATTCAGCTTGTGATCGGGCCGTCCGTCGAGATAGCCCTTCCAGCGCGCGATCGGCACCAGCCCCTCGAAACCAGCTGAATCCGCGCGTTGGGCAAGCGCGATGACGTCCTCGATCGTCGGCAGCATCGGGATGTCGGGCGCAAGCGTCGGAATCGCCGAATTATTCGTGCAGAACACCGCCAGCTTGAGCTTGTTGTCGTTGAACAGCGGATTGGCCCGTTGGCGCACGTCCATCATCTCTCTCCTTTTTGGCGGCCGTCGCTGTGCGACCACCACTCGTTTTTCGATCAGGGACGCCAGGCGGGGGTGATGTGCCGTGGCAGAGTTTGCTTGTCTGGCAACCGTCCGAGCCCGCTCCTTCCGTAGCCGGCGCGACGCTCAGTCTATCAAGTCATCCGGCTTGACTTCTACTCGGAAAAGCCCCCGAATTTGTCAGGTTGTAAGCCAGTTTCCACGGCGGCTCGCGGCATCTCGCCATGTTTCCTAGCGGATTCGTGAGTTGTTTTAAGAGCCCGTTTTTTCGAAGATTAGACCAGAATAAAGACAGACTGTCTTTGTACAGTCGGATCAAAATTGCGGGGGTGGCAGGTGGATTGCCCATCGCAGCGGTCGTGGAGAGGAAATATTATGTGCCATTTCGTGCGCTGACATTAGTTTATGAAATTGCACGATTACAGACATCAGCCAATTCATACAGCCAGAACTTCTTTTGATCTCAAGGCGATTATTCGGCTTTGAAAAGATCACGCGGGGTACGCCGCTGTGAAGAGTTGATTCCGGCTAAAAGTCGGGCAGCGACTGGCGCTGAATTCAACAACAACAGAATTTTGGGGAGATTAATAATGGTGCGGCATTCAAGACTGTTTCAATCAGGCGCAAGCGTAGTAGCGGTCGCCACCGCATGCCTCGGCATTTCAAGCGCTGCGCTTGCCCAGGACGCGCCTGTCCTTCCCCAGGAAGCACCTGCAACGGCCACGACATCCCCGGCCGCTCCGGCTGCCGCTGCCGACACAAACGATGTCGGTGAAATCATCGTTACCGCGAACAAGCGCTCCCAATCGCTGTCGGACGTCGGCATGTCGATCACGGCTCTGACCGGCAACACGCTTGCAGATCGCCGCGTGACTTCGCCGATGGATCTTGGGCAAGTGGTGCCCGGCCTTACCGTGCAGCCCACGCCGCTCGCCTCCCCGGTATATACGCTGCGCGGCGTCGGCTTCTACGAAACCACGCTTTCCGCGTCTCCGACGGTGGCCGTCTATGTCGACGAAGTCGTCATCCCGTTCAGCGCGGAGACGCGCGGGGTCGCGTTCGACGTGCAGCGTGTGGAAGTGTTAAAGGGACCGCAAGGCACCCTGTTCGGCGCAAACACGACCGGCGGCGCGATCAACTATATCGCGAACAAGCCGACCGATGAATTTGGCGGCGGTCTCGATGTCAGTTTCGCCCGGTTCAATACAGCGGAACTGAACGGCTTTATCAATATTCCCGTCAGCGAAACCCTGAAGCTGCGGTTCGCCGGACGCTTGGTGCATGGCGGCAGCTGGCAGAAGAGCTACACCCGCGACGACAAGATCGGCCGCCAGCGCCAGTTCAGTGGCCGGTTCATCGCCGATTGGGATGCCACGGAACGGCTAAAGATCGTGCTCACCGCGACGGGATGGACCGATAAGGGCGATACGCAACAGGCGCAGTATCTTTCAGGCTCATGCCGTCCGGGCGTCGTGACAGGCGCGTGCGACCCGGCCAACCGCTGGCAGCAGAATTATCAGAATTATCCAACCGCGCCGAAAAGCAATCGCGCCGCGGACTGGGGGCCGACCATTTACGGTAAAAGGCCTGCGCGGGACGACTGGTTCTGGCTGGCCAGCGTTCGCGGCGATTATGAACTCACCGACGAACTGACATTCACGTCGATCAGCGCCTATTCGAAATTCAAGACGAACGGACGGCAGGATTTTGACGGCACCTCTTTTATCGGCGCGGACATCTGGAGCCAGGGCCGGATCAAGACCTTCTCCCAGGAAATCCGCCTGTCCGGCAAGACGGACCGGCTGAACTGGATCGTCGGCGCGAACTACGACAAGTCCACGACCTTCGATTCCACCCTCTATGGCATTTCCGAACAGGGCGGATATCCGTTCTACACCGATCCCGGCCCGCAGATGGAAACGGGTTCACAGGCTATCGCAAGCCAGAAGGTCCGCAACGCCGCGGTATTCGCCAACGCCGAATTCGAAGTCGTAGATCGCCTGACGGTGATCGGCGGCATCCGCTATACGAAGACGAAGCGGTCGTTCAACGGCTGCAGCGTCGATCCGGGTGACAATAATTTCAGCCCGTTTTGGAATCGCATCTTCGCGTTCGCGAACCTCAATCTCGGCGCGGGCGATTGTTTCGTCTTCACCCCGAACTTCCCCGAAGTCTATCGCGACGAGAGGATCGTCGACACGCTCAACGAGGATAATATCTCGTGGAACGTCGGCGCCAATTATAAGACGGAAGGCGGGACCTTGTTCTACGGTCGGGTGTCGCGCGGCTACAAGGCTGGCAGCTATCCAAACGTACAGGCGGCGAGCTACAGCCAATATCTTCCCGTGAAGCAGGAATCGCTGCTCGCTTATGAAGTTGGTGTGAAGGCGCCGTTCCTCGATCGCAGGGCGAACGTCTCGGCAGCCGTGTTCTATTACGATTATTCGGACAAGCAGCTTAAGGGCCGCGCGCCTGATCCCGTGTTCCGCGATCTCGACGCGCTCGTGCAGATCCCGAAGAGTGAAGTCAAAGGTGCGGAAATCGAGCTCAATCTCCGTCCGGTAGATGGGCTGACCCTGTTCGGTGGGGCGACCTACATCAAGAGCCGGATCAAGGATTATACGGCGGTGGTCACCTTCGGGGGCGCTCCGCTGGATTTCTCCGGTCAGGCTTTCCCCTATTCGCCGAAGCTGACGATGATTGGCGACATTCAGTATGAATTCCCGATCGGCAGCGCCTTGTCGGCCTATGTCGGGGCTTCGGCGACCTATAACAGCCGCACCAGCGCGGTGCTCCGCAATCGGACGACGGCGACGATCACCCGCGACAGCCTGTTCGACGTCAATGCCTACACAACGATCGATGCGCGCGCGGGCATCTCATCGGCGGACAAGACATGGACGGTCTATGCGTTCGGCCGGAACCTCACGGACAAATATTACTGGACGAACGTGCTCGACAACGTCTCGTCGATCGTCCGCTACACGGGACGGCCCCGGACCTACGGAATTGGTGCGCGCTACGCTTTCTGAGCGACGACGGTAGTCAACATATGGAGATGAGCCGTGACGAAATTATATGAGTCATTCGAAACGTTCCAGAACCCGATCATGGAAGGGGTCGGGCCGGTCGCGGATCGGATTATCGAGCGGGACCAGGACGTCGAACTTCCCGCCCATATCGAGGTCGTCTCGTCGGATAATCACTGGGAGATCACCGAGGATATTTTCTACGAGAATTTTCCCGATCATCTGAAGGAACGCGCGCCGCGGGTCTGGTTCGACGGTTACTGGCGGATTGGCCGGCCCGGGGTGAAGGAAGCCTTCGGACTCGGCAGCAAGATTGAAGAAACGCTTACGAAGGGCTTCACGCCCACCGCCTGGTCGCACGACGTTCGCAGGCGCGATCTCGCCACGGACGGGATGACGAAGGAGGTCGTCTTCCCGCAGAGCCTGCTCGGCTATGTCGATCCGGATCCGGAAATCCGTACGAACATCGCGCGGGTGTATAATAATTACCTCGCCGAACAGCAGCGCATCAATCCGGATTTCATCGGGGTGGGCCTGTGCACCAACTGGTGGGAGCCGGACCGTATCCAGCCTGCGCTTGAGGAATTGATCGATCTCGGCATCAAGACCTTCATGATGCCGACCAAGCTGAAAGACGCGGACGGCAAGCCGATCAACTATGCCGAAGAAATCATGTACCCGTTCTGGGACGCGGCGGCGAAGGTTGGGCTGCCGGTCTGCTTCCATGTTGGGGAGGCGCTGAACTTCGAAGGTCCCGGCGCGCTCGCTGCAGGGGCATTGCAGGTGTTCGCACCCTTCCGCGGACCCATCAGCGAACTGGTGTTCGGCGGGGTGTTCGACCGCAATCCCGATCTGCAAGTGGTGTATGCCGAAGCCGGCATCGGCTGGGTTCTGCCATGGCTTCAGGATGCTGAAGCGCTCTATGACCTTTACGGTTCGCTGCTCGACAAGATCGAGCATCGGCCGAGCTATTATTGGCGCAACAATTGTTATGCGACCTTCCAGGCGGACGAGCTTGGCCTCGCCCATATCGATGTGCTCGGCGCCGACCGGATCATGTGGGCGGCCGATTATCCGCATAGCGAAGGCACCTTCGGCTTCAGCCGCAAGGCCCAGAAGGTCGTCTACGACACGCTTGGCGAAGAAGATGCCAAGCTTGTCTTGGGCGAGAATGCGAAGCGGGTCTTTCGTTTGTGAGCGGTGACGCCGGAACCGCCGGCTTCATTCTGACGTCATCGGGAGCATGCACATGGGCGCGCTGAGCCTGGAGGACCGGCAGCAGATCCACGACGTCTGCTATGCCTACTCATTCTACGTCGACAGCAAGCAATATCTAAAATGCCCCGATCTTTTCACTGAGGATGGGGTCTGGGACGAGAGCTGCCTCGGATTGCCGATCGCCAACGGCAAGGATGCCATCCGCGCTGGCTTCGGCGCGGTCAGGCCCGGCGATCTGATTTACTTCATCCATTTTGTAACGAGCATCTGGATTCATGAATCCAGCAGCGAACATGCGAAGGCGATCTGCTATCTGCGCGGGGAAGGCTGTTTTCGTAATGGCGCGCAGCCCATCATCCGCGGCTATTATGATGATCTTTACGTCAAATCGGGCGATGGCTGGCTTCTCAAGACCCGCAAACTGGTGCCCTTCGCGCCGCCTGCAGGGTGGGATTTCCCCTGGGACCCGGAATGACTGGCTGACACGGGCGAAAATGCGCTGGCGCCAATAAGATGCCGGCCATGTTGGCTCGCTCCTACCTGCAGATAGCGGTCCTCGCACTGCCGCCCGCGATTGCGTTTGCTGCCGATCCGCCTGCCGGGACTGCCAAGGGGCAATCGCAGATGAATGTCGGCTTCACTCCGCCTGAAAAGAAAGCGGGAGCGGCACTTCGACACGCTGCCCCGCTGTGAACAGGACCGACTGCTCACCGATAACACGCCCTGCGATCTGAACCGCTAAAGCGCGCGCGGCGGTTCCATTCAATCCTAATGCTTCTGCTGCGTCATCCGGTCGACATAGGCGATGCCGACTGCAGAGAGGATGAAGATGCTGTGGATGATCGTCTGCCACATAATCCCCTCCGCGCTGACAGGGGCATTCGGCCGGCCCAGTTGCGACGCCTCTATGAAGGTGCGCAGGAGATGGATCGAGGAAATGCCGATGATCGCCATCGCCAGCTTCACCTTCAATACGCCTGCATTAACATGGCTCAACCATTCGGGCTGATCGGGGTGGGTTTCGAGGTTGAGCCGCGAAACGAAGGTCTCATAGCCGCCCACGATCACCATGATCAGCAGGTTGGAGATCATCACGACATCGATCAGTCCAAGCACGACCAGCATGATATCCTGCTCGCCGAACGTGGTCGCATGGGTGACGAGGTGGACCAGCTCCTTGAGGAACAGGAAAACGTACACGCACTGCGCGACGATCAGGCCGAGATAGAGCGGAAGCTGCAACCAGCGCGATCCGAAGATCATGGTGGCGAGCGGCGTGAGACGGACAATTCCAGGCTGGGTCATGCCGCGTCGCTTAGCAATATGATCGTGCGCTTTCCAGCATCCGAGTTATCGGATCGTCGCAGTGGTCGAGGGTCCTGACGCGACAGAGTTAACCCAGGCTGCGCAGCGCCGAGATCAACTCGTCGAAATGGTCGATCAGCCGGTCGGCGCCGAGTTCGTGGGGTGGTCGGTCGGAAAAGCCGAAGCTCACCGCCACCACCGGGACATTGGCGTTTTTCCCGGTCGTCGTGTCAGTGATCGAATCGCCGACGAATGCCGCGCGGCCGCCGCCGGCTCTCGCGATCGCTTCCAGCAGCGGCGCGGGGTCGGGCTTGCGGACGCCAACCGTGTCGCCGCCGACCAGCGCATCGAAACGGTTTTGCCAGCCGATCGCGTCGAGGAACAGCCGGCTTAGTTCTTCGAGCTTGTTGGTGCAAACGGCGAGCTTCACGTTTATCGCCGACAGTTCGTCGAGTGCTGCGTTCAGCCCCGGAAATGCGGTGCTGCCATCGCAGATATGCTCGGCATAATACTCGAGGAAGATCGGAAAGCCGGCTTCGACCAACTGCTCGGTCATTTCGCCGGTGGCGGACAGGCCTTTCTGAAGCAGAGCCCGCGCGCCATGGCCAACCATATGGCGCACCGACTCCTCCGGGATGGTGGTCCGGCCGAGCTGGACGAGCGCGTGGTTGAGCGCGGCTGTGAGATCGGGGGCGGTGTCGGCAAGCGTTCCGTCGAGATCGAACACCACCACGTCGAAGGGAAAGTCGGTCATGCGGGCCGCCATGCCCCGCCCGATATGGAAATGGCAAGATTTCCGTGGCATGGGCCTTCCCATGTCGCTTCCCCCCGTCGCCGCTGTCATCCTTGCCGCCGGAAAGGGCACGCGGATGAAGTCGGACCTGCACAAGGTCCTTCATCCGCTGGCCGCCCGCCCGATGCTTGGCCATCTGATGGCCAGCATCGACAGGCTCGATCCCGCCGCCAAGGTGATCGTCGTCGGCAGCCAGCGGGAGCAGGTCGAGACTTTCGCCGGGAAGCATGACGCCACTGTCGTCGTGCAGGAGCCGCAGCTCGGCACCGCCCACGCCGTCCAGCAGGCCGAGCAGGCGCTGTCGGGTTTCGAAGGCGATATCCTCATCCTCTATGGCGACGTGCCGATGCCGCGCATCGAGACGATGCGCCGCATGATCGCGCGGCTGAATGCCGATGATGCGCCGGTTGCGGTGGTGCTGGGCTTCCGCCCGTCCGATCCGCTCGCTTACGGCCGCATCATCGCTGACAAGGACGGCGCCATCGAAAAGATGGTCGAGTATAACGATGCGAGCGAAGCCGAACGCGCGGTAACGCTGTGCAACAGCGGGCTGATGGCCGTGCGCTCGGCCGATCTGTGGCGGCTGCTCGGCAAGGTCGGTAATGCGAATGCGGCCGGCGAATATTATCTGCCTGATATCGTCATGCTGGGGCTGGCCGAAGGGCGGCGCTCGGCGGTGATCGAGGGCGAAGCGTGGGAGGTTGCGGGTGTGAACAGCCGTAGTGAACTGGCCTCGATCGAGGCGGACTGGCAGCAGCGCCGCCGTGCCGAAGTGATGGCAGACGGCGTCACGCTGATCGCGCCGGAAACGGTATGGTTTGCGCAGGACACGGTGGTGGGCCGCGATGTCGTGATCGAGCCCAATGTCTTCTTCGGCCCCGGCGTCACGGTTGGCGACGGCGTGACGATCCATGCTTTCAGTCATATCGAGGGCGCGACCATCGAGAAAGGCGCCGAGATCGGCCCCTTCGCCCGCCTCCGCCCCGGCGCGGAGATTGGCGAGGGCGCGAAGATCGGCAATTTCGTCGAGGTGAAGAAATCGAAGCTCGGCCCCGGCGCCAAGGCCAATCACCTGACCTATATCGGCGACGCCGAGATCGGAGCGAATGCCAATGTCGGCGCGGGCACGATCACCTGCAACTATGACGGCTTCCTCAAATACAAGACATCGATCGGCGAGGGCGCGTTCATCGGATCGAACAGCGCGCTCGTCGCGCCGGTGACGATCGGCAAGGGTGCGATCGTTGCGGCCGGATCGGTGGTGACGCACGATGTCGCGCCGGATGCCCTCGCCATCTCGCGCAGTGCGCAGGAAGCGAAGCCGGGCTGGGCGGCCTCATTCCGCACGATCATGGCAGGGCGCAAAAAGGATAAGGGTTGATCAATCAACCCGCTTTAAGGGGGGGCTTACGCAGTCTTGAGTTTGGGGGCGTTTCATGTGCGGCATCATTGGCATCGTCGGATCAAGCGAAGTCAGCCAGCGGTTGCTGGATGGGCTGCGGCGGCTCGAATATCGGGGCTATGACTCGGCGGGGATCTGCACGATCCATGACGGCCTGCTCGACCGCCGTCGCGCCGAGGGCAAGCTCGACAATCTCTCGCGCAAGCTCGACGGAGAACCGCTTCCCGGCCTGATCGGGATCGCCCACACCCGCTGGGCCACCCACGGCGCGCCGACTCAGGACAATGCCCACCCCCATGCGACTGGCGAGGTGGCGCTGGTCCACAACGGCATCATCGAGAATTTCAAACAGCTTCGTGACGAGTTGATCGCCAAGGGCCGTACCTTCACCAGCCAGACCGATACCGAGGTGGTCGCCCACCTGATCTCCGCCGATGTCGAGGCCGGCATGGCACCCGCCGAGGCGGTAAAGAAAAATCTGAAACGCCTCCACGGCGCCTTTGCGCTCGCGATACTGTTTCGGCAGGATCCGAACCTGCTGATCGGCGCGCGCCTCGGTTCGCCCCTCGTCGTCGGCTATGGCGACAACGAGACCTATCTCGGTTCCGATGCGCTGGCGCTGGCGCCGCTCACACAGCGCATCGCCTATCTCGAGGAAGGCGACTGGGTCGTCATCACCCGCGAGGGTACCCAGATCTACGATCGCGATGATAATCCGGTCGATCGCCCCGTCGTCATCTCGGGCGTCACCGGCCTGTCGATCGACAAGGGCAACCACCGCCACTTCATGCTCAAGGAAATCTACGAGCAGCCGATCGTGGTGGCGCAGACGCTCAAATCCTATCTCCGCCGCCTCGACGAAGAGGTGTCGCTGCCGATCCCCGATTTCGACTTGTCCACGATCAAGCGCGTCACCATCGTGGCGTGCGGGACCAGCTTCTATGCGGGTATGGTCGCAAAATACTGGTTCGAGCAGTTTGCCCGCGTTCCCGTCGATCTCGATGTCGCGTCCGAGTTTCGCTACCGCGAGCCGGTGATGGAGGAGGGCGGCCTCGCCCTCTTTATCAGCCAGTCGGGCGAGACCGCCGATACCCTCGCTGCGCTCCGGCACGCCCGCGCCGAGGGTCAGAAGATCGCCGTCGTCGTCAACGTGCCGACCAGCACCATGGCGCGCGAGGCGGACCTGCTGCTCCCGACCCATGCCGGGCCGGAGATCGGTGTCGCATCCACCAAGGCATTCACCTGCCAGCTCGCGGTGCTTGCCGCGCTTGCCGCCAATCTCGCCCGCGCCAAAGGCCGCCTTGCTCCACGCGAGGAAAGGGAGATCGTCCGCCACCTCGCCGAGGCCCCCGCCGCGATCAATGGCGCGTTGGCGTATGATGAAGCGATCGAGGCGATGGCCCACACCATCGCTGGCGCGCGCGACGTACTTTATCTTGGCCGCGGCACGGATTACCCTCTGGCGCTGGAAGGCGCGCTCAAGCTCAAGGAGATCAGCTACATCCACGCCGAAGGCTATGCCGCGGGCGAGATGAAGCATGGTCCCATTGCACTGATCGACGAAAATGTCCCTGTGATCGTAATCGCCCCGTCAGGACCGCTGTTCGAGAAGACCGTCTCGAACATGCAGGAGGTGCAGGCGCGCGGCGGCAAGGTCGTGCTGATTTCCGACTATGACGGCATCCAGGCGGCGGGCGAGGGCTGCATGGCGACGATCACCATGCCCAAGGTCCACCCGCTGATCGCGCCGATCGTCTATGCGATCCCGGTCCAGCTGCTGGCCTATCATGTGGCGGTGCTGAAGGGCACCGACGTGGATCAGCCACGCAATCTGGCCAAATCCGTGACGGTTGAGTAAGTTCGATCCGTTCGGGCTGAGCTTGTCGAAGCCCCTTTCTCCTTTAAAGATATGATATGACCAAGGTAACCGGCGGCTGCCATTGCGGCATTGTCCATTTCGAGGCTGATATACCGGATGGGCCAGTCGAGATTCTCGATTGCAACTGCTCGATCTGTTCGATGACCGGCTTCCTGCACCTGGTCGTGCCCGACAGCCGGTTCCGTCTGCTCGAAGGGCAGGGTGAGACGAGCACTTATCGCTTCGGGACGGGCACCGCGCGGCACATTTTCTGCAAGCAGTGCGGCATCAAGAGCTTCTATCGCCCGCGTTCGCATCCGGACGGGATCAGCATCAATTATCGCTGCCTTGACGATGGACACGGACTCGATGTGACGATTGTCCCCTATGACGGCCGCAATTGGGAAACGGCGCGGCAAGGGATCGGCTGATCCATGGCCCGGACCGCGACACGATCGCCGAGCGCCGGGCTTCTTCTCTATCGCCGTGATGTGGGCGGCGTCTCCGTGCTGCTGGTCCATCCCGGCGGCCCCTTCTGGCGCAACAAGGATGCCGGCGCCTGGCAGATCCCCAAGGGCCGCATCGAGGATGGCGAGGAACCCGCCACTGCCGCCGCCCGCGAGTTCGAGGAGGAAACCGGCATCGGCGTCGATGGGCCGCTGGTCCCGCTCGGCAGTTTTCGGCAGGCCGGCGGCAAGCAGGTCTACCTCTTCATCTGCGAAGGCGATCTCGATCCGGCGGCAATCCGGAGCATCCTGTTCGAAGTGGAATGGCCGCCGCGAAGTGGTGCGATGCAATCCTTTCCCGAGGTTGATCGCGCTGCATGGTTCGATCTCGCCTCAGCGAGGGCAATGATGCTGCCGAGCCAGGCCGTCGCGCTCGACCGGCTGGAAGAATTTTTGAAGCGCGGCTAAGGGAGGCGGCATTCCGGCGATAGGCTGGCCGAACGGCATCGCCCGCTTGACAGGCAAACCCAACATTCCTAAATGCGCCCGATCCCGAACGTCCGGCACCGGCGGCGCATCCAGCGCGCGCCGTTATCGTCCGTGGCGGGAAGCATAGCGTCGAGATGGGGTGAACGCCAACCGCCCCGTGGAGCGAGGAGAAATATACAGTGGCACGTATCGCGGGTGTCAATATCCCGACCAACAAGCGCGTTGAAATCGCGCTGACCTATATCCACGGCATTGGGCGCACCAAGGCCAAGGAAATCACCGCCAAGCTGGGCATTACGCCTGAGCGCCGCGTTCAGGACCTGTCCGATCAGGAAGTCCTTCAGATCCGTGAGACGATCGACGCAAACTATCAGGTCGAAGGCGATCTTCGCCGCACCGTGTCGATGAACATCAAGCGGCTGATGGATCTCGCCTGCTATCGCGGCCTGCGCCATCGCAAGGGTCTGCCGGTCCGCGGCCAGCGCACGCATACCAATGCGCGCACCCGCAAGGGCAAGGCCAAGCCGATCGCCGGCAAGAAGAAGTAAGCGGTCTCGGTCGCTCTCCAGATATAGGCAGGATAGAAAATGGCACGCGAACCTCAGCGCATCAAACGGCGCGAGCGCAAGAACATCACCGCCGGCGTCGCGCATGTGAACGCCAGCTTCAACAACACCATGATCACCATCACTGACGCGCAGGGCAATGCGATTGCCTGGTCGTCGGCCGGCATGATGGGCTTCAAGGGCAGCCGCAAGTCGACGCCCTATGCCGCCCAGGTCGCCGCCGAGGATGCGGGCAAGAAGGCCGCCGAACATGGCGTCCGCACGCTCGAGGTCGAGGTGAAGGGCCCAGGTTCGGGCCGTGAGTCGGCACTGCGCGCTTTGCAGGCGGTCGGCTTCCATATCACGTCGATCCGTGACGTGACCCCGATCCCGCACAATGGCGTCCGCCCGTCCAAGCGCCGCCGCGTGTGATTTGGCGGGGGCGGACGCGCCTCCGTTGTCCCAGTTTCAACGGCTCGGGTAAGCCCGGCCAAACCCCAAGGGGACCAAAGTGACTGTCAATGCAAAGAACTGGCAGGAAATGAAGAAGCCCAACGGCCTCGAAAAGAAGGCTGGTGGGGATGGCAAGCGCAGGGCGACGTTCGTCGCCGAGCCGCTCGAGCGTGGCTTTGGCCTCACGCTCGGCAATGCGCTGCGTCGTGTGCTGTTGTCGTCGCTTCAGGGCGCGGCCGTCACTTCGATCAAGATCGAGAACGTCCTTCACGAATTCTCCTCGCTCGCCGGCGTGCGCGAAGACGTGACCGACATCGTCCTCAACGTGAAGCAGATCGCGCTCCGCATGCAGGGTGAAGGCCCCAAGCGGCTCCAGCTTTCGGCGACCGGCCCGGCCGAAGTCACCGCGGGCGACATCGCCACCTCGGGCGACATCGAAGTGATGAACCCCGATCTGGTGATCTGCCATCTCGACGAAGGCGCGACGCTCAACATGGAGCTGACCGCAGACGTCGGTAAGGGCTATGTTCCTGCCGCCTCCAACCGCCCGGCTGATGCGCCGATCGGCTTGATCCCGGTCGACGCGCTCTACTCGCCGGTGCGTCAGGTGTCGTACAAGGTCGAGAATACCCGCGTCGGGCAGGAGCTTGACTATGACAAGCTGACCCTCACGGTCGAAACCGACGGCACCATCTCGCCTGAAGACGGCCTGGCCTATGCGGCGCGCATCCTGCAGGATCAGCTTCAGCTGTTCGTCCACTTCGACGACGGCCTGGTCGCTGCTTCCTCGACGGTCGGCATGGCAGCAGCGCCCGTCCATGGCGGCGTCGAGCCCGCGCAGGATACCAACCAGATCAACCGCTACCTGCTCAAGAAGGTGGACGAGTTGGAGCTGTCGGTGCGTTCGGCCAACTGCCTCAAGAACGACAACATCATCTACATCGGCGATCTCGTGCAGAAGACCGAAGCGGAGATGCTGCGTACGCCTAACTTCGGCCGCAAGTCCTTGAACGAAATCAAGGAAGTGCTTGCCTCGATGGGGCTCCGCCTGGGCATGGAAATCCCCGGCTGGCCGCCCGAGAATATCGAGGAAATGGCCAAGAAGCTCGAGCAGGAGTTTTGAGCTAACTCCCTCTCCCGCCTGCGGGAGAGGGTCGGGGTGAGGGGCCGAGCGTAAGCTCGGCTTGGTCGAAAGAAGAAGGCCCTCACCCAGCCTCTCCCGCGAGCGGGAGAGGGGCAAGAAGAGATGGGTTTTGGGCGGTGGCCCGTTCGCACCGCCTGACCCGCAGTACCTGATACGGCTGCGGGACGAACGTGAAGGAAGAAGACCATGCGCCATCGTGTAGGCGGCCGTAAACTCCAGCGCACCGCGAGCCATCGCGCCGCGCTGTTCCGCAATCAGGCTGCGGCGCTCATCAAGCATGAGCAGATCACGACCACCCTCGCCAAGGCGAAGGAGCTTCGCCCCTATGTCGAAAAGCTGGTGACGCTTGCCAAGAAGGGCGGCCTCTCCAATCGCCGTCTCGCGCACGCTCGCCTGCTTGACGATGCTCAGCTCAAGAAGCTCTTCGAAGTGCTGGCCGAGCGCTACGCAAGCCGCAACGGCGGTTACATCCGCGTCATCAAGGCCGGCATCCGCGCCTCGGACGCCGCGTCGATGGCGATCATCGAATTTGTCGACCGCGACGTATCCGCCAAGGGTCAGGATTCCGGTCCGGTCCAGAATGCCGACGAGGACGAACTCGAAGCCGCCTGAGCCTCATTTCCAGAACGAAGAAAGGGCATGCGGCCGGCGTCGCGTGCCCTTTCTTCGTTTTTGACGATCCGGACACCCTTTATCAATCAAGCCGCCCTAGGGTCTCCTCGGAATTGGAGACTGTATGCGTTACGATCTGGACCGCTTGATCAAGGACCATGAGGATATCTGTCGCCTCGCGGAAAGATTGATCGCCGCTGTTGAGGCGTCCCCGCGCGATCTCGACGATATCATCATGCTCAGGACCGAACTCGCGACGGTCCTGCATGCGCATCTGGGCGAGGAAGACAGCTTCCTCTACGAAAAATCGATGCGCGACGATGGCAAGGATTTCGTGGCCGTACTCGACCAGTTTGAAAATGGTTACGCGGCGCTGACCGAGGACTGGCAGCTTTATCGCGAGGAGTGGACCGCGGACGTGATCGCCGATGATATCGACCATTTTTGCGCAACGACACTTGAGATCGTCGCCCGGCTTCAGGCGCGAGTCGCCCACGAAAATGGCCTGCTCTATCCGCTCGCGCTGCAGCAGGGACGCATCAAGCTGCGCGCCTGACGGTTCATCGCGCCGTCAGTCCGTTTGGGGTAAAAGACTCGCCGGACCTGTGAGTCGGGAGTGGTGCGATGGCAATTCTGAACAAAGTCCTGGGTTCTTCGGTCATTGCAGCCATGCTTGCGACATCCGCGACGCCGGCGCTGGCGCGTCCCGGCTATGGCTGGGGCAATCCCTGGGGCGGCTATGGCGGCGGCCGATGGCACCGGCGCCACCATGATGATGATTTTGGCAATGTTCTGCTTGGCGCGGTGATCGCTGGTGGGCTCTTCGCCGCGATTTCAGCGGCCTCCAAGGCCAGGAAGGATCGCGACAACGGCGTCGTTTATGGCGGGGATTCCCCTCGCGTCGAGGCGCGTGACGAGGCGCGTGGCGACAATCAACCTCGCAGCTCGCGCAACTGGTCCGATGCGGAAAATGATGCGGCCAATGTCTGCGCCGACGGTGCCGAGGCGCTTGCTGCCAGACGCGGCTTGGACGCCAGGGTCGACGACATCGATTTCATCGACCGCGACGGCGAGAGCTACCGCGTGGAAGGCCGGATGCAGGGCGGCCGCCCGTTCAACTGCGGCGTCCGCAACGGCGAGCTGACCTATATCCAGTTCGACAGCCGGGTCGCGCTTCGCTGAGTTTGTTGACCGCTGGACAGCTAAGGGCGAGCGCACTATCGGCTGCGCATGACGGCCCAGCACCACGAATCCATCCTGATCGTCGATTTCGGCAGCCAGGTCACCCAGCTCATCGCCCGCCGCGTGCGCGAGGCTGGGGTCTACAGCGAAATCGCTCCTTTCTCGGCAGCGGCAGATGCATTTGAGCGCCTGAAACCCAGGGGCATCATTCTCTCGGGTGGCCCAGCCTCGGTCGCCGATGCGGGAAGCCCGCGCGCGCCAGACCATTTGTTCGAGGCCGGCATTCCGATCCTCGGTATCTGCTACGGCCAGCAGACGATGTGCCAGCAGCTTGGCGGTTCGGTCGTGCCGTCCTCGGACGCGCGGGAATTCGGCCGCGCCTTCATCGAGGTCGGCGCGCGCTCGGCATTGTTCGACGGCCTTTGGAAGGAAGGCGAGCGCCATCAGGTCTGGATGAGCCATGGCGACAAGGTCGACGCGCTGCCGCACGGCTTCAGCCCGATCGCGTGGTCCGAAGGCGCGCCTTATGCGGTGACGTCGGACGAGAAGCGGCGCTTCTACGGCGTGCAGTTCCACCCCGAGGTCGTCCACACGCCCGACGGCGCCAAGCTGATCGCCAATTTCGCCCGCCATGTCTGCGGGCTCGCCGGCGACTGGTCGATGGCCGAATTCCGCGAGACGAAAATCCGCGAGATTCGCCAGCAGGTCGGCTCGGGCAGGGTGATCTGCGGTCTGTCCGGCGGCGTCGATTCCGCCGTCGCGGCGGTGCTGATCTATGAGGCGATCGGCGAGCAGCTTACCTGCGTGTTCGTCGATCATGGCCTGATGCGGATGGGCGAGGCCGATCAGGTCGTCGGCCTGTTCCGCGAGCATTACGGCATCCCGCTCGTCCATGTGAATGCCGAGACGCTGTTCCTGAACGGTCTCAAGGGAATCACTGATCCCGAGGCCAAGCGCAAGTTCATCGGCAAGACCTTCATCGACGTGTTCGAAGATGAAGCCCGCAAGATCGGCGGCGCTGAGTTCCTTGCACAGGGCACGCTTTATCCGGATGTGATCGAGAGCGTCAGCTTCACCGGCGGGCCTTCGGTGACGATCAAGAGCCACCACAATGTCGGCGGCTTGCCCGAGCGTATGAACATGAAGCTCGTCGAGCCACTGCGCGAGCTGTTCAAGGACGAAGTCCGCGCGCTTGGCCGCGAGCTTGGCCTGCCCGATATATTCGTTGGCCGGCATCCGTTCCCCGGCCCCGGTCTTGCGATCCGCATTCCCGGCGAGGTCACCAAGGAACGCTGCGACATCCTGCGCAAGGCCGACGCGATCTATCTCGAGGAGATCCGCAACGCCGGCCTCTACGACGCGATCTGGCAGGCGTTCGCGGTGCTGCTGCCGGTGCGCTCCGTCGGAGTGATGGGCGACGGCCGCACCTACGACAATGTCTGCGCGCTCCGCGCCGTCACCTCGACTGACGGCATGACGGCGGACATCTTTCCCTTCGACCCGCACTTCCTGAGCCGTGTCGCGACGCGGATCGTGAACGAAGTGCAGGGCATCAATCGCGTCACCTACGATTTCACGTCAAAGCCCCCTGGCACGATCGAGTGGGAGTGACGACACCGCGCAACCTCGTGCGGTAACATCACGAAATATGTCCCAATGCGGGACAGTCAGGCAGCTTCGCTCGCTTCGTTGGCCTCGGAGGCGGTCTCCGCGCGGCGCTCCAGCAGCACCTTGAGCATCGCCACGATCGGATCGGCAAAGGTGAGGCCAAGGATGCCGAACAGGGCACCGAACAGCAGCTGCGCCGAAAGCACCAGCGCTGGTGCCAGATCGACCGCGCGCTTGGCCACCATCGGCACGATCAGATAGCCGTCGACCGTCTGGACAATGGCATAGACGCCGATTGCCCAGAGGCCGGTCTCAGTGCCCGCCGAAAAGCCGACGAGGATCGTGAGGATGCCGGAGATGATCGATCCGATATTGGGCAGGAAGGCCAGCAATCCGGTCAGTACGCCGAGCAGTGCGGCCATCGGCACGCCGGCAATGCTCAACAATATCCAGGTGCCGACGCCCTCGACGGCCATGCCGAGCAGCCGCCCGGCCATCAGCCGCCGCATGGTATAGGCCATGCGGTCGGTCGTGACGTAGAAATCCGCCCGCTTCTCGACCGGGAGCATCCAGGCGATGCCGCGTTCGTAAAGGCGCGGATCGATCGCCACGAAGATGCCGATCACGAGGATCATCGCCATGCTCGAGATCGCGCCCAGCGCGGTGCCGACGGCGGATGTCACCTTGCCGATCGACCCCATGATCTGGCGATGAATCTCTTCGGTAGCGTCGCCGGTTGCCAGTCCCATGCTTTGGGCCCAGCCCAGGATGCGGGCCGTCTGCTGCGCCAGCACGACACGCATATTCTCGGCTTCGGCTGCAAACTGGGAGCCGGCGAGGAAGATCGTCCAGACGAGAAACAGCACCGCCAGGACACAGACGATTGCCAGCCGCCAGCCGCGCGCGATTGGCAGCACGCGACCGAGCAGTCGGGTGCCGCCATCGAGCATGGTCGCGAAGACCAGCCCGCCGATAATCAGCAGCAGCGGCTGGGTCAGCAGGGCGGCAAGCACGATTGCCAGCGCAAGGCCGAGCCACACCGCCGCCTTCTGGAATTCGCGGCGGACCAGCGGGTCGTGGAAGTCGGTTGGGCCCGGCGCCTCGACAGCCAAGGGTTCAGGCCCTTTTTCGATCATTGGGCCGAGTCCGGGCGCAGGCTGGTGCCCGCACGGCTGCCGCGCAGCGCGGTGAACCAGCTGATCGGATTCCATATATCTGACGTGCCGTCGAGCGAGAAGGTAATGAACTCGGCGCGGCCGCCGATATTTTCATAGGGCACCGGCCCGTCCAGCCCGTTGGCGGCGGCGGACACGCGGCTGTCGGCCGATTGGTCACGATTGTCCCCCATCAGGAAGACATGGTCGGGCGGGATCACCAGGGGCTCCATCTCGTCGGTTGGATATCCACCCAGATCGAGCGTGTTGAAGCTGACGCCGTTGGGCAGCGTCTCGCGCACCAGCGGTAGTGCGCAATAGATCTTGCCGTCGGCGCCCGTCATGCGACGGCCGGGGAGCTTGTCCTCGTCGCACGGTACGTTGGCGTCGACCGGGATCATGATCGGCGGCTTGAACTCGCGCTTTACTGGCTTGCCGTTGAGGATGACGGTGCCGTTCCGCATCGCGATGGTGTCGCCAGGCAGGCCGATCACGCGCTTGATATAATCCGCCGACTGGTGGAGCGGGGTGACGATCACGATGTCGCCGCGTTCCGGAAGCCGGCCGAGCAGCCGCCCATGGATGAACGGGATCAGGTGGAAGCTGGGCGAAATGTAGCTCCAGCCATAAGGGAATTTGGTTACGACCAGCCGGTCGCCGGTCAGCAGCGTCGGCATCATCGATTCTGACGGGATGTAAAAAGGTTTGGCGATGAAGCTGTGAAAGCCCAGAACGGCCAGAATCAGCCAGAAGATGCCCTTGGCCTCAGCCCACCAGTCAGTCCCTTCCTTAACCTGCTTCTTGGCCGGCGCTGGCTTGGTAGCTGCATCGCTTTGGGGATCGTTCACTAGGCTTCCTTCTCCGTCGCGCGTGCATATAGGATAACGAACGCCTGCGCCCAAGGGTGATCGTCAGTCATCGTCAGATGGACGTCGATCGTGTGGCCCGAAGGGGTCAACGCATCGAGCCGTGCGCGGGCGCCCCCGGTCAGCGCGAGCGTCGGAGCCCCCGAACGCAGATTGACCACTCCAATATCGCGCATGAACACGCCCTGACGAAAGCCGGTGCCGACGGCCTTGGAAAATGCTTCCTTGGCGGCGAAGCGCTTGGCGTAGGTCGCGGCGCGGGTGAGCGTGCGGCGCTCGGCCTTGGCCCGCTCGATATCGGTGAAGACGCGCTGGATGAAGCGGTCGCCAAATCGATCGAGCGATTGCTGGATTCGCTCGATCGAGCAGAGATCGGAGCCGAGCCCGATGATCATGACGAAGCCCGGCACGAAAAAAAGAAGAAGACCCTCATCCCGACCTTCTCCCGCAAGCGGGAGAAGGAGAAGCGTATAAGCCCTCTCCCGCCTGCGGGAGAGGGTTGGGTGAGGGTCTTCTTTTTCTTTTCTTCTCTTCCCTCACCGCGCTGCATCCATCAGCGCGCGCATCTCCCGCACGCTCTCTTCCAGCCCGACGAAGATCGCTTCGCCGATCAGGAAATGGCCGATATTAAGCTCGGCGATCTGCGGGATCGCGGCGATGGGCGTGACATTGTCGTAGGTAAGCCCATGACCGGCATGCGGCTCGATGCCGTTCTTGGCGGCCAGCGCGACGCCGTCGCTGATACGCTTGAGTTCCGCGGTGCGGGCCGCACCCTCGGCATGGGCATAAGCGCCCGTGTGGAATTCGACGACCGGCGCGCCCAACCTCACCGCCGCTTCGATCTGGCGGGGGTCGGCTTCGATGAACAGGCTCACGCGAATGCCGGCAGAACCCAGCGCCTGCACCATTGGCTTCAGATGCTCGAACTGTCCCGCCGCATCCAGCCCGCCCTCGGTCGTTCGCTCCTCGCGCCGCTCGGGGACGATACACGCGGCGTGCGGGCGATGGCGGAGCGCGATCGCCAGCATTTCCTCGGTCGCCGCCATCTCCAGGTTCAGCGGCAGGGCGATCTCGGCCATCAGCCGGTCGATATCGCCGTCAGTGATGTGGCGGCGGTCCTCGCGCAGATGCGCCGTGATGCCGTCCGCGCCAGCATACGCCGCCTGAATCGCCGCGCGCACCGGATCGGGATGCGCCCCACCGCGCGCGTTCCGGATTGTCGCGACATGGTCGATATTGACCCCGAGGCGGAGCGGGCGGGTCACGGCTTGGCGCGGCTACCGGGCTTGATAGCGGGGATCGCCGCCAGCTCGGGCGGGACCTCGTCGGGCTTGTAAGTCGGCACGTCGAGTCGAATCAGCGGGAAGAAGGGCACGCCCAGATCGGCGGCGCCATTTGAGCGATCTATCAACGCAGCCTCGGCGATCACGTCGCCGCCCGCTTCGCGGATCGCCTTCATCGCCTCGCGCGATGAGAGGCCGGTCGTGACTACGTCCTCGACCATCAGGACTTTCGCGCCGGGCTGGAGCGCGAACCCACGGCGCAACTCGAATATGCCCTCGGGACGCTCCACGAAAAGCGCGTCGACATCAAACGCACGTCCCATTTCATGGCCGATGATGATGCCGCCCATCGCCGGGGAAACCACCACCTCGATCGAGTCGCGCACGTCCGCCGGGATGGTCTCCGCCAACGCTTCGGCCAGCCGCGCGGCGCGGCGCGGGTTCATCAGCGCGCGGGCGCATTGCAGGTAGCGGGGGCTGCGCAAACCGGACGAAAGGATGAAGTGACCTTCAAGCAACGCGCCAGCGGCCTGGAACTCGGCCAACACTTCCTGTTCGGTCATTCCTGCCTCATCGCATTGGCTTCGGGGGGTTCGTGCCAATAGGCGCGGCAGGCCTCGCCCGCAATATCCGCTTTTTTGCGTTGCGTCCGCGCTTGAGACGGGGCTAGGGGCCTCCTATAAGGCGCTCGATTTAAGTGGCCCGGCATCGGTAATACCGTCCGAAAGGCGGGTTTTACGGGGGTAAGATGAAGACGTTGAAGACGATGATGATGGCCTTCGCACTCGCGGCGACTCCGGCGATCGCGCAAGAAGCGGCCCCCGTCAGCGCCGCTCCGGCGGTTGCGGCTGCCCCGGCGGCCGCCCCGGCCACTGCGGCACCGGCGTTTGAGCATGCCGCGCCGACTCCGGGCGTCGGCATGCCGGTCGATGGCAGGATCAACATCCAGCCGCAGGTGACGGAGATCGGCAAGGAAGCATTGTGGATGCACGATGTGGTGCTGATGCCGATCATCACCGTCATCACGCTGTTCGTGCTCGCCCTGCTGCTGTGGGTCGTTGCGCGCTATCGCGCCAAGGCGAATCCGGTGCCGTCGCGCACCTCTCACAATACGGTGATCGAGATCGTCTGGACGCTGGTGCCGGTGCTGATCCTGGTCGCCATCGCGGTGCCCTCGATCAGGCTGCTCGCGCATCAGTTCTCGCCGCCCAAGGCCGATCTCACCGTCAAGGTGATCGGCAACCAGTGGTATTGGACCTATCAGTATCCGGACAATGGCGACTTCGAGGTCGTTTCCAACATGCTGAAGGAAAAGCATGAGGTCGCCCCCGGCCAGCGCTTCCGCACCGATGCGGATGGCCCGCGCCTTCTTGCCGCGGACGAGCGTATGGTGGTTCCGGCGGGCGCGACCGTGAAGTTGATCGTCACCGCCGCCGACGTGATCCACAGCTTCGCCGTCCCGGCCTTCTGGTCGAAGATCGACGCGGTTCCCGGCCGTCTCAACGAAACCTGGTTCAAGGTTCCCGCCGACAAGACCGGCGTGTATTTCGGCCAGTGTTCGGAGCTTTGCGGTGCGCGCCACGCCTACATGCCGATCGCGGTCGAGGTCGTGACGCCGGCCCGCTTCGCCGAATGGGTGAAGACGAAGGGCGGCACGATGCCGGGCGAGAACCCGTCGGCCGCCGAGGCGACCCCCGCTCCGACGGCGCCTCCGGCGCCGACTCCCGCCACGGATACGACGACCCCGGGCGCCGCCGCGCCCGCCGCAACCGCTCAAGCCGCCACCGCGCAGAACTGAAAGCCGAGCCATGACCGATACAACCGCTGACGCTGTCCACTTCCAGGCGGATCATGCGCATGGGCATCATCATGATGCCGATCACAAGCCGGCTTTCTTCCAGCGCTGGTTCATGTCCACCAACCACAAGGACATCGGCACGCTCTATCTGATCTTCGCGATCCTGGCGGGCGTGATCGGTGGCGCGATCTCCGGCTTGATGCGCGCCGAGCTGGCGCAGCCCGGCATCCAGTATCTGCAGACCTGGGCGGTGTTCATGGGCGAGAAGCCCGATTTCGACACTGCGCTCCACATGTGGAACGTGCTGATAACCGCGCACGGCCTGATCATGGTGTTCTTCATGGTCATGCCCGCGATCATCGGCGGCTTCGGCAACTGGTTCGTGCCGATCATGATCGGCGCGCCGGACATGGCCTTCCCGCGCATGAACAATATCAGCTTCTGGCTGCTGATCCCCGCGTTCGCTTTGTTGCTCGGCTCGACCTTCGTTTCGGGCGGCACCGGTAACGGCGCGGGCACCGGCTGGACGGTCTATGCCCCGCTTTCGACCAGCGGTTCGCCGGGGCCGGCGGTGGATATGGCGATCCTGTCGCTCCACCTCGCGGGCGCCTCGTCGATCCTTGGCGCGGTCAATTTCATCACCACCATCTTCAACATGCGCGCGCCGGGCATGACCCTGCACAAGATGCCGCTGTTCGTTTGGTCCGTGCTGGTTACCGCCTTCCTGCTGCTTCTGGCGCTTCCGGTGCTCGCGGCGGCAATCACGATGCTGCTGACCGACCGCAACTTCGGCACGGCCTTCTATGACGCGGCCGGCGGCGGCAATCCGATCCTTTATCAGCATCTCTTCTGGTTCTTCGGCCACCCCGAAGTGTACATCATGATCCTGCCGGGCTTCGGCATCGTCAGCCAGATCATATCGACCTTCTCGAAAAAACCGATCTTCGGTTATCTCGGCATGGCCTACGCCATGGTCGCGATCGGCGTGGTCGGCTTCGTCGTGTGGGCGCACCACATGTTCACGACCGGCATGAGCGTGAACACCAAGATGTACTTCACCGCCGCCACGATGGTGATCGCGGTGCCGACCGGCATCAAGATCTTCTCCTGGATCGCGACGATGTGGGGGGGCTCGCTCAGCTTCAAGACGCCGATGCTCTGGTCGCTCGGCTTCATTTTCATGTTCACGGTTGGCGGCGTGACCGGCGTCGTGCTCGCCAATGGCGGCGTCGACGATATCATGCACGACACCTATTATGTGGTCGCGCACTTCCACTATGTGCTGTCGCTGGGCGCGGTTTTCTCGCTGTTCGCGGGCTTCTACTACTGGTTCGCCAAGATGTGGGGCCGCCATTACAACGAATTCCTCGGTCAGCTGCACTTCTGGGTGTTCTTCATCGGCGTGAACCTGCTGTTCTTCCCGATGCACTTCCTTGGTCTGCAAGGCATGCCGCGCCGTTATCCGGACTATCCGGACGCCTTCGAGAAGTTCAACACGCTTGCGACCCACGGCTATGAGATCATGGCCGCGTCGATGGTGATCTTCTTCATCAACGTGTTCTGGTCGCTGTTCGCCGGCAAGAAAGCGGAAGGCAATTATTGGGGCGAGGGTGGAACCACGCTCGAATGGACGCTCTCCAGCCCGCCGCCGTACCATCAGTTCGAGACGCTGCCGAAGATCAGCTGATGTCGGACTCTGTTGCATCGGTAGCCACAGCGGGGACGGCAACGCTCCCCGCCGACTGGCGTGATCTGCTGGCGCTCACCAAGCCCCGGGTGATGACGCTCGTCGTCTTCACCGGGCTGTGCGGGCTGCTCGCGGCGCCGACGCATATCCACCCGGTGCTGGCGTTCACGGCGATCCTGTGCATCGCGCTCGGGGCCGGCGCGGCTGCGGCGCTCAATCAGTGGTATGAGGCCGATATCGACGCCTTGATGGCGCGGACGGCCAATCGCCCGCTGCCGGCCGGACGCATGGACCGGCAATCGGCGCTGCATTTCGGCGTGGGCCTCGGCGCTTTTTCGGTCGTGCTGATGGGGCTTGCGGTCAATGTGGTCGCGGCGGCTGTGCTGGCTGTTTCGATCCTCTTCTATGTGCTGGTCTATACGGTGTGGCTCAAGCGCCGGACGCCGCAAAACATCGTCATTGGAGGCGCGGCGGGAGCGTTCCCGCCGGTGATCGGCTGGGCGGCGGCGACGGGGCGGATCGAGCTGATGCCGCTGTTGCTGTTCGCGCTCATCTTCCTGTGGACGCCGCCGCATTTCTGGGCGCTCTCGCTTTTTATAAAGAGCGACTATGCCAAGGCCGGCGTGCCGATGCTGCCGGTGGTGGCGGGGCTGAAGGTCACGCGCGGGCAGATCCTGCTCTATACCTTTCCGATGGTCGCTGCCGCCGTTGCCCCCTGGCAACTCGGACTGACCGGTGGAGTCTATGGCATGGCGGCGATTGCGTTGTCGGTGCCCTTCGTGGCGCTGGCCGCGCAGATTTCTGTGAGCCGGGAGACCGATCCGGCGCTGATGAAGCCCGAGCGGCGGCTGTTCGCCTATTCGATGTTCTACCTGTTCGCGTTGTTCGCGATGCTGGTCGTCGATCGGTTGATTGCGGCATGACGCCTGTCGAGGAAGCCGAGGTCCGCCGCCGCCAGCGGTCGCGCGCTCTCGTGACCGGGTTGATCCTTGGCGCCCTCGTGATCCTCTTTTATGCCATTTCGATTGCGAAGATGACATGACGACGACCGTGATCGCCCAACGCAACCGTCGGGTCGCGATCGCCGCTGCCGGATTTGCGCTCGCCACGCTCGGACTCGGTTTCGCTAGCGTTCCGCTCTACAGGATCTTTTGCGAATATACCGGCTTCGACGGCACCACCCAGCGCGCTACCGTGGCGGACGCGCCGTTGAAGGCGACGGGAAGGATCATCAATGTTCGTTTCGATGCGAACACCGCCACGATGCTGCCCTGGTCGTTCAAGCCGGAGAAGGAGGTCGCCCGCGTGGCGGTCGGCGCGCGGCAACTCGCCTTCTTCGTTGCGGAAAACAAGGCGAGCTATCCGGTAAAGGGCACCGCGACGTTCAACGTCACGCCGGCCCAGGCCGGTCAATATTTCACCAAGATCCAGTGCTTCTGCTTCACCGAACAGACGTTGAAGCCGGGCGAACGCGTGCGCATGCCCGTGATCTATTATGTCGATCCCAAGCTGCTCGACGATCCCGATGCGCGCGATATCAGCGAAATCACCTTGTCGTACACCTTCTACCCGGTGGATTCCGGGAAGGTGACCGGCTAAGGACCAGCAAATCGACACCAAGGGGCGAGTACATGGCCGGCGCTAAGACCCACGACTACCATATCCTTCCACCCAGCATCTGGCCGTTTATCGGCGCGATGTCGGCGTTGATCATGGCGTCAGGCGCGATCATGTGGATGCATTCGGTCGCCCATGGCGGCTGGGTCTTCATCCTCGGCACGCTCGGCGTCCTGTTCACGATGTTCAGCTGGTGGTCGGACGTGATCAAGGAGGCTCATGCTGGCGATCACACGCCAGTCGTGTCGCTCCATCTGCGCTACGGCATGATCCTGTTCATCGCCTCCGAAGTCATGTTCTTCGTTGGCTGGTTCTGGGCCTATTTCGACTTTGCACTGTTTCCCGCGCCGATCGAAGTCGTCGACGGCGCGACGTCGGTGATCGCCGGCGCGACCAGCATTACCCAAGGTACTGGCGTCTGGCCGCCCAAGGGTGTGGAGGTGTTCGACGCCTTCTCGCTGCCCCTGCTCAACACGCTGATCCTGCTCTGCTCGGGCACGACGGTCACCTGGGCGCACCATTCGCTGCTCCATGGCGACCGCAAGGGGTTGATCACCGGCCTCTGGCTGACGATCCTGCTCGGCCTGCTCTTCTCTGCGGTTCAGGCTTACGAGTATGCGCACGCTCCGTTCGCCTTCAAGGGGCTGAACTATGGCGCGGCATTCTATATGGCGACGGGTTTCCATGGCTTCCATGTGATCGTCGGCACGATCTTCCTGATCGTTTGCCTTGCCCGCGCCTATAAGGGGCACTTCACCCCGAAGCAGCATTTCGGCTTCGAAGCGGCCGCCTGGTACTGGCACTTCGTCGACGTGGTGTGGCTGTTCCTGTTCGTCTCGATCTACGTCTGGGGCGGCTGGGGCGCGCCGGTCCACGGCTGAACCGACCAATAATGACATGACGCCGCCGACTCCTCTCGCTGCGGGGATCGGCGGCCTCTGCCCCCGCTGCGGGGCGAGGACGCTTTTTCAGGGATTGCTCGGCTTCGCGCCGCGCTGCCGCGCCTGCGGGCTCGATTACAGCTCGTTCAATGTTGGCGACGGGCCAGCGGCGTTCCTGATCCTGCTGGTAGGCACATTGATCGTCGGGCTGGCTCTATGGCTTGAGCTCGCCGTCGAACCGCCCTTCTGGGTGCATCTGCTGCTTTGGCCGCTCCTCACGCTGCTGCTGGTGGTCGGATCGCTGCGGGTAGGGAAGGGCATGCTGCTCACCCTGGAATATCGCAACGCCGCGCGCGAAGGCCGGATCGCTTCGCCGGATAACAAGTGAAGCGGCTCCCCATCCTGCCGACGCTGATCGTCGCGGCCGCCGTTGTCACGATGATCTGCCTCGGCTTCTGGCAACTCAGCCGGGCGCAGTGGAAGGACTCGCTCCTCGCGCGTTATGAGGAAAACCGTCACCTGCCGCCGATTGCGTTTCCGAAGACTGCAACGCATGCCAACGAACGGCTGCTGTTCAGGCGGGCGATTGGCGAATGCCTTCAGACAGTAGGCTGGAGCGCGCGGTCCGGGCGCAATCGTGCCGGCGAACCGGGCTGGCGCCATATCGCGCTCTGCCGCAACGGCGCGGGACGGCGGGATATCGCCGTGGATTTCGGCTGGTCCAACAACGGCGACGCGCCATCCAATTACCGCGCGGGCACGGTAACCGGGACGATCGGCCCCGATCGGGATCACATCCTGTTGCTGGTTTCGGACCGGCCAGCGCCGGGGCTGCAGGCGAGCGCCGTGCCTTCGTTCGATGATATTCCGAACAACCACCGCGCCTATGCGGTACAATGGTTCTTCTTCGCGGCGATGGCGGTCGTGATCTATGTCCTCGCCCTGCGCCGTCGCCGTCCCGCCGGCGGACAATGATCTTCCGCGCGCTGGCCTGGGCGGCATTGCTGCTGCTCGCCAAACCCGCCGCCGCCCAGCTCGACACTGTTCGTATCGCAAACGCCATGGCCAGGGTCGCCGACTGGCAACTGACGCATTTGAGGCAACCACCCGCGGCGGTGCTCTCCGATCCGCACGGCTGGAGCGAGGCGGTGTTCTGGCTCGGTCTCACCGCACTGGCCGAGCGGCAGCCGCAATATCGCGATCGGATGATGACTCTGGGGATCGATCTGCATTGGCAGCTCGGCAAGCGGCTTGAACATGCCGACGATCATCTGATCGGGCAGGTGTGGCTCTGGGCGGCGGAGCATGGTGCGGGCCCGGACGTGCTCCAGCCGATGCGCGCACGGCTCGATACGCTGGTGACACAACAGGCGTCAGCAAAACCGGCCACGTACGTCGTTCGTTTCCCCAAATGCGCGATCAGGCTGTGCTGGTGCGACGCGCTGTTCATGTCGCCGCCGACGCTGCTCGGGCTTTCCCGCGCGACCGGGGACGCGCGCTACGCCGATCTGGCGCTTGCGGAGGTCGATCAGGCGATTGCCCTCCTGTATGATCCCGAACAGCGGCTCTTCCACCGCGACGACCGCTTCATCGGCCAGCGCGACGACAGGGGGCGGCGGATATTCTGGAGCCGGGGCAATGGCTGGGTGCTGGCCGGGCTCGCCAACATGCTGGCGGCAATGGATCGCGTCGATCCGCGCGCCGCCCGCTACATCGCGCTGTTCAGGGATATGGCCGATCGGGTGAAGGATCTGCAGCGCGAGGACGGAACATGGTCCTCCTCGCTGCTCGATCCGGACCAGCCGCCCGAGACCAGCGGCACCGGCCTGTTCGTCTTCGCTCTGGCGTGGGGCGTAAATGCCGGGCTGCTCGATCGCGACCGCTTACTCCCCACCATCGAACGGGGCTGGGCGGCCCTCGATCGTGCGGTCACGCCTGAAGGCGCGCTGGGCGGAGCGCAGCCGATCAGCGACCGGCCGGGCGCGGCCACCCCCACTGACAGCCAGCCTTATGGCGCGGGCGCGTTCCTGCTGGCGGGTAACCAGATGCTGGCCTTGAGCGATCCGACATTGCGGCGGCGTTGATAGGCGTCTAAGCCCCGCCGGTTATGCGCTATATCAGTACCCGGGGCGCGGCCCCCCCATTGTCGTTCGAAGAAGTGACGCTGACGGGCCTTGCGTCCGATGGCGGCCTCTATGTGCCCGAAAGCTGGCCCGTTTTTTCGACGCAGGAGATCGAGGCGCTGCGTGGCCTCTCCTATGTCGAGACCGCTGTCACGGTAATGCGCCCGTTCGTGGCGGGGTCGCTGGACGAAGCCGAACTGCGCCAGCTCTGCGAAACCGCCTATGGCCGGTTCGATCATGCGGCGGTGACGCCGCTGGTCCAGCTCGATCACCGCCATTGGCTGCTCGAGCTGTTCCACGGCCCGACGCTGGCCTTCAAGGACGTTGCGCTGCAACTGCTCGGCCTGCTGTTCGAGAAATTCCTGGCGACCCGCAACACCCATATCACCGTGGTCGGCGCCACCTCCGGCGACACCGGCTCAGCGGCCATCGACGCGCTGGCAGGCCGCGCCAAGGTCGATATCTTCATGCTGCACCCCAAGGGCCGCGTATCCGAGGTCCAGCGCCGCCAGATGACGACGGTGCTCGCCCCCAACGTACACAATATCGCGATCGAAGGCAGCTTCGATGACGCGCAGGCGATGGTGAAGGCGATGTTCGGGCATCAGGCCTTCGCCGGGCGCTTCACACTTTCGGCGGTCAATTCGATCAACTGGGCGCGGCTGATGGCCCAGATCGTCTATTATTTCTACGCCGCCGTTCGCCTCGGCGCGCCGGCCCGGCCTGTCGCTTTCTCAGTGCCGACCGGCAATTTCGGCGACGTGTTCGCTGGCTATGCGGCGGCGAAGATGGGCCTGCCCGTCGCGAAGCTGATCGTCGCGACCAATGTCAACGACATCCTCCACCGCGCGCTGAGCAGCGGCGACTATTCGGTCGGCACGGTGACGCCCACCGCCGCGCCATCGATGGACATTCAGGTCAGCTCCAATTTCGAGCGGCTGCTGTTCGATCTGCACGGCCGTGACGGAACGGCGCTGGCCGCGACGATGCAGGGTTTCGAGGCAAGCAAGCGGCTGGCGATCCCGGCGGCGATGCGCGAGGAAGCGGCTGCGCTGTTCAGCAGCGCCCGCATCGACGCCGACGAAATGGGCATTGCCATGCGCTGGGCCTTCGAGCGGACCGCGCAGGTGATCGATCCGCACACCGCCATCGGTCTCGCCGCCGCGCGCGTAAGCGACCTCCCGTCCGACGTACCGCTGGTGACACTGGCGACGGCGCACCCGGCCAAGTTCCGCGACGCGGTCGAACGCGCGATCGGGCAGCGCCCGGCCCAGCCCAACCGCATCTCCACGCTGTTCGAGCGGACCGAGCGCTATGACGTGCTCCCAGCCACGCTCAGCGCGGTCGAGGATTTCATCGCCGCCCGTGCGCAGGAAATGGCGTGACCTCCAAGATCCACCGTCTTTCCAACGGCCTCACCATCGCCGTCGAGCCCATGCCGGGCGTCGAGACGCTGGCGGTCGGGCTGTATGTCGATGCTGGCTCGCGCTCCGAGCCCGTTGGCCTGTCCGGCCTCGCCCACATGCTCGAACATATGGTGTTCAAGGGCGCGGGATCGCGCGACGCCCGCGCCATCGCCGAGGCGATCGAGGACAAGGGCGGCTCGATCAACGCCTGGACGGCGCGCGACCACACCGTCTTCCACACCCGCATGCTTGGCGGCGATCTCGCACTTGGGCTCGATCTGATCGCCGATCTGGTCCGCGATCCGCATCTGAAGGCCGATGAGCTTGAGCGCGAGAAGGACGTCGTCCTCTCCGAGCTTGGCGAGGCGCGCGACACGCCCGACGATATCATCTTCGATCATCTGAGCGCCGCCGCCTTTGCCGATCAGCCGATGGGCCTGCCGGTGCTGGGCGACGAATCCAGCATCGCCGCGATCGACAGCACCGCGCTCCGCCGCTGGATCGACGAACAATATCGTCCCGACCGGCTTGTCATCGCCGCCGCCGGCAAGGTCGACGAAGATGAATTGCTGAAGATCGCCGAACAGCGTTTCGGCGATCTGTCGGCCGATCCCGCGCCCGGCTACACGCCGGCCACCTTCACCAGCGGCACGCGCCACGATCGCCGCAATTTCGACCAGCTCCACCTCAGCTTCGCCTTTCCGGCCCCCGCCTATCGCGAGGATGGGCTGCACGCGATGGCGCTCTGGGCCTCGGCGGTGGGCGGCGGCATGTCCTCGCGCCTGTTCCAGGAACTGCGGGAGGAACGCGGTCTCGCCTACAGCATCTACAGCTGGGCGCAGGCGTTCGGCGACACCGGCATGTTCGGCGTCTATTGCGCCGCCCAGCAGGACAAGGGCGCGGAAGCCTTCGCGCTGGCCCGGGACGTCCTCGCCCGCGCGGCCGAGGAACTGGACGAAGTCGAACTGGCGCGGGCAAAGGCGCAGGCCAAGGCCGGGCTCCTCATGGGCCTCGAATCGGTGGCGACCCGTTGCGACTATCTCGCCCGTCAGGTCCAGATCCACGGCCGCATCGTGCCGCCCTCTGAAACCGTCGCGCTGATCGACGCGGTGACGGTGCAGGACGCCCGCGTGGCGGGGCAAAAGGCACTCTCCGGCCCGATGGCGGTCGCCAGCGTCGGCGGCAAACTTGCCCGCGTCGCCTAAATCCTCCCCGGCACGGGGAGGGGGACCATGCGTAGCATGGTGGAGGGGGCGCGAGGCAAGCGCTCCCCTCAACATATCGATGCATCAAGCCGCCACCCCCCTCCACCACCCTTCGGGCGGTCCCCCTCCCCGTGCCGGGGAGGATCTGTGAACCTCCAAACCCTGATCGCCGAACCCTGGCCCGATTACGGCCTCGTCGATTCCGGCCATGGCCGAAAGCTCGAACGCTACGGCCGCTTCCGCTTCATCCGCCCGGAGCCGCAGGCGATGTGGGCGCCCGCATCGGACTATTGGGACGCCGACGGCGAATTCGTCGCCGCGTCGGACGAGGATGGCGGCGGCCGCTGGCAGCTCAGCCGCGATGTCCCGCGCGGCGGCTGGCACCAGACCTGGGAGGATGTCCGCTTCACCGCGCTCTGCACGCCTTTCCGCCATCTCGGCTTCTTCCCGGACATGGCCCCGCAATGGGCGTGGATGCGCGATCGGGTGGCGCCGGAGGACGAGGTGCTGAACCTGTTCGGCTATACCGGCGTCGGCACGCTGGCGCTGGCGGCGAAGGGCGCGCGGATGGTGCATGTCGATGCGTCGAAGAAATCGGTCGACGCGGGCCGCGCCAACGCCCTGCTCGCCGACATGGCGGACCGGCCGATCCGCTGGCTGGTCGACGACGCCGCCAAATTCACCGCGCGTGAGGTGCGGCGCGGGCGGCGCTACGACGGCATATTCCTCGATCCCCCCAAATTCGGCCGCGGCCCGGATGGCGAGGTCTGGCGGCTGGAGGAACATCTCCCCAACCTGATCGCTGATTGCCGCAGACTGCTCGACGAGAAATCGAAATTCCTCGTCCTGACCGTCTACGCCGTCCGCCTGTCAGCCCTCGCCCTCGCGGAGCTGCTGGCACAGGCGACCGAAGGGCTCGGCGGCACCATCGAGGCCGGCGAAATGGCGGTGCGCGAGGAGACGAGGGGCCTGCTCCTCCCAACAGCAATCTTCGCGCGGTGGAGCCGAACCTAACCCATACCCCAACCGTCGCCCCAGCAAAGGCTGGGGTCTATGTCTCTCACCAATCGAGATGTGGTGAGGAGGCAACAGCCATGGATGCCAGCCTCCGCTGGCATGACGGTTGGGGGTGGATTGCTCACATTCGACGGCGCTATAGTTTTCCGATGGAACCTGTAAGAGAACATGCTGATGGACATCGAGCAACTCGTTGGTGAGCTGAAAGCTCAAAAGATCGACCCGACATCGTATTATATTTATGGAACGGGCGATCCTCGATCAGATGCTTTCTATGTCATTCGTTATTGCCGAGCAGGAGTTCTCGGAAATCCTAATTACTGGACCACCTATTTTTTCGAGCGGGGTTCCGAGACAAACCTCCGGAAATTTTATTCCGAAGACGAAGCCTGTCGGTCATTTCTTGAACAATTGACCGGATCAAAGTCGCAGAATTTAGGCGACTGACGTTTGCAAGTGGCTCGGAAGCAGTCGCCCCAAAAACCATTTTCCTACACGCCCGAAATTTGCCACCATCTCCAAATGGTGTTGGATTCGCTCTACTCCACTTCCCCTCGTCTTCCCGACACGCTCCGCCCAGGTTCAGATAGTGCAGGAAGGGGAGGAAGGAGCAGGAATGTGTAGTGCTTCCGAAAAACTTCCTGAACTTTCTACTCCCGAACCAATGCGTAGGCGTGAACTTAGTGTGACTTTCTGAACGGCCTTGCCGCTCAATCCCGCAGTGCCCGCAACGTCGCCCCTGCCACAAATGGCGCACCGGCGACCAGCAGCAGCGATGTCGCCGCCAGCAGCTTGACCGCGCCCATCCCGCCCGGTGCTAGGCTGCCGGCGGCGAAGATCAGGAGGGGGATGGCGAGGGGGAGCATCAGCAGGCCGGCGAGGGCGCCCGCGCCGCGCAGGCCGGCGGTGAGGCAGGCGGTTGCGAAGGCGAGGGCGGCGAGCCCCGGCGTGCCGATCGCGAGGCCGATCTCGATGCGCTGAATCACCGCGCCGTCCAGCCGGAGCAGGGCAGCAGCGGGGAGGGCGGCGATCATCAGGGGCGGGCCGAAGCTCAGCCAGTGGGCGAGGATCTTCGCGGCGGCGACGGATTCGTCGGGAACCCCGCGCACCGCATATTGATCGAGCATGCCGCCTTCGAGATCGGGCGCGATCAGCCGGTCGATCGGCAGCAGCGCCGCCAGCAGCGCCGCGACCCACAGCAGCCCGCCGCCGGTGCGCCTGAGCAGCGCCGCGTCCGGGCCGACCGCGAAGGGATAGAGCGTCGCCACCAGCAGGAAGAAGACGACCGGCAGCAGCGCGCCGCTGCGAAAGGCAATGCCGAGGTCGCGGCGGACGATCGCGGCGAACGCGCTCACCGGCTCAACTCCAGCGCCAGTGCGCCGACCAGCCCGAGCGGCTGGTGCGAGGCGACCATGACGATGCCGCCCCGCGCGCGGTGGCCGGCGATGATCGCGTCGAGTAGCCCCATCGTCACAGTGTCGAGGCCGTTGCCGGGCTCGTCGAGCAGCCAGATCGGCGCGCCGCTCAGCAGCACCCGCGCCAGCCCCGCGCGACGCCGCTGCCCGGTCGAGAGCATCCGCACCGGCACATAAGCGAGATCGGCGATGCCGAGCGCGGCCATGGCGTCCTCGGTGGCGCGCAGATCGATGCCGTCGATCCCGGCCCAGTAGGCGAGCGCATGTGCGAGCGTCTGCTGGGGATCGAGCGCGGCCTGTTCGCCGAGCCAGGCGATCGCGGCGCTGCGCTCGATCCGACCGGTCGCGGGGCGGAGCAGACCGGCGGCGAGGCGGAGCAGGCTCGATTTGCCCGCGCCGTTCGGGCCAGTGACGAGCGCCGCGCCGCCCGGCTCCAGCACGAAGCTCATATCCTCGAACAGCAGCCGGTCGCCGCGCAGGCAGGCGACGCGCTCGAAGGCGATCCGGGCCGGGATCATCCGGCGGCGGCCTCCAGCGCGTCCATGTCCGCGTCGCTCAGCCCGAAATGGTGGCCGACCTCATGGATCACGACATGGGCGATCAGCGCGTCGAGCGCGACCCCGGTCTCGACCCATTCGTCCAGAAGGGGCCGGCGGTAGAGATGGATCATGTCCGGCATCGCGCCCGAATCCGACACCGATTTGCCGCCGATCGGGCGGCCTGTGTAGAGGCCGGTCAGCTCGAACGGGTCCTCGATCTGAAGCTCGGCGAGCACATCCTCCTCGGCGAAATCCTCGACGCGCAGGATGACGTCGTCGAGATGCGCGGTGAAGGCTTCCGGCAGGCGCGCAATCACGTCACGCGCAAGCAGCTCGATCGTCTGGGCATCCGGGGCGAGCAGGGGCGGTTCGGCCATCGTGGCGTCATAGAGACTGCGGCGTCCCTAAAAAGCAACCGTCATTCCATTGGATCCTGTTCTCCGGCGAAGGCCGGAGTGCAGTTGGGAAGGCGGAGAGGGGCTTGGAATGCGGCCAATGGCTCACAACTGGACCCCGGCCTTCGCCGGGGTACGTCGGCATCACAATGTGAAGTGCGCGCTGATCCGGAAATCCCGGCCGGCAAGCGGCGCGTAATCCTTGAGGAAGCTGGCGTGGCGGCGGGCGTTCACGTCAAAGATGTTGTTGGCCGAAAGCGAGAAGCTGACCGGGCTGCCTTCACCCCATGGCCGGAAATTGGCCGAGGCGTTGACCAGGGTAAAGCCGCTGGTCGGCGTCTCGAAGGTGGTGATCCGGGTCTGCTTGTCGGTCCATTCGACCTCGACGCGCCCGTCGACCAGCGGACTCGCCGCCTCAATCCCGCCGAGCAGGCGGAGCGGCGGGATGCGCGGGGCGGGGCCGCTGCCGACGATGGTCGCACGGACATAATCGGCGAGACCATCGGCGCGCAGCTCGACATCGGCCAGTTTCGCCAGCGTCAGCGATCCTTGCAGTTCGAAGCCATAATAGCGCGCCTTGGCCTGGAAGGCTTGGAAGACAGGCAGGCCGTCCTCAAGGTCGCCAATGGCGGCGTCATAGATGAAGTTGTCGAACCAGTTGTGATAGACCGAGGCTTCGATCGTGTAGCCCGGCCCCTTGCCGTGCAGGATCGCCTCGACACCCCAGCTCCTCTCCGGACGGAAATCGGGATTGCCGATTTCGAAGGCTTCGGTGCCGGCGTGCGGACCGTTGGCGAACAGTTCTTCGGCAGACGGCGCGCGGACGGTGCGCGACAGGTTCATGCCCAGCCGCCAGTCCGGCGCCAGCGCATAGGACGCGCCGGCGGATGCGGAGAACGTATCGAAGCTGCGGCTGCCCGCAAAGAACTGCGGCTGGTCGATCGTCGGGCTGGCGGTATGGCGGCTATGCTCGTACCGCGCGCCCGCCTCCGCCTTGATCGCGCCGAGATCGAGTTGCTGAAGGGTGAAGAAGCCGATCTGCTGGCTGCTATTCTTGGGCAGGAAGGCTTCCTCGCCGATCACGTTGAAGTCGCGGGAGAAATACTGGACGCCACTCGCACCTTTCCATGCGCCCCGCTGGGTCTGGGTCAGTTCGACCCGGCCTTCGAGGCCCTTGTTGTAGAAAGCCGTGCCGACCTCGCCATCCTCCTCAAGCTCGAAATGCCGGTATTTGGCATAAGCGAAGCGGCCCCGGATCGCTTCGAGGAAGCCGCCGCCGGTCTGCACCTCGGCGCGCGCATCAATGCGGTCCTGCTTGAGGTCGAGGCGCGGGCCTTCCTGCTCCTGTCCGGGAGCGGTGGCATAGCGGACGGGCACGCCATAGAGGCTGTCATAATGGCTATAGGAGACCCCGAGCGATCCGGTGTCGGTGATCAATGCCGCACCGACGCCTGCCGTCCAGGTCTCGGCGGCGCTGTTGGGCAAGCGGTTCTTAAGCGCGGCGTTCCCAGCGAAATCGATGGGATCGTCCGGATCGGCAGGAAGTTGGCTCGATGCGGTGGCTTGGTCCCGTAAAGCCCTGGTCAGGACGTGGCCGCCAATCCGCAGGTCATCTGTCTTGAGATAGCTGCCATCGGCGTGAACCACGAATTGCTGGCCGATCGGCACATCCACCGCCGCCGCCCCGTTGCGCTCGCTGGCGGCCGAACCGTAACCGGCCTGTCCAGCGATATGGATGGGCTCATCAGGCACGCGGCGAGGAATACGCTTGTCGAGCACATTGACCACGCCGCCAATCGCCGAGGAGCCGTAAAGCAGGGCGGAAGGGCCGCGCAGCACCTCGATGCGGTCGGCGAGCAGCGGATTGATCGCGACGGCATGGTCGACGCTGGTGTTCGAAACGTCGATCGATCCGATGCCGTCGGTCAACACGCGCACGCGCTCGCCCTGAAGGCCGCGCAGGACGGGTCGCGATGCATTGGGACCGAAGGAGGTTGCCGACACGCCGGGAGTGTGATCGAGCGTCTCTCCGACCGTCGGACGGATCGCCTGCGCCAGATCGGCGCCCTGCAGGATCGAGGTGCCGGACAGGAGATCAGTGCGGGCACGCGCGAACGGGGCGGTCACGATGATGTCGCGCGAGGGGGCCGCGTGATAGTCGGCCTGCGCTTTGTTGGCGTCCTGGGCGTAAAGCGGTGCGTGAAACGCGGTCACCGCAACGAATATGGGCGCGATTCGATACGGAGCAAAACGGCGTGGCATGAGATAACATCTCCTTCAATGCCGGCGTCTTAGTAACGATATAATATTACATCAAGACCATTTATTTGCTCTGGATCAATTGCAGCGCCACACGATTGGCAAATGCTAAGTGACTGGAACCTCCGGGGTTCCTCCGCGTTGTGGACGGCTTACTTACATCAGTGTTGCAATTGGACAACACGCCTTCGAAATCAACGCTGGCATATTAACCTCCGCTTTACGGCGGTGATTAGGTGCATCAAACTTACTGACATTGGTGAAGGTAGAACGGGTGTTTCTGCCTATACCTCAATATATCCAGAAAAGGGACTGGAGCATGCACCTTCCACAAAACGTCAAGTTGGGGCTGCGCTGTGGCGCAGCCGTCACCGCGTTGAGCATCAGCGTCGTAGCCTTCCCCGCATGGGCGCAAGACGAAGCAGGCCCCTCCATCGCGCCGGCTGCGGCCTCGTCCGCCGATACCGGGGGCATTGCAGACGATAATGTCATTATCGTCACTGGCTCGCGCATCCCGCAGCCCAACCTCGAATCAGTCGCGCCCGTGACGGTGATTTCCAGTCAGGAACTCAAACTTCAGGGTACGACTAAAGTCGAAGATATCCTGAACTCGCTGCCCTCAGTCTTTGCCAGTCAGGCTTCGACGCTTTCGAACGGCGCCGACGGCACCGCGTCGATCGATCTTCGCGGCCTTGGCACCAGCCGCACGCTCAGCCTCGTCAATGGCCGCCGCCTGCTGCCGGGCGATCCGAGCCCGACCAGCGGTTCGGCCGCCGACGTCAACATGATCCCTGCCGCGCTCGTGAAGAATGTGCAGGTTCTCACCGGCGGTGCCTCCACGACCTACGGCGCCGATGCGGTGGCCGGCGTCGTGAACTTCATCCTCGACACGGATTTCGAGGGGATCCGGCTGGACGGGCAGTACAGCCTGTATCAGCACAACAACCGCAACAAGTTGATGCCGCCGCTGCTGGATGCGCGCGCTGATGCAGGACTGGCGGGCTATGGATATCCAAAGGGCAGTGTCGCTGACGGCGGCACAGTCGACCTGACCCTGTCGATGGGCACCAAGTTCGGCGAGGATCGCGGCCATGTCATGGCTTATGTCGGGTATCGCAAGGCCAATCCTATCCTGCAGGGCCGGCGCGATTACAGCGCATGCGTATTGCAGAACAGCGCATCGACCGAGGCACCGCAATGCGGTGGTTCGGCGACATCCGAAAACGGTAACGTCTTCCTGTTCGATCCTAACGTCAACGATGCATCGTCTACGGTTTACACGTTCGGGCCGGGCGGCGGTTTCGAAAATGGTTTGACCCGTTACAATTTCGGTCCCTCAAACCATTATCAACGGCCTGACCGCCGTTATACGGCAGGTGTCTTCGCCAATTACGAAGTTAGCGATTCGATCCAGCCGTACATGGAGTTCATGTTCATGGACGATCGCACGGTTGCCCAGATCGCCCCGTCGGGCGACTTCGGCAACACGCTGACCGTGAACTGCGACAATCCGCTGCTTTCGGCTGCCCAGTCGGCCGTCGTCTGCGCGGCGCCTAACCTCATCAATGGCTTCCTGGGCACGTTCCCTCTCGCGCAGGCCGCACCCTACAACCCCAACCCGGGCAACGCGCCGGTCAATTTCTTCGATGCGTTCGGCACCACCTATAATCAGGGCTTCTTCCAGCTTCTGCGCCGTAACGTCGAAGGCGGCCCCCGTAAGAGCGATCTCCAGCACACAAACTATCGCGCCGTCATCGGTTCGAAGGGCAAGCTGGGCGAGGTCTGGTCCTACGACGCTTATTATCAATATGCGCGCAGCAACTATACACAGGTCTACAGCAACGAATTCTCCGTTGCCCGCCTGAACCGCGCGCTTAACGTGATCAACGATCCGCGTGCCGGCAGCGCTACCTTCGGTCAGCCGATCTGCCGCTCGGTGCTCGACGGCAGCGATCCCGCCTGCGTGCCCTACAATGTGTTCAACGGCCAGGGCGGCGCCAGCCAGGCTTCGGTGGACTATTTGTCGGCCACCGGCTTCCAGAAAGGCTATACCTCCGAACAGGTCCTCAGCGGATCGGTGACCGGTCTGCTCGGCCAATATGGCTTGAAGACTCCCTGGTCGGACGATGGCGTCAGCGTCAACATCGGCGCGGAGCATCGCAAGGAAAAGCTCAGTCTCAACACCGACAATGCATTTCAGACCGGTGATCTGACAGGCCAGGGCGGTGCGACGCTGCCATTGTCGGGCGGTTTTGACGTGACGGAAATCTTCGCTGAAACCAATGTGCCGATCGTGCGCGACGGTTTCCTTTATGACCTATCGTTCGATGCTGCGTTCCGGAAATCCTGGTACAAGAAGAGCAACGGCGGAAAATATAATACTGACACCTACAAGCTCGGCGTGAACTTCGCGCCGGTTCGGGACATCCGTTTGCGCGGCGCGTATAACCGGGCCGTTCGCGCGCCGAACATCCAGGAGCTGTTCGCGACGCCGACGGTGGCGCTCAACGGTTCGTCCGACCCCTGCGCCGGGATCACGATCGAAGCGGATGATTATGGCTGTATCGCCCAGGGCCTGATCGTCGGGTCGGGCACGGCTGCCAATCCGGCTGGCCAGTATAACGGTCTGATCGGCGGCAATGTCGATCTGCAGCCCGAAAAGGCGACGACAAAGACCTTTGGCGTGGTCATCCAGCCAAGCTTCATCCGCCGTCTGGCGATCACGGTCGACTATTTCGACATCAAGGTCGATAACGCGATCCGGTCGTTCGGCCAGGACTCGACGCTGGCGGACTGCACCGATAACGCGACGGCAACCTTTACGCCCGACTCCTGCGCCCTGATTAATCGCGATGCGGCCGGATCGCTCTGGCTCACCCCGGGCGGCTTCGTGACCGATCTGCCGAGCAATGTCGGCAAGCTGCGCACCAAGGGCATCGAGTTCAACGCCAGCTATCAGCAGCCGCTGGGTTCCATGGGCAACCTGTCGTTCAGCCTGATCGGAACGTACCTCGATAGCTACAAGGTCGATAACGGTCTGACTGCTCCCTATGATTGCGCGGGCTATTACGGACCGACATGCAGCATCGGTGGCACCGTCGACGCGGGCGCGCCTTTGCCCAAGTGGCGGCACAAGCTGCGGACGACGTGGCAGACTCCGGTCGGCATCGGCATCTCGCTGCAATGGCGCTATATTGGCAAGGTCAAATCGGAGTTCGATAGCCCCGACGCGTCTCTCGCCAGCGAAACCGTATATGAGCAAGGTCGGCGAATTGGCCCGCAGAGCTACTTCGACCTCGCCTCCACGTTTGACATCGGCGACAGCTATATCTTCCGTCTCGGTGTCAACAACATTCTCGACAAACAGCCGCCGCTGGTCACTTCGGGCAGCCCCGATGGCAATATGTGCCCAACGGGACCATGCAACGGCAACACCTACCCGGCGACCTACGACGCGCTGGGCCGGTACATCTACGCTGGTGTGACCCTCAAATTCTGAGGCACATTGATTGCACTGGAAGGGGCGGCGGGAGCGATCTCGCCGCCCTCTTTTTGTACCCTCGACATTGCCAAATCCCTTTAGAGACGATCAAACATATCCATGAGCCTTGATCTAGAGACGCAGGCAGCGCTTCAACGGGCGATGCGCGCTGCGCAGAGCGGCGACATGAAGGGTGCGCAGGCTATCGCCGAAACGGCGCTGGCGGACGGCGGCGATGTGGTCGCCCTCAATGCCTTTCTCGGGATGGTGCATGCGCGGGCTGGCCGAAAGGAAGCCGCCGCCGCGCATCTCCAGCGGGCGCATCATGAGCGTCCGTCGGATGTTACCATCGCATGCAATCTGATCTCCGTCCTGATCGAACTGAACGATCATGCCTCGGCGCTCGATGTCGCGACTGCGGAGCTGGCCTTTTCCGATCCCAGCCTGCGGGTGGCGCGCTATCGGGGTTTTCTTGCCCAATCGCTTGAGCGGTTCGACGAGGCGGCTGAGGCATATGAATTCGTCGTCGCGCGCGCTGCTGATGATTTTGAAAGCTGGAACAATCTTGGCAACGCGCGGTCCGCGCTGGGCGATCTGGAAGGAAGCGTCGCCGCGCTTGAACGGGCCGTGGCGCTCGATCCGAACGCACCGCCCGCCCGCATCAATCTCGCCACCGCATTGCGGGCCGCAGGCAGGAACGGGGAGTCGGAACAGGTCCTGCGCAAGGCGATGGCGGATTTCCCTGCCGACGCGCATGCCCCGCACGAACTCTACGTCCAGCTGAAACTGGAGATGCGCAGCGAAGAGGCGCTCCCCGCGATACAGGAAGCGGCCAGACGGGACCCGGACAATGCCAGTCTTCAGCTCAAGCTCGGGATCGAAAGCGGTCTGGCGCGCCTGTTGCCGCAGGCGGAGGCGGCCTATCGCCGCGCGATCGCGATCGAGCCGACGCTGACCGACGCTTATCTCGGGCTCATCATCCAATATGAGCACAGCAATCGCGAAGAGGAGTTCACGCCCCTCATCGCACTGGGGGAGGCTAATGGGCTTGAAGAGGGCGCGCTGGCATTCATGCGCGCGATGGAGCATCGCCGCACTGGCCGTTTCGAGGAGGCGCTGGCGCTGTTGGCGCAGGTGCCGGACACGGTCGATCCAGAGCGGACGATGCATCTGCGCGGCACCCTGCTGGATCGGCTCAACCGTCCCGCCGAGGCGTTCGCAGCATTTTCGGCGACCAACGCGCTGCACACAAAGTCCTCGTCTGATCCATTGGGCCGGGCGGCTGCCTTTCGGGAAGAATTGCGGACCGATCAAACGATGATGACGCCGGCATGGGTGGCGGGCTGGTCTGGTACGATCTCCGCGCCGGAGCGCCCCGACCCGGTCTTTCTCGTCGGCTTCCCGCGATCGGGCACGACGCTTCTGGATACGATTCTGATGGGGCATCCCGATACGATCGTGATGGAGGAACAGCCCCCTCTCAACATTGTCGACAGGAAACTGGGTGGCCTCAAGGCGCTTGGCGCAATGGACGAGGCCGCGTTGGGCGCCGCGAGGGACCATTATTACCGCGAAGTCGAGAAGATTCAGCCGCTCGAACCGGGGCGCTTGTTGGTCGACAAATCGCCGATGTTCCTAACGAAAGCCGCGTTGATAGCCCGGCTCTTCCCCAATTCGCGCTTCATCCTCGCGCTTCGCCATCCCTGCGATGTACTGCTCAGCTGTTTCATGAGCAATTTTCGGCTCAATTCGGCGATGTCGAACTTCCTGCGGCTGGAGGAGGCCGCTGAATTTTACGATCTCGTTTTCCGGCATTGGGAAAAGGCGCGCGCGCTGCTGCCGCTCAATGTCCACATCATCGTCTATGAGCGGCTGGTCGAGGATGTCGAAGGCGAGGTGCGGCCGCTGTTCGACTGGCTGGGGCTCGAGTGGCATGAGCAGGCGCTCGATCATCGCAGCACGGCAAAGGCTCGTGGGCTGGTGACGACCGCAAGCTATTCGCAGATCACTGAGCCGATCTACAAGCGCGCATCCGGCCGCTGGACGCGGTATCGCGCACAGCTGGAGCCGGTGCTGCCGGTGCTGAACCCCTGGGTGGAGAAGTTCGGCTACGCGCTCTAGCCGACGCGGGTAACATGGCCCATCTTCCGGCCGGGGCGGGGGACGCGCTTACCATAAAGGTGGAGATGCGCGGCGGGATCGCTCAGGATCGCAGCCCAGTCATTGGCTTGCTCGCCGATCAGGTTGCGCATCTCGACGCGCGGCGCGACAAGCGCGGTGCTGCCCAGCGGCAGGCCGCAGATCGCGCGGATGTGATTCTCGAATTGAGAAGTGACCGCGCCTTCGATGGTCCAGTGCCCGCTATTATGCACGCGCGGCGCCATTTCGTTGAAGACCGGGCCATCGTCGCCGGCGAAGAATTCGAAGGTCAGGACGCCGACATAGTTAAGCTCTCCGGCGACCCGCAGGGCGAGCGCGCGGGCTTCCTCGACCTGCTCGAGAATGGAGGCATGCGCGGGAACGGTGGATGTGTCGAGGATGCCGTCGCGGTGGATATTTTCAGGCGGATCCCAGCTCACGGTGTTGCCATCCGCGCTGCGGGCGACGATGATCGAGAATTCATGTTCGAAATGGACGAAGCCTTCAAGGATGGCCGGCCGTCCATTGATCGCAGCCCATGCGTCACGCGCTACGCCGGCATCGAAAATGCGAGTCTGACCCTTGCCGTCGTAGCCGTCGCGGCGGGTCTTGAGGATGGCGGGCGCGCCGATCCGGGCAAGGGCTTGTTCGAGATCTTCGAGACTGTCGACGGCTGCCCAGGGCGCAGTGCGGGCTCCGAGCCTGTCGACGAAGCTCTTTTCGAACGCCCGGTCTTGCGCGATGCGCAGCGCTTCGGGTGTGGGGGCGACCGGCTTGAGCGGGGTCAGCGCGGCGACGGGTTCGAACGGAATATTCTCGAACTCATAGGTGATGATGTCGACCTCACCTGCGAAGCGGCGCAGCGCCTCGATATCGTCATAGGCCGCGCGGGTCCAGGCGACTGCTACATCCGCAGCGGGGCAGCGCTCGTCGGGCGCATAGATATGGCAATTATAGCCGAGCTGGGCTGCTGCAACCGCCAGCATCCGCCCCAATTGTCCTCCGCCGATGATGCCGATGGTGGAAAGCGGCGGTATCGTCATTCGGGCTCCATCGGAACCGAAGCGGTCTGCTGCGCGCGCCAGTCATCGATCCGCCCGGCCAGCGCAGGATCGACGGTGGCCAGCACGGCGGCGGCGATCAGCGCAGCGTTGGTTGCGCCCGGCTTGCCGATCGCGAGCGTACCCACGGGAACGCCCGCCGGCATCTGGACGATCGACAGCAGGCTATCCATGCCCTTCAACGCTTTGCTCTCCACCGGCACGCCAAAGACCGGCAGCCGCGTCATCGACGCCGTCATGCCCGGCAGATGCGCCGCGCCGCCCGCGCCGGCGATGATCGCGACGAGTCCTCGGCCGACCGCGTTCCGAGCATATTCGTAGAGCCGATCAGGAGTGCGGTGTGCCGAAATGACACAGCATTCATGTGGAATGTCGAGCAGCTTGAGCATCTCCGCCGCGTGACGCATGGTGTCCCAGTCCGACCGGCTGCCCATGATGATTCCGATTTTCGGAGCCATTTCGGCCATTGTCATTTCGGCTCCCCAGCTGGCCAAAAAGCGCTCATATGCGGCTGAGTCGGGGATGGCAATGCAAAGGCGGCGTCGATTCAGATTGGAGCACGATGCGAACATCGATGGCACCCGATCGGGATTCAGAGGTTGTGATTCGGTGCGGATGATCTAGTTTAGGTGCGCCGCGGGACTGCTTGTGTATGGGACCGAAGCATTGAGAGAAGCCGAGCTTACAGCGTTGATCAAGGGCCCGAGAGGGCCGCTATCCGCGATTCCGGACGTTGAGCTCACGCCTCGCGTGCGGGCTCTGTTGCATCAGCATATCGATGAGAATCAGTTACTTAGTTCCGCACTTGCGAAGATGCGCGAGCGCATCGAAGAGCTGGAGCGGCTGGTCGATTCCGATACGCTTACTCCCCTTCCCAATCGCCGCCGTTTCGTCCGCGAGGTTGAGCGAGTCGTGCAGCATGGGCGTCGTTACGGCACGCAAATGGCCTGGGTGATGTTCGTCGACCTCGATGGATTGAAGAAGATCAACGATTCGTACGGCCATATCGCTGGCGATGCCGCGCTGATCCACGTCGCTTCTATTCTTCGGACGATGGTCCGCACGACCGATGTCGTCGCCCGGATCGGCGGCGATGAGTTCGGTTTGCTGCTTGAGCATATCGACGCCGAGGATGTCAGTGACAAGGCGGTCAGCCTGATCGAGGCGGTGGCGGAGCAGCCGCTGATGATTGGAGGCAGGAGCCTGCAGCTGAGCATCTCGATCGGGATGGCCCAGCTCAGCGGCGAGGATGAGGCTGAAACCTTGATCGCGCGCGCGGACGAAGCGATGTACGCGCGCCGCGCTCAGGTCCGGTCGGCGAGGTAATAGCGCTCCGTCGCACCCAGATCATCGTTCAGCTCGTAGACGATCGGCTGGCCGGTCGGGATCTCCAGTTCGGTAATCTCGCCATCCGGAATGTTTGATAGATGCTTGACCAGCGCGCGCAGCGAGTTGCCGTGCGCTGAAATCACTACGCGCTTGCCGGCCTTGAGTTCGGGCGCGATCCGGCTTTCCCAATAGGGCAGCACGCGCGCGATCGTGTCCTTCAGGCTCTCGGTGTCAGGGATCGGAATACCCGCATAGCGCCGATCGGCAGTCAGATCGAACTCGCCGCCCGGCGCCAGTGGCGGCGGCGGGATGTCAAAGCTGCGGCGCCAGATCTTCACCTGGTCCTCGCCATGCTTCGCGGCGGTCTCGGCCTTGTCGAGGCCGGTCAAGCCGCCATAATGGCGCTCATTCAAGCGCCAGTCCTTTTCGACCGGCAGCCAGAGCCGCCCCATCGCCTCCAGCGCGATGTTGAGCGTCTTGATTGCGCGGGTCTGAAAGCTGGTGAAGCACAGATCGAAATCGAGACCTCGTGCCGCCAGCAACTCACCCGCCGCCTTAGCCTCGGCCTCGCCCTTCGGAGTCAGGTTGACGTCCCACCAGCCAGTGAAGCGGTTTTCGAGGTTCCAGGCCGACTGGCCATGGCGAATCAGAACAAGCGTTGGCACTAACTGGCTCCCATATTTGGCTGCGCCCTCTTAGATACTAATCGCCCGACGGGGAAGGGCGAAGCGGCCCGGAAACAGTTACCTACAGAACGCATCGAAAGGAGACGATATGACGATCGAACGGTTCACGAAGGTTTATGATGGCCCCGGCGGCCCGTTCGAGGGCGTGATCGCGTTGGATAGCGCCATCACCGATCCGCGCCCCGGCGTACTCGTGATACCGAATATCCTGGGCCAGAAGGAATCCGACAATCAAAAGGCGGAGGATCTGGCGCGGCTCGGCTATGTCGGCTTCGCTATCGATGTCTTCGGACAGGGCAAACGGACGACCCGTGGCGCGTCCGACATGTCGAGATATATGGACGAGCTTAACGCCGACCGTTCTCTGCTCCGCGATCGTCTGGGCGCATCGCTGACAGCATTGAAGGCATTGCCACAGGTGGATGCAGCGCGTGTCGGCGCGATTGGTTTCTGCTTTGGCGGAAAGTGCGCGCTTGATCTGGCGAGAAGCGGCGCGGATGTGCGCGGAGTGGTGAGTTTCCATGGCGTTTATGACCGGCCGGATTATGCCAATGTCACGCCCATCAAGCCCAAGATACTGGTATGCCACGGCTGGGACGATCCGCTTTGCCCGCCAGACGCCACGGTCGCTCTGGCAAAGGAGCTGACCGAAAGCGGCGCGGATTGGCAGATTCACGCTTATGGCCACACCGGCCATGCCTTTACGGACGTGGACGTCCACATGCCGGAGCGCAAGGTGGGCTACCAGCCGGATGCGGACCGGCGGAGCTGGAAGGCCATGGTCGACTTTCTTGGCGAAATATTCGCCTAGAGATCGTCGATCATCTCCGCCAGCGTCGACAGGCATTCGCGCGCCAGGGCCCTTGAGCGTTCCGGCGACCAGCCGCGCATTGGATCGGGCTGGTCGTCATTGTCTTTGAACGGCATCTCCAGCGTCATCGCCACGCAGCCGAAGCGGTTGGCGAGCTGATTGGTGGACATGGACAGGTTCGCCTTGCCGGGCGGCGCGATCCCGTAGCCGTGGCGCGTTTGGAAATCGCCAGTGCGCTCGGCAAGGCGGTTGCGGAACCGGTGATAAAGCTCGCCTTGCCGTTCGGTCCAGTTGGGAATGCCTTCGAAACCCGCGATGAAAACGTGCGGGATCGATTCATCGCCGTGGATGTCCATCGAGAACGCTACGCCGGTCTGCTCCATCCGGGCGAGCGTGTGGAACACCTCGGGGGATTTTTCGATGCTGGGCGCATGCCATTCGCGGTTGAGGTTCACCCCCACGGCGTTGGTGCGCAGATGGCCCCGGCGTGAGCCATCGGGATTCATGTTGGGGACCAAGTGGAGCGTGGTCTTTTCGCGGAGCGTGCGGGCGAGGGGATCGGCCGCGTCCGTCAGCAGATCGAGCGCGCCTTCCATCCACCATTCGGCCATGCTCTCGCCCGGATGCTGGCGCGCGTAGAGCCAGACATGCTTGGAGCCGGTGCCGAGTTCGAGGCAATCGAGCGGCTGCCCGTCGAGCGTCTTGCCCAGTTCGATGAGCGAGACGCCCGGCTTGTCCGCGATACGCGCCACGAGATCGTGATGCCGCTCCATCGAATAGGGCGCGAAATAGGCGAACCAGATGGCGTCCGCCTCAGCGTGATGGCGGATGGTGAGGACGCCATTGGCGTAGCTCGTGTCGGCCTGAAGCCAGTCCTGCCGGTCATGGCTGTATCGGGCGCGGTAGTTGGGCCAGCCATCGGGATAGGCCGATCCCGCGCAGTTGGTGACGCGCAGCTCCAGCGCCCGGCCCTTCGCGCCCGCGACGCGGAAGTGGAACCACTGGTAGAAGTTCGAATCCTTGTCCTTGCGGATTTGCAGGTCGGCGCGGTCGCCGTCGATCTTCAGAAGTTCGATATTGCCGCTGTCGAAGTCGCTCGTGATGCTGATCGTCATTTGACCGTGATAGTGCGGCCCGAGACGCCGGGGAAGTCCTTGAACAGCGCGGTGGCGAGGCGATCCACCGCGGCGGCGGGCGAAGCATAGGGGGTGCCGTCGCGCGCCTCGGTGCGGGCGCGGCCTTCCCAGATCACCGAGCCGTCGGACCGGCGCTTGATCTGGATAAACAGGTCAGTTCGGGTGGCGCGCGGCGTCGTTTTCTTGCCGACCGGAATATTCACGCCGCCACCGACCCCGACGCCGCCGCCAAAGGTCCCGCCGCCAAGGCCGATGGTGAACTTGGACCGCTCTGGGCCGGTCTCGCGGGTGGCGGTCTCGACATCGACCACCGCGACCAGTTCGGACTGGGGAAGGTTGGGCGCAATGGTGAAGCCGCGACCTTTCAGTTCCCGTGCGATCGAGACGGCAAAATTTTCGAACTCAAGGCTCTTTGCGTCATTGGGGTTGCGCGGTTCGACCGCGATCTGGCCGGGCGCGATCGGCTGGCCGAGGTGGAAGCGGGTAAGCTCGACCGGCGGCGTCTGGGCGGCGCAGCCTGCCAAAACCAACAATGCGCTCAAACAGGCCGCTTTTGTCCTGATTCGCATCGACATCCCTCCCAAAGCCACTTCGGCCCTTCTATGCACTGAACGTCTCTAGGCTTAAAGCGCTGCATGCCGCGTGAACGGCCGCGCCTTTGGCTTGACTTCGCGCGGCTGCTTGCATAGGGGAGCGCCTCATTTTTCGTTCATCAGAAGATTAGACAAGGCAGGCGTTCGAAGCCATGAAGATCCGCAATTCGCTCAAATCGCTCAAGGGGCGCCACCGCGACAACCGCGTGATCCGTCGGCGCGGCCGCACCTATGTCATCAACAAGACCAACCGCCGCTTCAAGGCGCGTCAGGGCTAAGCTGACTGTCATTCCGGCGGACGCTGGAATTTAAGCAAACAGCAAAATCAAGGCACCGGGCTCCGGCGGGGCAGCGGACCGCTTCCTTGCGCGCGCTGCCGGATAATCCGCAGATAGCTGTTGACCAGCGTCTGGTTGATCTCGTCCCAGCCATAGCGGTCGCTGACGGAACGCCCGGCCTCTCCGGCCTTTGTGCGAGCGTCCTTATCGTTGCAGTACCGCGCAAGGGCATCGCCGAAGGCGCCGATGGCGCCTGGCTGGATAAGGCGGCCGGTGACGCCGTCCGTCACGAGGCTGGCGCTGCCGGTGGCATGGGCCGCAACCACCGGGAGGCCGCATGCCATCGCCTCCAGCGTCACATTGCCGAACGTCTCCGTCACTGACGGGTTGAAGAGCATATCCATCGAGGCGACCGCGCGGCCGAGGTCAGATCCCGTCTGGAACCCAGTGAACACGGCATTGGGCAGACGGCGCTGGAACCAGTCGCGCGCCGGGCCGTCGCCCACCACCAGCACCTTGTGGCGGCAGCCCTGAGCTTCGAGCCGGTCGACCGAATCGGAAAAGACATCGAGGCCCTTCTCCATCACCAGCCGGCCGATGAAGCCGATCACAGGCTCGTCGTCGCCAATGCCGAGTTCCCGCCGCCAGGCGAGGTCGCGGCGGTTGGGATTGAAAATCTCCTTGTCGATCCCGCGCGACCAGATGCCGACATTGAAGCTCATCCGCTGATCGCGCAGCAGCTGGGCCATCGATTCCGACGGCGCGTAGATCGCATCGCAGCGGCGGTAGAAACGGCGGAGCGCGGCTTCGATCAGCGGCTCCATCCAGGCCATGCCATAATAGCGGAAATAGGTCTCGAACCGGGTGTGCACCGAAGCGACGACCGGCAGATCCCATTTGCGCGCCAGCGTCACCGCGCGGTGGCCCAGCATCTCGGGGCTGGCGACGTGGAAGAGGTTGGGGCGGAAATCCTTCAAATCCCGTTTTACGCTTGGCGGGATCATCACCGGCGCGCGATATTCCGCGCGGCCGGGAACTGGGATCGACGGTACGCTGACGAGATCGCCCGTCGGCTCGAACGCGGGATGCCGCACCGTGGGCGAATAGATGCGCACTGCCGCGCCCTGGCGTAACAAATAGCCCACCAGCCGGTTGAGCGCCTGATTGGCGCCGTCGCGGACATAATTGTAGTTGCCGGTGAAGAGCGCGATGCGGAGCTGCGTGACGTCCATTGCGCCGATCGTTAGCGTGGCGTGCGGCAAAGGCCAACGACGGACTGGCGCACAAAGTCAGGGAGAAATGACATGGACCGCATTTTCACGGCGATCGCAGCAAAGATCGCCGGTTGGGCGGGGCAGCCCGCAGCCTTTATCATTGCGCTTGTGACGATCATAACCTGGGGATTTTCCGGGCCTTTGTTCGGTTATTCGGACACATGGCAGCTCTTTATCAACACCTCGACGACGATCATCACCTTCCTGATGGTGTTCCTGATCCAGAATGCGCAGAACCGCGATGCCGCCGCGATGCAGGCCAAGCTCGACGAGATCATCCGTGCGATCGAAGGCGCGCGTAACGAATTCATCGGCATCGAGCATCTGACCGAGACGCAGCTCGAGCAGATCCGCGCGCAGATCGAGATGGATTGCGGGGCCGACGGCACGGATAGCCAGAGCGCTACCCTCGCGAAGCTTATCAAGCGGCGGTGAGGGGCCGCCTGTGGCGGTTATCTGCCGCTGGCGGTTGAAAGTTCACACTAGGTTCACACCAAAACGCTGGGGCGGGGATGGTGCGCCCCTTACGAGAATTCCAGTTCTGTCAAAGAGCCGGACGGCATCTTGCACGGATGGGGGCCTGTAGGACAGCGTTTTCGAAGGGCAGGTGGGATTGTGGATGTTGGTTAGCTGACATCATGTTGCAACGTCCAGAAGTGAGTGGCTTGCCGACCGACCGCCCATAAGCGGAAACGCCGAAAAGCAATTGTTAGCGCCCGCCTGGCTCGAAACGATGCCAGTCACCTTCAGTCGGCAAGTCGTCGCCCGGAGCGAAGCGCCGGACTGCCGTCAACGTGAGCGTTTTCAGTGCCTTGTAATGATCACTGCAGTTCCCGACCCCGGACGTTATGCGCGTTCCTCGAACGCGCTCGAATGCAGCCGGAGTGCCATCCAGACAAAAATCATTAGCGTCTCCGGGCCAGCCGTCCGTTAGCTTATCAATCTTCACCATGAGCGAATGATAAGCGTCGGCGGGCACGACGAACTCGCGGCGCTGGATTGTTTCTCGACCATCCCGCTTGGTTACGGTGAGAACGCCGGCGGCTTGCGCCGCACCTGAAGGCAAGGATAGTACAACTCCATACTCGGTTGTACCGAATGAGGGCAGCGCCACGAAGCGCAAGCCGTTGCCGTTCAAAGCACTCAGCGGCGTCAGCTTGCGTAGCAACTCAATCGCGCCGCCACGCACATAACGATCATCCGTTGGTAGCAGGGCGGTCTCGTGGGTACGGCTTTCTTCGATCACCCGAGCCCACATCTCACGGTCTCGGAGCCATCCTCGGCCAGCCATCACTGCGATAAAGACGATTTCAGCTAGAATCAGGGCCGTCGCAACATAGCCAACCCTGTGTAACCAACCGAGCCTCTTCGCCTTGCGATTTTCGGCTGTACTCATTCCGCTCGTTCCATTCATATCGCTTGGGTGCCACCCTTTGGCTAACGTCTCCCAAATGCACGCCGTTAGCAACGACGGGTTTCAGACAGCCTTTCTGATCCCTCTAATAGCCACGTTTGGGTCGCTTCCAGACGACTGATCCCCGACCAAAAAGAAAAGGCCCCGCCGATTGCTCGGCAGGGTCCTTTTGCACGATAACCCCTCTCCTTCAGGGGAGGGATTTGGGGGGTGGGGCCTCTCATCTGGGCGAAGCTGCCGGATCAAGTCCGACCGCCCCACCCCAACCCCTCCCCTGAAGGGGAGGGGCTTAGGCCCTACGCCAGGTCCTATTCGAGATCTTCGGTCGTGAAGTCCTCGCCCACAACCGCGCCCAAGGGATCGTCGCCGGTGTCGTCCTCGACAGGACGGACCAGTTCGGCGGCATGTTCCTCAGCCGCGCTCTGGGGCGCGATGAGGCTTTCCTGCCAGGACCGCTGCGAAGCGCGGAGCGCCGCGTCGCGCGACGAGGCGGCCACGCGCAGGCGGCTCATGCCCGCGCCGGTGCCCGCCGGGATCAGGCGGCCGACGATGACATTCTCCTTGAGGCCGGTCAGCGTATCGACCTTGCCCTGCACCGAGGCTTCGGTGAGCACGCGGGTCGTTTCCTGGAAGGACGCCGCCGAGATGAAGCTGCGGGTCTGCAGCGACGCCTTGGTGATGCCGAGCAGGATCGGCTTGCCCTGCGCGCCCTCACGCCCTTCGGCGGCGAGCTTGGCATTGGCCTCTTCCATATCTTCCTTCTCAACCTGTTCGCCGACCAGGAAGGTGCTGTCGCCGGCATAGGTGATCTCGACCTTGAGCAGCATCTGACGAACGATCGTCTCGATATGCTTGTCGTTGATCTTCACGCCCTGCAGTCGATAGACTTCCTGGATTTCCGCGACGAGATATTCGGCCAGCGCTTCCACGCCGAGCACCTCGAGGATGTCGTGCGGATCGGGCGAGCCCGAGATCAGGTTGTCGCCGCGCTTGACGTAATCGCCTTCCTGCACGTCGATGACCTTGGACTTCTGCACCAGATACTCGATCGGCTCCGAACCATCGTCCGGACGGATCAGGATCTTGCGCTTCGCCTTATAATCCTTGCCGAACTCGACGCGGCCGGAGACCTTCGCGATGATCGCGTTCTCCTTCGGCTTGCGCGCCTCGAACAGCTCGGCGACGCGCGGCAGACCGCCGGTGATGTCGCGGGTCTTCGCGGCTTCGCGAGAGACACGCGCCAGCACCTCGCCGGCCTGGACGGTGGAGCCGTCCTCGACCGAGAGCGTCGCGCCCGGCGCCAGCATGTAGCGCGCGGCCTCGCCCGACGAGGCGTCGAGCAGGGTCAGGCGCGGACGGAGATCCTCCTTCCGGCTGGTCGCGCGATACTCCGTCACCACCTTCTGGGTGATGCCGGTGGCTTCGTCGGTCTGCTCGCTCAGCGTCTGGTTCTCGATCAGGTCCTGATACTTCACCGTGCCGCCGGTTTCCGTAATCACCGGCATGGTGAACGGATCCCATTCGGCGATGCGCTCGCCCTTGGTGACCGACGTGCCGTCATTGTGCAGCAGCGTCGCGCCATAAGGGATGCGGTGGGTCGCACGCTCGCGGCCCTCGGCATCGACCAGCGCGAGTTCGCCATTACGCGACAGCGAGATCTTGCGGCCCCGCGGATCGGTGATGGTGCGAAGCTCGCGATACTCGACCTTGCCGTCGGAAACGGCTTCGAGGTGCGACTGTTCGTTGAGCTGGGCGGCGCCGCCGATGTGGAAGGTCCGCATCGTGAGCTGCGTGCCCGGCTCGCCGATCGACTGCGCCGCGATGACGCCCACCGCTTCGCCGATGTTGACCGGCGTACCACGGGCGAGATCGCGTCCGTAGCAGGCGCCGCAGACGCCGCCCTTGGACTCGCAGACCAGCGGGCTGCGGATCTTGACCGACTGGATGCCGATCGCCTCGATCGCCGCGATCATCGCCTCGTCAAGCAACGTGCCTTCCGTGACGATGGCCTCGCCGGTCTTGCTGTCGATGATGTCCTCGGCCGTGGTGCGGCCCAGAATACGTTCGCCGAGCGACGCGATGGTCGAGCCGCCCTGCACGATCGCCTTCATCTCAAGCGCGCGCTCGGTGCCGCAATCGATCTCGACGACGACGCAATCCTGCGACACGTCGACCAGACGGCGGGTGAGGTAGCCCGAGTTGGCGGTCTTCAACGCGGTGTCCGCGAGACCCTTGCGGGCGCCATGGGTCGAGTTGAAATATTCAAGGACGGTCAGGCCCTCCTTGAAGTTCGAGATGATCGGAGTCTCGATGATCTCGCCCGACGGCTTGGCCATCAGGCCGCGCATGCCCGCGAGCTGCTTGATCTGCGCCTGCGAACCACGGGCGCCGGAGTGGGCCATCATGTAGATCGAGTTGATGTCCTTCTCCCGGCCGGTCGCCTTGTCGATCTTGACCGCCTGGATCTCCTTCATCATCTCGGCCGCCACGCGGTCGCCGCAACGCGACCAGGCGTCGATCACCTTGTTGTACTTTTCCTGCTGGGTGATCAGGCCGTCTTGATATTGCTGCTCGTAATCCTTCACGAGCGCGCGGGTCTCGTCGACCAGCGGCACCTTCGAATCCGGAATGATCATGTCGTCCTTGCCGAACGAGATGCCGGCCTGGAAGGCGTGACGGAAGCCAAGCGACATGATCGCGTCGGCGAACAGCACCGTCTCCTTCTGGCCGGTGTGGCGATAGACGATGTCGATGACGTCGCCGATTTCCTTCTTGGTCAGAAGGCGGTTGACGGTTTCGAACGGCACCTTGTGACTCTGCGGCAGCGTCTCGCCGAGCAGCATGCGGCCCGGCGTCGTCTCGTAGCGCTTGAGATACTGCTTGCCGTCCTCGTCCGTCTGCGGGACGCGGCTGACGATCTTGGTGTGCAGCGTGACCGCCTTGGCGTTGAGCGCCTGGTGGACCTCCTGCATGTCGGCCAGAATCATGCCTTCGCCCGGCTCGTTCTGCTTCTCCATCGAGAGATAGTAGAGGCCAAGCACCATGTCCTGCGACGGAACGATGATCGGCTTGCCGTTGGCGGGCGACAGGATGTTGTTGGTCGACATCATCAGGACGCGCGCTTCCAGCTGGGCCTCAAGACTCAGCGGGACGTGCACAGCCATCTGGTCGCCGTCGAAGTCCGCGTTGAAGGCCGAGCAGACCAGCGGGTGAAGCTGGATCGCCTTGCCCTCGATCAGCACCGGCTCGAACGCCTGGATGCCGAGGCGGTGAAGCGTCGGCGCGCGGTTCAGGAGGACGGGATGCTCACGGATAACCTCATCCAGGATATCCCAGACTTCCTTGCGCTCCTTTTCGACCCACTTCTTGGCCTGCTTGAGGGTCATCGAAAGACCCTTGGCGTCGAGGCGGGCGTAGATGAACGGCTTGAACAGCTCGAGCGCCATCTTCTTCGGCAGGCCGCACTGGTGCAGCTTGAGTTCAGGCCCGGTCACGATCACCGAACGGCCCGAATAGTCGACGCGCTTGCCGAGCAGATTCTGGCGGAAGCGGCCCTGCTTGCCCTTGAGCATATCGGACAGCGACTTGAGCGGACGCTTGTTGGCGCCCGTGATGGTGCGGCCACGGCGGCCATTGTCGAACAGCGCGTCGACGGCTTCCTGCAGCATGCGCTTTTCGTTGCGGACGATGATGTCCGGCGCGCGCAGCTCCATCAGCCGCTTGAGGCGGTTGTTGCGGTTGATCACGCGGCGATAGAGATCGTTGAGATCCGACGTCGCGAAACGGCCACCGTCAAGCGGAACGAGCGGGCGAAGCTCCGGCGGAATGACCGGGACGACCTCAAGGATCATCCATTCCGGACGGTTGCCGGATTCGAGGAAGCTTTCGACGACCTTCAGCCGCTTGATGATTTTCTTGGGCTTCAGCTCGGACTTGGTGACGGCCAGCTCTTCGAGCAGCGCGGTGCGCTCGCCTTCGAGATCGAGGCTTTCCAGCATGATGCGGACAGCCTCGGCGCCGATGCCGGCGGAGAAGGCGTCCTCGCCATATTCGTCCTGCGCCGAGATAAGCTCGTCCTCGGTGAGGAGCTGGTACTTCTCGAGCGGGGTCAGGCCCGGTTCGATTACGATGTAGCTCTCGAAATAGAGCACGCGCTCGAGCTGCTTGAGCTGCATGTCGAGCAGCAGGCCGATGCGGCTCGGCAGCGACTTCAGGAACCAGATGTGCGCGACCGGCGCGGCCAGCTCGATATGGCCCATCCGCTCGCGGCGAACCTTCGAGACAGTGACCTCGACGCCGCACTTTTCGCAGACGATGCCCTTGTATTTCATGCGCTTGTACTTGCCGCACAAGCATTCGTAATCCTTGATCGGGCCAAAGATGCGCGCGCAGAACAGGCCGTCACGCTCTGGCTTGAACGTGCGGTAGTTGATCGTCTCGGGCTTCTTGATCTCGCCGAAGGACCAGCTGCGGATGCGCTCCGGGGAGGCAATGCCGATGCGGATCTGGTCGAAGGTCTCCGGCTTGGCGATCGGATTAGCGAAATTGGTCAGTTCGTTCATGTCTTCTTCCTCTTAGAGGCCCTCTCCCGCTTGCGGGAGAGGAGGGGCCCGCCGCCTTGGCGGTGGGAGGTGAGGGCCTTCTTCTTTTCTTCAGTCACCCAAGAAGAGAAGAAGACCCTCACCCAACCCTCTCCCGCGAGCGGGAGAGGGCTCACAAATTTTACTCCGCAGCCTGCGCGAGACCCTCGCCGTCATCCTCGTCCGCGATGGAGTTGAGGTCGACGTTGAGGCCCAGCGAGCGCATTTCCTTGACGAGCACGTTGAAGCTCTCGGGAATGCCGGCCTCGAAGGTGTCGTCGCCCTTGACGATCGCCTCATAGACCTTGGTGCGGCCGACCACGTCGTCGGACTTCACCGTCAGCATTTCCTGCAGCGTATACGCGGCGCCGTAGGCCTGGAGCGCCCAGACCTCCATTTCGCCGAAACGCTGGCCGCCGAACTGCGCCTTGCCGCCCAGCGGCTGCTGGGTGACCAACGAGTACGGCCCGATCGAGCGTGCGTGGATCTTGTCGTCGACCAGGTGGTGGAGCTTCAGCATGTAGATGATGCCCACGGTCACCTTGCGGTCGAACTGATCGCCGGTGCGGCCGTCGAACAGCTCCGACTGGCCCGACGTATCGAGACCGGCCAGCTCAAGCATCGCCGAAACGTCCGCCTCGCGGGCGCCGTCGAACACCGGCGTGCCCATCGGCATGCCCGTCTTCAGGTTTTGCGCCAGTTCGATGATCTGCTCCGCATCACGCGATTCGATGTCAGCGACATAGTGTTCGCCATAAACTTCGAGGAGACGGGACTTCACCGCTTCGGGCATCTGGCCGCCGGTTGCACTCGGATTGGCCTCACGCCAATCCTCCAGAGCACGATGGATCTGCTGGCCCAGATTGCGGGCAGCCCAGCCGAGATGGGTCTCGAAGATCTGACCGACGTTCATGCGCGACGGCACGCCCAGTGGGTTGAGCACCAGATCGACAGGCGTTCCGTCCGCGAGGAACGGCATGTCCTCGACCGGCAGGATGCGCGAGATGACGCCCTTGTTGCCGTGACGCCCGGCCATCTTATCGCCCGGCTGCAGCTTGCGCTTCACCGCGACGAAGACCTTGACCATCTTGAGCACGCCCGGCGGCAGTTCGTCACCGCGCTGCAGCTTCTCGACGCGATCGTCGAAGCGTGCCTTGATGACCGAGACGGCTTCGTCATACTGCGTCTTAACGGCTTCGAGGCCCGCCTGCATGGCGTCGTCCTGCACCGCGAACTTCCACCATTCGTGGCGCTCGGTTTCGTCAAGCGTCGCCTGATCGATAACCGCACCCTTCTTGCCGCCCTTCGGCACCGCCGTGGCGACCTGGCCAAGCAGCATTTCGCGGAGGCGATTGAAAGTAGCGCGGTTCAGGATGGCGCGTTCGTCCTCGCGATCCTTGGTCAGGCGCTCGATTTCCTCGCGCTCGATCGCCATCGCGCGTTCGTCCTTGTCGATGCCGTGGCGGTTGAACACGCGCACCTCGACGACCGTGCCGGCAACGCCCGGCGGCAGGCGGAGCGAAGTGTCGCGCACGTCGCTGGCCTTTTCGCCGAAGATGGCGCGGAGGAGCTTTTCCTCCGGCGTCATCGGGCTCTCGCCCTTCGGCGTGATCTTGCCGCACAGGATGTCGCCCGGCTCCACTTCAGCGCCGATATAGACGATGCCTGCCTCGTCGAGGTTGCGCAGCGCTTCCTCGCCGACGTTCGGGATGTCGCGGGTGATGTCTTCCGGCCCGAGCTTGGTGTCGCGGGCCATGACCTCGAACTCCTCGATGTGGATCGAGGTGAAGACGTCATCCTTCACGATCCGCTCGGAAATCAGGATGGAGTCCTCGTAGTTATAGCCATTCCACGGCATGAACGCGACGAGCGCATTGCGGCCCAGCGCCAGCTCGCCCAGCTCGGTCGACGGGCCGTCGGCGATCACGTCGCCGGCCTCGACTACATCACCCACCTTCACCAGCGGACGCTGGTTGATGCAGGTGTTCTGGTTGGAACGCTGGAACTTCATCAGCGTGTAGATATCGACGCCCGACTGGCCGGCTTCGATCTCGCCGGTGGCGCGAACCACGATACGGGTCGCATCGACCTGATCGACGATGCCGCCGCGCTTGGCGCCGATCGCGGCGCCCGAATCGCGCGCCACGGTCTCCTCCATGCCGGTGCCGACGAACGGCGCTTCGGCGCGCACCAGGGGCACGGCCTGACGCTGCATGTTCGATCCCATCAGCGCGCGGTTGGCGTCATCGTTCTCCAGGAACGGAATGAGCGATGCCGCGACCGACACGAGCTGCTTGGGGCTCACGTCCATCAGTGTGATGTGATCGCGCGGGGCCATCAGAAATTCACCGGCTTCACGCGCGGAGATCAGATCCTCGATGAAGCTACCGTCGGGATTAAGTTCGGCGTTGGCCTGCGCGATCGTGTGCTTGGCCTCTTCCATCGCGGAGAGATAGACGACCTCGTTGGTCACCTTGTGGTCGATGACCTTGCGGTACGGCGTCTCGATGAAGCCGTACTTGTTGACCCGGCTGAACGACGCCAGCGAGTTAATCAGACCGATATTCGGGCCTTCCGGCGTTTCGATCGGACAGATGCGACCATAATGGGTCGGGTGAACGTCGCGAACCTCGAAGCCGGCGCGTTCGCGGGTGAGACCGCCCGGTCCGAGCGCCGAGACGCGACGCTTGTGCGTCACTTCGGAGAGCGGGTTGGTCTGGTCCATGAACTGCGAGAGCTGCGAGGAGCCGAAAAACTCGCGGACCGCGGCGACGGCGGGCTTGGCGTTGATGAGGTCGTTCGGCATGACGGTCGACACGTCTACCGAACTCATGCGCTCCTTCACGGCGCGCTCCATGCGGAGCAGGCCTACGCGATACTGGTTCTCGAGCAGCTCGCCCACCGAACGCACGCGGCGGTTGCCGAGATTGTCGATGTCGTCGATCTCGCCCTTGCCGTCCTTGAGGTTCACGAGGGTCTTGACGACCTCGAGAATGTCCTCGGTGCGCAGCGTCGTCACGGTGTCCTCGACGTCGAGATCGAGGCGCATGTTCAGCTTCACGCGGCCGACGGCCGAGAGGTCATAGCGCTCCGGATCGAAGAACAGGCCGCCGAACAGCGCTTCAGCGGTCTCCTTCGTCGGCGGCTCGCCAGGACGCATGACGCGATAGATTTCGGACAGCGCATGATCGCGCTCCTCAACCTTGTCGGCCTTAAGTGTGTTGCGGATCCACGGGCCGGTCGAAACATAGTCGATGTCGAGCAGCTCGATCCGGTCGATGCCGGCTTTGTCGAGCGCTTCGAGATTCTCCGGCGTCACTTCGTCGCCAGCCTCGATGTAGATGCGGCCGGTGCTCTCGTCGATCAGATCAAGCGCCGAATAGCGGCCGAAAATCTCTTCGGTCGGGATCAGCAGGCTGGTGAGGCCGTCCTTGCCGGCCTTGTTGGCCAGGCGCGGGCTGATCTTCTGACCGGCAGGGAACACGACCTCGCCGGTATCGCCGTTGACGACGTCGAAGCCGGGCTTCTGCCCGCGCCAGTTCTCGACCACGAACGGCACCTGCCAGCCATTGGCGGCGCGGACATAGGTCGCGGTCTTGTAGAAATAGTTGAGGATATCCTCGCCGTTCATGCCGAGTGCATAGAGCAAGGTGGTCACCGGCAGCTTGCGCTTGCGGTCGATGCGGACGTTGACGATGTCCTTTGCGTCGAACTCGAAGTCGAGCCAAGAGCCGCGATACGGAATCACGCGGGCGGCAAAGAGATATTTGCCCGAGGCGTGGGTCTTGCCGCGGTCATGGTCGAACAGCACGCCCGGCGAGCGGTGCATCTGGCTAACGATCACGCGCTCGGTGCCGTTGACAACGAAGGTGCCGTTGCCCGTCATCAGGGGCATGTCGCCCATGTAGACATCCTGCTCCTTGATATCGAGCACGGAGCGGGTTTCCGTATCGGGATCGACCTCAAACACGATCAGACGCAGTGTGACGCGCATCGGCGCTGCATAGGTCATGCCGCGCTGGCGGCATTCCTCGGTGTCATATTTGGGATCTTCAAGTTCGTAATGAACGAAGTCGAGCTCGGCGGTTCCGGCGAAATCGCGGATCGGGAAGACCGAGCGCAGCGTCTTTTCGAGGCCAGAAACATAGTTGTCGGCCGGACGCGAGCGCAGGAAGTGCTCGTAGCTTTCACGCTGCACCTCGATCAGGTTGGGCATCTCCACGACTTCGTGGATGTTGCCGAAAACCTTGCGGATGCGCTTTTTTGCGGTGCGCGTGAGCGGGTGGGCCGAAACTGCTTGAGTCGCCATGGAGTAAATTCTCGCCTTCTGGTCCGTGTCAAAGGCGCGCATAAACGACGAAAGCCGCAATTTCCCTGGGGAACTGCAGCTTCAGCGTCGTTTGAACCACAACTCCCCAATTCGTACGACACACTGCGCGACGGCGCGTCATTTCCCGAAAAGATGTGGTGAGAAGCGCGATATAGGATCGCGCTGTAGGATTGTCAAACGCAGGATGGAGCTGATCCGGCGGCTCAGTGCAATCCGCTTTCGCCGAGCAGCAACGCGATGCTTGCGCCCAGCTGCTTGTGGCGGAACGGTTTCGAGAGCCTGGGAATGTCCGGGGCGATGGTCTCGATATTCTGATAGCCGGAGATCAGCAGCACGGGCAGATCCGGATGCTCATCCTTGAGCTTGCGGGCGAGTTCCGCGCCGGTCATGCCGGGCATCAGATGATCGGTGACCACCGCCGACAGCGTCGACACGCCCTGGATGAGTCCGAGGCCCTGATCGGCGTTGGCGGCCTCCATCACGTCGAAGCCAAGCTCGGCGAGCATGTCGGCCGTACCGGCGCGGACAAGCTCGTCGTCGTCGATGAGCAGGATGGTGCCGCGGCTCTTCTCGGTGGGGAATTCCTTGTCGGCTTCTTCGGACTTGCCGATTGGAACGCCGGCCTGCGGCAGGAAAAGGGTGACGGTCGTGCCCTCGCCGGGGACGCTGTCCATAACCAGCCCGCCGCCAAGTTGCGCCAGCAGGCCTTCCGCCATTGAAAGGCCGAGTCCGGTGCCTTCACCAAGCCCCTTAGTGGTGAAGAAGGGCTCGATGGCCCGTGCCATTGTCTCGCTGTCCATTCCGACGCCCGTATCGCTAATTGCGAGAGAAACAAAATCCCCGTTGGGTATATTGGTGGGCCGATCATCCTTTTCTGTCAATGGCTTGGCAGATAATTTGAGTGCGCCGCCGTTCGGCATGGCGTCGCGTGCGTTCACCGCGAGATTGAGAATGGCGAGATCGAGCTGATTGCCGTCCGCCAGCACGAAGGGCAGATTCTCGGGCAGATCGATATCCAGCGTGATCCGCGGGCCGAGCGTGCTCGACAGCAGATCCCGCATGCCTTCAACCAGTTTCCCGAGATCGAGCGCGACGGGACGAAGCGGCTGTTGACGCGCGAACGACAGCAGCCGCTGGACCAGCAACTGGGCGCGCTCGGCTGCTTCCATCGCACGGGAAAGCATGTGCTGGGACCGTGCATCGGTCGGGCCGCGATGCAGCACAAGCTCGATACTGCCGATGATCGGGGTGAGCAGATTGTTGAAATCATGCGCGACATTGCCGGTCAGCTTGCCCACCGTCTCCATCTTCTGCGTCTGACGAAGCACTTCATGGCTCCGCTCCAGTTCCGCCGTGCGGTCGGCGACGCGGATTTCCAGTTCGCTGTTCAAATCCTTGAGCGATCTGATCAGCCGGGCATTCTCCAGCGCCGTCGCGGCCGAGCGCGCCAATGCTTCGATCATGGCGATCTCATTATCTTCCGGGGTCCGGATGCGGGACCAGTAGGCGCCTACCGCCGCAACGGGGGTGGGATGCCCGATCGGCACCATCATCATGCTGCGCACGAAAGTCGGCTCATAGGCCGCGATCGGAACGCGCGGATCCTTGAAGATGTCAGGGATGACGATCGTTTTCGCATCGATCATCGCATGGCCCGAAACGCACGTCTCGACGGGGAAGCGCTGACCGGCCCAGAGCGGTGCGCAGGCATCCTCGGCAACATAATAGCAGCGGTCATAATCCTTGAGCACGACCGCGATGCCGTCCGCTTCCACGATCCCGCGCGCATTGCTCCTGAGGATATCGATCACATCTTCGAGCGAAGCCGCATTGGCCAGTTGCTCGACCGCATCGATCAGCCGCGCCCAGCGTCCGAGCGCGATGCTATTGGAACCGACGTTTCCGCTTTCCGCGAGACCAGCTCTCAGCGCTGAACGCATATCTCTCATGCGGTGCCCCCTGATCCCTTTGTGTACCACATAATATTATCACTTAGGTATAAACAAAGTTGACCAGATCATGGGTTAATGAAGATTGAGGTTAATATGGATCAATGTGTCTGTCGCTTATGTGCTTAAACGCACAAAAATTGTTGCGATCCTTAAACAAAAAGGGCGGCCATTAAGACCGCCCTTCAAGCATAAGAAAAAAAGTCGCAGGAAGCTTACTTGAGCTCGACAGTCGCGCCGGCTTCTTCAAGCTGCTTCTTGATCTTCTCGGCTTCGTCCTTGTTGACGCCTTCCTTGACGGCCTTCGGCGCGGACTCAACGAGAGTCTTTGCTTCGGTGAGGCCAAGGCCGGTGATCGCGCGGACTTCCTTGATGACGTTGATCTTCTTGCCACCGTCGCCGGTGAGGATCACGTCGAACTCGGTCTTCTCTTCAGCGGCCGGAGCGGCGGCGCCACCGCCAGCGCCCGGAGCAGCGACTGCAACCGCAGCGGCGGCCGAAACGCCCCACTTTTCTTCGAGCAGCTTCGAAAGCTCAGCGGCTTCGAGAACGGTCAGCGCGGAAAGGTCATCAACGATTTTCTGAAGGTCTGCCATGATAAGTCTCCAATTCTAGAAATGGGTTCAAAAAGGTCAGGCGTCTTCTTTGGCGGCATAAGCGCCGAAAACGCGGGCAAGCTGGCCGGCTGGCGCCTGGACGATCTGGACGACCTTGGTCGCGGGCGCCTGTACAAGGCCCACGATCTTGGCGCGCAGTTCGTCGAGCGAAGGCAGCGATGCAAGCTGCTTCACTCCATTGACGTCGAGGAGCGTGTCGCCCATCGCCCCGCCCACGATTTCCAACTTGTCGTTGGTCTTCGCGAAATCGACCACCACCTTGGCGGCCGCGACGGGATCGGGCGAGGTGCTGAGCGCCGTCGGACCCACCAGCATGTCGCTGATCGATACGTAGGGCGTTCCCTCGATCGCAATGCGGGCAAGGCGGTTTTTCGACACTTTGTAGCTGGCGCCGGCTTCACGCATCTTCACACGGAGCTGGGTGGACTGGGCCACCGTCAGCCCGAGATTGCGGGTGACAACCACCACGCTGGTCTCGGTGAAGGTTTTGTTCAGATCGGAGACCAGCTCTTTCTTTTGAGCGCGATCCATACCTTACTCCTTCGTTCCCCGGCCGCACCGCGCGGCAGGGGTTGATCCTGAGCCGGCTCGCGCCGCCTCCTGATCGGGGCTCCGAAGAGCCTATGTCCGAGGGGTAGGTTGCCTGACCTCGCGGCTATTGGAGCCGGGCGGCAGACCCGATCGTTCCATCGCACGGACGATCAGTAAAAACTTTCCCCGTCTAGGCAGGAGATTAAGAAGGGCAAATTCCCTTCACCTGCGGTCTCGGACGGCATCGACGGGCAAGCCCGCCGACGAAGCGTGCGCCGATAGCGGAATATGCGGCGAAGTCAAGTTTGGGGTCAGGCTTGTGCTTTCAAACCGGCGGCGGCGATGCCAGCCAGCGCGCAGGCTTCGTCATTATCAGACGTATCGCCAGTGATGCCCACCGCTCCAATCGGCGTTCCATTGCTGTCCACCACGATCACCCCTCCGGCCGCTGGAACGACGCCATGCGCGGAGATCGGGCCGAGCGATGCGACAAAAGTAGGACGTTCGGCCGCCATGTCCCCGATCTTCCGGGACGAAATACCGAGTGCAAGCGCGCCGGAGGCCTTCGCGGTCGCAATTTGGGGACGGAGCGTCGAGGCCCGATCCTGACGTTGCAGAGCGATCAGGTGACCGCCGGGGTCCAGGATTGCGACTGTGAGCGGCTTGAGTCCAAGTTCCGCACCCTTGGTCAGCGCGGCGGTGATGATGGCATTGGCATGTTCAAGCGTGATAGTCGTCATGCATTCCCTGTTCGATGTAAATCTCGCCCGCATGCGGGCCGCCCGCACGATAGCCCGCCGGATTCGCTTCGGCCACCCTCGCATAAACACCGCGACGCCTTTCCCCGCACCGCATTTGCGCCTAGGGGGATTACAAACTCAGGCCTCGCTTTGGATACGTTCCGCCAGAGGCGCCAATAGAAATCGAGCCGTCATGCCTTTCTCTGCCCTGCCTCCGCTTTTGTCCGAGGCGCTTTCCGCGCGCGGCTATACCGCGCCCACCGCTGTCCAGGCGGCTGTCCTCGAACCGGAAACGGCAGGGCGGGATCTGCTTGTGTCCGCGCAGACCGGATCGGGCAAGACCGTGGCGTTCGGACTGGCCATGGCGTCGGAACTGCTTGCAGAGAGCGGGAGAGCGCCACCGGCTGGCGCTCCGCTCGCCCTGATCATTGCCCCCACCCGCGAGCTCGCTTTGCAGGTGAGCCGCGAACTGATCTGGCTTTACGGGGATGCGGGCGCGCGTATCGCCACCTGCGTCGGGGGCATGGATCCGTCAAAGGAACGGCGCGCCCTCTCTTATGGAGCGCATATCGTGGTCGGGACGCCGGGCCGGCTGCGGGATCATCTTGAACGCGGCGCGCTGGATCTTTCGGGTCTCAAGGTCGCGGTGCTCGACGAAGCCGACGAGATGCTCGACATGGGTTTTCGCGACGATCTCGAGGAAATCCTCGATGCGTCGCCGCAGGATCGCCGGACCCTGCTCTTTTCCGCGACAATGCCGAAGCCGATCGTGGCGCTGGCAAAACGCTATCAGCGCGATGCGCTGCGCATTTCGACGGTGACAGAGGAGCGGGGCCATAGCGACATCGCGTATCAGGCCGTTGCGATCGCTCCGGCCGATATCGAACATGCCGTCGTCAACTTGCTGCGTTTCCACGAAGCGGAATCCGCGCTGCTGTTTTGCGCGACGCGCGACAATGTCCGCCACCTTCACGCCAGCCTCGTGGAGCGGGGCTTTTCGGTCGTCGCCCTGTCCGGCGAGCACAGCCAGAATGAGCGCAACCACGCGCTGCAGGCGCTGCGCGACAAGCGGGCCCGTGTCTGCGTTGCAACCGACGTCGCCGCGCGCGGCATCGATCTGCCGACGCTGACGCTGGTTATTCACGTCGAACTGCCGCGCGATGTCGAGACGCTCCAGCATCGCTCGGGCCGCACAGGCCGGGCCGGCAAGAAGGGCACGGCGGTCCTGCTGGTCCCTTATCCGCGCCGCCGGCGGGTCGAATCGATGCTGCGCGGCGCGCGCATTCCCGTCGAATGGGTCGCGCCGCCCGCGCCGGAAGATATCCGGCGTTCCGACCGCGAGCGTCTGCTGGCGACATTGCTTGAGCCGATCGATGTGACCGATGATGATCGCGAGCTCGCGGGGCGTTTGCTCGCCGAGCGGTCGCCGGAGGACATTGCCGCGGCCTTGATCCAGGTCCATCGGGCGCGGATGCCCGAGCCCGAAGAACTGATCGACGGCAACGCGACGCCGCAGCGCCTCGATGGCCCAAGGCCGGGCTTTGAAGATACGCTCTGGTTCCGGATGAATATCGGCCGCCGCCAGAATGCCGATCCGCGCTGGGTGCTGCCGCTGCTGTGCCGTCGCGGGCATATAACCCGCCGCGACGTCGGCGCGATCCGGATCTCGGATCAGGAAACCCTTTTCGAAATTCAGCGTTCCGTCGGCGCAAAATTCATCGCCGCCATCGCGCGGACGGCTGAGGAGGGGGACGAGGAAGGCAACGTCCGTATCGAAGCCGCCGACGGCCCGCCGTCAGCCGAAGGGCGGCGCCGCAGGCCGGACGGGCCTCCACCGCGCGCGATCATGCGTGCGAAGCCCCGCCCGACCGGCGCACCATCGGATCGCAAACCGGCCGACCGTGGCCGACCCCGGCCGCCCGGCAACAAATCTCGTGTTCCCGGAAAATTCGCCGGAAAACCGCACCGCCCAACCAAGTCGCGCTAAAAAGAAAAAGGCCCGAGATTGCTCCCGGGCCTTTTGTCTTATCTCAAGCTGAGATCAGGCGGTTGCGACCTCGGCGGTATCGATCCGAATGCCGGCGCCCATGGTGGAGCTGACGGCGACCTTTTTCAGATACTTGCCTTTAGCGCCCGCCGGCTTGGCCTTCACCACCGCATCGACCAGCGCGTCGAAATTCGCGCGCAGGTCTTCCGCCGGGAAGCTCGCCTTGCCGATGCCGCTGTGGATGATGCCGGCCTTCTCGACGCGATACTCGACCTGACCGCCCTTGGCGGCCTTCACCGCCTCGCCGACGTTCATGGTCACGGTGCCGAGCTTCGGGTTCGGCATCAGGCCCTTGGGACCGAGCACCTTGCCGAGACGGCCGACCAGACCCATCATGTCCGGGGTCGCGATGCAGCGGTCGAACTCGATCTTGCCGCCCTGCACGATCTCGAGCAGGTCCTCGGCGCCGACGACATCAGCGCCAGCAGCCGCGGCTTCCTCGGCCTTGGCGCCGCGTGCGAACACGCCGACGCGGACGGTCTTGCCGGTGCCCTTGGGCAGGGTGACGACGCCGCGCACCATCTGATCGGCGTGACGCGGATCGACGCCCAGGTTGAGCGCGACCTCGATGGTCTCGTCGAACTTGGCGGTGGCGTTCGCCTTGGCGAGCTTAATCGCCTCGTCGACGCCGTACAGCTTGTCGCGGTCAACGGCCTTGGCCAGCGCCTGTGCTTTCTTGGTCAATTTCTTCGGCTTAAGCATGGTCTCAGCCCTCCACCACTTCGAGGCCCATCGCGCGGGCGGAGCCTTCGATGATGCGGGTCGCCGCCTCGATATCGGTGGCGTTCAAATCCTTCATCTTCGTCTCGGCGATCTGGGTCAGCGCCGAACGCTTGATCTTGCCGGCGGAAATCTTGCCCGGCTCCTTGGAGCCCGACTTCAGGTTCGCGGCCTTCTTGATGAGGAAGCTCGCGGGCGGGGTCTTCGTGACGAAGGAAAAGCTGCGATCCGCATAGACGGTGATGACCGTCGGGATCGGCATCGCCTTTTCCAGATCCTGCGTGGAGGCGTTGAACGCCTTGCAGAATTCCATGATGTTGACGCCGCGCTGACCGAGCGCTGGGCCGATCGGCGGGGAGGGGTTGGCGGCGCCGGCCGGCACCTGCAGCTTGATATAGCCGGTAATCTTCTTAGCCATAGTTACTCACTCTGTTGCGGGGTTCCGCGAATATCGCGACACCGGTTCAAGTTTAGCGGTCCAGACGACCCGAAGGCCTCCCGCAGATTCCGTCATGCTGGCAATCGGGAAGCCCGCGCCCATAAGCGCGTTCCCTGTAAAAATAAAGAGCTGATGCGCAGGCCCCAATCAGGTGGGCAGCTTGACCTCACCATCAGACGGGAAAAGTTTCATGCACGCGTTGAGTGTCTTCGATGGCGGTCCCAGTTTCGCGGCAGCGGCGAGCGCCTTGCTCTTCTCCGCGCTCTTGCCCGCATGATCCTCGGCGGCGATGCCTTTCTTGCCCAACTGCTCCTTGAGAAGCGGTTCGAGCTTGCCCAGCATGCCGTTATATTCGACGACCGCATCCCGATACGTCTCATTATAGGCGCTGAGTGCGCGCACCATGAAGTCGCCGAGCGCATAGCACTGGATCTGCGCGTCCTCTGGTGCCGCGGGAAGTGTCACGGCGTGGGCCGGATCAGCTTCGGGGAAGGCAGTTTTGCAAAGGGGCGCCAGTGGTTTCCACCCATCATCCTCGATCCCGCCCGCGATCGCCTGCATCTGCTTTACGACGCCATTGGCGTTGTCGCGCGAGAATTTGGGATCGGCGGCTCCCGCCAGCAGGGCATAGTGGATGACTTGGCTTTGCTTATCGATGGACAGTGGTTTTGAAAGGTCAGTGATCGCTGATCGCGCCTGCGAAGCGGTTACGGCGGCGCAGGTCGCTGCGCTACCCACAATATCTTCGGGCAGGGCGGGCGGCCCGGACGAACAGGACGAAAGCAACAGCGCGACAACGGTCGCAAAAGCAGGGTGATTCCGCATAGACCCCCTCCTCATGCCATCGCTTGATAGCGGCGGCTTTTTATGTTGCGGTGATGTTACAAATCCCATGGGCTGTCAACGCGCAGAGCCTGCACGGACGTAGGGACCGAAAATAAAGGAGAGAAAGGGCGTCGCGCCCTTACTTCATTCGCTCGACCTGCTCGAATTCGAGCTCGACCGGCGTGGCGCGGCCGAAGATCGAGACCGAGACCTTGACCTTACCCTTGTCGAAATCCAGTTCCTCGACCAGCCCGTTGAAGCTGGCGAACGGACCTTCGAGCACCTTGACCTGATCGCCGATCTCGTAATCGACCTTGAGCTTCGCCTTGGGCGCGGCTGCGGCTGCCTCCTCCTTGGTGTTGAGGATGCGCGCGGCCTCTGCGTCGCTGATCGGCTGCGGCTTGCCGGAGGATCCGAGAAAGCCAGTCACCTTCGGGGTGTTCTTGACGAGGTGGTAGACGTCGTCGCTCATCTCGAGCTTCGCGAGTACATAACCGGGGAAGAACTTCCGGTCGGACGTGATCTTCTTGCCGCGGCGAACCTCGGTGATCTTCTCGGTCGGCACCTCGACCGATTCGACGAGGCGATCGAGCCCCATGCGGGTCGCCTCGGCCATGATCGAATCACGGACCTTGTTCTCGAAGCCCGAATAGGCGTGGATGATGTACCAGCGCGACATGGAGCGAAAACCTACCCTCTCAATTGCCTTCAAGCAGTGACAGAAGCGCCTGGACGATGCGGCTGAACACGGCGTCCACGCCGAAGAAGAACAGGCCCAGCACCACGGTCATGATCACCACCATGATCGCGGTTGCCACCGTCTCGCGACGGCTGGGCCACACGACCTTGGCGGTTTCGGCCCGCACCTGCCGGATGAACTCGCCGGGAGAAGTCTTCGCCACGTATAGCCCTTCAAACACCAATAAGAGGCCATCGGCCGCCTGCCTGCCTCAGCAGGCTTTGCGACCTTGACCTCGCTCTTGCTTCCCGGGCCCGGCCAACCATCGGAAAATGGCAGGAGTGGAGGGACTCGAACCCACGGCCCTCGGTTTTGGAGACCGATGCTCTACCAGCTGAGCTACACTCCTCCGGCCCCGAGAAAGCGGGCTATTAACGGGGTGTGACGCGAAGCGCAAGCTTGGCTTCGTTGTCCTGCTCGCGCGCGGCTCCGAACAGTGAACTCACCTGGCGCGATTGCCTGTCGCCGTCGGTGATCAGCTTGGCGATATGGTTGGTCGCCTCGGCCGTTCGGCCTGAAAGCCCGGCGATCTCGCCGGCCACGACTGAGAAGCTCCGGCCCGCGTCCCCCACGCGCGCCGCCTCGATCCGCGCGTTGAGAGCGAGAAGGCGGGTCTGGCGCGTGATCGCGTCAATATCGCCCGCCACGCCGCCGACTTGGTCTAGGATATTGCGCAGCAGCGCCTCGCTCGCGGCGGCGGCTTCCTCATGCGCCCGGCTCCGATTGATATCGTCGGTGATGTCGAGCGCATATTTGATGATGCCTGTGGTTTGTCCGTCCACATCGAGGATGGGGTTATAAGTCGCCCGGATCCAGAAGGGTTTGCCGTGCTTGCCGATCCGCTGGAATTCGCCTTCCTGATGGCGGCCCTGGCAAAGCTCCTGCCAGAAGCGCTTATATCCGTCCGATGCGGCCTCGTCCTGATCTAGGAAGATGCTGTGGTGCTTACCGACGATCTCGTTCAGCTGATAGCCGGTGATCTTGAGGAAATTTCCGTTGGCGGTGATGATGAAGCCGCGCACGTCGAACTCGATGATGGCGTGCGAACGGTTGATCGCCCGAATCTGATTCTCGGCGTTCGTCGTCAGCTGCTTTTCGGCAGTCACGTCGCGGGCGATCTTGATGATTTTGTTGACCTTGCCGTCGTCGTCGACGATCGCGCTATAGGTCGCGTTCAACCACAGCTCGTGGTGACGGCCTATGCGTCGAAATTCGCCGCTGTGTGAACCACCCTGTCGGAGTCTGCTCCAGAACCGTTCATACGTGCCGTTCAGCCTGTCGTCGGGATGGACGAACATGACGTGCATCTGGCCGATGATTTCAGGGCCATAGCCCATGATCGCCATGAACCTGTCGTTCGCCGATAATATCCTGCCGTCGGCATCGAAGACGATAATCGCATGCGATTGTGCGAAAGCGGCGAACAAAGCCGATTGCTCGACCGGCGAAAGCGACAACTCCATGTACGCGACCTCTTATAACTGGCCGCATTTTTGATCTGGATTGGTGAAGGACGCGTTAAGGCGGCCGTCAGGCAGCGATATCGTAGGGCTGGATTTCGCCCGACAGATAGAGGTTGCGCGCCTTTGCCCGGCTGAGCTTGCCCGAACTGGTGCGCGGCAGGGTGCGCGGCGGCACCAATTCGACGACGCAATGCATGCCGGTGATCGCACGCACCTTCTCGCGGATTTCCTCGCGCAGGCGTGCGCGCTCGGCATTATCCGAGGTGCGGCACTGGACGAGCACGGCGGGCGTTTCCTCGCCGCCCGGGGTGGTGATTGCGAAGGCGGCGATGTCGCCCGCCTTGAACCCCGGCAGCTGTTCCACCGCCCACTCTATATCCTGCGGCCAGTGGTTCTTGCCGTTGATGATGATCATGTCCTTGGCGCGACCGACGATGTAGATGTAGCCGTCCGACAAATACCCCATGTCGCCCGTGTCGAGCCAGCCGTCGACCATGCAGGCTGCCGTCGCTTCAGGATCGCGGAAATAACCCACCATGATCGACGGGCCCTGGCACCACACCTTGCCGATCGCGCGATCGGGGAGGGGCTGACCGTCCTCGTCGCGGATCGCGATCGCCATGTCGCGCACTGCCTTGCCGCAGTTCACGACCGCGCGATAGCGTTGCGGCCGCCCGGCGGAGGTGCCGGCACCTGACAGCTCGGTTTCCTCGACCAGTTCGACCACGATGCCTTCGCCCGGCGGCATGATCGAAACCGCAAGCGTCGCCTCGGCGAGGCCATAGCTGGGCATGAATGCGGACGCCTGGAAGCCGGCGTCGGCGAAGGCGTCGACGAAGGCCTGCATCACGTCGGGCCGGATCATGTCCGCGCCGTTGCCCGCGATCCGCCAGCGCGACAGGTCGAAGCGTTCCGCGGCGTTGGTCTGGCTGGAGATGCGCCGCGCGCAGATGTCGTAGCCGAAGGTGGGCGAATAGCTGATGCTCGTGCCCTTATTGCGGCTGATGAGGTCCAGCCACGCCAGCGGGCGGCGCGCGAAATCCTCGGTCTTGAGATAATCGACCGAAACCTGGTTCGCCATAGGCGATAGGAAGCAGCCGACCAGCCCCATGTCATGATACCAGGGCAGCCAGCTGATGCAGCGATCGGTTTCGACCAGCTCCATGCCATGGCCATGCGCGGCGAGGTTGTTGAGCAGCGCATGATGGGTGATCGCCACGCCATGCGGGAAACGGGTCGATCCGCTGGAATATTGCAGATAGGCCACGTCGTCGCCCTTGGCTTTCGGCAGCTCGACAACGGGCGCGGCGCGCTCGCCGAAGCTTTCCCAGCTCAGCGCGTCCACGCCGCGCGACCGGGCGGCGGCCTCCGCCATGGCCGCAAGCTCGGCCGGGAACAGGAACAGGCGCGGATCGGCGCTCGCAAGCTGCACCACAAGTTGATCGACATAGGAATCCCGCCCGCCGAACGATGTCGGCAACGGCAGCGGCACTGGCAACGCGCCGGCATAGACCGCGCCGTAGAACAGCGCAGCGAATTCGGGCCCAGTCTCGGCGACCAGCGCGATGCGATCGCCCGGCGCGACGCCAAACGCGATCAGGCGGCGCGCCATGTCGATCGCGTCGACGCGAAGCTCGGAATAAGGATAGGGACGTCTGAGCGCGCCCCGCGCATCGTGGAAATTTAGGCCACGGCTGCCGGTCGCGGCGTGGTCAAGCGCCTCGCCGAGCGTTTCGAAATCCGACATGCGACGCGGCAGGCTGTCTTCCGTCGGAGTGGGAAGAAATGCGCCTTCGTTCGCCGCTGATCCGGACGATCGCGCTATATCTTCGAGCACTACTGGCAGCTCCTCTTGTCAGACCCGTCAGGCGCAACCCGCGCCCTTGGCCTTCCGTGTCTCAATCCGGTCACGCGTTTAAGCTACAATGCACGTTCAAAATCCGGCTCGACTGTGGCACAAAGATGGCGCGTGCCACGACTGACATCAAATCGCAACATCCCAAGGCTCGATGCCGAGTCGCTGCGTGCGTTGGCGCTACGCTATGTGGAGCGCTATGCCACCACCCGGGCCAGGTTGACGCGCTATCTCGAGCGCAAGCTTTTCGAACGGGGCTGGGAAGGCGAGGGCGATCCTAAAGTCGGCCCCCTTGTCGAGCAGATTGCGGGTCTCGGCTATGTCGATGACCGGCAATATGCGGAGATGCGCGCAGCCTCGCTGACGCGGCGGGGCTATGGAGGGCGGCGCATCAGGGCCGATCTGCGCGGCGCGGGAATCGGTGCCGAGGACGCCGAGCCAGCCCTGCCGACCGACGAGGACGAAGCGCGCGAAGCGGCGCTTGCTTTCGCACGGCGGAAGCGCATCGGTCCGTTTGCGGAACAGCAGCCGGATCAGGCCGGCAGGCGGCGCGCCTTCGCGGCGATGGTCCGCGCCGGGCACTCTCTGGACATAATCCAGGAAATCCTTACCAGTAGGGAATGAGAATTAGCGACCTGCCGACCTTGTCGCGAGGCGAATTGATCTCATTGGATTTTTTTGTACCTTCGTTTGTGGGGCGAAACATGGTAGCGCTGAGGATCACCTTCGGGGGGAGGTATGATGGTAACGGAGCGGATTGGTCCTTCCGTCGTGGATAGCGAGACAACAATAAAGGTGTCTGACGCCGTGCTGGATCCCGCGTTCTACCAGCAGGCGGATGCGGCCGAGCAGGCGACGACCATGAACGGCGCCGTCAAATGGTTCGACGCCATGCGGGGCTTTGGCTTCATGGTGGCTGACGAAGGCGGCGGCGACGTCCTGATTCATTTCTCCGTGCTGCGCGATCATGATCGCCGCGCCTTGCCGGAGGGCGCGCGGCTGGTCTGCGAAGTGGTTCGCCGCACGCGCGGCCTCCAGGCGCGTGCGATCAAGTCGATCGATCTTTCGACTGCGGTCGGCCCCGATCCCGATCTGGTGGCACGGCGCGCCAGCGATCGGGTTGATCCTGCCGAACTCGTTGAAAACGCTGGAGAGTTCGAGCCGGTTCGGGTCAAATGGTTCAATCGCCTCAAGGGTTACGGCTTCGTGGTGCGCGAGCGGCAGGAAGATCGGGATATCTTCGTGCACATGGAACTCGTCCGCCGCGCGGGGCTGGGCGATCTTGACCCCGATACGATGTTGTTTGCCCGCATCGCCGAAGGGCGCAAGGGGCCGCTGGTGGTGGCGCTGACATCCGATATCGCGTGATCGGCCCGCGTGGGGCTTCAGCCCTCATTTTTCTTTTCGTCGCACTGGCGGGGTGCCGCCCCGCCGAGGCTGTTCGCGTCGGGCAGGCGACCGCCGCTGCCGACACCGTTCCGCTGAGCATCGAGACAGCCAAGGGGGCGCGCGCGTTCCGTGTCGAGGTCGCGCGGACGCCAGCGGAACAGGCGAGAGGACTGATGTACCGCACCGCTTTGGCGCCCGACGCTGGCATGATCTTCCCCTTCGATCCGCCCAGACCAGCCTCCTTCTGGATGCGGAATACCTACATCCCGCTCGATATGTTGTTCATCCGGGCTGATGGCACCATTGCCCTCATCGCGGCAAACACGACGCCCTTGTCGCTTGCGCCGGTCGAAAGCGGCGAGCCGGTGGCGGCGGTGCTGGAAATCGCCGGCGGCCGGTCGGCGGCGCTCGGTATCCGCGAAGGGGATCGCGTGCGCTGGAAAGCCGCTGCCCACTGATTGCGTCACTGCCAAGGAACGTCTTTCGTTCGGTCGCGACCGCCGCTAAGGAAACCGCAAGGCCGTTTGCGGTCAGGATATTGGAGACGCATGCTTGGCGCTGACCCCGAAGACTGATGAAGCCTTTCTCCGTGAGGTCGACGAAGAGCTGCGCCGTGACCAGATGGCGCGAATCTGGCGGCGTTACGGACTGCTTCTGCTTGCCCTTGTTGTCATCGGTCTTGCAGCATTTGGCGGCTGGCTCTGGTGGAAGGCCGAGCGCGAAAAGGCGGCTGGTATCGCCGGCGAACAGCTTGTCGCCGCGTTCACGGCGCTGAGCGAAGCCCGCCCGGCCGAAGCGGACGCCAAGCTCAAGCCGCTCGCGGAAGGCGATCATGCAGGCTATCGTGCGCTCGCTCAATTGACGCTCGCCGCGCGCAAGCTCGAAAGCGGTGACGCCAAGGCAGCGTCCGCCGCCTATATGGAGGTTGCATCCGATACGTCGGTCGCGCAGCCGCTTCGGGATGTCGCGCTGATCCGTGCAACCGCGGCATCCTACGATACGCTCGCGCCCAAGACCGTCATCGATAGGCTCGCGCCGTTGGCAACGCCCGGAAGCGCCTGGTACGGAACGGCGGGTGAAATGACCGCCATCGCCTGGATGAAGCTCAACCAGCCGCAGAAGGCGGCGGCGATTTTCGGGCAGATCGCGAAAGATAACCAGGTCCCGGCCTCGCTGCGCGCGCGCGCCGTCAGAATTTCGGGAGCATTGGATGCAGGGCCGACGGTCGCGCCAGCGGCTGCGACACCCCAGAAGGACAAGAGCGAATGAAGCGTATAACGATCGCCGCAATGCTGATGCTGGCGCTAACTGGCTGCGGCATATTCCGGGGCGGCGGCGACAAAGGGCCGAAGACGCCATTGCTCGGCGAGCGCGTGCCGATCCTGACCTACGAAGGCGGGGCCGAGGTTGATCCGGGTCTCGCCGCTGCGCCCGTCGGCGTGCCAGCGGCCGAGGTGAATAGCAGCTGGGCGCAGACCGGTGGCAATGAGCGCAAGGAGATGGGGCATCTCGCGCTCGGCACTGCGCTGTCGCGCGCCTGGACGGCCTCGATCGCGGGCGGATCGAAGAAGACGCGTTTGGCCGCCGGGCCCGTCGTGGCGAATGACACTGTCTATGTCATCGATACCGCCGGTGTCGTGCATGCCTTTGCTGCGACTAACGGTTCCGAACGCTGGCGGCGCAGTCTTGGCGTGAAGGGCGACGGTGAGGATTCCGCCTTCGGCGGCGGCGTGAGCTTCGACAATGGCAGACTTTACGCCACAACCGGCGTTGGCGATGTCGCCGCGCTCGATGCGGCCACGGGCAATGTCCTGTGGAAGGTTCGCCCGTCAGGGCCGATGCGCGGCGCGCCGACGGTCGCCAACGGTCAGGTCTATGCGATTACGCAGGACAACCAGATCTACGCGCTCAACGCCGAAGACGGTAAGACGATCTGGAACGAAGCCGGCACGCTGGAAAATTCCGGCATCTTCGGCGTGGCCGCGCCGTCGGTTGCGCAGGGCACTGTGGTCGCCGGCTTCTCCTCGGGCGAACTCACCGCCTATCGTTACGAAAATGGACGCGCCGTCTGGCAGGACGCGCTGTCGCGCACCAGCATGTCGACTGCGGTGGCCTCCCTGTCGGATATCGACGCTGATCCCGTCATTTCCGACGGCAAGGTCTATGCGATCGGGCAGGGCGGACGCATGGTCGCACTGGACATCATCAGCGGCCAGCGGCTGTGGGAACTCAACATCGGCGGCATCGCGACCCCGTGGGTGGCGGGCGACTGGCTGTTCGTCGTGACGGATCAGGCGCAGCTGCTGTGCATCGCGCGCGCCAGCGGCAAGATCCGCTGGATCACGCAGCTTCCGCACTGGCGCAAACCCAAGAAGAAGGACAAGCTGATCTCGTGGATTGGCCCGGTCCTCGCTGGCGATCGCCTGCTGCTCGCGAACACACGGGGCGGTTTGCTCAACGTGTCCTATGAAGATGGCAAGATTGGCAACGGCACCAATGTCGGCAATGCCATCTACATCCCGCCGGTTGTGGCCAACAACACGCTCTTCATCCTCGATGCGGATGGCAAGCTGTCCGCCTGGCGCTGATGGATGGCAAGGCTTCCCGTCGTTGCAATCATCGGCCGGCCCAATGTCGGCAAATCGACGCTGTTCAACCGGCTCGTCGGCAAGAAGCTTGCGCTCGTTGACGATCGCCCCGGCGTAACCCGCGACCGCCGGGAAGGCGACGCAACGCTGCTCGATGTCCCCTTCCGTCTGGTCGATACGGCGGGCTTCGAGGAGGATGATCCGCAAAGCCTGCCCGGCCGCATGCGCGCCCAGACTGAAGCGGCGGTGAAGATGGCTGACGTCGCGCTGTTCATGATCGACGCGCGCGCTGGCGTCACGCCGCTTGACGAGGAGATCGCCCGCTGGCTGCGCGGCGGCGACATGCCCGTCGTGCTGCTGGCCAACAAGGCCGAGGGCAAAGCGGGCGAAAGCGGGCTGCTTGAAGCCTTCGGCCTCGGCTTCGGAGAGCCTGTCGCGTTCAGCGCGGAACATGGCGAGGGGATGGCCGAGTTGTTCGCCGCGCTCGCCCCCTTCATCGAGCGCGAGGGTGAGCCTGGCGAGGATGAGGACGAGGAGGATCCCGAGGGCCCTCTCAAGCTCGCCATTGTCGGGCGTCCCAACGCGGGCAAGTCCACGCTCATCAACCGCCTGCTGGGCGAGGACCGGCTGATCACCGGCCCGGAAGCCGGGATCACGCGGGATTCGATCGCGATCGACTGGCAGTGGCAGGCGAAGGACGGCACGATGCGTCCGGTCCGCCTGATCGACACCGCCGGCATGCGCAAAAAGGCGAAGGTGCAGGACAAGCTCGAAAAGCTCTCGGTTGCGGATGCGCGCCACGCGATCGACTTCGCGGAGGTGGTCGTGATCCTGCTAGACGCGACAAAGGGGCTGGAGGCGCAGGATCTCCGCATCGCCGATCAGGTGCTGCAGGAGGGACGCGGGCTGGTCGTGGCGCTTAACAAATGGGATGTCGCGGAAAATCCCCCAGCGTTGTTCCAGGGCATCCGCGCCGCGTTGGATGATGGGCTCGCGCAGGTGCGCGGCGTGCCGCTGCTTACTGTTTCCGCGGTCACGGGACGGGGGCTGGATCAGCTCATCGAGGCGGCCTTCGCCATGCGCGACGCATGGTCGCGCCGGGTTTCGACCGGCCAGCTCAACCGCTGGTTCGAACGCGCCATAGAGCGCAATCCGCCGCCCGCGCCGGGCGGCAAGCGCATCAAGCTGCGCTATCTCACCCAGGCCAAGACGCGGCCGCCGGGTTTCGTCCTGTTCGGCACCCGCGTCGATCAGCTTCCCGAAAGCTACAAGCGCTATCTCGTCAACGGCATCCGCGCCGAGCTTGATTTCGAAGGCGTGCCGATCCGGCTTACGGTCCGCGCCCCGCGCAATCCCTTCGATACGTGAGCCGCCACGATATCGACGCACGGGGTCTGCGATGCCCCTGGCCGGCGCTCAGGCTGGCCCGCGTGATGCGGCAGGCGGCGCCGGGCGACGAAGTGGTGATGACGGTCGACGATCCCAAGGCGGAGAGCGAAATCGCCATCCTGTCGCGCGAGCAGGGCTGGACGTTGGCCCGCACTGAACGAAGCGACGCCTACGTGTTCACCATCGCCCGCTGAAACCCCCCTCAATATCCTGTTTACGTTCCTGTTCTAAACTGGACGTCGAACGGGCGGAGGGAGTGGCCATGGCGTATAGCAATGGCGCGTTGGTAAACTGGTCGGATTTTGCGCAGGCACGCGCCCAGCTGGGTACGGAGTTCGTGCGAATTCTCGGTTATTTCCGGGAAGATGCGGTGAAGTCGGTCACGGCGGTTGAAGAGGCCATGCGCAATCGCGATGCCGCCGCGCTGGTCCGTCCCGCGCACACGCTGAAGGGCGAATCGCTTCAGTTCGGCGGCGAAGCGCTCGGCCTGCTCGCCGAGCATATCGAGCATGTCGCGCGCCGCTGCGTGGAAACCCATGACGCGCCGGACGAGCTGATCGAAAGCGTCGTGCGCCTGCGCCCGCTGTTCGAGGAGACGCTCGCCCTGTTCGATCGCGAAACCGCACCCGCGGTGGCGATGCGCCGACCCGTGCAGTTCGGCCGCAAGGCGGGTTGAGCGGTCAAGTTACCTGGACACCAAGCTCCGCATTTTCGTCATCCTGAACGTGATTCAGGATCCATCGTCCAACAAGCGATGCGGCAAGTGGCTGGGTGGATGCTGAATCAAGTTCAGCATGACGACAGAGTTATCGGCGCGCAGCGATTATCGGTCCAAACCTCGTCAGCTCGCTTCAGCCGGCTCCGACTGAAGCTGGATATAGTTCTGCAGCCCCATATTCTTGATCATGTCGAACTGCCGCTCGAGCGTGTCGACATGTTCTTCCTCGTTCTCGAGGATGCTCTCGAGAAGTTCGCGGCTGATATAGTCGCGCACCGCCTCGCAATGGGCAATGCCCTCGCGCAGCACCGGGATCGCTTCATTCTCAAGCGCGAGGTCGGCTTTCAGCACCTCCTCGACATTCTCGCCGATCTTAAGGCGGCCGAGCAGCTGGAAATTGGGCAGCCCGTCGAGGAATAGGATGCGCTCGGCGAGCTTGTCGGCATGCTTCATCTCATCAATCGATTCGCCATATTCGAACTTGGCGAGCTTCTTGATGCCCCAATGGTCGAGCAGCCGGTAATGCAGGAAATACTGGTTGATCGCGGTCAGCTCATTCTTGAGCGCGATGTTGAGATATTCGATGACTTTCTCGTCGCCCTTCATGGAGACCTCCAACATTCGTTAGAGGTTGGTATGGTCATGTAAGTGGCGGAAAATCAAGGGGAGGGCGTCAGGCCCCGGGCCGCTCGGCGGCAATGATCTCGCGTGCGAATGAGAAGCATTGGCCGCAGTTGGGACGGCGTCCTAGGCTTTCAAAAGCCGAGCGCGGACATTTGGCCCCACGCCGGGCTGCTTCCCGTACATCGGTCTCACGAATGGCATTGCAAACGCAAACAATCATCTTCGCCTCTCCGTGATTCGAGAGATAGCCCATGTGCGATTGGTTCGCAATAGCAAAGGATCGTTAACGAACTATGCGAATGAGTCTCAGGCGCATTGTTGCAGCCAATTGATACGGCGATAATTTTCTCCCAGCCGTCGATTATTTGCGACGAAATGATCCCTCCGGCAGCGTCGAATCCAGCCGAAGTTCACACTAGGGTCACACCAACGCGGATGTGTGCAAGGTTCACGCGATCCACGGAAAATCAATGACGGGGCGCCGCGGCCGATATGGGCCTAGCGGCTAGACAGAATTCGACAGTTTTAAAGAACCGGCCGACGTAGCGAGAGAATGGATTGCACAGATAACCGTCTGTAGGAAAATGAAATTTGTAAATCTGTCGGAGGACGACAAAGGTCCGTGCTCCGGCGGGGGCCGGAGCCTAGGTGGCGTATGGCCTGCAGCGTATTCCGGGCCTCAAATTACCGTGCTGGACTCCGGCCTTCGCCGGAGTACGACCCCTGACCAGAGGTGTCGCCGCGCGGGCGTGACGGTCAGGCGAGCGCGGCGTCAGCGCCCATCAGCTTCGGGAAGAAGCCTTCATGCGCGGCGCGGAGATCGTCGAGCTGGATGCCGGCGACGCTGTTACCGCCGGTCTTTCCAATCAATTCGCCCTCGTTGAGGGTGCCAGCGGGCGCCGTCACGATATAGCAGCCCTGATCTTCCCCGAATGCAAAGGCCGCGCTCGCAATGCCGTTCAGCGTCGCTCCGATTCCTCCAGCCAGCGCCATTTCGGCGATCGCTACTAAAAGACCGCCGTCGGAAATATCATGGACCGCCGTTATCTTGCCTTCGGCGACCAACTGACGAACCAGCGCACCATGGCGTTGCTCTGCATCAAGATCGACGGGCGGAGGAGGGCCGTCCTCCCGACCATGAATTTCGCGTAGCCAAAGCGACTGGCCGAGATGGCCTCCCGCTTCGCCGATCACGATGATGTCCTCACCCTCAGCCTTGAAGGCGATCGTCGCGCTCCTACTCCAATCCTTGAGCAACCCCACGCCACCGATCGCCGGCGTCGGCAGGATCGCGCTTCCGCCGCCTGTCGCCTTGCTCTCATTGTAGAGGCTCACATTGCCGCTCACGATCGGGAAATCGAGCGCGCGGCAGGCGTCGGCCATGCCTTCGAGGCAGCCGACGAACTGGGCCATGATCTCGGGGCGCTGCGGATTGGCGAAATTGAGGCAGTTGGTCACCGCCAAGGGCTTCGCGCCGACGGCGGAGAGGTTGCGATAGGCCTCGGCGATGGCCTGCTTTCCCCCTTCGTAGGGATCGGCATAGCAATAGCGTGGCGTGCAGTCCGTCGTGATCGCGATACCCTTTTGCGTGCCATGCACGCGCACCACCGCCGCGTCGCCCCCGGGGCGCTGGACGGTGTCGGCGCCGACCATGTGGTCATACTGCTCCCAGATCCAGCGGCGGCTGGCGATGTCGGGGGAGGCCATCAGCTTGAGCAGATCCGCGCCGATGTCGGTGCTTTCGGGGATGTCGCCGAGCGGCTTCACGCCCGCCCAGGCCTTATATTCTTCGCGGCTCACATAGGGCCGGTTGTACTTGGGCGCTTCGTCGGCGAGCGGCCCCAACGGAATGTCGCACACCGTCTCGCCCTTGTGGATCAGCACCATGCGCCCGGTGTCGGTCACATGGCCAATCACCGCGAAATCGAGTTCCCATTTGTGGAAGATCGCCTCGGCCTCGGCCTCGCGGCCGGGCTTGAGCACCATCAGCATGCGCTCCTGCGATTCCGACAGCATCATTTCATAGGCTGTCATGCCGGTTTCGCGCTGGGGCACCTTGTCCATGTCGAGCTGGATGCCGACGCCGCCCTTGCTCGCCATCTCGACCGAGGAGGACGTGAGACCCGCCGCGCCCATGTCCTGGATCGCGACGATCACGTCGGTCGCCATCAGCTCGAGGCAGGCTTCGATCAGCAGCTTCTCGGTGAAGGGATCGCCCACCTGCACGGTCGGGCGCTTCTCGTCGCTGTCCTCGCCGAAATCGGCCGAGGCCATGGTCGCGCCATGGATGCCGTCGCGGCCGGTCTTGGAGCCGACATAAACGATCGGATTGCCGATGCCCGACGCCGCCGAATAGAAGATCTTGTCCTGGTCGGCGATGCCCACCGTCATTGCGTTGACAAGGATGTTGCCGTCATAGGCCTTGTGGAAATTGACCTCGCCCCCGACCGTCGGCACGCCGACGCAATTGCCGTAGCCGCCGATGCCATGGACCACGCCGGAGATGAGATGCTTCATCTTGGGATGATCGGGCCGCCCGAAACGCAGCGCGTTCATGTTGGCGATCGGACGCGCGCCCATCGTGAACACGTCGCGCAGGATGCCGCCCACGCCCGTCGCCGCGCCCTGATAAGGCTCGATATAGCTCGGGTGGTTGTGGCTCTCCATCTTGAAGATGGCGGCCTGTCCGTCGCCGATGTCGATCACGCCGGCATTCTCGCCGGGGCCGCAGATCACGCATTCTCCGGTGGTCGGCAGCTTGGACAGGTGGATTCGGGAGGATTTGTAACTGCAATGCTCGGACCACATGACCGAGAAGATGCCCAGCTCGGTCAGGTTCGGCTCGCGGCCGAGCGCGTGGAGCACGCGCTCATATTCCTCGGGCGAGAGGCCATGTTCGGCGACGATTTCGGGGGTGATCTTGGATTCGGACATGCCGCCTCCTAACCGCGACCGGCGGCGGGGCCAAGCGGGCACATCATAGCTCTTCGTCATGCTGAACTTGATTCAGCATCCATCGGGCCTCAGGCGCTTCGTTGCGGCAATTGATGCTGAATCAAGTTCAGCATGACGGGTTGGGTTTTGCGCCCGGCATTCTCGCGACCAATCCAATGAAAAAGGCCGGCGGAATCGCTTCCGCCGGCCTTCAAATGGCTTGAAACCGAAATCAGGCCTTGCAGGTCGTGCTGCCCTTGCCCGGCGCCGTGAGTTCGATGTTGTCGGTGTTGCCGCTCACTGAATAGCCTTCGGCGGTGTAGGGCTGGCCCGGCTCCGCCGCGGTCAGCGTGGTGCCGGTCGTCGCGTCCTTGTCGGTCTTGTAGAGCGCCGTGTTGTTGTTGAAGAAGTCGATATGGACCAGGCTGTTGTCCTTGCAGCGATAGGTGCGGCTGCCGGCCAGCATCGGCGGCAGCTCGACCTTCGGCGCAGCCGCGACTTCGGCTGCATCCGGATCGGCCGGCCCGCCGGCGGTGAGGTTCTCAGGCTCGTTGCTGCACGCCGCGAGCAGGGCGACGAGAGCAAGCGAGGCGACTTTAAAAGTGGAATGTACGTTGTTCATGCCGCGGCCCAATGACCAATGTGTCGGGGTGCGTCAAGGCCCGGAATTGTGACGAACTAGTCACATACAAGAAAAAATTAAGGATTGCACAAGCTTTGGTCGAATTTCTCTGGGGCTGATCGAATCTTGGGCAACGAGCCGCGGTTACGGCGCGGCTAGATAAGCTTTCTTGCCCCCTGATCGGCACCTCGGCTAAGCGAGGGCGATGACGATCACGCCCAACGCGCTTCAACTCATCGGAAATACGCCGCTCGTGCGACTCGCTGGCCCGAGCGAGGCGACCGGCTGCGAAATCCTCGCCAAGTGCGAGTTCATGAATCCCGGCGGCTCGGTCAAGGATCGCGCGGCGCTGGCGATCATCGAGGATGCCGAAGCGCAGGGAATGATTGGTCCCGGCGGCATCATTGTCGAGGGCACGGCCGGCAATACCGGCATCGGACTGGCGCTGGTCGGCAACGCCAAGAGCTATCGCACAATCATCGTGATGACCGATACGCAAAGCCGTGAGAAACAGGACACGCTGAAGGCGCTGGGCGCTGAACTGGTGCTGGTCGCGCCCACCGCCTATTCGAACCCGGCTCATTATGTGCATACCTCGCGCCGGATCGCCGAGGAGACGCCGAACGCGCTCTGGGCCAACCAGTTCGACAACACCGCCAACCGCATGGCGCACATCCGCACGACGGCGGCCGAGATCTGGGAGCAGACCGGCGGCAAGGTCGACGGCTTCACCTGCGCGGTCGGCACTGGCGGGACGCTCGCCGGCGTCGGCCTTGGCCTCAAGGAGCGCAATCCCGATGTCGTGATCGGGCTGACCGATCCCTACGGGGCGTCGCTCTACAACTTTTATGCCCATGGCGAGCTGAAGGCGGAGGGCAATTCCGTCGCGGAAGGCATTGGCCAGAGCCGGATCACCGCCAATCTCGAAGGCGCTCCGGTCGACACGCAGTTCCGAATTTCCGATCAGGAGGGGCTTGAGCAGCTATTTGGTCTGCTCGAGCATGAAGGCCTGTGCGTCGGGCTTTCTTCCGGCATCAACATCGCCGGGGCGATGGCGCTGGCGCGGGAAATGGGGCCCGGCAAGACGATCGTGACGATCCTGTGCGATTCCGGGATGCGGTATCTGTCAACGCTGTTCAATCCCGCGTGGCTTGAGGCCAAGGGGCTGCCAGTGCCGGATTATCTCCGCAGTGGAAGGGATTAGGCAGTAGCAGTCTCCGTATTTCTCCGAATATCGACAAATTCTACCGTTTCGACTAATTAATGAATATGTCCAACGGCGAACAAGCCTGATGCAGAGGGTTCGTATCGGCCTTACCGGCTTGGCGAGCGTCTTCCTGCTTGTCCTGTTGGGTGCGATCTTCGTGAAGTTTGTGCGCGAAGGCGAGGCATCGCGTCATGCCGATGTCGCTGTCGCCTCCAGCAGCGGCGTTTCTGGTGGAGACGGGGCCGAGCTTCCGAAGGAGCCGCTGGCCGAACTGGGTATCGCGCCGGGCAACGCCCCGGATCAGGGCGCGAACGGGGTCAAGGCGCAGCCTTCGTCCAATTAGGTCGAATTCCGGATAGCCTCGTCAGCCCGAACCCTTGGGCATGACGATAACAGATCGGGCGTGCCCGGTCGCGCGCATGTGCTTCACCACAGACTTATCCACAGGGCTGTCCCCTTAAGGGTCGCCTCCGACACCCACGCAATTCCGCTATTTTACGTCCGCCATGCCCCATATGGCGGCATGCTGGGGCATAGCTTTTGCATGCTTTTCCACAAAAAGGCACCTAAAACCCATGTTAGGGCATGATTAGGCATTGCTGAGGCATAAGCTCTCGGGTATTCAAACGGCGTGGCGCAATGCAGCCGGAGGATGTCTGTCGGGGGCCGATAAGAAGGCAGGCAAGTCCGGGTGGCGGCGCGCTCCAAAGGGGCGCATCAGTGGAATTATTGGATTTCTTCACTGGTAAATGGATGAACACCGTGGACGCGAAGGGTCGCGTTTCGGTGCCCGCCTCGATTCGCAAGGTCGTCACCGCCCGCACGCCCGACGCGAAGACCATGATGCTGGCCCGGCATGAGCGCGATCAGTGCATCCAGGGCTTCGACAAGGCCTATCTCGCCCTCGCTTATCGCGACATGCGCGCCCAGCAGCAGTCGGACATCGAGCGCGGCCGCTCCACCGAATCGCGTTTCACCCGCTCCGGCACGCTGTTTGGCAGCACCGAGGAAATCGCCGTCGACGGCAGCGGGCGGATCATCCTGCCCCCGGGTCTCCGCCGCCGCGCTTCGATCGCCGACACCGCCCTCTTTGTCGGCACTGGCGAGACCTTCGAGATCTGGAGCCCGGAGATCGCCCTTCAGTCCACGGAACGCCCCGATATCCGTGAATTCGCCGAGGAGCTGATCGCCGAACGGGAAGGGCGGCTATGATCGCCTCCGCTGGATCCGATCCGCGCCATGTCCCCGTCCTGCTCGACGAGGTGATCGCTTCGCTTGCCATTCGGCCCGGCGAGACGCATGTCGACGGCACCTTCGGCGCGGGCGGCTACAGCCGTGCGATCCTCGCCTCGGGCGCAGGCCGCGTCATCGCCTTCGATCGCGACCCCGATGCGATCGCTGAAGGCGCCGCGCTGGTCGAGGAAAGCGGCGGCCGGCTGACTTTGGTCCAGCGCTGCTTCTCCGAAATGGACGAGGCCTTGGCTGAGCGGGGCATCGACGCGGTCGACGGCGTCGTGCTCGACATCGGTGTCTCATCGATGCAGCTCGATCGCGCCGACCGCGGCTTCTCGTTCCAGGCCGATGGCCCGCTCGACATGCGCATGGCCCAGTCGGGCATGACCGCCGCCGAGTTCCTCAACGAGGCGGAGGAGGAGGAAATCGCCGACGTCCTCTACACGCTCGGCGAGGAGCCCCGCTCGCGTCGCGTCGCGCGCGCCATCGTCGGGGCGCGGCCGATCACGCGCACCGGCGAACTGGCGGCTGTCGTCCGCAAGGCGTTGGGATATCGCCCCAATGACAAGAAGGACCCGGCGACCCGCACCTTTCAGGCGATCCGCATCCACCTCAACCGTGAGCTTGACGAGCTGGGCGAGGGCCTTGAAGCCGCCGAGCGCGTGCTGGGCGAAGGCGGCCGCCTCTCGGTCGTCACTTTCCATTCGATCGAGGATCGTATCGCCAAGCGCTTTCTGCGTGAGCGCAGCGGTGCGACCCCCTCCGGATCGCGTCACCGCCCCGATTCGGGTTTGGGTGCGCGTGCCCCCAGCTTTGCCGCCGCCGCCAAGCCGGTGCGCGCCGGCGAGGCTGAGCTGGCGCGCAACCCGCGGGCGCGATCCGCCACATTGCGTACGGCGCGGCGCACCGCCGCCGCGCCATGGAGTTCTGTAAAGGGTGTAAGGTCATGATAGTAAAGCGTTTCAAATCGATGGGCTGGGTGGGCTGCGTGGGGCTGGCCGCGCTGGGATGCTATATGATCTCGCAGCGCGTCGCGAGCGAACGCACCGCCGCCGAAAAGCTCGATCGCCAGATCGTCATGGCCAAACTCGATATCCGCAAGCTCGAGACCGAGCTTGGCACGCGCAGCCGCATGCCGGTGCTCGAACAGTGGAACAGTCAGGTTCTAGCGCTCTCGGCGCCTTCGGCGAACCAGTATCTCCACGGCGAGGTCCAACTGGCGCGCTTCGAGCCGGGTCGCGATGCCGCTCCGGGCGAGCCTGGCGTGGTCCGCTCGGTCGAGCCGCAGCCCGCCCGCGTGATCCCGGTGGCCGCCCCGGCGCCCGCGCCCGTGGCTGAGCCCCAGCCGATGCTCCGCCATGCCAGCTACATGAAGCCGTCCGATGTCGAGTTCGCGGCCAATGTCCGGCCGGCGGCCTTGCTCGACGATTCGGTGCTGGCTGAACTCCAGTCCGCTGCCCGTCGCGAAAAGCGCGGGAGCGACGAGGAGAGGTGACAGCTCTTGTTGCCCGTCCATCCCGCCAGCGCCTCGGGGGCCAGCGCGAGCAAAGCATAGCGCTCGTTCATTTCAGGCTGATGGTGGTGATGCTGATGTTCGTCGGCGTCACCTCGGTGATCGGCCTGCGGCTCGCCTATCTGACCGTTTTCTCCGATCCCTCGGCTCGCTCGAACATCGCGAGCGGGCTCATCCCGCCGCGCGCCAATCTCGTCGATCGTAACGGCGTGGTGCTCGCGGGTACGATCGATGCCTGGAAGATCGGCCTCCATCCGCACAAGATCATCGGCGACAAGAAGCTGATCGCCGCACAGCTCGCGGTGCTGATGCCCAACCGCAGCGAAGCCGAATATCTCGCGATCCTCAATTCGGACCGCACCTTTTTCTATCTGAAGCATGAGGCGCTGCCGGAACTGGTCAAGCGCGTAAACGCGATCGGCGAGCCGGGGATCGTGTTCGAGCGCGAGCCGCGCCGCTATTATCCGCAGGGCAGCCTTGCCTCGCACGTCATCGGCTGGACCGATCAGGACGGCAAGGCGGTTTCGGGCATGGAGCTGGCGGTTAACGACCGTCTTTCCGATCAGGGCCGGCTCGACAAGCCGGTCGCGCTTTCGATCGACAGCCGCGTCCAGGCGGCGATGGAGAGCGAACTGCGCAACGCGATGGCGACCTACCGCGCGATCGGATCGACAGGCATCGTCCTCGACGTTCATACCGGCGAGATTATCGCGATGGCGTCGCTCCCCGATTTCGATCCCAATGCGCCTTCGCGCGCGCCGGTGGAAAATCTCGCCAGCAAGGTGACGCTCAACGTCTATGAGCTTGGCTCCACCTTCAAGATGATCACCGCTGCGGCTGCGATCGAGGATGGCGTCGTTCATTCGATGACGCAGCGCTGGGACGCCACGGCGCCGCTCCGCGTAGGCCGTTTCACGATCAAGGACGATCATCCCACCCGCCGCTGGCTCAACATGCCGGAGCTGATCGCGCATTCGTCCAACATCGCCACCGCGCGCATCGCTGACGAGCTGGGATCCCAGCGCATGATCGAGATGTTCCGCAAGGTGGGCTTCGACAAGCCCGTCGATATCGAGCTTGGCGCGCGGGGCACTCCGCTATGGCCGAAATACTGGGCGCGCGTGACGACGATGACGGTCGCCTACGGTCATGGCATCGCGGTGACGCCGCTCCACCTCGCCAATGCTTATGCCGCGCTGATCAACGGCGGCATCTGGCGGCCGGCGACGCTGATCCGCCGCGATGCCGATCATATCCCGGGCGGCCGCCGGGTGGTGTCCGCCGCCACCAGCGCGCGGATGCGGCAGCTCATGCGCCTCGTCGCCGTCAACGGCACTGCGCGCAAGGCCAACGTCGCGGGCTTTCGCGTGGGCGGCAAGACGGGCACCGCCGAGAAGCCTTACCAGGGCGGCTACAAGCGCAATGCGCTGGTTTCCACTTTTGCCGGCGTTTTCCCGATGGATGCGCCGCGCTATGTTGTCATCGCGATGCTCGACGAACCTCATGGAACGGCCGAGACCGGCGGCTATGCGACCGCCGGGCAGGTCGCAGCGCCCAGCGTCGGGCGCATCATCAACCGCATCGGCCCGCTGCTCGGCGTCATCCCTGACGAGACCCGCGAGGTCGACATGAGCGATCTGCAGGATGCGATTGCGATCCTGAAAACGGAAAAGCCGTGATGGGGACGCAGTCAAGAATATCTCCCTCCCCTTCAGGGGAGGGATGTAAGGGTGGGGCAGCTACGAAGGGGCTTGATCTCCCTGAGATGCTATTCTTCTGGCTCGCAGACGCGGGCACCCACCCCCTTACCCCTCCCTTGAAAGGGAGGGGGGATCAGTAAGATGCGCCTCGATCTTCCCTCCGGCCCACCCATTGACGCCACCGGATTCGCGATCGACCATCGTAAGGTGGCGCGCGGCACCGTCTTCGGCGCGTTCAAGGGCAGCCGATTCAACGGCGAGGATTTCATAGCGGACGCCGTCGCCGCCGGCGCGGTGGCGATCGTCGCCCGGCCCGAAGCGACCGTCACCGGCGCTATCCACATCGCCGACGCCGAACCCCGCCGCGCCTTCGCCCGCCTTGCGGCGAAATTCTTCGCGCCCTTCCCCGAAACCGTCGTTGCCGTCACCGGCACCAACGGCAAGACCTCGACCGTCGAGCTGACTCGCCAGATCTGGCGGATGTCGGGCCATCACGCCGCCTCGATCGGCACGCTCGGTGTCACCACCGCCGACGATCAGGTCTCCACCGGCCTCACCACGCCCGATATCGTGACTTTCCTGTCGAACATGGCGGGACTCGCGCGCGAGGGCGTGACACACGCCGCGTTCGAAGCCTCGAGTCACGGGCTGTCGCAATATCGTACCGAGGGCCTTCCCGTTCGCGCCGCCGCTTTCACTAACCTTTCCCGCGACCATCTCGATTATCACGGAACCATGGAGGCCTATCTCGAGGCCAAGCTCCGCCTGTTCACCGAGGTCGTCGACGAGGATGGCGCGGCGGTGGTCTGGATGGACGACGTGGCCTCCGCGCGGGTCGCCGAACTGGCGTCCGAGCGCGGCCTGAAGCTGCTGACAGTTGGCGCTAAGGGCGAAACGCTGAAGCTGGTCGAGCGCGAGCCAACCCAGCTCGGCCAGACCCTCACCATCCAGGCTGAAGGCAGGACCCACACCATCAAGCTGCCTCTGATCGGTGCGTACCAAGCAGCCAACGCTCTCACCGCCGCCGGTCTCGTGCTGGCGACCGGAGGCGCGCTCGCTCAGACTCTCGACAGCCTCATTCGCGTCCAGCCCGTCCGCGGCCGTCTCGAACGCGCCGCGATCAGCAAGACCGGCGCGCCGGTCTATGTCGACTATGCCCACACACCTGACGGCTTGCGCGCCGCGATCGAGGCGTTGCGTCCCCACGCCACCGGCCGCCTGATTACGCTGTTCGGCGCGGGCGGTGATCGGGACAAGGGCAAGCGCCCCGAAATGGGCGCGGTCGCCATCCAGCTGTCCGACCATGTCATCGTCACAGACGACAATCCTCGCAGCGAGGATGCCGCGGCGATCCGCAAGGATGTGCTGGCCGGCGCCCCCGGTGCGAGCGAGATCGGCGGCCGCCGTGAAGCCATCGCCGCCGCGATCGCCGAAGCGAAGTCGGGCGACATCGTCCTCCTGGCTGGCAAGGGCCATGAGCAGGGACAGATCATCGGCGACAAGGTGCTGCCCTTCGACGACGTCGCCGTCGCGCGGGAGTGCGCAGCGTGAGGGCCGCGCTAATTTCTAAGCCCCTCTCCTTCAGGGGAGGGGTTGGGGTGGGGCCAACCGGCTTCATCCAACCTGGGATGCTGGGCCAAGCCGCACGCCCCCACCCCCTGACCCCCTCCCCAGAAGGAAAGGGGGAATGAGTTCGCTCTGGACTGCCTTCGACATCGCTGAGGCGGTGGACGGCGAGGTGCAAGGCGCATTCTGCGCCAATGGCGTCGCGTTCGATTCCCGCGAGGTCGGCCCCGGCGATCTTTTCATCGCCCTGAAGGGCGAGGCGACCGACGGTCACCGCTTTCTTGCCAAGGCGTTCGAGAATGGCGCGGCAGGCGCGATCGTCAGCGAACCGGTCGATTACCCCCATGTCAGGGTCGCCGACACTATGGCTGCTCTCAACGCCCTTGGGCGCGCCGCCCGCGCCCGCACGCAGGCGAAGATCGTCGGCGTTACCGGCTCGGTCGGCAAGACCGGCACCAAGGAAGCGCTCTACGCCGCCTTCGACCGCGCCGTGCCGGGCGAGGCGCATCGCTCGGTCAAGAGCTACAACAATCACACCGGCGTCCCGCTCAGCCTGGCCCGCATGCGCGCCGGGACCCGCTATGGCGTGTTCGAAATGGGTATGAGCCATGCCGGCGAACTGGCTCAGTTGACCCGGCTTGTCCGTCCCCATGTCGCGATCGTCACCGCGATCGCGCCCGCTCATGTCGCGTATTTCGCTGACGAGTCCGCCATCGCCGACGCCAAGGGCGAGATCTTCCAGGGTCTTGAGCCGGGCGGCGTTGCGATTATCCCCGAGGAAAGCCCGCATCGCGATCGTTTGGTCCGGGCGGCCGAGCCCTATGCGGAGCAGATACTTACCTTCGGACGCACGCCGAAGGCGTCGGTTCGTGTGATCGAGGAAGTGCCGCTGGAAACCGGCACGCTGCTCACCGTCAAGCTGCCCAAGGCGGAGCTGACCTTCACCCTCGGCCAATCCGGCGCACACTGGGTCTCCAACGGGCTGGCGGTTCTGGCGGCGGTTCATGCTGTCAGCGGGGATCTTGCAGCGGCGGCGCTTGCGCTTGCCGATATGAAGGGTCTGACTGGTCGTGGTGAACGGGTTAAGGCTGAGGTCGAAGGTGGCGAGATCTTGTTGATCGATGAAAGCTACAACGCAAATCCCGTCTCGATGGCCGCGACCCTCAAGCAGCTTGGCCACGAAAAGGCCGATCGCCGCATTGCGGTGCTGGGCGAAATGCGGGAATTAGGCGGGCAATCCCAAGGCTATCACGCCGATCTTGCCGAACCCGTACTGGATGCCAAGGTTGATGTCGCGATCCTTGTTGGCCGCGATATGGCCGCACTCGCGCATCGCCTGCACGGCCAGCTGACGATCCGCCATGTCGCGGACAGCGCCGCTGCGCTTGAAGCGCTCGAGGATATCGCCGCGCCCGGGGACGCGATCCTCGTCAAGGGATCGAATGCGATCGGCCTCTCCGGCCTCGTCCGTGAAATATCCAATGGCCGTCTCGTGAAGGGGAGGGCCGCATGCTCTATCTGATCGCTGAGCAGCTGGGCTTCCCCGGCCTCCTCAACCTCATCCGCTACATCAGCTTCCGCACCGGGGGTGCGGTGGCGACGGCGCTGTTGATCGGCCTGCTGATCGGCCCCAAGTTCATAGGCTGGCTGCGCGTCCGCCAGGGCAAGGGTCAGCCGATCCGCGACGACGGTCCGCAGACCCACCTCAAGAAGGTCGGCACGCCGACGATGGGCGGGCTGATGATCCTAACCTCGGTCACCATTTCGATGCTGCTCTGGATGGATCTCGGCAACCGCTTCACCTGGGCGTGCCTGATGGTGACGCTCGGCTTCGGCGCGATCGGCTTCCTCGACGATTACGACAAGGTCACCAAGCGCAGCCACAAGGGCATCTCGGGCAAGATGCGCCTCTTGCTCGAATTCATCATCGCGGGCGTGGCTTCATGGATCATCCTCGATGGCGGGCCGCATCATCTCTACGTGCCGTTCTACAACGGCCCGGTGATCGATCTCGGCCCCTTCTATATATTCTTTGCCGCCTTCATCATCACCGGCTTCGGCAATGCGGTGAACCTGACGGACGGCCTCGACGGCCTCGCGACCATGCCCGTGGTGATTGCGGCCCTCGCTCTGCTCGTCATCAGCTACCTGGTCGGCAACGTGAAGTTCGCGACCTATCTCGGCATCCCGCATGTGCCCGGCGCGGGCGACGTGACCATCCTCTGCTCCGCGATTATCGGCGGGGGCCTCGCCTTTCTCTGGTTCAACGCGCCTCCAGCGGCGGTCTTCATGGGCGACACCGGCAGCTTGGCGCTCGGCGGCGCGCTCGGCGCAATTGCTGTTGTCGCGCATCACGAGATCGTGCTGATCATCATCGGCGGCCTGTTCGTGGTCGAGACCGTGTCGGTGATCCTACAGGTCTTCTTCTACAAGCGGACGGGCAAGCGCATCTTCAGGATGGCGCCGATCCACCACCATTTCGAACAGCTTGGCTGGTCCGAACCGACCGTGGTGATTCGCTTCTGGATCATCAGCTTCGTGCTCGCGCTGGCGGGCCTCTCCACGCTGAAGCTGCGGTGATTACGAGCGCGGCCTTCAGCGGCAAACGCTACGCGGTGCTGGGGCTCGCGCGCTCGGGCTTGGCGACCGTTGAGGCATTGCTCGCGAGCGGTGCGGAAGTGGTGGCATGGGACGACAGGGAAGAGGCGAGGGCGGCCGCAAAAGCCCTCTCCCCTTCAGGGGAGAGGGTTGGGAGAGGGGGAGTCGGGAAGGCTCTTGCCCCGGCCGGCGTCCCCCACCCCCCGACCCCCTCCCCTGAAGGGGAGGGGGAGTTATCGATTGCCAACCCCCTCGACATCGATCTGGCCGGGTTCGACGCGATCGTCGTCACCCCCGGCCTGCCGCTCAACAAGCATCCGATCGCCGGCCTCGCCAAGGGGGCGGGCGTGCCCATCATCGGCGATATCGAGCTGTTCGCGCAGGCCCGCGCGTCGCTGCCGCCGCACAAGGTGATCGGCATCACCGGCACCAACGGCAAGTCGACCACCACCGCGCTCATCCACCACATCGTCAAGACCGCAGGCGTGGCAACCACGCTCGGGGGTAATATCGGTCTCCCTATCCTTGGCCAGGACCCACTGCCCGAAAACGGCATCTACGTCCTTGAGCTGTCCAGCTATCAGATCGATCTCACCCAAAGCCTTGATTGCGACGTGGGCGTGCTGCTCAACATCACGCCGGATCATCTCGATCGCTATGATGGATTCGCGGGCTATGCCGCGTCCAAGGCCCGGCTGTTCGCGATGATGAGCGAGGGCCATATCGCCGTCATCGCCACCGAGGACGAAGAAACCCGCAAGATCGCCAACGTCTTCCGCCACACGCGGGAAACTGGCGAAAAGACGCTGATCGAGGTGTCGTCGAAAGCGATCACCGATCAATCGCAATGGCCCGCGCTGCAAGGCCCGCACAATGCCCAGAACGCGGTGGTCGCCATCGCCGCCGCGGTCGCTCTGGGTATTCCGCCCGAGGCGGTGCAGGAGGGCCTGCGCACCTATCCCGGCCTGCCGCACCGTATGGAGCGCGTGGCGGAGCGGGACGGCGTCCTCTTCATCAACGACAGCAAGGCGACCAATCCCAGCTCGTCGGCCTATGCGCTGGCCTCCTATCCCGCGATCCACTGGATTCTCGGCGGTCTGCCCAAGAGCGACCGGCTGGACGAATGCGCGCCGATGTTCGGCCATGTCCGCGCCGCCTATACGATTGGCGAGGCGGGACCGATGTTCGCCCGCCTGCTCGCCGAAGCGGGCAAGCCCGTGACCGAGGCGCTCACCCTCGATCGCGCGGTCAGCGCGGCGGCGGCGGCGGCGAGGCCCGGCGAGGTGGTGCTGCTTTCGCCCGCCTGCGCTTCCTTCGATCAGTTCAAGGATTATGAAGCGCGGGGCGATGCGTTCCGCGCGGCGGTGGGGGAACTGGCATGAGCGGACAACTCGCATTTGCGGTATCGGATCCCATGAACCCACGCAGAAAGCCCAAGTCCAGTGCGCCGCGCCTCGGCCGCGCCGACCGTTCTCCGATCGGCACCTGGTTCTGGGAGATCGACCGCGTGCTGCTGGCGCTGGTCCTGGCGCTGATCTCGATCGGCTTGATCGCGGTGGCGGCTGCCTCTCCAGCCGCGGCCGTGCGCTATTCGCATGGGGCGAACCAGTTGGCCCCGCTTAACTTTTTCTACCGCCAGGCTGTCTGGATCGCGGTCGGCGTGCCGGTGATGATCTTCGTCTCGATGCTGCCCAAGGAAGTGGCGCGCCGGCTGGCGCTCAGCGGCGCCTCCTTCTTCTTCGTCATGCTCGTTGTGGTGCCGCTGATCGGCACGCCTGTGAATGGCGCAAACCGCTGGATCGGCGTCGGCATGATGCAATTCCAGCCGTCCGAATTCCTCAAGCCGTTGTTCGTTGTGATGGTGGCATGGCTGCTCTCGCTGCGTGCGAAGGACAGTTCGCTTCCCATCATGCCGCTGACCGGCGCGCTGTTCGCGGTGATCGCCTTCCTGTTGATGCGCCAGCCGGATTTCGGCCAGACCGTGATGTTCGCGGCGATATGGGTCGCGCTGCTGATGTTGAGCGGCCTGTCGATGCGGATCATCATGGGGCTGGGCGCGCTGGCCGTGGGGGGGCTCGTTTCAGCCTATCTCTTCTATTCGGTCGCCCACGAACGCATCAACAACTTCATCTTTGCGGAAGGTGACACCTACCAGACCGACAAGGCCTATGCGACGCTCACCAATGGCGGCCTGCTCGGCACCGGACCCGGCGGCGGCACGATGAAGTTCCACCTGCCCGAGCCGCACACCGATTATATCTTCTCGGTGATCGGCGAGGAATTCGGCCTGATTTCCTGCATCGCGATCGCCTGCATCTATCTGGCGATCGTGGTGCGCGTGTTCGTTCGCCTGCTCCATCAGGAGGACGAGTTCCTGCTGCTGGCCTCGGCGGGCCTCGCCACCCAGTTCGGTCTGCAGGCGCTGATCAACATGGCGGTCAACGTCCAGCTCGCCCCGTCGAAGGGCATGACGCTTCCCTTCATCAGCTATGGCGGCTCGTCGATGCTGGCGCTCGCGATCGGGATGGGGCTGCTGCTGGCCTTTACCCGCTCGAACCCGTATCTGACGCGTTCCCCCTATGTGGTGAAGTGGAGCGGTCGATGATCAAGCGGCACTTCGTCCTCGCGGCCGGCGGAACCGGCGGGCACATGATCCCGGCGCATGCGCTGGGCGTTGAGCTGTTGAAGCGCGGCCATCATGTCGCGCTGGTGACGGACGAGCGCGGCGCGCGCTTCCCCGGCCTGTTCGATGGCGTGCAGACCCATGTCCTGCCTGCCGGGCGGCTCGACGGCGGCGTCACCCGCTGGATCAGCGCGGGCCGCGAGATCATGCAGGGCCGCGAGCGCGCCAGGCGGCTCTACGAAAGCTTCATGCCCACGGCGGTGGTCGGCTTCGGCGGTTATCCGGCCTTGCCGTCGCTGCTTGCCGCGCTGTCGATGAAGGTCCCGACCGTGATCCACGAGCAGAATGCCGTGCTCGGCCGCACCAACCGCTTCCTCGCCGGCCGCGTCGACGTCATCGCCACAGCCTATTCGGACATTGAACGGCTGAAGCCGCGCTATGCGGACAAGGTCGCGCTGGTCGGCAATCCGGTCCGCGACGAGATCCGCGTGCTGCGCGACATGCCCTATCCGACGTTGCTGCCGGACGGCATCTTCCGCATCCTCGTCACCGGCGGCAGCCAGGGCGCCTCCGTTCTCTCCGAAGTCGTGCCGGAGGGGCTCGGCCTGCTCCCGCTTACCTTCCGCCGCCGCATGCAGGTGACGCAGCAATGCCGCCCGGAGGATATCGACAAGGTCCGCCAGCGCTACGCCGCGCTCGGCATCCCGGCGGACCTGTCGACCTACATCACCGACATGCCCGCGCGTCTCGGCTGGGCGCACCTCGTGATCGCCCGTTCCGGCGCTTCCACCATTGCCGAGCTGACGACGGTTGGTCGCCCGGCGATCCTCGTGCCCTATCCGTCCGCGACCGACGATCATCAGACCGCCAACGCTCGCGAAATGGTGCAGGCCGGCGGCGCACGGGCGATTCCGCAGGCGCATTTCACCCCGATCGAGCTGGCCAAGCAGATGCAGAAGCTCGCGCTGGACGGCCCCGCGCTCACCAACGCCGCCCGCTTCGCCCGCAGCGTCGGTCGTCCCGAAGCCGCCGAACGCCTCGCTGATCTGGTCGAATCGCTCGGCCAAACCCCAGTCATGGACGCGATCGGCGATACCGAGCCGCTGATGGGCAACCTCAAGGGGGCTTACGCGTAATGGGCGCGCGCACCCTTCCCATTCCCCCAAAATCTCCATCCCCTTCAGGGGAGGGATGTAAGGGTGGGGTAGTCTCGAAGGGGCTCGAAGCCCCTGAGAGACTTTCACGCAGCAGTCTTTTGGCGCGCAGACGCGCGCACCCACCCCTACACCCCTCCCTTGAAAGGGAGGGGGACTTTGGTTCCTGGAGAGTAGAGTTTTGAAAGGCGTTGCGCTCGATATCGGGACGATTCACTTCATCGGCATTGGCGGGATCGGCATGTCCGGCATTGCCGAGGTGATGCACAATCTCGGTTACAAGGTGCAGGGCACTGACGTCGCCGAAGGTTATGTGATCGATGGCCTGCGCAAGCGGGGCATCAAGGTGATGATCGGTCACGCCGCTGAAAATCTGGGCGATGCGGCGGTGGTCGTCACCTCCACGGCGATCAAGCGTGGCAATCCGGAAGTCGAGCTTGCGCTCGAAAAGCGCATCCCCGTCGTCCGTCGCGCAGAGATGCTGGCCGAGCTGATGCGGCTCAAAAACACCGTCGCCGTGGCCGGCACCCACGGCAAGACGACGACCACCTCGATGGTCGCGGCCCTCCTCGATGCGGGCGGCGTCGATCCGACCGTCATCAACGGCGGCATCATCAACAGCTACGGCTCCAACGCCCGCCTCGGCGCGTCCGACTGGATGGTGGTGGAGGCTGACGAAAGCGACGGCAGCTTCCTGCGGCTCGATGGCACCTACGCGATCGTCACCAACATCGATCCCGAACATCTCGATCACTATGGCAGCTTCGATAAGATCAAGGACGCCTTCGTCGAATTCGTCGAGAATGTCCCATTCTACGGCGCGGCCTTGCTCTGCATCGATCACCCGGAAGTGCAGGCGCTCATCCCGCGCGTCCGCGACCGCCGCATCGTCACCTACGGCTTTTCGGCGCAGGCCGATCTGCGCGGCGACAATGTGATGCCGATCCCCGGCGGCAACCGCTTCGATGTGACGATCCGTGACCGCGACGGCAACAGCCGCAAGCTCGCCAACATCACCTTGCCGATGCCCGGTCGCCACAATGTCTCGAACGCAATCGCCGCGATCGGCGTCGCGCTTGAGCTTGGGGTGCCGGACGACGTGATCTGCGCGGGGTTCGAGAAGTTTGGCGGGGTCAAACGCCGTTTCACCAAGGTTGGCGAAGTCGATGGCGCGGCGATCATCGACGATTATGGCCACCACCCGGTCGAGATCCGCGCCGTCCTCGCCGCCGCGCGCGAAGGTGTGGCGGGCCGCGTCATTGCGGTCGTCCAGCCGCACCGCTTCACCCGCCTGCGCGATCTGATGGGCGAGTTTCAGACGGCTTTCAACGACGCCGACATCGTCTATGTCGCGCCGGTCTATGCCGCCGGCGAAGCCCCGATCGATGGCGTGGATGCCGCTGCGCTGGTCAAGGGCCTGAAACAGCGCGGCCATCGTGCGGCCCAGGAAATAGCCGGGGCCGATGCGCTGGCCGATACACTCGCTGATGTGCTCCAGCCCGGCGACATGGTAATCTGTCTGGGAGCGGGGGATATCACCAAATGGGCCGCCGGATTGGCCGGCGCGCTCGAACAAAGGAAGGTGCCGTCATGAACGATGCATTTTCGGGTTGGAAAGTTCTGCAGGACAGCATGGTGTCGATACAAAAGGCGCAGCTGGAAGCGGCGACGAGGCTGCTCCCCCGCACGGAGCATTTCGATGGAGCACTCAAGGCCGCGCAGCAGATCGCCGACGCCAATGCCAAGGCGTGGGAGACCTGGTTCAACATGTGGGGCGTAAACAAATGAATTTGGCCGCCGGCCGCGTGATCGTCCCAGCCCTGCCGCAGTCACGCGGCAGGCTGACGGCGAACGCGCCGCTGGCGCCGCTTGTCTGGTTCAAGAGCGGTGGCGCAGCCGAATGGCTGTTCGAGCCCGCCGACATAAATGATCTCTGCGATTTCCTGAGCGCGCTTGATCCGGAAATCCCGGTGATGGGGCTGGGTCTCGGCTCCAACCTGATCGTCCGCGACGGCGGCGTGCCGGGCGTCGTGGTCCGCCTCGGCAAGCCCTTCGCGACCGTCGAACGCCTTGACGCCACCACCCTCCGCTGCGGCGGCGGCGCGAGCGGCATCCTCGTGTCCTCTGCAGCGCGCGATGCCGGAATAGCTGGCGTCGAATTTCTGCGCTCCATCCCCGGCACAGTCGGCGGCTTCGTCCGCATGAACGGCGGCGCCTATGGCCGCGAGGTCAAGGATATCCTGATCGAAGCTGAGGTGGTCCTTCGCTCCGGCGAACGGAAGACGTTGGCGCTGGCGGACTTGGGTTACACTTACCGCCACAGCGAACTGCCCGATGGCGCGATCGTGGTCTCCGCCACCTTTCGGGGCCATCCCGGCGAGCCGTCCGCCATCCAGTCCGAGATGGATCGCATCGCCTCCGAACGCGAAGCCTCGCAGCCGCTCCGCTCCAGGACCGGCGGCTCCACGTTCAAGAATCCGGACGGTCACAAGGCGTGGCAACTGGTCGATCAGGCCGGCTGTCGGGGTCTGCGCATCGGTGATGCACAGGTTTCTGAGAAACATACCAATTTCCTGTTGAATTTGGGCGGCGCTTCGTCAGCACAGATCGAAGCGCTCGGCGAGGAAGTCCGCCGCCGCGTGAAGGAAAAATCGGGCGTTACACTGGAATGGGAAATTCAGCGCGTGGGGGTCAGTCAATGAGCCTCCACATCGTCGTTCTGATGGGCGGCTGGTCTTCGGAGCGTGAGGTCTCGCTCGTCTCCGGAGCCGGTGTTGCCGACGCGCTCGAAAGTCTCGGCCACCGTGTGACGCGGATCGATATGGGGCGCGATGTTGCGCTGAGAATTACAGAAGCCAACCCGGATGTGGTGTTCAACGCACTGCACGGCACACCCGGAGAAGATGGCTCGGTACAAGGGATGCTGGATCTGATGGGTATCAAATATACGCACTCGGGCTTGGCCACTTCGGTGATCGCGATCGACAAGCAACTGACGAAGAATGAACTCGTCCCGCACGGCATTCCGATGCCGGAGGGAGTCATCGTCGATTGCGAGAGCCTCTACGCAGGCGATCCGATCGCACGGCCGTTCGTGCTCAAGCCAGTCAATGAAGGCTCCTCGGTCGGAGTCGCGATCGTCACCGAGGAAGGCAATTACGGCAAGCCGATCGCCCGCGAGTCCGAAGGGCCGTGGCGCCATTTCGATAGGCTGCTCGCCGAACCCTTTATCCCTGGCCGCGAGCTGACGGTGGCTGTGCTGGGCGATCAGGCGCTCGCCGTCACCGAGCTGAAGCCCAAGAGCGGCTTCTACGATTATGACGCCAAATATACCGACGGCCTGACCGAGCATGTCTGCCCCGCCGAAATCCCCGTCGACATCGCGGAGGAGTGCAAGGCGATCGCACTCAAGGCCCACCGCCTGCTCAACTGCAAGGGCACGTCTCGCTCCGATTTTCGCTGGGACGAAAAGAAGGGCCTCTCCGGCCTCTACTTGCTGGAAGTGAACACCCAGCCGGGCATGACCCCGCTCAGCCTTGTTCCTGAACAGGGCCGCCACATCGGCCTCAGCTATGCCGAACTGGTCCAGCGCATCGTCGACGAAGCCCTCCAGCGGGAGGCCGCATGAGCATTTTCCTACAGCCCAAACTTCATGCTATACTCGATTCCAGAAAATCGAATGGAATCAGAGTGATATATTGTACGCACATAGCGAACATGCGCGACCTTTGTGAAGTTATCGCCGGGTGAGCGGATCCGCCCGCATCCGGCGCGGCGGCGCGATGCGAGCGCGCAAGCGCGTGCCCGACGCGCGCCCTCGCAAGCGCGTCCCGCGTAAGCCCTCAACGGCCGCGCAGGCGCTCGCGACCTTGCCGGTCGGGCAGGAGACGCTGAAACGTGCGGGCAACTGGATGCTCGGTGGCATTCTTGCGGCTGGCGTCGTCGCCGGTGTGATCGCGATGCAGCTTCCACAGATGATTGGCACCGAGATTGGCGAGGCGATTGGCCGCATGGGCTTCGCCGTCCGCAACGTCGAAGTGCAGGGCCGCGCCCAGATGGATCGCAAGGCGGTGATCGACATCGCAATGGACCAGCCGTCGCGTGCCATGCCGCTCGTCGATCTTGAAGCGACCCGCCAGCGCCTCCAGCAACTGGGCTGGGTCGCTGACGCGCGCGTCTCCCGCCGCCTGCCCGATACGCTCGTCGTGGACATCATCGAACGCCGCCCGACCGCGATCTGGCAATATCGCCAGAAGCTTGCGCTGATCGACCAGAATGGCGTCGTGATCGCGCCGGTCGACGTGCGCTCCATGCCAGATCTGCCGCTTGTGATCGGGCCGGGCGCCAATCAACAGGCGACGGCGCTTGCCACGCTGATCGAAAAGGCGCCGTCGCTGAAACCCATGCTCGCGGGGGCAAGCTGGGTCGGCGGGAGGCGCTGGGATCTGCGCTTCCAGTCGGGCGAGACGCTTGCATTGCCCGAGGGCGATCAGGCGGCCGCCGATGCGCTGGCGGACTTCGCCAGGCGTGACGCTAGCTACCGATTGCTGGGGCAGGGTTTCGTGCGCTTCGACATGCGCGTGCCGGGGCGGATCGTGGTGCGCGTCTCGAAGGAGCCGGGCCGTAGCATTACGGATGACGCCGCGACGGCCGCTGCGGCATTGAAGACGACGTAGTTTGGGGGAACTATGGCACAACATCGCAATGACGATCTGATCACCGCACTCGACATAGGCTCCTCGAAAGTCTGTGCTCTGATCGGCCGTCCGGGCGACAACGAGATCGAGGTGCTGGGCACCGGCCAGCGCGAAAGCCGGGGCGTTCGGCGAGGCTATGTCTCCGACATGGAAGCGACCGAAAACGCCATCCGCGAGGCGGTCGAGCAGGCCGAGCGCATGGCTGGCGTCAATATCGAGAAAGTGTGGGTGAGCTTCTCGGCGGGCGGCCTTGTCAGCGACATTGCCTCGGTCGAAGTCGATATCGGCGGCTACCGGATCGAGCAGGACGATATCGACCAGTTGCTCGGCGCGGGCCGCAACTCGATCGATCCCGATGGCCGCATGGTCCTCCACGCCCAGCCGACCCTCTACACGCTTGATGGGCTGACCGGGGTGAAATCGCCGCTTGGTCTCCACGCCGACCGTCTAGGCGTCGACATTCATGTCGTCGCCGCCGAACCTTGGCCGGTTCGTAATCTCGACCTGTGTGTCCGCAGTGCGCATCTCGCGGTGAAATCGATCGTCGCCGCGCCGATCGCGACTGGCATGGCCTGCTTGTCCGAAGAGGAGCGCGAGCTTGGCGTCGCGCTTGTCGAGCTTGGCGCGGGCGTCACCAACGTCTCGCTGTTCGCCGGTGGCGTGCTTGTGGGTCTCGCGTCGATCCCGACCGGCAGCGCCGACATTACCGACGACATCAGCTCCGCCTTCGGCACGCGCCGGACACAGGCCGAGCGGATGAAGTGCTTCCATGGCTCCGCGACCAGCAGCCCGCGCGACAATCATGACATGATCGACGTAGCCCCGATCAGCGAGGAGGAGAGCTCGGACGTGCAGCGGATCACGCGCGCCCAGCTCATCACCGTTATCCGCCAGCGGCTCGACCACTGGTTCGGCGAGATCGCCAAGGCGCTTGAGTCGCTTGGCTTCTCCGGCCCGGTCGGTCGTCAGGTGGTGCTCACCGGCGGAGGGGCCGAACTCAAGGGCATCGCGGATTATGCGCAGGGCGTCCTTGGCCGCTCGGTCCGGATTGGCCGCCCGCGCGGCCTCACCGGCCTGCCCGACGCGCATAGCGGCCCGGCCTTCGCGACGCTCGCGGGCCTTGTCCAGTTCGCAGCCTCTGACCCTATCGACCTGCGTCGTCTCTCGCCCACCGGGCCGCAGACCGTCATCCGCCCGACCCCCGGCAATCTCGTCCAGCGCCTGATCGCCGCATTCCGAAGCAGTTACTGATCCGTTCCGGTTGCGCGGTAGGATCAACGTCGCTACTTGGGCGCTATGTCTGTGCTGACGAAGATTTTCACCTGGTGGGACGGCGCCACGATCGGCACGCTGCTCTGGAGCCGCCGCAACGGCGGCAAGGTCGGCCATGATGGGCTTGGCAACGTCTACTACGAGTCGAGGAAAGCCGATTCGACCGGCCGCAAGCGCCGCTGGGTGATCTACAATGGCGCTAATGACGCCAGCCGGGTCGCCCCAGAATGGCATGGCTGGCTCCACAATACGATCGACGCCGCTCCGGAGGATGCGCTGCCGCCGCCGCGCATCTGGGAAAAGCCCGCGATGCCGAACCTCACCGGAACGCGCGACGCCTATCGTCCGTTGGGTGCGCTTGAGGCCGGGGGTCATCGCGCCCCTGCGACCGGCGATTACGAGGCGTGGAAACCAAGCTGAGCATGAAATCATCCGTTCGCGAACATCTCGGTGAGGCGCTGACCGGCCTCCTGGTCATTATCATCGCAATCGCCTTCGCCTGGTTCGCCTGGCTGCGCACTGGAGGCGGCACGATTACGGGCGCGACCGAGATCGCTGCGCTTTTCCCGAACACGACGGGCATCGAGGTCGGCACCGACGTCCGTATCGCGGGCCTCAAGGTCGGCTCGGTCACCAAGCAGGAGCTTGATCCGCAGACCTTCCAGGTGAAGGCGACGCTCGCGATCGATCCCAAGATCAAGGTGCCTGTCGATAGCAGCGCGGCGATCACCTCCGAGGGCTTTCTCGGCGGCAGCTATATCGCGCTCATTCCTGGCGGAGACGTGACGCCGCTCAAATCGGGCGATACCATCACCGATACGCAAGGCGCGGTCGACATGATGGGACTGGTGGGCCAGTTCATCAACAAGTCCGGCGATTCAGGCGAAGCTGCGTCCGGCAATAGCGCCGCGCCATGAAACGCCGCGTCGCGGCTGCGATCATCGCCGCCGGCGCGACCGGATTTGGCGGGGCGATCGCCTTCCAGAACGAAACCGCTCCCAGTCCGGCGCCCGAAACCCGGGCTGCGACCCCCGAAGCCGGTAACGCCGTCGCGCCTCTTCAAGGCGAAACGCCGGCGAAGAAGCCCAGCGCCCCGTCGCCCGTCCGCAAGGCCACGCCGATGAAGCAGCGCGTTGCGGTGCTCGGCCTGCTCAACAAGCGCAACGGGCTGTGGCGCGATCTCAAGATGCATCCGGGGCAGGCGGTACGCGTCGGCGACGTGGTGGTGCGCCTCCGTGCTTGCGAAACCGCCGCGCCGTGGGAGGATCAGAAGCTCACCGGCGCCTTCGTCCAGACCGATGTGCGCGGCAGCGACGGCAAATGGCGGCGGGTCTTTTCAGGCTGGCTCTATAAGGAATCGCCGTCGCTCAACGTCGTCGAGCATCCGATCTACGACGTCTGGCCCAAGAGCTGCACGATGGTATGGCCCGACACCGGCCCCGACACCGTGTCGGCCTCCACGCCAAGCACCAGCCGGTCGAGCGCGCCGAAATCGGGCGAGAATGAGTCCGCCCCGGCCGAAACGCCAAGCGCCGCATCCAGCAACGCGACGTAACGATCCCGGTCGATCTCGATCGCGCCCAATGAAGCGAGGTGATCGGTGATGAACTGACAATCGAGCAGCTTGAACCGGCCGATCTTCAGCCGGCAGACGAGATGGGCCAGCGCGACCTTGGACGCGTCGCTCGCCCGGCTGAACATGCTTTCGCCGAAGAAGGCCCCTGCGAGCTTTACCCCGTAAAGCCCGCCCACCAGTTCGCCGTCCAGCCAGCATTCGATCGAATGGGCGTGCCCGCGGGCGTGGAGCGCGGCATAGGCGCGCTCGATCTCGGGATTGATCCAGGTGTCCGGGCGCTGGGGCGTGGGTTCCGCGCAGAGGCGGACAACCGCGCCGAAATCCTTGTCTGCGGTGACGGTGAAACGATCCGATTTCAGCGTCTTCGCCAGCGAACGCGAGAGGTGAAAGCCGTCCAGCGGGAGGACGCCGCGCTTCTTGGGCTCGACCCAAAAGATCTCCCGCGCGCGGCGGCTGTCCGCCATCGGGAAGACGCCTACCGTGTAGGCCCTCAGCAACAGATCGGGGTCGAGCGTCGCCATGCGCGGATAGTACACCAGATTAGCGGCGGGAACGATCCCCGATTGATCATTGTTCCGCTTTTTCAGCCAGTTCGAGCCAGCGCATCTCGGCTTCGTCCTTTTTGGCGCGTTTCCGGTCGATGGCGGCGGTCAGCGCGTTGAAGCGGGCGGGGTCGCGAGCATAGAGATCGGGGTCGGCGAGCGCGGCTTCGTCGGCGGCGATCTCCTTGTCGAGCTTCTCGATTTCGGCGGGCAGGAGATCGAGATCGCGCTGGTCCTTGTAGCTGAGCTTGGTGCGGCTCTGAAATGCCGGGACGGCGGGCGCGGCGGCCTTGGGCGCGGCGCGCTTCGCCTCGGCGGGGGCGCTCCGGCGCTTCGCCCAGTCCTCATAGCCGCCCGCGACGATATCGACCTTGCCCGATCCGTCGAGGCCGAGCGTGACCGTGACGGTGCGGTCGAGAAAGTCGCGGTCATGGCTGACGATCAGCACCGTGCCGTCATAATCCGCGATCACCTCCTGCAGCAGATCGAGCGTTTCGAGATCGAGGTCGTTGGTCGGCTCGTCGAGCACCAGCAGGTTGGACCGCCGCGCGAACTCGCGGGCGAGCAGGAGCCGCGACCGCTCGCCGCCCGACAGCGTGCCGATGCGCGCGTCGGCGAGGCCGGGCTCGAACAGGAACTCCTTGAGATAGCCCTGGATGTGCTTCTTCTCGTCGCGCACCTCGATCCAGTCGCCACCGTCGGCGAGCACGTCGCGCACGCGCTTTTCGGGCGCCATCAGTTTGCGCTGCTGATCGATGATGACGCCGCTCAGCGTCTTGGCGAGCTTGATCGTGCCTTCGTCCGGCGCAAGCTCGCCGGTCAGCAGGCGGAGCAGGGTGGTCTTGCCCGCGCCGTTCGCGCCAACGATGCCGATGCGGTCTCCGCGCTGGATGCGCAGGGTGAAGTCGCGGATGATCGCGCGGTCGCCGAAGCGCTTGGTGACATTCTCGGCGTCGATCACCGTCTTGGTGCGGACATCATCGGCCGCGATGGCGAGCTTGGCGGTTCCGGCGGGGCCAAGCATGGCGGCGCGGGTGGCGCGCATCTCGTTGAGCTTGGCGAGCCGGCCCTGGTTCCGCCGCCGCCGTGCGGTCACGCCGCGCTGGAGCCAGTGCAGCTCAAGCTTGAGCTTGGCGTCAAGCCGCTCGGCGTTGCGGGCTTCCTCCTCATAGACCTTCTCGGTCCACGCCTCGAACCCGCCGAAGCCGATCTCCGCACGGCGCAGGCTCCCGCGATCGAGCCAGAGCGTCTGGCGGGTCAGCCGCGTCAGGAAGGTGCGGTCATGGCTGATGACGACGAAGGCGCCGGTGTAGCGGTTGAGCCAGCCCTCAAGCCATTCAATCGCGGCGAGATCGAGATGGTTGGTCGGCTCGTCGAGCAGCAGCACGTCGGGCTCCATCGCCAGCGCGCGGGCGATGGCGGCGCGGCGGCGCTCGCCCCCGCTGGCAGTCGCTGCGTCGCGGGTCAGGTCGATGCCGATCTGGTCGGCGATCGCCTCCACCTCATGCGCGGGCGGGGCGTCCAGCCCGGCGAGCGCGAAATCGCGGAGCGTGGCGTGGCCGCTGAGGTCGGGATCCTGCTCCAGCATCACGACGCGGGTGCCGGGGACGATGGTGCGGCGGCCCTCGTCGGGATCGATCCGGCCGCCGAGGAGCTTCAGGAGCGTCGTCTTGCCCGCGCCGTTGCGGCCGATCAGCGCGAGCCGATCCCGCTCGCCCACGAACAGATCGAGATTGCGGAAGAGCCAGCCCGATCCCTGGATCAGGCCTAGCCCCTCATAGGAGAGGATCGGTGCAGCCATGGCGGGGGCATGTAGGGGGTGCGGGGCGGGGAGGGAAGTGCAGGCGTGGGAAGCGACTGGCTGGAGAGGCTTTCCGTCTTGTTCCTCCAACTGCTTGGGTAGTGTCAGGTGAGAGGGCAGCGATCCTGCATTTTCCAGAGCGTCCGTACGTGCCGGAGGCGCTCCGGCTCAAGCCGATAGTCCAAGCTGGACATGGCCAAATCTACTTCATAAATCAACTTGGTAGGATAGGCTATTGCGAGATGATCAGTAAGATAGGTATAAAGGAAATGAACATCATCGCGATATGATCGAAATCGTCGTGTAATATCTAGATGATTTGATGTTAGACATTTATGTAAGTTTGGATCGGTGAACGAATGGGTATAATTTACATTCTCGCGATGGTTCCGCAATTCATTGTAAGCATCCTGAGAATCTTGAGAGATGAACCAGTCGTGCTTGAGAGCGGTCTGTCGAAAGGAGTTCCAATTCCAATGATGGCTTGATTTGCCGCCCTTAAGGAATTTTCCGGTCGATGCATCAAAAAGCATCTCGCCGCCTGCGTTAAAGGATATGACAGATCGAGTTAGCATCATGGTTTTCAATGAGTAGAATGCTGAATAGTATAAGCGTATTACAGACCATGAAGATGAGCCCATCCGTAATCCGGAAATAGCTTCTGCATACGAGATGATTGCCGCGTATGCTGTATCTATTATCGCTGTTGGAAGTTGCCCAGTTATCGAGCGTATTGCCGCTGGCGGGATACTAAAGCTGCCATAGGGTATTCCATTGGGCTTAATGGCAAAAGCTTGCTTTGTCAGCCTTGCGGTATCTGACATTGGATTAACCTGCGGCTAAATTTTGAAACCCTGAATGGCTGTTTCAGGGCGGAATGCGCCAATCAGGCGATCGCGGACGGTATTTGCTGCTTCAGTTCCCCCGAGGCCCTTCACGTCAACTTGAAGTATCCTAGCTGTCTCTTCGTCATCAAGCGCATTTTTTATAGTATCAATCTCAAAGGAAGAGCGTCCCTTACAGTAATCGAACATGTGGCTGCGGAAAAATTCGATCGCACCAATAAATCCCGACGCATAGAGGAAGGCGTTTCCTCGATCGCTCCAAGCATGGCCATATAGGGATTGAAGTGCAGAGAAATAGTTTGAGAAAATACCCTTCTGCATCTCCAGCTCAGTTATTCCTACCTGCTCAAGGAGACCCTTGTCATCTACGATTGGTTTAATCGTACTTACAGCAGTTGATAATGCCACGCCTCCCCTCTGTCGCTCTTGATTTGGGAGTTTTATCCAGCCGTGGTAGGGCTGACCTTCAGAGCCTAAGTGGCTTACGATGTCCCCAGCGCGCACCGCCGCAGGGTCCATCAAATCAGACGCAGTTACGCCGTATAAGTCAAATACTAGGCTCTTAGGTGCTGGCCTCTGCTCGGTATTGATTGAAATGAAAATTCTAGCACTGTTCGGCGTATCCAATCCCTCATAAATTGCTACCGGTATTTCGTAATCACCCGCAAGTGGGTTTTCTGCGATGGCATCCCTAAGTCCCGCAACCCGATGCTGGCCGTCTAAGATCTGAGCCAATTTTTCTTCATCAGGGATCTCAATCGAATTTCTGTGAGAATTAAGTGGTCCTTTATTCCAGTTCAAAACAATAGAAGCTGGAAAATCCCCCATTCTTAAAGCGAAATCCTTCACGCCTGCGATACGAGCACCGTTCAAAACACGTTGCACCGCACCTTCTTCATCGTCCTTGCGGCGAACTGCGGCGTAAGCGATTTTTGTTAACAGACGTGCTGGGAGAGCGGTTAGTTTGAAGGTGTGCTCTTTCTGCGTGACCGTGATGAAAGGAAAATTTGGCATAGATCCCCATTTGTGTTGAGGGAGTTTTAAGCTGACTGCTTTGTTTCGTCCAGACCACGCACTGCCGGTATGATTGAGCCTACAATCGTTCACCCGAAGATTGTAAGTTTGTCCCAAATTAAGAGGCTGTCGCTGGTTTGTGTAAGACTGACGCCCGCCTCAGAAATCCACCTTATCATAATGCTCGGGCGGGACGACGATCTCCATCCGTTCCGCCAGCATCGGGCGGAAGCTGGGGCGCGACTTCAGACCTGAGTACCAGGTCTTGGTCTGTTCGTGGCCGCGCCAGTCGACGCCGCCCAGATAATCCGCCACCGAGATATGCGCCGCCGCCGCGAGATCGGCGAGGCTGAGGACCGGGCCGGCGAGCCAGCGGCGGTGATCGAGCAGATAATCGAGATAATCGAGATGGGCGTTGCAGACCTTCATCGCCTCGCGCAGCACCTTGGCGTCGGGCGAGGCGCGGTGGACGACGCGTTTCAGCATGCGCTCGTGCATCAGCGGGCCGACGACTTCGCCGTAGACTTTGGTGTCGAACCAGGCGACCAGCCGGCGGACCTCGGCCCGGTTGGGCGCGGTGCCGGGGATCATCGGGGACTTCTCGATGGTCTCCTCGAAATATTCGCAGATCGCGGCGGAATCGATCAGGGTGAGGCCGGTCTCCTTTTCGACCAGCACCGGGGTCTGGCCGGCGGGGTTCATGTCGATGAACTCGTCCCGCTGCGCCCAGGGCGATTCGCGCACAAGCTCATAGCCCACGCCCTTTTCGCCCAGCATGAGCCGGACCTTGCGGGAGAAGGGGCAAATGGGGAATTGGTAGAGCTGCCACATGGCGGCGACATTAGCGTGAAGGCGGGCGAGCGCTAGGGTGTTTCCGATTGAAATTGCGGGGTTGAATGAAGGCTCGACGTGAGCCCCTCTCCTTCAGGGGAGGGGTTGGGGTGGGGCGGTCGTGCTTGATAGGACGGCCTCGCCCGGAGCGGAGGCCCCACCCCCAGCCCCTCCCCTGAAGGAGAGGGGGGCACGCTTTATTCCGCCGCGATGGATATCCGGTCGGCGCTTTAACTTGACGTGCTCCTGCGAAGGCAGGAGCCTTGCTCCAACGCTCCTGCCTTCGCAGGAGCACAGGGTCATCTCACCATGACATCCTATTCCGCCGCGACGACCTCGGCCGCGTCGTCGTTGAGCGGGCGTTCGAGGCGGGGGAGCATTTCCTTCGGGCAGACCTGCCAGAAGCGGCCGCGCCAGAGGTGCCAGTCGTCCAGCACCGTGTTGGCCCATTGGCTCGCGGTCGCGACGGCATGTTCGGCGATCAGCGCCTTGAGGCGGGCTTCCCAGTAGGAGGAGCCGAGGCGCTGCCAGAGGATGCTTTCGCCATTGGCATGTTTGGGGAAGCTGTCTTCCTCGTCGAGGACGAAGGCCATGCCGCCGGTCATGCCCGCGCCGAAATTCTCGCCGACCTTGCCGAGGATCACGGCGACGCCGCCGGTCATATATTCGCAGCCATTGGCGCCGCAGCCCTCGACCACCACGGTCGCGCCCGAGTTGCGGACGGCGAAGCGCTCGCCGGCCTGGCCCGCCGCGAACAGCTTGCCCGCGGTCGCGCCGTAGAGGACGGTGTTGCCGATGATGGTGTTGTTCTTGGTTTCGAGCGGCGAGGAGACGGTCGGGCGGACGATGATGGTCGCCCCCGAAAGCCCCTTGCCGACATAGTCGTTGGCGTCGCCGAACACTTCGAGGCGGAGGCCCTTCACGCCGAACGCGCCGAGCGACTGGCCCGCGCTGCCGCGCAGGCGGACCTGGACGTGGCCGTCGGCCAGCGCGGACATGCCGTATTTGCGGGTGATCTCGGCCGAAAAACGCGTGCCGACGGCGCGGTGGGTGTTGCGGACCGTGTAGGTGAGCTGCATTTTTTCGCGGCGTTCGAACACGGCCTTGGCGTCGCGGATCATCTGCGCGTCGAGGCTGTCGGGGACTTCGTTGCGGAAGCCTTCGATGTTGAAGCGGCGATGCTCGTCGGGCGCGTCGACCTTGGCGAGGATCGGGTTAAGATCGAGGTCGTCGAGATGGTCCGCGCCGCGATTGACCTGGCGAAGCAGCTCGGTGCGGCCGATCACCTCGTCGAGGCTGCGCGCGCCGAGGCGGGCGAGGATCTCGCGCACTTCCTCGGCGATGAAGCTCATCAGGTTGATGACCTTTTCGGGCGTGCCGACGAACTTCTTCCTGAGGGCCTCGTCCTGGGTGCAGACGCCGACGGGGCAGGTGTTCGAGTGGCACTGGCGGACCATGATGCAGCCCATCGCGACGAGGCTGAGCGTGCCGATGCCGAACTCTTCGGCGCCGAGGATGGCGGCGATGACGATGTCGCGGCCGGTCTTTAGACCGCCGTCGGTGCGGAGTTTGACGCGGTGGCGGAGACCGTTGAGGGTGAGCACCTGATTGGCTTCGGTGAGGCCCATTTCCCAAGGGGAGCCCGCGAACTTGATCGAGGTCTGGGGCGAGGCGCCGGTGCCGCCGACATTGCCGGCCACGAGGATCACGTCGGCATGCGCCTTCGCGACGCCCGCCGCGACCGTGCCGATGCCCGCCGAGCTGACCAGCTTCACGCAGACGCGGGCCTGCGGGTTGATCTGCTTCAGATCGTAGATGAGCTGGGCGAGATCCTCGATCGAATAGATGTCATGGTGCGGCGGCGGCGAGATGAGCATCACGCCGGGGGTGGAATGGCGCAGCTTCGCGATCATGTCGGTGACCTTGAAGCCGGGCAGCTGGCCGCCCTCGCCGGGCTTGGCGCCCTGCGCGACCTTGATCTCGATCTCCTCGGCCGAGCCGAGATATTCGGCCGTCACGCCGAAGCGGCCCGAGGCGATCTGCTTGATGACCGAGTTGGCGTTGTCGCCATTGGGGTAGGGCTTGAAGCGCTTCGAATCCTCGCCGCCTTCGCCCGAGACGGCCTTGGCGCCGATGCGGTTCATGGCGATGGCGAGGGTTTCGTGCGCTTCGGGCGAGAGCGCGCCGAGCGACATGCCGGGGGTGACGAAGCGCTTGCGGATCTCGGTGATCGCCTCGACGCTCTCGATCGACAGCGGCTCGGCCGCCCAGTTGAATTCAAGCAGATCGCGCAGATAGACCGCCGGCAGATCGCGCACGCCGCGCGAGAATTGCAGATAGGTCGAATAGCTGTCGGTCGCGACCGAGGTCTGCAGCAGGTGCATCAGCTGCGCTGAATAAGCGTGGGTCTCGCCGCCGCCGCGATGGCGATAGAAGCCGCCGATCGGCAAGGTGACGACCGCTTCGTCCCACGCCTGTTCATGGCGGAGCTTTGCCGAAAGCTGAAGCGAGGCATAGCCTTCGCCCGAGATCTTGGTCGGCATGCCGGGGAAGAGATCGGCGACCAGCGCGCGCGACAGGCCAACCGCCTCGAAATTATAGCCGCCGCGATAGCTGGTGATGACCGCGATGCCCATCTTGGACATGATCTTGAGCAGACCCTCGTCGATCGCCTTGCGCTGGCGGGCGAGGCACTGGTCGAGCGTCAGATCGCCGAACAGGCCGCGCGCGTGGCGGTCTGCAATCGCGGCTTCGGCGAGATAGGCGTTCACGGTGGTCGCGCCCACGCCGATCAGAACGGCGTAATAATGGGTGTCGAGGCACTCCGACGAGCGGACGTTGACCGAGGCATAGCTGCGCAGGCCCTTGCGGACGAGGTGGGTGTGGACCGCCGCCGCCGCCAGCACCATCGCGACCGCGATCCGATCCGGCCCGACATTCTCGTCGGTCAGGAACAGCTCGGTCTTGCCGGCGCGCACGGCGCTCTCGGCCTCGGCGCGGATGCGGGTGATCGCCTGGCGCAGCGCATCGGGCTCTTTATCGGCGGGGTAGGTGCAGTCGATCCCGGCGGATTGCGCGCCGAAATGATGCTTCAGAGTGTTCCACGCCTTTGTCGACAGCACGGGAGATTCCAACACCAGCACTTCGGTTTGCTGCGCGCCTGTCTCAAGGATGTTGGCGAGGTTCGCGAAGCGCGTCTTGAGGCTCATCACGCGGGTTTCGCGTAGGCTGTCGATCGGCGGATTGGTGACCTGGCTGAAGCTCTGGCGGAAGAAGTGGCTGATCAGGCGCGGCTTGGGCGAGATGACCGCGAGCGGCGTATCGTCGCCCATCGATCCGACGGCTTCCTTGGCGTCCTCGACCTGCGGGGCGAGGATCAGCTCGATATCCTCGAGCGACTGGCCGGCGGCGATCTGGCGGCGGGTCAACTCGGCGCGGTCAAAGCGCGCGACATGATCGCCCTTGGGCGGCTTGAGGTCGTCGAGGCCGCGGAAGTCCTTGACCCATAACTCATAGGGCGCTTCGGAAGCGATCCGCGCCTTGATCTCGGCATCGCCGTAGAGCTTGCCCTCGTGAAGGTCGATCGCGATGATCTGACCCGGACCCATCCGGCCCTTGCGGAGGATGCTGGATTCGGGGACGACCACCATGCCGGTCTCCGATCCCACGATCAGCAGATTGTCCGTGGTCAGCGTGGTGCGCAGCGGGCGGAGCGCGTTGCGGTCCACGCCCGCGACCGCCCAGCGGCCGTCAGTCATGGCGAGCGCTGCGGGGCCGTCCCACGGCTCCATCACCGAGGCGAAATAGGCGTACATCGACCGCACGGGATCAGGCATGTCGACATCGTTCTGCCACGCCTCTGGCACCAGCATCAGCTTGGCGGTCGGCGCGTCCCGTCCGGCGCGTACGATCGTTTCGAACACGGCGTCGAGCGCGGCGGTGTCGGAGGCGCCCGCCGGGATCACCGGCTTGATTTCGTCGCCATGCTCGCCGAAGGCCAGGCTCGCCATCTTGATCTCGTGGCTCTTCATCCAGTTCTTGTTGCCGCGGATCGTGTTGATCTCGCCATTGTGCGCGAGCATCCGGAACGGCTGCGCCAGCCACCATTGCGGGAAGGTGTTGGTCGAATAGCGCTGGTGGAAGATCGCCACCCGGCTGACGAACCTGTCGTCGCAAAGATCCGGGTAGAAAACCGACAATTCCTCGGCGAGGAACAGCCCCTTGTAGATGATCGACCGGCAGGAGAGCGAGCAGATGTAGAAGCCCTGAATCTGGGCCTGGATCACCTTGCGCTCGATGCGGCGGCGGATGAGATAGAGGTCCTTTTCGAATTCGGCTTCGCTGGCTTGGTCGGGAAGGGGGCCTGCGATCATGATCTGCTCGATCTCGGGCCGCAGGCGCAACGCCTTTTCGCCGATCACCGAAACGTCGACCGGCACCTGCCGCCAGCCATAGATGGTATAGCCGAAATCGATGATCTCGCTTTCGACGATCGAGCGGCAGGTCTCCTGCGCGCCGAGATCAGTGCGCGGCAGGAACACCATGCCGACCGCGAGCCGGTTGGGGCGGGGGCGGTGGCCCGACGCCTCGATCGCATCGTCGAAGAAGCGCACCGGCAGATCGACATGGATGCCCGCGCCGTCGCCGGTCTTGCCGTCCGCATCAACCGCGCCGCGATGCCATACCGCCTTCAGCGCATCGATCGCCGCCGTCACGACGCGACGGGACGGCTTCCCGTCAGTCGCGGCGACGAGCCCGACGCCGCAGGCATCGGATTCGAATTCGGGGCGGTACATGCCCTCGCGGGCAAGGCGTTCGCGCTGGTCAATGATCATCGTGGTGGTCCCATTACTTGAACGTCAGCTGCCGTGTCGCTCAGCCTCCTCGGTCGCGTGGCGGACGGCGTCATTGGTGGCCTGCCGCAGCAGATCCTGCGAGTTGCGGAAGAAGGCGGCGCCGACACGCACGCTGACAGGCGCCAGTGCGGCGCGATCGGCGCGGCGGATGGCGGCCAGCGCATCGGCCAGTTCGGTCGGCGACAGCGTCGAGCGATAGGCCTGCGCGAGGCCGGCTTCCCATTTGTCGGCGTAGCGGAAGGACATTTCCTCCGCCGCCTCGGCCAGCAGCGCGTCGGCGCGGGGCGCGCCAACGGACCTGGCGATCTCCTCGAACGCATTGTCATGATCGGCCGTCATCAGGATCATCGAGCGGAAATTCTCTCGTGGCGTCAGCGCGCGGGCGATCTCGCTCGCGGCATCCGGCGCAGTTGAAACAGGTGTCGCGGCAATCGCCACCGCAATAAGCATCGCAAACATACTCCAGCACCCCGTGCTCTCCGCCATTGGCGGCTCAATGGGCCTGCCCCCGCAGGTCCGATATTCAGGCGGCGACCGACTCAGGCGTCGCTTGGGTGCTCTCCTTTTTGCTCAGTTTTACTTTCAAATAAGTGTGCATCCGTTCGGAAACGTCCCGGCCGTCGCGGACCGCCCAGACCACAAGGCTCGCGCCGCGCACGATATCGCCAGCGGCGAATACGCCGTCGAGGCTGGTCTGCATCGTCTTGTGATCGACGCGGACGGTGCCCCAGCGGGTGACCGAAAGCTCGCTCGCGCCGAACAATTTGGGCAGTTCCTCGGGATCGAAGCCCAGCGCCTTGACGACGAGATCGGCCTCGATGCGGAATTCGCTGCCGGGATCGGGCTCAGGCGCGCGGCGGCCGCTGGCGTCAGGCGCGCCGAGCCGCATTTTCGTCGCGCGCACGCCGGAGACCTGGTCCGTGCCGTCGAAGGCTTCGGGCGCAGTCAGCCAGACGAACTCGACGCCTTCTTCCTCGGCATTCTTCACTTCGCGCTGCGAGCCCGGCATGTTGGCGCGGTCGCGGCGATAGAGGCATTTCACCGACTTGGCGCCCTGACGGACGGCTGTGCGGACGCAATCCATCGCGGTATCGCCGCCGCCGACCACGACCACATTTTTACCGGCCGCATCAAGGCTGCCATCCTCGAAAGCGGGCACGCTGTCGCCGAAGCCCTTGCGGTTGGAGGCGGTGAGATAGTCGAGCGCCTCGACCACCCCAGGCGCGCCAACGCCGGGGGCCTTGATCTGGCGCGCCTTGTAGACGCCGGTGGCGATCAGGATGGCGTCATGGCGGCCGCGCAATTCCTCAAGCGTCGCATCGCGGCCGACCTCGAAGCTCTGGTGGAAGATCACGCCGCCGTCGATCAGCCGCTGCACGCGCCGCATGACGACCGGCTTTTCCAGTTTGAAGCCGGGAATGCCGTAGGTCAGCAGGCCGCCCGCGCGATCGTGCCGGTCATAGACATGAACTTCATAGCCCCGCGCGCGCATCAGATCGGCGACGGTCAGACCGGCAGGCCCAGCGCCGATAATCCCGATCGACTGGCCGCGATCGCCCATCGGGGTCAGCGGCTCCACCCAGCCATTCTCCCAAGCGGTGTCAGTGATGAATTTTTCGACCGACCCGATCGTGACCGCGCCGTGGCCGGAAAATTCGATGACGCAATTGCCCTCGCAAAGCCGGTCCTGCGGGCAGATGCGGCCGCAGATTTCGGGCATGGTCGAGGTGGCGTTGGAAAGCTCATAGGCTTCGCGGAGACGCCCCTCGGCGGTGAGGCGAAGCCAGTCCGGAATATGATTGTGCAGGGGGCAGTGCACCGAGCAATAAGGCACGCCGCATTGCGAGCAGCGGCCCGACTGTTCCTCCGCCTTCTCCAGCGCGTAGGCATTCGAGATTTCAGCGAAATCCTGCTTGCGTCCGCCCGCATCGCGCTTGGCGGGATAGTCCTGATGGACCTTTACAAATTTCAGCATGCGAGTTTCGGCCATGGCGTGCTCCTGTGAGCGTCCATAACGTGAAAATCGGGAGAAGTCACGCGAAAATGACAAAATAGGACAGTATAGCTGTCTATATTTGAGATTTAGAAGATGAGGCGATCTTTACTGACGGTAAGTCGATCCCCATAAAGTACCGAATCGGACCTATATCTTCAAAAGCCAGAAGAGCGCCACGCTTCCCAGAACGATTCGATACCATGCAAACGGCGCAAAACCGTGTCTTGAGACCACCCCCACGAACCAGCGCACCACCACCAACGCCACAAGAAAGGCGGCGGTGAAGCCGATCGCGATTTCGCCGACTGCGCCGTGACCCAGATCCGCTCGGGATTTCCATAGCGCGTAGACGGTGGCCGCCAGCATGGTCGGCACGGCGAGGAAGAAGGAATATTCCGCCGCAGTTTTGCGCTCGACGCCCATCAGCAGCGCGCCGAGAATGGTCGCGCCAGAGCGGCTGACGCCCGGCATCATCGCGATGCACTGAACAAAGCCAATCGACAGCGCAGTGCGCGCGCCCATGGATTCCACGCCTACGATGGTTGCGCGGTGCCGCATCCGCTCGATCAGCAGGATGGCGATTCCGCCGACGATCAGATTTACCGCCACGATGATCGGGGACGACAGCATCGCCCGGATCGCTTCATAGACCAGCACGCCGATCGCCATCGCGGGGAGGAAGCCGAGCAGGATATTGCGGGCGAAGGCGAGGGAGGTGCGATCCCGCTGCAGCACCCCGAGCCCGGCATCGAAAAAGCGGCGCCAATAGATGACGACTACCGCCAGGATGGCACCGAGCTGGATTGCGATCTTGAATGCGACTGAGCTTTCGCCCTCGAAGCCGAGCAGGGCGCTGCCGAGTACGAGGTGGCCAGTGGACGAAACCGGGAGAAATTCGGTCAGGCCCTCGATAATGCCAAGCAGCAATGGCGTAAGTACGGATTCACCCACGCGGATCAGGCAGCCTTGCTGACGGCGCCGAAGCGGCCGTGGCGGCGATACTGGACCAGCCATTCGGGCGCGACAGCGGCAAGCGGGGTCGGGCTGATGCCGAACGCGGCGAGGCCCTTGGCTCCCGCGCTTGCGACATTGTCGGTCTGCAGCATCAGCCACTGATCCCAGGTGATCGGCGCGCCGGGCGCCCACCCGCCGAAGCGGGCCATGGCGCGGGCGACGACATCCGGAACCTCGACCAGATTGGGCTCGCGGCCGATCATGCGCGCGATTTCGGCGATCAGCGCGGCCATGGTCGGCACCTCGGGGCCGGCAAGCTCATAAACTTTCCCGCCATGCAGTTCGGGCTGGATCACGGCGTCCGCGATCGCGTGTGCGACATCGTTCACGAACACGGGCTGGAATTTCACGCCGGGCCGGATCACCGGCACCGCCGGCAGCATCCGGACCATCCGCGCGAAGCGGTTCACGAACTGGTCCTCCGGGCCGAACACGATCGAGGGGCGCAGGATCGTCGCTTTCGGAAAAGCTGCCAGGATGGCGGCTTCGCCCCCGGCCTTGCTGCGGCCATAGGCCGAGGGGCTGGCGGGGTCCGCGCCAAGCGCGGAGACATGGACAAGCGCCTGAAGGCCCGCGTTGGCCGCCGCCTCGGCGACATTGCGCGCGCCTTCGACGTGGAAGGCCTCGAAATCGCCCTTGAGGATACCGACAAGATTGATCGCTGCGTCGGCGCCTTCCAGCGCCCGGACGACGCTCGCCGGTTTGGTGATGTCCGCCGAGACGAACTGGCTCTGTCCGAGCCCGCCAAGCGGTTTCAGGAACCAGGCCTTCCGCGGATCGCGCTCGGCAAAGCGGACGCGCACGCCGCGGCGAAATAGCTCCTGCGCGACGTAACGGCCCAGAAAACCGCCGCCTCCGAAGAGCGTCACCAGCTCGATCATCACGCCGTCCTTCCCGATTCAAGCACGCGGCGGTTCATGCCCGGACGCGCTCCGGTTGACAAGCGCAGACCGCCCCCGCTAAGCGCGCCGTCCTACCCCGTGCCCAGATGGCGGAATTGGTAGACGCACCAGCTTCAGGTGCTGGCGATCGCAAGGTCGTGGAGGTTCGAGTCCTCTTCTGGGCACCATTTCCCTGTTCGCGATTGTTCGCTGAAGGTTGAAAACCCCCTGCAATCTGGGATAAATGACCATCAGATAAATGACCATCAATTGTTCGGTGCGGTCGTCGATGGTCGCCCATAGCCCGCCTGTTTTGGGGGCATGGCTGGGGGCATAATAGTGATCAGATGCCGTTTTGCCGAAAGGTCATGCCCCCAAATGGCTCTAACAGACGCAGAAATCAGGGGCTTTCGGGCAATCGATACCCCCTATAAACGCGCCGATGGCGGCGGCCTCTATCTTGAGGTGTTTCCCAACGGCTCCAAGCTATGGCGCTGGAAATTTCGCGCCAACGGCAAGGAGAAGCGCCTCGCACTCGGCGTATACCCTACGGTGTCGCTCAAAGCGGCTCGGCAAAGGCGGGATGCCGAACGGGCAAAGCTTGATGGCGGCTTCGATCCCGCGATCGAGCGCAAGCGCGGAAAAGCGACCGCAAAGCTGAGCGCCGCCACGACCTTCGCCGCAATCGCCCGCGAATATATCGATTCGAAGATGACGGGCGAGGACAGGGCTCCGGCTACGATCTCCAAGGCGCACTGGTTTCTGGAGCAGCTGGAGCCCGCCATCGGCTCGATGCCTATCACGGACGTCGATCCCAGATGCTGCTGGGCGCTTTGAAACGGCTTGAGGCAAAGGGTCGTCACGAGACGGCCAAAAAATGCCGCTGCTTCGCCAGCCGCGTGTTTCGCTACGGCGTTGCGACCGGACGGTGCAAGGCGGACCCGGCGCACTTGCTCCAAGGTGCCCTGGTCACCCCCAAGGCGCGCCACTATGCCGCGATACTGGAGCCGGCCAAGCTCAGCCAGCTGCTCTGCGCTATCGAGGAGTTTTCAGGCGGCCCGATCACCAAAGCCGCACTGCACATCGCGCCGCATGTGTTCGTCCGACCTGGTGAGATCCGCCACGCCGAATGGAGCGAGTTCGATCTGGACGGCAGTATCTGGAACCTTCCGGCGGCCAAGATGAAGGCGCGGCGGGCGAGTTCGGCCGCGTCCGGATAAGCAGCTTTCGAGTTGCTCCCTTGGAGCAGCCGCCTTTGCTCGACGAAATTGCGCCAACCGAGCTGCGGCACGGTGTCCGGCGATACACCGCCCGTCGCCGCGCCGGCATATCATACAGTCAAGGTGTCATCATGACGCGACCAAAGGGGTGGCCTTGCACCACGTGGCGATGGGCCTCTACGGCCTCGCTTAGCGGAAAAATGCGATCGATCGGCATTTGGTATGTGCCGTCGGCCAGCTTGGCGAAGATCGTAGCAACCAGTTCGCGCACACGATCGGTGTGCATCTCGCGACCGAGCGATACGCCATAAACGTTCAGCATCTCGCCGATCAGCTCGAAAAAACTGAATGAGGGAATGTCGCCGGTCGACGCGCCCACCGCGCCGTAACGGCCGTGCGGCCTGAGCGCCTTGACCAGAAGGTCCTTGCCCTTGCCGCCGGCGAGGTCGATCGCGAGGTCCACGCCCTTGCCAGCGGTGATCGCAAGGCAGCGCTCCGCTATGTCCTCCTGCTGATAGTCGATGCCGTGGTCGAGACCGAACGGCGCGATCCGCTGAAGGCGCTCTGCGGATGAGGCCGTACCGATCACCGTCGCACAGGTCTCCCTGGCGATCTGCACCGCGGCCAGTCCTACTCCCCCTGCCGCGCCTTGTATCAGAACTGTTTCGCCCGCGCTCAGCTGGCCGTATTCGATCAGCGCGTCGTGCGCAGTCCCGAACGCGATCGGAGCCGCCGACGCGAGCATGATGTCGAGGCCGTCGGGGATGGGGAAGCAGAAATCTTCCGGCGCGGCCATCAATTCTGCATGGCTGCCGTTCCAGTTGAACGCAACGACGCGCTGACCTGGTATGAAGCGCGTCACTCGTGCACCGACTGCATCGACGACGCCGCCCGCCTGGTAGCCGGGAATGAATGGGATCGTCGCTGGCGGCGCGATGAGGCGGTTAAGCAGGTCGCCGCCTTCGATCGAGATTGCCTCGACCCGAACCAGCACGTCATGCTCGCCAAGCTCGGGCTCGGGACGGTCGCCATAGGCCATGACCTCGGGCCCGCCATTTTCGCTGTAATATACCGCTTTCATCTGAGATCGCCTTGGATTTGAAAAGGAATACCGGGGTCGGAACGTCAGTCGAGGCTGCCGGCCTGGCCGTGCCAAGCGGTCGGACGCCCCTTCATTCGCTGGAAGAAATCCGTAATCCAGCGAGTCTTTTCCGGGATCGGCTGGCCGTGATGCTCACCGAACTGGAGGTAGCAATAGAGGAATATGTCCGCGAGCGTGAAGCGACTACCGCAAACCCACTCACGGTCCGCCAGCTGCCCGTTGAGCCACATGATCTTCTCGCGGGCTTTAGCCTTGAGGACAGGAGCGGCGTGCGCCGGAAGCATTGTCTTGGTTACCGGAAGACCTTTGGCCGCGTCATCCTCGAAAAATGCGCGTCCCTCTTCAGTTGAGAAGCCCTCACCCATCGGCTCGGCAATCTTCTGGTCGATGCGGCGCACCCACATCCGCGTTTCCGCCCGCTCCAGCGGAGTCGCGCCGATCAGCGGCGGATCAGGGCGGATATCCTCGAGATATTCGCAGATTGCGGTGATCTCAGTTAGCGCAGTGCCGTCATCCAGCACGATAGCGGGTAACTCGCCAAGCGGATTGACCTCCGTGACGAACGGCGCACGCCGGTTCTCACGGGCGAGGAGATCGATCACCCGGCGCTCGAAAGCGATGCCCTTCTCCTGCGCGAACATCCAGACGACGTAGGGACTCGGGGCGAAGACATCGAAATCATAGAAGATCATCGTCGGGTTTCCTGTTGCTGGATGCGCGGTCATTGCGCCGTGAACCCGTTGTCGACGACCAGTTCCGTGCCGTTGACGAACATCGACGCATCCGACAGCAGGAACAGGATCGCATCAACCACGGCGGCCGTCGGGATGAAGTCACCCGAAGGCTGGAGCGCACGCATCTGTTCCTTGGTCTCGGCATTCCCGCCGAGTTGGGAGACGATTTCCTTGACCATGGGGGTGTCGGTCATCGCCGGGTGCAGAGAGTTGACCCTGACGCCGGTGCCCCCGGCCAGTGCTTCGAGCGCGACGGCTTTGCTCAACAGGCGCACGGCGCCCTTGCTGGCGCAGTAGGCCGAAGCGCCGGCGGCGCCGGCAATCCCGGCGGTCGAGGAGATGTTAACCACGCTGCCCCGGCCCTGCCGGTACATCGCCGGCAACACATGCTTCATCGCAAGGAACTGGCCTTCGACGTTGACCTGCATTGTCAGCCGGAAATCGTCGAGAGCCATGGCGGTGATGGGCGCCATGCGGATGACTCCGGCGCAATTGACGAGGCCATCTATGCGCCCAAACCGCGCGAGCGTCTGCTCGGCCGCCTCGATCCAGTCCTGCTCGTCAGTCACGTTCATCCGGATCGGCTGCGCCGCCGGAACGCTGATCTCTTCGCGGTCGATCGCGACTACAAGCGCACCTGCCACCGTCAGCGCAGCGGTAGTTGCCGCGCCGATGCCAGAGGCGGCACCAGTCACGATCACGACCTGACTGTGGGTGTCGCCGGCTGCCATCACACCGCGTCGGGCTCGAAGGGGCGAACGGGATCGCTCTCGCCGTCCCACTCGCGCGCCGCTTCCGCTGAAAGCTCGAAGAATTCGCGGCTTTCCGCACTGTCGGTGATGAGTTCGACGAACAGCCCCAGCGACTTGCGGCGATCGAAATAGCGAAGCTCGGTCTCTGCAGAAAGATGCGCCTGCGTCACCGGGGAACCGCCAAGCTCTGCGGCCGCCGCGTCCAGATCGCCGACGAGATAGCCGTGGTGATGGGCGCGGCATCCGCTCGGCATCGTCTCGCCATAGACATTCGGCCACGGCCCGTTCGGCCGGATCAGTTCGACCATGATGTCCCCGACCTGTCCGAAGGCGATGTCGAGCATCATTTCCTGGGGCGCACCGAGGTAGCTCCAGTCACGGAACGCCATTCCCTTCATCACGAAGAAGGGTCCGGCACCTACAGACTTCACCCATTCCATCGCCGACGCCTCGATGTCGTTGGTCACATAACCCAGCTGCCGGATCCGAAGACCGCTCATCGCCGCTCTTCCTTGGGGCGGATCGTCGGGGTCACGCTTGCGCCGCCGTCAGCCAGGCGATCCCGCGTCGGACGATATGGAGATAGTTGGCATCATCCCAGGGACCACGGACAGCGGGCGCCTCGTCCATGAGCGGGCGCATGTCGTACTTGCCGCAGGCATGACCGAGCGGCGAATAGAGCACCGCACCAAGGCCGTGGTCCTTGACGTAGAGCTGCGGCCGGGGGGGATCGTCCGTAACCTCGATTGTCTCGTAGCCGGGCGTTAGACCCTTATAACGTGCAGAGAGCAATATCTTGAGGTCACCGATGGGGGTCGCGACATAGGGCTCGTCGATCAGCATGAAATCCTTCAGCCCCTGCGTGACCGGATGGTCGGCATCCTCGACGTGGACGTGAATCTCCTGCGCCGCCAGATGCGTCACGAAGCGGCTGCCGAGCAAATCCATGAACATCGGACAGATATGCTCGGCCGTTGATTTGACCAGGCCGGGTATGCGCACCCCGCTTGTTACGATCTCGGGCCCGTCGGTAAATTCCAGATGGGCGTTGACCGCATGGAGCGCCATGATCCGCCCGCCGCGTCGGACGAAGGCGTCCATCGCCCCGGCCTGCGCGTCCGACGGCATCAGGTCGCAGGTGTAAAGGACCAGCCCGCTACACTCGTCCAGTACCTGCAAGCCCTCATAATCCATCGCGCAGCTGGCGCGGATACGATCGTCACCGGCCATTAGTTCGAGGAGGCGCAGCCGCGCCAGATCGAAATCGTGATACTTTCCGCCGGTTACAATGTGGATGCGTTTTGCGCCGGACATGGCTGGCCTCACCGGTCGCCGGCGGTTGGAAAATCGCCGCGCAGGTAACGATCGACGGTCTGGTGGAAATGGCGCAGTCGTACTTCCTGCTCACCCAGGATCATGCCCCGGAAGCCCTTAGAGGCCGTACCCTGCTGCATCGTCGGCATGTTGGTGCCGTCCTGTTGCAACACGTTGGCGAGGACCGGGTCGAATGTGCCGTCGAAAGCCTCGGCATAGCTGGGAAGCTCGTCGTGCCGGTAGAGCCGGTACTGATATTCCGGGCGGGGGACGCCGGGGGGATCATGCCGGGTGATGAGAAAGTCGAAATAGCAGTAGTTGGGATCGCTCTCGTGGGGGCGATAGCGGAATACGATCGACATCTCCGGCGTGGAGGTGAAGGTCGTCCCCGGGAAAAAAGTGTAGTGGTACTGATGCGCGAGCTGCTCGTCGTTCATCCGCTCGTAGGGGATGTGCGACGTCCCCTCGGCTTTGCGCTTCTGTTCGACGACGGCGAGATGGACGTCCTTGGCTTCGCCCTCATAACCGTCCGGCAGGCCCAGCATGCGGGCCCGAAACTCGGTCATCTCAGCTCGGTCTGGCAGTATCTCGCTGACTGTATGATTGAAATTCAGCATCCGGCTGTGGATGCCCAGCAACTCAATCGGGACATCGAAACCTTCCGCGAAGTGAAGGAATTCCGGGTGGAGCGCCTCGAAATGGTAGCTTTCGTTGAAGGCGTCATGGGCATGCTTCCAGTTGCCCGCCCATTCGAAGCTCTTATAGTCGACAAGGTTGAAATCCTCGAGACCATAGCTTTCCAGGTGCGCCCCAGCCTCGCCCAGAAATTCCCGCAAGGGGCCGGCGGCTGGATCCATGTTGAACCAAACCCAGCCTCCCCACAGCTCAACCTTGAGGGCTGGCAAGGCCAGCTCTGTGGTCGGCACGCCGTTCCGGAACTGCGGGAACAACTGCGGATGCATGACCTGCCGCAAGCTGCCGTCGAGGTCCCATTCCCATCCGTGGAACGGACATTTGAACCGCGTGACCGCCCCTTCGCGCGACTGGCACAGCACATTGCCGCGATGCTGGCAGATGTTGAAGAAGCCCCGGATTGCATCGTCCTCGCCCTTGACGAATAGCAGCGATTCCTTGCCGAACGTGTGGACCCGGAAATCGCCCGCCTCTTCCAGTTCGCTCACGTGACAACCGATATTCCACGTACGCGTCCAGATCATGTCCCATTCGCGCTGCATGAACTCACGCGAATGGAATCTCTCCCCATCGATGCGAGCGCTGCCGATGTCCGGGATAGGCTTGCGGGGAAGGAACGGCGCGGCCTGCCATTCCCCTTGCCGGCGCGGGGCGTCGGTGAATTCCCGTTCGATCTTGGCCATGTTGGTCTCCAGCCCTTCGCCGCTCAGAACTTCTTTTCGACCGACACGCCGATGGTCCGGGGATACGGGACCTGATTCTGGCCGCCGGGCTTGGAGATCGGGCGCTGGGCATTGCCGATGTTGTCCGCGAAGAGGGACAATTCGAGGTCCTCCGTGGCAAGACTGATGCGGGCCGACCCGAAGCCGTTCCAGGGCGCATAGGTACCGTTGAAGATGCTCTGCTGTTGCGACCGGTAAGAGTAGCGCGCATTCATCTTGAGATCCCAGCCGTTGCCGACTGCCGTGAGGTAGCTGCCGGTAACCGACAAGGTCTTCTTGGCGGTGCCGGAAAGCTGCCGTCCGGGCGACAGCCAGGGAAGTGCCGCCGACACTTCGGGCACCACCCCCCGCAGCTTCGTTCTGTTGATATTGCCGGCAGCCGCCAGCGTGAGGCCGGTAACCGGCGTGCGCCAGCTGATTTCGCCGTCGATGCCCTTGCCGCGCACGTCGCCGATCGGGACCACGATCGACTGGAGCGTCGGCGACAACTCGATCTGGGCGTCCTTCCAGTCGAACAGATAGCCCGAAAAGGCCACGTCGACGCGGCCGAGCGCCCACTTCACGCCCGCCTCGTAGTTCCACAACGTGTCTGGCGGCGAACTATTGTCGAAATTGGTACCTAAGGCCGAGTTTGCGCCGGAGATAATCGAGGTCGAGGTGATAGCCCCGGAACGGAAGCCTTTGGCGACTTCGGCATAAATCATGCCGTCTTCGGTCGGATGGACCGAGATATTGACCCGAGGATTGAAGGTGTTGTTCTTCGCCCGTGCGGTGCCGACCGTCGGGACGTTGACGCCCGCCTCGATCAAGGTGATCGAGCTGTTCTCGTCGAAGGTGCGCTTTTCCTTGTAGTAGCGCCCACCCACCGTCAGATCGATCAGACCATCGGCGAATGTGTAGGTCGCGTTGCCATAAACGGCCCAGGCCTTGGTCTTGATCACATTGTCGTTGAATGTCGCAAGGCCGATCTGTCCGCCCACCGGGAAGTCAGGCAGATCGACGCTCTGCCCGCCAGTGGTCTTGCCGTTCTGGTAGAAAAATCCGACGATCCAGCTCAGCGGGCCGCCGTCATTATTGGATGCAAGGCGCAGATCTTCGTTGAAGTTCTTGGTGACGAGCGGCCAGAAGCTCGCGAAGTCGCCGATGCCGGGGATGAAGCCACCGTTGTTCACGACGACCCTGTTTTTGATATGCCCGGTGGTGGACAGCAGTGAAGCAGGCCCGAAGTCATATTCGAAATCGGCGGTGTAGAGCGTGTACCGTGAATCCGCGATGCCGAAGGTCTGGTCGAAGATCGCCGGATCGGCGAGCGTCGCACGGTTCGAGAAATCCTGGTTCGAACGGTTGTACCATGCCGCCAGCTGGATCTTGACGTTGTCGGTCGGCTCTGCGAGCAACTTGACCCGGCCGGTCAGCGTTTCGGCGTCATTGGCGTTCTTTTTTCCGGTGGCGATATTCTCAGCGAAGCCGCCGATGAGGTTGTAGGAAAGCACGCCGCGGATCGCGACCTTACCTTCCACCAACGGAATGTTGACCATGACGTCCCCGCCGGCACCAGGATCGCCACCATCCGTGATATTCATCGACATGCGCGCCGAGCCCTCGGTCTCGAACAGGCTCGGATCTTTAGTGATAACCTTAATGGTGCCGCCCAGCGAGCCGAGGCCATAAAGCGTACCCGAAGGGCCTCGCAGCACTTCGACACGGTTGATATCGTAGAAATCGGCAGCAGGCGCGTAGGGCCGGCCGGGCATCGAAAACGCAAAATTGTCGAGATAGAAGCCTATGGTCGCGTCGCCATCGGTCTCGCCCGCCGCAACGCCGCGGATCTGGAAGGTGTTCGACCCTACGGAGATGGTCGAGCCGATCGTCGCGCTCGGCACCAGCGAAATGATGTCCTCAATCTGGTTAACGCCCATCGCCTGCAGCTGCTGACCGCCAATGGCCTGGACGGGTTGCGGCACGTCTGAGATCGCCTGCGCGCGCCGCTGTGCGGTCACAACGATATCATCGGATGATGCGGCGGGGGCCGGCTCTGCGGCTTCCTGCGCGATTGCGGGCGCGCCGAGCAGCACCAGCGATCCCGCAAGGGCCGTGCAAGCAAGGTGGCGCATTCGCCCTTTATAGCAAACGATCATTTGCAAAGTTCCTCTCCCTCTTCTCTATTTTCAGCAGTTCTGCTTTTTTCTTTCGCCCGTTAAATGTTTAAAGTCAATCAAGACTGCTTAATTTTTGTCCTCCTCAGACCTGCAACTTGTGTTAGGTGCGATCCAAGACTTCCCGCCCTTCACCTGTGTGAGTTCGACCGACATGAATGCGAAGCATCTCAAATCCGATCTGGCGACCGCGGACCTCCCCGCCGGTCGGGGCGCCGCCACGAAACGCGGCAGCGGCCGGCGGCAGGCCGAAAAAGGCGCCATCTTGCGTGCACAGGTACTTGATGCAGCGATCGATTGCCTGTCCCGGCTGCCCTATTCGGAAGTCACTACTACCGTAATCGCGGATCGCGCCGGCGTGTCTCGCGGGGGGATGCAATATTATTTTCCGACGCGGCTCGATCTGCTCCAGGCAACCGTCGCGCATCTCCACCGATTGCGCCTCGACCTCTTCCGGAATGATCTCATGTCCATGCCGAACGACGTGGATGCGATCGATCACGTCATCGAGTCGCACTGGAAACATCTCAACGAACGCGAATTCCGCGCCTACCAGGAACTCGTGCTGGCCGCACGCAGCGAGCCGGGACTAAGCGCGCTTCTCGCCTCGAGCTACCGCTCATTCCTCGCCGAATGGCACAACATCGCTCGGGAGTTGTTGGATTGGCACGCCGAGGATCCCGCTGCTGGCCGCCGGGGCAATGTGGCGCACTACCTCCTTGAGGGAATGGCTTACGGTCAATTGGCTGGGCAGTTGCAGCAGCCCGAGATCCAAGAAATACTCGAATACGCAAAATCCGTGCTTTCGTCAGCACGATCAGGCTGATTAATGACGGTCCTCACCCCAAAAGTGAGGGTATCCTCGCAAGCATCTGTGGTCAGCCAAAGCAGGTTCCAAGACCACTTGCGAAGGCTCATTACTGGTCCCGAGCAATCGAACACTGTCACGAAGGAATATCTTTATTGGCTGCCAAGCGTTTTTTTAAAGCGTCCGCTCGCGCCGACATACCCGTCGTTCTAGACCGCTAGGGATGTCCCCGGAAGCTGGCGTTCATTCATATGCTGTCATGATTCCGCTTGGTCGTGCTCAACACCGTTATTGCATCAATGATATCCTCGAGCGGCGGGGTGGCTTTCTCGGCCTCAGTCAACGATCTTAGGGGCGTGGCGGCTGATGAATCTGCCGCTCGTGTAGGTCTCGGCCGAGGCGAGCGTTCTGCTCAGATCCATGCTAACGTGGATTATGACCTCCGCTCGGCCCGCCACATCCGACCGCGACTACGCCATCGGGCTTGCGCGCGCTTTTGGCGGCGCGGTCATCTTTGGTCTGCCGCTTTTGATGACGATGGAAATGTGGTCGCTGGGCTTGTCCATTCATCCCTTACGGTTGAGCCTTTTTGTCGTGCTCAACTTTGTCGTTCTCGTGGTCCTTTCGCGCTTCGGCGGCTTCGAACCGACCTCCACCGTCGCCGAGGATGTGCTCGACGCCCTGGGCGCCTACGCGGTCGGCATCGTTGCCTCTGCACTCGTGCTTGGCCTCTTCGGTCTGCTGTCACAGAAGATGCCGCGTGCTGAGTTTGCCGGTATGATCGCGGTACAGGCTATTCCGACCAGCTTCGGCGCGATGCTTGCCCGCAAGCAACTAGGCAGTGGCGACAGCGACAAAACGCAGGAACAGCAGGCCCGGTCGGAGGGCTATGCCGGCCAGCTGTTCCTGATGCTGGCGGGGGCGCTTTTCCTCGCGTTCAATGTAGCGCCGACCGAAGAAGTTCTTCTTATCGGGTTCAAGATGACGCCTTGGCATAGCCTCGCTCTCATCGCCGTGTCGCTGCTCATCTTGCATGCCTTCGTATTTGCCCTGGGCTTTCCCGGTCAGGAGCATGCACCTGCCGGCTATAGCCCGTTTCGCTTGTTCCTGGCCCACACTATTCCCGGATACGGCATCGCGGTCCTGGCCAGCCTCTATATTCTTTGGACCTTTGGAAGGGTCGATGGCGCGGCGGTGGAAACGGTCACCGGAAGCATGATAGTTCTGGGATTTCCCGCGTCCATCGGGGCGGCTATCGCTCGCCTTGTCGTCTAAGGAGTCACCTATGAGTCAGCACTCCTCGACCATCGCGCAGACGCCACTGCTTGAATGGATTGCTGCGGGCATTGGTCTTGTCTCTCTAATCTTTCTGCTGGGCACGATTGGCCATGACGCGCTGCAAGGGGGAGCCCAGGTGCCTCCGGACATCGTCCTAGAGGCACGAGCCGCATCGCGGACCAGTAAAGGGTATGTCGTGACATTCGAGGCGTTCAATCGCGGCGGCGGTACGGCGGCCGCTCTTGAGATTGAGGCGCGCCTCATGGATGGTGATCGGGTCATCGAAACCAGTACGGCGACGATCGATTACGTCGCTGGTCATGGTTCCGCCGATGGGGGCCTTTTCTTCATCAACGATCCTGTGACGCGCACAGTCGAGATGCGCCCCCTGGGTTTCCAGACGCCCTGAGGTGATGATCGCCAATATAACCGCCATTTGACCTCTCCCCCGCAGGCCCGAAAAGCGGTCTCATTCATCTTGAGCCAGTCGAAGATCCAGCAGCTAGCGGGACGCGCGAGCGTAAGCCGGTGTGCTTCGGACGCAGGCGATTGATGCTCGAAGACTACGCTGGCTTCAGCGCTCGATGAGATCGGAGCCCTCGATGAGTTTGGCTCTGAATAGCTTCGAGGGCGACAGGGCCCGTCCCATGATTCTATCGCTGCTCGCGCACAGCCCAGACTCACCATCGGGCAGGGTTGATGTTCACTTTCCCAGTGAGCCGACCAATCCTGGGATCCACAAGAATAGTCCGAACGGCCCTATCAATCGGCCCCGATCTGTTGCTCAGCTGGGTGTACCGGCTTTAGCGGCGACAGGATTCTGAGCGTTAAGAATGTTACGACGGCCAGCATGAGCGCGACATCATAGGTTCCCAATCCTACGGAAATGCCGATCGCCCCGGTGACCCAGAGACTGGCTGCGGTCGCAGTGCCTTTCACAGAGTCTTTGAGGCGCAGGATTGCACCGCCGCCGATAAAGCCCATTCCAGTTATCAGCCCTTCGATAATCCGCGCCATGGCTTCCGGATTATCGTGGGTCATGGACTCAGCCGCTTGGACGAGACCACAGCTTGCAATCGCGACCAACGGAAACGTCCGAAGACCGGCACTGCGTTCTTCGGTCTCGCGGTTCCATCCGATGGGAAATGCAAGTGCGTAGGAAATCGCGATCGCAACTAGATGCGGCACAACATTAAAATGGTCGTTTCCCAATATGTCGAGCATCAGACCTCTTCTCCTGTTTCACATCGTCGTTTTATCAGGCTGTGCCGGCATCGGGATTTCTTCCCTGCTGGCGATCGATCGATCGCATGATCGGTGTGACGGTCAGACCGTGGAGCAGGACGGAGATCAGGATGACGAAACCGACGATTGCCCACAATCTTTCGGCGTCGGCAACTTTCATGTGATTGAGACCGTAGGCAAGATAGTAGATCGACCCGACCCCCCGAATGCCGAAGAACGCCAGCGTCAGTTTCTCACTCCTGTTTGCCTTGAAGCCAAGAAGTCCGATTAAGCCCGTAAGTGGCCGAACCACCAGCAAGATGACGAGAGCAATCGCGGCTTCTGTCCAGGTCAAGGGAGCGAGCAAGCCGCTGACCAACGCGCCACCGAAGAGCAGCAGCAGGACCATCATCGCCAACCGTTCGATCTGTTCAGTCACGTCGTGCATATCGCGCTGGAATTCATGATCCCGGTGCGAATGGCGCAGTGTAAGCGCGGTCACGAACACAGCGATAAATCCGTAGCAGTGGATGATCTCAGTCAGGCCATAAGAGACGAGTGTGGCGGCGATCGCAATCAGCCCGTCTCCCGTTCGCGCGAGCTTCGTTTCTGCCGGGATATGGAAAGTGAGCCAGCCGACGAGCCGTCCAATTAGCCAACCTCCGGCGACACCGCCGATGATCTCCCACAGCACCCGATAAGTCAGCCAATCCGTGAACCAAGGCTCACCGGATGATGCCGTCAGTGACAGCGCGATTGCCAAATGCACGAATGGAAAAGCAAGGCCGTCATTGAGACCCGCTTCAGACGTGAGACCGAAGCGAACCTCATCTTCTTCTCCCGTTTTCGGCGGGCCGACCTGCACATCTGCGGCAAGGACAGGATCGGTGGGGGCAAGGCTAGCGCCCAGCAACAGCGCGACCGGCCAAGGCAGCCCCAACGCCCAGCCGCCCAACGCGGTGATCGCAATTATGCTGAGAGGCATGGTGATTGCTAGAAGCCGCCAAGTGACTGCCCAATGCTGCAGGTGGAAGATGCGGTCGAGCTTCAACCCGGCACCCATCAAGGCCATGATCACGACAAACTCGGTGAAGCGCTCGGTCACCTCAGGAAATGCGACTGGCAGCGGCCTCAGATTGACCTGCGGAAGCGAAAAAATCGCAGCACCAAGGCCTATACACACAATTGGCAGAGATAATGGCAACCGCCTCAGAGCCAGTGGTAGCCAAGCTACAAGGGCGATGAGCAGGCCCAAGCCTGTAAGGATTAAGATGTAAGGATCAGGTAGCCAGGTGGCAGATGTCATTCCGCACGAACGATGAGCGCAGCGTTCCGTTCACTGGAGCCGTGTCGGTGAGATAACTGAAGCTGGCCCTGGCAGCTTTGGCAGCAGCCCCCGGCATAGCTGACTTTCAACCTCACAGGCGGTTGGACATTTATTCCATTACTGGCGCGCGGGAAGGGATGCCCGAGCTGGATTGATCGCGGTCGTACTGCGCAGGCCGTCGCTTATTTTTGGAAATGTTCTCAGCGAGGGCTGCGGCTTGCCAGCAGCCACGTCGCATGCCTCGATGCGCGCTATTAACGCGATCACTCGCCCAACCCACATGCGGCTGTAGGTCAATTGAACGATGACATTTAAATGCCTTGAGATGCTCCTGCGGATTGGCTCGCTATGTTAGCGATCACGGCATCGGTCATTGTGTTGATCGTCCCGGAACGAGCTGCTTCGCCTATCGTTTCCCCGCCAACGGGAGAACATAAATGCCGAGCATCGCCACTCTTGAAACGCTGACCCGCATCGGCTTCGCCGCCAGAGGACTATTATACCTCGTCATCGGATATCTGGCGCTGCGCTCCGGCGGCGCTGCAGACAATGTCGATGCGCTCAACTATTTAAGCGGAACGGCCGGCAAGATCTTCCTTGCCATCATGGCATTGGGCTTTGCTGCCTATGGCTTATGGCGGCTGTCGGAAGCATTTCTGGATACCGAAGGGCATGGCAGTGACGCCAAAGGAGTCGCGGTCCGTATAGGCGGCGCGGCAAGCGGGCTGATCCATCTGGCGCTGTGCGTCTATGCCGCGCGGCTGGCTTTCGAAAGTGGACATTCGAGCGGCGGCGGAACATCAGACGGTGCCGCGACGGCGTTGGGCTTGCCCGGTGGGCAGCTGTTGCTGACCATTGCCGCAATCGGCATATTCGTCACCGGTTTCTATCAACTCATCAAGGCGGTCAAACTCGACTTCCTAAAGCATCTCGACCCCTCTGTCGCCAAATCTGATCTCGTGGCGTGGGCGGGGCGCATCGGATATGCGGCCCGCGGCATTGTTTTTGCTATAGTCGGCTGGTTCTTCTGGAACGCCAGCCAGCATGCCCGTGCCGCCGAGGCCGGCGGTACCGAAGAGGCGATGGCGTTTCTGCCGGATGGACCACGCTTCTTGGTGACCTTGGGCTTTGTCCTCTTCGGTATCTTCAGCCTGGTCGAAGCGCGATATCGTCGCATCAACGATCCCCATGTGATTTCCCAGCTCAAGCGACGATCGCATGTCGTCTAGTCATGCTACCCCATGACTCGTCTGTTCCTGAGAATGAAGATGGTTCGCCGGCTTTTGGCCTGACAGCCACGTTTCAGGGTAACGGACTATTGCCCCCCGTCGCGAGCCGCCGAATTACCATGGCCAATGAGCTTCTCTCAACGGCGTGGCGTCGTAAGTGGTTGCCGGAGCCGGAGCTTGACCCTGATGTGATCGTCGCGGTAGCCGGGCGCACTACCGGTTTGCCTCGTTCTGACATAACGGGTTGTTGGTACGATCGGCTCACCTTGTTGTTGACCGCACTTGAGGAGGAAGCCGCCCTAACGCCGCTCGGACGCACCATCGCCTATGGCCAGCTCACCGCCGCCGTGGCCAATCGATTTCGAGCCGAAGAACTGCTTCGGCGCTACCCGGAGATTCTCGACATACCGGTGAGGGCGCCAGTCGTCATCGTCGGCCAGATGCGATCGGGCAGCACGCGCGTGCAAAGGCTACTGGCCTGCGATACACGCCTGACCTTCACCCGCTTTTACGAAAGCTGGAACCCAGTACCCCGCAAACCCACGCGCTTCTTTAAGGGAGACCGACCGCTACGGGCGTGGCTGGGTCTGACCTGCGCGCGCTTTCTGGACCCGGCATTCGACAAATTGCATCCGACCGGAGTTTTCCAACCCGACGAAGAGATCGGCTTGCACAGCCTGTCGATCTTCGGCGCTGCGTTCGAAACACAATGGCGCGTGCCGAGCTTTACTAGCCATATCGAAGCTATGGAATCGCGGCGCGTCTACCAGGAGTTCAAGCGGTTCCTGCAAATATTGGCGTGGCTCCGACGAAGCGGTGCTGACAGGCCATGGCTACTCAAAGTTCCGCAATTCACGCAGGATCTTAGCGCGCTTCAGGCCGTCTTTCCGGCCGCCCGGCTGATTTACCTGCAGCGGGATCTCGCAGCGGTCGTGGCGTCTTCCGAAGCGCTTGTACACAATCAGATGCAGTTACAATCCGATCGCGTCGATCGGGACTGGATCAGGCGGGAGTGGCAACGGAAGGTGATGCTCCGAGCGGAGCGGGTTTCTGAAGCGCAAGCTCGCTCGCACGCACCATCTGTCGACATCGACTATGAGGCAATGAACCGCGATTGGCTAGCAGGTGTCGAGCGGATCTATCGGATGCTCGGAATGCCGCTCACTGAACAGGTCGTGGCGAAGATGGGCTGCTACATGCGGCAGTCGCGGAGTTTAGGTCATGACCGCCACAAGCAGCGATTTCCCTTTCGCATCCAGTAGGCGTAACAATGACAAGGGCGCACCCGCTCGCTTCGACAGTGCCAATGGAAGCCAAACTGGCGCATGCACTGCCAGAGGAAGATCGCTGGAGCTACGAGCCCAAATGGGATGAATTCCAGACACTCCCGACACAGGTCAGCGTGGCCTGTAAACCCCGACATTTCTGTCATTCACGCGTACGAGCAATGGTCTCGATGGCAGACATTCGCGATGTCCATCGACGGCACCACCCACTTGATGAACCCTAAAGCCCTCAGCTCGTTGTCACGGCGAACATCAGAATGAGGGTGCCGCCTTGAAGAATTGCTGGTTGCTTATGGGAGCCTTGGCACTGGTTGGCTGTAAAGTCACGATCAAGGATGAGAATAGCTCGGCCCAAGCCAACACTACGTCCCCGAGTCCAGCCGTGGCGGTGCATCGGGCGAAGGACTTTGCGACCGTAGCCGAAGAGGCCAAGTCTCCCTTTGATGTGCCACCCCTATTCACTGCGCAGGTTGCATTGGATCGCCTGGGCTTCTCCTCAGGCGTTATCGATGGGAAAGAAGGCAAGAATTATTCAGCCGCCATCGAAGGTTTTCAGCAAGCCAATGACCTGCCTGTCACCGGCCGGCTCGATGAGGCTACGAGCCAAGCTTTGAAGAAACAGTCGCCTGATCCGGCCACGCGGCGCGTCCGGATTCCAGCAGAATTTGCACGTGGGCCGTTCACCCCAAATATCCCGGAAGACCCATCAGCGCAGGCGAAGCTTTCGCAACTTCAATATCGGAATCTCGTCGAAGCACTTGCGGAGCGTTTCCATACGACGTCCCAAACATTGGTTAGCCTCAACCCCACTGAAACCAGAATTGGATCTGGGGCCATCATACGCGTTCCCAACATCCCCAACGTGGATGAACAGCAATTCGGGAAGGACGAGCGCGGCTGGAACGAAACATTGGTCCGGCTCGGTGTCGCGCCCACGCAGCCGGAAATCGCCAAGGTCGTCGTGGATGAATCCGATGGGGTTCTCCGTGCCTACGCGGACGATGACAAGCTCATTGCCCAGTTCCCGGCGACGATGGGAAGCGAGCATGATCCGCTGCCGATCGGCACCTGGAAAATCCAGGGCGTCAGCCGCAATCCCGACTTTCACTATAATCCGGATCTGTTCTGGGACGCCGACGCAGATCATCGGGCTGTGACGCTCAAGCCGGGACCAAACGGTCCCGTCGGCGTGGTCTGGATCGATCTTTCCAAGCCGCATTACGGCATCCACGGCACGAGCGAACCGAGCACCATAGGGCGCGCGGAAAGCCACGGATGCATTCGATTGACCAATTGGGATGCCGCACGATTGGCTCAGATGGCGAAGCCAGGCATTCCCGCTATTTTTCAGGAGTAGAAGCCATTAAGCGCCGGACATGGCTCTGGCTGGGGGGCGTCGTCATTGTGCTAGCGCTGCTCGTACACAATTGCGTCCGGTTCGTGCCTGCTAACCCGCCTGTTTCTGAGGACTCCCCGACTGATTGGGGCAACACTTCGATCCTTCCCGACAAGGCTCTCATCGTGCCCGTCGCAAACGTGCGACGCGGGGACCTTGTCGACACATTCACGCAATCGAGAGGCCAAGGCAGACCGCATGATGCCATCGATATCATGGCCCCGCGTGGCAATCAGGTCGTGGCGGCAGCGGCCGGCACTGTCGAGAAGCTTTTTTCGAGCAAGCTGGGCGGAAAAACGATCTATATCCGTTCGCCGGACAGGCTGCGCATCTACTATTATGCGCATCTCGATAGTTATCGCGCTGGTCTGTCGGAACATCAGCGTGTCGCGCGAGGCGATCTGCTGGGAACGGTCGGCTCGACGGGGAACGCCGATCCTTCGGCGCCCCATCTGCATTTTGCCATACATGAGATGCGCGCCGACGAAAAATGGTATCAAGGTCAGCCGGTTAATCCTTATCCGTTGCTGACCGGCGTAAAGCGTTAAAGGCTCTGTGGTGGAACGATCGGGCTTGGAATGCTGCATTCTGCGACTATCTTTGGATTAGCATTGGCCAGTGTTTGAGTAAAAATGCTTTCCAGACGTGACCTGATAGTGGGTGGCGCGGCAGCAGGGCTGGCGCCCCGGACGGCGTTTGCCGCGCCGGTGGCGAACGGCTCAGGCGCGATCAAACCCGCGCTTTTGCGTGCGGCGCTCCAGTCCTATCAGAGCCATAGGGACCGGCTCAAATTTCACGATTATATCGGCATTGCCGATTTTTCCGCAGCTTCCCGTCTGCCGCGCTTCCATATTCTCGATCTTGCGAGCCGCCGTACACGTGCTTGCTTGTAGCGCATGGCCGTGGTTCTGATCCGGATCACAGCGGTTGGGTCGAAAGATTCTCAAATGAGCCCGGCTCGGCCGCATCCTCGCGGGGCGCCTATCTCACCCAGGATATTTATCAGGGCAAGCATGGCAGTTCCCGTCGCCTTCTCGGGCTCGATCCCCAGAACAGCAATGCCCAGCCACGTGCCATCGTCATCCACGCTGCCTGGTATGTCGGTCCGCAGATGATCCAGGATCATGGCAAGCTTGGCCGGAGCGAGGGCTGCTTCGCTTTTTCCGATAATGACCTTTCGATGGTGCTCGATCGTCTGGGTTCCGGGCGGCTCATCTATGCAGACAAGCTTGGAAGTGCCTAAGCACTCCCCATTCCATTGCCGTTGTCAGTCAGCGAAGGCGGCCAACGCCAACATAGCCGACATTTCACTGCTTAAATCAATCCCCAATAGCTGCCGTCGGCTCATGGTCAGCACCCGCCTCATTTTTATGTAATGGTTGGCAGCGTTCCTGTCGTGAGGACAATTTCCGTTGAAATACGACGACGCGTTCCACCGACATCGGCCCCCGAACGGCGCATGATATGCGTATTAAAAAATATCGCATTGGACGCAGAAGTTCTCACGATGCAAGCCGCGCAACAAAAGCACAAGCTTGCCGATGCTTGATAGCTTTACATGACGGTGACGCCCACAGGCGGTGACGATAAGTTCTACATGCCGCTCTTAAAGTGGGCGCACTTTAACATGATCGGCCGCGTACCAGCACCCGTATACATATTTTCACCTAATGTCAGGAAGTTTTATATATTATCTTAACATAGATGATTTTAATCGTTTAGATAGCGGAGGGCAGAGTTCGCGGACGAGGCAAAAGAGGATACACTATTGTTGCATAAGCCGACGGTTCAGGTTAACGGTTATACAATATCGATGAAAATTAGAGGATATGTGATGGCCGCGGACGCAGCAATTATGGAGGGCCAATGGGTTACGGATTTCTTCCGTGACGCCGACAAGCTTGACCTGCCTGTGCTTATGAGCTGGTTCGCGGATGACATCGATCTGCGGATCGCCAATATGCCTCCGGTGCTCGGTCGCGCCGAAGCCAAGCAGACATTTGCCGACTTCTGGTCCCAACTGAGCGGCATGAGCCATCAGCGCGTTGAACTGATCGTGAGAGGAAATGACGCCGCCCAGATGGCGATCGTCACCTACACGCGAAAGGACGGCAAGACGGTGTCCTTGCCGGTCGCCAGTCATATCCGCCGCAATGACGACGGCAAGTTCACTCGGCTGTGGATCTATATCGACATCGGCCCGCTATTTGCGGATTAATTCATCCCCGTGCTGATCGCGACATCGCAGGCGCGTCTCATAGAGGGGTGCGCGTTACTCCTGGATTTAGGCTAGAACGAAACATTGCGCTATTGTGACGTCGTGGCGATACGCGACAGATCTGTCGCTGGATCGGTAGCGACTTTCGCTTCCCTGCGCTCTGAATATCGATCCACAAGCTGCTGGACATGCGGGCGCAGCAATATGGTGAACCGAACGAGCTCCTCCATCACGTCCACGATGCGGTCATAGTAGCTGGAGGGCCTCATCCTGCCATGGTCGTCGAATTCCTGAAAAGCCTTCGCAACGCTGGACTGGTTGGGGATCGTGAACATGCGCATCCATCGACCAAGGATGCGCAGCGTGTTGACGCTGTTGAACGACTGCGATCCCGCCGAGACCTGCATGACGGCAAGCGTTCTACTCTGCGTGGGCCGCATTCCGCCCATGTTGAGCGGCAGGTGGTCAATCTGGGCTTTCATGATGCCTGTGATTTGTCCGTGACGTTCGGGACTGCACCAAACCTGCCCCTCGGACCACATCGACAATTCCCGTAGTTCATGAACAGCGGGATGGTCATCTCCGGCTATCTGGTCGGGCAACGGCATGTCAGATGGATCGAAGATGCGGATTTCCGCGCCGAAGAACTGCAACAGCCGAGCGGCCTCTTCGACACAGAGTCGAGAATAAGAGCGTTCCCGCAGCGATCCGTAAAGCAGCAGGAAACGCGGCGGAGGTTCGATCAGCCCAGCCCCAAAGCAGGCCGATAAAGAACATATCGGCGATCGAGCGCGGGAAGGTGGTCCGGCTGTGGCAGCGAACGAACACGGTTCATGCCGCCAAGCCTTGCTCATACCAGCGCCGGGATCGCTTCACCATAGCGACAACGGAAAGCATTACCGGCACCTCGACCAGCACGCCGACGACCGTCGCCAATGCTGCTCCTGATGTCAGCCCAAACAAGGAGATCGCTGCAGCGACGGCAAGCTCGAAAAAGTTGGATGCCCCAATGAGCGCGGCGGGCGCCGCCACGCACCAGGCCACACCGAACCGGCGGCTCAGCCAATAGGCCAGACCGGCGTTGAAATAGACCTGGATGAGAATTGGCACGGCGAGCAGCGCGATCACGAGCGGCTGCTTGACGATTTGCTCTCCTTGAAAGCCGAAGAGCAAGATCAGGGTCGCGAGCAAAGATAGCAGCGAGGCCGGACCCAGCCGCGCCAGCAATCGATCCAGTGCGGTTTGTCCCCCGGAAGCCACCACGCTTCGCCTGATGATTTGGGCTGCGATGACTGGCAGCACTATGTAGAGCGCGACCGAGATCAGCAGCGTATCCCAAGGCACCGTAATGGCAGCGACGCCCAGCAGCAGGCTGACCAGCGGCGCAAACAGGAACACCATGATGACGTCATTGAGCGCTACTTGACTCAACGTGTAATTCGGTTCGCCGTCGCAGAGGTTGGACCAGACGAACACCATCGCGGTGCAGGGTGCGGCGGCAAGGAGGATTAGCCCGGCGATATAGGATGATCCTTGGCCCGCCGGGAGCAATGGCTCAAATAGCCAGCCGATGAAAATCATGCCGAGCAGCGCCATGGAGAATGGTTTCACGGCCCAGTTGATGAACAGGGTGACGCCGACGCCCTTCCAATGCTGGCGAACCGAGCCGAGCGCGCCGAAGTCGATTTTCAACAGCATCGGGATGATCATCAGCCAGATAAGCACCGCGACCAGGAGGTTCACCCGCGCTACTTCGGCCGATGCAATGGCGATGAACAGCCCCGGCAGCAGATGTCCTAATAGGATGCCCGCTACAATGCAGAGCGCGACCCAGAGCGTCAGATAACGTTCGAACAAGGTCATTGCGGGAGGCGCTGGCGCGCCGACAGGGGGAGGGGTCGTCATAGTGTCAGCCTAACCGGTCAGATGCGTTGACCCTGCTCATCGACCACCTGCTCTCCGTCCTCCCTGGTGAACGCGCCTTGCTGGGCGGTCGGCAGGATTTCGAGCACGATTTCCGAAGGGCGGCACAGGCGACCGCCTGACGGTGTTTCAACGAGGGGGCGATTGATCAGGATGGGATGCTTCACCATGGTGTCGAGAAGCGCGTCGTCTCCGAGCGCGGGATCGTCGGGACGCAATCCCTCATAGACCGTTCCCTTTTTGCGGAGCAGCGTTTGCGGCGTCAGACCGGCAGCGGCGATCAGCTCGACAAGCTTTTCACGGGATGGAGGGGTGTGGATATATTCGACAATCACCGGCTCGATCCCGGCATTGCGGATCATGGCGAGCGTGTTGCGCGACGTCCCGCACGCTGGATTGTGATAGATTGTAATCTGGCTCACGCGGCCGGTTCCGTAGGCGCCTCAAGGGAGGCTCTCGACTGATCCCTGCCAATCGACTGGAGCCTGGTCTGGAGGCTCAGCTTGTCGAGACTTGCCAGCGGCAGCGCAGTGAACAGGGAGATGCGGTTGAACAGCATGCGGTAGGTGTCGAAAAAGGCGGCGTGCTCTTCCGCAGTGCTGCCCTGGACGGCGGCGGGATCAGGGATGCCCCAGTGCGCGGTCATCGGCTGACCCGGCCATACCGGGCAGACTTCGTTGGCAGCATTGTCGCAGACCGTGAACACGAAATCGAGTGGGGGCGCGTCCGGGCCCGCAAACTCCTCCCAGCTTTTCGAGCGAAATTTCGAGAGATCGTAGTTGAGGTTGCGCAGCACATCGAGCGTGATCGGATGAACATCGCCCTTGGGCTGGCTTCCGGCGCTGAATGACTGAAAGCGCCCGAGCCCTTCACGGCTTAAGATCGCCTCCGCCATGATCGAGCGGGCGGAGTTTCCGGTGCAAAGAAACAGGACGTTGAGCAATCGACCTGACATCATTTCCTCCTCAAGCAGCACGGCAGGCAAGCAATTCTTCGGCAAGCGGACGGCAAAGCGCCGCCCGTCCGCCACAGCAATCTTTCACGAGAAACAGCATCACCGCCCGTAGCCCATCGAGATTGGCGCGATAGATGATCGAGCGGCTGTGCCGCGCGGACGTGATGAGCCCAGCGCGTGCGAGGATGCCCAGATGAGCCGACATCGTATTTTGTGGCACGTCGAGATGACGCGCTATGTCGCCTGCGGCCAATCCGTCGGGCTCATGACGAACGAGCAGTTGAAACGTATCGAGCCGCGTAGGTTGGGCGAGGGCGCTCAATGCATCGATAGCGGTTGCGGATTCCATATATCCAGCATAGTGGATATATGTCGCGAGTGCTAGGAGTTTGTGGTGAGGGGTTCTAAGCGGCAATCTGCCGCGCGTTCAGTGTGAGATGGCACAGCGATCCTAATCGCCGGGGCGATCTCCTAACATTCGCGAACTCGATCTTGGATCAGCCGCTGCGGTTTTCACCAATAAGGCCCCACATAGCCATAGGGGGTATAGTAGCCAAAGATCAGCTCGCCATGTTTGAGATGGCTCGCTCCGCCGAGTTCCCTAAGTTCATACCGATCGTAATTCGGCGCCGCTTCCAATGCCGCCTTGTCGAGTGGTACGATATACCCGCCATGCTCGGTACTGTAGTCGAGCAATGACCAGGGAACAGGGTGAAACTTCTCGCCGATGCCAAGGAAACCTCCGAACGAGATAATGGCGTAGATCACCTTGCCGCTGACCTTTTCGATCGAAAGGTCGTCAATGTGGCCGATCTTTTCACCCGCCTGATTGTAGACGGGCGTATGGTTGACCCGGCTGCTCAGAATGAGATCGTGCTCATGGTCAATCACAGTATCCATGGTTGCCTGGTTCATGATTCTTGCCTCCTCGAGACTTAAGTTGCCCATATTTTGGCGGTGGGCTTCGAATGCCAATCGAACTCATAAACTGTCAGCGCGTTCCCTATCTCGGTTGCCGCTCTTAAACTGCTCTTCCAACTGCCTGGCGTATAATTCCAGTCCCGGAAGAAGACCCTCACATGTCGTCACAGCGATTACTCGCCGAATGACATCAAGCCGTTGGCAGATATCATTCTCGCTCTTATGCCCAAGGGCTTGCTGCATTCAGAAATTCTGGCACCGTCGCGCCGCCGCGCCACTTGGGAATTATACTTAAGCGGTCCCATTTTGACTTTCGAGGGATGTCTCTGGTTGATCTGAACGAACTCGGCAATATCCCAGAACTCGTTGCGAGCCTGCTGCCGTACTATTGCGTATATTTGCCGTCCCGACATTCATCCAATTTGCATTCGAGCGCATTGTGGATCTGCGGGACGCGTATGGATCCGGGGATCATTGTTTGCGGGAATCACGGTTCATGCCAATCTCACGCCGATGACGCTTTCGATGCAATTGGGGATCGCGACGGTGATCGTCGGGACGACAGTCCTCGTTCATCTCGTGGGGCTTGCTACTTTGCTCGCTATTCTGCGCCGTCACCGGCATGCGTCGAGCTGGCTTCTCGCGGCGCTTCTGAACGCAATGGCGATACTTCTCTCTGCCTTCGGGCTATTCGGTCTTCATTCTCTGGAAATATGGGGTTGGGCTGGCGTATATCAGTGGCTTGGTGGTTTTCCCGACTTTGAACAGGCGCTCTATTTTTCCACCACGACCTATGTGACCATTGGCTATGGCGACATCGTTCTTCCTTCAGGGCTTCGGATCTTGGGTGCAATTGAAGGCGCAAGCGGCCTTATCCTGATCGGATGGTCCACTGCCTTCTTCTTTTCGATTGTTGATCGCCTGAGACTCCTTGAGCGCGGCCTTGAAAACAGCCGGCGAGATTAGCTGCCAAAAATTGGAGCGCGTTCAAATTGCGTTGATCGGTAGCCGTAAATACACATGTCCTCCAGGAGATGCCGGCGGCATTTTGCCGGCACGTATATTGACCTGCAACGCAGGTAAAATGAGTAGCGGTGCTTCGAGCTCTGCGTCGCGTGCCTGCCGCATCGCCACAAATTCGGCCTCGCTGACGCCGTCATGAACATGAATATTGGTGTGACGATGCTCGGCGATGCTTGCCTCCCAAGCCGGCGCATTACGTGACGCAGGGGGATAATCATGCCCCGTGAAGAGGCGGGTCTCGGGAGGCAGGTCAAATATCTTCCTGATGGAACGATAAAGAGTTGCGGCATCGCCGCCGGGGAAGTCCGCACGCGCCGTGCCATAGTCGGGCATGAACACCGTGTCGCCGACGAATGCAGCATCTCCAACCAAATAGGTCACACAGGCTGGCGTATGCCCTGGTGTATGGATCACGCGGATTTCCAGCTCTCCAAGCGGGAGGACATCGCCTTCGCGCACTAACCGGTCGAATGCGCTGCCGTCGCGCGCGACATCGTCCGCTTCGAATAAGTCGCCAAAAATCTCCTGAACGTCCGTAATATGCTCGCCGATGACGACCGACGCGCTCGTCAGCTTACGCAGATGGTGCGCTGCTGAAAGATGATCGGCATGAGCATGCGTTTCCAGCAAATAGCGTAAATCCAATCCTTGATCATGAACCAGCTTTAGAAGCGTGTCCGCGCTGGCGGTGCTTGTGCGCCCGTTGCGGGGCGTGAAATCCAGCACCGGATCGATGATGGCCGCTGCTTTGGTCGCCGGGTCATGGACAATGTAGCTGATGGTGTTGGTCGCCGGATCGAACAATCCCTGAACAGCGGGATGGGGAGGGGTCTGGGGCATGAGTCTGTCTCCTAAAATATATATTAGTCATTGCTAAATTAGAATCAATGAATATATTGTGTGCATGTTCGATCTCGCCAAATTCGACCTTGCGATGTTTGAGGCCAGCGCCAATCGGGCAGCCACCCTTCTGCGCTTGCTTGGCAATGAACGGCGTCTGATGATCTTGTGTCAGCTGGCTGACGGCGAACTTTCCGTGGGGCAGCTCCAGCCCGGCGTTGGCTTGAGCCAGTCTGCACTTTCCCAGCATCTGGCGCTTCTGCGTGAAGAGGGCATCGTGGCAACCCGACGAGAGGGCCAGACCATCCATTATCGCATTGCCGATCCGGCGGCGTTGCGGGTCATAGCGACGCTCGCCGAATTGTTTTGCCCAACCGATGAAGAGGCTACCCCATGACTGCCATTCTTACGCCGCTCTCTCCGCAGGAAGCCTGCCGCCGGCTGACAAACCGCAGCGCCGTCCTCGTGGATATCCGGGAGCCGGACGAATTCGCGCGTCGCCATATATCTGGCGCGATCTCGCAGCCGCTCTCCGGCTGGGAAGCTGCCGAGCTTTCGATCGATCCGGATCACGACGTCATTTTCGCATGTCGATCCGGCATGCGGACGGCAGGAGCTTGCGAGCGTCTTGCAGCTCGCGTTCCTGGATCCGCTTATGTCTTGCAGGGAGGCATCGATGCCTGGGGTAAGGCTCGACTGCCGCTCACCGTGTATGCCAAGGCTCCGCTGGAAATCATGCGTCAGGTCCAGATTGCTGCTGGCCTGCTCGTTATCACCGGGGTCATTCTCGGTTTCCTTGTGGCGCCGGGCTGGTTCGGACTCGCTGCCTTCGTCGGCGCTGGACTGACTTTTGCGGGAGCAACCGGTTTCTGCGGCATGGCGCGGCTTCTTATGTTTGCTCCGTGGAATCGCCGCTCGAGCGCAGCCTGAGAGCATCATGGAACCCCTCCTTCTCGCAGCGGTCGGCGGTGTTCTCATAGGGATGCTGCTTACCGTTTTTGGAGGAGGCGGATCGGTATTGGCGACGCCGTGGTTGATCTACGTGGTTGGCGTAGCTGATACTCATGTAGCGATTGGCACATCGGCGGCCGCAGTTGCGGCAAACGCAGCGGCCGGGCTTGCTGCGCAAGCGCGGGTCGGCACCGTCAAATGGCCTTGCGCAACTGTCTTTGCCATGGCTGGGCTGGTAGGCGCGCTCCTGGGCGCCCACCTCGGCAAGATGGTCAATGGAGCCGACCTCCTCAACTGGTTCGCGCTTGCCATGATTGCCATTGCCGCCTCGATGCTGATTCCGCGTAAAAGTGAAGGCGACCCGTCCGTCCACCTGACGCCGACCATGGTGTGGAAGCTGGCGCCGATGGGGCTCATCGCTGGCTTGGCCGCCGGATTTTTTGGTATTGGCGGCGGATTTCTAATTGCGCCGGGCCTTATGGCGTCCACTGGCATGGCGCTAGTGAATGCATCTGCATCGAGTCTCCTTTCGGTCACGCTATTTGGCGGTGCGACGAGCATAAGCTACGCGGCGTCGGGATTGATCGATTGGGAACTATTCGCCGCGTTGGTGATAAGCGGCGTGATCGGTGCTGCGACGGGACTACCTGTCTCGCATTGGCTGGTGACCCGCGCTAAAGTGGCACGTTTTACCTTTGCCTTCATGGTGGTCGTCGTCGCGCTCTATATCCTATTGAAATGAAAGAGCCGCTTGTGCTGAGATTCCTAGCACTACGGTCCTTAGGTACGATTGCTTGGTTATCTTGAAGAATTTGGTCTGGCGAAGATCTATCGCGATGTGCGTGTCTGCCAGATTTACGGAGGGACGTCGGACATCCAGCGCATGTCATTGCCCGTGCGTTCTAATCCCAGTTTGGAGATCTTGATATGAGTACTGATCCGATCGTGATTGCCAGCTACGCTCGCACGCCCACGGCGGGTTTCCAGGGCGCCTTTTCTACAGTCAGCGCGCCTGATCTTGGCGCGGTCGCTGTCCGTGCTGCGGTGGAGCGTGCGGGCGTCGCTCCTGAGGCGATCGACCGAATTTACATGGGCTGCGTGCTGCCGGCGGGGCTCGGCCAGGCGCCGGCGCGGCAGGCAGCCCTGAAGGCCGGGCTGCCTCAATCGGTCCAGGCGACTACCGTCAACAAGATGTGCGGATCTGGGATGCAGGCAGCCATTATGGCGGCCGAGGCGCTTGCGGCGGGCACTGTGGATGTCGTCGTCGCGGGCGGCATGGAAAGCATGACGAATGCGCCGTTTCTGTTGGCCAAGCATCGCGCGGGCACGCGTATCGGTCATGATGTAATTTCGGATTCGATGATGATGGATGGGCTAGAAGACGCCTATGAGCGGGGCAAGCCGATGGGCGCTTTTGCCGAGGATATCGCCCGCGACTATCAGTTCACGCGGGCCGAGCAGGAAACCTATGCGCTTCTGAGTCTGTCCCGCGCCAATGCGGCGATCGCGAGCGGGGCGTTCAAGGACGAAACGGTGCCCGTCACCGTGTCCGGGCGCGGTGGTGATGTCGTGGTCTCCGAGGATGAACAGCCAGGCAATGCCCGGCCCGAGAAGATACCCTCGCTCAAGCCCGCCTTCGCCAAGGACGGAACGATCACCGCGGCGACTTCAGCCTCGATTTCGGATGGAGCCGCGGCGCTTGTGCTTACGCGCAAGTCGGTCGCTGAGGCTCAGGGCCTTGCTCAGGAGGCCGTGATCGTCGCGACAGCGGCGCATGCGCACGCACCTGCTCTGTTCACGACCGCGCCCGTCTTTGCGATCCGCAAAGTGCTGGATAAGGCCGGCTGGAGCGTGGAGGAAGTCGACCTGTTCGAGGTCAACGAGGCTTTTGCGACAGTTGCGATGATCGCCGAGCGCGATCTCGGCATCCCGCGGGACAAACTCAATGTCAACGGCGGAGCGACCGCGCTCGGTCATCCGATCGGTGCATCCGGTGCACGGATCATAGCAACGCTTGTCGCTGCGCTCAAAACGCGCGGTTTGAAGCGCGGAGTCGCGGCGCTGTGCATCGGCGGCGGCGAAGCCACAGCTATCGCGGTCGAACGCCTTTAAGGGGATTTTTCCTTCCAAAAACTTGGGCTTATCTTATTGATTTTAAATACTTTAGTCTCCAACGCCGACTGGAAAAACCAGCCTGAAGCGTCGCTGAATCCAGCTTTCCAGTGAATATTCAGTGTTACATTGCTCCCAGAAAATGGGGGAGTTTCGTGGTATAATCGGCAACACGAACTTCAGCGAAAATCCAGAATTTCTGCGGTTTTTTCGGGAAAATTGGCTGATTCCCGAGAGCGGCTGGGATTCGAACTAAGCCTATAAGCGATTGACTTGTCGCGGTCTGATTTCATCCTCGGCTTCGCGTACCACGCAAAGTACCTATACGATGATTTATCGCCCAAATACCGAACGTTGATCCGCCATTTTGACTTGGCATGATCTTATCAAGGTTGAGGCGACCACTCAATCTACGCGGTGCGCGAGGCGCGCGCTGCGGTAAACTTATTGAAGCCCAAGGGTTTTTCTCGTCACTGGGCGCAGCGTTGTACTCTTTGGGCCGGATCACCGAGGCCCGAGGTTTCGTAACAGTGCCGTTTGAAACTCAAGGCGCTGCGCAAGGCGATAACATCGGATCAGGAGTGCCACTTAAATGTCGGATTATCACGCCGTTGAAGTTCACCGAGGTTGACGGATCGTTCTGGGACGAATCGCTCGTCGAGCCGACGCCGCGGATGAAGATTTCGTCGCGGCCGCCTGCTGCTGGAAACGGACCGAGGGGAACAGCACCTGCGCCGCGCAAATATCGGTGATGCCGCGTGCGGTGAGTTGCTGGTCGGTGACGACGGTGATCGCGGCGGCGTCTTCTGGTTGGTCAGCGATCGCTTTTCCGCGGTGACGATGATCTCATCGGGCGCGCTCCCCGATGCGGCCGGCTACGCCAGCGCGGCGCTCGGCGAACATAGCAGCAGCCCTAGGCGATGCGGATCGCGGATCCGCCGCCGTTGCGAAATGACCGCAATTCGCAAATGGCATTCACTTTGATGCGAGCAAATTTCACGACCATTGGTCAAGTCGCCCAACCGATATTGCGCTGCAAAGCGCTAGCACGGCTGGACCCGGCAACTAGATCTTAGCGGCAATAAACTGTGTTTCACTTTCGTGGCGATTGGACGCGATCCTGCGTCGATCCAAACTGACGTCGGCGCCTCCGAACCTCAGCCGGCCGCCTGGTGCGTGCGGGTGACGATCGTCTGGGCGTTGGTGTATTCGGCAAGGCCATCCAGCGCGTTTTCGATGCCGATGCCGGATTGCTTGTGGCCGCCGAACGCGACGTGGGGCGAGAAGCTGTGGATCTCGTTGATCCAGACGGTGCCCGCCTCGATCCGTTCGGCGATCGCGCGGGCCTGATCGGTGTCGCGGCTCCAGACCGAGGCGGCGAGGCCATATTCGGTGTCGTTGGCGCGGCGGACGACATCGTCCACGTCGCGGAACCGGAGCAGCGGGAGGACGGGGCCGAACGCCTCTTCGACGACGACGCGGCTGTCCTCGGGCGGGTTGTCCACGATCGTGACGGGCACGAAGAAGCCCGGCCCGTCGTCCACCTCGCCGCCGAGCAGGAAGTGCTGGCCCTCGGCGCGCGCATCCGCGAGCAGCGCTTTTAGTTTCTCGAACTGCATCCGGTTTTGGATCGGGCCGAGATCGGTGCCCTGCCGCGACCCGTCCCCGACGCGGACTGTGCGGGCGTAATCGACGAGCGCGGTGGACAGATCGTCGTAGATATCCTCGTGGATGTAGAGCCGCTTGGCGGCGACGCAGAATTGCGCGCTGTTCTGGAAGGCGGCCCAGAAGAGCTGCCGCGCGGTTTCGGCGATATCGACGTCGGGTAGCACGATCGCTGGATCGTTGCCGCCCAGTTCCAGCGTGATGCGCTTGAGATTGCCCGATGCGCTTTCCATGATCCGGCGGCCGGTGGCGGTGGAGCCGGTGAAGCTGATCTTGTCGATGCCTGGATGCGCCGTCATCCACGCGCCCAGATCGTTGCCGCCGGACACGATGTTGAGCACGCCGGCGGGCAGCACGTCGCGCAGCAATTCGCCCAGCTTGAGCGTGCAGAGCGGCGTGTAGGGGGAGGGTTTCAGCACCATCGTGTTGCCCGCGACGAGCGCAGGCGCGATCTTCCAGACCGCGAGCAACACTGGGAAGTTCCAAGGCGTTATGCCGCCCACCACGCCCAGCGGCACACGCCGGGTCTCGACGCTGCGGCCGGCGCTTCGTTCGGCGACGTGGACGGGCAGCGACTGCGTCGCGATCTCGCGGCACCAGATCGCCGAGCCGCCGATTTCCCATTCCGCGCCCGCGCGGGCCTTACCCTGTTCGAGCGTCAGCAGACGCATGAAATCCTCGGCATGACGCTCGATCACCTCGCCGACGCGCGCGAGCAGCGCCTGCCGTTCGGCGACGGGCCGCGCGGACCAGGCGGGAAAGGCTCGCCGCGCGGCGGTGACGGCGGCTTCGAGCTGATCGCGGTGCGCATCCGGCACGCGCGCGATCATTTCCTCGGTGGCGGGATTCCATGTTTCGAACGTGGCGGGCGAGGTCACGGTCGCGCCGTCGATCGTCATGCTGTAATCGGCGAAGAAATCGATCGTCATGAGGACATCCTTTCGGCCGGGAGCGGGGGCTCGGCAGGCGCGGGGGGCGGGTTGAGGACGAGTGCGCGGCGCAGGATCTTACCCGTGCTGGTGCGGGGCAGATCGTCGACGAATCGGATACCTCGCGGGATCTTGTAGGCGGCCAGATGCCGGCGGCAGTGCGCGATCAGCGCCGCGGCATCGGCCGGCGCGTCGCGGTGCAGGACTACGAAGGCCTCCGCGACCTCGCCCTTCTCCTCATCCGCGCGGCCCGCCACGGCGACCATCGCGACCGAGGGGTGCATCGCGATCACCTGTTCGAGCTCGGCCGGATAGACATTGTAGCCGGCTGTCAGAATCATGTCCTTCTTGCGATCGACGATGAACAGATAGCCGTCCGCATCTATCCGGCCGATGTCGCCAGTGGCGAGCCAGCCGTCGCGATTGATCGCCTCTGCGGTGGCGGCGGGATCGTTCCAGTAGCCGCGCGTGACGAGCGGGCCGCGGATCAGGATCTCGCCGGCCATGCCGTCGCCCGCGCCGTCGCCGATGCGCACTTCCGTGCCGGGAAAGGGCAGGCCGATCGATCCGAGCCGCGCGGGCCACCAGGGCGAATGCGACGTCGCCGGGCCGCCGACCTCCGTCATCCCCCAAAGTTCGAGCAGCGGACAGCCGAACCGCGCCGCCGCCGCCTCCAGCTTGGCGATGGGCATCGTCTGGCCGCCGACGGTGCAGCGGGTGACGCTGGACAGATCGGCGGCGGCGAGATCGGCGTGCGCGAGCATCTGATAATACATCGTCGGCACGCCTTCGAACAACGTGACGCGCTGCGCGGCGATGGTGGCGAGCGCGTGGCCCGCATCGAACCGCGCGGGCGCGATCAGCCGCGCGCCGGTGAGGAAACCCGCGTTCATCACGACATTGCCGTAGACGTGCGGCAGCGGCAACGCGGAATAGACGAGATCGTGGCGAGTGCGGACGTGGATCGTCGCGGTCATCGCGGTGCTGGCGAAGATGTTGCCGTGCGTCAGCATCGCCCCCTTGGGCCTGCCGGTGGTGCCCGAGGTGTAGCCGATGGTAAACAGATCGTCCGGCGCGATTGCCGCCGGCGCAAGCGCCGGTGCGCCGAGCAGATCGTCGAACGCGAGCGCGCCCGCCGCGCCGCCGGGAACGATCCTGCGCGCGCGGCCGATATCCGCCGTCGCCTTGTCGGCGGGCAGGATCGCGACGGCGGCGTCCGCATCCGCCGCGATGAACGCCAGTTCGGCAGCGCTGAGCAGGATGTTCGCCGGCACGACCACCGCGCCGAGGCGCGCGATCGCGTGATAGGCGACGATCCATTCGCGGCCGTTGGGCAGATGCAAGATCACCCGATCGCCCCGGCCGACGCCGAGCGCGGCCAGCCCGCCGGCGAAGCGGCCCGCAAGCGCATCCGCCTCGCCGAAGCTGAGCGGGCCGCAGTCGGAGAGCAGGATGGCTGCCCCGTCGCCGAAGCGCGCAGCCGCATCGTGCGCCAGATCGCCGATCACACCGCGCATCGGATCACCCTTCGACCACGCCGTCGGGGAGCAGGATCGCCTTCAGCACCTCCCCCCGTTCAGATGCCTGCGCCGCCACGTCGATCATCGACAGCGGGAAGTAACTGACCAGCCGATCGAACGGAAAGCGGCCCTGCCGCCACAATTCGATCAGGCGGGGAATGAATATATCGGGGATGCTGTCGCCTTCGATGATGCCGCGCACGGTGCGGCCGAAGAGCAGGCCGTTCATGTCGAGCGCGATTTCCGTGCCGAGCGGGGCGACGCCGATGATGCCGCAAACACCCGTCAGCCGCAGGCAATCCACCGCCTGCCGCACGACCGCCGGCAAGCCGGTGCATTCGAGCGAATATTGCACGCCTTCGCCGCCGGTGACGGCCTGGATCGCCGCGACGACATCGCCGTCGCCCGCATCGATCGCGTGCGTCGCGCCGAGTTCGCGCGCGAGATCGAGCCGCTCGTGATTGAGATCGACCGCGACGATCGTCGCGCAGCCCGCGACGCGCGCCGCCATCACCGCCGCGAGCCCCACCGAACCCGCGCCGAATACGGCGATGCTGCTGCCGCCGTCCGGCTTCAGCGCGTTGAGCACCGCGCCCGCGCCAGTCTGGATACCGCAGCCGAGCGGCCCCATCAGTTCGACGGGCACGTCGCGCGCGATCTTCACAACGTTCCGTTCGGTGGCGATGGCGTGTCGTGCGAACGAGCTTTGCGCGAAGAAATAGGCGCTTACCGGCTGGCCTTGTGCGTCGCAGCAGGGGGTGGACCCGTCGGGACGGCCGCCGCTGAAATTGCGGCCGTAGAGATCGGGGCAGTAGCCGTTGAGCCCGCGCTGGCAGTTTGCGCATAGGCCGCAACTTGCATAGCTGAGCACGACATGATCGCCGGGCGCGACCTTGGTGACGGACCGGCCGACCGCTTCGACCACGCCCGACCCCTCATGCCCCAGCACTGCGGGCAGCGGCGTCGGGAAATATTGATCGCGTACGACGAGATCGGTGTGGCACATGCCGACGCCCTTGATACGTACTAGCACTTCGTGATCGCGGGGCGGCTCGATCCGGATCCGCTCGATCGCGAACGCGCCGCCTTTCTCGCGGACGACCGCGGCATCCGTTTCAATCATGGCGTTCAGTCATGGGCTGCAAGTCCTCCTGATCCACGGCCTCGGCGATGCGCGCGGCGATGGTGTCGCCGTCGATCACGTCGGCGAAGTGCGTGCGATAGCGGCCGGCGGGATCGATCAGATAGGCGATCGCCGTGTGCGGCACGGCATAGCCGTCCGGATCGTCGGCATCCGGCTTTTGCTGCGCGAAAACCCGGAACGCCGCCTTGGCCGCGTCGATCCGGTCCGGCGTGCCGGTGAGGCCGGTGAAGCGCGGATGATGCGCGGCGAGCCACGCCTTCATCACCGCCGCCGTATCGCGCGCGGGATCGACCGTGACGTAGAGCGGCGCGATTCGCGCGGCGCGATCGCCGATCGCCGCCAGCACCGCCGAAAGCTTCGCCAGCGAGCGTGGGCAGACGACGCGGCAATGCGTGAAGCCGAAATAGACGAGCATCCAGCGGCCGCGAAAATCGCGTTCGGTGACGCGACGGCCGTGATGATCGAGCAGGGCAAAGCGCGGATCGATCACAACGCCGCCCACCTTATATCCAGGGTCTGCGCGCGGGGCGGCACCGCGAGGGCGAGCGTGTCGTCGATCCGCCGCGCCGCGATCTGCCCGGCGCGGGTGACTGCGTCGTCGTCGCCTTCGGCCGCGACCTCGCCGTCGACGAATGCGGTCCAACACCCGCGATCCCAGATGTTGGCGAGCGTCAGATTGATCGCCTCGCCGCGGCACCGGCCCTTGCGGAAGGCGAGCGACAGCGTGCGCGAATCCGCATCGTAGCGCGCGGCGCGCACATCGAGACCGTCGCTCATGCCGATCAGCGCGGGTTCGGCGAAATGCTCTGCCGTCCAGGGCGCGGCGTAGAGTTTGTGCAGGCCATCGGGCACGTTGAGCCGGGCATAGCCGAGCAGCACGTTGCCGGTGTGCGGATCCATCGCGTGGAGCATGCGCGCATCGTCGAACCAGCCGTCGCGGCGGCGATAATAGAAGGCGCCGTCCTCCCACGTTGGCGTCAGGCAGCGATCGGCATAGCCGAGCATCCGGCCGAGATGATCCGCATCGCCGACCTCCGATGCGCAGACCGCCGCCCACCCGAAATCCCACGCATGCGTCAATTCGCGGCCGAAGCCAGACGGGGGGATCGAGGGTTCGATCCACGCGGTGCCGTCCGGCCCCGGCCGGATCCAGTGCGCGATCTGCGCGGGATAGCTGGCCTTGACGAGATCGGGGTTCCAGGCGTGCATCAGCGACCCGAGCCAGAAATCGCCCCACGCCAACGGCGGGCGTTCCACCAGCGCATGTTCGCGCTCCTGGACGACGATGTTGAAGTGGCCGAGTTCGTCCACGATGCCGAATTCGGCCCATGCGCGGCGATAGCCCTCGGTCACTTCGGTGGCGGTCGCGCCGCCATAGAGGATGTCGTGGAGGCGGAAGGCGAGGATCGCCGGCTGGTTGCAGATCTGGAAGACGCAGTTGGGTTCGCACGCAATGCCGAGATAGCCCTTTTCGACCATCTGCCAGTAGATATGCTCGTTGAGCGATTTTTCGTCATAGGCGAACGTCTCACCACCATTGCCCCAGAAGAGTGGCTGGAGCTTGAACGAGAGCGCACCGGGTTGGGCGTATTTCGGATCGTCGAACAGATGGTGGTATAGCAGGGATGTCGATTGGACGTAGGCGCTATACATGATGTTGTCTTTGACGACCGGATTCCATTCGGCTGGCAATTCGCCGAGCGCCTTGTTGAACGGGCCGTTGCCGGTGCTGACATAATGCCAGTAGGTCCATACGTCGTGCGACAGCATCTTTTGGATCAGGCGATCGAACGGCGCGCGGAACACTGCGGGCGCGGCGGGCAGGCGGTGGACGTGTGTCAGCGCCAGCGCATAGGCCATGTAGGCGAGCTGGAAGCGCAGCGCGCCGAAATCCTCCTGCAGCGAGCTGCGCCCCATCATGCCGGACCAGTCATCGGGCAGGCGCTCGGCCAAATCGAGCATCCGGCGCAGGTGGCCTGCCTGCTGATCGTCCAACGCCTCAGCGTTGACCCTGGCGGCGGAGCGGGCCGGCGGGGGGGAGGGGGACTCAGCCTGTATCACGCGCCGTCGATCCTCCGCCTGTTAGTCGTCCGTTGACTCAGCCTTCCGTTGACGTGCCGTTCACTGGGGCTAGTCAACCAACCGGGTTATACGCTAGTGAAATGACCGATGTTCGTCAATATGGATGAAAAATGTATATTTGAGGTCGTATGAGCGATTTGGTTGAACGCAAGGGCGCGATGAGTCGGGCCGAGATCGGGGAGCGCCGTCGCGCGAAGATGCGGGAGCGGCTGATCGCCGCCGGCGCGCGCGTGATCGCCGAGCGTGGCGCGCAGAAGGCGACGATCGATGATTTCATCACCGAAGCCAACGTATCGCGCGGCACGTTCTACAATCACTTCTCGACGCGCGAGGAGATACTGGAAGCGCTCTGGAAGACGCGTGGGCACGACCCGTTCGCCGAAATCCTGCTGGCGTCGCGGACGATCGGCAATCCGGCCGAACATCTTTCGGCAGTGACGCGACTCGTCCTGCGGCAGGCGGCGTCCGATCCCACTTGGGGCTGGCTGGTCGTCGCGCTGTCCGCGGAGCGTGCGACGGTGAACGAGGATCTGCGCGAATATCCGCTGCCCGATCTGCGGACGGGCGAGGCGGCGGGCATCTTCCACTATGATGATCTCGCCGGTGCGGCCGATCTGGTCGTGGGAACGGTGCGTTCGAGCCTGCAGGCGCTGCTGAAGGAAAGCCGCGCGCCGCATTACGCGGAGTCGATGAGCAAGATGTTGCTGATGGCGCTGGGCGTGCCGCGCGCGGAGGCGCACCGCATCTCGAATATGATGCTGCCCTGACGGCATCCAAAATATACCATTCACTCCAAGTTGACACATTAGGTATAAATTGATAATTGCATCTCCAGTCGTCGAGCAGAGCGATCTGAGGGGAGAGAAGATGCGATTCGCCAATCTGAAATTTACCGTCGGCAGCGCCGCGCTGCTCCTCGCGATGGCGTCGTCGCCCGCGTTTGGCTCGGCCGAAACCCTGCCGGCGGACGAGGGAGCGGGTGTCGGCGATACGGCGGACATCATCGTCACCGCGCAGAAAAGATCGGAGCGGCTGACCGACGTGCCGCTGTCGATCACTGCGGTGTCTGGCGACAGCCTGGTGCGTCGCGGCGTGACGGGCGCCGCCGATCTCGAGCGCGTTGTGACGGGCTTCAGCTATCAGCCGAGCCCCTATGGCGTGCCCGTCTTCGCGATCCGCGGCGTCGGTTTCTTCGAAACCTCCCTGGCCGTCGCGCCGACCGTCACCGTCTATCTCGATCAGGTGCCGCTGCCGTTCCTGGCGATGACGCCGGGCGTGGCGTTTGATCTCGAGCGCGTCGAGGCGCTGAAGGGGCCGCAGGGCACTTTGTTCGGCCAGAACTCCACCGGCGGCGCGATCAACTATATCGCCGCCAAGCCGACGAAGACCTTCCAGGTCGGCGTCAATGCGGGCTACGGCCGGTTCAACCAGTTCGACGCGGACGCCTTCGTCAGCGGGCCGATTAGCGAGACATTCGCTGCGCGGCTGGCGGTGCGGTCCGAACAGCGCGACGGCTGGCAGAAGAGCTTCACGCGCGACGATACGCTCGGCAAGCGCGATTTCCTGACCGGGCGCTTCCTGCTCGACTGGACACCGTCGGATGCGGTGCGGTTCGAATTCAACGTCAACGGCTGGCGCGACAAATCAGATACACAGGCCGGGCAATACCGGCAGTTCGATCAGACGGTGCCGGCCAACGGACGCACCGACGCGGCGATCGCGCTGGCCAATTATCCGCTCGCCCCGATGGACATCCGATCCGCCGACTGGGATGCGGGCAAGAGCTTCCGGCGCGACGACAGCTTCTTCCAATTGTCTCTGCGCGGCGATTTGGAGATGGGCGACGTCGGCACGCTGACGTCGATCACCGCTTATTCCGAACTGAAGGCGCGCACGCCGACCGATGCGGACGGCGTCAACTTCAACGACCTGCAGGTCAACCGCATCGGCTACATCCATTCCTTCGCGCAGGAATTGCGCGCGGCCGGCAATGCGGGCGCGTTCAAGTGGATCGTTGGCGGCAACGTCGCGGTGGATACGTCGGACGACAACCAGTTCGTCGACAGCATCGGTTCGAACCAGAAATTCCAGTCGATCCTGTTCACCGGTTTCCAGAATGTCAATCATCAGCGGGTGAGCACGTGGGCGGCGTTCGGCGGGCTCGATTTCCAGATCACGCCCACGCTGACAGCGCAGGGATCGCTCCGCTATACCATGCAGGATCGGAATTTCACCGGCTGTCTGCGCGACGTGGGCGGCGGGCTGGCACGGGGCTTCACCGTGGTCTCGACGCTGTTCTCGGGCACACCGACGCCGCCGCTCGCGCCGGGGGCGTGCGTGAGCCTGGGCGCGGACAACAAGCCCGTCACGATCAAGAAGGACAAGCTCGACCAGAACAACCTGTCGTGGCGCGTCGGGCTCAACTGGAAGCCGATCGAGGACATGCTGCTCTACGCGAACGTGACGCGCGCGTACAAGGCGGGCAGCTTCGGCACGCTGCCAGCGCTCAAGGCGAGCCAGTTGACCCCGGTGGTGCAGGAATCGCTGCTGGCCTACGAAGCGGGCGCGAAGATGTCGTTGCTGGACCGGCGGGTGCAGGTGTCGGCGGCCGGCTTTTACTACGACTATACGGACAAGCAGATCCTCGGCAACATCAACACTGGCTTCCCGTTCGGCAACCTGCCGGGGCTGGTGACGATCCCGAAATCGAGCATCCGTGGCGGCGAGGTGGAAATCCAGGCGCGGCCGGCAGATGGGTTGAGCCTGACGTTCGGCGCAACTTACGTCGACTCGAAGGTCGACGGCGATTATAGCATCCCGGATCCCTACGGCCGGATCGTCAACCTGAACGGCCAGCAGTTTCCTAACACGCCCAAATGGCAGATCGTGAGCGACGGCGAATATCGCCTGCCCGTGTCCGACGCGCTGGAAGTCTATGCCGGCGCGGGAGTGAAGTATCGCAGTTCCAGCTATGCCGCCTTCGGGCAGCGCACGCTGTTCGCGATCAAATCCTATGCGCTGCTGGACTTGCGCGCTGGCGTCCAGAGTCGGGATGGGGTGTGGAACGCGCAGATCTGGGGCCGCAACGTGACGAACAAGCGCTATCTGCTGTCCGCCAGCCATTCTGTGGATACGGTGATCCAGCTCATCGGCATGCCCGCGACTTACGGGCTAACGCTGGGCTACAGGTTCCGCTAGGCCGTGGCGACGTTCCTGATGATCCACGGCGCGTGGCATGGCGGCTGGTGCTTCGATGCGCTGCGGCCGCTGCTTGGGAGCGCGGGGCACCGCCTGATCGCGCCGACGCTGCCGGGCATGGGCAGCGGCGATGCGACGCTGGCGGGCTGGGCGGACTTCGCAGCCGATCTGGCGCGCGAGCAGGCCGCGCCGGTGATCCTGTGCGGCCACAGCCGGGGCGGGATCGTTATCAGCGAGGCCGCGGAGCGCGCGCCGGAGGCGATCGCGGCGCTGGTCTATATCACCGCCTTCCTGCTGCCCTCGGGGCGCAGCTTCGTCGAGGAAGTCGGCGCGCATCCCCGCGATCCGGCGTTCCAGAACGCGCTGCGCCCGACGCCGGACGGTGCGGCGCTGATGATCGATCCGGAGGGCAGCAAGCCGATCCTGTTCAATCGCACCGCGCCCGACCTGGCGGATGCCGTCGCCGCGAGGCTGGTGGCCGAGCCTCTGGCGCCGGCGACGACGAGGCTCAGGCTGAGCGCCGAACGCTATGGTCGCGTGCCGCGCGTCTATATCGAGTGCGGGGACGATCAGGCGATCCCGCCGGCGCACGCGCGCAGCATGCAGGCGCGCGAACCGTGCGAGCGGGTGATGACGATCGACAGCGATCACAGCCCCTTCCTGTCTAGCCCCGAAATCATGGCGAACATGCTGTGCGACATCGCCGCCGCTTATACCCCCGGCGCCTGAGCGGGGCATGACGACACAGGCGGCGCCGGGCGGGGATTTCCTACACGATTGCTGGTATGTGGCCGGCTGGCCAGACGAGCTGAAACCGGGCGACAGGATCACGCGCACGCTGCTCGACCAGCCGATCGTGCTCTTCCGGACCGAGGCGGGCGTCTGTTCGGCGCTGGAGGATCGCTGCTGCCACCGCGCGATGCCGCTGAGCTACGGCACGGTCGCCGGCGAGCGTATCCGCTGCAATTATCACGGGCTGGAGTTCAACACGGTCGGGATTTGCGAGCGCATTCCGGCGCAGGCCAAGATACCGTCCACGGCGCGCGTCCGCCATTACCCGCTGGTAGAGCAGGACAGCCTGCTGTGGATCTGGATGGGCGATGCGGACGCCGCCGACACCGCGACGATACCGCGCCACCGCTGGCATGACGACGCGGCGTTCCGCTGGCGCAGGTATCATTATGCGGTGGACGGCAACTGGACGCTGCTGGTCGAAAACCTGATGGACCTGTCGCACCTGCCCTACATTCATTCGCGCACGATCGGCGGGAACCCCGATCTCCACTTCGGCGTCGAGACCAGGACTACGCGCGGCGAACGCTCGGTCGAGGTCGTCCGGCACATGCCTGATTCCGTTCCGCCGCCGACCTATCTTGCGGCGCGGCCATTCGCGGGCCGGATCGATCGCTGGCAGGAGATCCGGTTCGAGCCGATGGTGATCCGCATCCACAGCGGCGCCTGCGATGCCGGCACGGGTGCCTACGAGGGTCGACGCGCTCACGGTTTCTCGATGATCGGCTTTCACGGCATCACGCCAGAGACCGAGAGCCGGACGCACTATTTCTGGTCGATGGCGACGAACGCCGTGGAGGCGGATGCGGCCGAGCGCATTTTCCAGCAGACGGCCGAGACGTTCCGCGAAGATCAGGAAGTGCTGGAACTCCAGCAGCGGCGCATCGCCGCTGAGCCCGATCGCCCGCTCATCGATATCGCCAGCGACGCGGGAAGTCGGCAGACGCGCCAGTTGCTGGACAGGCTGATGCGCGGGGAGCGTGAGCGGAGGCTCTCGACCTCCCCCGCCTGACGCGGCTCGCGGCGCGGATCAGGCGCGCGCGCTGTCCACAAGCTGGCGTTCGAGGCGGTCCAGCACGCGATAGCAATCGAAGACCTGTTCGACCGAGCCATTTGGCTCGCGCTCCGCGCGGATCGCGGCGACGAATTCGCGATCCTGCAATTCGATGCCGTTCATCGATACGTCGACATGCGACACGTCGATCGGCTCTTCCCGTCCGTTCACGAGATCGTCGTATCGCGCGATATAGGTCGCGCTGTCGCCGATATAGCGGAAGAAGGTGCCAAGCGGACCATCGTTGTTGAACGACAGCGACAAGGTGCAGATCGCCCCCGTCTCGCTTTTCAACTGGATCGACATGTCCATCGCGATGCCCAGTTCGGGATGGATCGGCCCCTCGATCGCATTCGCCTGCACGATCCGGCCGGCCTGATAGGCGAACAGATCCACCGTATGTGCGGCGTGATGCCAGAGCAGGTGATCGGTCCAGCTCCGCGGCTCGCCCTTGGCGTTGATATTCCGACGGCGGAAGAAATAGGTCTGCACATCCATCTGCTGCACTCGGAATTCGCCTGCTGCGATCTTGTTGCGCACAAATTGGTGGCTGGGATTGAAGCGGCGGGTGTGGCCGACCATGCAGGTGAGCCCCGTCTCCCGCTGCTTCGCCAGCACGATTTCGGCATCGGCGAGGTTGTCCGCCAGCGGGATCTCGATCTGCACGTGCTTGCCCGCATCCATGCAGGCGATCGCCTGCGCGGCGTGCATCTGCGTCGGCGTGCAGAGGATGACAGCATCGATATCGTCGCGCGCGAGCGCGTCGTCCAGGTTGGTCGAGCTGTGGCGCGCGCCGTATCGCGCGGCGACTGCGGCCGCCTGCTCGCGCGTGCGGCTGACGATCGAGACGATCTCGACGCCGTCGATCGTCCGCAACGCATCGAGATGCTTTTTGCCGAACGCGCCCGCGCCGGCCAGACCTATACGTATGGAACTTCTCCCGGATTGCGCGTCAAGCGACGGGTTCGAGTACGATGTGCCCGACCGCCGTGTTGGACGCCGGAACGTGATAATGGCGATGCAGCGCGCGCACCTGCGGGCCGAGCGCGCCGCGCATGATGAGCCACATCACCATTTCGATGCCCTCGGACCCGGTTTCGCGCAGATATTCGATGTGCGGGATGCCGCGCAGCCGGTGCGGATCGTCCACCAGATCGTCAAGAAAGCGATTGTCCCACGCCGCGTTGATCAGGCCGGCGCGGGGTCCCTGCAACTGGTGGCTCATGCCGCCCGTGCCCCAGATCTGGACGTTGACGTCCGCCGGATAGCTGGCGACCGCGCGCGCGATCGCCTCGCCCAGCGCATAGCAGCGATTGCCCGTGGGCGGCGGGAAGGTGACGACGTTCACCGCCAGCGGCACCACCTTGCAGGGCCACGCCGCAGGCTGATCGAACATCAGGCTGAGCGGCACGGTGAGCCCGTGATCGACGTCCATTCGGCTGACCATCGTCATGTCGAATTCGTCGAGGATGCAAGATTGCGCGATGTGCCAGGCGAGATCGGGATCGCCGATCACCTCCGGCACGGGGCGCGGCCCCCATCCTTCGTCGGCGATCGCATAACGTTCGGCGCAGCCGATCGCGAAGGTGGGAATGAAGTTCATGTCGAAGGCGGTGGCGTGATCGTTATAGACCAGGATCACGACATCCGGCTTTTCCGCCTGTTCCCAGGCACGGGTCCATTCGAAGCCGGCGAAGCACGCCTTCCAATAGGGTTCGTGCGTGCGGCCGTGATCGATGGTCGCGCCCAGCGCCGGGATGTGGCTGACGGCGACGCCCGCGGTGATCTGGGCCATCAATAGGGATCCTTCTTCGATCGCACGCCGATGGGCGAGCGGCCGCCAGCGATCATCATCGCCTGATAATCCTCCGTCGCCATGCCGGTCATCGTGCCGACTGCCTGCAGGAAGCTCATTTCATCGGTGAAGAAGATCTTCGACAGAAAGTAGATGTTGCCGCCCTCGTCCAGCGCCGCGTTATAGTCGCGCGCCAGCACCGCCTGCTTCTGCGCCTCGGTCATCGGCCATTCGTCCAGATAGGCGCGCTCGTTGGCCTTGAAGCGCGCGCGGTTTTCAGGCTTCGTCAGTGTCATCGCAAACTGGTTCAGCCAATATCCCTTGCGCGCGCGCGCGGTGGTGAACACGCGGGTGCCGGGGATATCCTCCAGCTCCGCCAGATATTCATGGATCGGCTGGCGTTCCGGGGGTGCGGCGGTCATCGGCCTATCTCCTTCAGGATCGCATCGAGACGCGGGAAGACCCGGCGGGCATTGCCTTCGAAGATGGCGTGCCGGGCGTCTGCCGCCAGATCGAGCGCGTCGACATAGCGGCGCGTATCGTCATAATGATGGCCGGTCGTCGGATCGATGCCGCGCACCGCGCCGATCATTTCCGATCCGAACAGGATGTTGCGCGGATCGATAACCTCGGCGAGCAGATCGATACCGGGCTGGTGATAGACGCAGGTATCGAAGAACACATTGTTCATCAGATGCGCGTCCAGCGCGGGCTTTTTTAGCATGTCGGCGAGTCCGCGATACCGCCCCCAGTGATAGGGCACCGCGCCGCCGCCATGCGGGATGATGAAACGCAGATTCGGAAAGTCGGCGAACAGATCGCCTTCCAGCAACTGCATGAAGGCGATCGTGTCGGCCGCGATATAATAGCCGCCGGTGGCGTGCATCGCGGGATTGCAACTTCCCGAAACGTGGATCATCGCCGGCACGTCCAGCGCGGTCATCCGTTCGTAGAGCGGATACCAGTATCGGTCCGTCAGCGGCGGCGCGGTGAAATGGCCGCCGCCCGGATCGGGATTGAGATTGCAGCCGACGAAGCCCAGTTCGGTGACGCACCGTTCCAGCTCGACGATCGCATCGGCGAGGCCCGCGTCCGGCGACTGGGGCAGCATGCAGACGCCCGCGAACACACCCGGATAGAGGCTGACCACGCGCGCGATCAGATCGTTGCAGCGCGTGGCCCATTCCCGCGCCACGGCGGCGTCGCCGATATGCGGGGCCATTGCCGAGGCGCGGGGGGAAAAGATCGTCATGTCCGCGCCGCGCGCCTTGATGAGGCGCAACTGGTTGGCTTCGATCGTCTCGCGGATCTCGGCATCGTCGATGGCGGGGTAAGCGGGCGACGGCCGGCCCGCCTCGAACGCGGCCACCTGCGCTGTGCGCCAGGCCTCATGAGCCTTGGGCAGGATCGTGTAATGGCCGTGGCAGTCGATGATCATCGTCATGCGGCCTGCCCCTCCCTGTGTCTTATCTGGGCGAGCTTGCCCGCGAGATCGGCCGCCGGGTCGTGCAGGGCGAGCCGGCCGATCGCGCGCTGGCGCTCGGCCGTGGCGCGCGCCATGGCACTGCCGGTGCGCAGGCCGTCGACCGTCCTGGCGACTTCGTCCATCTCGGCCGCGCGGCGCAGGCCGTGGACCATCATGCGGCCGAAATTATAGTCGGCGCGGGCGCGCCAGGCGCTCGCCTGTTCGCCCGCCGCGATCGATCTGATCACTTCGTCCAGCACGCCGGCCGCGTCGGCCGCGAGCAGGCATTCGGCGGTGAGCGCTTCCATGCCCTTGACCATGATCGAGCGGATCATCTTGATCGCCGCGGCGCGGCCGATAGCGTCGCCGACGACGCGGCGATCGGTAAAGCCGAGCCGGCTGAGTATCGCCGATGTGGCCGCCGCGTTCGGGCCGGCGATCAGCAGCGGCACGGCGAGGCCGGCGGGATCGACGGGCGCCATTACGGCGACATCGATATAGTGCGCGCCCGCCGCCTCGATCGCGGCCGCGGCGGCGCGCTTCGTTTGGGGCGCGACACTGTTCAGATCGCAGAAGCAGGCGTCGGGCGCGATGCAGGCGGCCGCGGCCTGGGCGGCGGCGAGCGCCTGATCGGCGGTGACCAGCGAGAGGATGAGCCCGGCCGGCTCCACCGCCGCGCGAAGGCTTTCGCACGCGACGATGGCCGCGTCCGCATAGTGATGCCGCATGGCGGGGGCATCCACGGGATCGTCCGTCTTGCGATCGAAGACGCGTGCCCTCTGCGCCCAGCCGCCTGCCTTTGCGAAGGTGCGCCCCGCTTCTCCGAAACCGATCAGGCCGATCACGCCGTTCATCCCGATCCCGTAACGCGGCGGGATTTCGCCGCGCCAATCGGTTTCGCGCGCAGGCTATTAGCTTTTACGAATTCCCATTGGCCGCCCGTTCCAGCAGCGCGAGAAAGCGCGCCTGCAATCGGGTCGGACGCCAGTCGGTGCGGGTAATGACGCCGATCGTGCGGCTGATCCCGGCCGGCGCGTCCGCGATCTGCGTGAGCCAGCCCGCCTCGATCTCCACGGTGACCTGATCGCGCGACAGCAACGTCAGGAAATCGCTCTCGATCAGCATCTGTCGCGCCATCATCACCGAACCGCAGGCGACGGCGACGCGCGGCACGGGGACGCCGGCATCGTCGAACATCGTGCGCCACTGGCCGTGCAGCGGCGTGCCGGGCGCGGACACCACCCACGGATAAGCGGCGAGCTGGGCGGGATCGAGGACGCCGTTCGCGCGTGCCAGCGGATGCTCCGAGCGCGCCACGATCACCGGCCGATCGACGAACAGCGGCTGCTGGACGAGATCGCCGTCCGCATGTGGCAGGCGCAGCGCGCCGACCATCATGTCGATGTCGCCGTCGCGCAGCGGGCCGACGAGGTCGGCATAGGCGCCTTCGACGATCGCGATGTCGGCGTCCGGATGAAGCGCGTAGAACGCGACCGTGGCGCGGGGCAGCACGCGCGCGCGCGACAAGGGCATCGCGCCGACGACGATTCGGCCGATCTCCTGCCCGCGCAGCGCGGCGAGTTCCTCCAGCGCGGCGCGCAGCTCGGCCGTCGCCAGCCTGAAATCGCGCGCCACCGCGAGCCCGCGCGCGGTCAGCCTCACGTTCCTGCCCCGGCGTTCGACCAGATGCTGACCTAGACCGATCGACAATTCGCCGACCGCACGGTGCAGCGAGGCTTCGCTCAGACCCGTCGCGACACTAGCGCCCGCATAGCTGCCGGCACGGGCAAGCGCGAGAAACGCGCGCATCTGCGCGGCGGTGACGTTGCCGCTGCCGATCAGACGCAGCGCGATCGCCGCGCGCGGCCCCAGGATCCGCGCGGCGGACGCCGCCGCCATCCCGTTCGCATGACGTTCGAATAGCGGCGAGCCGATCTGCGCTTCCAGCTTGGCGATGCCCTGCGTGATCGCGGACTGGGTGAGATGGACGATGTGCACGGCGGCGCTGATGCTTCCGCCATTGATGACGGCCAGAACGGCGCGAAGATGGCGTAGATTAAGCGCGTGCGGGTTCACCTGGAACGGTTAGCAAAATCTAATGGGGGGTGCATAGAACCGATTTGCCGCGCCGACGCCCGCGCGGCACCGTTGCCCCGTGATGGAGAGAGATAGGTGACCGGTATCGTCGTTCGGAATATCGCGCGCGCGCCGCTGGCGGTGATCGACGGTCTGGGCCGGTGCGGCGTCTCGACGGTGCACGAGGCGCAGGGCCGCACCGGCTTGCTCGGCGCGCACCTGAGGCCGATTTATGGCGGCGCGCGGATCGCCGGATCGGCCGTCACCATCTCCGCGCCGCCGGGCGACAACTGGATGGTCCATGTCGCGATCGAGCAGTTGCAGGAGGGCGATATCATCGTCCTCGCGCCGCAAAGCCCTTGCACTGACGGCTATTTCGGCGATCTGCTAGCGACGTCGGCGCAGGCGCACGGCTGCCGGGGTCTGGTGATTGACGCGGGCGTGCGCGACGTGCGCGATTTGACCGCGATGGGTTTCCCCGTCTGGTCGAAGGCGGTGCACGCGCAGGGCACTGTGAAGGCGACGCTGGGATCGGTGAACGTGCCGGTGGTCTGCGCGGGCGCGCTGGTCCGTCCGGGGGACGTGATCGTCGCCGACGATGACGGCGTCTGCGTCGTGCCGCGCGAGGATGCATCCGAAGCGTTGGAGAAAGCCCGCGCGCGAGAGGCGGCGGAGGAGGACAAGCGCCGGCGGCTGGCTGCGGGCGAGCTGGGCCTCGATCTCTACGGCATGCGCGACCGGCTGGCCGCGATGGGCCTGCGCTATGTCTGACGGCACGCGCGTGATGTGGATGCGCGGCGGCACGTCGAAGGGCGGCTATTTCCTCAAGGCGGACCTGCCGGCCGACGTCGCCGCCCGCGACGCGTTTTTGCTGCGTGCAATGGGGTCGCCCGATTCTCGCCAGATCGACGGGATGGGCGGCGCGGATCCGTTGACCAGCAAGGTGGCGGTGATTGCCCGATCGGACCGCGAGGGCGTCGATATCGACTATCTGTTTTTGCAGGTTTCCGTCGACAGGGCGCTGGTTTCCGACCAGCAGAATTGCGGCAACATCCTTGCCGGCGTCGGCCCGTTTGCGATCGAGCGCGAGCTGGTGACCGCGCGGACGCCGGAAACGCGTGTCACGATCTTCATGGAGAATACCGGGCAGATCGCCGTCGCGACGGTACGGACGCCGGGCGATCGCGTGACCTATGCCGGTGACGCGCGCATCGATGGCGTACCGGGCACCGCCGCCCCGGTGACGCTGGAATTTCGCGATACCGCCGGATCGTCGTGCGGCGCGCTGCTGCCGACGGGCAGGCCGGTAGACATCATCCACGGCGTGCCGGTGACGCTGATCGACAATGGCATGCCCTGCGTGGTGCTGGCGGCCGACGCGGTGGGCGCGAGCGGCTATGAGACGTGCGACGAACTCAATGCTGCGACCGCGCTGAAGGCGAGGATCGAGGCGATCCGCCTACTCGCCGGGCCGATGATGCATCTGGGCGACGTGACGGATAAAACGGTGCCCAAGATGATGCTGGTCGCGCCGCCGCGTGATTGCGGCGCGATCACCGTGCGCAGCTTCATACCGCATCGCGCGCACGCCTCGATCGGCGTGCTGGGGGCGGTGAGCGTCGCAACGGCCTGCCTGCTGGAAGGATCGCCCGCAGCCGCCATCGCGTGCGTCGCGCCGGGCGATCGCAAGACGATCGCGGTCGAGCATCCGAGTGGTGAGACGACCTGCGTGATCGCGCTTGACGAGGATGGCGGGGTGGCGAGCGCGGCGATGCTGCGCACCGCGCGCAAGCTGATGGACGGGGCGATCTTCGCATGACCGAGGCGCGCATCCTGAGCTGGCGGGAAAATCCCTCGACGCCCGCTTACCGGCCGCCCCCGGGCGCGATCGACGCGCATTGCCACGTCTTCGGGCCGGAGGCGCTATTCCCCTTCAGCGCGAAGGCCAAATACCGGCCGCGCGATGCGGACGCGGACATGCTGTTCGCGTTGCGAGACAGGCTCGGCTTCGCGCGCAATGTGATCGTGCAGGCGAGTTGCCACGGCACCGACAATCGCGCGACGCTGCACGCGATCGCCCGATCGCAAGGCATGGCGCGCGGCGTCGCGGTCGTCGGTCCGGCGATCGACGATGCGGCGCTGGAAGCGCTGCACGAGGGCGGCATGCGCGGCGTCCGGTTCAATTTCCTCAAGCGTCTGGTGGACGATGCGCCGCGCGACGCGTTCATCGAGATCGCGAAACGCGTCGCGCCGCTCGGCTGGCATGTGGTGATCTATTTCGAGGCGGAACTGCTGGCGGACTTGCGCCCGTTCTTCGCGGCCATCCCCACGCGAATCGTGATCGACCATATGGGCCGCCCCGACGTGGCGCAGGGCGCGCACGGCGCCGAGATGCAGGCGCTGCGCGCGCTGCTCGACGAGCGTGAGGACGTATCGGTCAAGGTAACGTGCCCCGATCGCCTCGATGCCAAGGGGCCGCCGTGGGATGATTTCGCGTCCGCCGTCGCGCCGCTCGTTGCCGACTATGCCGATCGCGTGCTGTGGGGCACCGACTGGCCGCATCCCAACATGCAGGATGCGCGACCCGACGACGGTGCGCTGGTCGACATGATCCCTCGCATCGCGCCGACCGCGGCGTTGCAGCGCAAGCTGCTGGTCGACAATCCGATGCGGCTCTACTGGCCCGAGCTCGTCGCCGGCTGACCGGTTCGCGACGCTATCCCGCCGAGCACCAGCGTCGTGATCGTGTCGGCGAAGTGATTGTCCAGCGGGGCGTGGCCAAATTCGAGCCGGTGGAATAGCGGCGCATAGAGGCAGTCGAGCACCGCCTCCATGTCGAAATCCTGCCGGAACTCGCCATTGGCGATGCCGCGACGAAGCGTGGCGGCGGCAGTTTCGCGCCGCGGCTTCAGATAGCCTTCCAGCAGGAGGCCGATGGTCTCCCGGTCCAGCAGGCCGGAACCGATCATCTCCCGCACGATCCGGCCGCTCTCGCTGGCATAGGCACGCGCCACGCGCCGGATCTGTTCCTGAATGTCGTGCCGCGCCGAGTCGGTATGCGGGAAGGCGAGGGCAGGGGCGATGGCGGTGAGGAACGCCTCGATCGCCACCGCAGCCTTGGTCGGCCACCAGCGATAGATGGTCGCCTTGCCAACGCCCGCCCGCGCGGCGATGCCTTCGATCGTCAGCCGACCAAAGCCGATCTCCTGAAGTAATGCGTAGGTCGCAGCCAGGATATTGTCGTGGGCAGATCGGCTACGACGGCGCGCCCGTTCCTCTCCGTTCGACATGTCCGCTTCCAGCAATTGTGCGCGATCGGACTTTATCATTGGCTCCATCAAACTGCCGAACCAACGCCTCGGCGAGTCAGCGTCGAACCCTTGTCTCGTACCATGGCGCACGCCGCCTCCCGTCGCAATTCCTCACTTTACGAGGCGATACGGATCGTCTTATCTGAGTCTCATAAGGGCTGGCGCCGCCATGTCGAGCTTCCGAAGAGACGTGGACGTCGGTAAGCATATTACTTTCTTCAAAAGTACCACGTTTTTTGACTTAGCGTACCACGCAACGTACCGACCGGATGGGCGCGAACGGCCGAAGCCGAAAAGCTCAGCTAAGCGTCCGTAATCGGGGAGAAAATGTCGATCCTATCGGACCTCTGCGAACCCCTCCGAAGGGCTCGGTGGCGGAGAGGGTGGGATTCGAACCCACGGTACCCGTAAAGGCACAACGGTTTTCGAGACCGTCCCAATCGACCACTCTGGCACCTCTCCGAACCGGGCGCTTGATGCCGTCCGTGGGGATGGCTGGTCGCAGGGCCGGGCATCTAGCGGATGGGCTGGCGCTTGCCAAGCGTCTCTTGCGATGGGCCGAATGCGGCGGCGCTTGCCACGCGGGCAAACGGCATTACATGGGTAGACATGACCGCCGACGATCTCTTTGGACACCCCAGCCAGCATCCGTTGGGCATTGCTGCCCCACCGATCGCGCACGCCAACTTCGGAATCGGTGCGGTGGTGCGCCACCGCCTATTCGGATTCCGGGGCGTGATCTTCGATATCGATCCCGTTTTCGCCAATACCGACGAATGGTATGAGGCGATCCCGGAAGGAATGCGTCCCGCGAAGGATCAGCCTTTCTACCATCTGCTCGCCGAAAATGGAGAGAGCAGTTATGTTGCTTATGTCAGCCAGCAGAATCTGCAGGCGGACGAGAGCGACGAGCCGATCGATCATCCCGCCATCCCCGGCATCTTCGAGGATTATTCCGACGGCCGCTACGCGCTGCGTCGCGAACATCGCCACTAGACGCGCGGAACGGGACGCCCCAAGCTGCGTTTGCGTGACGCAACGGGCAGGGGGTGCATGGCAGACTCCGACGATTATCTGATTTTCACGCCGGACGATGTTGATCTGGCACGGTCGCCGCTCCGTTGGACAATCAAGGAACCGACCTATGTCCTTGGCGCGTTCAATCCAGGCTTAGCGCGGCTTCCAAACGGCAATCTGCTTATGATGGTCCGCGTGGCCGAAGCATTGCGTGATCCGGTGCGGGACGGATGTGTCAGGGCAATCCGCTGGACGCCGGAAGGCTATATGCTTGATCGTCATCCGCTCGATACGGTCGACATGTCCGACCCCCGGCAGTTCTCCCTGAAGCAGGGTGCATATCGCATGCTGGCGCTGACATCGCTTTCCTGGCTGCTGCCGGTCGAATTGTCGCCCGATGCGCGCCGGATAGAGGCGGTGTATTATGAACGCGCCGTCACACCCGTGACATCCTATCAGGAATATGGCGTCGAGGATGCGCGGATCACCCATATCGATGGTGTCTGGTACATGACGACCTGTTCGGTCAGCGCCGAGCGGCATTGCACGACGCTTCACATTTCGACCAACGGCCTTGATTACGATCTGAAGGGCATTGTGCTCGATCACCAGAACAAGGACATGATCCTGTTCGAAGGTAAGGTGGGCGACCTCTTCATGGCTCTGACCCGGCCATTGGGCGAACTGTACTTCGCCTATCCTGAGGCAAGCCCGTTCGCGGGTGGGCCTTCGATCAATCTTGCTCAGTCGCCGGATGCGTTACATTGGAAACCCCTCGACCGGTCGGGCATCCGGGCGCGCAAGGGATCGATGTCGGCGGCCAAGGTTGGTGGCGGCACTCAGCCGGTGCTGACCGATGCGGGATGGCTGATGCTCTATCACGGGGTCGAGCCTCGCGAGCAGGTCGGCGTCTACCGCACTTTTTGGGCGCTGCTTGATCGCGACGATCCCACGGTTATCCTGCGGCTTGAGGATCAGAATCCGCTGATTGAAGCCAATCCGGCGCTTACCGCCGCGATTGCGCATCAGATGTATCTGCCGACACCCGTGGTTTTTTCCACCGGATTGGCGGATGCCGGCGACAGCTATATCGTGGCGTCCGGCGAGGCCGATCTCGCCTGCCGCATCACGCATCTGCCCAAGAGTTTGTTCGCATGACGCCGCTTTGGTGGCAACGCGGGGTGATCTATCAAATCTACCCCCGTTCCTTTCAGGACAGCAACGGCGACGGTATCGGCGATCTCAACGGGATCGCGCAGCGGCTTGATCATCTCGTCGATCTCGGCGTCGACGCGATCTGGGTTTCGCCGATCTATCCCTCGCCGATGAAGGACTTCGGTTACGACGTTGCCGATTATTGCGGGGTCGATGCACGGTTCGGGACGCTTGCCGATCTTGATGCGTTGATTGCGGCGGCGCACGAATATCGCTTGAAGGTGTTGCTCGATCTTGTTCCCAACCATAGCTCTGACCAGCATCCCTGGTTTATCGAGAGCCGCTCTTCGCGGGATAACCCCAAACGCGATTGGTACCTTTGGCGCGATCCGGGACCGGAAGGCGGGCCTCCCAACAACTGGATCAGCGATTTCGGCGGCTCTGCCTGGGAATGGGATGAGGCGACTGGGCAATATTATTACCACGCGTTCCTCAAGGAGCAGCCCGATCTCAACTGGCGCAATCCCGAACTACGCGAGGCGATCTATGCGGCGATGCGCTTCTGGTTCGATCGCGGCATCGACGGGTTCCGGATCGATGTGCTGTGGCACATGGTCAAGCATGCCGATTTCCCCGACAACCCGCCCAATCCGGCTTACACTCCCGCCATGGGTGAGATGCACCGCGTGCTTCAGCTTCATTCGACCGACCAGCCGGAGGTCCATGGCATTGCGGCCGAAATGCGGGCGGTTGCCGATGCTTATCCAGAGCGGGTGCTGATCGGGGAAATTTACCTGCCGGTCGAACGGCTGATGCATTATTATGGCGGGGAAGCGCCGGAGATGCATCTGCCTTTCAACTTCCAGCTCATCGACGCGCCGTGGGAGGCGCGCTCGCTTGCGAAGCTGATCGCGGATTATGAGGCTGCGCTGCCGCCGGGCGGGTGGCCCAACTGGGTGCTCGGCAATCACGACAGGCCACGGGTGGCGGCCAAGCTGGGTGAGGCGCAAGCGCGGGTTGCCGCAATGCTGTTGCTGACGGTTCGGGGCACGCCGACAATCTATTATGGTGACGAGATCGGGCTAGCCGACGTGCTGATCCCGCCAGAAATGGTGCAGGATCCACGCGAATTACGCGAGCCGGGGCTTGGCCTCAACCGCGATCCGGTGCGCACGCCGATGCCGTGGGACGACCGCGCTCACGCAGGGTTCTCGACGAACACGCCATGGCTGCCGCTCAACGATGACTGGGGGGATCGCAATGTGGCGGGCCAATCCGGCGATCCGCACTCGATGTTGAGCCTCTACCGCGCGCTGCTAAAGGTGCGGCGGGATCATCCCGCGCTTGAGGTGGGCGATTTCCTGCCGGTCGAGTGCGAGGGCGACGTGCTGGCTTATGAGCGTAGGCATGGCAAAGAGCGGCTGCTGGTCGCACTGAACCTGGGCGCTGCCGAACAGCAGCTCCTGCTTTCGGATGATTGCGGGGCTTGCCAGCCCCTTCTTTCTACGATCGGTACGCATGATAGGACTCTCGGTCGCGGGGTAAAACTGGCTCCGAACGAGGGCCTGATCCTGAAGCTGGAATAACCGCAATGCGTGTTGCCATGCTCGCGCCTATTTCCTGGCGCACGCCGCCGCGGGCCTATGGGCCGTGGGAGCTTGTAACGAGCCTGTTGACCGAAGCGCTGGTGGCGCGGGGGGTGGATGTTACATTGTTCGCTACGTTGGACAGCGAGACTTCGGGGACATTGGCGGGTGTCGTGCCCGCGCCTTATTCGGAAGACGCCTCGATCGATGCCAAGGTCTGGGAGATTCTGCACGTCGCGCATGTCTTTGAGCGGGCAGGGGAGTTCGATCTCATCCACAACCAGGCGGATTTCGTGCCGCTGGCTTTTTCGCGGTTGGTTGATACGCCGGTGGTGACGACAATCCACGGTTTCTCAAGCGCGCGCATCATGCCGGTGTTCCGGCGCTATCAGGACCGCGTGCATTATGTCGCGATCAGCGAGGCCGACCGCGCACTGGATCTGCGCTACGCCGCGACCATCCATCATGGCATACCGATTGAACAATTCTCGTTCGATACGACAGGACGCGACGATCTGCTGTTCTTTGGGCGCATGCATCCCGACAAGGGCGCCGCCGAGGCGATCGGCGTCGCGCAGGCTACTGGCCGCAAGCTGATAATGGCTGGGATCGTGCAGGATCAGGCTTATTATGAGCAACTGGTCGCACCGCATATCGACGGTGATCGCATCAGCTTCATCGGCGCGGTCGGCGGGGATGAGCGGGCGCAAACCTTGGGCGCGGCGCGATGCCTGCTCCATCTGATCAACTTCGATGAACCCTTCGGCCTTTCCGTGATCGAGGCGATGGCGTGCGGCACGCCTGTAATTGCCTGCAACCGGGGATCGATGCCCGAGCTGATCGACCATGGCGTAACCGGTTTTCTGGTCAGCAGCGTCGATGAAGCCGTTTCAGCTATCGCCCGTGTCGGCGAGATCGATCGCGCTGCCTGTCGACAGGCGGTTATGGAGCGCTTTACAGTCGACAGGATGGCCGACGCTTATCTGGCGCTTTACCGATCTATTCTTGGCTGAACGCAGAAGGCGGCGTCATCTCCGCTCCCGGTTAACTCCCTTATGCGTTCAGCCAGTCATTCAGTACTTCGTGAAAGAAGCGGACACGTGTTTCCTGCGCTGGCAGATACGCGTCGACATATCCCCGTGAGTGCATGCCCGCCTGCATGCCCTGCGCGAGTTGCATGTCCTGATAGACGATCTGGCCCTCAAGCTCAGGGATGCCTCGTCCGTTGTCGAAATCGCGGAATTCGCACTCGGCAACTTCCTTAAGCGGTTTCGGGCCGGTCATGATCGATTCCACTATTTCCTGTCGCTCGACCGGGAACGCCATGCACCAAAGATCGAAAAAGCATTTCTCGGGATCGTCGGGATGCGGCTCCGACCGGAAGAAGATCAGGTTGTCGGGCAGGAAGCTGATGGTGACGTTGGGGAAGACCACCGTATGCGGGCTGTCCGTCAGCTGCTCGTCATCCATATGCTCGTAGTGGAGATAGCCGCGTTCCTTCCACAGGCGCCGCTTGGCCGCCTTGAGATCAAGCCAGCCCTGCATCGTTTTTTCCTCGAAGCTGGAATATTTGTCCGGATCGATATCCCATTGCCGCAGAATGGCGTCGAACGGATGGGGCATGCCCTCGGGCAGCCGGTCGGATAGCGAGGGGCGCATTGGCTGAACAGTACGGCCATGGCCTTTGGGCCACATCTCGTGACGTGACGTATCGACGTCCTGATCGATCCACGGCGGCACCTGCGGGTGCGCGGTGCGGGTGTGGTAGCTTTCGGAGAAATTGTCGGTAACGAACTTCCAGTTGGCGTTGAGCGCGATCCGATACCAGGCGACGCGGACGGCGGTGTCCATGGGGTAGCCTTTGTAAATCTCCGGCAAGGGGTCGAGATATTCGGCGAGGCTCGGTCCTTCGGACGCCATGCTATACCAGACCATGCCGCCCCAGGTGTCACAGCGCAGTTCCCGAAGCCGCAGCTTGCCGCACGGATCGCCATTGGGAAAATCATGGCCGTCCTGCGCAAAGGTGACGAGGCCATCCTTGCCGTAACGCCAGCCATGATAGGGGCAGTGGAATTCCTCGACCGATGAGCTTTGGCTCACCAGCCGATAACCACGATGACGGCAACTATTGTAGAATGCGCGGATCGACCCGTCCCCCTGCCGGACGCAGATCACCGATTCCTTCATGAAGTCGTGGACCAGGAAATCGCCAGGCTCCGGAATTTCGGCGGTGCGTCCAGCGACATGCCAGATCTTCGTCCATAGCCCGTCCCATTCCTTTTGGGCGAACTCCCTGGAAAAATAGCGGTCGCCAGTGATCTGATCGCCCCGAAGCATTGAAGCGTCGCGTCCGTCGATCGTCAGGGGATGGCTGAGCGGCTCAGTCATAACGTCCTCTCGTCTCACCTTGTCGAGATTTATAACCGCCTTTTAACATCCGGCGGTACGTCGTCGGCCTAGTTAAAAGCGCAGCTCCATCGAGCCATTGGTACAGCAGTCAGTGCGCGTAATTTTTGCCGCGACTCATGGCGTCATCGACGGCCCGTGCCAGCTGCCGCTCGGAAAAGGGTTTGCTCAGCTTTATAATCTGCTGTGAGCTGGCCGGGAGTTCTCCATATCCGGTGGCAAGTATGATCGGCAGGTTACGACCCTCGTCCGTGACGTGCTGGATCAGTTCAGTCCCGGTCATATCCGGCATAGCCTGGTCCGTGATGAGCAATTCGGTGTCCGGATAAAGTTTGAGGAGGTCGAGTGCTTCTCGTCCCGACCCTGCTTCGATCACTTCATGTCCCATGTCTTCGAGCATCGCCAAAATATTCATCCGAATAAGGGCATCGTCGTCGACCGCCAATATCTTCAATGTGCGTGGCGCGGATGCGGAAACGTCGGGGATGGGCCGCGCTGGCCCCTCAAGACCTTCCTCGGCAGCTGGAAGCCACAGGCACGCGGTCGTGCCTTTTCCCGGCGTGCTCTGTAGCACGAATGTTCCATTCAACTGCTTCGCCAGACCATGGACCATCGACAAGCCCAGGCCGGTGCCCTTGCCCACGCCTTTGGTTGTGAAGAATGGTTCGGTTGCGCGTGATAGGGTATCCGCGTCCATTCCGTCGCCCTGATCTATTACGCTCAGGCATATATATGGGCCCGCAGCGAGGTTGTCCGCCGTGCCGGCTTCGATGAAGCGCTGTTCGGCAAAAATGCGGATCGAACCGCCATCGGGCATTGCGTCTCGCGCATTCACGGCCAGATTCAGAAGCGCCATCTCGAGTTGATTGGCGTCAGCAAGAACAGGCGGCAGTCGCTCGGGAAAATCCAGTTGGAGCGTCCATGCTGGTCCCAGCGTGCGCTGTACCATCTCGGTTATTCCGCGCGCGAGCGAGGGCACATCCACCCGTTCGGGCTTAAGATCCTGGCGCCGGGCGAAGGCCAGCATGCGTTGAGTCAGAGCTGCGCCACGCTGTGCGCCCTGTTGCGCATTCTCGATGAGCCGCTGGAGTTGCGGATCACTTGGAATGCGCTTCTCCAACATCTCCAAACTGCTTGAAATCGCCATAAGCAGATTGTTGAAGTCATGTGCAATTCCGCCGGTCAATTGGCCGACAGCATCCATTTTCTGCGCCTGGCGCAACGTGTCTTCGGCGCGCCTTATTTCCGTCAGATCGGTGACGATGCTGCAGAACATTCTCGGCGCGCCTATTTCCACCTTGATTTCGACGATCGACATGTTCGCTGGCACACGTTCGCCATTGGCTGCGATCAGGCTAACTTCAGCAGTTGCGGACAGATCGCGCGACCAAATTGTCTTTAGGGGATCGGGATCGAGAACATGGGCGAACAGGTTGGAGCCAATCAAACTGCCAAGAGGCCAGTCGATGAGATCGCTGAAACTGCGATTGGCGTAAAGGATCAAACCCTCTTCATTGAGGGTAACGGCGCCCTCCTTCATTTGCTCGACCAGAACGCGATAGGGGCGATCGGCATTTTCGAGTGTATAGACGAATTGGCCGGCGTCTCCGCCGACAACTATGGCGTCGACCTCGCCGTTTCGGATTGCATCGAGTGTTTCGGTTGCTTCCTCCAGCAAACGCTCGAGCTCGGCGATCCGTTCGTTTTGGTCGGCGGCGGGCAACTTCACGAACCCTTGGGCGCTTCGCTTGCAACGGGCACCAAGTTCAGGCCTGCGAGCACCTTTTCGCGATCCGACAGATCGCCGATTATCCTGCGGAGCGGTTCGGGAAGCACCTTGACCAAGGTCGGGGTGGCGACGACCTGCAAATCTCGGGTCGCCTCAGGATTCTCATATACGTCTATGATCTCCAGATCATATTTTCCAGCCAGCGTTTCCTCGCAAATCTTGCGCATATTCGCGATTGCGCGCTGCGAACGGCTGGTAGTGCCCGTCACGAACAGCCGCAGCACATAGCGGCCCGGCCCGGAAGCCGTTGGCCAATTCACGATTGCATCTCTTGAACGGGTATAATGTCGAGCCCCACCAGCACCCGCTCGGTATTGGACAGGCTACCGATCACCCGCTTGATAGGCGGGGGTAAGCGGCGAACCAGCGTGGGAACGGCAAGAATCTGATCGCCCGCCGCCAGTTGCGGGTTTTCTAGCAGATCGATGACTTGAACAGTATATCGCCCTGCAAGATGTTCCTCGCAAATCGATTTTAGATTGGCGATCGCGCTTAGCGATTTTGGAGTCTGGCCTGCGACGTAAAGGCGCAGATTATAATGTCCGGGAATTGCGACCTCTTGGGGGTTCTCGATGTCAATGGTCATGAGCTTGCTCCTCGTTGAGCCGCCATGGCGCTTCGATTGGACTGGAAGAAGCCTTCGCGCTCATCGTCCTGAATAAAGCCGAGATCTGCCTCCTCTTCCTCGGCCTGGAGTGCCGCTTGCAGATCGGCAATTTGCCGCTCAACCGCCCTCCGCTTTCGCGCGAGTATGCGACGACGTAGCTGTTGAGCCTGCTGTCTTTCTAGCTCATCCGCCCGCTCCGTAGCCTCTTGCGCCAGCCGAGCCGCGCCGGTCAGAACGCCATGCTCGCCAATATACGGTTCGATCAGTTGGATGCCGTGATCCGTGAGCAGATATTCACGCATCTGATTGGAGTGCTTCATCCCTCGTGATTTCAGAACATACAGCACGCGATTACGTTCGCCGTTGGCCTCGACGTCGGTCAACGAAATCCAGCTGTCCATAAGCGACGATACGCTTCGATCCGATTCAGTGACGTGATCAGCCACCAATGACAAACTGGTAAGAACAGCGGTAATGCCCCGGCCTTTGCAGATATCGACCAGCCGCAGCAATGTTGCGTGAATTTCGGATTGAACTCCGCGGAATGCCGAGATCGGATCGATGATCACGGCGCTGGGGGCAAACTCCTCAATATCGCGGTTCATCCGCGCGAGGTGCATTTCAAGCCCGAAGAGGCTGGGTCGGGCTGCCTCGAAGCATAGCAGGCCGGCATCAACATGACGTTGCAGATCGATCCCGGCCGACCGCATGTTGCGAACGATCTGTGCGGGCGACTCTTCAAAAGCAAAATAAAGGCATTTTTCGCCCCGTTCGCAGACCGCGTTAGCGAAGCTCGCACTGAAGGTGGATTTGCCTGTCCCGGCAAGGCCCGAGATCAATATGCTCGATCCCCGAAAAAATCCGCCGATGCCGAACATTTTGTCGAGATCGGCTATACCTGTCGGCACCACTTCGGATGATGTTTTATGTTCCAGACCGGCGGAAGTGATCGGCATGACGCTGATGCCGCGATCGTCGATGAGAAAGGGATATTCGTTCGTGCCATGGGCTGAGCCGCGATATTTGACGACGCGCAGCCGGCGGGTAGTGACCTGATCGAAAACTCGGTTGTCGAGCAGGATCACGCAATCTGAAACATATTCCTCGATCCCATAGCGGGTAAGTTGTCCCTCGCCGCGCTCGGCGGTGATGATTGCGGTGACGCCCTTATCTTTGAGCCAGCCGAACAGCCGGCGCAATTCAGCGCGCAGAACGGCTTGATCGGTTAAGCCCGAGAACAACGCCTCGAGCGTGTCCAGAACAACGCGCTTTGCGCCGATCTTGTCGATCGCATAGCCGAGACGGACGAACAGTGCTTCGAGGTCATATTCGCCGCTGATCTCGATTTCCGCCGGCTCGATCCGCACATAATCTATGGCGAGGCGGCCATCGTCGATCAGGTCGCCGACATCAAAGCCCAAGGAAGCCACGTTTTCGACCAGATCGTCCGAACGCTCCTCAAAACTCATGAAGACGCCATTCTCGCCGAACTGGATGGCCCCATTCACGAGGAAGGTCATCGCAAACAGGGTTTTGCCGCAGCCTGCCGCACCGCAAAGCAATGACGGCCTTCCGCTCGGAAGTCCGCCTTGAGTGATATCGTCGAGGCCTTGAATGCCAGTCGGCGATTTCAGCAATGCGCCCGCGACGTTATCTGGAACCGCAGCAATGCTCACTTATCGACGTCCTCCAGGTTCAATCGTGCCTGTCATTTAGTACGCCCCCGGAAAAGATCGGTTCCGTCACGAAGTTTAGCCATCCCGCGTGAGATTTTGCTCTATGGGCGGATCAGTGGGAATCAGCGCGGGTCTAGGATCGCGGGCGCGACTTCGATGGCTGCGGCCTCGATCTCGCGGAGTATCCTCCCGAGTTCCGTTCTCTGTCTTTCGCTCAGGCGGGCAAAGATCGTCTTTTCGATCTCGATCGCTTTGGGCGCCACATGATCATAGAGTGCTTGGCCATCGTCGCTGAGGCTGAGCAGCTGATTGCGTCGATCCTGTTCGCTGGTTCGCCGGAGGATCAGTCCACGCTTCGCCAGCCGCGCGGCGGCGCGGCTGACCGTGAGCTTGTCCATGCGCGTGGCTTCGCCCAGGCTTTGCTGATTCAACTCGGAGCGTTCTGCAAGGACTGCGATCAGCCGCCATTCAGGGATATCGATATTGAAGAGCTGACGATATGCCGCCGCCACGAGATTGCTGACGAGATTAGTGGTAACCGACAGTCGATAAGGCAGAAACTCCTCAAGACTGAGATAGGATCCTGCGCTCTTTTCGTTGCCCATAACAACCACTTTTAAACTTCCCCGGCATATACGAGGCCGTCGTTATCCAGGGCCGAAAATGCAAGATCGTCAAGAACTAAGCCGGATCACAAGTAATATCGCGCTGTCGGTAGCCGGCGCCATGATGATCGTCGCCGTCCTGGTGGCGAGCCTGATCCTGTGGTCAACGCGGCAGGCGGATCTCATCGCCGAGCAGCGTCAGGAGCGGCTTGCGGCCACCGTGCTGAAGCAGAGCATCGAGCAGATCGCTCATGATCAGGAGGCATCGACCGTATGGGATGACGCCGTGCTTCATCTCCGTGTGCCAAACCCGGACATGGATTGGCTGGATGCCAATCTGGGAATCTGGTTCAACCGCTATTATGGCCACGACGCGACCCTTATCGTCGATGGTGACGATCGCCCTGTCTACGCGATGTGGTCCGGAAAGCGTGTCACGACGGGCGTACTCCAGAGCAGGATCGCATCCGTCACCAGTCCGATGATTGCTGCCTTACGACGGGAAATGAGCCGGCCGGCGGCTAACTTCGATCGGACGGTTTTGACACCTGGCGTTGCCGATCTCGCGCTTGTTGCCGGGCATCCGTCGATCGTCAGCGTAAAGCCGATCGTGTCCGAAAGCGGCACGATTCATCAGACGCCCGGCAAGGAGTTCGTGCATGTCAGCATCCGTCGTCTCGACGGCAACTTCATGACGAAATTGTCGGAGCAATATGGCTTCGAGCATGCCCGTTTTACACGGCAGGCGGACTATGCCGGGCGCGAGGCTGCCGTTCCCGTGACAGCTGGCGACGGGAAGACCATCGGATGGATCGTCTGGACATCATTTCGTCCGGGATCAGCGGTGCTACGTCAGGTGGGCATTCCGTTGGCGATTTCATTGGTCGCGATCATCGCGATCGTCATGCTGCTCATCCGCCGCATCCGCCGGAGCGCGATGGAGCTGCACGCCAGCAAGGCGCACGCGCAGCATCTCGCATTTCATGACAATCTCACGGGTCTCGCCAACCGTGGACTGTTCGCTGACCGGCTGGATCATGAACTCGCGGGGGTGCGCCGCGACGCCCATCGCATGGCGCTGCTCTATCTTGATCTCGACCGGTTCAAGAATGTGAACGACTCGCTCGGGCATCCGGCGGGCGATGAATTGATCCGTCAAGTGGGCCAGCGGCTCAAGACCCTGCTCAGGGAAACGGACACCGTCGCCCGCCTTGGCGGCGATGAGTTCGCGATCATCCAGACGGGCATAAGCTCCGCCGCCGACACCGAGATATTGTGCATGCGGATCGTCGAGGAACTTGGTCATCCTTTCGATCTTGGCGGCAATCAGATCAGTGTGGGGGTGAGCATTGGTATCGCCCTCGCGCCCGATGATGGTTCTGATCGCATCGAACTCAGCCGCAAGGCGGACATCGCCCTTTATAGCGCCAAGATGGAGGGCAAAGGACGCTATGTGGCTTTCGCGCCCAGGATGGACGAAAGCGTTCAAATGCGCCAGCAGATCGAGAAGGACCTTCGCCTGGCCCTTGCCGCTGGAGATCAATTCGAGGTTTATTACCAGCCGCTTTATTCAGCGCGTAATGGGCGCATTACCGGGGTTGAAGCGCTGGTGCGGTGGCAGCATCCTGAAAAGGGGTTGATGTCGCCAGTCAATTTCATCCCAATCGCCGAAGAGACGGGCCTGATCGAACCTCTGGGGGAATGGGTGCTGGGCGAGGCGTGCGCGACCGCGCGCCGCTGGGATATCGAGACGATTTCAGTGAACGTATCGGCACGGCAGCTACGAAATCCGGGCTTTGTGAACATCGTTCAATCGATTCTTGATCGCACTGGTCTTGATCCGCACAAGCTGGAGCTGGAAATCACCGAGACCTGCTTCATGGAAAATGCGTCCGACTGCGCGGTGGCGCTTGAATCGCTTCGCGCCCAAGGCGTGCGGATCGCATTGGACGATTTCGGGACGGGCTATTCGTCCTTCGGCCAGTTGCGGGAGCTCAGCGTCGATCGCGTGAAGATCGATCGTTCCTTCGTCAGCGGAATCAATACGTCAGCAGAGGGGAGCGCGATCATCCGTGCGATCGTCGACATGGCCCGCGCCAGCGGTATCGAGGTGACGGCGGAAGGTGTGGAAACGCGCGAGCAGAGCAGGTTCCTGACCGGTATTGGTTGCCAATCCCTGCAGGGTTTTCTCATGTCCAGGCCGGTGCGGTCGGATGAGATCGAACGGCTGCTTTTGTCGGCGCTGAAGTTACCCGCCCATTGATCCCGATCACTAGCCTTGCGGGCGGGGTTTTGCAGTGGCGCGTCCCGCCCGCTTCGGCAGAGGCGTAGTTTCCATCGGCGAAAAGAACCAGTTATTGCCGTCCGATCGCGCGAAGGCCGCACGGCCATCCCCGATGTCCTGCACCACGATCGTCGCATTGAACAAGGCCGCAGGATTGGGCAGGTCGGACAGCGACCATATCTTCCGGCCGGGCTCGACGCTGACATAGCGCGCGACGCGTGGATCGATCTTCATCCTCCAGTTGCGTTCATCTCCACCGCCCTCGAAGCGCACGGCGCCGGTGCAACCCTGTTCGACGATTACCGAGGCATCGCTCGCGCCGTTCTGAGTAATGCGGAAATGCAGGTCCTTGCCGGCGCTGATGCGGATGGCGTTCTTCACTGGTCCGAAGGCGCCAGAGAAGATGCAGCTGCGGGGTGGACGAGAGATAATATCCTTCTGCTCGGCTTCGAAGGTGAGCGCCGCGACCGCCGGGTTACGCGCTCCGTTGCATTCGAAGCCATAGACTTCGAGGTTCGCGACTGCGCCTTTGACCGTCCACAAGGCATCGTCCGCACCTTCGACATAGGCGCCATGGATCGTGATGTACCGCATGTCGAGGAACGCGTTACGGTTCTCCATCACGATCCCGCGTCCGGAGGAATAGATTACGAGCAGGTTGGTGATCGTTAGATTGTTGGTGGCGTCGTCGGCCGGGCGGTATCCGTCCGATGAAAGCTCGAAGGCGGGGAAGTTGCTCTCACGGTCTCCACATTGGCGGATCTGGAAACGATCGATCCGGCTTTCGCGGAGCAACGATGTCGGCTGCGGCTTGCGCGAAAGGCCTGAGCAGAAACCTCGGCCCTTGATATGCCGGATCTCCACATCGCTAATGTGGAGATTGTCGTTGCGCTCATAAAGCACGAGACCGTTCTGACGGTTCGGCGTCGCCCGGCTGCCGGATAGAGTGAAACCGGCGAGCGTCACACCCGACGTCTGGCCAGCGGGGATCGCGACCATCTTGGCGCGCGGGCCTATTTCGGATGCATCCTTGCCCATCCAGGTCTCGACGATCGAGAGAGCGTCGCCGCTCGCCTGCGGATCGAACATCAGCCAGGTCTTGAGCGATCCGGCGCCCACGATCGTGATTGGGCTGATAATTGGTGGCAGCGGCTTGGTGATGCGATAGCGGCGGGCGGACAGGACGACGCTTCCCATGACGCGCATCGCGATCTTCATCGCCGTGGCGATGGCGTCGCTGTCGTCATTGCCCTCGAAGCGATTGGCGCTGTCCGAGGCAGGAACGGCGCAATCGCCCAATGCGCCCAACACTTCGGGCCGGATCGCACGCAATTCTTCGTCGGCGAGGAAAAAACGCCGGCCGCCCTGCGATTCCAGAAAGGGCAAGCTCGTATCGCCACGATCATTGGCCACGTAGAGAGCGCCGCCGATGCCGGGCACGCGATAACCGGAGGTGCGGATCGCGCGAACGTCATTCCCGACCGTGAGGTTCGGCAGATCGGTTGCAAGCACCACATCCATCACCGACCCGCCGCTGGAAGGCGCCGACGAGGCGCTGCGGGACAGGGCGGCGGCCGTGGCAAGACCCGCGAAACCGGTGCCGACCAGCAGGGAGCGGCGAGCAAAATCCTTCGTGTCCATATCTTCCTCGCGGGGTTGTCGACGCCGAAATCCCGACGCGATGTCAACCAGTCCTTAAATCAACGCTGCCATAATTCTCAGATATTTTCGGTAGTTGGAACGGCGCATGGATATGCAAGGCTGGTATGAACGGGTGCTGGCCTGGCTGTTCAGTTCGCCTGACACGCTTTCGATCCACCTGGTGTTGCTGACGATGCTGACGGCGTCGCTCGTGTTGCGGCGGTCGCTCGGGTCGTGGCCGGTCTGGTTGGCCGCCTTCTTCGGGGCGATGCTGCTCGATGCCTGGTGGGCGTTCAACGGAGTGCTGCATGCGCCGTGGCCGCTCTCGCTCCTCAACATGCTGGCGTTGCCCACTCTGATCTTTCAACTCGCACGCTCCCAGCGCCTGCCCGGCCTGCGGCGTGGTCAAATGACCGACACGCAGCGCAAGCGCTGGATCATGGCGAATGCGCTTGCCAACGAACCTCGCGAGCAGCGCACGCTGGTCCGGCTAGCTCCTCGCGACGCCCGTTGAGGGCTCCGCTGCTGGTCCTGTCAGCATCTTTGCGAGCGCAGGAGGCGAAACCGAGACCAGTTGCGAAAGAAAGCCGCGCACGTCCGCTTCATCCTGCGCGGCGGGGATGTGCTGACCAACCGGGCGCACGATCGAGGCGCGCACGAGCAGACCGTCGAGCAACCGACCCTCAATACCGCGCCGGAAGATCTCGGCGCGCACGCGAAGCGCCCTGTTGCTCACCAGATCGCCGGTGCGGATCCAGTATAGCACCTGTTCGCGCCGCTCTACGCCCTCGGCCGTGAAGCTCCGCGCGGCAATGGAGCCTTGGCCCACGGCGAGCGAGACGTCTTGCTCTTTGCTGAGCACATAGCCCTGCGCGAAATAGCATAGCTCCGGCACATGGACGCGATCTTCCTGATGCTGCTCGCGCCGATAGGCGAGCATCAGCACGATCGTCGTGCCCTCGGCATTGCGGAAGCTGCGCGTTTCGATGCGATCATAGACGAGTACGGGCCGGCCAAGCGCATCGATAAGCGATGGCTGTACCGGCGCCACCAGCATGGGCACCGCTGTCCATCCACCGACTTTTGACGGGATCGCAGCCAAAATATCCATTTCCTGAGCCGGTACGAGCTGCAGATTTCGCATTGCGACGTGCGATGCGGTAGCGGTGCCTAACGCAAGCGCCAGAAATGCGGCTGCGGCGGGCAGGGCATATCTAGCCATATGCTGGATGCTCCTTATGTCCCAGCAGGCGCTCCAACCCCGCACGCGTAGCTGCAAAAAAAGCGATCACGATCACGATTTCCGAATAGGCGGCCAGTTCGTGGGAAGCTGCGCCCGCATCGCCGCCAAAATAATAGGTGATCAGGACGAGTGCGGCCACCCGGAGGAAATTCGCGGCCAGCGCAAGAGCAGGCGTCAGCAGCAGGAGCAGGACGGTGACGATCCTGCGCGACGGCGGCAGCAGGTAGACGAACAGCAACCCGATCGCGGTCAGTGAGATCAGCGAATTCAGGCCCGCGCAGGCATCGGCGATCTGGAGCTGATAAAATCCGACATTGAGGATCACGCCATGGTTCGAGACAGGATAGCCTAGCGTATAGAAAAGGTCGGTCACGCCCTGTGAAAGATGCATTTTCAACGGAACCAGCAGACTATCCGCGACGCTGTTCGGCACAGGGATGACGAACAGCAACATGAAGCAGGGAAAGAGATAGCGCCGCATTCCGCCGAAACCGCCCACAAGGAGGATCGCGGCGGCGATCATGAGGACGACGCCAAGCCCTTCGAGCTGATGGAAGGACTGACTGCGGCCCAGGAAATATAAAAGCGCCCCGAACATTCCCAACGCAAAGGCCGAGCCTCTCGCTCGGGGCGTCGCTGACCAATCCAGCGCGTGCCGTTCGCGCCAGAAGGCCACCGCGATGAAGGCCATCACGATCGGCGCATGGGTGTCGCTGGTGCGCGCCCAGAAGGTCGTGGCGAAGGAGTAAAGTGTGGGAAGGATGAGGATCGCAAGCGCGGCGAGCACCGTTGCCCCCGCGGTTGAAAGACGCAGACCCGTGGTGCGATCTGATCCAGCGGCGCTCGCGCTTCCGGGAGATGCGATCATCGGCGGGCGAACGCTCTTTGGTTCCGTCGCGTCATTTCGCAAGCTGCGGATCGAGCACCTTCACCTTGGCGCGCTGACGCAGCTTCTCGACTTCCGCCTTGGCGAGCCTGTCCTTACGCTCGGCGGTCAGCGCTGCCCGGATCAGGGGCTTGGCCTGTTCCAGGCTGAGCGGCGCGGGGCGAAGCGCGCGGACGGTGATAAGCTCGACCGTGCCCGCGCGCGCGTTCAGGAAGGAATCCCCGATCGCGGCGGTCTTGAGCCGTGTTGCGGTAAGCGGCGGGAGCTGGTCGGACGATCTTTCAACCCTGTTCCTGCTGACCACCACTTTGTCGCCTGCGGCCCGCGCCATCAGTTCGGGCAGCACGGTGTCATCGGCAGCGAGCCGCGTGCGATATTGATCGATGGTCTTGGTATCGCCGGAAAAGCTGACCTGCTCAAAAGATGCTTCGACGCGGCTCGCATAGAGCTCGCGCCGGCTCTGATAATAATCTGCCACTTCCTGATCCGTTGGCGGCGCCACCGACCGCGTGATCTTTTCGAGATAGGCGCGCGCCAGCACGGATCGTCGTGCTGCTTCGATCTGCAGGACGGTGTCGCTGTCACGATCGACGCCGTCCTTTTCGGCGGCGTCGGCCAAAAGCTTTTCGTCGATCAACCGTTCGAGCACTGCTTTCCGCGCGGCTGGCAGACCACCTTCAGGCATCGCGGGCATCCGCGACAATATATGCGCATATTCCGCGCGTGCGAGCTTGAAGCCGTCACCCACCGCAATGTCCTGGGAGCTTGCCTTGTTGTCGCATGCGGCGATGAACAGCGCGGCGCATACCGCCGCCGGAGTGCCAATCCGGGCTGTCGGGGAAAGGCGGCCTCTGATCACGTTATCTCTCCGGGTTGCGGCAGGGCGCGGCAGTTCCGCACGTAAGTATGTCTGCGCTACGAACATATAGAAAACAGGTCAACGGGCCACGCTTTCGCTACGACAGGCGAATTGAACATGTTGGCGTCGATGCAGTCCGGCTTCAGGGAAGTTTCGCATGCGCCCTAGGATAAATTTGGTGCAACGCAGCTTTCTAGGGGGCTCGGCCCGTGGCGTTTTTAGCACGGTTTGCGCAAATTGAGCGTGATTCAGCCACTTACCGCCGCATGGTCCCACCAATTCTTCAATATCGTGGTTGCGAGATATGGTTAACGCCGATAAGGCTCAACATAGCGCCGATCCGCGCATCTGAAATAAGGGGTTTGACGATGAAGCGTGTGTTCCTCTCCGCCACCGCGATGCTTGCAGCTTGCGGCGTCAGCGTGTCGGCTCAGGCTGCGACGCCTTATCTTGATCTTGATCTGGGCGGTGGCACGGCAACCTTCGGCCACACAGGGGTCGCGACGGGCTCTTTTGCTGATAACTTCATCTTCTACTATCCGACGAGCGCTACCGTCGATGTTCTGGCGACGATATTCTCGTCCGCCTTCTCGCTGACCAGCAAGAATATCGAATTCACCGACGTTCAGATAAACGGCGTCTCATTCGACATTGGCACAACGGGACAGTTTGAAAACTGGAGCTATGCCGGGCCTATCAATACAGGCCTGACCGCTAACACTCTGACCTTTGCCGGCAATGTGATCGGTGGTCCTGCCAGCTATGCGGGCACCATCGAGTTCACGTCGGCCGCTGTGCCCGAGCCTGCCGCATGGGCAATCATGATCGGCGGCGTTGGCCTCATTGGCCTCAGCGCGCGCAAGGCGAAGCAGAAGCAGCGGGAACTGGCGACCGCTTGAAGTCTTTTCGGACGGCTTGATGGGCCGTCCGGCTGTCATCTTGTGAGACGATGAATGCGCCCGCTCTTTGAGTGGGCGTTTTCATTTGTGCGTGGCAGCGTCGGAAGTTTCGGCAAGCTTGGCCGCATGGTGAACTCTTATCTTCGTTAGGGCTTGTATCGGTTGACACCAACTTAGCTTTGGGAGGATTGGTATCATGAGATACTATTTCTCCGCGTGAGGGTTGCTGAGATTTATGACGTCGCGATACATTCCGGGCTTTGGCAATCACATCGCCACCCAGGCCGTTCCCGGCGCCCTGCCGGTACGCGGCAATTCACCCCAGCATGTGCCATTCGGCCTGTATGCCGAACAGCTTTCGGGCACTGCCTTCATCGCGCCGCGTTCGGAGAACCGCCGATCCTGGCTTTACCGTCTGCGACCAACGGCCGGCCACGCGCCTTTCGAGCGCTATCGTAATCAGGGTCTGTTCCATGCGGGGCCGTTTGAAGATCCGGTGAGTCCCAATCGCCTGCGATGGAACCCATTGCCGTTTCCGGAGCAGCCGCTTGATTTCGTCGACGGTCTGATCACCTATTGCGGCAACGGCGATGTCGGCACCGGCGTTGGTATAGGCATCCATATGTTTGCCGCCTCGAAATCCATGGAGCGTCGGGTTTTCTTTTCGGCCGACGGCGAACTCCTGATCGTGCCGCAGGGGGGGAGGCTGCGGCTTGAAACCGAGATGGGCGTGATCGAAATCGAGCCGGAGCAGATCGCGGTCATACCTCGGGGCGTTCGGTTTCGCGTCTTGCTCCCGGACGGGCCGGCGCGCGGATATGTCTGCGAAAATTACGGTGCCCTGCTACGCCTGCCGGATCTGGGGCCGATCGGTTCCAATGGGCTTGCCTACCCCCGTGATTTCGAGACGCCGGTCGCGTGGTTCGAGGACGCTGATATCGAAACCGAGATCATCCAGAAATTCCAGGGCAATTTGTGGCGCACCAGCTTGGCTTACTCGCCTCTCGACGTGGTTGCATGGCATGGCAATCTGGCGCCGTATCGATACGATCTGCGGCGTTTCAACACTATAAATACGGTGAGCTACGATCACCCGGACCCCTCTATCTTCACCGTGTTGACTTCGCCGAGCGATACGCCGGGTACGGCCAATGTCGATTTCGTAATCTTTCCGCCGCGTTGGATGGTTGCGGAAGCGACCTTCCGTCCGCCCTGGTTCCACAGGAACGTCATGAGCGAATTCATGGGGCTGATCACCGGCGTATATGATGCGAAGGAAGGCGGGTTCGTGCCGGGCGGCGCATCGCTTCACAATTGCATGAATGGTCACGGCCCAGATCGGGCCAGCTACGAAAAGGCAATCGTTGAGAGCCTCGCGCCGGTGAAGATAGAGGGCACGATGGCCTTCATGTTCGAAAGCCGGCATGTCATCCGGCCAAGCGCATGGGCGCTGGCAAGCCCGATTTGCCAGCTCGATTATGATGCGGTCTGGTCCGATTTCCGAAAGGCGGAGCTTCCTAAATGATCATGTCTCCTGTCGATGAAACGCACAGTCCGGATCGAGTAAGCTGGGTCGAGAGCGCCAATGAGCATCCGGATTTCCCGATCCAGAACCTGCCACTCGGCATTTTCTCGATCGGAGACGAACAACCGCGCGGCGGCGTGGCGATCGGCGACATGGTCGTCGACCTTGCCCAGCTGGCGCGTACTGGCTTGCTGCAGGGCGAGGCCCAGATTGCAGCCGTCGCTGGCGCGGAGTCTACGCTGAACAAATTGCTCTCGCTTGGCCCCGAACCCCGGCGCGCGCTCCGGCGAGCCTTGTCCGAGCTTCTTTCCGATGGCGCCATGACACAGCGGATGAAGCACATTTTATGCGATGCCGCCAAGGCGCGGCTTCATCTGCCGGCGCGGATCGGGGACTATACCGATTTCTACGTCGGCATTCACCACGCCAACAATGTCGGGAAACTGTTCCGGCCGGACAACCCGTTGCTACCGAACTATAAATATGTTCCGATCGGCTATCACGGCCGCGCCTCTTCGGTTCGAGTTTCCGGCGTACCGGTCGTGCGGCCGAACGGTCAGCGGCTTCTGCCTGGCGAGAGCGAGCCATCGTTCGGTCCCGCCCGCCGTCTGGACTATGAGCTGGAGCTAGGCATCTGGATCAGCCAGGGAAACGATCTCGGCAGCCCAATCGCGATCGCCAATTCGCCAGATCATGTCGCGGGGCTGTCGTTGCTCAACGACTGGTCGGGGCGCGATATCCAGGCGTGGGAATATCAGCCGCTCGGACCATTCCTCGCAAAGAATTTTCTCACGACCGTTTCGCCCTGGATCGTGACAAGCGAGGCGCTTGCGCCATTCCGTATCGCGCAAGCTCCCCGTCCGGCCAGCGATCCCCGGCCATTGGCCTATCTCTGGGACGAAGACGACCAGCGACTCGGCGCGTTCGCGATCGACTTGGAAGTGTGGATCGTGACCGCAAGGATGCGTGCTGAATCCCTTGCTCCACATAGGCTGAGCCGTGGCCCGGCTTCCAATATGTACTGGACCATCGCCCAGATGATCGCCCACCACACGTCGAACGGGTGCAACCTGAATCCCGGCGACCTGCTGGGATCGGGGACGATATCAGCGCCGGACCGGACGGGTTTCGGCAGTCTTCTTGAACTGAGCGAAGGCGGCAAATCGCCGGTGGATCTGCCAAACGGCGAAACGCGAACGTTTCTTGAGGATGGCGATGAACTCACCCTTTCGGCGCGCACCGAGGCCGCAGGTTTCCGCTCGATCGGTTTCGGGCAGTGCGTCGGAGTGGTCGAACCCGCCGTTCCAATCGGTTCCTAGAAACCGTGCTGCCTGCACTGTGATAGAGGGTAACGCACTCGCCCGAATGTTCAGTTTTGGCACAACCATATTACCGTTGAAATGACGCCTTAATGTTCGGGTGAGCCGATACGTAAGCGCAGGGTCCCGCAAGCCATTGGCCTGTCTATTGAAATTCGCTCGTCTACGCTTGCATTAGTAATGCCCAGGCATCTCGCAAGAATTTCAGGCCTGCGGAACAGCGTTAATGACTTGTTACGGACTATTCCAGGTCGATAAATTAACCATTGAGTCGGGGGCGACTCGCAGCCGGGAGAGCTTTGTCGCATAACACGGGGGATCAGTATGAGTGGTTTAATTTTTCAGGCCGCGACCGAAGTTAGTGTTGGCGAACGGGACGGGTCAATCAAAGTTACGGTTCGCCGTAGCGGCGACCTCAGCCAGGCCGTCAACGTCGTCTATGACGTATCCACCGAAACGGCGTCGGCCGGCGTGGACTTTACGGGATCATCGGGCGTGTTGCGGATCGAGGCCGGGGCCGAGCAGGCGTCGATCAACCTCGGCATCGTCAACGATACGCTGAGCGAAGCGACTGAAACCTTCGTTGTCAGCCTCGTCAGCATCGACAGCGGTACGCTATCCCTACCGCGCACCACGCGGATCAACATTCTGGACGACGAAAATCCCGTCCTACCTCCTTCCGATCCTCCGCTGGTGTCACCCTATCGGGTCAATACCGAGAATTTTGTGACCGGCCTTAACCAGCCAATCAATTTCGAATTCTCGCCGATCGATCCCAAGATCGCCTATGTGGCGGAAAAGGGTGGCCTGATCCGGGTGGTGAATATCGAGACGGGCGCTGATCTCGGCAATTTTGCTGATCTCCGATCGGTGGTTAACGAGAATAACGACCGCGGCCTGATGGATATCGCGCTCCATCCGGACTTTCCTAACAATCCCTATGTTTATGCTTTTTATGTCGTCGATCCGGCGGGCGCGACGCCGGACGTGCTCGGCAACCGTTATGCGCATGTCGTGCGCTTCACCGCTGACGCCGCCGGCGGCTATCGGACGGTGGTCCCTAACAGCGGTGTTGTCATAGCGGGGCAGACAGGCCGTTCGACCGCCGACATAAACGGCGGCGGCGCGCTCGATTTCTCCCTGCCTGAATATTCGGCCCAGCCATCGTCCGAGCAATATCTGCGCCCAAATGATCCCAATCCGCCGCTCGTGGTCGGCGGGTTCAAGCAGAATTACATCAAGGTCGATTCCCTGTCGCATGCCGGCGGATCGCTGGCCTTTGGGCCGGACGGCATGCTTTATATCTCGACCGGGGATGGTTCGTCGCCGAATTATGCCGATCCCCACGCCACCCACGTGCAGAACATAAACAGCATGTCGGGCAAGATCCTGCGCGTCGATCCGATGACGGGCAAGGGGTTGACCGACAATCCATTCTACCAGCCCGGCCAGTCGCTCGATTCCAATGCCTCGAAGGTCTACCAATCCGGTCTTCGTAATCCGTTCTCCATTGCTTTCGACGATCTCGGGCGGTTGTTCATCGCCGATACCGGATGGAAAGCCTATGAGGAGGTCAATCACGGAGGCGCCGGAGCGAATTTCGGCTGGCCTTATTATGAAGGCCGCGAAGGCGGGCGGCTTGCGCAGGCCACTGGGTACAGCGCGCTGCCGGGCGCATCGACCTTCTACAACAACGTTGCCAACGGCTCCATTGTCATCACCGCGCCTTATGCGGCTTTTGGGCATGCAGCCGCCGTGGCGGGTTATGCCAATCAGGTGATCACCGGCGGCGCCGTGATCTATGATGGCGACAAATATCCCGCCGCGCTGCAGAACGACTTCTTCTTCACCAATTTCGAATCCGGACATACCTTTACAGTCGACACTTTCGACCGGCAGGCCGTGAACTATCTATTCACGACGACGAGCGGGTTTGCGCCGGTCCATTTCAATCAGGCGGAAGACGGCTACGTCTATTATGTCGATCTGGTGGATGGAACGCTGGGTCGCATCTACATCAACGATCTCAATGCCGCGCGGGTGACAGTGTCGGCGACTGGCAATGTTTCCGAGACAGTAGGCAATGTGCAGGCGACGTTTACGCTGAGCGCTGTGCAGTCTGTGGCAACCACTGTCACCTATTCGACCGCCAACGGCACCGCCACGGCAGGATCGGACTTTACCGGCCGGAGTAATGCCACCGTTATCATTCCGGCGGGCCAGACCAGCATCTCGGTCCAGATTCCGCTGATCGACGATGCCGCGAGCGAGGGCATCGAGTCCTTCCAGGTACGCCTCGATGGCGCGGTCGCGGGAGTGACGAAGCTCGCGGCGTTTGGCGGGGCGACGGTTTATCTGCTCGATAATGATTCCCAGGGAGCAGCAAATCTGCTGGCAAACGGATCGTTCGAGGCGACGACGATCCCGACGGGGTCTTCCAACTATGTGTCGGTGCCCGGATGGACGGCGCTGACGGGTAGCCGGCTGGAGCTGTGGAAGGCCCATCGCGGCGCGGCCGCCACGGACGGCGTGAACTTCGCCGAGGTCGATTTCGACACTGCGCTCGACGGCTTCTATCAGGACGTCCAGACGGTCGCGGGGCAAGCGCATACGCTGAGCTTCGACCTCAGGCGCCGTGCCGATTATGCCAACACGACGCCGGGGATCGAGATCCTGTGGAACGGCCAGCTGGTTGCGACGACCACGCCGGGCGCGAATTGGGGCACCTTCACCCTGTCCAATCTCATCGGCACTGGTGGTCTCGACCGGCTCACGATCCGCGAAATCCAGTCGCAGAGCGGCGACGGGCTTGGCGCACTGGTCGATAATTTCCGGCTTACGGCAGCTGGCGCAGTGCTTCCGAGCGTGAGTGTCTCGGCCAATTCGACGACGGTTGCGGAAGGGGCGGGGACGAATGCGGGCGTGACCTTCACGCTCAACGCCGTGCAGTCGAGCAATGTGATCGTGACTTATTCGACGGTGAACGGCACAGCAGTCGCCGGGTCCGATTTCACGGGCGCGACCAATGCGACGGCAACGATCCTTGCGGGCCAGACCAGCACGACGGTCCAGATTCCGCTGATCAATGATGCGGTGGCAGAATCGACCGAAGCGTTCTCGGTCAATCTCGTCGGCGCGACGCTCAACGGCAACGCCATCGCGGCCTCGGGAAGCGCGTCGATCACCATCACCGACAATGATGTGACCGCACCGCCGGCTGGCACCAATTTACTGGTTAACGGATCGTTCGAGACGGCAACGGTGCCTGCCGGGGCGTCAGCGAACTTCGCCTCGATCGCTGGCTGGACGGCGATCGCTGGAGGCCGGATCGAACTGTGGAAAGCGCGCCGTGGCGTCACCCCAACGGACGGCGCAAACTTCGCCGAGCTTGATTTCGATACGGCGCGGGACGGATTTTATCAGGATGTGCAGACCGTGGCGGGGCAATCACATTCGCTGACCTTCGATTTTAGAAGGCGATCGGACATTGCCAACACGACGCCTGGCGTCGAGATATTGTGGAACGGCACGGTGGTCGCGACAACGACGCCGGGCGCCGGCTGGGGCAGCTTCACCGTGTCCAATCTGGTCGGCACGGGCGGCCTTGACCGGCTGACGATCCGCGAACTGCAGTCGGAGAGCGCTGATGGTCTCGGCGCGCTGCTCGACAACTTCAGGCTGGTGGCAGCGGGCGCGGTAGTGCCGAGCGTGAGTGTCTCGGCCAACCCGGCGACGGTTGCGGAAGCGGCGGGGGCGAATGCCGGCGTAACCTTCACGCTCAATGCCGCGCAATCGAGCAATGTAACCGTGATCTATTCGACGGTGAACGGCACCGCAGTCGCCGGATCCGATTTCACGGGCGCGACCAATGCGACGGCGACGATCCTCGCGGGCCAAACCAGCACGACGGTGCAGATCCCGATCCTCAATGACAACGTCGCGGAAGCAAGCGAGAGTTTCTCGGTCAATCTCGTCGGCGCGACGCTCAACGGCAGCGCGATCGCGGCCTCGGGAAGTGCGTCGATCACCATTACCGACAATGATGTGACCGTACCGCCCGCTGGCACCAACTTGCTGATCAACGGATCGTTCGAGGCGACGACGATCCCGACAGGGTCTTCCAACTATGCGTCGGTGTCTGGCTGGACGGCTCTGACGGGAGGCCGGATCGAGCTGTGGAAGGCGCACCGAAATGTTACCGCGAGCAACGGCGTCAACTTTGCTGAGCTTGATTTCGACACCGCGCTCGATGGTTTCTACCAAGATGTGCAGACGGTCGCCGGCCAGTCGCATTCGCTGACCTTCGATTTGCGCCAGCGGGCCGACAAACCGCTGACGACGCCCGCTGGTATCGAGATTTTGTGGAACGGTCAGCTTGTGGCGACGACCTCGCCGGGCGCCAACTGGGGTAGCTTCACGGTATCCAACCTTGTCGGCACCGGGGGCACGGACCGGCTCACCATTCGCGAGGTGCAGTCGCAGAGCAGCGATGGCCTCGGCGCGCTCCTCGACAATTTCCGGCTGATCGCCGATCCCGTCGCACCGTTGACGGCCCGGATGATGGCTGAACCGGTTGCCGCGCCGCTCGCCGCGTCTTCTACGATGGTAAGCAAGCTGGCGGCCGCTCCGGCGACACCCGAAACTTACGATGAGACGAGCTTCGCGCCTGGCGTCCTCGCATCATTCAACGGTTTTGGGTCAAGCGCCGCCGCAACTGTCAGGGGCCGGGCTCATCTCTTTGAACCGGTGTTGGACTGCTCTCCGCGTCGTAGCCGCTATGAGGCAGTAGCGGAACAGCTGACGCGCTCAGATCACGCCGCCGTCGAGGGCAACAGGAAATCTGTCTTCAGCACGCGGTGGGGAGACCTGTTGTCGGGACACCAATCGGCTGGAAGTCAGCAGGGCGTGTTCGGACATTTGGACATTTAGCGGAGCTAGCAGCTGTCCGAAATGCGATCGGCAGCCTGCGGGAAACAAGCGGATTGAATTTTCGGGCCGCCGGGTGTATACGGGCGCCGCTAACGTCGCTTGTGACGGAACTTGAGGCTCTGGCCACTCCTTCCTTTCATGCAACAGGCTCCGCCGGTTTTTGCCGTCGGGAACTCGTGTCTGGAAAGGATACAAATATGCCAATTGGCACCGTCAAGTTCTTCAATACCGACAAAGGTTATGGCTTCATCGCAGCAGAAGATGGTTCGGGCGACAGCTTCGTTCACATCACTGCCGTCGAGCGTTCCGGCATGGGCACGCTCACGCAGAACCAGCGCGTAAGCTATGAACTCGAAGAAGATCGTCGCGGTAAGATGTCGGCTGTGAATCTCCAGTCCGCTTGATGCGGGGTGGCGAAAGAAGAGCTTCTCAGTCTTGAAGGCGAGATCGAAGAAATTCTGCCAGACGGGCGGTTTGCCGTCCGTCTGGAGAATCAACATCGGATAATCGCCTACACCGCCGGCAAGATGCGGCGGTTCAAAATTCGTTCAGTGGTCGGCGACCGGGTGGTCGTCGAGATGACGCCATATGATCTGGACAAGGGACGTATCGTGTTTCGCGAGCGTACTCCCATGATGAATACGGGCTATACGCGCAGCCGCCGCCGCTGAGCATTTCAATTTCGCGCCTCGGGGCGCCACAAGGACCTTAAGTGTTATCAATGTTTCTTACTAATTTTCTATCTTCGTTCCGTCAGTCAAAGTCCGCTTCCCCGGCCATCCCCAAAGGCCGTTTTTCACAAGCCGGCGGGCTGACCCGGCACGACCTGCGCCGCATAGTCGCAGATATGATGGACTGATCTGTCCAACCGACACCCCAATACAAGGAGAGCATCGGATGTCCGCAACCAGCGAATATTATTTTTCCCGTGCTGCTGAATGCAACGCGGAAGCGGAGGCTGCTCTCCTGGGCATGGTTCGCGAGCGTTGCCTGCGATCCGCGGCGGCCTGGCGCGCAATGGCTGAAAGGTCAGCGCGCGCCGAGCTGATGCGAGTTGAAATAGCGCACAACAAAAGCGTCGCCGCCGCTCACTAAACTCTAATTCGCCGGCAGAAGTGGATGAAATTACTCGTCCGCTCCGGGATCCTCTTCGTCGATCTTCTCGGAGATCGTGTCAGGGCCGGTGCCGTCGTCGAGCTGGATGCTTTCAGTCGCTATCGGCTGGCCATCCGACGCGAGTTCTTCGGCCACCGCTTCCTCCGCCGCATCTTCCGGATTTTCTTCTTCGTCAATGCGGGCGGCGCTCACGACATGCTCGTCGTCGGCGACGGTGAAGAGGCGGACGCCGGCGCTGCCTCGGCCGATGACGCGCAGCGTGTCCAGGCCCATGCGGATCAGTTTGGCCTGGTCGGTGACCAGCATCAATTGCTCGTGGGCGTGGGCCGGGAAGCTGGCGACCACGGGGCCGTTGCGGCGGATATTGTCGATGTTGGTGATGCCTTGGCCGCCGCGTCCGGTGCGGCGATATTCATAGGCCGAGCTGCGCTTGCCGTAGCCGTTGGCGCAGACGGTGAGAATGAAGTCCTCCTCTTCCTCGAGCTTTTTCATGCGATCTGCCGGGAGGGTCGGCGCGTTCTCATTTTCTTTCCACGGCGCGGCGCGGAGATAGGCTTCGCGTTCGTCGGTGCTGGCATCGGAGCCGCGCAGGATCGAGAGCGAGATGACTTCGTCGTCACCCTTCAGCGTGATGCCGCGCACGCCCGTCGATGTCCGGCTCTGGAATTCGCGGACGGCGGTCGCCTCGAAGCGGATCGCCTTGCCCTGGCGGGTGGCGAGCAGGATGTCGTCGGCTTCGGTCAGCAGCGCGACGCCGATCAGGCGATCGGTCGCGTCTTCATCGAAGCGCATGGCGAACTTGCCGTTGCTGGGCACGTTGGAGAAGGCGTCCATGCTGTTCCGCCGCACGCCGCCATGCGCGGTGGCGAAGACGACGTGGAGGTTCTTCCACTCATTCTCGTCCTCAGGCAGCGGCAGGATGGTCGAGATGGTCTCGCCCTCGGCCAGCGGGAGCAAGTTGACCATCGGCCGGCCGCGCGCCTGCGGGGCGCCTTCGGGCAGACGCCAGACCTTCATGCGATAGACTTTGCCGTGGGTGGAGAAGAACAGCACCGGCGTGTGGGTGCTCGCCACGAATAGCTTGGTGATGGCGTCCTCGTCCTTGGTCGCCATGCCGGAACGGCCCTTGCCGCCGCGCTTCTGGGCGCGATAGGCGTCGAGCGGCGTCCGTTTGATATAGCCGCCAAGCGTGATGGTGACGGCCATTTCCTCGCGCTCGATCAGATCCTCGTCGTCGATGCCGTCGGCGGCGGGCGCGATCAGCGTGCGACGCGGGGTGGAGAATTCGGCGTCGATGGCGTCGAATTCCTCGACCATGATCTCGTAGAGGCGCTTGCGGTTGGAGAGGATCTCCAGCAGCTCGGCGATCGAGGCGGCCAGCTTGGCAAGTTCGTCGCCGATCTCGTCGCGGCCGAGCGCGGTGAGACGGTGGAGGCGCAGGTCGAGGATCGCCCGGACCTGCGTGTCGCTGAGCTTGTAGGTGTCGCCTTCGACCTCATGTTCGACGGCTTCGACCAGCGCAATATAGCTGGCGATTTCGGCGATCGGCCATTCGCGGGCGAGCAGGCTGAGGCGGGCTTCCGTCGGGTTCGAGGCGGCGCGGATGATCTTCACGACCTCGTCGAGGTTCGTGACGGCGATAACGAGGCCGAGCAAGATATGCGCCCGCTCGCGCGCTTTGTTGAGCTCGAACTTCGAGCGGCGGGTGATGACTTCCTCGCGGAACTTGACGAACGCCTCGATGATGTCGCGCAACGTGAGCGTTTCCGGACGGCCGCCGCGGATCGCGAGCATATTCGCCGGGAAGCTCGATTGCGCCTGGGTGTGGCGCCAGAGCTGGTTGAGGACGACCTCGGGCGTGGCGTCGCGCTTCAGATCGATGACAATGCGGATGCCGAGGCGGTTGGATTCGTCGCGGATGTCGCTGACGCCCTCGATCCGTTTGTCCTTGGCGGCTTCGGCGATGCCCTCGACGAGACCGGACTTGCCGACCTGATAGGGGATTTCGGTCAGCACGATCGACCGGCGATCGCCCCGGCCTTCCTCGACCACATGGCGCGAGCGCATCATGATCGAGCCTTTGCCGGTGTGATAAGCGGCCCGCGCGCCGCCTTGGCCGAGGATCATTGCGCCAGTCGGGAAATCGGGGCCGGGAACGATCTCGATCAACTCGTCGATGGTGATGCCGGGGTTGGCAATATAGGCTCTGCAGGCAGCAATCACTTCACCCAGATTGTGCGGCGGGATGTTGGTCGCCATGCCGACCGCGATGCCGCCGGCGCCGTTGACGAGCAGGTTGGGGAAGCGGGCGGGGAGGACCTGCGGCTCGCTGCGGGAGCCGTCATAATTGGGCGTGAAATCGACCGTGTCTTTGTCGAGATCCTCGAGCAAGGTCATCGCCGCCTTGGAGAGGCGCGCTTCGGTGTATCGCATCGATGCCGGAGCGTCGGGATCGATCGAGCCGAAATTTCCCTGACCGTCCACGAGCATGACGCGCATCGACCAGTCCTGCGCGAGACGAGCCAGCGCCATGTAGATCGCGGAATCGCCGTGCGGGTGATAATTGCCCATCACATCGCCGACGATCTTGGCGGATTTGCGATACGGGCGGCCGGGCACGAAGCCGCCCTCGTCCGACGCGAACAGGATGCGGCGGTGGACCGGCTTCAAACCGTCGCGCACGTCGGGCAGCGCGCGGGCCACGATCACCGACATGGCATAGTCGAGGTAGCTCGACTTCATTTCGTCCACGATAGAGATCGGGGAAATGTCGCTGGGTTCGATCGTCGGGGGTGCGCTGGCCAAGGGTGATTCCGTTATTCAGTGTCAGGTTTTCGGGCTGCCCGGAAGGGCGCTCCGGATTGCCCTAGCCGAGGGTCATGCAAAGCGCCAGCCCCTCGCGCGTGCGCGTGCGCGCGAGAAATGCCGGTCTACCGAGGGAGGCCTGGAGCTTACGAGGCAAGGTATCGAGCCCCGATTTTGGAGCTAATGGAACTCTGAGCACAATTGGACATTGTCCTCCCGAATTGTCGGCTACACGCCCGTAACGATCCTGGCTTTAAGGGACATTTGTGAACGACCAGATTCAGGACATCTTTACCGCTAACAACCTGCTGCGATTACTCAGCACGGACGATCTCTCCCTGTTCAAACCTCATCTTCAGCGGTGGACAGCTTTAACGGGCACCGTGATCTACGAACCAGGCGACAATGTGCGCTTCGCCTATTTTCCATGCGGATCCAGCATGATCTCTTTCACTGTGATGATGCAGGACGGGCGCAACGTTGAAACCGGGCTGGTGGGGCGGGAAGGCGTGGCGGGCGGGATCGTGAGCAATGGATCGCTGCCGTCCTTCTCGCGGATGTCAGTGCAGGAAGGTGACGCCTTCTTGCGGATCGAGTCCCAGGTGCTGGAAGACATCAAGATGCGCTCGACCAGCATCCGCCATCTGTTCGCGCGCTACGCCGATTGCCTGGTGGCGCAGATTTTCCAGTCAGTCGCGTGCAACGCCGTCCATACGATCGAGCAGCGCACCGCGCGGTGGATCCTCGCGGCGGTGGATCGGACGGGCCGGGACCATGTCAAGATGACCCAGGACGAGCTGGCCGAAATGCTGGGCGTCGGGCGGAGCTACGTCAATCGCGTGCTCAAATCGCTGCAGGGCGAGGGCATCATCGAAACACGGCGAGGCGGGTTTACCGTGCGAAATGTTCATGCGCTGCAAGGGTCGGCGTGTGAATGCACCGATGCGATCAGGCGGCATTTCAACGAGGTTCTGCAAGGCGCCTATCCCGACGGCCGGACGCAATAGGCAAGCCGGGCACACTTCGGTAACCAGCGGGGATGGACGAAGCGCAGCGCATCATCGCCGAACTGGATCTAACGCCGCATCCCGAGGGCGGGTGGTTTCACGAGACCTGGCGGGCGGCGGGAACATCGCCGGAAGAGCGGGACGCAGCTACAGCGATCCTATTCCTGCTTGAAGCAGGACAGAAATCGCATTGGCACCGGGTGGATGCGGCGGAGATGTGGTTCTTCCACGCGGGTAGCCCTGTCCTGCTTAGGACTGCATCGGATGAAGGCGCCGAAATTTCGACAATAAGGCTTGGCGGCGATGTTCTTGCTGGCCAGCAGCCGCAGCATCTCGTCAGGCCGGGAGAGTGGCAAGCGGCTGAGGCAATCGATGGCTGGTCGTTGGTCGCATGTGTGGTCGTACCCGGCTTCAGCTTCGATGGATTCGAGCTCGCGCCATCAGGATGGACGCCGTGAGGTCCGGCCTGGGCAACGGCTTGATCGCCTTTCGGTAGGTCTCCAAGGCGTTTCTCTTCATAGATTGGAGGAATGATGCTGTTTCAGAATCCGTCGGCGTTGCTGGATGCTGTGGGAACCCGTTTCGGCCCGACACCATGGATCACGATCATGCAGGAACGAATCGATGAATTCGCCGCAGCGACGGATGATCATCAGTGGATTCACGTCGATGTCGCGCGCGCATCTGCAAGCTCCTTGGGAGGCACGATTGCGCACGGGTATCTGACTCTGTCGCTATTCAGCGCGTTCCTGCCCCATCTGTTTCAGGTTGCGGGTGTTGATATGGGGTTGAATGCCGGGCTCAATCGAGTCCGCTTTCTCAGTCCCGTACGCGCGGGCGCATCCCTGCGCGCCGTCGCCGAACTGATCTCGGCAATTGAGAAGCCCAGAGGAATAGAGGTCGTACTCTCGGTGACGATGGAGGTTGAGGGCGAGAGCCGTCCTGCCTGCGTGATGGAGCCAGTGTTACTTTTCGTGCCAGCCGATTGACCGGCGTATGAAAGCTATAGGCCGGCAATGAAAATTTCGGCGGCCCTGGCGGCCGCACGGGCGGCGGCAGACAGATTGCTGTGGAAATTGACCGCACTTTCGGAATTGGCGTCGTCGGTCGTCGATTTGATTGCACACCAGGGCAGGCGTCGTCGCGAAGCAACATGGGCAACCGCAGCCGTTTCCATATCGACCAGATCGGCGGCGAAAGTGTCGCGCAGATAGTAGGCGTAACTGGACGATTCTACGAAAGAATCGCTTGTGGCGATCCGGGCCGCCGGAAGGTCTAGCTGGGGTGTCAGCATCGCTTCGTAAAAATGCAGCTTGGCGGGTCCGATCGGCACGCTTCCGGCGGAATAATGGACGAAGCGATCTTCCTGACGAGCGCCATAATCCGATTCGAAGGCATTGGTAATCTTGAATAAAGTTTCGGGCCGCGCACAGATTTTCCCCGCCGTACCAATCACCATCAGAAGGTCGACCTTTCCGGCGACCGCTAGCACCGAGGCGGTGGTTGCAGCTGCGACCTTGCCGATACCTTCGCATGCCAGCAGCACATGTTTGCCGGCATGGCTCAGGGTCCGGACGCCAAGGCCCGCCAGCTCGATTGTATCCCCTTTGCCCGGCAGGAAGGCTTCCAGTTCGAACGAAACGCCAGAAATGATGCCGATCTTCTTGATAACGGGCATGATCAGTGTCCCGGAAATTCGATGAGAGTCTCGACAGCCAGCCCCGCCGCGCGTAGCTTGGCGGAGCCTTCGAGATCAGGCAGATCGACGATGAAGGCCGCGCCGACCAGCATCGCGCCGACGTTCCGCAGCAGCGTGGCGGCGGCAATCGCTGTGCCCCCTGTCGCCAGCAGATCGTCCACGAGCAGGACATGCGCGCCGGGCTGGCAGGCGTCGGCATGGATCTCCAGCCGGTCCATGCCATATTCGAGGCTATAGTCGATGCCGACGCAGATGCCGGGAAGTTTGTCCCGCTTGCGGAGCAGCAGCGTGCCCGCGCCGAGTTTATAGGCGAGCGCCGCCGCGACGATGAAACCGCGCGCCTCGATGCCGGCGACGAGATCGATCGGGCGCCCGGCGACTCTGTCTGCAATCCGGTTGATCGTCGCGCGGAAAGCGGCGCTGTCCAGCAGGAGCGTGCTGATGTCGCGGAAGAGGATGCCTGGCTTGGGATAATCCGGGATCGTGCGGATCAGGGCCTTGAGATCGTCATTGTCCCGATCGGCAGCGATTTCGGTCACGGATGCGTCACTTTCGCCTGAACAGGACAGAGAGATTGTTAGCTGGCATCGCTATCACGTTGTCGAGCATCAAGCCCGATGCCGTCGCCAGTTCGACAACCGTTTCCAGATCGCGCAGCCCCCATTCTGGATTCCTCTGCCGCAGGCTTGCGTCGAAGGCAATGTTGCTGGGGGTGGTCGTGACACTTCTCTGCAGATAGGGGCCATAAAGGTAAAGCAGGCCGCCGGCAGGCAGCTGTGCGCCTGCTTCGGCCATCAGAGCTTCGGTTGCGGTCCATGGGCTGATGTGGACCATGTTGATGCAGAGGATGGCGGCGACAGCTGTGACTGGCCATGGACGGTCATGAGCGTCAAGCTGAAGCGGCTGGCGAACGTTGGTGAGGTGCCCGTCCTCGATCCAGGCCGCGATCGAGGAGCACGAATCCGGATTGGGGTCGGATGGCTGCCATTCGATATCAGGCAGCGCGGCTGCGAAGTGGGTGACATGCTCCCCGGTGCCGCTGGCAATTTCGAGGACGAGACCGTGGTCGGGCAGGGCGCACCGCAGGATTTCCAGGATCGGCTCGCGGTTGCGCAGTGCTGCGGGTGCGGATTGGCGGTTCATAGGAGGGCGGGCCATAGCCCGCCCTTACGGCACCGCGGCGATTGCCGACACGCTTTTTCGCGTCCTACGTGTTGATGAAGTTGTCGGAGATAGAGCAGGCTGCTGGGCCGAGGATCACGATGAACAGCACCGGCAGGATGAAGCAGATCAACGGGACGGTCATGATCGCGGGCAGGCGTGCGGCTTTCTCCTCGGCGCGCATCATGCGCTCGTGTCGGAATTCCGCCGAGAGTACGCGTAGCGCGCTGGCGAGCGGCGTGCCGTATTTCTCGGTCTGGATCATCGTCGTGACGACGCCGCGCACGGCTTCGAGATCGATGCGGCGGGCAAGGTTCTCGAAGGCCTGGCGGCGCTCGCTAAGAAAACTGAGTTCGATCGCGCAGAGGGAGAATTCGTCACCCAGCTCGGGATAGGCGCGGCCCAACTCCTTGGCAACGCGCCCAAATGCGGCGTCGACGGTAAGGCCAGCCTCGGCGCAGATCACGAGCAGATCCAGCGCATCGGGAAGGCCCTTGCGGATCAAGGCGGTGCGCTTAGTGATCTTGTTCTTGAGCCAGACGTCGGGCGCCTTGTAGCTGCCGACCAGCGAACCCGCGACCACCATGTATTTTTTGAGCGCCGACCATTCGGGAAACCAGTCAAGCCCATAGACGAAGAGGATCATGATCGAACCGATCACGATCGGCATGACCATGCGGAAGAAGATCACCGCGACCGCGGCGTCTTTCGACCGGATGCCAGCCTGAGTCAGCTTGAGCTGCGCGGTCTGGAGCTGGCTGTCCTGCAGAACCTTGAGCCTGTTGAGCAGGCTCCGCATCAGATCCGTGGACTGGTTGGTGCTGCCGGTGATCGAGGCGCGACGCTTGGTGCGCGACGCGCTGATACCCGCTTTCAATTGCTCACGGCGATCGTTGAGCGCCTTGACCCGGCGCGCCATCGGATCGCGCACGGTGGTCGCCATGTAGAGGGCGTAGATGAGCAGCAAGACGGCGATGGCGCTGAGGCCAGTCGCCACCATGATGACGTCGATGCCGAGGATCTTGGGGCCGGTGGTAGGCATGATGGTCTTCCGCGTCCCCGTCAGATCTCGAAGTTGATCATCTGTTTCATGATGAAGGCGCCGATCGACATCCAGATCATGCCGACGCCGCCGGCGATCATGAGACGCTCATCGGTGAAGAACTTCATCATGTAGGGCGGATTGATGAACATGATCAGGCCGAACACGATGAAGGGCAGCACGCCGATGATGTAGGCCGACGCCTTGGATTCGGACGACATCGCCTTGATCTTGAGCTTCATCTGCATGCGCTTGCGCAGCACTTCGCCGAGGTTAGACAACGTCTCGGCAAGATTGCCGCCGGTTTCGCGCTGGATGGCGAGTGTGATGCAGAAGAACTGGAATTCGGGTGTGCCGAGCCGCTCGGCGGTCTCCTGCAGCGCCTGATCCATCGTCTTGCCGATCTTCATCTTGTCCGAGATCGAGCGGAATTCGAAGCCGACCGGACCGGGCACTTCGCTGGCCACGACCGAAATCGTTTCGGAAATTGGCAGACCCGAGCGCAGACCGCGCACGAGGAGGTCGATCGCGTCGGGGAACTTCACGGTGAAGGCATTGACGCGGCGTTTGACCAGCGATCCGATCACCATGTGCGGCAGGCCGATGCCAACGAACAGGCCCACAAGTATCGCGAGGACGACGGGCATCCCCTGGAATATGGCTGCGCCGGCGATGACGACGGTGATCGCGATCGCCGCGCCCGCATAATGGGTCAGCGTCCAGCTCTTGCCGGTCATGGCGATGCGCTTGCGCAGCAGATCGGGCTTAGGCACGAACTGCATGAACCAGGCGTCGAGCTTGGTCTCGCGCGCGGCCATGACGCGGCGCATCTGGGCTTCGAGCGCGGTTGGTGCGCCGCCGCCGCCGTGACGCAGCTTCAGCGCGTCAAGGCGACGTGATTGCGCTTTCGCGTTGGCGGGCGTCGCCAGCGCGAAATAAACGAGCAGGATCATCGCTCCGAACAGGAGCGGGAAGATCATTAAGGGCGTCGCGCCCGCCATATCAGGCGGCCTTCGCCTTCTTGCTCGGGAGCTTGGTCTTCAGATCAACAAGCTTGCCGAGAAGCGACTTGCCGGTCGCTGCAGCCTTGGCGTCATTGCCTTCGGCGGCAACGACCAGACGGCCGGCGATATCCTGGATCGCTTGGCCGACCTTGGTGGCCTTGGCGACTTCGATCAGCGGCTTGCCGAGTTTCGCGGCTTGCGTGGCCAGCTTGGCGTCGAGCGGGATCACGATATCCACGCCGCGCTCGATCGAGCTTTCGAAATCCTTGCGCGTGATCTCGCCCGGTCCGGCGGCGGGAACGCGATTGGCGACGACCATGACGCTCGCTTGCGGCGCATTGGCCTTGAGCCAGCTCAGGATGCGGATCGTATCGCGGGTCGCGGCGAGGGTGAATTCGGTCACGATGACGATGGTCTGCACGTCATAGAGCAGGTGCGGGTGCTGGATCAGCATCGCGCGCGGCAGATCAATTACGGTGCATTCGAACGCCTGCTTCATCTCTTCCTGGAGCTGGAAGAAGGCGGTGCCATCGTTCATCATCGGTGTGTTGATCGGCGCTTCGGCGGAAAGCACGGCCAGCTTGTCATTGGCCTTCACCATCGCGCGTTCGATGAACAGACCGTCGATACGGCCCGGATTTTCGATCGCGTCGGTGAGGCCGCGGCCGGGCTCGAGATCGAGCGTCAGTGCGCCTGTTCCGAAATGCACGTCGAGATCGAGCAGCGCGGTCGTCCGGCTCTGCTTGTCGCTCAGCTGCCAGGCAACCGATGAGGCCAGCGTGGATGCACCGACGCCGCCGCGCACGCCGATGACCGCCGCCATCATGTGAGGACGATCGACCACCGCTTCGCCTGCACGAGGGCCCGCGAGTGTCAGCTGTGCCTGATTGAAGGACTCACGGAGCTGTTCGGGGCTGAGCGGCTTCAGGAGATAATCCTGGATGCCGCTGTTCACCAGATCACGGTAGAGACGCACGTCATTGACGAGGCCGGTGGCGATCACGACCGTGCCTGGCTCGCACACTTCAGCGAGCGAACCGATATCGTTGAGCGGATCCCCCGATTCCGATAGATCGACGAAGAGGATCATTGGGCTGGCAGAGACGGAGAGGGTCTGGACCGCATTGCGCAGGCCGCCCTTGTTGATGCGGCCATGATCCCAGCCATTCTCGGTCGCGATTGGCTTCAGCAACTCGGCGGTCGCATCGTCGCAGACGAAGGCAGTGAAGGCTTCGCGAGCCGCGGCGCCGTTGATCTTAAATGGCGCGTTCATTAATTGCCTCCTGCGTCCTTGGCGCTCTCTTGCTTGAGATCGCCCTTTCCGGTCGGTTCTTTCTCGCGATACGTCTTGATCGCGCGCGAAATCATCTGTGGATCGTTGGTCTCGCTCGAGCGGCCCTGAATAAGATCGTTCGGATCAGCGATCATCGCCGCCAGATTGCTGTTGGTCGCGCAGCCGAAGTTCGACATGCCCGAGGCTGCGAATTCCGGCTGGGACGGACGATCCCAGTTCGGACAATTCGGCACGCTGGCGGTGCTGCGGCTGACCACGACTCGAACGCCGGAGAGCTGGTCGGAGCCTTGCGTGACTGGCGCGGTCTCCGAAAGCAAAAGGCCGTAACGGGCGACGACCGCCGCGATGGCGGCGCGTGAACTATCGTCCGCGCCATGGCTGTCGATCGACACGCGGTCGCCGTAGCGAAGCTGCAGGGCGTCGAACCAGTCGGCGAGACGCCGTTCTTCGCCAGCGTTGAAATAGCCGTTCACCTCGAACACATAATCGGTGCGCTGGACCACCGGCTGGTTGGCGGATTCCATCCCACGATTGACGGGACCGCAGGCACCCAGCGCCAGGGCGGCCATGAGCGCAAGGGCGGTGTAGGAGGCACGCATTGCTTTAGTCTCCATCATGATCGCGACCCTCAATTGAACGAGAAGCCGGGATCGGCAGAAGCGGTGGTTTGCGAAGACTTCTTCTTCGTATCGATCTTCCGGGGCGGCGCTGCACGGTCATCGCTGCGCGCGTGCTGCTGCTTCGGCAGAAGTGGGTCGGCCGAGCCGATGGTAGGCCTGGTGACGGGCGCCGCCGGGGTAGGGACGGGCCGCTGCTCGCCGGTCTTGCCCGAGAAGCTCTGGCCCATCAGGATACGCTGCGCGTCGGTCGCGCCCTTATAGCCATCGGTCGGCAGGGCAATCTGATTGGCCGAGACCGGCTTCACCAGATATGGCGTGACTATGATCACCAGCTCGCTTTCCTGACGACGGAAGTTGTTCGAGCGGAACAGCGAGCCCAGGATCGGCAGATCGCCCAGGAACGGGGCCTTGTCGATCGAGTTGTTGTGGGCGCTGTTCAAAAGGCCGCCGATCATGAAGCTCTGGCCCGAGCCCAGCTCCACAGTCGTTTCCGCGCGCCGCGTGGCAATGCCGGGGATGGTGAAGTTGTTGAGCGTCACCGAGCCGGCGCTGGTAAGCTGCGACACTTCCGGACGGACGCGCATCGAGATGCGACCATCGGTAAGCACCGTCGGCGTGAAGGAGAGGCTCACGCCATATTGCTTGTAGGTGACCGAAACGGTGCCGAGCCCTTCCGAGATCGGGATCGGAATTTCGCCGCCCGCCAGGAAGCTTGCTGTCTCGCCGGAAAGGGCGGTCAGATTGGGCTGGGCCAGCGTGGTGACGAGACCATCGGTCTCCGCGAGGTCAATCGCCGCGGCGAGGTCAAGTCCGAAGATCTGCCCGGCGGCACCGATCGCCGTCTTGCCCGATACGCCGAGATTTTTGAGATCGAACAGCGTGCCGGGCTTGGCGATGAACTGTCCGGTGGTGGGATCGAACGGGAGGCTCAACGATCCGCTGGGCAGGCCGAAGATGGATGAAGCATCGAGTTTCGGCAGACCCGAGATGTCGGCATCGCCGATCGTGCCGATGTTGCGGCCCTGGGCAATGCCGAACAGGAAGCCTCCGGTCGTGTCACGCGACAGAAGGTTGACGCCGACCTGCTTGACGAGATCGCGGCTGACCTCGGCGATTTTCACATGAAGCGCGACCTGCATCGGGGTCGCGGTCTTCAGCCGGCTGACGACCTGCATCTTGTCGCCCACAAAAGCCTGCACGAGGCGCTGCGCCTCTTCGACGTCGCCGGGGGCGGCGACGGTGCCGGTGAGCAGCACGAGCCCGTTCATGGGCGTCGCGGTGATAGCGGCCTCCGGCATGGCGAGCTTCAGCATCGATCCGACGCTGTTGAGATTGGTGCCGACATTGACGCTAGCCGAATAGACGACTGCGCCGCCCTTGGTGGTGGCGTAAACGGTGGTTTCACCGGCGCCCTTGCCGAAGATGTAAAGCTGGGTTGGCGAACGAACCTGCACATCGGCGATGGTGTTGTCGGCTACGAAGAGATCGGCCATCGGCGCTGACAGTTTGACGAGATGGCCGCGCCCCACGGAGAGGGTAACCGTCTCGGAAGGCTGGCTATTCGGAGCGGCCACCACCGGCGTACCGGCGGGTGCGATGAGGCTGGCCCCCAGCGAAGCCGCGATCAGCGCGATCGCGGTGCCGCTACGCTTCATGGTTTTGAACATCATATTACTTCCCCCCTACGGGAACGAATTCGACTGCATTGCCACGCGCAACGCGGACGGATGGGCCCTGAGGGGCCACGCCGCCAGCGCCTGGTCCGGCCTGGTTTTGCGGTTTGGCGGGCACGGTGCGGCGCTGGAAGCGCGACACGTCGCCGCCGACGGTGACAGTGGTGTTCTGGTCGTTCGGGCGCGATGCGATGGCGAGCAGCATGCTCTTCTCGGCCTTCGGATCAGCGCCCTTCGGCACGTCGATCTCGCCGGCGGCAATCGCGCGCTCGAGTTCCTGGGTATTGTCGGCGATCGAACGCAGCGCGAGCGACAACGAACCTATCGACTGGGCGACCGATATCTTCTCCGCAATCTTCGGCGTCACTTCGAGAGTGACGGTGGAGAAGGTGACGACCTGGGTATTGCCCTGATCGTCAGTCTTGCTGTCAGTGCGCTGGTCGGTGGCGAGAACACGCAGGTTGCTGATGATGGTCTCGGTCGTCTTGAGCGCTGGGCCATCGCCGCCGCCAGCAACGTCCTGCGTCAGCATCAGATCGACCCGGTCGCCCGGAAAGATGAAGCCCGCGACGCTGCTCTGTGCGGAAACCGGAACGGTCACGGCCCGCATGCCCGGGCCAAGCGCCGCGGCGAGGAAGCCGCGATCGCCGGGCTTCACCAGCGCGCCGTTGGTGAGCGGCTGGCCAGCGGTGATCTGGTAACGAACGACCGTGCCCGCCAGCGTAGCGGGATCGGCCTGACCCTTCACGAAATAGGTGTTCTGCATCAGATCCTTTGGCCAGGGCTGATAGCGGAAGCTGCCCGGATCGATGATCGTTCCGACGGGCAGGGCCTTGGTGGCGACGAGTATTTCAGGACCATCGGGAACGACAGGCTGCGGCGGGGATGCGGCGCTTGCTTCTTGCGTCCCCGCGCTGCCGAACATGCTCTTGGCCATGAAGGCGGAGACGAGGGCGAGTACGAGAGCGCCGACCAGAAGGGCTATTTTTTTTACGTCCATGACACCAGTCGCTTTCCGATGAAGTGCGTGGTCAAGTTCTGCCTATGAACCAGGAATGGTTAATAGATCGTTCGCGAACACCCAGAGTCCCGCGATGCTGATCGCGACGCCGTAGGGAACTTCGGGCGCGCCGGGGTGCTTGCGTAATTTGTGGATTATCAGCGTAACGAGCGTGACGATGCCGCCCAGCACGGCCATCACGAACAGCATTTGCATCAGCGCCACAAACGGCAGCCAGAGGCTGAGCGCGGTGATGAGCTTGACGTCGCCGCCGCCCATTGCACCGATCGCGAAGCAGAAAGCGAAGATCGCGAAGATGCCGACCGCGAAGCCGATCTGGATCGCCACATCAGGCCAGATCGCCCAGCCGCTCGCCCACCACCAGAGCGGGGCGCCGGCGGCGATGGCGATATTGAGCCAATTGGGAATGGTGCGCGACTGGAGATCCCCCCAGGCCGCGCGCACCAGCGCGACCGCCAGCAAAGCGGCGATCAGATAGCTTGCTCCCCCGTTCATGCGGTTAACACTAGACGGCGTCACTTACCAAAAAGTAACCAGACCCCGATGGAAATGCTGGAAATCGATCGCCGCGTTCGGGCCGGTTGGCTGGAAATCGGACAATGGCTCGCGGCGGATGGCTGGCCGCTGCGGCATTTTCGCGTTTCTCCGGCGCCGGGATGCGCGCCGCGCGGCAATTTGCTGTTTCAGACCGGGCGTGCCGATTTCATCGAAAAATATATCGAGGTCTTCGATCATTTGCGCCGGCAAGGCTGGGCGATCGAAGGGTTCGACTGGCGCGGGCAGGGCGGATCGGGACGGATACTGGGTGACAGCCGAGCCGGGCATATGCCGCCCTATGCGAGACTCATCGACGATTTGGCGGATTTCAGTGACGAATGGTTGCAGCGGACGCCAGGGGTGCATGTGCTGATTGGTCATTCGATGGGCGCGCATCTGGCGTTGCGGCTGCTCATTGAACGGGCGCCGCGGGTGGACCGAGCGGTGCTGGTCTCGCCGATGCTGGGACTCAACACCGGATTGCTGTGGGAAAAGGCCGGGCGGATGATCGCGCGCTTGCTGTGCCGGATCGGCTGGGCGGAAGAGCCCGCCTGGTCCGAGGACAGCAACAAGGGCAGCGGGCATCGTCAGCGCAACCTCACCCACAGCACCGAACGCTATCAGGACGAGCTGTGGTGGCGGGCGCATGATCCGTTGCTGGATGTCGGCCCGCCGACCTGGGGCTGGCTCAGGGACAGTTGGGAGTCGATCGCAGGATTGTTTCTGCCCGGCGTGCTGGAACGGGTGAACACGCGGATCCTCATGCTATGCGCCGATTATGACCGGCTGGTCGTGGCGTCGGCGATCGAACGCGCCGTCCGCCGCCTGCCGAATGCGCACATCGCGCACTATCCGGACGCGGCGCATGAAGTCCTGCGTGAGGTTGACGCTATCCGCCTCCGCGCTCTGGCGGACATCGACGCTTTCCTGAAAGCGATCGGGCGGAACGCATGATCACTGCGGATATCGCGATCATCGGCGCGGGCATGGCGGGGGCGAGCCTCGCCGCTGCCATCGGCGATACAGCGCGCGTTGTGCTGATCGAGGCTGAGGTGCATCCCGGCTATCATGCGACGGGCCGTTCGGCGGCCTTCTGGTCCGAAACCTATGGCGGACCCGCGATCCAGCCTCTGACCACAGCGTCTCAGGCCTTTCTGGAACAAGGAGGCTATCTGCATCCGCGCGGGTCGCTGACCATCGCGAAGGCGGGCGACGAAGCGCTGCTCGACCAGTTCATTCAGGAATTCACGGGAAGCGCTGTGCTTCTCAACCGCATCGGCCGCGAGCAGATCGAAGACATGGTTCCAGCGTTGAAACCGGAATGGAATGCGGGTGTGTCCGAGCCAAGCTGTCGGGACATCGATGTCGCGGGCCTTCACGCGCATTATCTGAACGCGGCGCGCGCCAACGGTGTTCAGATGCTGACCGATGCCGAAGTCCTGTCGCTGAACCGCGATCCCGGCGGATGGCATATCGAAACGCGCGCAGGCGGCGTCAGCGCGCCTATCGTCGTCAACGCCGCTGGAGCCTGGGCGAGCCTGATCGGCGCAATAGCCGGTGCGGCCCCCATCGCGATCTCCCCCTTTCGCCGTACTGTGGTCCAGTTGATCGTCAATCCGGCCGCTCCAGCCGATCTGCCGCTGGTGATCGATGCGCGGGGCGACTTCTACATCAAGCCGGAAGCAGGAGGACGGCTATGGCTGTCTCCGCATGACGAAGTACCGACGGCAGCCTGCGACGCCGCGCCGGAGGAGATCGACATTGCGGTTGCGATCGATCGCTTCGAACAGGCGTTCGACTGGCCCATTATTAAGCTTGAGCGTAGCTGGGCGGGCTTGCGCAGCTTCTCGCCGGATCGCGCGCCGGTCTATGGCTTCGATCGCAGGACGCCGGGATTCTTCTGGTTCGCGGGGCAGGGCGGTTTCGGCATTCAGACCGCGCCCGCCGCAGCCGATATCGCATCGGCTCTGCTGCTTGACCGGACGATGCCGGAACCTGTGCGTGGCATCGATATCGGGCGCTATTCGCCGGATCGATTCTTGTAGCTATTTGCCGGTGAATTTCAGCGCTTCGGCGCAGGCAAGTTCGTCGACCCGATCATTTTCGGGGTGGCCGGAATGTCCCTTCACCCATTCCCACTTGATCTTGTGGGATGCAGTGGCGGCGACGAGTTCCTGCCAGAGATCGGCGTTCTTGACCGCCTTCCTGTCAGCGGTGCGCCAGCCATTGCGCTGCCAGCCGTGAATCCATTTGGTGATGCCGTCGAGCAGATATTTGCTATCGGTGGATAGCGTCACCTGGCAGGGCCGCTTGAGCGCTTCCAGCCCCCGGATCGCGGCCGTCAGCTCCATGCGATTGTTGGTGGTGAGCGGTTCGCCGCCCGACAGTTCCATCTCCCGGTCGCCGAATTTCAGGAGCGCACCCCAGCCGCCCGGACCGGGATTGCCCTTGCATGCGCCGTCGGTGGCGATTGCGACATGCGGCAGCGCAGCGCTCATCGGCCGAGCAGCAAGACCGGATCGGCCTCGGCGTAGAAATCAAGACGGCGCAGAAAGGCAAGCGGGTCCTTGCGGGTGACGAGCGCGTCGGCGGGCGTATTGAGCCAGTCCCACGCCCGGGTCAGCGTGAAGCGCAGCGCCGCCCCGCGCGCGAGGATCTGGAAGGCTGCGCGTTCCTCGGGAAGCAGGGGCATCCGACTTTCATATCCTGCCACCAGCGCGGCGGCGCGCGCCGGATCGAAGCCGGTGCCGTCATTTTCGAAGCACCAGGCGGTGTGGGTGACAGCCAAGTCCCATGCCCTGATCTCGGTGCAGGCGAAATAGAAGTCGATAACGCCGGTCACCGCATCGTGATGCGTGAGCACATTATCGGGAAAAAGATCGGCGTGGATCACCGAGTGGGGCAGTGCCTGCGGCCAATGCTGACCGATAACCGCAAGCTCAGCCGCGATCCGATCAGCGAAGCCCGGCGCGATGCGGTCCAGATCGCTGCCGCAGCGATCCGCCAGCGCCTTCCAGCCTTCAGGGCCGAGGGTGTTGGGGCGCTGCATGTCGAAATCAGCCAGCGCGAGATGCATTGCCCCCAACGCCTCGCCAGTGGCACGAGCCTGCGCATTGGTGGGGTGGCTGACCGAGACGCCAGGCAGGAATTCGATCAGGCAGGCGGGGCGTCCGGCGACCGTCTGGATCTGCACGCCATTCCGATCGCGCAAGGCGCGTGGGACGGGCAGGCCACGGTCCGCAAGATGATCGAGCAGCGCCATGAAGAAGGGCAGGTCGGCGGCGTCGACACGCTTCTCATATAATGTGAGAATGAAGCGGTTATTATCTGTATCTATGAGATAATTGCTGTTTTCTACGCCCTCGGCAATGCCCTTGGCGGAAACCAGCTCGCCCGCATCGTAGCGTGCGAGCAAGTCGCCCATTTCCTCCGCGGAAACCTGAGTATAGACAGCCATCCGGGTTCAGGCTGCGGCGAGACTGCGGGGAAGCTTGAACAGCATCGTTTCCGACGCAGTCTCGACCTGCTCCTCGGTGACGGCAAACCGGGTCGCGAGCTGGTCGACGACTTCGCGGACCAATATCTCGGGGGCGGAGGCCCCGGCGGTGATGCCAAGCGTCGCGACGCCCTTGAGCCAGTCGAAATCGATATCGGCGGCGCGTTCGATCAGCCGGGCGCGAACGCCCGCCCGCTCCGCGACTTCAGCGAGGCGGAGCGAGTTTGACGAATTGGGCGCGCCGATCACCAGCATCGCGTCGCAATAGGGGGTGATTGCCTTGACCGCCGCCTGACGATTGGAAGTGGCGTAGCAAATATCCTCGCCGCGCGGTGCCTGAATCCGGGCAAAACGGCCACGGAGCGTCGTTATGATCTCCCTGGTGTCGTCAACCGACAGGGTGGTCTGGGTCAGGAAGGCGAGGTGCGCGGGATCGGCCGGCTCAATCGAGCGAGCGTCGTCCACCGTTTCGATCAAGGTGATCGATCCCTCGGGAACCTGCCCGAAGGTGCCGATCACCTCGGGATGGTCGCGATGGCCGACGAACAGGATATGCTGGCCGGCCTCGACCAGGCGCTCGGCCTGGCGATGCACCTTGGACACCAATGGACAGGTGGCGTCCACGTAAGTGAGGCCGCGTTCTTCGGCCTTTGCCGGCACGGCCTTCGGGACGCCGTGGGCGGAGAAGACGACTGGGACGCCATCGGGCACCTCGTCCAACTCCTCGACGAAGATCGCGCCCTTGGCTTTCAGCGAATCCACGACATAGCGATTATGGACGATCTCATGGCGCACATAAACCGGCGCGCCCCATTTCTCGATCGCAAGCTCGACGATCCGCACCGCACGATCAACGCCGGCGCAGAATCCGCGCGGCGCGGCAATTAGGAGGCGGAGCGAGGGTTTTGCTGACGGCATCGGCCCGCCTCTACGCGATTGCTTGCCTGGACGGAAGGCGGTTCCTATGATTGCATCGACCATCTGTCGCGTGAGCCCACGCGATCCAATCCGGGGTGAACCGTGCCGTCCTTCAAAGTCCTGATTCCATCGCTGTTAGCCCTGACCCTTGCCGCCTGTGCTGGAAACGGCGATTTCGACGAGACCGGCGGCATAAAGATCGTCCGCTCCGCCTGCCCGGCGATCGCCATTCCAGCGTTCACTGGCGACGTGACCTTGTTTAACCCGGTCGCCAGCCGCGATGCGAGCGCGATCGACGTAGTGGCGACGATCACCAATGTCCGCACCACCTGCAATGACGGCGGCGAAGCCGGCACGCAGATCACCGCGACCGCCAATTTCGATGTGCTGGCGCGTCGCACCAATGCTTCCGGCGCCCGCGACGTAGTGCTGCCTTATTTTGCAACGGTGACGCGGGCTGGGTCCGAGATCAAATCCAAGCAGATCGGCCAGATCTCGCTGCGGTTCGAGGATGGTCAATTGCGGGCGCAGACCGCCGCCATGGCAACTGCATCGATCTCCAAGGCGGAAGCGACGTTGCCGCCTGCGGTCGAGGAAAGGCTGAATCGCAAGCGTAAGGCAGGCGATGCCGACGCTGCGGTCGATCCGATGACCGAGCCGTCGATCCGCAACGCGGTCAGCAAGGCGAGCTTCGAGCTTCTGGTCGGATTTCAGCTGACCAACGATCAGTTGGCCTACAACGCCACGCGCTAGGCACGGCTTTTCATACACGGCTCGACTCGCTATTGATCCCGGCGCAAAGCGGTTCGGCTTGGGGCGGGCGAGCAGCTTCTAGGAGAAGTCCATGCATCGTCCCGTCCTGTCCGCCGTTCTCGCGGCCCTTCTTGGTTCAACATCCCTCATGCCGACTGTAGCCGCCCAGCCGGCCGCCTCCGCCATAGCGCCCGCGCCGGTAAGCGATCTGGTGTCGCGGGTCGTCATTCCTTATGAGCAGTTCACGCTTCCCAATGGGTTGCGGGTGATCGTTCACACTGATCGCAAGGCGCCGGTTGTCGCGGTGTCGGTCTGGTATCATGTGGGCTCGAAGGATGAGCCCGCGGGCAAGACCGGTTTCGCCCATTTGTTCGAGCATCTGATGTTCAACGGATCGGAGAATGCGCCGGGGGATTATTTCGAACCGATGCAGCAGATTGGCGCGACCGATCTCAACGGCACGACGTGGTTCGACCGCACCAACTATTTCCAGACGGTGCCGACGGGCGCGCTTGAGACGGCGCTGTTCCTGGAAAGCGACCGCATGGGCTGGCTGCTTGGCGCGGTGACGCAGGAGAAGCTCGATAATCAGCGCGGCGTCGTCCAGAACGAGAAGCGGCAAGGCGACAATCAGCCTTATGGGCTGGTCGAATATGCCCAGCTTGCGGCGCTGTTCCCTCAAGGCCACCCCTATCATCACTCGACGATCGGCTCGATGGCCGATCTGGATGCGGCCAGCCTGGCCGATGTGAAAGACTGGTTTCGCGCGAAATATGGACCGAACAATGCCGTGCTGGTGTTGGCGGGCGACATCGACCTGCCGACCGCGCAGCGGCTGGTGACCAAATATTTCGGCAACATCCCGCGCGGGCCGGACGTGACGCCAGCGGCGGCGGCCGTGCCGACGCTGCCCGCGGCGAAGGTCGAAACGATGAAGGATCGTGTCGCTGCCACGCGGCTTTACCGCAACTGGGTGGTGCCGGGCCTGACGGATCCGGAGCTTGTGCCGCTCGACATGTTCGGAAGCGTTCTGGGCGGGCTTGCCAGCTCGCGGCTCGATAATGCGCTGGTGCGGCAGGAAAAGATCGCAGTCGGCGTTTCGGCAAGCATCCAGCCGTTCGAGCGGGTGAGCCTGTTCGAAATCACGGTCGACGTGAAACCCGGCGTCGATCCCAAGCAGGTCGCTGCGCGGCTCGACGCCATAGTCGCCGATCTATTGCGCACCGGGCCGACCGCTGACGAGATCAAGCGAGTCGCGACCCGCGAGGTTTCAGGCCGGATCAACGGCCTCGAATCAGTCGGCGGCTTCTCGGGCAAGGCTGTCGCGCTGGCCGAGGGGCTGGTCTATGCGGGCGATGCCGGTTTCTACAAGAAGCAGCTTGCGCAATATGCCGCGACGACGCCCGAGCAGGTCACAGCCGTCGCGCGCAAATGGCTGTCGCGGCCGGTCTACGCCCTGACGGTCGAACCGGGCGAGCGCTCGCCTTATGATGAGGCCAAGGCAAGCTCGGCCGGGGCGACCCACCAGCCGGCCTATTATCGCAAGCCGGGCGTGCAGGCCCCGCCCCCTTCGCCGGTACCCAAGATCCCCGTCGGCGTGGATCGCAAGAAGCTGCCCGAGGTCGCCGAAATCAAGGATCTCGACTTCCCGACCGTGGAGCATGCGAAGCTCAACAATGGCATCGATGTCGCCTTCGTGCGCCGGCCGGGCGTCCCGGTCACGCGTGTGTCGGTCAGTTTTGACGCCGGCAACGCGGCTGATCCGAAGGACAAGCTCGGATTGCAGGCGCTGACGCTGGCGTTGCTCGATGAAGGCACCAAGACGCGCAGCTCGATCCAGATCGCCGAGGAGCAGGAACGGCTGGGCGCGGCAATCGGCGCCAGCGCGTCGATGGATCGGACGAGTGTGCGGCTGGGGACGTTGACGCCCAACTTTGCGCCCTCGGTCGATCTGCTGGCGGACGTCATCCGGAATCCCGCGTTCGCGCCAGAGGAAGTGGAACGGGTCCGAACGCAGCAGCTTACCGGTATCGCGGCGGAAATGACCGAACCGCGATCGATCGCCATGCGCACGCTGCCGCCGCTGCTTTATGGCACGGCCTATCCCTATGGCGTGCCGTTTACCGGCACCGGCGATCCGGCGGTGGTTAAGACGGTCACGCGCAAGGACATGGCGGACTTCACGCAAAAATGGCTGCGGCCGGACAATGCGCGCATCTTCGTGGTCAGCGATGCGCCGCTCGCCGATCTGCTGCCGGCGTTGAACGCAAGCCTCGGCAACTGGAAGGCCAAGGGCAAGCCCGGCAAGAAGGATTTCTCCGCGACCATTCCGGATCCGCGTCCGCGGATCGTGCTCGTCGACCGGCCCGGATCGCCGCAGTCGGTTATCCTGGGCGGCCAGATCCTGCCGATCAACGGCAAGGAGGAGATCATCGATCTGCTTTCTGCCAACGACGTGCTTGGCGGCAACTTCCTGTCGCGCATGAATATGAACCTGCGCGAGACCAAGGGTTGGGCCTATGGCGTGCGGGGCTCGGTCAACCGCGTTTCGGAGCGCATGCCCTATATCGTGTTCGCGCCCGTGCAGTCTGACAAGACCGGCCCGTCGATCGCCGCGCTGATTGACGACATGAAGGAATTTCTCGGGCTCAAGGGCGTCACGCCGGCTGAGCTGGAGCGCACCATCAACGGCAGTATCCGTGAACTGCCCGGCAGCTTCGAGACCTCGTCCGACGTGCTTGGCGCTATGGAGCGGAACGCGCTCTATGGGCGCCCTGATGACTATTATGATCATGTCACCGCGCTCTACCGCAAACAGACCGCCACCAGCCTGGACAAGGCGGCGCGCGAGGTGATCGATCCGGCGAAAATGCTGTGGGTCGTGGTGGGTGATGCGGAAACGGTGCGTCCGCAACTCGACACGCTTGGTTTGCCGGTCGAGGCAATGACGCTGGATAGTGCCAGCAAGGGAGGCAAATGATGGCGAATGTCGATGGTCAGTGGGATTGCGTGACCCGTACGCCGATGGGGCCGCAGGAATCGGTGCTGACCATCAAAAGCGATGGCGGCAGCTTCAGCGGCAGCAATGTCGGCGCGCTCGGCAGCATCGATATCGAAGGCGGCAAGGTCGACGGCGATGAGCTGACTTGGGAGATGGAGATCAGTTCTCCGTTCTCGATGAAGCTCAACGCGCGGGCGACGGTCTCCGGCGACACAATTCAGGGCACGATCGACGCCGGTGCGATGGGGTCGATGCCAATGAGCGGCACGCGAAAGGCGTAAAACCTTACAAATCAATCTCACCGTTCGCACAGAGCTTGTCGAAGTGCCTTATTTTCTTTGCCCGAGAAGGAAATAGGGGCTTCGAAACGCTCAGCCCGAATGGCAGCGCTTTAGGAGAATGGCACGCGTGACGGTCACCATGTACGGCATCAAGAATTGCTACACGATCAAGAAGGCCCGCCAATGGCTGGACGATCACGGCGTCGCCTATGATTTCCACGATTACAAGACCGCCGGGATCGATAGGGCGCGCTTGTCCGCCTGGGCGGACGAGCTTGGCTGGGACAAGCTGCTCAACCGCGCCGGCACCACGTTCCGTAAGCTGCCCGATTCAGAGCGCGAAAATGTGGACCGCGACAAGGCGATCTCGCTGATGGAAGCGCAGCCTTCGATGATTAAGCGGCCGGTGCTCGATCTCGGCAATAAGCGTCTGCTTGGTTTCAAACCGGCCTACTATCAGGAGGCGCTGGCATGAGCCGCACGTTGATTTCCTCGGGCTCTCCGTTCGAAAAGCAGGTTGGGTACAGCCGTGCGGTGGTGCAGGGCGACTGGTGCTTCGTCGCGGGCACGACCGGCTATGATCCCGAAACGCGCGCGATGCCGGATGATGTGCGCGATCAGGCGCGGAATGCCTTGTTCGTGATCAATCGGGCGCTGGCAGAAGGCGGCTTCGCGCTCGCCGATGTCGTCAGGGCGACCTATTACATCACTGACGCCGCCTATTGGGACGTGATCGGCCCGGTGCTGGGGGAAGCGTTCGGCGAGATCCGTCCGGCGGCCACCTGCCTGGTGGCGGGTCTGGTGAAGCCCGAAATGAAGATTGAGATCGAGGTGACCGCACTCTGGCGCGCGACATAGCTGTCGTTGGCATCTTGCCTTCCGGTCGGCGAGCTAGCAGCTTGTCGTTCGAAGAATCGGGGTGAGGATGAAAACCGATATGCGCACCGCAACGCCCTTGTTCTACTGGACGGTCGCCGTTCTGCTCGCGCTCTGGGGATTTGTGGGCTGCTATGCCTGCTACATGCAGTTCCTGCACGGCCCGGAAGCGATGGGTCCGGCGACCACCTATGACCGTCAGCTCTATGCGAGCCTGCCGCTGTGGTACAATTACTGCTACGCCGTGGCGGTCGGCGCGGCGATGCTGGGATCGATCGGGCTGCTATTGCGCCAGGGATGGGCGGGGATAGCCTTTCTCGTCTCGCTGATCGCGGCCCTCGTCCAGTTCGGTTACCTCTTTGTCGCGACCGATATCATTGCGACAAAAGGCCCCGGCGCCGTATTGCCCTTTCCGATCTTCATAATCGCCGTAGCCTTCTTTTCGATGTGGTTCGCGGTGTTCGCCTACCGGAACAACTGGATGGATTGAACTTTTTTGGCTGCCCTGCCCCTTTTGTCGTAAAACTACCGAGGGCGTGCGCCGATCGAAAGCTCGCCCGTCGACCCGTTTCAGCAATGCGCCGGAGCTGAACCAGATGCCTCCGCTCACGAAGGCTGCGACAACACCGTCGAGGGCATAATGCCAACCAAGGTGCACAGAACCCACGAAAATCAACGCTGCAAATATAGAAAGCAGCCATCCCATCACCCGGTTCACCCTGAAACCCGCGCACGCCATCAGGATCGCGATGGCATTGTGCATTGATGGCATCGCGGAGATACCGCCGCCCGGGAAGATCGTCTTGGTCCGCAGCATGTCGATCAACAGCGTCTGACCATGAATCGCCAGTAGGCCCCGGCCATAAGACGCCTTCAGTGCCGCATCATCGGCGGCAAGCTCCGCCTTCAGGGGCAGAAACGGATCGGGCAGCTGTTGAAAATGCCCGAAATAGATGGGTCCCGAAACTGGAAGCAGATAGGCAAGGGCTGAACCCGCGATGATCCAGGTAGCGATGAAGGACAGCATGAATCGGCACCGCTGCAGTGGATCTGCGGACGCGTAGGAACATATCAGCATGCTGCCCGCCATCAGCACGAACCAGGCCTGATACACCTGATCCAGCAAGAAGGTGGCGCCAATTGGGAGCGCTGCATGCGTTACCTCCCACGCGTGATGCTGTTGCAACAGACGATATTCAAAGTCCATTATGAGCGGCCCAGCCCAATATCCCGATGTAGGAATCAAGACCTGCTTGAACAGGCCATAAGCCGACATGAGTAGAATGAAGACGATCGGCGGCGTCAGCCAGGCGATCTGTTGGACAGGATTGACGGCACGTTTCGCGAGATCATCAAAAAAATGAGACAGAGGTCGTCGGACTCGTGATCCTGCTTCGCGAGCGAAAGAAATCGATAGCGCTAAGATACCAAACAACACCCACACCGTGAGCACTGCCATCGCATAATATCGCGAAAGCCCCAGGAAAAGCTGAAAATTACTATAGGATGGACCTATCACCGACATGCTGTACATGAATGTCACCAACAAAGGCGATAGGAAGAAAATCAGAATTTTTCGGTCATAGGGCATGTTGGGGTGAATATGAAAAGAAAAGTATTGCGATTTCATTTCTCATAGGTTGCATAAATTACTGTAAATAGTTTGATGGACTGATAGTAAATTTTGGGATGGCTTACGCCTTTGCTGATGGGGTTAAATAGGTGTAGCCTCGATCGCATGTCCACGACCTTCACGATCGATACCTCGACCAGCCGCGCGAATCCGACGCCTGCCCCGATGCGGCGGCTCACGGTGCCTGCGGTGCGCGCCCATAAGGCGAATGGCGTTACGGCCGAGCCTCTGGTGATGCTGACCGCCTATACGGTGCGGATGGCGCAATTGCTCGATCCGCATTGCGACATGCTGTTGGTGGGCGACAGCCTGGGGCAGGTGATCTACGGCCTGCCTTCGACCATCCCGGTAAGCCTCGACATGATGTGCGCGCACGGCGCGGCGGTGGTGCGGGGCAGCTATCACAGTCTTGTCGTCGTCGACATGCCGTTCGGCAGCTATGAAGGCTCACCCGAACAGGCGTTCGCGAGCGCATCGCGCGTCCTCAAGGAAACCGGCGCGGCTGCGGTCAAGCTGGAAGGCGGGGAGGCGATGGCGGAGACGATCGCCTTCCTTTCCGCGCGCGGCATCCCGGTGATGGCGCATGTCGGTCTGACCCCGCAGGCGGTCAACATGCTCGGCGGCTATGCCGCGCGCGGGCGCAGCGATGCGGAAGAACGCAAGATCGTCGGCGACGCCAAGGCAGTGGCTGATGCGGGCTGTTTCGCGATCGTTGTCGAAGGCGTGGTGGAGCCGATCGCAATTGCAATCACGCAGGCTGTGTCCTGTCCCACGATCGGCATCGGCGCGTCGGCGCAGTGCGACGGACAGGTGCTGGTGGCGGAGGACATGCTGGGCCTATTCGAGCGGACCCCGCGCTTCGTGAAGCGCTTCGGCGATATGGCTGGGGCGATCTCAGAGGCTGCTGTTGCCTATGCTGCCGATGTGCGGACGCGGGCCTTCCCCACGCCCGAACAGACCTATCAGCCCAAGGCCTGACCCGAGACCACCCATTCAGCATAGCCGGGACCAGCCTGCACGATTGGCCAGACAGCGATGGCAGGCACGTCATAGCTGTGCATCGACGCAATAGCAGAGATCAACGTCGGCCCGGTCAGCGCGGGTTTTGAACAATGCGGGCACTTCGGTTGCCGTCTCGATCGCGCCTTGCCAGCGATAGATCGAGCGGCAGGGCGCAAGGATATTGATGCAGGCGGCGAGGTCGCGCTCGATCATCGCCCCGCCGATCCGCTCGGCCTCCTCACCGTCGGCGAAGACCGCGTAGACCGTTGCGATCCGCGTCACGCCCGTTCGCCGAGCTTGTGCGCGGAAAGCACCAGCGCACCGAGCAACAGCACCGCGACTGCCTGATGCGCGGCGGCGATCGGGATGGCAACGCCCGATAGCAATGTCTCGATCCCGAGCAGGATCTGCGCGGCCACCAGACCGGTCACGATAAGGGCAGCCCCCCGCCATTTCCGCCGCGCCTTGAATGCGAGCAGGATAGCTCCGGCGGCGGCCGCCCATGCCCACCAGCGGTGAAGGAACTGCACGACGATCGGGTTATCGCGGATATTCTCGACGACGCTCAGGTGGAAATGCCACCCGTTGGCCGGGAACAGGCTGTCACCCATCAGCGGCCAGCTCGCAAAGGCGAAGCCCGCGTCGAGCCCTGCCGTGAAGGCGCCAAGCGTGATCTGGATCGCCAGCACCAGCAGCACCGCGGCCGGCAGCGTGTGCAGCCGCGCGGGCCGCATGTCGGGGTTCCGGTCATGATCGAACAGATCGAGCGCGGTCCAGATCAGGCCGGCAAAGAAGATCAGGGCGGTGACGAGATGAATCGAAAGCCGGATATGGCTCACGTCCGGCCTGTCGACCAGCCCCGACGCCACCATCCACCAGCCGATCGCCCCTTGCAGCACCACCAATGCGGTCAGCGCGGTCAGGCGCGAGCCGTAGCCTGTCGGAATCGCGCGCCGCCACGCGAACCAGGCCAGCGGTAGGATCATCGCCAGCCCGATCAGCCGGCCGATCTGGCGGTGCAGATATTCCCAGAAGAAGATGTCCTTGAATTCGTCTAGGGACATGCCCCGATTGATCTTCTGATATTCGGGGGTAGCCTGATAGCCGCTGAATTCCGCCTGCCACTGCGCCTGGTTGAGCGGGGGGACGATGCCGGAGATGGGTTCCCACCGCACCATCGAGAGGCCGGATTCAGTCAGCCGGGTGATGCCGCCGATCACAACCATCACGAAGACGATCGCGGCGACGATCAGCAGCCAGCGCGCCAGAGCGCGGGGGCGTGGCGCAATTCGAACCGGGGATGGAGAGCTTGGCATTGTGCCCCTGCCACTGACAATTGGTGCGCCTTGTAGTCCCGAGCGAAAGGGTCCCGCAACAGAAGTTTCCCCGTCGGTCAGCGGATGCAGGGGGCTCCGCCGCCGACAATCTCGGCGCTCGGTATTGACGCGCTGCAACATCAGTCGCACCTAGCGGCACGAGCAGGGTGGGGTCGATGCGGATCGTGATTGTCGATGACAGCGGATTACGCGCCACGGTGCTGGAAGAAGGCCTGCGCGAAGCGGGCTATGACGATATTCACGTCATACCGCCGCAAAGCGGGTTCGTGGCGCGGATCGAGCGGATGGCCCCCCACGTCGTATTGATGGATCTCGGCAGTCCGAGTCGTGACACGCTTGAGGAGATGCTGGCGGTCAGCCGCGCGCTCGCCCGCCCGATAGCGATGTTTGTCGATCAGTCTGACGAAGCGATGATCGGCGCGGCAATCGACGCCGGTGTTTCGGCCTATGTCGTGGATGGCTTGCGTAAGGAGCGGGTGAAGCCCGTACTCGATCTCGCCATCCGGCGTTTCAACGCGTTCGCGCGGATGCAATCCGAACTGAATGAAGCGAAGACGGCGCTGGCCGAGCGCAAGACGATTGATCGCGCTAAGGCGATCCTGATGAACACGCGCAAGCTGAGCGAGGCCGAGGCCTATTCCCTGCTGCGCTCCACCGCGATGAACCAGAACCGCCGTATCGTCGAGGTCGCCGAGGCGCTGATCACGGCAAGCGATCTGTTGGGGGGATCCTGATGACGCCGCTTTCGATCGCTTTCCTGCCGCTGACCGACAGCGCGGTGCTCATCGTCGCGCGGGAGAAAGGGTTTGCGGAAGCGCAGGGCATCGATCTCCACCTGGTCCGCACGACCTCCTGGGCAACGCTTCGCGACCGGCTCGTATACCGTCAGGTCGAGGCGGCGCACATGCTGGCCCCGCTCGCCATCGCGGTGACGCTGGGGTTGAGCCAGACGCCCGCTAGGCTGGCCGCCCCGCTCAAGCTCAACGTCAACGGTAATGCGCTGGCAATGTCGACTGCCTTCGCGGCGGCGCTTGATCCTGATCCTGTTTCACGGATCAACGATCCGGTGGCGGCCGCACACGATTTCGCCGCCGCCATCGGATTGCATCACCGCAAGCCGATCGTCGGCATTGTTCATCGCTTCTCTAGCCACGCGCTGATGCTCCGCTACTGGCTCGCTTATGCCGGGATCGATCCCGATCGCGATCTGTCGCTGCGCGTGCTGCCCCCCTCGCTGATGACCGGGGCGTTAAGGGCAGGGGAGATCGATGGTTTTATCGCGGGCGAGCCTTGGAGCAGTGTCGCGGTTGCCGAAGGGTTGGCGGAAATCGTAGCCGTGGGCTCGCGCATCTGGCGGCGCGGGGTCGAGAAGGTGCTTGGTTTCCGCGCTGATTGGATGGAGGATAATCCCGACTTCGTCGATCGTTTGCTGGTCGCCCTCTCGCAGGCTGGCGAATGGTGTGACGGCAACCGGGAGGAACTGGCCGCCCTTCTGGCACAGCCGGATTATGTCGGCCAACCGGCCGAAAGATTGATGCCCGCGCTGAGCGGCCATATCATCCTGCGGCCCGGCGATGCGGCGATTAATTTACCCGATTTCATGCTGTTCCACCGTGAGGCGACTGCCTTCCCGTGGCGTAGCCAGGCGCTGTGGATCTATTCGCAGCTCGTCCGCTGGGGCGAAATCGAAGCCAGCGAGACCGCCGAACGTGCGGCGGCCGACGTTTTTCGATCTGACGTCTATCGCCGCGCGCTGGCCGATGCCGCGCAACCGATGCCCGGCGCCAGCATGAAGCTTGAAGGGGCGCTGTCGATGCCTACTGCGGTCGGCACCCATCGCGGCGCGCTGACCCTCGGGCCTGACCGCTTCTTCGATGAGCGGGTGTTCGATCCCGGCGCCATCGACCGTTACCTGTCGGGTTTCACCCAAAAATAGCTGCATCGCAACGAAAGATGCTGCGGATGCGAAAAAGCCACTTGCAATGATTCCGAATCATCGGCAGTTTCTGCCGCGACGGGGTAAAGCTGCCCCGACATAAGCCGACCGCCTAATGACGGGTGTGTCAGGCTCATCTTAGACAGATCAGGCAAAGTCGCCGCCGACAGAGAGCATATTCTCGTCGCGCGGCTTTTTTCGTTTTGGGGGAATTGGAATGACGGATAGCCAAGATGACGACCGCAACGCCAAAATTTTGGAAACGCCGGCGCTGAATCGCCGATCCTTCGTACAACTTGGCGGCGCGGCTGCGACGACTGCATTGTTCGGCGCGATCAACACCGCTTTCCCATCCGGCGCCTTTGCCGCTGGCCCCGGTCCGGAGGTGAAGGGCGCCAAGCTTGGTTTCATTGCCCTAACCGACTCTTCACCGCTTATCATCGCCAAGGAACTCGGCCTGTTCGCGAAATATGGCATGCCGGATGTGCAGGTGCTCAAGCAGGCAAGCTGGGGCGCGACCCGTGACAATATCGTATTGGGGTCGGCGGGCGGCGGCATCGACGGGGCTCATATCCTGACGCCGATGCCCTACTTCCTGACGCTCGGCACGATCAGCCAGGGCAAGCCAGTGCCGATGAACATCCTCGCGCGGCTCAACGTCAACGGACAGGCGATCTCGGTCGAGAAGGAATATCTGACGGCGAAGGCTGATCTCAACGCTGCCAAGATGAAGGGCATTATCGCCAAGCGTAAGGCGGCTGGCAACAAGATCACCATGGCCATGACTTTCCCCGGCGGCACGCATGATCTGTGGCTTCGCTACTGGCTGGCGGCCGGTGGAATCGATCCCGACAAGGATCTGGAGGTAATCACCATTCCGCCGCCCCAGATGGTCGCCAACATGAAGGCGAACACGATGGAGGCCTTCTGCGTGGGCGAGCCGTGGAACGACCAGCTCGTCGCACAGAAGATCGGCTATACGGCGGTTTCCACCGGACAGATGTGGATGAACCACCCCGAAAAATCCTTCGCGATGCGGGGCGATTGGGTCGCTCAGAATCCGCGCGCCGCGATTGCGCTGACCGCAGCCGTGATCGAGGCCCAGCGCTGGTGCGACAATCCCGCCAACCTTGCAAAATTCTGCGAGATCGTCGGCGGGCGTGACTGGTTCAAGGTCCCGGTCACCGACATTCAGGATCGTTTGGCGGGCAATTTCAATATGGGCGACGGTCGTGTTTTCAAGAACGCGCCGTTCAAGATGAAGTTCTTCGCGCAGAACGCGTCGTTCCCGTACAAGAGTCACGAGCTATGGTTCCTCACCGAGAACCAGCGCTGGGGCAAATTGCCCATGACCACCAACAAGACTGCGCTGCTCGCCAAGGTCAACCGCTCCGATATCTGGCGCAAGGCCGCCGCCGCGGCGAAGGTGCCCGCCAATCTCATCCCAAAGGGTGACAGCCGCGGCGTCGAGAAATTTTTCGACGGCAAGGTCTTCGATCCGGGCAATCCCGATGCCTACCTCAAGAGCCTCGCCATCAAGCGGGTCTGATCTTCCGAAGGATTGTGGTCATGTCCATTTCTCCCGTAAAACTCGTCGAGACCGGCGCCGGCCTGTTGCCGGAACATGTCTCGGCGCCGCAGAGCGCCGAGATCATTCGGCACCCTTCGGCGCCGAAAGAGGAAGTGAAGGCACCCATGCCCACGCCGCCGCCCAAAGCTCGCCCTGTCTGGCTGACTCGTCTGGGCGGAACCGCCTCGGCGGCGCTGCCGACCCTGTTGCTCCTGATCGTGCTGCTCGGTTTCTGGGAAGTGGCTTGCTCAGGCGAGGATGCGTCGTTGCCGAGCCCGTCGCGGATCTGGACCGAAAGCCATGAGGTGATCGTCGATCCCTTCAAGGGCGTGACGATCGATGGCGGCGGCCTGCACATTCAGGATGGCGGGGATGTCGGGGTCGCCGGCCATATCCTCACCAGTCTCGGCCGCGTCGCTTATGGCTATGGTTTGTCGGCGATCATCGGCATCGCCCTTGGCGTGCTGATCGGACAGAGCCGCACCGCCTATCGCGCTCTCGATCCCTTCTTTCAGGTGTTACGAACCATCCCGCCGCTTGCGTGGCTGCCGATCAGCCTTGCGATCTTCCAGCAGGCTGGGCCTTCAGCGATCTTCCTGATCTTCATCACCGCGATCTGGCCGGTGATCCTCAACACCGCGACGGGCGTGCAGAATATCCCCCCCACCTATCGCAACGTGGCGAAGGTGCTTGCGCTCAACCCATTCGAATATTTCGTGAAGATCATGCTGCCGGCGACGGTACCCTATATGTTCACCGGCCTTCGCATCGGCGTGGGCATGAGCTGGCTCGCGATCGTCGCGGCCGAGATGGTGCAGGGCGGCACCGGCATCGGCTTCTTCATCTGGGACAGCTACAACAGCTCGCTGCTTACCGACACGATCGTCGCGCTGATCTGGATCGGGATGACCGGGTTCGCGCTCGATAGGCTGGTCGCCTTCGTCGGCCGCCGCATTTCCCGCGCCTGAGGAGAACGGATATGAAGGTTCGCAGCTATCTCGCGCTTGAAGGCATCAGCGTCGTCTTCCCCACCGCAAAAGGGCCGTTCACGGCGGTCGAGAATATCGATCTCTCGATCGAGCAGGGGCAGTTCGTCGCGCTGATCGGCCATTCGGGCTGCGGCAAATCGACGCTCCTGAATGTGATCGCGGGCCTCACCAAGCCAGCGCGGGGCGTGGTGTTCCTCGACGGCGAGACCGTCGACAAGCCTGGCCCTGATCGCGCGGTGATCTTTCAGGATCACTCGCTGCTGCCGTGGCTCACGGTGGAGGAGAATGTCCGCCTCGCCGTCGACAAGACGATGGCCGGCAAGAGCAAGGCCGAGCGCAAGGATTGGGTGCATCACAATCTCGAACTGGTCCATATGGGGCATGCCGCGACCAAGCGGCCAGCCGAGATTTCCGGCGGCATGAAGCAGCGCGTCGGGATTGCCCGCGCCATTGCGATGCAGCCCCGCGTGCTGCTGATGGACGAACCGTTCGGCGCGCTCGACGCGCTCACCCGCGCCAGCCTTCAGGATACGGTGATGGAGATCCAGTCCCAGCTCCAGACGACCGTCGTCATGATCACCCACGATGTCGATGAGGCCGTGCTGCTCGCCGATCGCGTGGTGATGATGACCAACGGCCCCGCCGCCAGCATCGGCGAGGATCTGCCGATCAAGCTCGAACGTCCGCGCAACCGGATCGAGGCAGCCGAACTGCCCGACTACAACCACGCCCGGCACGCGATCCTGCACTTCCTGCATCAGAGATATTCCAACCCGCTCGACGAAGCGGCCTGACGCTGACGCGCCCCGGGAGAGGGCGCCTGAAAATTCCATAAAACCAAGCTCATTTCCAAAAGGGGGAAAAATGAGAACGCTACAGCTTTGCCTGCTTTCCTGCGCCGCCATCGGCTCACCGCTCTTGGCCGAACCGATCAAGTTCAAGCCGCTGATCGACACCCGCCTGCGCTACGAAAATGTCGATCAGGCCGGCGTCGCCCGCGAGGCCGACGCAATCACGGCGCGCGTCCGCGCTGGCTACGAACTCAGCAGCGGCCCCTTCTCCTTCCTTGCGGAGGCCGAAGGTACGCTGGCGATCAGCGAGAAATATAATAGCGGCCTCAACGGCAAGACCACCTATGGCGTTGTCGCCGATCCGCAGAATATCGAGCTCAACCGTATCCAGCTCAAGTTCACGGGCATCCCAAAGACGGTGATCACCGCGGGCCGCCAGCGGATCAATCTCGACGACCAGCGCTTCGTCGGCGCGGTCGGCTGGCGCGATAACGAGCAGACCTTCGACGCTGCCCGCGTCGAATGGTCCGGCGTCAAGAACCTCAAGCTGGACGTGACCTACGCCTGGTCGGTCCGCACCATCTGGGGCATCGACGGCACGTTCGCCACCACGCCGCCCCGCCCGCAGGCGATCAAGGGCGACAATGTCTTCGCCAATCTCGCCTACACCACTGCGCTCGGCACGCTGACCGGCTTCTACTACCGCGTCGATCAGGACGAGCCGGCGGCCGCACTCCTCCGCAATTCCAGCCAGACCTTCGGCGGCCGTTTCATGGGCGCCTATCCGCTCTCCAAGACTGTCAAGCTTACCTATACGGCGAGCTACGCCAACCAGTCCGATATCGGCACCAGCACGATCGATTATTCCGCCGATTATTATCTCGCGGAAGCGGGCCTTGAGGTGAAGGCCTTCAAGCTCGGCGTCGGCTACGAAGTGTTGGGCGCCGACGACAGCGTCACCACCAAGGCGACGGGTCTGCCCTTTGCGGGCGGTTTCGCTCTCCAGACCCCGCTTGCCACGATGCACAAGTTTCAGGGCTGGGCGGACAAGTTCCTCGTCACGCCAGCCAACGGCATCAAGGACCTTTATGGTTCGGCGGGCTTTGGCTGGAAAAAGGTCGGACCCTTCGACACGATCGGCATCACGGCGGTCTATCATGACTATAAGGCCGATCGCCTTGGCGCGGACTATGGCGACGAGATCAATCTCCAGCTTCTCGCCAAGGTGAAAAAATACACCTTCACCCTCAAATATGCCGATTACAACGCCAAGGCGTTCGCGACCGACACCCGCAAGATCTGGGCCTCGGTCGAATGGGCGTTCTGAATTGACGCACTGCGGCAAATACAGGGTTGCGCCGCACTTTGAATCGCATGATAATGATGCCGATTGAGGAAGGCCTAACGGAGGGCCGTTCCTTACCACCAACATTCAGCAAAGCCGCTGTTCGATTCCATGCCTCGCGCAGGGATCGACGGCGGCTTTTTGCATTGCGGAGTTCGAGATGGATTTCCAGGGGCATGACACAGCAACGGACGAGGCGATGATCGACACCGCCGATCGCGCCGTGCCACACCTTGTCGTCATCGGCAACGGCATGGCGGGTTGCCGCGCTATCGAGGAGTTGCTGGCGCGCGACGCCGGGCGCTACCGCGTCACCATCTTCGGCGCCGAGCCGCATGTGAACTACAACCGCATCATGCTCTCGCCGGTGCTGGCGGGTGAAAAGACCTTCGACGAGATCGTCATCAACGACCGCGCCTGGTACGCCGATAACAATATCCAGCTGATCGTCGCCGATCCGGTCGTTGCCGTGGACCGCGCCGCGAAGACCGTCACGGCCAGATCGGGCCGCACCGTCCCCTATGACAAGCTGCTGATCGCGACCGGCTCCGATCCCTTCATCATCCCGGTGCCGGGCAAGGATTTGCCGGGCGTCATCAGTTTCCGCGACATGAACGATGTCGATCACATGCTCGCCGCCGCTGATCGGGGCGGCGATGCGGTGGTGATCGGCGGCGGCCTGCTCGGGCTGGAGGCGGCCCACGGCCTCACGCTGCGCGGCATGAAGGTCACGGTGCTGCACATCATGCCGACGCTGATGGAGCGCCAGCTCGATGAAGCCGCCGGCTGGCTGCTCAAGTCAGCGCTCGAAGCACGCGGCCAGACCATCCTCACCGGCGCTGACACCGCCGAAATCTTCGGTGACGGCAAGGTCGAAGGCGTCCGCCTGAAAGACGGTCGTGTGATCCCGGCCAGCCTCGTCGTGATGGCGGTTGGCATCCGTCCTTCGGTCGCGCTGGCTCGCGAGGCAGGGCTGGCGGTCGGTCGCGGCATCCAGGTCGACGATCACATGGTCACGTCTGACGCGGACGTGCTCGCCGTCGGCGAATGCGTTGAACATGACGGAAACGTCTATGGCCTCGTCGCCCCGCTGTGGGAGATGTGCCGCGCGCTGGCTGACGGTCTGGTCGAAAAGCCCACCGGCTATCGCGGCTCGGTGACCTCCACCAAGCTCAAGGTCTCCGGCATCGACGTCTTTTCGGCGGGCGATTTCGCGGGCGGGGCAGGGGCTGAGGACATCGTCCTCCGCGATGCCTCGCGCGGCGTCTACAAGCGCGTCGTCGTGCAGGAAAACAGGATCGTCGGCGCGGTGCTCTACGGCGATACCGCCGATGGGAACTGGTATTTCGATCTGCTCAGGAAGGGTGAGGACATCTCTCCGATCCGCGACGTGCTGATCTTCGGCCAGATGTTCGCCTCGGGAGGGGGGCAAGCGGACCCTAAGGCGGCCGTTGCGGCGCTCTCGGACGATGCCGAGATTTGCGGCTGCAACGGCGTCAGCAAGGGCAAGGTCGTCGCCTGCATCGGCAACGGGGCCACGACCCTCGATGCCGTCCGCGCCACCTGCAAGGCGTCCGCCTCCTGCGGCTCCTGCACCGGCCTCGTCGAAAACCTCCTCGCTCTCACTTTGGGCGACGACTATTCCGGCGAACGCGCCATCAAGACGATGTGCAAATGCACCTCCTTCGGCCATGACGATGTCCGCAAGGCGATTGTCGAGCGCGGCCTCAAGGAAATCCCGCAGGTGATGCAGGAATTGAGCTGGTCGACGCCCGACGGCTGTTCCTCCTGCCGCCCCGCGCTCAACTACTATCTGCTCTGCGCATGGCCCGGCGAATATGTCGATGATCAGCAGAGCCGCTTCGTCAACGAGCGTCTCCACGCCAACATCCAGAAGGACGGCACCTATTCGGTCGTCCCGCGCATGTGGGGCGGCCTCACCAACCCAAAGGAGTTGCGCGCGATCGCTGATGTGGTCGAGAAATATAACGCGCCGATGGTGAAGGTCACCGGCGGTCAGCGGCTCGACATCTTCGGGATCAAGAAGGAGGATCTGCCCGCCGTCTGGGCCGATCTCAACGCCGCCGGGATGGTCTCGGGCCACGCCTATGGCAAGGCGCTGCGCACGGTGAAGACCTGCGTCGGCTCCGAATGGTGCCGCTTCGGCACGCAGGATTCGACCGGTCTCGGCGTGAAGACCGAACGGATGACCTGGGGCTCATGGATGCCCCACAAATTCAAGATCGCCGTCTCCGGCTGCCCGCGCAATTGCGCGGAGGCGACGATCAAGGATTTTGGCATCGTCTGCGTGGACTCCGGCTATGAGCTGAGCGTCGGGGGCAATGGCGGCATCAAGGTCCGCGCCACCGATTTCCTGTGCAAGGTCGCGACCGAACGCGAGGCGCTCGATTACTGCGCCGCCTTCATCCAGCTTTACCGCGAGGAAGCTCGCTATCTCGAACGCACCGCGCCGTGGATCGAGCGCGTCGGCGTGGACTATGTGAAAAGCCGCATTGTCGACGATGAAGCCGGCCGAGAGGCGCTCCGCGCTCGCTTCCTCGTGTCGCAGAACTTCAGCCAGGACGATCCCTGGGCCGAACGCGCCAAGGGTATCGAGCGGGAGCATCACAGCCACATGGCGCAATTCTTTCCGATAGCAGCGGAGTAACGAACATGATCGGAGACTGGCTCGACATCGGCTGGCTGAACGAAATCCCGGTTCGCGGAGCACGCACCGTGCCGGTTGAGGGCGGTGAGGAGATCGCCGTCTTCCGCACCAGCGACAACCGCGTTTTCGCGCTCGCCAACCGCTGCCCGCACAAGAAGGGGCCGCTCAGCCAGGGCATTGTCCACGGCCACAGCGTGTCCTGCCCACTGCACAACTGGAACATCGCCCTCGCAACCGGTGAAGCGCAGGGCGAGGACAAGGGCTGCGCCCCGACGATACCCGTCAAGATCGAGGGCGGGCGGGTGCTGATCTGTCGTTCTTCCACATTGAAGGCGGCCGCGTGAAAATCCTCCCTATGCGCAGCATGGGGAGGGGGACCATCCGTAGGATGGTGGAGGGGCAATTCCCAACGCTGCGATTACCCCTCCACCGGCTTCGCCGGTCCCCCTCCCCAAGCAAGCTTGGGGAGGATCTATGAATCCGCCGATCCGCACCACCTGCGCCTATTGCGGCGTCGGCTGCGGCATCAGCGCGATACCCACCGGCTCCCGCTCAGTCGAAATCAAGGGCGACCCCGCCCACGCCGCCAATCTCGGCAAGCTCTGCTCCAAGGGCACCCATCTCGGCGAGACCGTCGGCCTCGAAGGCCGTCTCCTGCACCCGATGATCGGAAAGCGCCGCGCAAGCTGGGACAAGGCGCTCGATCTGGTGGCGAAACGCTTCCGCGACACCGTCGCCCGTCACGGCCCGGATAGCGTCGCCTTCTACGTCTCCGGCCAGATCCTGACCGAAGACTATTATGTCGCGAACAAACTGATGAAGGGCTTCATCGGCTCCTCCAACATCGACACCAATTCGCGCCTCTGCATGTCGAGCGCGGTCGCCGGCCATGTCCGGGCGTTCGGCGAGGATGTGGTCCCCGCCACCTATGACGATCTCGACGCGGCCGATCTGATCGTGCTGGTCGGCTCCAACACCGCTTGGTGCCACCCGATCGTCTACCAGCGCATCCAGGCCGCGCGTGAAAAGCGCGGCACGAAACTGGTCGTGATCGATCCGCGCCGTACTGAAACCTGCGAGGATGCCGATCTCCATTTTGCCATCCGTCCCGGCAGCGACGTCGCGCTGATGAACGGCCTGCTTGCCTTTTGTCGCGACGAGAATCTGCTGGACAAGGATTTTCTGGCGGCGAGCGTTTCGACGCCCGACGAGTTCTGGGACATGGTTGGAGAGGGGAGCGACCTGTGGTCGGTGGCGCGGACCTGCGATGTTCCGCCTGCCGATCTCAGGCGCTTCTATGATCTGTTCGCGGCCAACCCACGCACGGTCACGATGTTCAGCCAGGGCATCAACCAGTCGCTGACCGGCACCGATCAGGTCAACGCGATCATCAATGTCCATCTCGCCACCGGCCGCATCGGCAAGCCGGGCGCCGCGCCCTTTTCGATCACCGGCCAGCCCAACGCCATGGGCGGCCGCGAAGTCGGCGGGCTTGCCTCGACACTCGCCGCGCATATGGATTTTGCGCCTGAGAATGTCGCCCGCGTCGGCCGCTTCTGGGGAACGCTAACAGTCGCCTCGAAACCTGGCCTGAAAGCGGTCGACCTGTTCCGCGCCGTCCGCGATGGCCGGATCAAGGCGCTCTGGATCATGGCGACCAACCCGGCCGTCAGCATGCCCGATGCCAACATGGTGCGCGATGCGCTGGCCGATTGCCCGTTCGTCGTCGTCTCGGACATGATCGCAGACACCGACACCACACGTTTCGCCCATGTCCGCCTGCCCGCCGCCGGATGGGGTGAAAAGGACGGCACCGTTACCAATAGCGAACGCCGTATCAGCCGTCAGCGGGCCTTCCTGCCGCTGCCCGGCGAGGCCAGGCCGGACTGGTGGGCTCTCAAGGAAGTCGCCGCCCGCATGGGCTGGCGCACCGCCTTCGCCTACAACAACGCCGCGGACATATTCCGCGAGCATGCGCGCCTTTCGGCCTATCAGAACGGCGGCGCGAGGCTGTTCGATCTAGGCGCGCAGGCCGCTATCGGCAATGATGATTACGAAGCTATGGAGCCGTTTCTCTGGGGCGGCACCCCGTTCGCCGATGGCCGTTTTCCGACGCCCGACGGCAAGGCCCGCCTCGTCACCGTCCGTCAGGCATCACTCGCGTCGCCGCTGACGGATTGGCCGCTGACCCTCAACACCGGCCGCTATCGTGACCAATGGCACACCATGACGCGCACCGGCCTGTCGCCCAGGCTGGCCCGTCATCGCGAGCAGCCGCTGGTCGAGGTACACCCCTATGATTGCGAGACCTTCGATCTCAACGACGGCGACATCGCCCGCGTCGCGACCGCGCAAGGCGAGAGCCTGTTCCGCGTCCTGAAAAGCGAAGGTCAGCGTCCCGGCGAGATCTTCACTCCGATTCACTGGACCGACCAGCAATCGAGCGGCGGCCGCACCGGCCTGCTCCCGCGCCCGCTCACCGACCCCTATTCCGGTCAGCCCGGCTTCAAATCCACGCCGGCGCGGATCAAGAAGGTCGCAATCGAATGGCGCGGTTTCCTTATCGTGCGCGGCGAAGCGCCCGCATGGCCGCCGAGCCTCTGGGCGACGAAGATCACCGTTCCCGGGGGAGCGCTGTATGAACTGGTGGGGGAGGGTGATGCCACCCTCCTCGAAAGCTGCCTGCCGAACGGCCTGCGCGTCGAAGCGGTGGACAAGGCCAAAGGATCGCACCGGATCGCAATCCTCAACGAAGGCCGCTTGTCCGCCGTCTTGTTCGTCACCCGCGAGGGCGAACTCCCATCGCGCGACTGGCTGATCGCCCAACTTTCTGAACCGCAGGCCAGCGCCATGCTTCTCGCCGGCCGCGCACCCGGCGCGCAGCCCGATCGCGGCGCGGTGATTTGCGTCTGTTTCGACATCGGCCTGAAAACGATCGTCGCCGCCATCGCCGACCAGCGCCTCACCGACGTCGCCGCGATCGGCAAGTCTCTCGGCGCCGGCACGAACTGCGGCTCCTGCCGCCCCGCGCTCGCGCGCATACTCGCCGAATTCCTGGAGGAAAAAGTTCATGCAGCAGAATGACTTAATTGCTCCCGGCACGGTCTGGCTGGTCGGCGCCGGCCCCGGCGATCCGGACCTCCTGACCCGCAAGGCCGAACGCCTTCTGGCCGCCGCCGACATCGTCTTCCACGACGCCTTGGTCGGCCCCGCCATCCTCTCGATGATGCGCGATGATTGTGAAGTTATAACCGTCGGCAAACGCTCCGGCCGCCACTCGAAGGATCAGGACACGATCAACGACCTGATCGTCGCCGCCGCCAAAGCCGGCAAGCGCGTCGTGCGCCTCAAGGGCGGCGATCCGTCGATCTTCGGGCGCTCCACCGAGGAAATCTCCCATTGCTACGCCCATGGCGTGCCCGTGCAAATCTGCCCCGGCATCACTGCGGCGAGCGCGGCGGCCGCTGGCGGTCTCGCGTCTCTCACATTGCGGGGCGCGGCCCGAAAACTGATTTTCCTGACGGCGCATACCCGCGACCAGAAAGTGGAGGAACATGATTGGAGTGCGCTCACCAAAGGCGGGGCGACACTGGCGATCTATATGGGCCGTTTGCCGGCGCCTGAAATTTCACGGCAGATGATCGCAGCCGGCTGCGCGCCTTCAACGGCCGTTATGGTCGTCGTCAACGCGTCCCTTCCGAACGAACGCATTATACGGGGCCAGCTCGATGCGCTCGCTTTTCTGGTGCGAACGATCGGCAATGACGATCCTACCCTGCTGCTGGTTGGAGCGGCGGTCGGTCGTCCGCAGGAGCGCGAGCTGGCATTGACGACTCAGTCCGAGTTGAGCGTCGCGGAATAGAAAAGGGCTTCACTGGTCTGACCGGTGAAGCCCTTTTCCTGGTTATTGTTTTCAGGCGCCTTGTGGCGCGGGATCTCCCGACCAGCCGCCGCCGCTTTTAGGCCGCTTGCTCTTCGGGATCGAGGAGCCGCCCGAACCAAGAGCGAGCGGGGACTTTGTCCCCATGTCGCCACGGCCGATATCTTCGCCCGCGATCACGCGCTTGGACTCGTCGCCCGTCAGCGTCTCGAATTCGAGCAAAGCGCCTGCCAGACGATGCAATTCGTCGAGGTTGTCGGTCAACACTTTGCGTGCTGTCGCCTCGGCTTCCTCGATCAGGCGGCGAACCTCCTGGTCGATGAGGCGTGCGGTCTCTTCGGAAACGGTCTGCGAGCGCGCCACCGAATGGCCGAGGAACACCTCGTCCTGATTGTCGCGGTAGCGCAGCCAGCCGAGCTTCTCGCTCATGCCATATTCCATCACCATCGAACGGGCCATGTCAGTGGCCTGCTGGATGTCGTTCGACGCGCCGGTATTCAATTCCTCGGCGCCGTAGATCAGCTGTTCCGCGATGCGGCCTCCGAAGCAGAGCGCGAGCCGCGCCTTCATCTGCTTCATGGTCATCGAATAACGGTCGCGCTCGGGCAGGTTCCACGTCACGCCCAGCGCGCGGCCGCGCGGAATGATCGTCACCTTGTGCAGCGGATCGCAGCCGGGGACGTGGAGCGAGACAAGCGCGTGGCCCGCCTCATGGTAGGCGGTCGCCTTTTTCTCTTCCTCGGTCATGACCATGGATTTGCGCTCGGCGCCCATCATGACCTTGTCCTTGGCTTCCTCGAACTCCTTCATTGCGACAAGGCGCTTGCCCTTGCGTGCGGCGAGCAGCGCGGCCTCGTTGACGAGGTTGGCGAGATCGGCGCCCGAGAAGCCAGGCGTGCCGCGTGCGATGGTGCGCGCATCAACGTCCGGCGCCAACGGCACTTTGGCCATGTGCACGGCGAGGATCTTTTGGCGGCCCTCGATGTCCGGGCGCGGCACGACGACCTGGCGGTCGAAGCGGCCGGGGCGCAAAAGTGCGGGATCGAGCACGTCGGGCCGGTTGGTGGCGGCGACAATGATGATGCCCTCATTGGCTTCGAAACCGTCCATCTCGACAAGGAGCTGGTTGAGCGTCTGCTCGCGCTCGTCATTGCCGTTGCCGAGACCCGCGCCACGATGGCGGCCGACCGCGTCGATTTCGTCGATGAAGACGATGCACGGCGCGTTCTTCTTGGCCTGCTCGAACATGTCGCGCACACGGCTCGCGCCCACGCCGACGAACATCTCAACGAAGTCGGACCCTGAAATGGTGAAGAAAGGCACGTTCGCCTCACCCGCGATGGCGCGGGCGAGCAAGGTCTTACCGGTGCCGGGTGAGCCGACCAGCAGTGCGCCCTTCGGGATCTTGCCGCCGAGGCGGGCGAAGCGGGTCGGATCCTTCAGGAAATCGACGATCTCCTGCAGTTCCTCGCGCGCCTCGTCTATGCCGGCGACGTCGTCAAAGGTGACGCGGCCCTGCTTTTCAGTGAGCAAGCGTGCCCGGCTCTTGCCGAAGCCCATCGCTCCGGAGCCGCTATTTTTCTGCATCTGCCGGAACACGAAGAAGGCAATGCCGATCATCAGCAGGAAGGGCAGCGACTGGTAGAGCAAGATCGCCCAGACGCTCGCCTGTTCCTCGGGAACGGCGCGGAAGGTGACGTTGTTGTCGGTCAGCCGCTGGATCAGCGTGGGATCGCTCGGCGGGGTGTAGGTCTTGAAGGCCTGGCCGTTGGTATATTTGCCTGTGATCGCCCCGTCACTAAGGCTGACTTCACGCACCGTGCCTTCATCGACATGGCTCAGGAACACCGAATAATCGACCGACGTGCCGGCGTCCTTACGACTGTTGCCGGCGAACATCGAAACGAACAGGAAAAGGCCGATCATTATGGCCGCCCAAACCGCAATGCTCCGCATCCACGGATTGCTTTGAGGTTCCTTGTCCTGATTCATTCGTTTGCCCAGCCTTTCTGCCGATAAGATAGGCGATCTTACGGCAATAACAATGCACACATGCTTAACGGTGGCGGCGATGCGCCGGAGCGATACCGAAACGCCACATCTTGCCGCCTGATGCCTTGACACCGTCCAACGTAGCGGCGCCTCCGGCCATGAGTATGACGACCAGCCGCTCCAGCCCATCGCCATCCCAGTCAGGCGATAGCAACCTGATTGCCCGGGCTGCCAGCCGCCTCTGAATTTCGGCCGGAAGGTCGTTCGGGTCGATCCGTAGATCGCCAGACTCCAGCCGTTCCGTTCGGCTCCGCCACGCCTGATCGGCCATCCAGTCAAGCGCCGCCTCGGCATCGGCGAGGTTGGCTGCGGCGCGGGCGAGCGGTTCCGCCTCAAGTAACGGTTCACGCTTCAGCAGATCCCGGATGCGTACGCGATCGTAACGCGGATCGGCATTGGACGGATCCTGAACCGCTTCCAGGTTAGCCTGCGCGACAATGCGGGCCAGCTCTGCCCGATCCCAGCCAAGCAATGGCCGGATCAACCTTGCTTTAATCTCAGAAGCGTAGGGGATCGGCCCGGATCCGGCCATGCGGGCCAACCCGCCGACGCCGGACCCACGAAGCGCCCGCATCAGGAAGCTCTCGGCCACATCGTCGCGATGATGGGCGGTGGCGACGAAATCCAGCCTTTCCCGTTCGGCCCAGTCGCCTAACAGTTTGTAGCGCAACATCCGGGCGTTTGCCTGCACATTGCCGGTACCTCTGTCCTCCCACCGCCCTAGGCTGAGGGTGATGTGGGAAATGCCCATTTCCTCGCATACCGACCCGACCATCACGGCTTCGTCGGCTGCCTCGACCCGTAACCCATGATCCACCGTCGCAACGCTGATCTGGCCTAGCAGGGCGGTGCGCGCCAGCAGGAGCAATGCAAGACTGTCGGGGCCGCCCGAAACGGCGAGACCGATCCGCGCGGCGGGGGCGAGTGGCCCAGTGAGCGCGGTAAGGTCTTTGCCGAACCGAGCTACAAGCGGGTCATTTGCACTTGGCGTCGACACGGCTTTTGGCAATTCGGTCCTTCAGCGACTGCGACATGTTGGCGCCATAGACGTCCATCGCCTCGGTATAGGCGTCGCACGCCTTTGCGGGCTGATTATAGCGAGCCAATGTCTGACCGAGAAAATAGAGGCTGTCGGGCGCACGCTCGCCGCGGGGGAATTTCTTGTAACTGTCGAAAAAAGCCTGCGCCGCCTTGTCTGGCTGACCCTCATCCATATAGGCGCGGCCGATCAGGTTTTGTGCATAGCTTGCGCGCTTGTGCTTCGGATATTTGGCGACGACCTGTTGCAGCGCAGCCACCGCGTCGGGATATTTTTTTTCGGTCCACAGCTTATAGCCCGCCATATATTCGGCCTCCGCAGGATCGTCCGAAGTAGTAGCGGGGCCCGCCGGAGCGGGCGTGGGCGCTGGCGGCGTGCTGGTGAAAGGCGGCGGCGTTGCGACTGAGGCGGCTGCGGCCGCCGTCGAAGGCGTTCCGGCCGCCACGCCCGCCGCGCCGCTCTGGAGCATGTTGAGGCGGGAATCAGTGTCGGCCTTCATCTTGGCAATCTGCTCTTCCAGCTGACGGAGCTTGAACCCGTTCTGCTCCACCTGGCCGGTAAGCTGCTGCAGCGAGCTTTCCAATGCGTTCACCCGCGCCGTCAGGTCCGAAAGCGGCGTCGTTGCGGGAATGCCGGCGACGGGAGCCTGCTGCGTCGGGGCCGTGATCTCAGGCTCGAAGAAGCGGCTGTCAGCACCGGGGAAGACCTTGCGCTGGACCGCCCGCATTTCCTTTTCGAGCTTTCCGACGCGGCCGTCGAGATTGTCCTGCGCCTGAAGCGGGGAGAGGGGGGCGGGGGCAGTGGACAGCAGCAGGAAAGCGGCCATCAGCGGCAAGCGCATCGAAAATCCTCCATGGCGTCAAGCGAAACGGGTCAGTCGCGGCACCGCCCGTATCAGGGAGTTGCGGGCGTTGCTACATTGCTGCTGGCCTGATCCGCATTAGCGGGAACTGAACCGGCTTCGCCCGCAGCGGAAGCTGCACTGCTTTCGGCCGTAGCGGAAACTGAACCGGTTTCGACCGCCTTCATCGCAACATCGCGCTCGATCAGCGCCAGACCTTTCAGGCTGACATCGTTGATCGATTTCTTTGCCGTGCCGAGTGCTGGTATCACACGTGCGCCGACCCGGGCCGACAAGACATGCGGCCGCCCGGTGAGCAGTCGCGGATCCCTCGCATCGGCAGGCACTTCGTAAGTCTGTCCCGGTTTCAGTTCGCCCATGTATAGCGTCGGGCCACCCTTTTCGCTGATCTTGACCCACACGGCGTCGCTCGCAGTCAGCACCACCTTGTCTGTCGCGGCAGGGGCGGGGAGGGCGGGTTTCGTCGGTCGAGCTACGCGCCGCACTTGGACAGGCGTTGCTGGCGCGCTTGCCGTCGGAAGCGTCCCGGCGGCAAGCTGCTGACGTTCCTCGCCATGGCTGGCGCCGCGCCAGACCAGATAGACGATCAGCAGGACTACCGCCGTGCCCAATGCTATGATCACCAGCAGGCTGGGCGGCACGCGGGAGGGATCGGCGGGCTCGAACGGCAGATATTCCTCCCGCCGCCCAAGCATCTCGCTGCGCTCTTCACGGAAGGCTCCGGCGATCTCGTTGCCGTCGAGACCCACCATACGTGCGAACGTCTTGACGAAGCCTATGCTGTAAGTGCTCGCGGGCAGGGCTTCATAGTTGGAGGTCTCGATCGCTTGCAGATGCCGCAAGGGGATGCGGGAACGCTCTGCGATATCTTCAAGCTCAAGCTTCAGCGCGACGCGCGCCTGGGCGAGGCGCTCGCCCACGGGCTTGGACTGCATATCGCGCGGTTGCGCTTCAGCCATTCAGACTCCCCATGCTTCCAAGCGGCCAGACACGGCCTCTTGGTTCGCCCGCCGTCATGTGCAGTCTCGCAACAATCATGGTTAAAAGTCAAACAAGAGCGGATATTTTTCGGTGGTTTGTGTTTGGGTGGCCCTAGGCCAACGTCAATAGTCTCGCCAGCTACGCAGCACGAACGGAAAAGATGAGATTATCCGATCGCGACCTGGTTTGCCGACGCCCAGTCCTGCAGGGTCGCGCGCATGTTGGCCGGCGGTGCGGCCAGCCATCCGGTCATGGCCGCGCGCAAGGCAGCCGTGTCAAGCGATCGGATCATCGACTTCACCGGGCCGACCGCGGCTGGCGTGATCGACAGCCGCTCGACACCCAGGCCGATCAGCGCCATCGCCTCCAGCGTTCGCCCGCCCATCTCGCCGCAGATGCTCACCGGAACGGCCGCGTCGGTGCTCTGGGTCACAACTCGACGAAGGAAGCGCAAGATTGCGGGCGACAGCCAATCAAACCGCTCGGCCAGCTTGGGGTTTGCCCGATCTGCCGCGAACAGGAACTGGGTAAGGTCGTTGGTGCCAATCGAGAGGAAATCGAGCTTTGGCAGCAACAAATCGAGCACCTCGGCCAGCGCCGGCACCTCAAGCATCGTGCCGTACCGGATCGCCGAAGGTAGCATCTTGTTGCGCGATGCGATCCACGCATGCTGCGCTTCGAACAATGCGCGCGCCTGATCATATTCCCACGGCTCGGACACCATCGGAAACATGACATACAGCACGCGCCCCGCCGCCGCCTCGATTAGCGCGCGGGCCTGCACCTTCATCAGTGCGTTGCGCTCCAGCGCCAGCCGCAGCGCGCGCCACCCCATCGCCGGATTTTCTTCTCGCTCCTCGGCGCCGTCCTGCACCATATATGGCAGCGCCTTGTCGCCGCCGATGTCGACCGTGCGGAAGATCACCGGCCGATCCCCGGCGACGTCGAGGACGTCACGATAAAGCCGCTGCTGGCGTTCGCGCTGGGGCAGGGTGGCAGAAACCAGGAACTGGAATTCGGTGCGGAACAATCCGATGCCGTCCGCGCCAGTCACGTCGAGCGCCGCGATGTCGTCGCGCAGTCCGGCGTTGACCATCAATTTGATGCGTATGTCGTCTTTCGATATCGGCGGCAGTTCGCGCATCGCGGCGAATTCGGCGCGGCGCTTCTGCCCCATCGCCAGCTTGGCCTCAAACGCCTCCTCCATTGGGCTGGCGGGCCGGACGAAAGCGACCCCCTGATTGACGTCGAGCAGCAGCATGTCGCCTTCGCTGACCAGGCGGCGCACATTTTTCACGCGCCCAAGCACTGGAATGCCCATCGCGCGCGCGACGATGATGACATGCGCGGTAAGCGATCCCTCCTCGAGGATCACGCCCTTGAGACGGCGTTTGTCATATTCGAGCAGTTCCGCCGGACCGAGATTGCGTGCCACCAGGATCGAATCCTGTCGCAAACCCATCTGAGCTGCGGTTCCAAGCTGGCCCGCCACGATCCTCAGCAGCCGGTTGGAGAGGTCCTCAAGATCGTGCATGCGGTCCGCAAGGAGGGGATCGTCAATCTCGCGCATCCGCATGCGGGTGCGCTGCTGCACGCGCTCGATCGCCGCCTCTGCGGTCAGGCCGCTGTCGATCGCCTCATTGATGCGGCGGCCCCAGCCTTCGTCATAGGCGAACATCTTGTAGGTCTCGAGCACGTCCTGATGCTCGCCCGCGACGCCGAACTCGGCCTCGCGCATCATGCGGTCGATCTGCTCGCGCATCTTGCCGAAGGCCGAATAGACGCGGTGGCGCTCCGCTTCGGTATCCTCGGCGACGGTATGCTCGATATGCACGCGCGGCTGGTGGAACACCGCGAAACCGCGTCCCATGCCTTCGACCAGCTTCAGCCCGTCGAGCCGCAGCGGCCCGGAATCGCGGGTGCTGGCGCCCGAACGGGCCAAATCGTCGATCAGTCCCGCGCCGGCGATCAGTTCGGCCAGCACCATCGCCACGGTCTGCAGCGCTTCGATCTCGACCTCGTCATAGCGGCGCGGATCGGCGTGCTGCACCGCGAGAACGCCAACCGCCCGTTCGCGCCGCACGATCGGCACGCCCGCGAAGCTGTGGTATAATTCTTCGCCGGTTTCAGGCTTGTAGGCGAAATTGGGATGGCTGGTCGCCTCATCAAGGTTCAGCGTCTCGACATCCTCGGCAATCGTGCCGACAAGACCTTCGCCAAGCGCCAGCTTGGTGAAGTGGACCGCTTCCTGTTTCAGGCCGCGCGTCGCGAACAGTTCCAGCACGCCGTCGCGCAGCAGATAGACCGAGCAAACCTCGCTGTTCAGCGCTTCTCCGATTATCTGTACGACCTGATTGAGCTTGGTTTGCGCTGGCGTGCGGGAAGCCATCACGTCATGAAGACGAGTCAGAATTTCGCGCGCGGCGTTTGCTGCTGTCGTCTGGCCCACGCAAAGGTCGCTATCAGAAAGCGGTGCACGATTCCAAGCGCGATCGGTACGACGCCAGCCTAATCCTTCTTTACCGGCAACAAGCGGGATGCGCGTGCCGCCAGTTCCGCAGGCGCGCTGCTCGCCTTGACATGCCGGACGAGCGAGAGGCCGCGCAGGTCGAGCGCATGGCCGCCCAGGAGCTTGCCTTTGATGGTATAGCCGATGTCGTACAGCGCCACGTCCTCACGTTCCTCGCCGTCAGCAAGAAAGCGCGTCGTGATGACCACCGGCAGGCGCTCGTCGCCCCGGCTGTCGTCCGGCAGACCAGCCTTGTTCCGCGCCTTCTTGAGCGAATCTTCGAACCACCCGGACTCGATCCGCGCTTCGCCGGTCGTCTCTACGGGATCGATACCGAAGACGTCGGGGAAGCGGATCGTCTGTCCCAGCACCTGCTGGTCGTCGGCGACCGGCTTCAGATCGAGCCGCGCGCCCTTGGCGGCGGCTTGCGCGCCGAGCGTCAATGTCGCTGCACGCGTGGCGGCGTGCGTGGACTCGGCCGCCTTCCGCGCCTGACTGTCCGACCGTTCCGCCCAGTTAAGATACAGCGTCAGCCCGGAAATGATCACCGCCGCGACGGCCAGCATTTCGCCCAGCGTGATCCAGCGGCGACGGATTGCCGCCGCTTCCACCGCGCGTGTTTCAATAGTGTTTTCGGGGGAAGGCTGATCCGCATCCATATCCGGCGCCCCATGTTCATGTTGCCCGGTCGCACGCATAGCGCGCCTCGGCTGCATCTCAGGTGAACGCGCCGCCGGCGGCGAGTTCAGCCGCGCGATTCCAGTGCGGCGGCCGCCTCGTCGAGCAGCGTGGCGATAATGTCGGCGACCGGCTCTTCCTTCGTGACCATGCCGACCGACTGGCCCGCCATGATCGATCCATGCTCGACATCGCCTTCGATCACCGCCCGGCGCAACGCGCCCGACCAGTAATGCTCGATCTGCAACTGGGCCTCCAGCATCTCGACCTTACCCTCGTCGAGCGCCTGCGCGACTTCGCGCTGCTTGGCGGTAAACAGCTCGGTCGACGCGTTCTTCAGCGCGCGCACAGGGATCACCGGCAGGCGCGGATCGATCTGCACGCTCGCCACCGCGTCGCGTGCCGAGGCGCGGAAGAAGGCTTTCTTGAAATTGGGATGCGCAATCGATTCGGTCGATGCCGCAAAGCGCGTGCCGAGCTGTACGCCCGCCGCGCCCATTTCGAGATAGGCGGCGATCGCCTCGCCGCGCCCGATCCCGCCAGCCACGAACACCGGCACTTCGGTCGCGACCGCTGGCAATATTTCCTGCGCCAGCACGGACGTCGTCACCGGCCCGATATGCCCGCCGGCCTCCATCCCCTCGATCACCAGCGCATCGACGCCTGAGCGGATCAGCTTCTTGGCCAACGCCAATGCAGGTGCGAAACAGATCACCTTAGCGCCCGACGATTTGATCCGATCGATCGCCCCGGCCGGCGGCAAACCGCCCGCCAGCACGACATGGCCAATCTTGTGCTCTCCGCACAGTTCGATCAGCGCGTCCAGATCAGGATGCATCGTGATGAGGTTGACGCCGAACGGCCTGTCCGTGCGCTCCTTGGTCCCGGTGATTTCCTTGTCGAGCAGATCGACCGTCATCGCCCCGCACGCGATAACCCCGAAACCGCCTGCGTTGGACATGGCCGACACCAGATGCCGCTCCGACACCCAGCTCATCGCGCCCGCCATGATGGCGTATTCAGACCCGAGGAAATCCGCGCCCCACTTCATCAATGAAGTGAGCTGGGTGCGACCCGTGATCAAGCCTCGACCGCCTCAAGCGCGTCCAGCCCATAGGCGGTGTGCAGCACGCGCACCGCAAGCTCGGTGAAATCCTCGTCGATCAGGACGGAGACCTTGATCTCGCTGGTGGCGATGGCGAGGATGTTGATCTTGCGCTCGGCGAGCGCGTCGAACATCGTCGCGGCCACGCCTGCATGGCTGCGCATGCCGACGCCGACGACCGACACCTTGCAGACCTTCGTATCGCTGATCAGCCGCTCGAAGCCGATCTGGTCCTTGGCCTTCTCGAGTACGTCGTTGGCGCGGGCAAGTTCAGACATGGGCACCGTGAAGGTCACGTCGGTCGATCCGGTGTCGTGCGCCACATTCTGCACGATCATGTCGACGTTGATGTTCGCCTCCGCCAGCGGCGAGAAGATCGTCGCCACCGCGCCGGGGCGATCGGGCACCGCCACGAGCGTGACCTTGGCTTCGTTCTTGTCATAGGCAATGCCGGTGATGAGCTGCCGTTCCATTCCATTTTCCTCAATTTCATCTTCGCCGACGATCATCGTGCCGGGCCGGTCGTCGAACGAGGTGAGCACCTGCACGCGCACCTTTTCCTTCATCGCGAGGCCGACCGAGCGGGTCTGGAGCACCTTCGCGCCCACCGACGCCAGCTCCAGCATCTCCTCATAGGTGACCTTGTCGAGCTTGCGCGCCCTCGGCACGATGCGCGGATCGGTGGTATAGACGCCGTCGACGTCGGTGTAGATGTCGCAGCGATCGGCCTTCATCGCCGCCGCGACCGCGACCGCCGAGGTATCTGAGCCGCCGCGCCCGAGCGTCGTAACGCGGCCCTCTTCGGTCATACCCTGAAAGCCGGGGATGACGGCCACTTCGCCCGATTTCATCGCCGCGCCCAGCTTTTCGGCGTCGATCGTGGTGATCCGTGCGGAGGCATGCGCGTCGGAGGTATTGATCGGGAGCTGCCAGCCAAGCCAGCTGCGCGCTGGCACACCCAGCGTCTGCAGTACGATCGCGAGCAGCCCGCTCGTCACCTGCTCGCCCGATGCGACGACGACGTCATATTCCTTCGGATCGTAAAGCGGCGCGGCCTCGCGGCAGAAATTCACCAGCCGGTCGGTCTCGCCCGACATGGCCGACACGACGACCGCGACCTCGTTGCCCGCATCATGCTCGCGCTTCACCCGCGCGGCGACGTTGCGAATGCGCTCGATCCCCGCCATCGAGGTGCCGCCGAACTTCATCACGATACGGGCCATGGGAATGCGCTTCGCTTTATTGGTTTTCAGGTCTGGGTGGAAAGTCGCGGGCCTGATAATGAGACGCCATCATGAACGCAAGCATTGACCCAATCGCCACGCCAATAGCGACCATAGACCCCGCCGAAGCCGCGCAGTTCGGCAAGCTCGCCGCCGACTGGTGGAACCCGAAGGGCAGCTCGGCGATGCTCCACAAGCTGAACCCGCCGCGTCTCAAATATCTGCGCGAGCGGATCGACGCGCACTGGCACAGAGATCCGCACGACCGCCGCCCGCTCGCGGGCAAACGCGCGCTGGACGTGGGCTGCGGCGCTGGCCTGCTGACCGAACCGCTGGCCCGCCTGGGCGCCGAAGTCACCGGCATCGACGCCGCCCCCGAAAGCATCGCCGTCGCCAAAGCGCATGCCGCAGGACAGGGCCTGACGATCGACTATCGCGCTGGCGAGGTGTCCCAGCTAGCGGCTGAAGCGACACGCTTCGATCTCGTCACCAGCATGGAGGTGATCGAGCATGTCGCCGATCCCGCCGCCTTCGTCGGCGCGCTGGCCGCGCTGCTGGCGCCCGGCGGACTGCTGGTCGTCTCGACCCCCAATCGCACCCCCCAGTCGCGCCTTGCGATGATCACGATGGGCGAGGGGCTGGGCCGCATCCCCAAAGGCACGCATGACTGGAACAAGTTCCTGACGCCCGAGGAACTTGAGCAGAAGCTTTCCGATTGCAGCTTAAGCGTGATCGACCGGCGCGGCCTCGGCTTTTCGCCCACCAGAGGCTTCATGCTCAGCGACAATCTCGCGCTGGATTATTTTGTGACGGCGGTCGGTCTATAAAGCGGACCGTCATGAACTTGTTTCAGCATCCACCAAGCCACTCGCCGCAACGCTCGCTGGACAGTGGATCCTGAAACAAGTTCACGATGACGGGTAGCAATCAAAAATCCACCGCGATCCCCTTGCGCTCCCAGTCGCCGTATCGCGTGGGCGATAGACCGTCGGTATCGCCCGTCGTGCCCGTGGCGGCGGCCGGCTCCGGCACCGGCGGGCTTTTGGACAGATGCGCCGGTGCCTTAACATGGGCAGGGCGTTCACCGGGTTTGCGCGCGTTCATCATAGATTCCGATTGAAGAGGATATCGTCCTACCCCACATTGGCGGTCGGAGGTCGAAAGGCAAGATGAACGGTTTTAAGACGGCCATGCTGCTCGCGGCGATGACCGCGTTATTTATGGGATTGGGTTTCACATTCGGGGGGTCGGGCGGCGCGCTGATAGCGCTTGTGGTTGCCGCCGGCATGAACCTCTTCACCTTCTGGAATGCCGACAAGATCGTCCTGCGCATGCATGGCGCGCGCGAAGTCGATGAGCGCAGCTGCCCCGAATTCGTGGGTCTCGTGCGCGATCTCGCCAACCGTGCCGGCTTGCCGATGCCGAAGGTCTTTGTGATCGACAGCCCGCATCCCAATGCCTTCGCAACCGGCCGCAATCCGCAAAACGCCGCCGTCGCCGCGACGACTGGCCTTCTCGGCATGCTGAATCGGGACGAAATCGCCGGGGTGATGGCGCATGAGCTTGGCCATGTCCGCAACCGCGATACCCTCATCATGACGATGACCGCGACGATCGCTGGCGCCATCTCGATGATCGCCAATTTCGGCATGTTTTTCGGCCATAGCCAAGACAACCGCCAGAATATGCTTGCGACGCTGGCGGCGGTCATCATCGCGCCCTTTGCCGCAATGATCGTTCAGATGGCGATCAGCCGCCATCGTGAATATGGCGCTGACCGCGCTGGTGCCGAAATCTCGGGCAAGCCGCTCTCGCTCGCTACCGCGCTCGCCAAACTGGCGCGGGGCGCGGAGCGTGTCCCCAATCCGGTGGTTGATCGCAATCCGGCGGCGGCGCAGCTTTACATCGTCCCGGCGCTGCGTGGCGGTGGTGGCGACGGCCTGTTCTCAACGCACCCGGCAACCGAAAACCGGATCGCGGCGCTGCAGGCGATTGCGGGTGAAATGGGCAGCGTGGCGAGTATGTCATCTGCGCTCCGCAGTGCTTCGGTGCCCCGATCAACGTCGGTTCCATCCTCGCGCCGTCGGTCCAGTGCGCTTGACCCGCTCGGTCGGGATTGATCCTGCCGTCACACCTGTTTCAGTTTACATGCAGCTGCTTCGGTCAAGCTTGACGGTGGATGGTGAACCAGTTCAGCATGACGGATGAATAAACCGTCCGATCCCCCAGGCGTTACAACCCGCCGTGCAGCCTTGAAGCTACTCGACGCCGTGCTGCGGCGTGGCTTGCCACTGGAAGGTGCGCTCGCCTCTGCAACGGCGGAGCTTGATCGAGGCGATGATCGCGGTCTTGCCCATGCCATCGCCGCCGCCGTGTTGCGCCGGCTCCCGGATCTCGATGCCTTGATCGATAGCGCCACCAGGAAGCCGCTGCCCCATGATGCCAAGGCGCGCTTTCTGCTCCGCATCGCACTGGCCCAGGCGCTGTTGCTCGAAACCCCCGGCCATGCCGCGATCGCCACGGTGCTGCCGCTCGCCGATGGCGGTCCCCGCAAGCTGGTGCACGGCGTGTTCGGCACGCTCATGCGCTCGAACGCGGTCTTGCCCGAAGTGCCCGCATTGCCAGATCCGGTGGCGATGCGTTGGCGCAAGGTCTGGGACGCAGCCGCTGTCGAGGGCGCCCGCCACGCGCTCCAAGCACAGCCCCCGACCGATCTCACGCTGCGTGATGCCTCCGACACCTCGGGCTGGGCCGAACGGCTGGGCGGCACGACTTTGGTGCCGGGCCATGTCCGGCTCCCCGCCGGCGCCCGTGTCACCGAACTTCCCGGCTATGAAGAGGGCGAATGGTGGGTGCAGGATATCGCCGCCTCGCTCCCGGCGCGTTTGCTAGGCAAAGGGCAGGGCAGGCGCGCGCTTGATCTCTGCGCGGCGCCGGGCGGTAAGACCATGCAATTGGCGGCGGCCGGGTGGCAGGTGACGGCCGTTGACACCTCCGAGTCTCGCATGGCGCGCCTCCGCGAAAATCTCGCGCGTACCCACCTCCCGGCTAAGACGGTCATCGCCGATGCCCTGTTCTATACATCCGACACGCCTTTCGATGCCGTACTCGTCGACGCGCCTTGTTCGGCCACCGGTATTTTTCGGCGTCATCCGGATGTGCTGCACAGGGTTCGCCCACGCGCCATCGCTGATCTGGCGGAACAGCAGCAGGCGATCCTTGCCCGCGCCGCACAGGCGGTTCGGCCCGGCGGCACGCTGATCTACGCTGTGTGCTCGCTGGAACCCGAGGAAGGAGAGGCCGTCGCCGATCGCTTTCTGGCCTCCCACGCCGGTTTCACGCCCGCTCCGGCCACTCTGCAATCGCTTCCCTCGGGCCTCGTCCAGTCCAAACAGGATCATATCCTCCGGGTTCCGCCCGGCGCTCTGGAGTCGCAGGGGGGCGCCGACGGCTTCTTCGTTGCAGTGTTCCACAGGAAAGACGAACGCCCCCTTTCGCCGGGTTGAACCCGCTACCCACTGTCTTTAAGTCCGATTCGGATGCCGAAGAATGTTCGTATCGCGCCGTCGATCCTCTCCGCGGATTTCGCCAGACTGGGCGAGGAAGTTCGTGCGATTGATGCTGCGGGCGCCGACTGGATCCATGTCGACGTCATGGACGGCCACTTCGTGCCGAACATCACCATCGGCCCCGGCGTGGTGAGGGCGCTGCGCCCGCATACGCAGAAGACGTTCGACGTCCACCTGATGATCTCCCCGATCGATTCCTTTCTTGAGGATTTCGCGAATGCGGGGGCTGATATCATCACGGTGCATCCCGAAGCAGGGCCGCACCTCCACAGAACCATCCAGCGCATTAAGTCGTTGGGCAAGAAGGCGGGCGTGTCGTTGAACCCCGCGACGCCCGCCAAGATGCTCGATTACGTGCTGGAAGAAATCGATCTCGTACTGGTGATGAGCGTGAACCCTGGCTTCGGCGGGCAGAGCTTCATCTCCAGCCAGCTCCGCAAGATCGAGGCGATCCGCAAGTCGATCGACAAGCTCGGCAAGGATATTGATCTTGAGGTGGACGGCGGCATCGACGCGGAGACGTGCCGGCAGGCAATTGACGCAGGGGCGGACGTGCTCGTTGCCGGAACTGCAACCTTCAAGGGTGGTCCGTCGGCTTATGCCGCAAATATCGCGGGGCTTCGCGGGCCATGAACGCGCAGGGCTCGATCGATACCGCCGACGGCGTCGAGCCCGGCCGGATGCTCATCCGGGTCGATAGTGATCGTGGACTCTCGCTCACCGAGCGCCTCGCCAACCATTTCCACCGCCTTGCCTGGCGAACGCCCCTGCACAGCCTGCGCCTGCGCGGCCGGTATCCGCTCAAGCTGCTCGGCGTGCCTGTCGATCCCATTCGCGGCGATGTACGAGCGGGCGAGGCGATCGTTGCCGGCCGGATCGAGCATCGTGGCGAAGGCGTGGACCTTACCGAACTTGATTTCACCAATCTGTCGGTTTCGGCCGCGCTGTTCGATCATCTCCACAGTTTTGCATGGCTGCGCGATCTCGGCGCGGTCAGCCATCCCCATGCGGCCGCAATGGCGGAACGGATCGTGGCGCACTGGCTGTCGGTGCATGGCGGGACGGTCTCGCAGCAGGTGTGGCGGCCGGATCTTTGCGCCAAGCGCGTTCTGTACTGGTCCAACTATGCGCCGCTGATCCTCTCCTCGCGGAATCTCGTTTATCGCTCGGCGGTGCTGAACGGGCTGGCGCGGCAGGCGCGCCACCTCGATCGCAGCGCGGAAAAGGCCCCGCGCGGTCTCCAGCGCGTCATCGCCTGGACGGGCGTGATCGCCTCGGGCCTTCTGATTCCAGGCGGGGAGGGGCGTCGCCTGCATGGCGAGGATGGGCTCCGGCGCGCGCTCGAAAGCGCCATGTCGCCCGATGGCGGCATGCTTGATCGCTCGCCGCTGTCGCAGCTCGAACTGGTCGAAGGCTTGTCCGAGTTGATGGCCGTTTACGCGATGCGCCGGATTGAGCCGTCCGGTGAAATTATGGCGGCGTTGGGTCGTGCCGTGCCCGCTCTGCTTGGGATCAGCCATGGCGATGGCGGCCTTTCAAGCTGGCAGGGCATTGTGCCTATCGCCGCAGCGCGGGTGGAAGCGGCGGTCAAGGCCACGCAAATCCGCACGCGTCCGCTCCGCCAGGCCGCCGATTGGGGCTATCAGCGGATGACTGGCGGCCAGACGCGCGTAATCGTCGATGCCGCCCCGCCCCCCGTGCAGCGGCTGGCGCGCGGCGGTTCGGCCTCGACGCTGGCGTTCGAGCTGTCGGATGGCCCGCACCGGCTGATCGTCAACTGTGGGGGCCCCGGCGGCGGCTCAGCGGATTTCCCGGCTGGGCTCGCCGATGCGCTCCGTGCCACCGCTGCCCACTCCACGCTAATCGTTGCCGACACCAATTCGACTGCCACCTATCCGGATGGAAGTCTGGGTCGCGGCGTCTACGAAGTCGCGTGCGACCGTGCCGAGACCGACGCCGGCAGCCGGCTTGAGGTGAGCCATGACGGTTATGTCCGCCGCTTCGGTTTCCTTCACAAGCGCCAGCTCCAGCTCAGCGCCAATGGCCGCGAATTGGCAGGCGAGGATCTGTTGCTGCCGGTTGGTCGCCGCGTGCGAATGCGTTCGGCACAGCCGGTTGCGGTCCGTTTCCATCTCGCGCCGGATGTCGAAGTTACCCAAACCGCTGATGGTCTGGGCGCTGTACTCCGCATTGAAGGCGGCCCCCTCTGGCAGTTTCGTTGCAAGGGCGGGACGTTGGGGGTCGACGACAGCCTGTGGGTCGATGGAGGCGGCTGGCCGCGCAATTCGCGCCAGCTCGTGATTGCAGCCGAAACTCCGGCTGGCGGCGCGAGCATTTCGTGGATATTCCGCCGCGCAAGTTAGAACGGGGATTCTCATGGGTCAGGTGAAGATCGCGCGGGCGCTGTTGTCCGTGTCGGATAAGAGTGGTTTAGTTGAATTAGGTCAGTCACTTGCACGTCATGGCGTGGAGCTTGTCTCAACAGGAGGCACCGCCAAGGCGCTGCGCGACGCCGGCCTCGATGTGCGCGATGTTTCCGAAGTTACCGGTTTCCCCGAAATGATGGACGGCCGCGTCAAGACGCTCCATCCCAAGGTCCATGGCGGTTTGCTGGCTGTCCGCGACCATCCCGAGCATGCCAAGGCGATGGTCGATCATGAGATCGGCGCGATCGATCTGGTGGTGGTTAATCTTTATCCTTTCGCACAAACTGTTGCGAAGGGTGCCGATCGTGATGAGATCATTGAGAATATTGATATTGGCGGCCCTTCAATGGTGCGCTCCGCCGCCAAGAACCATGCGTTCGTTGCGATCGTCACCGATCCCGCCGATTACGCCGCGCTGATCGCCGAGCTTGACGGGCAGGGCGGCGCCACCAGCCTGGATTTCCGCAAGAAGCTGGCCGCCAAGGCGTTCGCCGCCACTGCCGCCTATGATGCGATGATCTCGCAATGGTTCGCGAAGGTCGATCAGGGTGAGGACTTCCCGGCTGTTCGCACCATGCCGACCCGGCTCGTCTCGATGCTCCGTTACGGCGAGAACCCGCACCAACGGGCCGCGCTCTATGTGCCCTTCGGCCCGGCGGCGCGGGGCATCGCGCAGGCTGAGCAGATCCAGGGCAAGGAACTCAGCTACAACAATTATAACGACGCCGACGCCGCGCTCGAGCTGGTCAGCGAATTCCGCGATGGTCCGCCGACGGTCGTCATAGTAAAGCACGCCAATCCTTGCGGCGTCGCCACGGCTGACACGCTGCTTGAGGCGTATCAGGCCGCGCTTGCCTGCGACACGGTATCGGCATTCGGCGGCATCATCGCCTGCAACCGCCCGCTGGACGGCGCCACCGCCGCCGCCATTGCTGAGATCTTCACCGAAGTCGTCGCCGCGCCGGATGCTGACGAGACCGCCCGTGCCGTCTTCGCCAGGAAGAAGAATCTGCGCCTGCTGCTCACCGGTCCACTCCCTGATCCATCGCGCGCCAGCCTGATGACCAAGATCATCGCCGGCGGCGCGCTGGTGCAGGACCGCGACAATGGGCGCGTCACCCGCGAAATGCTCAAAGTCGTCACCAAGCGCCCGCCGACCGAACGCGAGCTGAACGACTGCCTGTTCGCCTGGACGGTCGCCAAGCACGTCAAGTCCAACGCGATCGTCTATGCCAAGGACCATGCCACCGCCGGTATAGGCGCGGGCCAGATGAACCGTCTAGAATCCGCGCGCATCGCGGCGTGGAAAGCCAAGGACGCCGCTGACAAGGCCGGCTGGCCGGAACCGCGCACGATCGGTTCGGCAGTTGCCTCCGACGCTTTCTTCCCTTTCGCTGATGGTCTGCTGACGGCGGTCGAGGCGGGGGCGACTGCTGTGATCCAGCCCGGCGGCTCGATCCGCGACGATGAGGTTATCGCCGCTGCCGACGAGGCCGGTCTCGCGATGGTCTTCACGGGAATGCGCCATTTTCGCCATTGAGGCAGGGTTTGGGGGCATGCGGAGATGAAGAAGCGCTGGTTCGATCTTCTGAACATCCACCAGCCGAGAATGTCATTCCCCGACGGTCTCGATGAGGGCAGCATACAGCGCTTCCTCAAATCGGTCAGCGTGGACAACAGCCCGGCGTCGGAATTCGCAGGTTATGTCGATCGGGACTGGCGGCGCTTCGTCTAAACCTGGACGCTGTGCCGCGATCTGACCGGAAGATGCCTCGAGATCGGCGCGAGCCCCTATTTTACCACGGCGCTCCTCAAGGAGTATACTGGTCTTGAACTGGTGCTCAGCAACTATTCCCCGACCTCGGCGACGACGGGCGAAAATGTTGCGCGCTGGACGTCGCCACACACCGGGGCGGCAGTGGAGCACAGGATGCTCCACGACCTTTTCAACGTCGAGACCGATCCGCTCCCGTACCCAGACGATCATTTCGATGTGATCCTGTTTTGCGAGGTGGTCGAGCATCTGACCAACGATCCGCTTGCGGCGCTCATGGAGATCAGGCGGGTGCTCAAGCCTGGCGGCGGACTGGTGCTGACGACGCCGAATTCGACAAGCGCCAGGAACCTGCTGAAGATCGTCACGGGAAAAAGCGTCTATGACCGATATTCGGCCTATGGCCCCTATGGCCGGCACAACCGCGAATATACGCCGAGCGAGATCAGGCGCCTGTTGGGCGCGATCGGTTTTTCGGTCGAAAGAATATTTACGGCAAACGTCCTGTTTCCGCGCAAGGCGCAGCTGATCGGAAGCTTCTTCGCCGAACTTATGTTCAGCCTGTTTTCCCGCAAACGCGCTCGCGCCCTGGGGCAGTATATTTTTGTGTCGGCGGTGAAGCAGGAAGCAGGGCCGGTCATGCGCCCGGACTGGCTTTTCAGAAGCTATACCGACAGCGAAGTGAAAGGGCGGGCACCCGGTTAGTTCAGGAGAGCTGGCTGACCGTTTCCCGAACAGCCGTGCGCCGGTTTCTGCCTTTGACGGCTCGAACGCGACGGGCACGGGGTTGCGTCTCGACAGGCAAGCTGGGGACGACGGGGTCCCGAAGGCCACGGATCGCGTCGAGTTGCGAGCTGGAGAAGCTGGAAATCAGATGCAGGCCGAACAGATCGCGGCTGACCCATTTCACCATCGCCTTGAATTCGCCCAGTGCTTCGATGGCGATCACCACCGTTTCGCCAAGAACGGGCGTCTTGCTTTCGGCTTTGGCGCCGATGCCGTCGCAGGAGAGATTTCTGATCACGATCGACTGCAATGGGGTCAGATCGCCGCGAAGCGTGGCAGTCCGAAAGCCGACCAAGCGCAATGTGTTATGCCCGTTGGCGTCGAGATTGGAATAGTCAGCCATCGTTCCCCCACGGTGTTCGCCTACAGGCGTGTATCCCCGGACACGGCTGTCTGCGTGCGTCCAAATTTAGGCCATCATGGTTAACGACAGATTAAGATCAACCACTTATTCGTTAGTCCGCCGCCCTTGTCGCACCTCCGGTCGTATAACTCGGTTTCCATCGATGATTGAGTGCCTTCGAATTGCCGATCGTTACGGCACGATTGAAAAAGCTAGCTATTTCAATCGTATGAACAGGACTCTGTCCTCTGCTGTGAAGCCTTTGCGCCAGATGATGTAGCCGTAGACGGCCAATACTGTCGGAATACCGAGCAGCAGTTCGCTCCACTCGGGGATGTGGGTAATAATTACGCCGATCACTGTGGCTGCAGCCGCGGCCCACACCAATGCCCAGCGCCAGCCTGAGACTGGCGCCCCAAGCAGCTGCGCCAGCAGTCGCGATTTGATGACCGCCCCGATCCCGAGAGCAACCATCAAGGCAAGCGCCGGTCCGGCCGCCTGATAGGTCTCAGTGAGGTCAAGAGCCCGGGCCGCCTCGATGAAAACGAAGCTCAGCACTGCCTGGATGCAGATCACGGCGGTCGAGATCATCAGGTTCCGATGACGGGCGATATAGACCAACGCTGTTTCCGAAACCGCTGCCGTCGCCGCCACCACCTCTGCGGCGAGCAGGATCACTAGCGCCCCGGTTCCAGCCACAAACGCCGGACCGACCAGTCCCATCACCGCCTCTCCGGAAATAGAAAGCGCGATGGCGATGCCGGCCTGGGCGGAAAGGATCCAGAATCCCACCTGGCGGACCTGCGCGGCGACCGCGGTCTTGTTGCCGGCTTCCAGATTTTGCGTGATCACTGGGCCAAGGATGGGATCGAAACTCGTCTTGAGCTTCTGCGGCAAGGTCGTGATCTGCTGCGCCACCCAATAGATGCCGACCACGGCCGGCGGAAAGAACAGGCCCAGGATAGCGCGGTCGATATTGCGTGTGGCCCATTCGATCGCATCGGCTGCAGCGAGCGGTACGTTGCGATGCGCCATTTTGAACAGCGGCACGATCTTTGGCCGCCATCCTCGTGGCAGGCCGTACATTCGGATCAGGGGAACCATCGATGCGGCCAGCGCCGCCACCATCGACAACACATAGGAGAAGATCAGCCCGTCACGCGGCGAATAGAACCACAGGGCGAGGGCAGCGATGCTGATCGTCCAGGGCTCGACGATCGCACGGGCCGTTACAGTCGCCCCAACATTGTGGCGATAGGCCAGCGCGGCCAGCGCCACCTCGCTCCAAGCGATCGCATAGATCGTCAGCGGTAACAGCTGTTCCCGTCCAAAGATGTCGCTGTTGGGAAACATGACCTGCGGGACGAGCGCGAGAATGATCACAGCAACCGTCGAGGCGAGTCCGGCGATTAACAGGCCGTCCCAGACGATGTGCACCGGGGGTTCGTCGCTACTGTTTGAAAGCCGTTGCGCCAGGCCGCGCTTCAGCCCGAACGTCGCGAGTTGCGCGGCGAACTCGATGATCAGTATCGCATAGGCAAAACGGCCCAGGGTATCCGCACCATAGAGGCGCCCGGCAATGAACAGGAAGGGGAGGCGCGCGGCCAGCCGGAGCAGGAATCCAAAGACATTGGTCCGTCCGCCTTTGGCGAGCAGCGCAATATCGGTTTTCTCGGCGGTCTTGTCTCCCACCACGCCCCCCCGGCCCAGCGGGCGATCAGTTGGGATTGTCGGCAGTCCCGCCACCTTCGCCGACCGCACCGACGCGGCCGATATTGCCGAACAGTTCGGAGAAGAAGCCGCGATCCCGGCCTAGCGTGGGCGTCTTGTCGCCGTCAGGCGAAAGCGTGGCGATCTTGCTCATGCCCAGATTTTCGACCGACGTGACATTGCCCGCGCGATCGAAATGCACGGCAAGCGTGGTTTGCTTGACTGGCTTGGGCAGCGAGAAGGCGAGCTGCTTGGTTTCGCGCGAGATATAATACCAGCTCGACGGATCGAATTGCGACGCAAAGCTCGGGCGTCCGAGTGTGCGCTCGACGGATTGGCGGTTGTCGATGCCAGGCTGGATGGAGCTGATCAGCGTCTGATCGGCGACATAGCCCTTATGGTCGCGAATACGGGTGCACCCAGCGCTCAAAGCCAGCGCGGCGATCAGTGTCGCCGCCAGGGGCACTCGGGCCTTGTCGAACATCCATCTCTCCTCAAATCCCGAACGACGGGATTGCAACGTGCCTCGCACGCCTCAATATGCGGGGCAAGCCTCCGCTGCAAGCCGAGCGGGACGAAGGGAGCCAAGCCACGTGTCGATCCTTACGAAGTTTTTCCGCAAAGGGCAGGATCGGGCGCATCTGCAGCCGCTCTATCGCGCCGTGGTCGCGGCAGGGCGGCAGCCCGGATGGTATGTCGAGGGGCAGGTGGCCGACACGCTTGATGGCCGGTTCGACATGGTTGCCGCCATGTTGTCGCTATCGCTGCTCCGGCTGGAGGCCGAAGGCGGAACCTATGCTGCAGAATCCGCCCTGCTAACCGAGATATTCATCGACGACATGGACGGACAGCTCCGCGAGATTGGCGTCGGCGATGTGGTGGTCGGGAAGCATATCGGCCGGATGATGAGCGCCCTGGGTGGACGACTCGGCGCGTATCGCGACGCCTTTGAAGGCAGGGAAGCGCTCGAAACGGTGCTCGAACGCAATCTTTATCGTGGCGTTAGCCCTCACCTTGCCGCCCTGGCCTGGGCTACACAGCGGCTGCGGGCTGTTCACGGGGCCATCATGGCTATGCCGGCCCTGGCGTTGCTGGAGGGTGAGTGGCCCGAGCTATGAGCGACACGCCCGAGTTTTCTCGCCCCATCAAGCTCGATTCGCTAAGTTCTCAGACACGCGCCGTAGCGATCGAGGCGGACGATGCCGAACGTGCCGCGCTGGCGGCCCGGTTCGATCTGATTGCAGTCGATCGGCTTCAGGCGACCGCGGAATTTACGCGGGACGGCGATACGGTCGATGCGGTGGGCCATCTCTCCGCCGATGTGACCCAAAGTTGCGTCGCCAGCGCCGAACCGGTCCCAGCGAAGATTGACGAACCCTTCCAGTTGCGTTTCGTGCCGGACAACGTGCTTGAAAATGCTGCGGAGGAGGTCGAACTCAGCGAGCGCGACTGCGATGTCGTTGGCTATTCCGGCGGTGCGATCGATCTCGGGGAAGCGGTGGCCGAAACCCTGGCGCTGGCGCTCGATCCATTTCCGCGCAGCCCCAATGCCGACGCCGCACTGCGTGAGGCCGGAGTGCTGGGTGAGGAAGATGCCGGTCCTTTTTCAGCACTCAAGGCGCTGAAGGAAAAGCTGGGCAAGGGTTAGAACGGAACGTCGTCGTCGAGATCGATTCCGAACGGATCGCTGTCGCGCTTGGGCGCCGCGCCGCCGCCACCGCGCCCGCTGCCATAGCCGCCGCTCGATGCGCCACTGCTACCGCCGCCGAAGCTGCTGCCGCCTTCATCCCAATCACGACCGCCGCCACCGCCTTCGCCTTCGCGACGGTCAAGCAGGACGAGCACCGCGTTGAAGCCTTGAAGCACGACCTCGGTGGAATAGCGTTCCTTGCCTTCGTTGTCGGTCCATTTGCGGGTCTGGAGCTGTCCTTCGAGATAGACCTTGCTGCCCTTGCGGAGGAAACGCTCGGCCGTATTGGCGAGGTTCTCGTTGAAGATCGCGACCGAGTGCCATTCGGTTTTTTCGCGGCGCTCTCCGCTCGACTTGTCCTTCCAGCTCTCGGATGTCGCGATGCGCAGGTTCACCACCTTGCCGCCATTCTGGAAGCTGCGCGATTCGGGGTCGCGGCCCAGATTGCCGACGAGGATCACCTTGTTCACGCTGCCTGCCACGATTCTCTCCTATAGCCCGAGAGCGGTGGCTAACCAGAAAGTGGCCCCGGCTGCAATATAAGCGAGCCCGAATAGATAGGCCAACATGAAGACCGGCCATCTCCACCCATTGGTTTCGCGGCGGACGACCGCGATCGTCGACAGGCATTGCGGCGCGAACACGAACCACATGAGGAACGCGAGCGCCGTCGGCAGCGACCAGCGCCGGGCGAGCTGGCTGCCGAGTGTTTCAGCGCCTGCCTCCTCGTCGGCCGCGTCAATCGAATAGACGGTCTGGAGCGCCGAAACCGCTACCTCGCGCGCGGCCATTGCGGGAATGACCGCGAGCGACATCTCATGGTTGAAGCCAATCGGGCGAAGGACGATTTCCAGCCCGGATGCGATCCGGCCGGCCACTGAATATTCGCTTTGCTTCACACCTTCAGGCGCGACCGGATAAGAGCTGAGCAGCCACAGCACGACGGTTACGGCCATGATGATCGTGCCCGCGCGCCGGAGAAAAACATAGGCGCGCTGCCACAGGCCGAGCGCGACATCGCGCAGGCTTGGCAGTTGATAGCGCGGCATTTCGATGAGAAAGCCGCTGGCGGCGCCTTGCGTCGTCGTCCTGCGGAATATGAGCGCGGCGACTACGGCGCTGACAATGCCGAAGAGATAGAGGGCGAAAAGCACAAGCCCCTGGAGTCCTATACCCGGACCGACATCGCGCGCCGGAATGAACGCGCCGATAATCACCGCATACACCGGCAGCCGTGCCGAACACGTCATCAGCGGCGCAATCAATATGGTGGTCAGGCGTTCCTTTGGATCGTTGATCGAGCGCGTCGCCATGATGCCGGGGATCGCGCAGGCGAACGACGACAGCAGCGGGATGAACGCGCGCCCCGAAAGACCGACCCCGGCCATCATCCGATCCATCAGGAAGGCGGCGCGAACCATGTATCCGGTCGCCTCAAGCAGGAGGATGAAGAAAAAGAGGATCAGGATCTGCGGCAGGAAGACCACCACCGAACCCACGCCGTTGATGATCCCTTCAATCAGCAGATCGCGCAGGAAGCTGTCGGGTAATGTCGCCGCGGCCGTTGCGCCAAGCCAGCCTTGCAGGCCCTCGATCCAGCCTATCGGCGCTTCGGACCAGGCGTAGACGGCCTGAAACATGACGAAGAGAATCGCGAGCAGCAGCAACGGCCCGGCGATCGGATGCAGCGCGCCGCGATCAATGCCTTGGGTGAAGGCGCGTCCGCGCGGTTGCTCGACGATGGCGAGCCGCGCGATCCGACGGGCTTCACGCTGGAAATGCGTGATGTCTGGTTCGAGCGAGATCGGGACGGCGGCCCGTGGCGCGGAGAGCGCGTCACCCAGCGCATCCTTCAGCGCGTCGATGCCACGTTTGCGCACTGCCACGGTCGATACGACGGGCATGCCAAGCTCGCGTGAAATCGCTGCAAGATCGATCTTGAGGCCGTCGCGTTCGGCCATGTCGATCATGTTGAGCGTCAGCACCATCGGCCGGCCGAGCGTCTTGAGTTGAAGAACGAAGCGGAGGTGATTGTCGAGATTGGTGGCGTCGACCACCACGATCATGGCCTCGGGCACCCGCTCGCCTTCCTGGGTGCCGATCAGGACGTCACGCGTCACCTGCTCGTCGGGGCTGGACGGATCAAGGCTGTAGGTGCCGGGAAGATCGACCAGTTCGATCGGGCGGCCGTCGTTCAACGCCATGCGTCCCGAATGGCGCTCCACCGTCACGCCCGGATAATTGCCGACCTTCTGCCGCGCTCCGGTAAGCGCATTGAACAGCGCCGATTTGCCGGCATTGGGATTGCCGACCAGCGCGACCAGCGGCATCGGATTCATTGCGTGATATCCGCCTCGACCGATATTGCCGCGGCTTGCGCCCGCCGCAGGGCAATCGTCATCCTTCCAACCTGGCAGGCGATCGGATCGCGGCCCATCGGCCCCTCATGAAGCAGCTCAATGCGGACACCTTCGTCAAAGCCAAGCTCGCGCAACCGGCGCGCTTCGGACTGGGCCAAACAATCCCAATCGATTGACTTGATGTGCGCCCGCGTGCGGGCCGGAAGCTGACAAAGAGACATGCGCCTCGGAACCTCGGAACTCAAAATTCTTACCCCATCGTGCGACTGATTATCATTATCGTATGAAATCCGCCAGCGCCATTAACGGTCGGGGTAACGGAGCCTTCCGAGCAGCCGGGTCGGACTGAAATGCCTGGCCGGGTCGGGGTTCAGCCGCGCCTTTGTCTTTTCGAAGCGCATGACGCCGTCGATGCGGCGATCGAGAAATGCACGCGTGTCGGCCTCGTTCTCGCTGTCGTCGTCGAGCCAGACGACCAATGTCGCGGCATAGATGCCCGCCAGCGTCGCGCGCTTGGTGTAGTAGTTCAGATCTACCGCCGTATCCCCTGCCAGTCGCCACATCGCATCGGCGCTGCGCCAGCCCAGCCGGGATGCCCTGGCCAGATTGGTCGGCAGGGCCAGCACGGCCAGCGCGCGGCGCACCGCTTCCCGCTGCGGCCGGGCGATGTCTAAGCGGATCTGGATCAGGCGGCTGATCCGCTCCCTGATCTTGAGGGGAGCCAGTGCTTCGACAGGATCGCGTTGCGTCATCTGCCGATCGATCGCTCCAACCCATGCCTCGATCATGTCGATGCCACCCTTCGGGAAGGCGAGCCGGGCACGCGCGAACGGAACGCCGGCAGCGTCCGCTGCGTCGCGCAGCGCTGGATCGCTCCAGCCATCGAACACCGCATTGGCGGCGATCCGCGGCGCGAGCTCGTCGCGCAGCTCGTCAAGGGTCATCTCGGTGGGGCTGATGCTATCCATTGCTGGATGATAGGAGCGCGGACGCCTGACGCCAAGCATCAGCGCTCACCAGCCCGGGCGAGAATGATCGCAAGGCCGATCGCGGCCATGCCCAGCAAATCCAGAGCATCAAGCCGCTCGGCATAGGCCAGCCAACCGATCGCTGCCGCGATCACGGGTTGGGTGAGCAGGCCCATGCCGATCACAATGGGCGATAGATGGCCGATCGCATAGACCATCAACCCCTGGCCGATGATCTGGCTGCCAATCGCCAGCAGCACCAGCGGTGTCCAGTGTTCCGGGATGACCGGGCCTGCGGCGAGCGCTACGAGCAGGAGCGGCAGGACGCCACTGGCCGTCGATACCGCCAGCGCAGGCCATGATTGCACCTGACCCCGCGCCCGGTCGATCGCGACCAGATAACCTGTGTAGAACAGGCCTCCAAGCAGGCACAGCAGATCGCCCGCCAGATATTTGGGCGATAGATCGTAGGATCTTCCAAGAAGCAATCCAGCACCACCGGCGGCCAGCGCCATCGCAATCCATTGTTGCCGCCGGGGCAGCTTGCGCACGACGATGAAACCATAAGCGACAAAAAAGAAACTCGCAGCATTGCCGAACATGGTCGCGTTGGCGAGCTTGGTAAGCAGAATGCCGCTGTGCCAGGCGATGAGATCGGCGGCAAAGAACAGGCCTGCGAAAAAAAGAATCCACCATGACTGCTGCGTATGGGGAAGCGTCTGGCGCATTAGCCTCGCAGTGAGGAATAGGAGGGGCACCGCAATCGCGAGCCGCCAAAATGCCGAAGCTGCAGGACCGATCTCGGCAAGTCTCACCATCCATGGCCCTACCGCAAGCGCGGCATTGCCGCCGAGCATCGCTGCAACGCCGAAGGACTTGCTTCGACCGCGCAAATAATTTCTTGAGGGGGCCGAATCGTGCATGGGGCTCTCTAGCGCCCTATCTCCCCACCGTCGTCTCATGAAGAAGGTGCTGGTGATGCCCACACTACTTGACCCCATCAAGCTCGGCGCAATCGAAGCGCCAAACCGCATCCTGATGGCCCCGCTGACGCGCGCCCGCGCGACGCGCGACCATGTACCGACTGCGCTGATGATCGATTACTATACGCAACGCGCCACGGCGGGTCTTATTATCTCGGAAGCGACCGGCATCAGCCGCCAGGGGCTTGGCTGGCCATATGCGCCCGGCATCTGGAACGATGCGCAGGTGGAAGGGTGGCGCGCGGTGACGGAGGCGGTGCATGCGGCCAGCGGTCGTATATTCCTGCAGCTCTGGCACATGGGGAGGATCGTCCATCCGAGCTTCCTTGATGGCGCACAGCCGGTCTCGGCCTCGCCGACGACCGCCCCCGGCATCGCCTGGACCTATGACGGAAAGCAGCCCTATGCGCTTGCCCGTCCGCTCGAACTTTCGGAAATCCCGGCGCTGATCGACGATTACAGGCATGCTGCGGCCAATGCGAAGGCCGCAGGTTTCGATGGCGTGCAGCTCCATGCCGCCAATGGCTACCTCATCGACCAGTTCCTGCGCGATAACAGCAATTTCCGTGACGACATCTATGGCGGCTCGATCGAGAATCGTGTCCGCCTGCTCCGGGAAGTAACCGAGGCGATCGCCGATGTGATCGGTCCCGAACGTACGGCGGTCAGGCTTTCACCGAACGGCGATTCTCAAGGCGTGAACGACAGCAATCCCGTTCCGTTGTTCCAGACGGCGGCCAAGGTCCTGTCGGACATCGGGATCGCTTTCCTCGAACTGCGCGAGCCGCCTCGTAACGGTACCTTCGGCCAAAGTGAGATCGATCCGGTGGCGCCTTATATTCGCGAGGTCTTCGATGGTCCGCTGGTGCTTAATTCGGATTATGATCCGGTGCGCGCGGAAGCGGATCTTGCATCTGGATTGACGGATGCGGTCAGCTTCGGGCGGCTGTTTATCACCAATCCGGATTTGCCGCGGCGTATCGCGGGAAATCTGCCGCTGCATGTCGGGCAGGACCCCCGCACCTGGTATAGCCAGGGCCACGAAGGATATATCGATTATTCCCAGGCAGCATAAGTAAGGGCCTGGGTCAGGCCTGAAGCGCCTGGCTCAGCGCCGTGACCGAGAAATAGGTCGCCGCGACCAGCGATATCGCGAAAAGCGCCCAGGCGGCCATGACAAGCTGGCGGATATGCGGCCGTCCCAGCTTCCGATTCCGGTTTATGCACCCGAATACGAACGTCGTCAGCAGACCATAAAAAAACAGCGCATTCTCCGCCATTGCCACACCCCGCAACACTGTGAATCAGCCGGGCGAAACCGCCCTCCTGCGGGGCATTCTTAGCGAAGATGGTTAAGATTCGGCTACGGGTTATTTTGCACTGCATCACGAAAAAAGGGCTTCACATCGCCCTTCAGCGTGATGGTGAGCGGCTTGCCCTTGCGGTCCCGCGTTTTGTCCATTGCGATCTTGATCCAGCCTTCGCTGACACAATATTCTTCGACATTGTGCTTTTCGGCCCCGTTGAACAGAATGCCAATGCCGCGCGACAGCACATCCGCATCGAAATGAGGGCTACGCATTTCCGTCGAGAGCCGATCGGGCGGGGTGTCGGTCGCGGCGGGCGCGCCGTCTTCGGGAGGCTGGTCAGTCATGGACAGGTCCTTAGCCTTTCTGCGACGAAATGGGCAAGCTTCGCGCTTGGCTTCCCTTTTTCCCGGACGCACGTTAAGGCGGCGCCAAAGCGAACTTGACGAGGATTGATGGCGAAAGAAGAACTGCTTGAAATGCGCGGCAGCGTTGTGGAGCTCCTTCCCAACGCGATGTTCCGTGTGAAGCTTGAAAATGATCACGAGATTCTTGGGCATACCGCAGGCAAGATGCGCAAGAACCGTATCCGCGTGCTGGTCGGCGATGAAGTACTCGTTGAACTCACGCCTTACGACCTGACTAAGGGCCGTATCACGTATCGCTTCAAATAGGGCCGCCGCGTGCGGCTTGTACTCGCTTCGTCCTCACCGAGACGGCGGGAATTGCTGACGCGTATCGGTGTGGATCCCGATCGGATCGCGAGCCCCGATATTGATGAAAGCCCGCTGAAAGGTGAGGTGCCGCGCGCCTATGCGCTGCGCCTTGCCGAAGCAAAAGCCCGCGCGGTGGATCGGGCAGCTGACGAGATCGTACTCGCTGGAGACACAACGGTCGCAGTCGGTCGCCGCATACTGCCGCCCGCCGATACCATTGAAATACAGCGGACTCTGTTGGGCCTGCTGTCCGGGCGACGTCATCATGTCGTATCGGCGGTTTGCGTCATCGATCAAGGGGGCGGGGCGCGAGTTCGACTGGCGGACACGCTTGTAACCTTCAAGCCGCTGACAGTGGGCGAGATTGATAGCTATATCGCCTGTGGCGAGGGCTTGGGCAAGGCGGGCGGTTATGCGATCCAAGGACGTGCGGAAAGCTGGGTCCGGTTTCTGAGCGGCAGTCATTCGGGTGTGGTCGGGTTGCCGCTATTCGAAACGCGAGCATTGCTGCTTGCCGCCGGGCTATCCATTGTCTGAGTGGCTGTTCGAAGCGGGCATCGGTGAAGACCGAGCCGCGCTGATCGAAGACAATGAAATTGCCGAGATGCTGATCGATCGGCACGATGGCCGGCCCCGCGTCGGGGCGGTGATGCCCGCAAAGCTGGTAACGCGACTGCCGAATTCGGAACGATCCATACTGATGTTGGGCGGCGCTGTTGGCGGGGAAGCGGTGGGGCGGGTGCCGGGCGCGCTGACCGAGGGGCAGCAGCTTCTCGTCACCGTCATACGCGAGGCGATTGATGAGCCGGGCAATCGCAAAGCGCCTGTGGTGAAGCCCGCGGATGCGAGCGCCACGATCTCGGACGGTCCGTCGCTACTTGAGCGCATAAGCGCAGATGGGCATCGGGTTGTAAATTTGCAGCCGCATGACCCCGACCAGTTGGAGAATTACGGCTGGTCGGATCGGCTTGGGGAGGCCGAGAGCGGCGTGATCCCGTTTGATGGCGGAATTCTGCGGATGGCGCTTACGCCGGCGATGACGCTATTCGACATCGACGGAAGCCTGGCTCAGGGCGATCTTTCGATCGCCGGGGCTGCGGCCGTTGCCAGAATAATACGCTGTTTCGACATCGGTGGCTCGGTTGGCGTCGACTTGCCGATGCCCCATGCCGCAAGCAAAACGCTCAAGCATGCCATTGCAGCGAAAGTGGACGCGCTGTTGCCGCAGCCGTTCGAGCGTACTTCAGTCAACGGTTTCGGTTTCCTGCAGATCGTACGGCGGCGGCTTCGGAAGTCGATTCCCGAACTTGTTCAGGGCGATCCGGTGACCGCTGCAGCATTGTCGCTCCTGCGCCGGGCCGAGCGGAGCTCCGGCCGGGGTGCCTTGATGCTCGTTGCTGCGCCCGCAGTGATCCGAGCGATTGCTGGCAATCAAGAATGGCAAAATGATCTGACGCGGCGGCGCGGCGCCATCGTTCACTTGTCCGAGAAGGCGTGCGCCGCCATATCCGATATCCATGTCCAGACCGAATATCCGTAACGGCCGCCAAAAAGGCTGCACCATTTGCGGCGAGCCGAGCGCGCCCGCCTTCAGCCCCTTTTGCAGCCAGGGCTGTCGCGATCGCGACCTGCTACGCTGGCTGGGCGAAGGTTACCGCGTGGCCGGCCCGCCAGCCGATGACGATGGCCGAGAAATCGGCACCGACGGGCTGGACAGCGAGACATAGGCCCCTCTATAGGCCCCCAGCCAACAGCGTGCCCAGGTAGCTCAGTTGGTAGAGCATGCGACTGAAAATCGCAGTGTCGGCGGTTCGATCCCGTCCCTGGGCACCATACTTCCACAAGCACTAGAGACAAAATGATTGGGGCAGACAACCCATCGCGGTTTTGTGGCGTTTTTGAACGTCTGAGCCGTGTCAAATGGCTCTCCATGCGCTCGATATTTAGGAAGATCGGGGCTATCAATCTCCGGTAAACGAAAAAATAGTGGCGTTAAAAGCGTTTTGAGGTTGCGTGGGCGCCCGGTGCTCAGCGCGTGAGGACTGGGCGTCTGGCTCGGAGCTAGCGGCAATCGATAATTGCGCTAGTGCTGCACCTAATGGGCGAGGCTCTCATCGGAGATGGTCGACGGTGGCGGGCCTTCGCAAATTTGAAACCACCCCAAGATCGACATGGCCGCGCTTGTCCGACACGGCCTTTTCGATCCCCAGCTTGACACGTCACTTGGATTTTATTGCGGTGGCAGCGGCATGCTAATTCGATCCGCCTAAGTGAGGCCGTTTTCCCGTCTTTCATCCGGCTCGCCATGGAGCCGATGCAAGTCTAAGGGGTTGAATCTATCATGGACTTCAATCTCGTGCCGCACTTACCCTCCTTCGACAATTCCTACGCCCGGCTTCCCGACCGCTTCTTTGCTCGCGTCGATCCGGCCAAACCTCCCGCGCCTAGCTTGATCGCACTTAATCGCGACTTGGCGGCGGAGCTTGGGTTCGATCCAGAGTGGCTGGCTGGGGCAGAAGGACGCGATTTCGTATCGGGCCGCGTGATCGCAGCCGGCTCCGAGCCGATCGCGACTGCTTATGCCGGACATCAGTTTGGACATTTCACGCCGCAGCTCGGGGATGGCCGGGCCATCCTCCTCGGCGAAATCATAGATACGCACGGGCGCCGTCGCGACATCCAACTCAAGGGCGCTGGGCGGACGCCATTTTCACGACGCGGGGACGGGCGTGCGGCGCTTGGTCCGGTGCTGCGCGAATATCTTGTGAGCGAAGCGATGGCGGCGCTCGGCATCCCAACCACTCGCTCGCTCGCCGCATGCCTGACAGGAGAGAGCGTCCAACGCGAACGCCTATTGCGAGGTGCATCGCTGGTGCGCGTCGCCTCGAGCCACGTTCGTGTCGGCACCTTCCAGTATTTTGCGGCTAGACAGGACGTCGAGGGCATTCGCGCGCTGGCCGATCATGTGATCGCCCGGCACTATCCCGAGGCCGGCCAGGCTGACCAGCGCTACAAATCGCTTCTTGAGCAGGTCGTGCAGGCCCAAGCGGACCTCATCGCGCGCTGGATGCTCATAGGCTTCATTCACGGCGTGATGAATACCGACAACATGTCAGTTGCCGGAGAGACCATCGATTATGGTCCCTGCGCCTTCATAGACACCTATAATTCCGCCACTGTGTTCAGCTCAATCGACGAGCATGGCCGTTACGCCTTCGGCAACCAGCCGCAGATCGGTCTATGGGACCTAACACGCTTGGCAGAAACGTTACTTCCGCTTCTGGCTGAGAGTGTCGACGCGGCCATCGCAATCGCTCGGGATGTGTTGGACGCATACTGGCCGAGATTCACTAAAACGCATGATGAGGGGATGCGGCGGAAGCTCGGCCTCGCCGATAGGAGAGAAGGCGACGCGGAACTGGGGAACATGATATTTGCCGCTCTTGAGGGAAACCTTGTCGACTTCACGCTGCTATTTCGGCGCTTGTCAGGTGCCGTGGAGTCTGGGCCAGGCGAGGAGCGCGTACGCGAGTTGTTCGTCGATCCCACCGTGGCTGATCAGCTTCTCGCCACATGGCGCGCACGACTTGCGCAGGAGGGGCGGTCCGTGCGCGACATCAAGCTTGGGATGGATGCGGTCAATCCCGTCTATATTCCTCGCAACCACCGCATTGAAGCCGCGATCGGCGCGGCAGAAAAGGGCGACTTTGGCCCGTTTGAGGAGTTGCGCGAAGTGCTTTCCCGCCCGTTTGATCCGCGGCCGGAATTTTCCCGATACGAGGACCCGCCAAGGGAACACGAGCGCGTGCTCGCGACCTTCTGCGGAACGTGAAGACGCGCGCTTTAAGATCGTCAATGGCGCAAGCCTTCAGCCGATGTCGCGCGGAAAGCCCAAGCGATCGTGCTTCTGCTGCATGGGTTTGGATCCAACGGACATGACATGGAGGCACTCGCGCCAGCCTGGCAGCAGAGCATGCCGCACTCACTGTTCCTTCGCAGCGATGTGGAACGATGGCTGGCTATTAATGATGGGCACTCTCGATACTACGCCTACGACGCTTGCGCAGGGAGCGGCGTCAGCCGCACCAGCGATCGACATATTCATTGACGGAAAGCTCGATCAGTAAGTGCTCAGCGAGGCGGACCTCGCTATTGTCGGTTCAGCCACGGCACCATGATGGCGTCGCGGTGATTCATGTAATGGAGCGGTCGGACGAGCATCTGGAGCGCGAGAATGCGCAGCTGAAGAAGCTCGTGACGGATCTGGCGCTGGACAAGGCGATCCTGCAAAAGGCGTCCAAGCTCAGTTTTTGACTCCCTCCCGTCGCCGCGAAGTGATCGCGCAGGTCCGTCGTGTGTGCCGGTGTCGGAACGGCGGACCTGCCAGGTGCTCGGCCAGCACCGCTCGACCCAGCGCCATCCTCCGAAAGATGATGCCGACAAGCAGCATTTGATGGCCGACATCGTCACGCTGGCCATTGATTATGGCCGTTACGGCTATCGCCGCATCCATGCGTTGCTCGGCAATGCGGGCTGGCAGGTCAGACTGTCGGTCGTGGAGCGTCTCTGGCGGCGGGAGGGTCTCAAGTGCCGAAGAGGCAGCCGAAGCGACGGCGGCTCTGGCTGGGCGACGGATCGTGCATCCGCATGCGCCCGCAGCATCGTGGTATGAATGGTCCTACAACTTTGTCGAGAATCAGACGCGCAACGGATGCAAGTTCCGGATGCTCACCATCATCGACGAGCGGGAGTGATTGGCAATGGTACTGATGCGACAGTTTCGGTCGAACGACGTCATCGACGTGCTGGCCGATCTGTTCATCAAGCATGGCTCGCCCCAGCATATTCGGTCCGACAATGGGCCGGAGTTTGTCACCGACGCCGTGCGGGAGTGGCTGGGCAGGCTCGGCGTCGCCACCCTGTACATCGAGCCAGGCAGCCCTTGGGAGAACGGCTAAATCGAAAGCTTCAACGCCCGCCTGCGCGATGACCTGCTCGACGGCGAGATCTCCTACAGTCTTGGGGAGGTCCGTTGCGTCACCGGCTGGTGGCGCGAGCATTAAAACCGACTGCGGCCACGGCAGCCTCGGCTGCTGCTCTCCAGCCCGGGAAACGATCAACATGCCAGCCTGGCCACTCGGCCGCCGCGCTTCGCCTCCCGCCCAGGCTGGCATCAGAAATGCGGATCAGCTAATTAGGCAACCGGACCAATCATCGCGGGTAGCCCATCAAACGTAGCCGCAATACGGCTGCTTGCGCTGTCACGCTTCATCAACAGTTCTAGTGTGCCGTGTTCCACGACAGTGCCGCCGTCCAGAGCCAGCAGCTGATCTGCAGTCGCGATCGTGGAAGGCTGATGCGCGATCAGAATGATGATATGGCTATGGCGTATTTCCTTAAGCACCGCATGTAAGGCATGCTCATTTTCGCCATCGAGTTGTGACACGGCTTCATCGAGGATCAGGATCGGCGCACCGTGCAGCAGAGCGCGGGCAATGGCGATACGCTGACGCTGGCCACCTGAAAGGTTCAAGCCTTTCTCGCCACAGCGGGTGTCATAACCTTGGGGCAAGGCAGTGATGAAGTCATGCGCCTGCGCCAGCCGAGCCACATGTTCTACCTGATCATGTGTCGCGTCCCGTCGGGCGAGCCGGATATTGTCGGCTATGCTTTCATCAAACAGATGCACATCCTGCGGCACGATGGTAACGAGCTGGCGCAGCGTCGCTATGGGTAACGTCGCAATATCTGTTCCGCCAATCGAAATCACTCCGGATGCGGGATCCCAGAAACGCATTATCAAATGAGCACAACTGCTCTTACCCGCGCCCGAATGACCGATCAGGGCAAGTATCTGCCCGCGGTGAACGGAGAAGCTGACATCATGCAACGCGGCGTCGTGTGCACCGGCATAGGAAAAGCTCACCTTGTCGAACCGGAGTGTCGAGGCGGAAGGCGTCGGCGCACTACCGTCATCGATCACGTTGGGCGCTTGATGGGTGATGGCCAAAATCCGCTCAGCAGCAGCACGTAGTTCGCCTAATTTGCGAGCCGTTTGCGTTACGTCGATCACCGGCGCGAGCGCGGCTCCGGCAAGTAGCAAGGCAAGAGGAACGAACTTCAGCTCCATCAACCCGTTAGAGTAAAGCAGGCCGCTGATGCCTGCTGCCGTCAGGACAGCGAACGCGATAATCAGATCAATGGCTGCCTGTTCTAGTCCGGAGCGGGAGGCGTAAAGGCGCTGCTGTTTCGCCACGGTCGTGGTGCGGAGGGCAATACGGCTAGCATAGGTTGCGTTTTGGTCGAACAGGCTGAGGTCGCGATGGCATTGTATTGCTTCTACCACATCGGCGTTAAGCGCTCCGAGCGCCATGGACGCAGCCCTCCCCTGTTCCCCGGCGCGGCGGGCCAGCCAGAAAGGAACTGACATTAGTAGAGGGACGAAGGGCAGCAGCGCCAGTGCCACCCATGGCTGAACGAAAGCCATAGCTGTTATCGCGCCCAGCGGCACGACGATGGCAGCGATGTAATCGCCAAGCGTGTGTGCAAAGAAAAATTCCATGAGCTGCGCGTCGTTATTGGCGATGTTAGCGAACTCGCCGGTGCGATGGCCCAGAATGAATCCAGGCGCCGAGCGCTCCAGGCCGTCATAAATGCCGAGCTGAAGCACTTCGATCAGGCTGAAAGCGAGGTCATGTGCGACGTGCGCCTGCCACCAGCGTGTAGCTCCGGTGAGCAGGACGAGGCCCGATAATAACCAGACGACAGCGCGCATATCGCTCAATGACGCCCCTGTAATCGCCTGCCCGACGACCAGGGCGCCGGTGCCGATGGCTGCGACGGCCGTCATGTGCGAGACGACACCCGCGATGATCGTCAGGATCAGCAATCCCTTGCGTTGCTTGGCCAAGGGAAGGAGCCTGAGCAGGCTGTTCGTACGGGACACATCGATGTTCATGCTGCGACGGTCTGGGCCGTGAAGAGACGGTGATAGAGGCCGCGTGCTGCCAGCAACTGCACATGTGTGCCCTGTTCGACGATGCGCCCTCCATTCATGACAATGATGTGATCTGCCCACTCTATTGTGGAAATGCGATGTGCGATCACCAGAGTTGTGCGGCCTCTCATAAGCGTTTTGAGGCCTCCCCAAATTGCAAACTCATTGGCTGGATCAATACTGGAGGTTGCCTCGTCGAGCAGGAGGATGGGCGCGTCTTTCAGCAGGGCTCTGGCAATCGCGATACGCTGGCGCTGGCCACCCGATAATTTGGAGCCCCGCTCGCCGGTCGCACTTTCATAACCCTGCGGCAAACTATCGATGAATTCGTCAATTTTGGCGACACGGGCTGCGGCACGGAGATCTTCGTCGCTGGCATCGGGGCGAGCAAGCCGCAGATTGTCGGCAATGGTGCCATGGAGGAGCTGTATGTCCTGCGGCACCAAGGTCAACATTGCTCGCAGATCGGAGGATGCGAGATCCGCGATATCGACACCGCCAATGCGAATGACGCCCGATTGTGGTGCTAAGAAGCGCAGCATTAGCGAGAACAGGGTCGATTTACCTGCCCCGGAGGGACCGACCAATGCGACTATCTTACCTTGGGGAATAGTAAAACTGACATCGTCGAGGGCAGGGTGGGCATCCGCGGAATAGCTGTATCGGACATGCTCGAAGGAAATGGACGTATCCGCAGACGGAATGGCGGGTACTGACGGCTCACGGATGGAAGGATGCGCGGTTAGTAACTCTAGGATCGGCTTTGCCGCGCCCTTTGCGGCTTGCGCTGGATGGAACTCCTTTTCGAGCCGCTCGATCGGTCTGAAAACTTCGCGCGCGAGAAACAGGATCAGAAAAAGCGCGAACGGTGACAGCGTGCCATGTGCGACGCGCCAGCTATTCAGCGCGAGGACCACGGCCACTCCCCCCATGGTAAAAATGCTACTCATAGCGATGCGGGCCATGGTGAAGGAAATTTTCGGCATCGCCTCCTGCCGCAACACGCGCGCGCGGCGGGCAAGCTCCATCCGCCGACGGCCCGCTACATCAAACGCTTTGAGCGTGAGCAGCCCCTGCAAATTGTCGAGCAGATATGCGCCAAACCCGGCCGATGCCGCGAACACACCGGATAACTTCGGCATGCGCCATCGCATCCAGATTCGGTCAATGGTGGGATGTGCCAGCAGGAAGAACAGCAGCACGGCAGCGCTCCTCCAATCGACGGCGGCGATGATCGCCAATATGCCTGCGCATCCGACGATAGCCGCTGCCATCGCTGGGACATAACGGCTGAAATAAACCTCTATCGACTCGACACCATTGACGATGATGGTTTGAAGGTCGCCAGTTTGGCGGCTCGCGATGTAGCCGGGGCCAAGCTGCGCGACTTTTGCCAAGAGCCGCTCACGCAGATCAGTTTTGGTGGCCTGTGCTGTTGCTTGCGCCCTTACTTCCGACACCCATGACAGGATAGACCGCAATATTGCGGCGCTGCCGAACGCCGCTAACAACCCTATGCTGTTTCGGCCTTCATAAATGCCGTTTATCCAAAGGGCGATTAAGAGGCCTTGTACGACGAGGCAGAGTGTCAGCAGGACCTCAACTACCACGCTGGCAGCAATCTCCAGCCGTACATGGCGTCCGAGATCGAAAATTGGCTGCCTCACGTTACGACCCCGCAATATACGCAGTTAGAAGGCCGCACCAAGGGTTACGCCATAGGTTGCTGGCATCCCATAGAGTCTTCCGTTGGTGTCGTAGCCATAGCGGGCCGAATTCCAATATTGCTTGTCGAAAATGTTTTTGCCCCAGAGCTGCATCCGCAATTTGCCGTCGCTGGTCTCGGCACCTATGCGTGCGTCGACCAGGGTATAGGCCGGCACGTCAAAACGGGGGTCCGCAATGGTGCCGAAAGAGCCTCTGGTGCCTGAGCGATAGGACAGGCTGGCCCCGGCAATGCCGTTCCACGCGCCGTTCAATGGGAAGTCAAAATCAGCGTTGGCGACACTCTGCCATTTGGGCGTGAGCGGGAAGGCTTCCCCCCCGATATCGACCGTCGCGCCAGCGGCTGAGGTAGCAATTGTCGAGCCCTTCACTTTCGTATCGACATAGGTGATCCCGCCAGACAGTCGAAGGCCCGCAACCGGACGCAGCGTGGCGCTCAATTCAGCACCGTCCACCGTTGAGCGGGGGATATTCGTGATGGCCGGGAAATTGCCGAAGGGCGTGCCCGGCGGGAAAGGCGGAGAGGGCAGGAATACCGTGATGTTGGATTGGATCTGCTTGTTGTTGTAGCGATAGTGAAAGACTGCGCCGGTGAGATTCAGGATCCCATCGAGCAGTGCCGTTTTGAATCCTGCCTCATAAGCAAGTATTGATTCCTGCCTGACGGGTGCAGCCTGATCAGCGGTGATGGCCGGCACATTATTATATGAGCCGGATTTATATCCCTTCGAAACATTGGCGTAGAGAAGGATATCAGCACTTGGTTTCCAGCTGATATTTCCTCGCCATGATACATTATCTTCGGATAGTGTATCGGTCAGCAGGCCGGTGGTGAAGGTTGGCAGAATGATTGTCGTGCAGGCGCCCGGCGCAATACCCGCACCAAAATTTAGGCCCAGATAGCGCGGCACTAGCCGGATGCCGTTGGCTGTACCAGAATCGAGCAGACAGCCCTGGAATCGCGTGCGGACATCAGTGTAACGCGCTGACCCCTGAATCGTCAGCGTGTCGCTGAGCTTCAGGTCAACACCGCCGAAAGCCGCCGCGATGCGGACGCGCTGATCATCGATTACGGTTCCGCCATCGAGATAGGTTGCGTCCAATTCTGCATTTGAGCCCGACAAGAAGATATTTTCGAGATCAAGCGTATGGTCATGTTGATAATAGCCGCCGAGAACGACGTTGATCTTATCGGACGCGTTCGCTTCCAGCCGCAGCTCCTGAGAGAATGTCTTTAGGTCGCCATTCTGTATCAGGAAATTGCCACTGGCGGGTGTGCCGTCTAGATCGACCGGCGACTTTGTTTTCAGTTTTGCATAATTGGTGAGCGCGATCAGATCGATTGCGTCAGTGATCGTAAGATCAGTTCTGAGCGCAGTCTGCCAGAAGCGGTCGTTGCGCTGATAGCTGCGACCCGCGTCCCAGTCGGCAATTCGAGCATTATTGCCAGTTTGATACGGGTAGCCTTGCTCCGCCGTTGTGGTTGTCACCACCTGGGTTGTCACGAAGCCTCCCGGGGGAGGCTGGTTCACCAGCTGAAAACTGCGGGCCTGATATACCTGCATATCGGAACGGTTGCGCCAGCCGTTGACGTTGAGTTGGAAGCGAATGCTTTCCGTTGGTGTCCAGTCGAGCAGTACCCGTCCGACTAGGAATTTCCGCTTGCCAAGGGTATCGTTCCGGGTCGCGCTGCGTTGCCAATCTTCGCGCTGTTCGAAACGCACGGCCACGCGTGCGTTTAAACCCGGTGCGATGGGCCCACTGACAAAGCCGCCCAAGTCCAACTGATTGAAGCGGCCATAAGATGCTTCGCCACCTGCATGGAGGGTGTCGGTTGGCTTTGCAGCGATATAGTTGATGACACCGCCGGTCGAGTTTTGACCGAAGAGCGTTCCCTGTGGCCCTTTCAACGCCTCCACGCGCTCAACGTCTAGTGTTGCGCCTTCACTCATGCGGGAATAGGGCAGTGGGATCTGGTCGACGTAGACGGTTACGTCGGGCTGTGCGCTGACCGCCTCATTATTATAGCCCACGCCGCGAATGGTGAAGATGGGGCTGCCATATTGGCCTTGTGCAAAGGTGAAGCCGGGGACGACCTTTTCGAGATCAGCGGGTTTGCTGATACCTAATTTCACCAGGTCTCCGCCGCTCACCGCGGTGATTGACATCGGCACGTCGCTGACCCGCTCCAGCCGCTTTTGAGCGGTCACGATTATTTCTTCGGGAGAAGCGGCTGAAGGTTCGGCGGGAGAGGGCAGTGGGCTTTGCTGCGCATTTGCCGCCCAAGACACGACCAGTGGGATGATCGAGGCGACTGTACGAAGATAAACAGGTCTGGCTGTCATGTCTTGTCCCCTGATTTTCCATTATATGCTTTATATTCCGCGCACTAGACATTGATGCCGCATGCTTGCCCCACCGTTTTAAAAAGGTTTGGATAAGGCTTCACTTGCGGTATTCTTGCGGTTCTGCCGCCGACATTCCGCTGCCTGACGATGCGAGCATTTTTAGCTTCTCACCGACGGGCTTGAACAGTTCAAAGTTACGCGCGGCTAATCGCCTAAAACAATGCTGCTCTTCTGCGAGAAATGCTCATAGCTTGTCGTGAAATCGCCTTGGCGTGATACGGGTGGCGAAAGGTATCTTACATCGGAAAAAATGCGTCTGATAGCGAGCCTCACGGTTTGCATGGGGTAATCGCTAGAACGCCACCATCCCGAAGAAGTTTACGCATTTCCTGCAGATATCGCAGGGTGTCGGGCTTGTCCGCCTCACTTATTCATAGCGTTAGACGCGGCGCGATGGGCGGCCCGACTCTTGGTCGGGCGCCAGGACGTGTCGGAATACTCGCTGGAAGAAGGGATAAAGATGGCAAGGGTACTGGTACTTTATTACTCGAGCTATGGGCATACCGAGAGCATGGCCCAAGCCGTGGCCGAGGGCGCGCGGCAGGGCGGCGCCAGTGTCGACGTCAGGCGTATTCCTGAAACCGCGCCGCCCGAGATCGTGAAGAACTTTAACTTCAAAATCAACCACGACATTCCCGTCATCCAGGTGCCGGAACTGGAATCCTATGACGCCATCATATTCGGCGTACCTGTTCGCTTCGGCCGGACGCCCTCCCAATTGGGCGCGTTTCTGGATTCCGCCGGATCACTCTGGGTACGGGGGGCACTGGCGGGGAAGATCGCGGCTGCCTTCACGTCCAGCTCGCACGCACAGGCGGGGCAGGAGGCTACGCTGATAGGCATGCTCATAACTTGTCTGCATCTGGGCATGATCACGGTGGGTGTTCCGTGGTCGGATCAAGGTGATATCAAGGCACCCAATGTAGGCACAGCCTGTCCCTACGGCACCAGCACGGTTGTAGGGTTTGACAACAGCATTGATGTCGGGGCGACTGAACTAGGAAATGCGCGCATTCAAGGCAAATACGTCGCTGAAGTAGCGATCAGGCACTTCGGTTGAAGCGGGCGTTGAGTGCGGGATGCGCCGTGCGGCGCCGTCCCGTGCCTGTCAGATCGCTCTTTCGCGGCGATATTCGGCTGGGGTTGTACCCGTTTGCCGCTTGAATGTCTGGGTCAGATGTTCCTGATGTGCGAAGCCGCAGTCGAAGGCGATCTGAGCGATCGACTTACGGCTGTGGCGCAGCAGCCGCTTTGACCGCTCGACCCTGCGGCGCAGCACATATTGATGCGGAGAAAGCCGCGTCGATAACTTGAACTGCCGCAGGAAGTAAGACCGGCTCAGATTTGCGACTCTACTCATTTCCTGAAGGCTGATCGAAGCGTTGAGATTAGCCTCAACATAATCTTCAACCATGCGCAGTTGACGGGAGGAAAGACCTGCGGCTTCCTTTTCTCCGCTCGCTTCCCAGCTGTCCAGATTCTGCTGCCAGATCAACCGAGACGCGATGGCGATGGCTAGCTGGTCTGCATACAGCGCTGACTGCTTCAATCCCATACGCGCCGTGCGCCATGCTTCCACGACCAGATGTTCGAGTAGTTCATCAGATCGGCCGAAGACTGGTCGCAACGCATTGGGTGCATAAGGAAGGCCGAAGTTGCCCACCATGTCTGCGAAAACGCTGTCGCGGATGTAGACGTGCAGGGTTTCGACCGTCTCCTCTATTCCCACGGCGAAGGCACTACGTGCAGGCCACACGCAAATGTCACCAGGTTTCGCAAGTTTCGTTAAGGACTGCCCGTCGAACGCACCATGGACGCGAAATACGCCACCAATAGGTAGCACCACCAGATGATCCTCGCATGGGTTTACGACAACATTGAATGGTCCTTCGATCTGGTTAGACACCAGCATCGAGCTCCAGCCCAGACCCTCACTGGATGACCAGCGCTGACAGCCCGGCAGTTGCAATAGGCCATGCGTTTCGTTGAGAGAAAAGGCCTTCATCACCAGTGCTCGCTTTCTTGACTCGTGACTATCCGGCGGCTCCGTCGCCGGCTTTGTTCACTGCGGCTTCGCGGCGAGCGCATCCATCTCAACCAGCCATTCCGGTCGCGCCAGATTGCGCACGACCACCCATGTGGATGTAGGCGTATGGTTAGGGTCGAGATATTTTTTCCGATGGATGGCTAGAAATTTCAGGCCATCCGGATCTGTTGAGTAAACGTTGAGATGCGCCAGATTCTCCGGCCCCATGTTGGCCGCTTTCAATATGGCCAGCACATTCTGCCAAATCTGGTCATGCTGCGCTTCAAACCCTTCAGCCAGCGCGCCCTCGGGTGTTATGCCAACCTGTCCTGCAATCGTAAGGAGACGGGAGTTGGCGGGAATTTCGACGCTATGACTGTAAGCGCCAACTGGCGGCGCAATTCCATCGGGATTTCTTACTTTTAACATGTCTTATTCTCCTTTAAAATCTTTACAATTGTTGTGCTACACGACGGCTGCCTTTTCAGCGGCGATGGCGCTGGCGATCATGCGCCGCACCTGAAGCAGCGGTCCGTCATGCGCTGTGGCCATGCGTGCAATGTCCTGAGGATTGTCCTGATCATCCAACAGTGCCTGCTGGGCAGAGATCATCGTTCTGTCCTCCTCGAAGGCTGTAGCGAACCCGGCGTAGATAGTATCGAGCACGAATTGGGGTACTTGCGGATCCATGGCGGCGGAAAAGAAGTAATGGCTCGAATGCTGGGTTTCCGGGGTGACGGCTTGCCAGCTGATCGTGCGTTCTCCCTTGGCTGCCATCTCCTCGCGATCAAACTTGCCATGTTCGTCGTGGATAATCTCGATGGTAAGCGCGCCGGGCATGTGAAAGTCGTAGATATTCAATATGTCGTGACGGATGCCTTCGTCGGTAATGCTCCGCAAAAACGGTGCAACAGATACATCGCGCAGCCATCGTTCAAATATGAAGCCCTGCTCCGATCGCCGTACCGTGGGAATCCGGCTTGCCCAGCGGCCAGTTCCACCCAATGTCTTGGCGTGGACGTAGGAGACATGGGACAAATCCAGAAGATTGTCATTCAGTAACTGATAGTTGGTGTTGTAGTGCAGCACGCCGGTCTTCATGTTCCAATCGGCCCGCTCCATCCCGCGCATGCGGGGGATCAGGCTGGTGTCAGCCAAAGCTGGATCGCCCGGCCAGACCCAGACCCAACCGGACAGCTCCGCGACGGCATAGCGCCTGATTTTGGCGTTGGGCGGTATAGTGTCCTGCCCCGGTATTTCTATGCATCGGCCAGTGTTGTCGAACATAAGGCCGTGATAGCCGCAGCGAACGCCATCGCCCTCGCGCTTGCCCAGCGACAGGGGGGCAGCCCGATGGCAACAGCGATTTTCCAGCGCCGCGAGGCCGTTGCCGGTGCGAAAAAAGAGCATCTTGGTGCCCGCAATAGTACGATCCAAAAGGGTCGTTTCGTCAATCTCGTTACTCCAGGCGGCGACGTACCAAATGTTTTTAATGAATTCAGACATTTTGCTTCCCGCTTCAGCTTTGCTGTCACAGTTGAATAGGTTATGGCGCCGTTGCCGCATGAGCTTCGTGCTGCGTGATGCGGTCGATTTCTCGCCGTACATAGGCGGATCCAGTATCGCCCACGGTGAAGTTGGTGAGTTTTGCGCCGATGGCAGTAATATTCCGCTGCGCCGCTTCCAATATCGGCTTGTCTTCGCCGACAAATGTGCGCGCCCCGATTTCGGTGTAGCGGTTCACGGCTTCCGCATCCTCGATTGCGAAGGGACGGGCTGAGGCATGGAAATAATGGGTTCTCGTTTCCGTCTCTGGCGTCAGGATGTGTGCCGTCAGCATATCGACGCCCTCTTCTCGCGGGCGGCCGGGCAAGGTGGTTCCAAGCACGAGAAAAAGGTTGGAAGGCGGGCGCCACATCATGTCGTGATACTGGTCGAAGCGCTCTCCCGCCGCTAATTCTGGTCTGCCCGAAATAGAAGCAAGTTGCCGGTTGAGCATACTGGGGGGGATGCCCGGATAGAGCGAATTCACGCGGACCGTATTCTCGTCGCGAGTGACATCCACCTTCTGCACATCGGCCGCGCCAGCAATGCCAACGGTGTGCGGGTGGATATATTCTGCATGGGCCAGATCCATGAGGTTGTCGATAATGAGCCGATAATCTGCGTCGATCGTCAAATAGCCACGCCCGATGCCGTAGGTGTGCGTTGGATCCATCCATTCATATTCAGGAATGGTTGAGGGTGGCAGCAGCGGCATCGCCCATCCAAAGCCACAGGCCGCCATGCTTTTCAGCAATCGGAAAGCACCTCGTTTTCAGGCGGTCCGGCGGTCCGTCAATATGCGGATTAAGGCGGCAGATGCCTTCGCGATCGAATTCCAGTCCGTGATACGGGCAGCGTATATGATCGTTGATAATCGTGCCAAGGCTGAGCGGAACGGCCCGGTGCGGGCAAGCATCGCGCAATGCGGCGATCGCTCCATCGCGCGCACGAAAAAGCGCCACTGGCTCGCCGAGGATCATACGGCTGAGGGGGGCGTTGGTTACTTCATCGGACCACGCGGCAAGATACCAAGCATTTCGAATAAATGTCACGGGGTTGCTCTCCTGTCGTCGTGCGAAGATATCGACCGGCTAACTTGAGTCAAGAAGGACGTAATGTCCTTTATGAAAAATTGTCAAGTATTTTAAACCGGGGAATGTTGCGCCCTGTTAGTTCCGCGTTTAGTAGCTGGGGCCGGTTGGGGATGGATGTGCTGCAACAAGACTCGAAGAAGGGCGACCATCGTGTCCGTGTCGCGCGAAAACGTCGTGAGGCGATGCGAGCGCGCCTTCTTGAAGCAGTTCTGGCGGTCTATCCGGGTGATAATGTCGATGGCCGAGCGGGGATCGACGATGTCATTAGGCATGCTGATGTTGCGCGCAGCACTTTTTACAGATTTTTCGATTCACTCGATCAGGCGGTTGCGGAACTCGGCCTGCAGCTTGCCGACGAAACAGCCGTCAGTAATGCTGTCATTTACGAAGGGATCGAAGACCCAGTTTTGCGATCCACGACGGCCTTCCTGCTTTACATTCATCGGGCCTGGATAGATAATCGCTGGGGCACGTTCGTCGCGCATATGGGCTTCCCCCAGCCAGACCATATATTGATGCGAGGGATCACCGCGAATTTTCTGTCGGGCATGGAATGCGGCGCGTTTGTTGTCGATAATGTTGATGCAGCCATCAATCTGGTTGTTGATGTGCTACTGGGCGGCATTCGGCATGTTGCGGAGCAGGGTGGCGATGACCGGTATATTGCCGCGCTGTGTTCGATGGTGCTGATCGCTAGCGGCGTCAGCCGGCAGGAAGCCGAACGGCAAGTGGGGGTAGCTACGCGCATATTGGAGGCTGAGGGGCCGAAGCTGCCCTGGTGGCACTGATTTCTGGCGACAGCGTCGGGCCGAGCGCGATAATCTACCGAGAACAGGTGCTTTTGTGCAGAACAGTGCGCCTTGTTGCGCTGTCTGCCTGGCCATAATTTGATCCCGTGATGCGGGCATGGCGCACAGTCACGGATGTGCTCGATAGCGGAGATGCGGCCATGACTGGTGATCTGAGCAATATCGTCAATCAGCTAGCTATTATATGCGGGTTGATGTTTGTACCTCATATTTGGGCGGTTTTTTTCCTCAAGAATGCGGTCTTCGCTTTTTTTGAAAGCGCGGGTTATCGACCGGTTGGCTTCTTCGTCTATTTTTCTGCCGCGATTAAGACTGTGGTTGCCGTCTGTCTGATCTTAGGCTTCTGGATAAAGCTGGCGGCATTTATCGCTGCTCTATTCATGGTGACTGCCGGGATTTCCGTGCTGAAAGTGTCGAAAGGGCGCTGGCTGTGGAATATTGGTGGCTGCGAATTGCATTTCTTTTGGGCAGGGTGCTGCCTATTAGTTGCGCTACACAGTTGAAAAAGAATTTTATTAAGTAAAATACGATGCCGAAAAAGGATAGAATGTTGAAAATCGCATTTATTGGTCTTGGAAAAATGGGCTTCCCTATGGCTGGCCGGCTGTGCGACGCCGGTCATGACGTTGGTGTCTATAACCGAACTGCATCCAAGGCCGAGCCTTTGGTGACACGCGGGGCTACTGTGCTGGAGAGCGTGTCAGATGCCGCCAGATATGGTGATGTCGTGCTCACAATGCTCGAAAACGACGCGGCCCTCTCCGCCGTCGCGCTGAGGGATGACGGTCTGGTCGCCGGGATGAACAGGGGGGGCATCCACGTTGCGATGGGCACGCACAGCATCAAGCTGATCGAGGCTTTGGTGAAGGCGCATGACAATGCCGGATTGCGTTTCGTGAGCGCCCCCGTGCTGGGGCGTCCGCCTGCAGCAGAAGCAGGGCAATTAGGCATCATTGCCGGTGGCGCGCCGGATGTCGTCGACACCTGCCAGCCCCTGTTTGAAGCCATGGGGCGGCGAACCTATGCAGGCGGCAGTGAGCCGGTTGGCGCGGCCGTTGCTAAGATAGTGAACAATTTCATCCTCGCTTGTTCTATTGAGGCAATGGGTGAAGGCTTTGCGCTTGGTCGTAAATGCGGGCTGCCTGCGGAATCGCTTTATCAAATATTAACTGACGGCCTGTTTGGTGCGCCCGCATACAAAATTTACGGCAAGATAATAGCCGATGAAGATTATTTTAATCAGCCAGGCTTCAGTGCGACGACCGGTTTGAAGGATGTGTTACTCGCGCTTGCTGCGGGGGAGGGCGCAGCGGTTCCCTTACCCAGCGCTAACATTTGTCGCGACCGGTTGTTGAGCGCTATAGCTAGTGGACATGCCGATGCGGACTGGTCCGTAATGGCGCATGAGCAAGCGCGGGTTAGTGGCCTTTGATTTTGTGTCGCCGGTAAAAAGGAATCTTCGGTACGGGTTTTGACGTTCAGCAGTGTGAGCTGGATATCAACACAAGGGCGGTAAACTAACGCCAAGCAAGCGGCTCAAATCAAGCTCAACAGTATGCGAGTGAACCGTTGGCGCATTTAGGAAGAATTCGGCGCGAGCAGGCGGGCAGCGGAATGCCAAGCAATCGCAATGTCCACGGTTCGATCCATTCCTTGTGCTCCATATTTCAGATCCCTCGTGATCCCTTTCAGGCCCTCTGACGAATTGACCGCAAGGGCACGCAGTTCTGCGGCATTTGGTGAGCCTCGTGCATCGCTCACAGTGCGCGGAGATGATTTCGGTATGGCAAATTGACGCTACCGACATTCTCAATAGCGAGCTCTACGCGCGCCATGCGAAGCTGCCGGGCAGGAGAACCTATCGGCCGACGACTGTCCCGAGCGCGCGCCTCTTCGAGGTGGCTCCGGCGACGAACGATGATGACAGCGCCAGGTATGCCACAGCGACGCGAGCCAAAGTTCACACAAGGTTCACACCAAACGACGGTGGTGCGAGACCCCAGGGCGGCCGTACGCAACTGTGACGCGACACCCGCACGCCGCTTGCGCGCCACTGAGAAGCCTCTGGGGCGCCAAATAGTGTGCGACTTAACAGTGGTTTCGGACGCACGCGAGCCCTTTGGGAGACTGGTTTTCTGCGGTGGGTCGTTCCATTGAACAGTTTCAAGCAGATGAAATCCTACAAATAAAGTCTTTGGCGAATTCGCATCGCGTAATGGTCTTCCCAGCACATTGGATTGTAATTCATGGCCTTTGGCGAGGAGGCGGTGATATGTCCGATTTCTTCTGGTTTTCCGACGCATATTGGGAGCGGATTGCACCGTTGTTGCCGACCGATATGCGCGGCTAAAAGCGTGTCGATGATTGATTCATGCGCTGTGTTGCGGCGGGCGCTAGACGGACTGCACGGATGTCTACGGGCTGAAGAAGACATTGTATAACCGCTTCCTGCGCTGGTCCGAGCGTGGCATCTGGAAGGGCATTTTCAGTGCGCTCGCAGACGCGGAGGATGCACCGATCGGCGTTTATCGACTCAAGCGGCATCAAAGGCCGACCACTGCGCGGGTGGAGGAAAAGGGGCCTTGGCTCATGGCATCAACCGCACGAAAGGTGGTCGTAACTTCAAGCTCCATGCCGTTTGCGGATCGCACTCCCCGCCACCGTCTTCTGGTGGCTGTAGTGGGTCCGGACCTAATTCAATCGCCAGACGATCGGTACGTTCAGCGCGCGGATGCCCGGCGGCGGCGGTGGAAATTTGCCGATGCTGCTGATGATCGCATGTGCTTCGCGATCCAAAATCATGGAGCCCGAGCTCTCCATCGTCTCGACCGCGCCAATCTTTCCATCGGCGGCAAGACTGATCCTGAGCCGCGTCGTGCCTTCCTCGCCACGGATCTGCGCCGAACGGGGATAACTCTGGCTCTTCGTGATCATACGCACAACTGCGGTCTGCCACCCGCCAGCGGTTTCAGCGCCCGGAGCTGTCGCAGCGCTCGCCAAGGAAGCCGGCAGCGCCATCAGCGCAAAAAATCTTTTCACTTCAACCTCTCCGCCGCTCCTGAACAGAGCGCTCGGGCTCCTTTCGCATAGCGTGGTAAATAAAAGATGAGCCGTCAGGCCGCCCGTACCGATGACAGGAAGCTGTTTATCTCGGTCTGGAGCGCTTCAGTCTGGACACTCACTTCGGCTGCAGCCAGACGAGCGACCTCAGCGGCGTCGCCACTTGTGGAAACGCCGTCCTGAACGCGCTTGAGATGATCGGTGAAATGGCTGGTGCTCGTGGCCGCCGAGGTCGTGTTCCTGGCGATTTCCGCCGTTGTGGCCACCTGCTGCTCGACGGCGATGGCGACGCTGGTCGCCAGCACGCCCATGTCGCTGATGACTTCACCAATTTCGTGAATCGCCTGCATGGCGCTTTGGCTGACATTCTGGATCGAGCTGACACGTTCGCTAATCTGTGTCGTGGCGGCAGCTGTTTGCTGGGCCAGTGATTTGACCTCGGCCGCGACGACCGCAAAGCCACGGCCTGCCTCGCCAGCGCGGCTTGCTTCAATGGTGGCGTTGAGCGCCAGCAAGTTCACCTGCTGGGCAATGTTATGAACCAGCGAGACAACCTCGCCGATTTCGCCAGCGTCCCTGGCAAGCGAGGTGACGATAGAGTCGGTCTGGCCGACGCGATCAACCGCAAGGGACGCAAAGTCGGACGATGCCTGGACCTGTCTGGCGACTTCGCCCAGCGACAGGCTCATTTCCTCGGTCGCGGCGGCGATGGTCGCCGTGCTAGAACTGGCCTCGACTGCGGCGTCGGTAATGCTGGCGGCGATCATGCGCGTGGACGATACGGCATCGGCGGCGCGGGACGCGCCGGCGTCGATCTTGCGCGCCGCATCGGCAACGGTGTTCATCGCGCTCGCAACGTGGCGTTCGAATTTCGCCGCCAGGCTGGCGAGCATCTCGCGCTTCACGCGTTCGGATTCCGCCTGCGCCTGCTGACGCTCGATCAGAGCGCGTCGCTCGGCTTCCCGCGCGGCTTCGTCAGCGCGGCGCTTGGCTTCGAGGCGTTCCACTTGTTCACCCTGAAGGCGCTGGATCTCGATGGCGTTGACGCGGAAGACCTCCATCGCCTTTGCCATTTCTCCCACTTCGTCCTTGCGCGATGCGAAACGGCTCTCGAACGTAAGGTCGCCCTTGGCGAGACGCTGCATATCTCCAGTGATCGCAATGATCGGTGCGGTGACGGCCCTGCGGAACACCAGGCTGGCGATGAAGACGAACAGCATGCCGGTGGCGCCGATGATCAGCGAAAGCGTGAGCAAGCCGCCGAGCTTCAGCCGCGCGCTGTTCGCCGCGGAACTCTGGACCGAATCAACCTGTCCGCCAACCTTGTCGACGGCGTCGGTAAGTTGCCGGACATTGCCCTGCAGGATTTTCCGAAGGCGCAAGTCGCGCGCGTTGGTCAGCTTCACGACCGCCTGGAAGGATTTGTCGAACTTTATGAGGCGCTTGATGGAGTTGTCGACTTCCCCCAAGATCGCCGGATTCTCTGTCGATTCGTAGAGCTGGTTGAGCACGTCCTCGAGGCGCAGCGACTGCTGTCTGGCGGCTTCGACATTTTCCCGCGACGTGCTGGAAAGGAAGCGTTCGAACGAAATGCGGACCAGCGAATAGGCCGCGCCGGCCTCCCGCGCCTTGGCTGCGGCCGCCTGCTCTCCGCTTGCTGCGGCATGGTTGGCCAGCCCTTCCAGTTCCCGCTGGATGGCCGCGCCTTCTACGTAGATTTGCTTGGAGACGATCTCGTCGATCGCCTTCTGATCGGTAACCACAGCGGAGAAACGCTCACCACTATCGGATGCGACCTTGGCAGCCGAAACGAGCATGTCCTCCTGTTCATCGGTAAGCGCGCTGTGGGAGGCTTGCTCGACAGCTTCGGTCGCAGCATGAAGCGCGCCGCGCGCCGCAGTCTCTGTCCGTGGGCTCGGATCGAGCGCATAGGCCTTTACCTGATCGCCCGCCTCGATTGCGCTGATCCGCGCAGAGAGGAGCAGGCGCTGCTGGCGCACCACGCTATTGAGATCGTTGACGTCGCCGAGCGCGCCAAAAGTGCTGGCGATCGAGGCGACGCCGATGAATATGAGCAACACGGCCTGCAGACCAAAAGCAATCGTCGCCGTGCGGCTCAACGACGCTTTGCCAACCCTTTCGGACAGTCGTTGTGTCATTTGTGATGATTCGAGCCGAACGCGGGCCGACGATTGCCAAGCGGCGGCGCGCTTCCCCATCCTATTGAACAGCTCGATCAGGCCCATGGTCTCATCCATTTATACATGGCATCATCTAGCTCGAGAGGGTTAATGAACAGGTAAACCAGATCAGTCTCCGGGGCCCGTTCATAAGCGACCCGCCAGCATTGCATGCGACAGCATTTTTCCCTTAAGGCGAGCGCGAGCGACCCCGTAGCTCAACTGGATAGAGCACCTGCCTTCTAAGCAGGATGTTGCGTGTTCGAGTCACGCCGGGGTCGCCAGCCCAGCCTAGGAACGGCGCGGTTTTCTGCCATTCATGCCAAGGTTAGACAGGGGTTGGACTTGATGGTTAGGCGTCATTCGAGTCGTCTCCAGTCGAATATTTGTTCATGATGGTGGCCATGCCGGCATCGGCAAGAGCCTCGCGATCTGCTGCTTCCGCGTAGGTTGAGATCTCTTCTTCATTTACCCAACCCCTACGGCGATCATCTGGCGGTTCGTCGCCTTGCTCTCCGCCCTTGCTGAACGGCCTGCCCAACTCGCTGACAATGTACGTCTTGATGCCGACGCTCAGCATGGTCTGGATTGCTGCCAGTAGGTCCGGCGCTACCGGAAGCCACAAGTCCATCTGGTTCTTGCTGGCTTTGAAATTGATCTTGCCCCTGACGATGTGCTGCGGGCCAAAGAGGCGAGCGTCACCACGGCGTCGAAGCGTCCAGAGGATGATTTCCAGACCTGTCCTGCCCGATCTGTCGGCGCAGATCCCGTTGAATGGGCGGATCGCAACCGTTGGCGGGGACGACGCTACGATACCAAAAATTTCACGCCGCGATCGCCGGCCGTGATGCCGAGGCGGTCATTCCGGTTCGCCGCAACGGACGGCCATGGCAAGAGGGCGGCCCGGGCGTGGACGCCCGCAACGAAACGCTCCATGCGATCAAAGGGCTTGGACGCACGATCTGGAAGAAATGGAGCGGCCATCACCGCCGCAGCTTTGTCGAGACCAAGCTGCATTGCTTCAAGCTGCTCGGTCAGCGCATTGCATCCCGCACCTTCGACCGTCGGATAACCGAACTCAAGGTCCGTGCCACAATCCTCAACCGATTCTCGCAAGTCGAAACGCCGAAGATGCCCGCGTCGCATAGAAATCAACGGTAAAACCACCTTCATCCCGTTATCGCGTCATGGAACGAAGCCGTCTGGCGCCAATCGTTCTCATTCTGGATTTTATTTCCTGAGCCGGAAGCGGCGCCAATTGGTGGCGACACATGATCAGGATATCGGTGAAATTTGAGCGACCCAAAATAACACTAGATAATGACCGCTAATGCCCCGGCTCAGCGAGACACTGAAGAAAAGAGATCCTTCAGCGCCTTAATCAAAGGCGTTTCCGAACCCCGCCAAATCAAGGCGAGTTCGGTCGTACGGCAGAAGCCGTTGATTGGCCTACATACAAAATCAGGTAATTTCAGATTGCTAAGGGAAAAAGGCGCCAGCACCACACCAGCGCCGCTAGCGGCCATGCTGGCCGCTGTAACGAAATCAGAGGTCTCACGCAGTTCCGGCATGGCGAATCCTCCTTGCTGCGCAAGATCAGCGACGGCCCCTGCCATACCGGTTGCTTCGGCGATCTGCGGCGTCAGAAACGTTTCCGATCCCAGATCACGAGGCAGCACCGACGTAATCGATGCTAGGGGATGACGACTGGACAATCCTAGTACGAACGCTTCCTGATGGATAAGGAAAGACGATATTCCGCTAGGGTAATGAGGTCTCGGCCGGATTATTCCGACATCGAGGCTTGCCTCTGCAATTGCGGCAATCTGATGTGGCGTCTCCATAGGCGAGGCCTCGATAATTACATACGGAAGCGATGTCTGAGCGCGTCTAAGAATATCGGCAAGAACGCCGCTCATGGCGGCAGAAAAAACGTATCCGATAGAAGTTCGACCCGACTTTCCCTTTGCCGCGAGCTGGCCAATACGCTCCGTTCGCGCAAGCCGGGCCATTATGTCGACGGCCTCTTCCTTGAGAACCTGTCCAGCCGGTGAGAGAGTAACAGCCGCGCGCCGGCCACGGATGAAAAGTGGACCGCCGATAATGTCCTCCAGGCGCTTGATCTGCGCGCTCAGGGCCGATTGAACCAACCCAAGTTTTTCGGCGGCACGGCCGAAATGAAGTGTTTCTGCGACAGCAAGAAACGCGCGAAGGTGTCTCGGATCCAAGGTCATATTGATCTGATATTTCGATCATAATGGGCAATTTTGCTCACTTTAAAGATCTACTGATCGTGGGCAAGCTGTTGCTCGGCTAACGGCAGGACAATCGACATGGCGGGTATGGCGAGGATGGCATGGGATGATCCACTCCTTCTCGATGAGCAGTTGTCGAGCGATGAACGACTGATCCGGGATTCGGCGCGAGCATTTGCACAGGAAAAGCTCCAGCCCCGGGTTCGAGCCGCATTTTCCGACGAGTATACTGATCCATCAATATTCCGGGAAATGGGAGATCTTGGGCTTTTGGGAATTACGATCCCAGGCGATTACGGTGGGGTGGGAGCATCCTACGTTGCATATGGTCTCGTCGCTCGTGAGGTGGAACGCGTCGACTCCGGCTATCGGTCGATGATGTCGGTACAATCCAGCCTCGTGATGTATCCCATCTTCGCTTACGGCACGGAACAGCAGAAGCGGACTTATCTTCCGAAACTCGCCAGCGGCGAATGGATTGGCTGCTTCGGACTTACCGAACCAGATGCGGGATCGGACCCTGGGGGCATGCGGACGCGTGCGATCAAAACCGATGGCGGTTACCGCATTACCGGCGTGAAAACGTGGATCTCCAACGCACCAATAGCCGATGTCTTCATCATCTGGGCAAAGTCCGATGCCCACGGCGGCGCGATACGCGGCTTCGTCCTGGAGAAGGGAATGAGAGGTCTCTCCGCCCCAAAGATCCAAGGCAAGCTTAGCCTGCGTGCATCCATCACCGGCATGATCACGATGGACGAGGTGGACGTAGGGGATGAGGCGTTGTTGCCGGAGTGCGAAGGCCTTAAAGGGCCATTCGGCTGTCTAAACCGTGCCCGGTATGGAATCAGTTGGGGCGCGCTCGGCGCGGCCGAGTTTTGTTTTGATGCCGCCCGTCAGTACGGACTTGATCGAAAGCAGTTTGGACGGCCACTGGCGGCCACTCAGCTTTACCAAAAGAAACTAGCCGACATGATGACGGACATAGCGTTCGGCCTGCAAGCCTCCCTGCGCGTAGGACGCCTCATGGATGAAGGGCGCTTCGTACCCGAAATGGTTTCGATGGTGAAGCGCAACAATGTTGGCAAGGCGCTCGAGATCGCGCGCTGTGCCCGTGACATGCATGGCGGCAATGGAATTTCGGAAGAATATCATGTGATGCGCCACATGGTGAACCTTGAAACTGTAAACACCTATGAAGGCGCTCACGACGTCCACGCCTTGATCCTCGGGCGTGCCATCACCGGTATTCCGGCATTCTGATGACGGGACAACCGCTGGCCGGCATCAAGGTGATTGAGCTGGCGCGAATTCTGGCTGGCCCGTGGGCTGGCCAACTCCTCGCCGATCTCGGCGCGGACGTTTTAAAAATCGAGAGTCCGAAAGGCGATGATACACGCCGGTGGGGGCCGCCTTTCATAGAGAATGGAGATGGTACACGAGACGCCGCGTATTTTCATTCAACAAATCGCGGCAAGAAATCGCGCGTCATAGACTTCACGGTGCCGGAAGAGATTGCCGAACTTCGCCGGCTGATTTCCGGCGCGGATGTCCTCATTGAGAATTTTAAAGTCGATGGTCTGAAGAAATATGGGCTCGACTACGCATCTCTGCACTCCCTTAATCCGGGGCTTGTTTACTGCTCGATCACCGGCTTTGGACAAGATGGACCGTATGCGCATCGCGCAGGTTATGATTTCATCATCCAAGGCATGAGCGGAATCATGGACTTGACCGGAGATCCCGCAGGCCAACCACAGAAAATCGGCGTCGCCTATGCCGACATCCTGACAGGTCTTTACTCGGTGGTCGGGATCATGGCTGCGCTTCGGCAGCGCGACGAGACCGGTCGCGGTCAGCAGATTGACATGGCGCTGTTGGACGTGATGGTCGGCACACTTGCCAATCAGGCGCTCAACTTTCTCGTCTCGGGGCACGCTCCCACCAGATTAGGCAATGCTCATCCCAACATTTCGCCCTATGAAGCCTTTCCGACTTCAGATGGCTTTTTTATCTTAGCGGTTGGAAATAATGAACAATTCCATCGGTTCTGCGAGGTGATCGAGCGTCTGGACCTGATGGAAGATCCACGTTTCGCAACAAATGCAGATCGGGTGATCTATCGAAGCCCCCTGGCCACTTCTATCGCTGTTACAACAAGTGCCTGGAAACGTGACGATCTGCTTGCAGCATTGGAAGCGCAGGGCGTGCCAGCGGGACCGATCAACAATGTCGCGGAAGCATTTCAAGACCGTCAGATTCGCGCGCGAGGCATGCAGATCCTGTCGACGAGAATAGAGGACGGTGTCAGCATTCCCGGAGTCCGCGCGCCGATAGTCTTTTCAGAGGCAAAACTCGCGCCTGCAACACCTTCGCCGCTGTTGGCCCCCGACAAGAAGGCCGCAGCTGATCCAAGCAAAACACATCCTCCGCAATAATCTCAATTTCCTGATATTTGCACAAAGCACAGCCATGGATCACGGCTTCAAGCTCTATCCTTCGCCGCCGACTGGTCGATCTGCAACGGATTTCAAGACGCTGATCAGTTTTTATATGGGCTCGTCGATTTCGAGCCGTGACATCTCCCGGTACATCGCTCTATGGAAAGCGTGCAGTCCGCCCGTTGAGCACTTGCTGACTTCGACATATCCGCTGTCATAAATGCACTGCTCGACACCCTCGCCGATGGCCGTGCCATTCGGCAGATCGTGAAACCATGAGAGAGAATTTTCGATGTCTGACAATCCCCTGGGCCTTGCTGATCCCTCACTGCTTCGCCAACAATGCCTGATTGGCGGCGAGTGGCGCGATGCGGAGAGCGGCGCCAGTATCCCCGTTACCGATCCCGCCACCGGCGCGACCGTGGGCACCGTGCCCAACATGGGCCGCAAGGAAACGGCGGCGGCGATCGCGGCAGCGGAGGAGGCGTTCAAGCCGTGGCGACAGCTGGTCGCGGCGGAGCGGAGCAGGATTTTGCGGGGACTTGTCGAGCTGATGCTGGAGAACAAGGAGGATCTGGCCCGCATTATGACGGCGGAGCAGGGCAAGCCGCTCGCCGAAAGCCGTGGCGAGATCGAATATGCGGCCAGCTTCCTCGACTGGTTCGCCGAAGAGGGCAAGCGCGTCTATGGCGACATCATTCCCGAGAACGCACCCGGACGCCGTATCCTCGTCCGCAAGGAGCCGATCGGGGTGGTCGCAGCGATCACGCCGTGGAATTTCCCGGCGGCGATGATCACGCGCAAGGCTGCCCCCGCGTGGGCGGTGGGTTGCCCGATCGTGATCCGCCCGGCGACCCAGACCCCGTTTTCGGCATTGGCGCTTGGCGTTCTCGCCGAACGCGCCGGCATGCCTAAGGGTGTCTGTAATGTGATCACCGGGAGTTCGACCGAGGTGGGCGCGGAATTGACCAGCAATCCGGTCGTTCGGAAGCTCAGCTTCACCGGCTCCACCGAGGTGGGCGCCAAGCTGCTGGCGCAGTGCGCGCCGACGATCAAGAAAACCTCGATGGAACTAGGAGGCAATGCGCCGTTCCTGATCTTCGACGACGCCGATATCGATGCGGCCGTCGAGGGCGCGATCGTCGCGAAGTTCCGCAACGGTGGCCAGACCTGCGTGTGTGCCAACCGTTTGCTGGTGCAGTCCGGGATTTATGATCGCTTCGCGGAAGCGCTGGCTGCGCGGGTTGGCAAGATCGTGGTTGGCGATGGTCGGGAAGAAGGTGTGACCCAGGGCCCGATGATTGACGATCGCGCGGTCGCGAAGGTGCAGGCGCATATAGAGGATGCGGTCGAGAAAGGTGCGCGGGTCATGATCGGCGGCAAGCCGAGCGCGAAGGGCGGGCAGTATTTCGAGCCGACTGTGCTTGCCGATGTGCCGACCAGCGCGGTCTGCTTTTCCGAGGAAACCTTCGGGCCTATGGCGCCGCTGTTCCGGTTCGAGACTGAGGAAGAGGCGGTAGCGATGGCGAACGATACCGAGTTTGGGCTCGCCGCCTACCTCTACACGCGCGATCTTTCGCGGGCGTTCCGTGTTTCGGAAGCGCTTGAGACGGGCATCGTAGGAATCAACGAGGGCCTGATCTCGACGGCGGTCGCGCCGTTCGGCGGGGTCAAGGCGTCCGGGATGGGCCGCGAAGGCTCCAAATACGGGATCGATGACTATCTCGAGATCAAATATATCGGGATCGGGAATATCGGCCAACTTTAGCCCTTCCGGCATAACGATGAGGATCGGGGGTTGGGATTCTTCCAGCACGGCCAGTTCGTACCAGTTCTCGATCATGCTCCATGTCATCTTGAGAAACACATGGCTGCCACGCAGGACCCACACGTCCTGCGGCGGCTATTCGGCGCTCCAGTGCAGCGCATAGCGCCATGCGGTAAAGCGGTCGGTGGCGACCTCGATCTCCTCCTCGCCGATGAAGGCGACGTCGATATCGACCGACATCGCGTGGAGGCCCATGGCGTCGTTGGGTGAGATCGTGTTGGTCACGCTGCGGATTGTCATGTAGTCGCCTGGGCGTGATTGACCACCTGGGTGGTGACCAGCGCATCGCCTTGTAGCGTGTGCAGGCCGATATAGGTGAAGCGCGGACTGCTCGGCAGGCGCTGGGAGATGCGGCCGATGCTCCTCGACACTACCTTCCATAATAAGCACACCGTCGGTCGGGTTGCACCAGGGGGTCGAAGCGACGCGGCCCGGTTTGGTGATGCAGCAGAAAGCGTCGAGAGGCTTCCAATCGAGAGCGAGGGAAATGGTGACGTCGCGGATCAGACCGATATCGTCCATCTCCCCACAGCGCGCGAACGGCGCGGCCGCCGGCATGTTCAGCGATCTCGAACGTCTCATGGCCGATAGAGGTCTTACCGGCGCCCCAGTAGGCGACGCGTCCGGCAGGAGAGAGCCTTTTCCATATCGTTCCTATGCGATATGGCGCGCCGTGCAGCTGCCGATGAAGAAGCAGATTCCAGCCGGGATCAGCGGCAGCGGAAAGCAACGGGACTTGGGGCCCCTTTCCGGCTCGAAAATGGCTGAGCGGCTTGTCTCCTGACCCCCATGTTCAGAATCGCGGCCGAGAGTACCGCAGACTGCGCGACTTACGCAGCAGCCCACTAGGGGCCATTTTATCGCAATGGGGGAATGGCTGGTCGGCCACTCAGTCGGGAGCAAACCAGTCTCGTCACCTGTTTTCCCTGTTAAATGGCAATTTACAGGGAATTTTGCTCTTTTTGGACTGTTTTGATGCCCAAAAAGACACATCCAGCTGATATAGAAGCATTTTCTCTGAAATTCCCTGTGCGTATGACAGGGAGATATTTGATCGATAACAGAGAAAGACCAAGTCGATAAGGTAAGCGTCTGGAGCGGGCACACTTCCTAGTAGTGATGTGGGTTCTGACCTTCGTCTCACGGATTTTTCCGTGAGCGGAGGTTGGCAATGGGGCGCGTGAGCGGGAAGAAGCATGCGGAACTGGAGGCATTCTGGCGTTTTCATCATGAAGCCCGGGCGTTTGGCGGGCTCAATCAGCGCGACTATTGCCAGCTGCGCGGCTTGCCGTTGAAGCGGTTCGGTAACTGGTGGGCGCCGTTCAAACTTGAGGAGAAGAAGCGGCCGGTGGAATTTTTGTATCGTCGTGGCGGGCTTAGACATATGGCTAGCTATATGTCTGACAAGGACATTGGTTCGACGTCGCCAGGCTATATTCCCTCGCAGCGAGCGGGCCGGACGGGCGTCGTAATTTCAGCCTGGCCGATAAGAGGCGGACCTTGGCGGAGACCGATCTGCCCGGTGCCACATTGTCGACGGTTGCACGCCGTCACGACGACGCAAAGCTCATCGAGTTACGCAGCAGATGGACGATGCAGGTTTGAACCACGGTTTCAGGGAATCGCCGCGTTGATCGCCTTGGGGAAGCCATTGAGGCCATCGACGACGGCGATCAGTATATCGGCGACGCCGCGATTCTTGAGCTCGTTCATGACCCGCAGCCAGAACTTGGCGCCGTCGGTTGCTCGATCCAATGCCGAGGATGTCCTTCGTTCCGTCGGGCAGGATGCCGAGCGCGATGTACACCGCCTTGTTGCGCACGACGCCCTCGTCGCGGATTTTGACTCGGATCGCGTCGAAGAATACGCGCGGGTAATAGGCGTCCAGCGGTCGCCCCTGCCATTCGGCGACTGTCTCCAGCACGGCGTCGGTAATCGTCGAGATCAGGTCCGGCGTACGTCGATCCCGTACAGCTCCTCAAGATGCCCGCAGATCTCACGCACCATCATCCCGCGCGCGTGCATCGACACGATCTTGTCGTCGAAGTCGGGGAATCGACGCTGGTATTTGGCGATTAGCTTGGGATCGAACGTTCTCGCCCGATCGCGCGGAACGTCCAGCGTTATCTTCGACGTGCCCGTCAGCACCGTATGACCTCCCGCACAAAATTACTGACAGTCCCGACGGATTATGGTGAGGCAAACATGTTCCCGGTCTTTTGCAAGAAGCGCCAAATCAATAAAGTGGCTGAACGTTAAAGCGCTAACGACTTCAAGGTGACGATGATTATCAATTTTCTATGGGTTAAGCGGCGCCCCTACCGTTGCGGCGGCGCGGGCGCCTTTGATGCTTCTGAATTTGCGGCAGCTCATTATTGGCCTGTTCGAACCACAGAAGTGTTTTGGATGTCAGGGAGGTGATGAGGGCCGATGCCAATGCCGCGTCCCGCTCGTTGAACGCGCGCACCAAACGGATATGATCATGAATGATATCGTCGTAAGATGAATTGTTCGCGTTGATGAAATTAAGAATTCTCGACAGCTGTGGTCGCAATGTGGCAAGCATCCCTTCGAGTGTGGCATTCCCACTGCGGCTAGCAATTGTTTCGCCAACGTTGTTGATCGCCAAGGAAAGGGCCTCGGGATCGCCAGCTCCGGCCGCTGCTATCACTTCGTCACGCGCATCTTCGAGCGCCGTGAGGTCAGCATCGGTTATGCGTTTGATCAGCAATTCAACGGCAAGGGTCAGCAAGCGCGTACGGACAGCATAGATCTCCCGCACTTTTTCGAACGAGATCGATGTCACGCGAGGGCGTTTGTCTGGTTCGATCCGGACCAGTCCTTCGCTAGCCAGAATCAGCAAGGCTTCGCGAACAGACGTGCGGCTGGTCCCAAATCGGCGTGAGAGCGCCACCGAGGTTAGATCATCGCCGGGCCTCAGCCGACCTGCGATGATGTCCTTGGCCAGCACTGTGCTGATCGAAGCCACCAACGATGCCGCTTTCTCATCGGATTGGGCCGTCTTGCGAAGAAGGGTTGCTGGCGCAATTTCGGCTGTCACGATCAACTCCATTGATGCCAATTGTTAAACAAGCTTAGCTGATCAGGACAGAGTTGTTCAAATGCCTGAGCTGGTCGCAGTTAGGGCTTGGGTGCTCAACCGGCAACTTGATCGCGCGGTTTGACAACAGCGCACAGGCATGCCCCCAGCGATATCATTGCCATTATCAGGAAGAATCCAGAGAGCTCCAGCCCGGTTGCGAGAATCAACCCGGCGATTGCCGGTCCCATTATCGCGCCCACTCGCGCCATCACCAGCGCTCCGCTGAGCGCCGTCACGCGCAATGCCGGAGGGAAGCTCGACGCGACAAGATAGGTAAACCCGGATTGGGCACCGATCACGACGAACCCCGCGGCAAAAATGATCGGGACGGCTGCTTCATTGAGGTATCGGGTCCAACACAATGCGATCAAGAGCGGGACGCCGCTTCCGAAGCCAAGGCCAATCATGCGGCGAACGCCGAACTTGTCCATAAGGGCGCCAAAGCTGATCATCGCGATGGTACCGCCTGCGTTGAGAAGCGATGCGCCCTTAAGCGCTGCATCCCGGCTGAAGCCGGTCATCTGCAACACGCTGGGCATCCAGTTGAGAAGCGAATATACCACGAATACGCCGCAAAAACATCCGGATAGCAACATTATCACGAACGGTGCCCCTTGCTGTTGGAACAGGCGGCGGATGTTGGCGCGCTCCTCACGCTCTCCCTCTGCGCCTTTGTGCTCATTGCGGGTGAGGACGATGCGGCAGAGGGGCAGAAGCAGGAGGAGCGGCGTGACTCCACCAACCAAAAAGACCACTCGCCAGCCAAATTGCGGGATCAAATAGGAGCTCAGCAGGTTTCCGAGAAAACCGCCAAGGGTCAGGCCGGACAGCATGATCGCCATCGCGCGTGCCTGAAAATGCTTGGGAAAGGATTCGGTTATGAGTGCGGCCATGAGCGGAATGGCAGCACCAAGGCCTATTCCCGTGAACAGGCGCATCAGGAACAGCGACTTTACGCCGATCGCCAGCGCTGACGCCGTGCTGCCTACGCAAAAAACGAGAATGCATAGCGCGAGGCCGTATCGATAGCCCAGCCGCGACGCTGCGGGGGCTATCAGCGCTCCGATCAGGCCACCCATCATGCCAGCGGAAAACAGCATTCCCATCCAGCTGGGGGCTACCATCCATTCTCGTGCGATGTCCCGGCCAACGAAAGCCACGGACTGGGTGTCGAATCCGTCGAAGGTTGCAATGGCCAAGCAGAGCAACAACAGCGCAATGTTGATGGATGAGTTGATGGCCTGCGGTCCGGAAGTCTTCTCGCGGTCGGCTGCCATGATCATCATCTCCATTAGCCCATGTTCCGTGAGGTCGCAATCACCTTCCAATTAACCGGACGGCTAAAAATGTACAACATTTAACGTATTTTTAGATCATATATGGGAAATTAAACAGAAAGTGTTAGACATTTTGACCATTAAGTCTAAGCAAGGGTCGAGCGTGACGACCGATGCCAAGTCGCATCCCTGGAGAGCTGATTAATGAGCGTGGCGAATGATAAGTTCGGTCGATCAACCGATAATAAAATGCGGCTTTCGGCGTTCCTGCTTGGAGATTCGAATTATCATGTAGCGGGTTGGCGCCATCCTGATGCCGTCACGGACGCTGGCACCAATATTGCCCGATGGGTCGAATTCGCGCGCATCCTGGAGGCTGCTAAGTTCGATATGCTGTTCGTCGCGGACATGGTCGGCGTGTACGGGATGGACAAGCCGGACGTGCTTTCCCGATCGGCCAACATAGAGCGGTTCGAGCCGCTCACGCTGCTTTCGGCATTATCAATGGTGACCGAGCGGCTTGGCCTTGTCGGAACCTGCGCGACTACTTTCGTCGAACCCTATGGCCTCGCCCGTTCGCTAGCCTCGCTGGATCTGATAAGCGAGGGGCGTGCGGGCTGGAATGTGGTCACTGGCGCTAACCCGGAAGACGCATTCAATTTCAGTAAGTCCACCCACGTGCCCTCAGCCGAGCGCTATGCCCGCGGCTCCGAATTCGTTGACGTGGTCACCGCATTGTGGGGGAGCGTAGATCCAAAAGCCTTCATACGCGACAAGCAGTCGGGTGTTTATGTCGATCCCGATGGTCTGCGCAGCATCAATCATCAGGGCCGCTTTTTCTCTGTGAAAGGCCCGCTAAGCGTGGTGCCTTCACTGCAGGGGCGGCCGATCCTTGTCCAGGCCGGACAGTCCGAGGATGGAAGGACGCTCGCCTCGCGGGTCGCTGATGTCATCTTCACCGCTCACACCTCGATCGAAAGCGCGCAGGCGTTCTACAAAGACATCAAGTTCCGTATGACACAGATCGGCCGGGATCCGGCTTCCGTCAAGATCATGCCGGGCGTTGCGGTGACAGTGGGCAGAACTGCTGCCGAGGCGGAAGCAAAGCGGGCGGAGCTCGACGGACTGATGGATCCGTTGGTCGGGCTTGCGCGGCTGCAACTGAACCTACCTGGCATCGACCTGTCGCAATATGACCTGGATGAACCCTTTCCGGACCTACAGTCCAATGACATGCGCGTCGACGCGCCTTTGTCGTTCACGGCGATAGCGCGTCGAGGAAATCTCACGCTTCGTGAAGTTGCCATCCGGGCGGGCATTAGCAAGGCGCACTGGTCAATAACCGGCACGCCGAAACAGGTGGTCGATGAGCTCGAGCACTGGTTTTGCAACGATGCGGCGGATGGCTTCAATCTGCTGCCGGCTTCAGTGCCGACCTCTATCCAAGACTTTGTCGAACTGGTCCTCCCTGAATTACGTCGGCGCGGGCTGTTCCGCAAAGAATATGAAGGACGGACACTTCGAGAAAATCTGGGAATTTCAGTGCCAGCCTTCCAGAAGGTAAAGGAGCTCTAAACACAATCGTGAGCAATGCGACCTCAAGGTCGAATGATCACATTAATTTCTGTCATTAAAATACGAAGATTTATTCAATGCTAAAAGCATTGAATATTAATGGTCTGGAATAATCAACCTACACTTAGAAAATAAGGGGAGATTTATGTCTGATAATGGGCAATATTTACTTCGTTGTCTTCTTCATTCGGTCGGCGTGCTGGCCCTCATAGGGTCGGCCGGACCAGCTCTGGCTCAGATCCAGGCTAGCACCGACGATAACGGGCTGGAGGAGATCGTGGTTACGGCACAACGCCGCAGCGAGACACTTCAGGACGTGCCAATCGCGGTTACCGCCGTGCAGGGCAAGTCGCTGGACGCCTTTGGCGTGACTAGCAGCAGCATGATCGCTACAGTCGTGCCGGGCTTGAACTTCAAGCAAACGTCGGCGACGGCGACTCCCTATCTGCGCGGCGTGGGGCAGAACAGTGCCAGCATCGGCACTGAATCGCCCGTCGCCATCTATGTGGACAATGTCTACCAGCCTGCCGCTCAGGCCAATATGTTCGACCTGAACAGCATCCAGCGGATCGAAGTGCTGAAAGGTCCCCAAGGCACTTTGTTCGGCCGCAACTCGTCGGCCGGCGTCATAAACGTGGTTACGCGCGACCCTTCGCTTGAAGCGTCGGGAGAAGTTCGCGCGGGCTATGCGAATTACGACACATGGAGCGGTTCGGTCTACGCCACCACCGGCCTGACCGACACCCTGGCTGCTGACGTGGCATTCGTGGCGCGCGATCAGAAGGATGGTTGGGGCTTCGCGCCGAATATCGGTCAAGAAATTTACAAGGGCTGGTCGGTCACGGCGCGCTCAAAATGGCTGTGGACGCCCAGCGACAGCACGAAACTGACTCTGATCGGGGATTATCGCCACTCCCACGATACAGGAACCGTCGCCACGACCATCCCTGGAGCAACAGGTACGGGCGGCGTAATCAACATAGGTTTCTACAATTCGGGCGTGGATACTGTTCCGCTCGCCAATAAGAAGAGGGCTAGCGGCTCGCTCGAGCTGGAGCAGCAGATCGGCGGTGGCATCACACTTGTTGATATCTTGGCCTATCAGGACTTCCGCAGTTTCTTATCAGTCGATTCCGACACCACCAGTGCGCCGCTTCTCAAATTCCTTCTCGAAGGGAAGCAAAGGACGCTTACCAATGAAGTACATCTGATCTCGCCGCAGGATGGCCCCCTCACCTGGATCGTCGGCGGTTTCTTCATGCGAGACAAGGTGAATAGTCGCGTGCGTCAGATCGGGACGATCGTACCGGCGACTTTTGGCACTTTCCTCGCGATAGACGCCTATTTGCTTACAACCTCTTATGCTGCATTTGCCCAATCGACGCTAAAGCTGGGAGACCGCACTCGCGTGACAGGTGGTATCCGCTACACGGCCGACAAACGTGAACTGGAGGGTCTGCAACACGGTTCGACCACGCTTGTCATTCCGAACACTGCCGAACGCAAGTGGAACAAGTTCACTTTCCGCGCGGCCATCGACCATGATTTTTCGGATACGGTCATGGGCTACATGTCCTTCAACACGGGCTTCAAGTCGGGCGCGTTCAACGTGTTCGCACCGACATCGCCGCCAGTGAATCCGGAAGTGGTTCAGGCTTATGAAGTCGGCCTCAAAAGCGAATTCTTCAATAAGCATCTTCGCTTGAATATTGCTGCTTTCTATTACGATTATCAGGATATGCAACTCAGGCAAATCCAGAACGGCGTGTTGCTGCTCAGCAACGCCGCGTCGTCCACCATAAAGGGGCTAGATGTTGATTTCGAGGCACGGCCCCTGCACGGTCTGACAATCGGTGGTGGCTTTGAGTTTCTCGATGCGAAATATGGCAATTTCCCGGGCTCGCTGATCACCGTTCCGCGTGCAACCGGCGGTAATACTAGCACATTTGGCGCCGCAAGCGGCAACCGGCTTATCCAGGCATCCAAGTTCAGCTCGGTTCTGAATGTCGACTATGAAACCGAAACCCCGATCGGAAAGATATCGATCGGCGGCAACTATAAGCACGGCAGCAGAATCTACTGGGATCCTGACAATCGCTTGTCGATGGGTCCGACGGACATCGTGAATGGATCACTGAGATGGACCGATACGAGTGGACATTATCTCCTTACCTTCTGGATGAATAACATCCTTGACGAGAAATATTACAGCAACGCCACCGGAACGTCGCTTGGAGGCGATATCTATGCTGCGGAGGCACCCAGAACATATGGCGTCACCTTGGGATGGAACTGGTAAGTCATTGGGGTCGCCTACCTGCGACGGAAGGATTCTTTTGAAGAAATACATCGATGATAGTGGGGAAGATCGAGCGTGATGGATGTAGCGCGCCGGCTGTGATCATTGATGGAACTGCCCGTTTCGACGGACCGTGGGAAAGCAAGCCCGCCCTAGCCGCCGGGTTCATTCCCCCTTCATTGTCGTCGGACGAACTTCGCGCGCCTTTCGGATGCGGAGACTGAAGTCGTGCCACTTTTCGATGTTGGCCTTGCTCCTCCGGCAGGGCCAACATCCAAGCTGATCTGCCGGGGGCTCAATTACCGCAACCATGTCGAAGAAACGCTGAGCGATTTGCCGGAACACCCTTCGCTGTTCACCAAGATAGGCGACGTTCTCGTCGGTCACTATAATCCGATAATTCGTCCCGAGGTTTTCGAGCATTTCGATTATGAAGGCGAGTGTCCTCCGTCAGCGCCAATGGCACAGATTTGAGGTTGTGATTTTGCTTCAATGTGAAATTGCCAACGAAGGTTCCCGCGGATCGGGTGGTTAAGGACATCCGGCTCGGCCGGCTCGCGCGGCTCAGCTATTTGGCGCCTGACATCGTCTCGGCGATCCTCGATGGAACGCAGGCCGTGGATCTGACACCGCGGCAGCTGATCAGGACTGCATCCCTGCCACTCGATTGGAACGAGCAGCGCAGAGTTCTCGGGTTCGGATAAGAGCGCTCCGATCGGTCGGAACTCCTCGGCGCGGCGATCGCGCCGTTCTCGTCTCTGCGGCAGTAGCGATCACCTCGTCACCATATCTTGTGGCTGTCACCAAAATCCCTAACAGAGACTTGAGGGCGTTTTTGCGCAAAAAAAGGCCGGAGGGTTTGTCTCTTGTTACCTATTTGCAGGATGCGGGTCGGGAGTGGCGCGGAACTGCGCCACCTTGACGACGGCGGTCCAGATGAAGGTGAAATGGGGGAATGGCTGGTCGGGGCGACAGGATTCGAACCTGCGACCCCCAGACCCCCAGTCTGATGCGCTACCAGGCTGCGCTACGCCCCGACCAAGGTTGGGCGCTTTAGTAGGACAGGCGGCGACTTGCAAGCGCTGTCACGGCATATCCACCCCGGTTGCGGGAGCGCGGGTTCCATGATAGGCGCGCGCCTTCCTGGAAGGCCGAGACGGTCGGTCGCATAACAGAAAGCAAGAGGCTTTCGATGTTTTCTTCTCCTGCATTTGCCCAAGCCGCCGGCGTGGGCGCACCCGAAGGCGGCGCTGCCTTCTTCCTTCAGATGGCGCCGCTGCTGCTGATTTTCGTGATCTTCTATTTCCTGCTGATCCGTCCGCAGCAAAAGAAGATGAAGGAGCACCGCGCGCTCATCAACGCGGTCAAGAAAAACGACGCGGTGGTTACGGCCGGCGGCGTGATCGGCAAGGTGACCAAAGTCGAGGACAATGAGGTCGAGGTCGAAATCGCGCCGACCGTGCGGATCAAGGTGGTGAAGTCGACGCTGTCCGACGTGCGTTCGGCCGGATCCTCGAAACCCGCCAACGACTGACGTCGATGCTCGATTTCCCGCGCTGGAAGGTTTTATGGATCCTGCTGGTCCTGGGCGTGGGCGTCGCGCTCGCGATCCCCAGCCTCATCCCTGAAAGCACTGCCCAGCAGATTGGGATCGGCCGGTTGCCCCGCATCAACCTTGGCCTCGATCTTTCGGGCGGCAGCCGGCTTTTGCTGGAGGCCGAAACCGCCGATATCGCCAAGCAGCGGCTCGAGCAGATGGAAGAGCAGGTCCGCACCGAGATGCGGCGGCAGGACCCGCGCATAGACATCGGCGACATCTCGACCTCCGGCGGACGACTTTCGTTCATGGTGCGAAACGTCGCTCAGCTCGACGCAGCCGTGGAGCGTATTCGCACCCTGTCCCAGCCGGTCGGCATGGGCGGGCAGCGGGACTGGAACGTGCAGGTGGTCGATTCGACCCGGATCGTGCTGACGCCAACCGAATCCGGCCTCGCCAGCGCAACCAAGAATGCGATGGAAGTCGCGACCGAGATCGTCCGCAAGCGCATCGACGAGCTTGGCACGCGCGAGCCTTCGATTGTGCAGCAGGGCGCCAATCGTATCGACGTGCAGGTGCCGGGCCTCAAGAATCCGGCGGCGCTCAAGGCGCTGCTCGGTAAGACCGCGAAGCTTGAATTCAAGCTGGTCGACCTGACCGCCGATCCGGCGCAGGTCGCGCAGGGGAACGCTCCGCCGGGAAGCCAGGTGCTGCCGTTTGCCGATCCCAATGATGGGGCTGGCATTGCCGTCCAGCGCCGCGTGATGATCAATGGCGACCAGTTGATCGATGCGACGCAGGGGTTTGACCAGCAGAACAACCAGCCGGTCGTCAACATCAAGTTCGACAGCCAGGGCGGACGGAAATTCGCGCGCACTACGCAGGAGAATGTCGGCAAGCCGTTTGCGATCATCCTCGACGGCAAGGTGTTGTCGGCGCCACGGATTAACGAGCCGATTCTGGGCGGCTCCGCCCAGATCTCGGGCAACTTCACGGTCGAAAGTGCCAATGAATTGGCGATTGCGCTGCGCTCGGGCAAGCTGCCGGTGGCGCTCAAGGTGATTGAGGAGCGCACGGTCGGGCCACAGCTCGGCGCCGATTCAATCCGCGCCGGCGTCATGGCGGCGACGATCGCCGTCGTCGCGGTCGTGATCTTCATGTTCCTTAGCTATGGCCGCTTCGGCGTCTATGCCAACCTCGCCGTGATCATAAACGTGTTCGTGATCGTGGGCGTGATGGCGCTGTTCAACAGTACGCTGACCTTGCCGGGCATCGCGGGATTCGTGCTCACCATTGGCACGGCGGTGGACGCCAACGTCCTGATCAACGAGCGCATGCGCGAGGAACGGCGGCGGGGCCGAAGCGTGCCGCAATCGGTCGAGCTCGGGTACAAGGAAGCGAGCCGGACGATCTTCGAGGCTAACGTGACGCATGCCATCGCAGGGCTGATCATGCTGGCCCTGGGATCGGGGCCGGTAAAGGGCTTCGCGATCGTGCTGCTGATCGGTATCGCGACCTCCGTGTTCACGGCGGTTACCTTCACCCGAATGCTCGTCGTCGGATGGTTGCGCCGCAACCGACCGACCGAGATCCATATCTGATCGGGAGAGACAGCAATGCGCCTGCTCAAACTGGTTCCCGACAACACCAATATCGGATTCGTCCGCCTCCGCTTCTGGGCGTTCGGGCTGACCGCGTTGCTGACCCTGCTCGCGGTGGCTGCGGTGGCGGCGCGGGGGCTTAACCTCGGCGTCGATTTCGTCGGCGGCCTGATGATCGAGGCGCAATTCCAGCAGCCGCCGCTTCTCGACAAGGTGCGGTCCAACATCGATCGGCTCGATGTGGGCGAAAGCTCGCTACAGACCTTTGGCGATCCCCGGACCGTTTCGATCCGCCTGCCTGTGCCGGAAAGTGCCGACGAAGGGGCAACCAATGCCATAGTCGAGAAGGCCCGCAAGTCTCTGGCGGCCGAATTTCCCGGCGTGACGTTCACGCGTTACGACACGGTTTCGGGCAAGGTCTCGGACGAGCTGATTTTCAATGGCGTGCTGGCCGTTTTGCTGGCGGTGGGCGGCATCGCCATATTCAGCTGGTTGCGCTACGAATGGCAGTTCGGGGTCTCGACCTTCGTTGCGATCATGCACGACGTGCTGATGACGCTTGGGTTCTTCGCGATAACCCAGCTTGAATTCGATCTGAATATCGTCGCGGCGGTGCTTACGATCGTCGGTTATTCAATCAACGACAAGATGGTGATCGACGACCGTATCCGCGAAAATATGCGCAAATACCGCAAGATGGACATGAAGGGGCTGATCGACCTGTCCGTCAACGAGACGTTGCCGCGCACGGTGATGACGACGGTGACGATCGGCCTGGCGCTTGGATCGTTGTTGATCTTCGGCGGGCATGTCTTGCGCGGTTTCACCTGGGCGATGTTGCTCGGTATCATCGTCGGCACCTATTCGTCGGTCTATGTATCCTCATCCTTGCTGATAACGCTCGGTCTCCAGCCGCGCCCGCTCGACGCGAAGGAAAGCGGGATCAGTGGGGCGGAGCGGGTCGGGCCCAAGGCCTGATCGCCAGCTATGCCGCGCCTCGATCGCGATCCGGCCGCCACAGGTCCGCTGATTCAGGCATTTTCGGGCAACGGGTTTCGGATCGATGGCGTCTTCTATGATGCGGGCGTGAAGCTCACGCCGGAAGCCGTGTGGCGATGGGCCGCGCCACCGCCTGCCTCGCTTTCCCGAGGCGATCTTGCCGATCTGCTTGCGGTCGATCCGCAGCCCGAATTCATCCTGCTGGGTACGGGCGCGTCGTTGCAACGGCCCGATTTCGCGCTGACCGAGGTGTTGTGCGCCGAGGGCATCGGCCTTGAAGTCATGGACAGCCGCGCGGCGGCGCGGGCGTGGGGAATGTTACGCGGGGAGGGGCGCCTGATCGCCGCCGCCCTGATGCCGCTCGACCAGCGCTGAGAGATGCGCGTGGAGCGCTTCGGCGTTCGCATTCCAGGTGAAACGCTCGGCGCTCCGGCGCGTCTGATGCCGATCGGGTGGATTGGCCAGCAACGCTGAGACCGCCTTGGCGATCGCGACCGCATTTGGCTCAACGATCTGCCCAGCCGCCGGGTTGTCCACCACCTCGCGTGCGCCGCCGACGTCGCTGATCACGATCGGCGTGCCGCAGGCAAGCGACTCGATCCAGACATTGGCAAGACCTTCCGAAAAGGAAGGATGAATGAAGACATCCGCTGCTGCGAACAAGCCGGGCAGATCATCATGCGGACGAACCCCGAAGAGACGAACGCGCTCGGAGAGGCCTGCATTGGCGATCTGCGCTTCGAGCGCGCCACGCTCGGGACCGTCGCCTACGATCAGCAAGGATGTATTGGGCAGATGCTGGAGCGCCTCGATCACCAGATGCTGCCGCTTCAGGGGGACAAGGTTGCCCACACACAGGAGCAGGGGGCCGGTAATGCCCAGTTCCAACTTGGCGGCATCGCGACCGGCGATACTGAAACGGTCGAGATCGACGCCGGTGTAATGAACCCTGATCCTGTCCTCGGGCAGGCCGAGCGCGACCATATCGCGTTTCAGGGCTTCGCTGACGGCCAGAATGCCCTGTGCGCTTTCGCCGGCCTGGAGAATCTGCGCGCGTCCGAAGTCGCGATTGCCCCAGGCATGGATGTCGCTCCCACGCGCCTTGATCGAAACCGGGACGTCCAGAGCTTCTCCGAGACGGGCAGCCGCGATACCATCGGGCCAGAAATATTCAGCGTCGATGACATCGAAAGGAAATTCCCGGCGGAGCTTGCTCAGGAACGGCAATAGTTTGCGGGCCATGCTCGACGGCGTGAGGCGTATTCCCGGGCCGGGAATATGAAGGAAGCGGGGACGGTAGACGGTGATCCCTTTCCACGCCTCCACCGATGGCGATGCCGTCCGGGCGCGATAATGCCCGACCAGTTTGAGCGGTCCCGGCGGTAATCCGATCGGTGCGACGACCTGGACCTCCACGCCTTCACGCGCGGCAAGGCCCAGAGTCTGGCGTTCCACGAAGATGCCGAACGTCGGGCGGATCGCATCCGGGAACAGCGTCGAAAGGGTCAGCACGCGCAGGATGGAAGGTGCTCCGATGCTGGTCCGTTCACCCTGAGCCTGTCGAAGAGCCTTTTCTTTCTTCACACGGAAGGAAAAGAGAAAAGGAGGGCTTCGACAAGCTCAGCCCGAACGGTGAGATGTGTCGTTGATCTCACATCCTTCGGATCAGCCACGAAGGCAAGACCGTCAACCAGAACTGCGTGCTTGGCGGGCGCGGATGAAGCGGCTAGGAAGCGCTTCATGCAGCGCTTCCCCCTCCGCATCGCGGCCCTGGCCCTCGTCTCCGCCCTCGCGCTTCCGCTTTCCGGTTGCGCCACCAGCAAGTCGAAGGCCGACACCAAATATGTCGCCCGCGACGTCAACACGCTCTACACCGCTGCGCGCGACCGGCTCGATCGCGGGCAGTATAAAATAGCCGCCCAGCTGTTCGACGAGGTCGAGCGCCAGCATCCCTATTCGGTCTGGGCCCGCCGCGCGCAGCTGATGAGCGCGTTCAGCTATTATATGGGCCGGCAATATTCGGAATCGACCCAATCGGCGCAGCGCTTCCTGTCGATCCATCCGGGCAATAAGGACGCGCCCTATGCGCTCTACCTGATCGCCATAAATTATTATGAGCAGATCCAGGATGTTACGCGCGACCAGAAGATCACCCAGCAGGCGCTCGACGCCATGGGCGAGCTGATCCGCCGCTATCCCGATACGCGTTATTCGGCTGATGCGCGCCTCAAGGTCGATCTGATCCGCGACCATCTTGCGGGCAAGGAAATGGAGATCGGCCGCTTCTACGAGCGCCGCCGCGAATGGCTTGCCGCCACGATCCGCTTCCGCAAGGTGATCGACAGCTACGACACGACAAGCCATACGCCCGAGGCGCTGCTGCGGCTCACCGAATGCTATCTCTCGCTCGGTGTGCCGGAGGAGGCGAAGAAATCCGCCGCCGTGCTCGGCGCCAACTATCCGGGTACGGAGTGGTACAAAAAAGCCTATGAACTGGTCCGCAAGCACAAGGCGGCCTGAGGCAAGGTGCTCCGGATTGCGTCAGCGCTGATCGGCCTCATGCTGGCCGCGCAGGCGCTGGCGGCAGGCGATGCGCCTTTCACGATCACGGAGACGGGCAAGAGCTATTGGCGGCTCGACGATGCGGTGAATGCCGTCGGCGATCGCGATGCGACGATCCGGATCGCGCCAGGCACTTACAAGGATTGCGCAATCCAGGAGCGGGGCCGCATTGCTTTCGTGGCGGCGGAGGCTGGCAAGGTCGTCTTCGACGGGGGCACCTGCGAAGACAAGGCGGCGCTGGTGCTGCGCGGACGCGGCGCCACGGTCGACGGGATCATCTTCCGCAACATGCGCGTGCCTGACGCCAATGGGGCGGGGATCCGGCTGGAACAGGGGCCGCTTGCCGTCACCAACGCGATGTTCCTGAACAGCGAACAGGGCATTCTGACCGCCGACGATCAATCCGCCACGATCCGAGTCGACCGTTCGACCTTCTCGGGACTGGGACGATGCGACCGGGACATGTCCTGCGCGCACAGCATCTATATCGGTCAATATGGATCGCTGATCGTGACCCGATCGCGGTTCGAGCGCGGCAATGGCGGACATTATGTGAAGAGCCGGGCGATACGCAACGAAGTCACCGACAGCAGCTTCGACGACAGCAAGGGGCGCACCACCAACTATATGATCGATCTGAGCGCCGGATCGATCGGCACCATCGCGCGCAATGTCTTCGTGCAGGGGACGAACAAGGAAAACCATAGCGCGATGATTACGGTTGCGGCGGAGACGCGGGACAATCCCTCGCGGGGTCTGGTGATTGCCGACAACACAGCTTCGCTGGCGCCTGGCGTCAGCTGGTCGACCGTGTTTGTTGCGGACTGGAGCCATGAGCCACTGGCGTTCGGCGCCAATAAGCTCGGCAAGGGGATCAAGGCGTTCGAGACGCGGTAGGTTTATCCTTCTCCCGCGCCTTCCTGAATTCAGAAAGAAGAAGGCCCTCACCCAACCCTCTCCCGCATGCGGGAGAGGGCTTTAATGGGCCGGACAAGTGGAGTCAGCGCCGGGATCAAGATCGCGGCACTTGCCGTCGATCTCGTTCGCAGCAACCGGGAGGCCGATCAGCGCGGCGAGCGTCGGCATGATGTCCACTGTCTCGATGCTGTTCGGCTGCTCGAAGCCAGTCATATCCTGCGACCAGAACAGGATCGGCACGCGGCGGTCATAATCCCAGGGCGAGCCGTGGGTGGCGACAGCGCCGCCGCCGGGATTCCTGATCGGTGAAAGGCGGGGCTTGAGCAGGACGACCAGATCGCCAGAGCGCTGGCGGTCGACGCTGGCGGCGGCACGCTCGGCCAAGGTCCAGGCTTCAGGCGGAAGCTGAGACGGGGGCGTCGCGAGTAGTTCGTCCCTGGTGAATATGGCGGCGAAGCTCGGTTGCCGGCCCGGCCATTCCTTGGCACGCGCAAGCAGGGCGGCGCGCTCCTCGCCCGTGATCGCGGCGTCGAGATAAAGATCGCCGACGATCGTATCGCTTCCCTTATCCTCGGTGCGGAAGGCCGGTTTGTCGCCCAGGCCGAGCGCTGCGTTGAGCGCCTTCAGCCCGCTTTCGGCCGTGAAGCGGCGATCGTCGGCAAAACCCCGGATCTGGTTGCGCTCGGTAGCGTCATGGCCGCCATGATCGGCGGTGAGAACGACCATATAGGGCGCTCCGATGCCATCGAGATGCTTGAAAAGCACGTCAAGCGTCTCGTCGAGCGCGACCATCTGCGTGCACATCTCCGGCCCTTCGGTGCCATAGGCGTGGCCGATATAATCAGTGACGGAGAGGCTGATCGCGAGCAGATCGGTCGCCTTGCCCCGGCCGAGCTTCAACTCGTCAGTGAGCACGTTGGCGAGATCGACGGTGGCGCGGTCAAGCTCGGGGCGGACACGCATGCCCTTGGGCGTGGCCGGGGCAAGCGCCCCGAGCGGATTGCCGATGCTCTTGTCCGCCGACACCGGAACCGGGGCGACACGCCCACGGCACACATCGGGCAGAGCCGGCGCTGGCAGGCCGGCGGCGATCGTGGCCGCGATCTCGCCGTTGATCTGGTCGGCTGAGGCATTTTTCCGGCGCCCGGCGAGCGTGTCGAACTTGCCGGCGTTCCAGAACCAGAGCTGGTCGGTCGATTTGCCGCCCATCATGATCGCGGCGCGATCCTTGCCCGCGACCGCGACCACGCGCGTGGCTTTGTTCGCGGCTTTCATGCGGTCGCCGAGGGTCGGGATCTTCAGATGCACGGCGGACCGGGTATATTTTTCGTGCGTGCTGCCCCTCACGCTTTCATCCTCGGCGCAGTTGATTTCCTTGTCCTCGCGCGGGGCGTTGTAATCGACCCAGTTGTTGGCGATGATGCCGGTGCGAGAGGGGCGGCCGCCGGTCAGGATCGTCGCGTGGCCGGGGCAGGTCTCGGTCGCGGCGTGGCTCTGATAGCCGTTGGCGAACACCGCGCCCTGTTGCAGGCGCTTGAGGCCGCCGGTGAAATGCGCGCGATATTCGCTGAACAGATCAGTCGAGAACTGATCGACCGCAATCGCCACGATCAGCTTGGGCGGTTGCGTCGCGGCGGCGGCGGGCGCCGATAAAGCGAGCGCGAGAAGGGCTGACAAGGCTTTCATGAGATCCCCCAGATGCGTTCGGCGGCGGCCATGCTATAGCGCCGCCGATACTGTAACGGGAATGGCGATGCATCTGCTTCATTGCGCCTTGATGACAATCATGCTGCTGATGTTTGGCGGCGTGGCCGGCGCGCAGGGTGCGGAGACGCACATCAAGGCGTCGCTTGTTGCGGAGAGTCGGACCCCTGCACCGGGCAAGCCGGTCACAATCGCGCTGGCGATGGAGCCGGCGACGGGCTGGCACGGCTATTGGCGGAACCCCGGTGATGCCGGTGTCGAGACGCTGGTCAAATGGACGCTGCCCGATGGCGCGACCGTGTCGCCGCTGGCCTATCCGGTGCCGCAGCGCCTGACGATGGCGGGGCTGATGAACTATGTGTTCGAAGGGCCCTACGCGCATCTGATCACGCTGACTGTACCGGCCGGCCTCGCGCCGGGGACGAAGCTGCCGATCCGGGCGGACATGGACTGGCTGGCCTGCACCGATACGATTTGCGTGCCGGAGAAGGGCAGCCTCGCGCTCGATCTGGTGGTGGGAGACGGGCGAATCGTCCCCGCCGACCGCGCTCGCTTCGACCAGTGGCGAGCTTCCTTGCCCAAGCCCCTGAACAGCGATGCGAAATTCGCGGTCGAGAACGATCGGGTGCGGATCGGGATTCCACTGCCTGAAACCGTCACCCTCGCCGATCCCTATTTTTATCCGCTCACGAAGGACGCGATCTCTTACGCAGAGCCGCAGCGGGTGAGCCGCGCCGGGGACCTGCTGATTGTCGAAACCGCCGCCGGGCCTTCGCCGGGACGCGCGATCGAGGGCGTGCTGGCGATCGGGCCGGGCAACGGGCTGAGCCTGCGTGCAGTGCCCGGTGTTGTGCCGGCGCGCGGAACGCCCGTGACCGGCGCGGGGCAGGGGGGAGCGGACGGCGGTCTGGTCACGCTGCTGGCGACCTTCGGAGCGGCGCTGCTCGGCGGGTTGCTGCTCAACATCATGCCGTGCGTATTTCCGATCCTGAGCCTCAAGGCGCTGAGCCTCGTCCGCTCCGGCGAAAGCGAACGGGACGCGCGGCGGGAAGCGCTGGCCTATGCGGGCGGGGTGATCCTCGTCTGCCTTGCGCTGGGGGGCGTGCTGCTCTTGTTGCGCGCTGGCGGCGAAGCGCTGGGCTGGGCGTTCCAGCTTCAGGACCCACGCGTGATCCTGACGCTGATGCTGCTTGTGATTGCGATCGGCTTCAACCTGGCCGGGTTGTTCGAACTTCCGATGCTGGCCGGTGGCGAGGGACTCGCCCGATCGGGGGGTATCGGGGGCGCATTCTGGACCGGGGCGCTCGCGGCCTTTATCGCGACGCCTTGTACCGGGCCCTTCATGGCGGGTGCGCTTGGCGCTGCGCTGGTGTTGCCGGGCTGGGCGGCAATGGCTATCTTTTTCGGGCTAGGGCTTGGGCTGGCGTTGCCGTTCCTGTTGCTGGGGTTCGTGCCTGCGCTGAGGAGCGCGTTGCCGAAACCGGGGGCGTGGATGGGCACGTTCCGGCGTATCCTTTCGCTGCCGATGTTCGCGACCGGGCTTGGGCTTGCCTGGATCCTCGGACGGCAGGCCGGTGTCGATGCGATGGCGCTGGGCCTTGGCGCGCTGCTGCTTCTCGTTGCCGGATTGTGGTGGACTGGGCGGCGGCAGGCGAATGGACAGCGGAGCGCCTGGCTGCCGGCGCTGATCGCCTTCGCGGGGGCCATCTTCATTAGCGTCGCGTTGCCGAAGCCGGGCGTGCAAGTGGCGGCCTCGGAAAGAGCGAACGGCGAGCGTTTCAGAGAGGAGCGGCTGGCCGCGCTGCGCGCTGAGGGCAAGCCGGTATTCGTCTATTTCACCGCAGACTGGTGCCTGACCTGCAAGGTCAACGAGAAGACCGCGATCGAACGCGCCGAGGTCGCCGAAGCCTTCAATCAAGCCGGGGTCGTGACATTGATCGGGGACTGGACCCGATCCGATCCGGCCATCGGCCGCTTTCTCGCCGCGCACGGACGGTCGGGAGTACCCCTCTATCTGTTCTATCCTGCGGGAGGCGCGGAGCCAAAGGAACTGCCGCAGGTGCTGACGCCCTCGCTTCTGATCGGGCTTACCCAAGGTTGACCCACCGTGCCTCATCCCTAAGGTAGCAGCTTCGCGCACCATAGAGGGCAGCAGATTTTGGCAGCAAGAGTTCGTCGACGGGACGTGTTGGGTTTTGCTGCTGCCGCCTTGCTGTTCGGGGGATGCGCCCGCCCGCAAAGCATTGCGCCGCCGACCCGCGAACTGATGGTGCCGGTTCGCGGCGGACGGGTCTATGTGCGGGTCAATGGCCGGTTTCATGAGGATCAGTTGCCGCTGGTCCTGATTCATGGCGGACCGGGGCAAACGCATGGCTATATGCTCGACGCCCTCAAGCTCGCCGATGAACGAGCTGTCATCCTCTATGACCAGCTGGATAGCGGGCGATCCGATCATCCTGACAATCCCGCCAACTGGACGATCGAACGCTCGCTCGCTGAACTGGAAGGGATTCGCGTCGCGCTTGGCGTGCCCCGCTGGCATGTGTTCGGCCATAGCTGGGGCGGGACCGTGGCGCTCGAATATGGCGCGCGTCGCCCAAAGGAACTGGCGGGACTGGTGCTGGCGAGCCCGCTGATATCGAGCCATAGCTGGATCGCCGATGCGCATGCGTTGCGCATCAAGTTGCCGGCTGACGTGCAGGACATTTTGATCCGCTGCGAGGGGGATCGGCCGCCGTCGCCCGCGGCATGCAGGAAGGCGGAGAACAGCTTCTATGCCGCTTATCATCGGCGCGAGCCGTCGCCACAAGCAATGAAGCTCTATTCCCATCCCGACGATCGCGGGTTCAATATGAAGCTCTACCAGACGATGTGGGGCGGTAACGAATTCACTGCAACGGGCACGTTGCGCGATTATGATGGCGAACCGCTGCTCGCGCGGCTCGACGGGAAGCGTACCCTGTTGATGGTCGGTCAATATGATGAAGCGCGGCCGGTGACGGCGTTGGCCTTCTCCGAGCGTGTGGATGGCGCGGAACTGGCGGTCGTGCCGGGCGCGGCACATTCGCTGTTTCAGGACAGGCCCGATGAAACTGTGGCGATCCTTCGTGGTTGGCTGGCCCGGCAAGACGCACTGAGCTGAGCTGCGAAGCTCCCGCCTTGGCGGACAAGGCGTTCAGCTCTTCCAGATCCTGCAATGGCTCCATGGGCCTGGCCCTTGATACTGGCCTGTTCTAGAAGCCGTAGAGCGGCACGCCAGGCTGTCCAACGCACTTATCCACGACTCTCGACAGGTCCTTGAGGCGGGATGTGATTCGCCGCCTTGCGCCGCGAACCGGGGTTGCGGCACAGGTCGGGCGTGACTGTTCAGATCGACATGGGGACCGATGCGGGCGGCGGCGTGGCGTCGCTCGATCTGGAAGAGCTGCTGGCGACGCGCCTGCTCGTGCAGGGCAATTCGGGGTCGGGCAAATCTCATCTGCTGCGGCGGCTGATCGAGGGATGCGCCGCATGGGTGCAGCAGGTGATCCTCGATCCCGAAGGCGAGTTCGTGAATCTTTCCGAACGGTTCGGCCATACGGTGGTGCAGGCGGCCGACTATAGCGAAACCGAGATCATGGGGATCGCCGCGCGCATCCGCGCGCATCGGGTATCCGTGATCCTTGATCTGGAAGCGCTCGATATCGACGCGCAGATGCGGTGCGCCGCGATTTTCCTAAACGGGTTGTTCGATGCGCCGCGCGAGCATTGGTATCCGGCGCTGGTCGTAGTCGACGAAGCGCAATTGTTCGCGCCGGCGGCTGCGGGCGATGTGGGTGAGGATGCGCGCAGGGCTTCGCTTGGCGCGATGACCAATCTGATGTGCCGGGGGCGCAAGCGCGGACTGGCCGGCATATTGGCGACGCAGCGGCTGGCGAAGCTTGCCAAGAATGTTGCAGCCGAGGCGTCCAACTTTCTGATGGGGCGGACTTTTCTTGATATCGACATGGCACGCGCGGCGGACCTGCTGGGCATGGAGCGACGGCAGGCGGAGATGATCCGCGATCTGGAGCGCGGCCATTTCCTGGCGCTCGGCCCCGCATTGTCAAAGCGGCCGCTTGCGGTGAAGATCGGGCCGGTAGAGACTGGCACCAAGAGCGTGGCATCCAGCCTGATCCCGTTGCCGGATGTCGCGGGACGGGATGTTCGCGAATTGTTGTTCGAGCAATTGCCCGAGCCTGCGGCGGTCGTTGCGCGGCCAGCGATGCCGGTGCCTTCGCCGGAGGAGTTGATCCGGCCGGTGAAGCCGCTTGGTGTCGCGAAGCAAGCCGCCGAAGAGGCGGCGCCTGATCGGGCCGAACTGGAGCGGACTGTCGATCTGGTGATGCGTGATGTCGTCGCCGATGCGGACAGTGCCTATCGCACGGCGGCGGGCTTGTTTCAGGACTTCACGGTGCGGTGCCGGATGAAGGGATTGACCCAGTCTCCGCTCGACCTTCCCGATTTCACGCGGCGGTTGTCGATGGCGCGCGCGGGGATCTTCGCGGCGGACGAGAATGATGAGGACTGGGCCGAGGCTCTCGCGATCGGCCGGACGCTGCCCGAGGATATGCTGGGCGTTTTCCTGCTGATCGCGCGGGCGGCCAAGACCACCGAAAGCTGCCCCAGCGATGCCGAGATCGCGCAGATATATGGCACCCAATCGGTTGGTCGCGCACGCCGGCTGGTCGGCTATATGGAAAATCTGGGCATCTTCGTGATCCGCACCGATTTTCGCGGGCGGCGGTCGATCACGATTCCACGACTGGGCTGGTCGACGGCGGCGGAGGAAATTGGGGCCAAACCATCGGGCGAACAAGTTAGCGCCGAGAACGCATCGCTGTCCTTATTCTAACCCGTCATGCTGAACTTGTTTCAGCATCCACTGTCCAACGGGGGCTGGTGCAAGTGGCTTGGTGGGTGCTGAAACAAGTTCAGCATGACGAAGAAAAGCCGGCTACTTGGAAGTCCAGACCCGCGAGCCGCCAATCCATGTTTCAAGAAGCCGCGCCTGTCCCGCCTCCGCTGGAGGCAGCGCGATTACATCGCGGTCGAAAAGCAGGAAGTCGGCGTAGGCGCCGGGGATCAGTGTGCCCAGCTTGTCTTCAGCAAAAGCGGCGCGCGCGGCGTCGCGGGTGCGGGCGGGGAGATAGGTTGCGAGATTGGCGAGCGTTTCGTCGGCTGGAGGAATGGCCAGCGTGCCGGTGCTGGCAAGGCGGGCAGTCATTGCGGTGACCGGGACGCGCGTATGAATCCGCCAGCGGCGGTCGCCCTTGTAGGTGAGCGACACTTCCTCGATCGCCGCGAGGCTGTGCTCCAGCGCGGTGTCGCCGATCGGTTCGGCGGCGATCTGGAAACCGTCCATCGCGCCCCGGCTCATCAGGTTGCGGACCCGGGCGTCGTCGAACGGTTCCTGATCGGTGACGGTCAAGCCAGCGAGGCGCAGGCGGCCTTCGTAGAGCCATGGAGTGGGGCGGTTGGCGGCCACCGCCACCATCGTATCGATATCGGCGGCATAGCTCAGGATGCGGATACGCAGGTTCCCGGCATCGCCCGAGCGGCGATAGATGTTCCAGTCGGTCGCGGTGGTGGCGAGATCGGTGACGGTCGTGATGCCGCGTTCGAGATATTTGGGCTGGATCAGGGCGAAGGCGGCGTCGCGCTCGCGCGGCTGGATCGGCCGGCCCACCATGTTGGGCTCACGGGTCAGGCCGCTGATCGCTGTTTGCATCAGGTGCGTGCCGGGATCGATCAAGCCGGGGATCAGGGTGCGGCCCTTGGCGTCGAGCCGGAAATCGGGCTGCTTGGGCCGCTTGTCGTTCTTGTCGAGCAGCTTGGCGACGGTGCCGTCCTTGCCAATCAACAGGCCGGTGAAGCGGACCAGCTTGCCTTTGGCGTCGAGCGTGTAGCCATTGGCATTGTCGACAAGGCCATCGGCGAGGGCGGGAGAGGCGGTCGCCGCAAGTAGCGCCGCAAACAGGCAAAGCTTCATTTGGGCAGGCGCTTGACCAAAGCGGACATGTCATCGCGGCCGGCCCCCATCGCCTGCACATCGGCGTAGAATTGGTCGATCAGCGCGGCCAGGGGGAGGGCGGCGCCATTGCCCCGCGCTTCCTCGATCGCGAGGCCGAGGTCCTTGCGGAGCAGATCGACCTTGAGGCCGAAATCGAAGCGTTCCTCATTCATCGAATTCCAGCGGTTGGACATCATCCAGCTTGACGCAGCGCCATCGGAAACCGCTTCGAACGTCTTGGCGATATCGAGCCCCGCACATTGTGCGAAGCGCAGCGCCTCGGCGACCGCCTGCAGGGTTCCGGCAAGCGCGATCTGGTTGACCATCTTGGCCTGCTGGCCCGCGCCCGGCCCACCAACATGGACGATATGCGACGCATAGGCGCGCATGAAAGGGATGGCGGCAGCGATGGCCTTGTCCGATCCTCCGCACATGGCGGTCAGCGTGCCCTTTTGCGCGCCGATCTCGGCTCCTGTGACTGGCGCGTCGACGACAAGCAGGCCTCGGTCGCGGCCTTCCATGGCAAGCTGACGGGCGAGGCTGGAGGATACCGAACTGTGATCGATGAACAATGCACCCTTCCGCATGCTCCGGAAGCAGCCATCGTGGCGCATGGTGACATTTTCGAGGTCACGGTCGGTGCCGACTGACGCGAAAACGGCTTCGGCGCCGTCCACCGCCGCGAGGGCTGACACAGCGACCGTGCCGCCATGCCGGGCGGCCCAGGCGTCCGCCTTGGCGCGGGTCCGGTTATAGACAGTGATGTCGTGGCCAGCGGCAGCAAGGTGCCCTGCGATCGGCCCACCCATCGCGCCCAGCCCGAGAAATGCGATCTTCGCCATGACTTCCCCGCATAAGGCTTGTTTTCATGAACCGCCAGATGGGTTAGGGCGTCAACCATCATGACAACCGCCGCCGCCCCGCTTGCTTCAGACCAAACGATCCCGGTGACGATCGCCGATATTCGGGCCGCCGCGACGCGGATTTCCGGCGCGGTGGTGCGAACGCCGACCCTGCTCAGCAAGACGCTGTCGGGCATCACCGGCGCTGAAGTCTGGCTGAAGTTCGAGAATCTGCAATTCACGGCCGCCTACAAGGAACGTGGGGCGCTCAACAAGCTGCTGCTGCTCGATCGCAAGGAGAGTGAATGCGGCGTGATCGCGGCTTCGGCTGGTAATCACGCGCAAGGCCTCGCCTATCATGGGCGACGGCTGGGCATACCCGTGACGATCGTCATGCCGGTGTCCACGCCGACGGTGAAAGTCGCCCAGACGCGCGGCCATGGCGCGCGAGTAATCCTCGAAGGCGAGACTTTCGACGAAGCTTACGGCCATGCCCGACGGCGCGAGGCGGAGGAGGGACTCACCTTCGTCCATCCGTTCGACGATCCCGACATCATTGCGGGGCAGGGGACTGTCGCGCTGGAGATGCTGGAGGATGCGCCGGGGCTTGACGGGATCATCGTGCCCGTCGGCGGCGGCGGCCTGATCGCAGGTACCGCGATCGCAGCAAAGGCGATCAACCCCGCGCTGCGCGTGATCGGCGTACAATCGAAGCTCTATCCGGCGCTCTACAATCTCAAGAACAAGGTCAGCATCGAAAGCGGCGGCGATACGTTGGCCGAGGGTATCGCGGTCAAGCATCCGGGCGAACTCAGCTCGCGCATCATCCTCGAACTGGTCGATGAGATGCGGATCGTGAACGAGGCGATCATCGAGAGCGCCATCTCGATGCTGCTGGATATCGAGAAGACGGTGGTGGAGGGCGCTGGCGCGGCGGGGCTCGCGACCTTGCTGCCGACCCGCGACGGCAATCATCGTCCTGAATTTGTGGGCAAGAAGCTGGGCGTGATCCTGACCGGCGGCAATATCGATGCGCGTTTCCTGGCCAATGTGATCCTGCGCAATCTTGCCCGATCAGGGCGCATCGGACGGATGGCGATCGTGTTGCCGGACAAGGTGGGCGCGCTGCATGAGGTGTCAGGCATCTTTACCCGGCATGGCGCGAACATCATCGAAGTTCAGCACCAGCGGATCTTCGGCGTCGTCTCGGCCAAGAACACCGTGACTGAGATCGAATATGAGATCCGCGATGCGACGCTGCTCGATCAGCTTCAGGCCGATCTTGCCGAGGCCGGCTATCGTTATGAGATGATGACGGTTTCGGGGGGACGCAAGCCGGTGCGGGCGGTCAGGGGCTAGGAAATTCCTGCCCTGCTCCAATCATTTTGGATTAACCCATTTTTTGATGGTAAATGCTCTTTTCATTGAGCCGTCAGGTTTGCATATTGCTGATTAGCGGTTTCTTTCGAGGGCAATCGGCCGGTGACAGCGCAGTTCCGATTTCCGCGTTTCTTCGTAACGACGCCCTCGCCATGCCCGTATCTGCCGGGCAAGACGGAGCGGAAGGTCTTTACGGAGCTGTCCGGCCCGCACGCATCCGAACTGCATGACGCGCTAGGCCGCATCGGTTTCCGTCGCAGCCAGAATGTTGCGTACCGGCCAAGCTGCGCGGATTGCAGCGCTTGTGTGTCGGTGCGCGTCGTGGCCCAGCAGTTCGCGCCCAACGCCAGCCAGCGCAAGCTGATCCGCAAGCATTCGGACCTCGTCGTGAATGCCTGCAAGCCCTGGACGACGCAGGAGCAGTTCGCGCTGCTCCGCCGCTATCTCGCGGAGCGTCATCCCGGTGGCGGCATGGCCGAAATGGACGAGATCGACTTTGCCGACATGGTCGAGCAGACCCCGGTTTCCACCTTCATGATCGAATATCGCGAGCCGTCGGTCGACGGCCGTCCAGGGCGGCTGGTTGGCGCCTGTCTGACCGACCAGCAAGGCGACGGCCTATCGATGGTGTACAGTTTCTTCGACCCCGACAACACGGCGCGGCCGGGGCTCGGCACCTATATCATCGTTGATCATATCACCCGCGCCGCCAAGGCGGGATTGCCATACGTGTATCTGGGCTATTGGGTTAAGGGCTCTCCCCGGATGCAGTACAAGGTCCGTTTCCAGCCGATCGAAAGACTCGGTCCAAGCGGCTGGCAATCCTTCCAGCCTGAGGATGCCAATACGGCCTCGGCCGCCATGCCGCCGGTGGGCGGCCGCAAGTTCCCGGTTTTCGGGTAAGTCCTACTGCATGAACGGCGGGGTCGGAATTATTGCCCGCGATTCTCCGAGCAGCATTGACCAGCGCGCCGAAAGATCATCGAAATAAGGATCGTCGACGCCGATACGCCGCTGGATATTGGGTCGTTTGCGGTCGACCGGAATCACGATCAGGTCGAGCGGGCGGCCGACGGCTAGGTTCGAGCGCATCGTCGAATCGAACGAGATCAAGCCGACCTTGACCACCTCATCAAGCGGCGTGTTCCATTGCAGCGCGCGATCGAGGATCGGTTTGCCATATTTGGTCTCGCCGATCTGGAGGAAGGGCGCTTCGCTGTGGCACTCGATGAAGTTACCGGCCGAATAAACCAGGTAGAGCCGGAGCCTTCCTTCGCCTACGCGACCGCCGAGCAGCAGCGAGATGCCCGCGTCGATATTCGCCGCTAAAAGCGCCTTGCCGACATCCTTGCGCGCGGCCGCCACGGCTTCGCCGACCAGTTCGGCCGCCTGAAACATCGATCCGATATTCGCCAGCGTGCGGGGTGGATCGCCTTCCTGAAGCGGGGCTAGTCCTTCCTCAAGCCGGGAAATGACAAGCTGAGTCACCGAAAGATTGCCTGACGTGCACGCCACGATCAGCCGGTCATCCGTTTCGCAGAGCATGTGGAGCTTGCGGTAGCTGGAGATATCGTCGACGCCCGCATTGGTGCGGGTATCGGCCATCATCACAAGACCATCTTCGACCAGCATTCCACAACAATAGGTCATTCCGCTGCAGCCCCGTCAGCTTTGACTTTGGGTCTGGGCTTGGGACACCGTCACGCCAACGAACAGACTTTCCGTGCCGCCCCCGGCCCGCGATCCCGATAGCGGGGCGGCATCGTGATAGTCCAGCCCAATCGCGACGCGGATATATGCGTCGTCGGGACACATGGCGTTTGTCACATCGAAACCGATCCAGCCGAGACCTTCGACCCAGGCTTCGGCCCACGCATGGGCAGCCGGTTGTTCATTGGCGCCTTCGCGTCGATAAAGATGGCCGGAAACATAGCGCGCCGGCACGCCGATCGCGCGCGCCGCGGCGAGAAAGATATGGGCGTGATCCTGACAAACCCCGCTCCCTTCCGCGAATGCCTCGCCGGCGGCGCGTTGGACGTAGCTCCCTTCCGGATCGAAGCGAATGCGCGCGTTCAGCTCGTCCATCAGCAGGTGGAGGCAGGGGATGCGTTCCGGCTCACGAGCTGCCAGACTCCGGGCGAAACCGGCGATCTCAGGCGTTGCCTTGCTGAGCGCGGTCTGCTGCAGGAAGACTTCGGCGGGCATGGGTTCGGGCGCGTTGTGCACTATGCCGTGCCGGTTGTCCGTGAGAACCTCGCCCCGGATCGTCAAGGCAAGGCGGTCCAGCGGGCCGTCGCAATAAAGCATGGTCGTCTCATTGCCAAATCCGTCCCGTCCCGGAAGCAGACGCAGGTCGCAATCGGCGTTGATTTCCCAATGAATGATCTGCTGCCCGTCGAAGCTGGCCGGCGTTACCCGCAGCAGCTGGATGATGCGGCGCTGCTGCTCGCTGAACACATATTCGGTGCGGTGATCGACGTAGAGATGCATTACGCAAACCGGAACTGGTTCGCGATCGCGGTGTCGAGAGCCGGGACTTCGGCCAGGAAATCCTGCAGATATTCATGAAGTCCGCGCTGGAATAGCGGCTCGATCCGGCACTGCTTGAGCTTGGTGAGCCGCGCACGCGCGAGGCGATCGGCTTCGCCCTGCTTGCCGGAGCGGCGGCCAAGCGCGGTCAGCACGGTCACGACTTCCTCCAGCGAGGCGGCGAGCGACCGCGGCAATTCGCTGCGCAGGATCAGCATCTCGGCGATCAGCCACGGCTGCAATCCTTCGCGGTAGAGCCAGCGATAGGCAGTGACGGCGGAAACCGTGTGGAGGATCGTCGTCCACTGATCGCGATCAATCGCGCCACCCACAGCCGCGCCTTCCGGAAGCAGCAGATGGTATTTGACGTCGAGGAGCCGCGCGGTGTTGTCGGCGCGTTCGATTGCCGCGCCAAGACGAATGAACCAGCTTGATTCATTGTGCAGCATGCGGTGGAGCGCGCCTTCGAAGCCGCGCGCTTCAGCCTTTACCTGATCGATCAGGCTGAGTGTCGCCTGGGTGCCGCCGGGACTGGACCGATCGCGCACGCCAGACCAGGCGCGGTTGATCGTTTCCCAGGCCTCGCGGCTGAGTGCGGTGCGAACGGCGCGGGCGTTGGTGCGCGCGCTGCGCAGGCAGGAGCGGATCGAGCTAGGGTTTTCATCCGCCAGCGTCAGATAGCGCGACACGCTGGAGGGGGTGAGGGTTTCTCCGGTTTTGCTAAAGCCCTCGTCAGCGGAGGCGACTGCGAGCGCGCTGCTCCAGGCGCCCGCGCCCGCGGGGCGATGGGATAGCGAATCAAGGCGGATGGTCGCTTCCAGCAATCGGGCGGTGAACTCCGCGCGCTCAATGTATCGGCCAGTCCAGTAGAGGTTGAGCGCGGTGCGGGACAGCATCAATCGGACCCTTTAGGCTCCCTGAGAACGAAGCTGTCCTTCGTTCCTCCGCCCTGGCTGGAATTGACGACCAGTGATCCCTCCGTCAGCGCCACGCGGGTCAACCCGCCGGGCACGCAGCGGACCGCGTCCGCGCCAGTGAGCACGAAGGGGCGGAAGTCGACATGGCGGGGGGCAACTCCTTTTTCGGTAAGCGTCGGCACGGTCGAAAGGGCCAGTGTCGGCTGGGCGATATAGCGTTGCGGCTCGGCAATCAGACGGGCCCGGAAGTCTTCGATCTGCGCGCGTGTCGCGGTGGGGCCGACGAGCATCCCATAGCCGCCAGAGCCGTCGACCAGCTTGATCACCAGTTCGTCGAGATGCTCCAGCGTATATTTGAGAGCGTCAGGCTCACGGCAACGATAGGTCTCGACATTGGGGAGCTTGGCGTCCTCGCCCGAATAATAACGGACGATCTCCGGCATATAGCTGTAAACAGCCTTGTCGTCGGCGATGCCCGTGCCCGGCGCATTCACCAGCGCCACATTACCGGCGAGATAGGCGCTGATCAGGCCCGGCACCCCCAGCAGCGAATCCGGGCGGAATACAAGCGGATCGATGAAGGCGTCGTCGATGCGGCGGTAGATGACATCGACGCGGACCGGCCCGTCGATCGTGCGCATCCAGACGATGTTATCTGTCACTTCCAGATCCGCCGCCTCGACCAGCTCGATACCGATATTGTCGGCGAGGAAGCTGTGTTCGTAGAAGGCCGAGTTGAAGTGGCCGGGTGTGAGCACGACGCAGACCGGCGCCTTGCCCGAGCTGCGCGGGGCTACCGAGCGCATCGTTTCGTGGAGCAGGTCCGGATAGCTGTCGACGGCCGCAACGTCGAAAATCTCGAACAGCTCCGGGCACAGCCGAAGCATCGCCTCGCGATTTTCCAGCATGTACGAAACGCCCGATGGTGTGCGGGCATTGTCCTCAAGCACAAAAAATTCGTCGGGGCCTGTGCGCACCATATCGATGCCGCAGATATGGGCATAGACCCCATGCGGCGGTTTGGCGCCGACCATCTGAGGCAGAAACTGCGAATTGCGCAGGATCAATTCGGACGGAATGACCCCATCTTTCAGGATCTTGCGCTCGCCATAAATGTCATCGAGGAAAGCATTGATCGCTCGGACCCGCTGCTCGAGGCCGGTGACCAGATTGCTCCATTCGCGCGCCGAGAAGATGCGGGGGATGATGTCAAAGGGAATGATGCGCTCGGCGGCCTCGTCCTCGCCATAAACAGCGAAGGTGATGCCCAATTGCCGAAATGCAGTTTCGGCGGCCTGCTGGCGACGGTCGAGTTCGGATGACGGCGTGGTGTTGATCCAGTCCGCCAACAGGGCGAATTCGGGCCGGGCTTCCTTGCCTCGGCTCTTCCCCCAGATCTCGTCAAATGCTGACGGAGTTGCCATGCGCTCCTTATTATTGTCGGCCTCGTGAATCGCAGACTGCATCGCTTTGTTGCGTTGCACAAGAGGTTTTATGGTGGTTTTTGGGCCGCTGGTCCTTTGGTAACTACGTAGAACCGACACGCTTGTTCCAGCTGTGCAAAAAGCAATCAGCGATTGCTGCGGGTGTGGCACATAGGTGGCAGCGATGATTCAGAAAAAGGGCCGGATCGTCAGACCCGGCCCTCATCTTGCCCATGGCGCTCTAGCGCTTCGTTCGGTCGCTCAGGCGACCTGCGTTTCAAAAGCCTCGTCCGGGTCGCGTAGCACATAGCCGCGGCCCCAGACGGTCTCGATATAATTTTCGCCGCCGCATGCCAGGCTGAGCTTCTTGCGCAGCTTGCAGATGAAGACGTCGATGATCTTGAGTTCGGGTTCGTCCATGCCGCCATAAAGGTGGTTCAGGAACATTTCCTTGGTGAGCGTGGTACCCTTGCGGAGCGAAAGCAGCTCCAGCATCGCATATTCCTTGCCGGTCAGATGCACGCGGGCGCCATCGACCTCGACCGTCTTGGCGTCGAGATTGACCGCCAGCTTACCAGTGCGGATGACCGACTGGCTATGGCCCTTCGAACGGCGGACGACGGCATGAATGCGGGCGACCAGCTCTTCGCGGTGGAACGGCTTGGTGACATAATCGTCAGCGCCGAAGCCAAGCGCACGAACCTTCGAGTCCATTTCGCTGATGCCGGACAGGATCAGAACGGGGGTCTGGACCTTCGCGACGCGGAGCTTCTTGAGCACGTCGTAGCCGTGCATGTCCGGCAGGTTCAGGTCGAGACAGATGATATCGTAATCATACAGCTTACCCAGATCGAGGCCTTCTTCGCCCAGATCGGTCGTGTACACGTTGAAGCCTTCGGCATTGAGCATCAGTTCGATGCTCTTGGCCGTCGTCGGCTCATCTTCGATCAGCAGTACGCGCATATCTTGAACACCCCTGTTGTTCTCTCTGCCCCCTCAGGATGAAGCATCCCGCGTCGGCTGATAGCATTAACCATCTAAGTTATGAAGCTAAAAGGTTAAGACGGGGTAAACAGGGTGATGGCTATCTTTATGTTATCGCAAAAAAGATTGCCGATACGTTACGATCTGGGGGCCGGACAAACTTTAACGACCGCCTCGGCTGAACCTTAAATATGCACCGTTCGTGGAGCCAGAATGGTCGGTAAGGTGCGGCATTCGGGCTCGGGGAACCATTGACGTGTCACAACCAGGCTACCCAATTATATGTCGGCGCGGCGGCTCGCTACTGGGCGGCAGGGTGTTATCGCGACATAATCGGACGCACGAGATCGAGTTTTAAAATTTAACTTTCAGATTATGCGTCGGCCTTTGATCCTAACGATCATGACCTTTGAGCACGAACCTCCACGTCAGGTCATTCATACCAGACGGGCGTTGTTAATATCGCTTAAATTAACCTGTTGAATCGTTTCAGGAAAAAATCGATCACCGCTGACACTCGGGCTGGTCGCGGCCCGGAAGAGGGTGTAACGAGGTGCAGCGCGATTGGCGGCCCGGACCACTCCGGCAAGATATGGGCAAGTCTCCCTGCCTCCAGATCTCTCCGCAAGATGAATTCCGGCAGCAGAGCGATGCCTTGGCCGGCGGCCAACGCTGGCAGCATCGCTTCGCCGTTATTGGTGATGAGGGAGCCGCGCGGCTGAACAGTCGCTTCGCGGCCATCGTTCGTCACCATGTGCCAGCGATCCGGCCGTTCGAGATTGCTGTAAGCGAAGCAGCTATGACCGGAGAGATCCTCAGGCGATCGCGGTTCGCCGCGCGCGGCCAGATAGGCCGGGGCCGCCACGAGCAGGGTGGAGATATCAGCCAGCTTGCGCGCCTTGAGCGAAGAATCGGCGAGAGCGCCGATCCTGAGCGCTACATCAATGCCGCTTTCGATCAGATCGATCCGCTCGTCACTCAGATGGAGATCAATCGAGAGGCCGGGGCACTGCGCCAGTAGATCGGGCAGGACGGGCGCGACATGCACGACGCCGAAGGTCATCGGCACGGCGACACGGACAAGTCCCCGCGGGCCGGTGGCTTCTTCGCGCGCGCATTCCTCGGCAGCCTCGGCATCGCTCAACAGAGCGGCGGCGCGGCCGGCGAGCGACTGGCCCGAGGGAGTAAGCGACAGGGTTCGGGTTGTACGGTGGAAGAGTGTAAGGCCGAGACGATGTTCAAGCCGCGTGATCGCCTTCGAAACGGTGGCGTTGGAAATGCCCAGCTGTTCCGCCGCCGCGCTGAATGAGCGCAGCTCGACGACGCGGGCAAAGATCGCCCAAGCCTCCAAGTCCGGTAATTTGCTCATAACTGAAATAATCTTTTTCAATATTTTCTATTTTTAATGAAGCTGGCCGACCTATCTTGTCAACAAGCAAAGCGGCTTTGCGCCGCCCAGGAGAACGACATGATCGAGAAACGCCCCTTCGAAAGCATTGGCCACGCCAACCATGGCTGGCTCGACGCGCATCATCATTTCAGCTTCGCCGATTATCATGATCCGGCCCGGGTCCACTGGGGCAACCTCCGGGTGTGGAACGACGATGCCATCGCGCCGGGTGCCGGCTTTCCGCCGCACCCGCATCGCGACATGGAGATCATCACCTATGTCCGCGAAGGCGCGATCACGCATCGCGACAGCATGGGTAATCTCGGGCGCACCGAGGCTGGCGACGTCCAGGTCATGAGCGCGGGCACCGGCGTCACCCACAGCGAATATAATCAGGAGGATACCGAAACGCGGCTGTTTCAGATTTGGATCATCCCCGAGGAGCGTGGCGGCGAGCCGAGCTGGGGCGCGAAGCCTTTTCCGAAGGGCGATCGTTCCGGGCGTTTCGTCACGCTGGCAAGCGGGTTTGATGGGGATGACGACGCATTGCCGATCCGTACCAGAGCACGGGTGCTGGGCGCGACCGTCAAGGCCGGCGAGACGATCACTTATCCGCTGGGCGCGGGGCGGCATGCCTATCTCGTGCCGGCCAAAGGGGCGGTCGAGATCGGCGGCACCCGTATCGGAGCGCGGGATGGTGTGGCGATCAAGGATGTCGACGCGGTCGAGGTGACTGCGCTCGAAGATAGTGAACTGGTTATGGTCGACGCGGCCTAACGCCCCTCAATTACGAAGGAGACTGACGATGGCTAAGGTTCTGGTGCTATATTATTCGGCATACGGCCATATTGAGACGATGGCGGAAGCCGTAGCGGAAGGCGCGCGTGCCGCAGGCGCTTCGGTGGACATCAAGCGGGTGCCCGAACTGGTGCCCGAAGAGGTCGCCCGCAACAGCCATTTCAAGCTCGATCAAGCCGCGCCGATCGCTAAGATCGACGATCTCGCCAATTATGACGCGATCGTCGTTGGCACCGGAACCCGCTTCGGCAGGATCTCGTCGCAGATGGCCAACTTCCTCGACCAGGCCGGCGGGCTGTGGGCAAAGGGCGCACTGGTCGGCAAAGTCGGTGCGGCCTTCACCTCGACCGCCACCCAGCATGGAGGGCAGGAAACTACGCTCTTTTCGATCATCACGAACCTGCTGCACTTCGGCATGACGGTCGTTGGACTAGACTACGGCTTCCCCAAGCAAATGACGCTGGACGAGATCGCAGGTGGCGCGCCCTACGGCGCCACCACCATCGCTGGTGGCGACGGCAGCCGTCAACCGTCGGAGCTCGAGCTGGATAGCGCGCGATATCTAGGCAAGCGCGTTGCGGACACGGCGACCAAGCTCACAGCCTGATCCGCTTGCCAGCGGCGTCGATGCGTGAAAGAGGGTGCGGATGCTGGCAGACCGCATCCTCTTTATCGACGCCGAGGCGATCGTGCTCGACAAGCCGGCAGGCCTTCCCGTCGATGCGCCGCGTGACGGGTCGCTGAGCCTTGAGAACCACCTTCAGGCCCTCACCTTCGGTTTTCAGCGCTGGCCCCTGCCGGTGCACCGGCTCGATCGGGACACTTCGGGTTGCCTGCTGCTTGCGCGCAATCCCAAGGCGCATAAGCGATACCAGCAGGCGTTCGAAGCGGGCTCGGTCGCCAAATCCTATCTGGCCGTGCTGGAAGGCGTTCCGGAGGGAAGCGAAGGGATCATCGATCTGCCGCTTAGCAAGATATCTTCCCGCGAGGATGGCTGGCGGATGAAAGGCGATCCTCGCGGCAAATCCGCGCGGACGCGCTGGACGCTGATCGAGCGCAAGGCTGACCGGGCGCTGATCCTGTTCGAGCCTGAAACCGGTCGCACCCATCAGATCCGGGTGCACGCGCTTGAGGGGCTGGGCGCGCCCATTGTCGGCGATCCCGTCTACGGCAAGAGTGGCGAGCCAATGCTCCTTCACGCGTGGAAGCTGCAGGTCCCCCGGCCGTCAAAGCCGCCGATCGCTGCCGAAGCGTCTGTGCCGGATTGCTTCGCCGCTGCTGGATTCCAGGTTGCGGATCATGCCCCCGCCTGAAGTTCCATCGTTGCCCGAAGAGGCGCTGGAGGAGAAATTCCTCGCTGCGACCGGTCCGGGCGGACAGAATGTCAACAAGGTCGCGACCGCCGTGCAGCTTCGTGTTGACGTCTATGCCCTGCGCCTGCCGCCGCCAGTGTTCGCCCGGCTCAAGGTGCTGGCAGGCAGCCGCTGGAACGCGGACGGGTCCATCCTGATCACGGCTCGCCGCTTTCGCATGCGGGAGGCCAATCGCGGGGATGCGCGGGAACGTGCCGCCGAACTGGTGGCGGCGGCGTTCGTTGCGCCTGAAAAGCGCATCCGCACCAAGCCAAGCAAGTCCGCCAGGGCCAAACGCGTCGAGACGAAGACTGCGCGGGGTGCGGTCAAGCGGAACCGTGGAAAGGTGGCATTCGATTGAGCTGGGCATTCGAAATCGACCCTGCGGATAAATCCGCACTTTACGATGAATTGCTGAAGGCGCTGGACGCGCTGACGGCCGGTGAGTCCGATCCGATCGCCAACATGGCCAATGCCGCCGCGCTGATCTGGCAATATCTGCCCGATCTCAACTGGGCGGGCTTCTATCGTGCGGTCGGCGACGAGCTGGTGCTAGGGCCGTTCCAAGGCAAGCCTGCCTGCATCCGGATCGCCTTTGGTGCAGGCGTTTGCGGGACGGCGGCGGCGACGCGTACGGCACAATGTATCGCGGACGTGCACAGTTTTCCCGGCCATATCGCCTGTGACGCAGCCTCGGCCTCGGAACTGGTGGTGCCGATCCTGACGGAAGGGCGTTTGCTGGGCGTGCTCGATCTGGACAGTCCCATTGTCGGCCGGTTCGACGATCAGGACGTTGCGGGGTGCACTGCGCTGATGGAATTGCTGGCGCCGCGCATCGGCTGACAGCCTCGATTTGGCACAATCTTAACCAGCGTGCGCCGTGGCATTGGCCCGTCGCGAATGTTAACGTCCCGTTAGGCATAACGAGTCTGTGGGAGTCGGTTGGCGATGGAATATCGCGCGCTAAAGGCGCTGATTGTGGCGGTCGCTTCAGTGCCCGTGGTGGTCTCGGCGCAGCCTGGTCCGGTGTTGACTGTGCAATCTTCGCCGGAGACTCACCGATCGAAGCCGACGCCTCCAGATGGGGGCCGTTTCATTGCGCCAAGACCCGGCGGATGGGTGTGGGGCCGTCCCGGTTGGTGGGGTGGTTCCTATCAGCCGCCGATGCGCGGCTATATCCTGCCGAGCTATTGGCTGAGCCCGGCTTATGTCGTTCCCGATTGGGACGGATACGGTTTTGCTGAGCCGGGTCATGGCCGCCGCTGGGTGCGCTATTATGACGATGCCGTCCTCGTCGACGATCGCGGCATGATCTACGACACCGTGAACGATGTCCCTTGGGGAGGGCGTCGCGAGGCGCCGGCGCCGGCCTATGTCAGCAATGCGCCGCACACACAGTCCCCCTATGGCGCGGCTTATGACCATGGGTACGACTATGATGACGAGGTGACCTGGAAGGGCGGCAGCGCGCGCACCGAGCGGCAGATATGGGCTTGGCCGAGCAATGCGACGTCAGGGCAGGGCAATACCGTGATCGTCGTCCCGCCGGGATCGACCACCACAATCACATTCCAGCCGCAGACGGTTGTGACCACGACGACGACCTACGAGACTCACGATGATGTGCGCCCGCGCGCCCGGTCGGTCTGGAAGGAACGGCCGCGCATCAAGGAAGAACCACGCGCGAACCCGCCCCGCGTGATCGGGCGCGTTCCTGTCAGAAAGGGCTGAGCCTCAACTCAGCCGATCGAGCGCATCGTCGCTCAATGATCCGGGGATGATCATGATAGGGCAGGGTAGGCCGCCCGCCTCGACGCCGGCAAATTGGGCGACAAGCGGGCCGGGCGCCCCAGTCGCGGCAGCGCCCAGAACCAACGCCGCGACATCCTCACGTTCCTGAAGGATCTTGCGCACCACAGTGACCGGGTCGCCCTGTTCGACGACGATGGAGGGGCGCAGGCCCATCTCATCCATCAACTCGCCCGCCACCTGGGCGATCAGCGCCTCGGCCCGCAGCCGCGCTTCTTCCTCCATCGCCGCCTGAACGCCGCCCCACTGTACGAATTCGGGGGGCGGGATCAGCACGAGAATCTCGACTGTGCCGCCGGTCTTGCTTGCCCGGCGCGCGGCGAAACGGAGCGCGACGCGCGATTCATCCGTCTCGTTGATCACCGCCAGATATTTCCGCATGGCCCTGTTTCTCTCCCGCCCCGCCGCAAGGGTTGCTCCAATCGACGGAGATGCGCAAGCATCCATGACCATAATGCTATTGACGCCCCGGATGGCATGTCCGAGAGCAAGGCCGTCACCGCCCATCAGAATGCCGAGGACATGATGCCGATAGAACTCAAAATGCCTGCCCTGTCGCCGACCATGGAAGAAGGAACGGTCGCCAAGTGGCTGGTGAAGGAAGGAGATACGGTGGCCGCCGGTGACGTGCTTGCCGAGATCGAAACCGACAAGGCGACGATGGAGTTCGAAGCGGTTGACGAGGGCAGGATTTCCAAGATCGTTGTGGGCGATGGCTCGGAGGGTGTGAAGGTCGGCACCGTAATCGCGCTGATCGACAGCGAGGGCGAGGAGGCCGCGCCTGCAAAGACTGCCGCCCCGGCTCCTGAAAAGGCCAAGGTGCCTCAGCCCGCCCCAAAGCCGAAAACGGATGCGCCGGTGGCGAAATCGCAGGCCCTGTCCGCCGCTCCAAAGCCGGATCCGGTGCCGCAAAGCCGGGACGAGGAGGATCGGATCAAGGCAAGCCCGCTTGCGCGGCGTCTTGCCGAGCAGCGTGGTATCGATCTGGGCGGCGTGAAGGGGTCAGGCCCCGGCGGCCGGATCGTCAAGGCCGATCTCGATGAAGCCGGTGAGAAGGCGCCTAAAGCTCCGGCCGCGGTTCAGGCTACGTCCGCAGCTGCGCCGGCGACCATGGCGGTGGCGCCCGGAGACATCCCGCATGAGGCGATCAAGCTTTCCAATATGCGCAAGACAATCGCGCGCAGGCTGACCGAATCCAAGCAGACCGTTCCGCATTATTATCTGACGATCGATTGCAATCTCGATGCGCTGCTCAAGCTTCGCGGCGAGCTCAACGCCGGGCTCGAGGCGCGCGGGGTCAAGCTTTCGGTCAACGATCTGCTCATAAAGGCGCTGGGTGCCGCGCTGGTCGAGGTGCCCGACGCCAATGTCCAGTTCGCGGGCGATACGCTGCTGAAGTTCAGCCGAGTCGATATCTCGATGGCGGTCGCGATCCCCGGCGGGCTGATCACGCCCGTCATCACCGATGTCGCCAGCCGCAGCCTTTCGGCGATCGCGACCGACGCCAAGTCGCTGGCCGAGCGAGCGCGTGAGGGCAAGCTGCAGCCGCACGAATATCAGGGCGGCACAGCCTCGATCTCCAACCTCGGCATGTACGGGATCAAGCAGTTCGATGCGGTCATCAATCCGCCGCAGGGCATGATCCTCGCGGTGGGCGCGGGAGAGAAACGGCCTTATGTGGTCAACGACGCGCTTGCGGTGGCGACGGTCATTTCGGCCAGCGGCAGCTTCGATCACAGGGCGATCGACGGCGCGGTCGGCGCCGAACTGATGGCGGCGTTCAAGCGGTTCGTCGAGAAGCCGCTGGCGATGCTTGCCTAAAAGGACAGCTGTCGCGGCACGCGATCGTTCCTATTTCGAGCCGGAGCAATTTGCTGAATTCTCCAGGCCGGTAATGCGGCTGGTTCAGGGCTAGAGGATGAGTTTGATGGCTGATACGTATGATCTCGTTGTGCTTGGTTCGGGACCCGGCGGGTATGTTGCCGCAATCCGCGGGGCGCAGCTTGGGCAGAAAGTTGCGATCGTGGAGCGCGAGGCGCTGGGCGGCATCTGTCTCAACTGGGGCTGCATCCCGACCAAGGCGCTGCTCCGTACGTCCGAGATCTACCATTATATGACCCATGCCGATGCCTATGGGCTGAAGGCGGAGAAGCCGAGCTTCGATCTCGCCAAGGTGGTCGAGCGCTCCCGGAAGGTGGCCGGCCAGCTCAATGGCGGCGTCAAGGGCCTGATGAAGAAGAACAAGGTTACCGTCGTCGAGGGCGAGGGCAATATCACCGGCAAGGGCAAGCTGTCTGTAGTCAAGGACGGCAAGACCACTGAGCTGGCCGCTAAGAACATCATCATCGCAACCGGCGCGCGGGCGCGCGACCTGCCATTCGCCAAGGCCGATGGCAAGCGGGTGTGGACCTATCGCCACGCCATGGTGCCGACTGAAGTGCCGACTGAATTGCTGGTGATCGGATCGGGCGCAATCGGCGTTGAGTTTGCAAGCTTCTATTCCGATCTCGGCGCGAAGGTCACGATCGTCGAGATGCTCGATCGGATCGTACCGGTCGAGGACGCAGATATCAGCACCTTCATGCAGAAGGCGCTGACCAAACAGGGCATGACGATCATGACCTCGGCAGGTGTCGAGAAACTGGAAGCTGGTGCCAAGTCGGTCAAAGCGACGATCAAGGATAAGGACGGCAAATCCTCAACCCAGGAATTCAGCCACGCCATCGTCGCGATCGGCATCGTGCCGAACACCGAGAATATCGGCCTGGAAGCTCTCGGCGTGAAGACGACCAAGGGTCATATCGACACCGATCCTTATGGCCGCACCAATGTCGAGGGCATCTGGGCGATCGGCGACGTGACCGGGCCGCCCTGGCTTGCGCACAAGGCGAGCCATGAAGGCGTCGTCGCGGCAGAAGCGATTGCTGGCTACAAGGGCGTCCATCCGATGGACAAGGGCAACATTCCCGGCTGCACCTATTCGCGGCCGCAGGTTGCCTCGGTCGGTCTGACCGAAGCGAAGGCCAAGGAAGCGGGCCACAAGGTAAAGGTCGGCAACTTCCCCTTCATCGGCAACGGCAAGGCGATCGCGCTTGGCGAGGCGGAAGGCTTCATCAAGACCGTGTTCGACGAGACCACCGGCGAACTGCTCGGCGCGCACATGATCGGCGCGGAAGTGACCGAGCTGATCCAGGGCTATGTCATCGCCCGCCAACTGGAGACCACCGAGGCGGAACTGATGCACACCGTCTTCGCGCACCCGACGCTTTCTGAAATGATGCATGAGAGTGTGCTGGGAGCCTACGGACGGGCGATCCATTTCTGATGCAGTTCGTCGGGATCCTGCTGCCGACCTTCGCGCTGGTCGCGCTGATCTTCGTCGTCTGGCTCGTGCTGTTCGTGCAGCGGTTCGGGCACATCAAGCGGAATCCGCCGCGCAAGGAGGATTTCGATACCGGCGAAGCGGCGATGCGTTATTTCGAGCCGGTCGAGATGCCGGCGAATAATCTGCGCAACCTGTTCGAGATGCCGGTGCTGTTCTTCGCGCTGGTGCCGCTGCTGATGATCACGCACCACGCCAATCATCTGCAGGTGCTGTTAGCGTGGATCTATGTGGCGCTGCGGGTGTTGCACAGCTTCATCCATATCTTCGTGAGGAAGGTGCAGACCCGGTTCATGGTCTATCTTCTGTCCTGCATCGTTCTGTCGGTCATGTGGATCGGGTTCGCCATCGATATCCTGAGCGCGCCGGGATATTGAGCCGGTGTCCGGGCTAGCCGATGCCGGGCGCAAATATCCATGGGCGCCGATTGCGGGGTTCGTGATCTTTGCGATTATCGCTTTCTGGGTTCTCGCCGGGTTCAGCCATTCGCTCGATCATGTGCTGTTTCTTGATCTCGCGGAATGGGCGCGCGCGAAGCCTGCGTTGCTGTCTTTCCTGGCGTTCATGAGCGCGGTTGCGGAACCGGTGTTTCGTATAAGCGGCGCGGTGCTGCTGGTGATCGCGATGTTACTTGTTGGAAGACGGCGGGTTGCGCTGTTCATAGTCGTGGCGACGGCGGGCGGCGCTGCCCTGTGTTCGCTTTTCAAGGTGATCGCGGCGAGGGCGCGGCCTGAATTGCTGCCGCAGCTTGACGGCTTCACATCCTATAGTTTTCCCAGCGGCCATGCCTGGAACGGCATGATCTTCTATGGGGAGATTGCCCTGGTCGCCGCGCTGTTCCTGCCGCGGCAATGGCGTATCCCGGTCGTGGCGCTGGGTGTGCTGGCGGCTATTTTTACTGGTTGGGCGCGGATCGCGCTGGGCGTGCATTGGCCCAGCGATGTATTGGCCGGGTGGATCGGGGGCGGGGCCTGGCTGCTGCTGTGCTACGGCTTGTTGCTGGGGAATGAGGGGAAGCGCGCGACGGCCAAATCCCCCGTTGACCCCTGACCCATCCCGCCCTATAGCGCCGCACTGCCTGTGGGCTGGTGGTGGGAACGCATCCCAGACGCTGTCCTTAAAGCAGGCGGAAATATACGCTTGAACATTGCTGATGCGTGTTGGGCTCGGGCGGGCCGCAAGGTCGCCGGGGCTTTTGTGCTTTTGAGGGATATCCCTGAAGAGTGCGGCGTGCACCGGTAAAGTAACTCTAGAGGTGAAGGGCTTCATGCCAACGATCAACCAACTGGTTCGCAAAGGCCGCGAGCCGCAGAAGGAACGCTCCAAGGTTCCGGCCATGGAAGCGAACCCGCAGAAGCGCGGCGTTTGCACCCGCGTCTATACGACGACCCCGAAGAAGCCGAACTCGGCGCTGCGCAAGGTGGCCAAGGTCCGCCTGACCAACCAGCGCGAGGTGATCAGCTACATCCCCGGTGAAGGCCACAACCTTCAGGAGCACAGCGTCGTGCTGATCCGTGGCGGCCGCGTTCGCGACCTTCCCGGCGTGCGCTATCATGTGCTTCGCGGCGTGCTCGACACGCAGGGTGTTAAGGACCGCAAGCAGAGCCGTTCGAAATACGGCGCCAAGCGGCCTAAGTAAGGATCATTTGATATGGCTCGTCGTCGCCGTCCCGAAAAGCGTGAAATCCTTCCCGATCCGAAGTTCGGGGATATCGTGCTCTCCAAATTCATGAACAGCGTCATGCTTGACGGCAAGAAGTCCGTCGCTGAAGGCATCGTCTATACCGCGCTCGACACTGTCGAGGCCCGCGCGAAGAAGGATCCGCTTCAGGTATTCCATGACGCGCTCATCAACATCAAGCCGGGCATCGAGGTCCGCAGCCGCCGCGTCGGCGGTGCGACCTATCAGGTGCCGGTCGAGGTCCGTCCGGAACGTGCACAGGCGCTCGCGATCCGTTGGCTGATCTCGGCGGCGCGCGCGCGCTCCGAACACACCATGTCGGGTCGTCTTTCCGGTGAATTGATGGATGCCGCGAACAATCGGGGCAACGCTGTCAAGAAGCGCGAAGACACGCACCGCATGGCGGAAGCCAACCGCGCCTTCTCGCACTACCGCTGGTAACAGCGGGTGTCATTTAAACGTCGTTGGTAAATCACTATATCGTCGGGACGGGCTTCGGCCTTCCCGACATCGGAGTATAAGATCATGGCCCGCAGCCATCCGCTCGAACGTTATCGCAATATTGGTATCATGGCGCACATCGACGCCGGCAAGACCACGACGACCGAGCGTATCCTGTATTACACCGGCAAGTCCTACAAGATCGGCGAAGTGCATGAAGGCACCGCGACGATGGACTGGATGGAGCAGGAGCAGGAGCGGGGCATCACGATCACGTCGGCCGCGACGACCTGTTTCTGGAAGGCGGAAGAGGGCAACGGCCCCGAGCACCGCATCAACATCATCGACACCCCCGGCCACGTGGACTTCACCATCGAGGTCGAGCGTTCGCTGCGCGTGCTTGACGGTGCGGTTGCCTGTTTCGACGGCGTTGCCGGCGTGGAGCCGCAGTCGGAAACGGTGTGGCGTCAGGCGGAAAAGTACAAGGTTCCGCGGATGTGCTTCGTCAACAAGCTCGACCGCACCGGCGCCAATTTCAACATGTGCGTCGAGATGATCAAGGATCGGCTGGGCGCGCGCCCGCTGGTGCTCTATCTTCCGATTGGCCTCGAAAGCCAGTTCAAGGGCCTCGTCGATCTGGTCAACAATCGTGCGATCATCTGGCTCGAAGAGTCGCTCGGTGCGAAGTTCGAATATCAGGATATTCCTGCTGATCTGAAGGATGAGGCCGAGATCGCCCGCCTTGCACTGATCGAAGCTGCCGTCGAGCAGGACGATGCGGTCATGGAAAAATTCTTCGAGGGCGAGGAGCCGGATCCGGCCACGCTCAAGAAGCTAATCCGCAAAGGCACGCTCAACTTCTCGTTCGTGCCGGTGCTGTGCGGTTCGGCGTTCAAGAATAAGGGCGTCCAGCCGCTGCTCGACGCGGTGGTCGATTATCTGCCGAGCCCGCTCGACGTTCCGGCCATCCAGGGCCTCAAGCTTGACGGCGTTACGCCGGACGAGCGTCCGTCCTCGGATGATGCCCCGTTCTCGGCGCTGGCGTTCAAGATCATGAACGACCCCTTCGTCGGCTCGCTCACTTTCGCGCGCATCTATTCGGGCAAGCTCGAAACCGCGTCGCAGGTGGTGAACTCGGTGAAGGATAAGAAGGAAAAGGTCGGGCGCATGCTGCTGATGCATGCGAACAGCCGTGAGGACATCCAGGAAGCCTATGCGGGTGACATCGTCGCGCTGGCGGGCCTCAAGGACACCACGACCGGCGACACGCTGTGTGCGCCCAACGCTCCGATCATCCTCGAGCGCATGGAGTTCCCGGACCCCGTGATCGAGCTTTCGGTCGAGCCGAAAACCAAGGCCGACCAGGAGAAGATGGGCGTCGCGCTTAACCGTCTCGCCAAGGAGGATCCGTCCTTCCGCGTGACCTCTGACGCCGAAAGCGGCCAGACCATCATCAAGGGGATGGGCGAACTCCACCTCGAAATCCTGGTCGATCGCATGAAGCGCGAGTTCAAGGTGGAGGCCAATGTCGGCGCGCCCCAGGTGGCCTATCGCGAATATCTCGCCAAGCCGGTCGAGCTGACATACACTCACAAGAAGCAGTCGGGAGGCTCGGGCCAGTTCGGCGAAGTGAAGGTGAAGGTTTCCCCCGGTGAGCGTGGCTCGGGCTTCCAGTTCTTCGACGAGGTTAAGGGCGGCAATATTCCCAAGGAATATATCCCCTCGGTTGAAAAGGGCATGCGCGAGACGGCCGAAGGCGGAGCGTTGATCGGCTTCCCGATCGTCGACTTCGAAGTGCATCTGATCGACGGCAAGTATCACGACGTCGACTCGTCGGCGCTGGCGTTCGAAATCTGTGCGCGCGGCGCAATGCGTGAAGCGGCGCAGAAGGCCGGCATCAAGATCCTCGAGCCGATCATGAAGGTCGAGGTCGTGACGCCGGAGGATTATCTGGGTGACGTCATCGGCGATCTCAACTCGCGGCGTGGTCAGATCCAGGGCACCGACACCCGTGGCAATGCCCAGGCTGTCGAGGCGATCGTGCCGCTCGCCAACATGTTCGGCTATGTGAACCAGCTCCGCTCGTTCACGCAGGGACGTGCGCAGTATACGATGCAATTCTCGCATTATGACGAGGTGCCTGCGAATGTTGCCGAAGAAGTGAAGGCAAAGCTGGCGTAACACGAAAATTATGGTTATGGGCGCCTCCGCATTGGGCGGAGCGCCTGGTAGAGACGCAAGAAGAAGGTAGGAAGCAATGGCGAAAGCTAAGTTTGAGCGGACGAAGCCGCACTGCAATATCGGCACCATCGGGCACGTTGACCATGGCAAGACGTCGCTCACGGCTGCCATCACCAAGGTCCTCGCCGAAACCGGCGGCGCGACCTTCGTCGACTATGCCAACATCGACAAGGCTCCCGAGGAGCGCGAGCGCGGCATCACCATCTCGACCGCGCACGTCGAGTATGAGACCGAGAAGCGCCACTATGCGCACGTCGATTGCCCGGGCCACGCCGATTATGTGAAGAACATGATCACCGGCGCCGCGCAGATGGACGGCGGCATCCTCGTGGTGTCGGCGACCGACGGCCCGATGCCGCAGACCCGCGAGCACATCCTGCTCGCCCGTCAGGTCGGCGTGCCGGCTCTGGTCGTGTTCATGAACAAGGTCGACCTGGTCGACGACGCCGAGATCCTCGAACTCGTCGAGCTCGAAATCCGCGAGCTTCTTTCCTCGTACGACTTCCCGGGCGATGACATCCCCGTCATCCAGGGTTCGGCCGTGAAGGCGCTCGACGGCACCAACGACGAGATCGGCAAGCAGGCCGTTCTCAAGCTGATGGCTGCTGTCGACGAATATATTCCGCAGCCGGATCGTCCGCTCGACAAGCCCTTCCTGATGCCGATCGAAGACGTGTTCTCGATCTCGGGTCGCGGTACGGTCGTTACTGGCCGTGTCGAGACCGGCGTCGTCAAGGTTGGCGAGGAAGTCGAGATCGTCGGCCTCATCGACACCAAGAAGACTGTCGTCACCGGCGTCGAAATGTTCCGCAAGCTGCTCGATCAGGGTCAGGCTGGCGACAACATCGGCGCGCTGCTTCGCGGCGTTGGCCGTGAAGACGTCGAGCGGGGCCAGGTTCTCTGCAAGCCGGGCTCGATCAAGCCGCACACCGAGTTCGATTCGGAAGTTTACGTGCTGTCGAAGGAAGAGGGTGGCCGTCACACGCCGTTCTTCGCCAACTATCGTCCGCAGTTCTACTTCCGCACCACCGACGTCACCGGTGAGGTCGTTCTCCCCGAGGGCACCGAGATGGTGATGCCGGGCGACAACGTGAAGCTGGGCGTCAAGCTCATCGCACCGATTGCGATGGAGCAGGGCCTTCGTTTCTCGATCCGCGAAGGCGGTCGTACCGTCGGCGCAGGGGTTGTCAGCTCGATCACGAAGTAATATAGGCACGCACAGCCGCCCGGTTCGGAGCTTCGAATCGGGCGGCTTGCTTTTGAAATTCAAAGGGGTAGCCGTCGAACTTACCCCGTCATGCTGAGAATGCTCAGAGTGGCGCGGCTGGTTTGAAGGTAAGCCCCATGGCTCTTTCGCATCGGTAGTGGACATGGAAACGCAGAATATCCGCATTCGCCTCAAGGCTTTCGATCACCGTGTGCTCGATCAGGCCACTGGCGATATCGCAGACACGGCGCGCCGCACGGGTGCGCTCATTCGCGGTCCGATTCCGCTGCCGACGCGCATCGAGAAGTTCACCGTGAACCGCGGCCCGCACATCGACAAGAAGTCGCGCGAGCAGTTCGAGGTGCGTACCTACAAGCGGCTGCTCGACATCGTGCAGCCCACCCCGCAGACGGTCGATGCTCTAATGAAGCTCGATCTCGCAGCGGGTGTAGACGTGGAGATCAAACTCGCCTAGGGCGAGCTTGCGTTTACCCCGGGCGAAAGCCGGGGTGGCCTAAAGGCCGGCGCTTCCTCACCTGACTTTGAGTCGGGTGAGCGATAGCGGGATACCGAACGGCTTTGCCGTTGACCGAGTCCCCACCGTCGCTTCTTTCCGGAGATGCGGCATTCCAGCCCGGGTGGGGGCATTTCGGATATTTGGGTTGGGCCTCGAGAGATCGGGGCTTTTTTGTTGGTCACGCTCTCCGGTTTCGCCGGTGAGCCTCTGAAAGAAGGGATGGATCATGCGCACTGGCGTGATCGCGAAGAAGATGGGGATGACCCGCCTGTTCCAGGAAGACGGCCGCCATGTGCCCGTTACCGTCCTGGCGCTGGACAATGTGCAGGTGGTTGCGCGCCGCGAGCAGGACCGGGACGGTTACGTCGCCGTGCAGCTCGGTGCCGGCACGGCCAAGGTCAAGAACGTCGCCAAGCCGCAGCGCGGCCACTTCGGCAAGGCCGAAGTCGAGCCCAAGGCGCGGCTGGCCGAATTTCAGGTTTCCGAAGATGCGCTGCTTGATGTCGGCGCGACCATTTCGGCTGACCATTATGTCGCAGGTCAGTTTGTCGACATTGCCGGCCAGACGCAGGGCAAAGGCTTTGCCGGTGCGATGAAGCGCTGGGGCTTCGGCGGTCTGCGCGCGACCCACGGTGTTTCGGTCTCGCACCGTTCGCATGGTTCGACCGGCAACCGTCAGGATCCGGGCCGCGTGTTCAAGAACAAGAAGATGGCCGGCCACATGGGCGACCGTCAGCGCACCCAGCAGAATCTCGAGATCGTCCGCACCGATGCGGAGCGCGGCCTGCTCTTCGTGAAGGGCTCGGTGCCCGGTTCGAAGGGTGCATGGCTGCTGGTCAAGGACTCGGTGAAGATCGCACGTCCTGACAGCGCGCCTTACCCCGCCGGCCTTCGCGAGAACGAAAAGGAGCTGGAAGCAGCTCATGAGGAAGCGCCCGCCGGTCTGGTCGAGGCTGCTGCCGTTCACGAGATCCCTGCACTGCCGGGCGATGATGAAGTGAAGGCCGCTGTCGAGGCGGCTGATGAGGCGATCGCCGCCGATCAGGCAGCCGAGGAAGCCGCCGCATCCGAAACGGCGGAGACTCCTGCCTCCGATGACGAGAAGAAGGAGGGCTGATAGATGAAGGTCAAGGTTCAGACCCTCGACGCGACGGCATCCGGCGACATCGAGCTCAACGACACCGTCTTCGGTGTCGAACCCCGCGCCGACGTGCTTCACCGCGTCGTCACCTGGCAGCTCGAGAAGCGCCGTGGGACGGCCCGTGGCGCTCGTGAGCGCGCCGATGTCGCCCGCACCGGCAAGAAGTTCGGTCGCCAGAAGGGCGGCGGTACGGCGCGTCACGGCGATCGCCGCGCGCCCGTCTTCATCGGCGGCGGCAAGGCGCACGGTCCTCGCGTTCGCGACTTCAATCCGTCGTTGAACAAGAAGATCCGTGCGCTTGGGCTGAAAATGGCGCTGTCGTCGAAGGCCAAGGACGGCACGCTGATCGTGCTCGACACGCTTGAGCTCAAGGACGCCAAGACCAAGGCGATCTCCGCGCAGATCGGGAGGCTCGGCTTCGGCAAAACCGCGTTGGTGATCGATGGTGATGCGGTGGCGGAGGGCTTCGCCCGCGCAACCTCGAACCTCATCGGCGTAAACGTGCTGCCGGCCGGCGGCGCCAATGTTTACGACATATTGAAGCATGAGACGCTGGTGCTGACCCGCGCTGCCGTCGAGAAGCTGGAGGCCCGGTTCAATGGCTAAGCAGAAGGGCCAGGCGGTCGATATCAACCATTATGATGTGGTGCTCTCGCCCCACATCACTGAGAAGGCGACCCTGCTGAGCGAGCACAATGCGGTTGTGTTCAAGGTCGCGCAGACTGCCACCAAGCCAGCCATCAAGGCCGCGGTGGAAGCGCTGTGGGACGTCAAGGTGACTGGCGTGAATGTTCAGGTCGTCAAGGGCAAGACCAAGCGCTGGAAGGGCAAGCCCTACAAGCGGTCTGATCAGAAGAAGGCGATCGTGACGCTGGCCCAGGGCCAGACCATCGATATTACGGAAGGGGTGCGCTGAGATGGCGCTCAAGCATTATAACCCGACCAGCCCGGCGCGACGCGGTCTCATTCTCGTCGACAAGTCGAGCCTGTGGAAGGGCAAGCCCGTCAAGGCGTTGACCGAAGGCAAGCGCAAGTCGGGCGGCCGCAACAATATGGGCCATGCCACGGCGCGCGGCATCGCTGGCGGCCACAAGCAGAAATATCGCATCGTCGATTTCAAGCGCCGCAAGTGGGACGCTCCGGCGACCGTTGAGCGTCTTGAGTATGATCCCAATCGTTCGGCCTTCATCGCGCTGGTGAAGTATGAGGATGGCGAAGTTGCCTATATCATCGCGCCGCAGCGCCTCGCAGTCGGCGATCAGGTGGTCGCGGGCAAGAAGACCGACGTGAAGCCGGGCAATGCGATGGAGATCGGTCAGATGCCGGTCGGAACCATCGTCCACAATGTCGAGATGAAGCCCGGCAAGGGCGGCCAGATCGCCCGCGCCGCCGGCACCTATGTGCAGGTTGTCGGCCGTGACCGCGGCATGGTGATCGCCCGCCTGAATTCGGGCGAGCAGCGCTATATCCGCTCGGACTGCATGGCGACGGTCGGCGCGGTGTCCAACCCGGACAACGCCAACCAGAACCTCGCCAAGGCCGGCCGCAACCGCTGGCTTGGCAAGCGTCCGCTAACCCGCGGCGTCGCGAAGAACCCGGTCGATCACCCGCATGGCGGTGGTGAAGGCCGGACCTCCGGTGGCCGTCACCCGGTGACGCCATGGGGCAAGCCGACCAAGGGTGCGCGCACCCGTCACAACAAATCGACGGACAAGATGATCATCCGGTCCCGTCACGCGAAGAAGAAGAGGTAAGCGATGGCCCGGTCCACCTGGAAAGGTCCCTTTGTCGACCTGCATCTGCTGAAGAAGGCCGAGTCCGCCCAGGAATCCGGTGCGCGTGCGCCGATCAAGACCTGGTCGCGCCGCTCGACGATCCTTCCGCAGTTCGTCGGCCTGACCTTCAATCTCTACAATGGCCGCAAGTTCGTGCCGGTGTCGGTGAACGAGGATATGGTCGGCCACAAGCTCGGCGAGTTCGCGCCGACCCGCTATTTCCCGGGTCACGCGGCCGACAAGAAGGGTAAGCGCTGATGTCGAAGCCAGCATCTCCGCGTAAGGTCGGCGACAAGGAAGCGCTTGCGGTCAACACGCAGGTGCGCGGTTCCGCGCAGAAGCTCAATCTGGTCGCGGCGCTGATCCGCAACAAGAAGGCCGGCGACGCGCTCAACATCCTGACCTTCTCGAAGAAGGCGATGGCGGTCGAGGTTCGCAAGTGCCTCGCCAGCGCGATCGCCAATGCCGAGAACAACCACAATCTCGATGTGGATGCGCTTGTCGTGAAGGAAGCGTCGGTCGGCAAGTCGATCACAATGAAGCGGTTCGCGACACGCGGCCGCGGCAAATCCACCCGTATCCTAAAGCCGTTCTCGCGCATCCGCGTGGTCGTGCGCGAGCAGGAAGAGGCGTAACCATGGGTCAGAAGTCAAACCCGATCGGCATGCGGTTGCAGATCAACCGCACCTGGGACAGCCGCTGGTATGCGGACGGCGCGGATTATGGCCGTCTTCTCCTTGAGGATCTCAAGATCCGCAAGTTCGTGATGAAGGCGCTGCCGCAGGCCGCGATCTCGAAGGTCGTGATCGAGCGTCCCGCCAAGCTGTGCCGCATCTCGATCTATGCTGCCCGCCCCGGTGTCATCATCGGCAAGAAGGGTGCGGACATCGAGAAGCTCCGCAAGAAGCTCGGTTCGATGACCTCGTCGGACGTGTCGCTGAACATCGTCGAAATCCGCAAGCCGGAGATCGACTCGCAGCTCGTCGCGCAGGGCGTCGCCGATCAGCTGGAGCGCCGCATCGCCTTCCGTCGCGCCATGAAGCGTGCGGTTCAGTCGGCGCTGCGTCTTGGCGCGGAAGGCATCCGGATCACCTGCGCCGGCCGGCTCGGCGGTGCGGAAATCGCTCGCACGGAATGGTATCGCGAAGGCCGCGTGCCGCTTCATACGCTGCGCGCGAATGTCGATTATGCCGAGGCCCAGGCCCACACCGCTTATGGCGTGTGCGGCGTCAAGGTCTGGATCTTCAAGGGTGAGATCCTCGGCCATGATCCGCTCTCGCAGGACCGTCTGATGCTCGAAGCACAGACCTCCGGCGTGCGCCCGGCTCGCTGATTTTAGGATAGAACGATGCTGCAACCGAAGCGCACCAAGTTCAGAAAAGCCCATAAGGGCCGCATCCATGGCGACGCCAAGGGCGGGACCGCGCTCAATTTCGGCGCGTTCGGCCTGAAGGCGATGGAGCCGGAGCGGATCACCGCGCGTCAGATCGAGGCGGCCCGCCGCGCGATCACGCGTCACATCAAGCGCCAGGGGCGTTTGTGGATCCGTATCTTCCCGGACGTTCCGGTGTCGTCGAAGCCTGCCGAAGTCCGCATGGGCTCCGGCAAGGGCGCCCCGGAATATTGGGTTGCCCGGGTCAAGCCCGGCCGCATCCTGTTCGAGCTTGACGGCGTTCCGGGCCCGATCGCCCGCGTCGCTTTCGAGCGCGCAATGGAAAAGCTTCCGATCAAGACCAAGGTGGTGGCCCGCCTTGGTGAATCGATCCTCTGAGGAATATCGAGATGGCCAAGATCGCAAACCTCACGGCGATGACCGACGACCAGCTCTCGACCGAGCTGGGCTCGCTCAAGCGCGAGCAGTTCAACCTCCGCTTCCAGGCGGCGACCAATCAGCTCGAGAAGCCGTCGCGGGTGCGCGAGGTTCGCCGCACCATCGCTCAGATCAAGACACTCCAGACCCAGCGCTCTGCCGCTGCGGCCAAGGCGTAAGGAACGAACATGCCGAAGCGCGTGCTGACCGGGACGGTGGTCTCCGACAAGGGCGACAAGACGATCGTGGTGAAGGTCGAACGGCGGGTGAAGCACCCGCTGTACGGCAAGATCATCAAGCGGTCGAAGAAGTATCACGCCCATGACGAAAGCAATGCTTTCCATGAGGGCGAGACGGTTCGCATCGAGGAATGCGCTCCGATCTCCAAGCTGAAGACGTGGCGTGTCATCGATCGTGTGGGCGCCGAAGCGCCTGCCGCAGCGTAAGGGGAGGGCTGACCTATGATTCAGATGCAGTCCAACCTGGACGTCGCGGACAACAGCGGCGCCAAGCGTGTCCAGTGCATCAAGGTGCTGGGCGGCTCGAAGCGCCGCACCGCGACCGTCGGCGACGTGATCGTCGTCTCGGTCAAGGAAGCCGCACCGCGCGGCAAGGTGAAGAAGGGTGATGTGCACCGTGCCGTCATCGTCCGCACCGCCAAGGACATTCACCGCGCCGACGGTTCGACCATCCGGTTCGACACCAACGCTGCGGTGCTCATCAACAAGAACAGCGGCGAGCCGATCGGCACCCGCATCTTCGGCCCGGTTGTACGCGAGCTCCGTGCCAAGAATCACATGAAGATTATCTCGCTCGCGCCCGAGGTGCTGTAATGTCCGCTGCGAAGATCAAGAAGGGTGACAAGGTCGTCGTCCTGTCCGGCAAGGACAAGGGACGGACGGGCGAAGTCACGCGCGCCATTCCGCGCGACGGCAAGGTCGTCGTGTCGGGCATCAATGTGATCGCGCGTCACCGCAAGCCGAGCCAGACCAATCCGCAGGGCGGCATCGATCGTGTCGAGGCGCCCATGCACATCTCGAAGGTCGCGATCGCCGATCCCAAGACCGGGAAGCCGACGCGCGTCCGCTTCGAGGTCAAGGATGGCAAGAAGGTTCGCGTTGCCGTCAAGTCCGGGGAGACGATCAGTGGCTAAGGGATATACGCCTCGCCTCAAGAGCCAGTACGATCAGGCCATCGTGAAGGCGATGACTGAAAAGTTCGGCTACAAGAATGCGATGGAAGTGCCGAAGCTCGACAAGATCGTCCTGAACATGGGCGTTGGCGAGGCGACGCAGGACAAGAAGCGCGTCGAGACGGCCGCCGCCGAAATGGAGCTGATCGCCGGTCAGAAGCCGGTCGTCACCAAGGCGAAGAAGTCGATCGCGACATTCAAGTTGCGTGAAGGCATGCCGATCGGCGTGAAGGTCACTCTGCGCCGCGAGCGGATGTACGAGTTCCTCGATCGCCTCGTGACGATCGCATTGCCCCGCGTCCGCGACTTTCGTGGTCTCAACCCGAAGTCGTTCGACGGCCGTGGCAATTATGCGATGGGCCTCAAGGAACAGATCGTGTTCCCCGAGATCAACTATGACCGCATCGAAAAGGTGCGCGGCATGGACGTGATCGTGACGACCACCGCAAAGACCGATGAGGAAGCGCGCGAACTGCTCCGGCTGTTCGGCTTCCCGTTCCCGCAGGCTGAACAGGATCAGAAGCAGGCCGCGTAAGCGGTCTGCCTGTAGAAGGAAGAGAACTTAAGTCATGGCGAAACTGAGTTCGATCAACAAGAACGAGAAGCGCAAGAAGCTCGTTCAGCGTTATGCGGGCAAATATGCCCGTCTGAAGGCGATCGCGAACGATGAGTCCAACGATGAGACCGAGCGCCTGATCGCGCGGCTCAAGCTGGCCGAGATTCCGCGCAACGGCAACCCGACGCGTATCCGCAACCGTTGCGAGATCACCGGCCGCCCGCGCGCTTATTATCGCAAGTTCCGGCTTTGCCGCGTGCAGCTCCGGGAGCTGGCCAATAAGGGCCTGATCCCCGGCGTCACCAAGTCGAGCTGGTAAGGACAAGAACGAATGGCTCTGACCGATCCCCTGGGTGATATGCTCACCCGCATCCGCAACGGGCAGCAGGCGCGCAAGGACAGCGTCGTCTCTCCCGCATCGAAGCTGCGCGCCCGCGTGCTCGAAGTGCTCGCCCGTGAAGGCTACATCCGTGGCTACAAGGAAGAGCCGATCGGCCCCGCGAAAGGCCTGCGCATCGAGCTGAAATATTTCGAGGGCCAGCCGGCGATCCGGCACGTCGCCCGCGTGTCCAAGCCGGGCCGCCGCGTCTATTCGGGTGCCAAGGATCTGCCGCGCGTGCGCAACGGCCTTGGCATCACGATCATCTCGACGCCGCGTGGCGTGCTTTCGGACGCCGAGGCGCGCGACCAGAATGTCGGCGGCGAAATCCTGGCGGAGGTGTTCTGATGAGCCGCATCGGTAAAAAGCCGGTCGCGATCCCCAGCGGTGTCACCGCGACGATCGAAGCTGGCCTGCTTTCGGTCAAGGGACCGAAGGGCACGCTCTCGCTGCCGCTGGTGGATGAGGTCGCGTACAAGGTCGAGGACGGCTCCATTGCCGTCAGCCCGGCCAACCAGACCAAGCGGGCGCGCTCCTTCTGGGGCATGCAGCGCACGCTGATCCAGAATCTCGTCGATGGCGTGACCAATGGTTTCACCAAGACGCTTGAGATCACCGGCGTCGGCTATCGCGCCAACGCGCAGGGCAAGAAGCTGAAGCTCCAGCTTGGCTACAGCCATGATGTTGATATCGAGGTGCCGGAAGGTCTGACGGTTGCCACCCCTGATCAGACCACGGTTCAGATCAGCGGGATCGATCGCCAGAAGGTCGGTCAGCTCGCGGCTGAGATCCGTCGCTGGCGCAAGCCCGAGCCGTACAAGGGCAAGGGCATCAAGTATCGCGGCGAGTTCATCTTCCGCAAGGAAGGGAAGAAGAAGTAATGGCCAAGGGACTTTCTCTTTTCGAAAAGCGCCGGCAGCGCGTGCGCACTGCACTCCGTGCCAAGGGTGCCTTCCGTCCGCGCCTGTCCGTGCACCGCTCGGGCAAGCACATCTACGCCCAGGTGATCGACGACGAGGCCGGCCGCACGGTCGCTTCCGCGTCGACGATCGACAAGGACGTCAAGGGCAAGAACGGCTCGACGAAGGACGCAGCGGCCGAAGTCGGCAAGCGCGTCGCCGAGAAGGCGAGCAAAGCTGGCGTTACCAAGGTCGTGTTCGATCGTGGTGGTTTCCTTTTCCACGGTCGCGTGAAGGCGCTTGCAGATGCCGCCCGCGAAGCCGGATTGGAGTTCTAAATGGCTGAAGAGATCGAAAACGAAGCTGGCGCAGTCGCCGCGTCGGACGCTGCGTCACCCACCGCGCCTGAGGGCCAGCGTCGCGGCCGTGGCGGCCGTGGCGGTGGCGGGGGCCGAGACAATCGCGGCGGCGGCAACCGTGGCCGTCGCGACGATCGTCGCGGCAGCAACCAGGAAGACGGCGGTGAAGAGCTGGTCGAAAAGCTGGTTCACATCAATCGCGTCTCCAAGACCGTAAAGGGCGGCAAGCGCTTCGGTTTCGCCGCGCTGGTCGTGGTTGGCGATGGCAAGGGCCGTGTCGGCTTCGGCCATGGCAAAGCGCGCGAAGTGCCGGAAGCGATCCAGAAAGCAACGGCTGCCGCGAAGAAGGCAATGGTCCGCGTGCCGCTCAAGGAAGGCCGCACGCTGCATCATGACGGCAATGGGCATTTCGGCGCGGGTCGTGTGACGCTGCGTTCGGCGCCGCAGGGAACCGGGATCATCGCCGGCGGCCCGATGCGCGCCGTCTTCGAAAGCCTGGGTGTGGCCGATGTGGTGACCAAGTCGGTCGGCACGTCAAATCCGTACAACATGATCCGTGCGACCTTCGAGGCGCTGACCGAGCAGACTTCGCCGAAGTCGGTGGCTCAGCGTCGCGGCAAGAAGATCGCTGATCTGCTCGGCCGTGGCGGTGCTTCCGCTGACGAGGCCGAAGCCGCAGCCGCAGCGGTGGTGGAGTAAGTCAGATGGCGAAGATCAAGATCAAGCAGACCGGTTCGCCGATCCGCCGCACCAGCGATCAGCGTGCGACGCTGATCGGCCTGGGCCTCAACAAGTTGCACCGCGTGAGCGAGCTTGAGGACAGTCCGGAGGTGCGCGGCATGATCCGCAAGGTCCAGCATATGGTTGAGGTGGAAGGGTAACTTCCATCACGTCGCCCCAGCGAAGGCTGGGGCCCATGTCTTTCTCATGTTCGACCACATCGATTGTGGCGAAAGACATGGATCCCAGCCTTGCTGGGATGACGAAGAGAGTAGGGCGGCTCATCCGCCTATGCGCGTAACAAGCGAAAGCGAGTGCAAACGATGAAACTGAATGAAATTCGTGATAATGAGGGCGCCCGCAAGGGTCGGATGCGTGTCGGACGCGGCATCGGCTCGGGTAAGGGCAAGACCTCCGGTCGCGGCCAGAAGGGCCAGAAGAGCCGCGAAGGCGTCTCGATCAAGGGTTTCGAGGGCGGCCAGATGCCGCTCCACATGCGTATCCCGAAGCGGGGCTTCAACAACATCTTCGCCAAGGATTATGCTGAGGTGAATCTTGGCGCTATCCAGAAGCTCGTCGATGCCGGAAAGCTCGACGGCAAGGGCACAATCGATCACGCCGCGCTCAAGGCCGCCGGCGTCGGTCGTGGCGGCAAGGACGGCGTTCGGATTCTCGGCAAGGGCGAGTTGTCCGCAAAGCTTTCGTTCAAGGTCGCCGGGATCTCGGCCGGCGCCCGTGAGGCGATCGAGAAGGCGGGCGGTTCGGTCGAGGTGATCGAAGTTGTCGCCGCTGCCGAAAAGGCCGCCGCGAAGAAGGGCACAGCCCGGGCCGCGAAGAAAAAGGCCTGAGCCGCCTGACGCTTCGGCTTAGACAAGTCGAACGCAGACACTATATGGGGCGGCGGGGGCAAAAGATGCTTCCCGCCGTCTTTTGATTTCGAGGCCTTAAAAACAATGGCATCCGCAGCCGAACAGCTCGCATCCAATATCAGCTTGTCGCAGTTCGCGAAGGCGACCGAGCTCAAGAAGCGGCTCTGGTTCACCATCGGCGCGCTGATCATTTTCCGCCTGCTGAGCCATGTGCCGTTGCCGGGGCTCGACCCGCGTGCGCTCGCGACCTTGTTTGAGAGCACCAAGGGCGGCGTTCTCGATTTCTTCAACACCTTCTCCGGCGGCGCGCTGGAGCGCATGAGCCTGATCGCGCTCGGCGTGATGCCCTACATCACCGCCTCGATCGTCGTGCAGCTGGCAAGCTCGCTGTCGCCGACGCTTGCGGCCATCAAGAAGGAAGGCGAAAGCGGCCGCAAGAAGCTCAACCAATATACGCGCTACGGCACGGTGTTCCTTACCGCGATCCAGGGCTATTTCATTGCCGTCGGCCTCGAAAGCTGGGGTGCGGACCAAGGCATGTCCGCCGTCATTGAGCCCAATCCCTATATATTCCGCACGTCAGTCGTGATCTCGCTGATCGGCGGCACGATGTTCCTGATGTGGCTAGGCGAACAGATCACCAGCCGGGGCATCGGCAACGGGGTTTCGCTGATCATCATGGCCGGCATCGTTGCCCAGCTGCCCACCGCTCTGGCTAATGTGTTCGAGGGCGGGCGCACCGGTTCGCTCTCGCCGATGCTGATCCTTGGCGTATTGATCCTCGTGATCGGCCTCGTCATGTTCATCTGCTTCATGGAGCGCGCGCAGCGCCGGGTTCTGATCCAGTATCCCAAGCGCCAGACACAGCGCGGCATGATGCAGGCGGACAAAAGCCACCTGCCGCTCAAGATCAACACCGCGAACGTGATCCCGCCGATCTTCGCGTCGTCGCTGCTTCTGATGCCGCTGACGATCTCACAGTTCGCAGGTCAGCGCATCGCGGGCGAGAGTGCGTGGGGCGATTTCCTGATCAGCCTCAACCAGTATCTGGCCCACGGCACCCCGCTTTATATGGGCCTATATGCTGCCGGGATCATCTTCTTCTGCTTCTTCTACACCGCAGTCGTGTTCAATCCGGAGGAAACTGCGGACAATCTGAAGCGCTATGGCGGCTTCATTCCCGGCATCCGGCCCGGCAAGAATACTGAGATCTATCTCGATTATGTGCTGACCCGCATCACGGTGATCGGCGCGGCCTATCTGACGTTCATCTGTCTCGTGCCTGAATTCCTGGTCGCGCGTGCCGGCATCCCATTCTATCTGGGCGGCACCAGCCTGTTGATCGTGGTTAATGTCACGATCGATACGGTGACGCAGATCCAGAGCCATCTGCTCGCCCACCAATATGGCGATCTGATCAAGAAAGCGAAACTCAAGGGGGGGATGCGTCGATGACGAGCGCTAGGCCAGAGGGCCGCCAGTGACCAACATAATATTGCTGGGTCCTCCAGGTGCGGGTAAAGGCACCCAGGCGTCGCGTCTTGAGCATGATCGCGGGATGATCCAGCTTTCCACAGGCGACATGCTGCGCGCCGCCGTCAAGGCCGGCACGCCGGTCGGGCTCCAAGCCAAGGCGGTCATGGAAGCGGGGCAGCTCGTCTCGGATGAAATCGTGAGCGGCATCATCGGCGAACGACTCGATCAGCCCGACACCGGCAAGGGCGTGATATTCGACGGCTATCCCCGCACGGCTGCGCAGGCCGCCTCGCTCGATACTCTGCTTGCCGATCGCGGACAGGCGCTCGACCATGTGATCGAGCTAGAAGTTGACGAAGATGCATTGGTGGAGCGCATCACCGGGCGCTTCACCTGCGCGAAGTGCAACGAAGGCTATCACGATCGCTTCAAGCAACCCAAGGCGGCTGGCGTCTGCGACGTGTGCGGCTCGACCGAATTCAAGCGCCGCCCGGACGACAATGAAGAAACCGTCCGCACCCGCATGGCGGAATATCGCGCGAAGACTGCCCCGATTCTTCCGATCTACGAAGTGCGGGGACTGGTTAAGCGGGTCGACGGCATGGCTGATATCGACGTCGTCACCAGCGCGATCGAGGCCATTCTGGACGGCCGCTGATTGCTGCACCTGCGAAATATGATGGACAAGCGACCAGATCCCGTGGGATGTTACGCGAGTTTTGCGTATTTCGGATAGCGCCTGTCGATGATGTTTTCAGTAGAAACATGGCCGATACCGGCCGCTATGCGTAACTGGCTGGGCGCTGCGCAGCGCCTGCTGGTCGCGCCTGTGCCCCATCCCATCCCGTTGCTAAGGCCCGCACAGTCGGATGCCATCGCCGCGGCGCGCGTGTTCTGCATTGTGGGCATCGTCTACGCGCATGCCTGGACGGGGCGCACGGCGTCGTGGATCGTTGCCAATTCGGATACCGATCAGGGCATTTTCCGATGGCTTCTGGTGGAGTTGATCGGCCGTAGCTCGGTTCCGCTGCTTGGCATGATCTCCGGGTGGTTGGTCGCCTCATCGGCGATGCGGCGCGGCTATTGGAGCTTCATTAGCGGAAAGGCGCGCACCATTCTGGCACCGATGCTGTTATGGAATGCGCTTGCGGTCCTGATCGTCGGCGGATCGGTCTGGATGGGGTGGATAAGGGGGCCAAGGCCCACGGATATCGAATGGGTGATTGACGAGATCCTGGGTTACGCCACGTTTAATGACATCAATATCCAGACGACATTCCTGCGCGACCTTTTCATCTGCATGGTGCTGGCGCCGCTGCTGATCCGGTTAAAGACCCGCTGGCTCGGGTTGCTTGCTGGGGTCATATTCGCTTGGGCGGTCTTTGCTTGGTGGTTCCCGCTCTTCCTGCGGCCGCAGATCGCGCTGTTCTTCCTGATCGGCATTTGTGCGCGCCGCCATGGCTTCGCGGATCGCGTGGCGGCAATGCCGTTTGCCTACGCCGCCTTGCCTTTCGCGATATTCGGGCCGATCAAGCTGGCGATCTCGATCTGGGGGTTTCACTTTACCCGCGCCCATCCCGAGCTTGTCGCGATGGTCGATGTGGGTATGCGGTTCACGGCGGCGACGCTCGCATGGCGTACCGCGGTCGCGCTCGTAAAGACGCCCGCGTTTCCCGTGTTGAAGCGTTTCGAGCCCTATGCTTTTCTTTTGTTCTGCTCGCACATGATCATGATCTGGCTTGGCGGGCAGACGATCGGCCGCTTCTTCGCCGGGCCGCTGGGATCGCCGGGTTATCCGCTTTTCCTGCTGATCCAGCCCGCGCTGGTGCTGGCCGCGACAGTCGTGCTCGGCCGTTTCCTTGTCGAGGTCGCGCCTGATGCCGCGAAACTTCTTAGCGGCGGGCGGCTGCGGGGTGAACCGAAGATGCGTCCTGCTCTGGCTACGGCCTGAAAATTACGTCATCCAGCCGGCGAGCGCTTCCCTGGCGCGGCTGGTATAAGCCAGCTTGCGATCCGCCTTCCGCATCTTTTCGGTGATCGGCGGGAACAGCCCAAAATTGACGTTCATCGGCTGATAGGTCTCGGCCTCGGCACCGCCGGTGATGTGCCCGAGCAACGCGCCCAGCGCCGTTTCGGCCGGGGGCGGAGAGGGCGTGTGGCCCGCCAGCTCGGCGGAGAGAAAACGCCCGGCCAGCAGCCCGACGGCGGCCGATTCGACATAGCCTTCGCATCCCGTGATCTGTCCGGCAAAACGGATATGCGGCGCGCGCTTGAGCCGCAGCGTTCCGTCCAGCAGCTCCGGCGATCGGATGAAGCTGTTGCGATGCAGCCCGCCCAGCCGCGCGAACTCGGCTTTCTCAAGCCCGGGAATCGTCCGGAACAGCCGCACCTGCTCGGCATGCTTCAGCTTGGTTTGGAAGCCGACGATGTTCCAGAGCGTGCCAAGCGCATTATCCTGCCGGAGCTGCACCACCGCGTGCGGCCAGCGTCCGGTGCGGGGATCATCCAGCCCGACGGGCTTCATCGGTCCATATCGCAGCGTATCGACCCCGCGCTCGGCCATCACCTCGATCGGCATGCAGCCGTCAAAATAGGGGGTGTCCTTTTCCCATTCCTTGAACTCGCCCTTTTCGCCGTCGAGCAGTCCCTGATGGAAGGTCCGGTACTGATCCTTGTCGAGGGGACAATTGATGTAGTCCTTGCCGCTCCCCTTGTTCCAACGCGACTGGAACCACGCGATGTCGAAATCAATGCTGTCGCGATGCACTATGGGCGCGATCGCATCAAAAAAGGCGAGACCTTCGCTGCCGGTCTTCTCGGCGATCGAGGCGGCCAGCCGGTCCGCCGTCAGCGGCCCTGTCGCCACGACGACCGGACCATTTTCCGGAAGCGAATCAACACGTTCCCGCACGATCTCGATCAGCGGATGCGCCGAAATTGCTGCGGTCACGCCCTCCGCAAAACCTTCGCGATCGACCGCCAAAGCCGAACCAGCGGGAACGCGGTGGATGTCTGCCTCACGCAGGATCAACGATCCCAGCGTCCGCATCTCGGCGTGCAGCAGCCCGACCGCATTGCTGTCGGCGTCATCCGACCGGAAGCTGTTTGAACAGACCAGTTCGGCAAGCTGGTCAGTCTGGTGAGCCGGCGTCATTTCCCCACTGCCCCGCAACTCGAACAACCTGACCCTGGTCCCAGCTTGCGCGAGTTGCCAGGCCGCCTCCGACCCCGCCAACCCGCCGCCAATGATCGTCACATGATCCGCCATGGGCGGCGGGATAGGGGAAAGGGTCGGAAGACGCTAGCTGTTGCCCAGCCGCGCGTTCAGCTTCTCGCGGCGGGCGACATGCTCGGGCGTCGCAATCTCGGCGAAATCCTCCATCTCATAAAAGGGGCGGATTTCTATATGGCATTCTTCCGCATGCGGATTGGGGCAGCGTTTGGCCCACTCGATTGCCTCGTTCAGCGAGGCGACCTGCCAGATCCAGAAGCCGGCGATCAGTTCCTTTGTCTCGGCGAACGGACCGTCGGTGACGAACCGGTCCTTGCCCGAGAAATGGACGCGCGCGCCGTGCGATGAAGGCTTGAGCCCATCGCCCATGAGAATAACCCCGGCTTCCGCCAGCTCCTCGTTGAACTTGCCCATGGCCGTCAGCATGTCGGGATCGGGCAGCACGCCCGCTTCGGAATCGCTGGTGGCCTTAACGAAAACCATCACTTTCATAGCGGGTCTCTTCAGATCGTCTTCGCGAATGCTTCGAGCTGGGTGGCGACGATGCCCCAGCCTTCCTCGAAACCCATGGCCTGATGGGTCTTCATATCCTCTTCGCTCCAGTGCCGCGCGACCGCGCGATAGCGAGTTTTCCCGCCCTCATCGGCAAAGGTCAGCTCGGCAACCATGAAGGGTTTCTCCGACGGCACCCAGGCGCTTGTGAAGGCATCGGTGAACACCAGCTTCTCGTTGGGCGCCACCTCCAGATAGACGCCGCGATTGGGCACGACCTCGCCGTTAGGACCGTTCATCACGATCAGGTTCGATCCGCCTGGCCGCGCATCGATCTCGACATGTGAGACGCTCCACGGTTGCGGGCAGAACCAAGGCTTCATCAACTCAGGCTCGGTCCAGCAACGATAGAGCTTCTCGCGCGGCGCATCGAGCAGCCGGTCGAGCACCAGCTCATATTTCGGGGCAGGGGCGGGATCGGTCATGTGGCATCTCCTGGTTGCTTGGTTCGTGCCTAGGACGATACGCGCGCGCCGCGCCCGACATCCTCGCCCGAAAAAATTTCATTGCCCAGAGCCGCCGAGCCGGATCGCATCGCACCCGCGCCATGCCGCTCAGATTGCGCATGTTCTTTTAACCAAGCTGGGTTACAACAATGTCCATGGGCAAGGTGATCGATTTCGAGGCGAGAGCCGTTGCGTCGCTGCGCAAGCGCGTCGCCGAGGTCGAGGAGGCCAATCAGGACCTCATCGCCTTCGCGCGCGGTCACTCAGGCGCGGTCTCGGCGATCCATGCCGCCGTGCTTGCTGCGGTCGATGCCGAAGGGCTCGATCATCTCATCCACATCGTCACCCAACTCTGGCCCGATCTGCTCGGCCTCGACGCCGTTTCGATCGCGCTGGTGGCTGATACGCGTGGGCTTCGCGCTGATCTTTCGGGGATGCAGTTTGTTGATGCGCGGCTGATCGAGCGTTCGATCGCCGATATCGACGGCGTCGTTCTGCGCGGCTGCGAGCGGGGCCATCCCCTGTTCGGTCCGGCCGCTGACCTGATCCGCGCTGAAGCCCTGATCCGCCTCGACAATCCCGCGCCGCTGCCTTCCGGCCTGCTCGCGTTAGGCCAGCGCCAGCCGCAGGGTTTCGAAACCCGGCACGGCTCCGAATTGCTGGTCTTCCTCGGCGCGATCCTTTCGCGCATGATGGGGCGGTGGCTTCTGAACTGAACAGCTCCGTCGACCTGTCCGATCATCCCGCTCGCCTTTTGGCGGCCGAATGGGGCGATCATCTCCGCCGCGACCGCCGCCGTTCAGAACATACCATCCGCGCTTATGTCGCGACCGCGCATCGCCTGATCGAATTCCTCGGCCGCCATCGGGGCGGGGCCGTGGATGTCGTTGCGCTCACATCGCTCGGGACCGCCGATCTCAGGGCGTATATCGCTGAGCGTCGGGGGACCGGACTTGCCAACGCCTCGGCTGCGCGTGAGCTTTCGGCTGTGCGGGCCTTTATTGGACACGCGGTTGCGCGAAACATCGGCGGTGCCATGCCCGCCATGAAGGGCCCGCGCGTCAAGAAGGGCGTGCCTCGTCCGGTCTCGCCGCGTGATGCACTCGCTCTGGCTAAAGATGCGGCGGATGCGGCAAGCCAGCCTTGGATAGCGGCGCGCGATCTTGCAGTGCTGTTGTTGCTCTACGGAGCAGGCTTGCGTGTTGGGGAGGCGGTGGGGCTTTCGGGAGCGATCCTGCCGATCGGCGCGACGATCAGCGTCACCGGCAAGCGCGGCAAGACGCGGATCGTTCCGATCATTCCCGCAGTGAAAGCCGCCGTCGAGGATTATGTGCGGCAATGTCCCTGGAGCGCAAGCCGCGACACCCCCCTGTTCCGGGGAGCACGGGGTGGGCCGCTCTCAGCCGATCTGATCCGTCGCGCGGTGCGTGGCGCGCGTGGCCGGTTGGGGCTCGGGGATCGCACAACCCCTCACGCATTACGCCATAGCTTCGCCACCCATTTGCTGGGGCGCGGGGCTGATCTGCGTTCGCTTCAGGAATTGCTTGGCCACGCCAGCCTGTCGTCGACCCAGATCTACACCGCCGTCGATGCGGCCCACCTGCTCGACGTCTACCGCAACGCGCATCCCCGATCCGGCTAACCCTTGCGCGCGGCCAATCTCGTTTCGATCGCATCCCAGATCAACGCCGGGGTGTCCGTTCCATTGAAGCGATCGATCGCGACAATGCCCGTCGGCGAGGTCACGTTGATTTCGGTCAGGTAGCCCGCAATCACGTCGATCCCCACGAACAGCAGCCCGCGCTTTGCCAGTTCCGGCCCGAGCGCATCACAAATCTCGATCTCGCGAGCGGTAAGTTCAGTCGCGTCGGCCCGCCCGCCGGCCGCCAGATTGGAACGGATCTCCCCGTCCTTCGGCAGGCGGTTGATCGCGCCCGCGACCTTGCCGTCGACCAGCACGATCCGCTTGTCGCCCTTCGATACGTCCGGCAGGAACGCCTGCACCATGAACGGCTCGCGCCAGACCTGCCCGAACAGCTCGGTGAGCGCGGCCAGATTGGCGTCATTGCGCCCCACATGGAACACGGCGGAACCCGCATTGCCGTAGAGCGGCTTCACCACAACCTCGCCATGTTCGGCATGGAAGGCGCGGGCGTCCTCCAGCCGGCGTGTGATCATCGTCGGCGGCATGAAGCGCGCATAATCGAGTACGAACAGCTTTTCCGGCGCGTTGCGCACCGAGGCCGGATCGTTGACGACCAGCGTCTGGTCAGCGATGCGCTCCAGCAGATGGGTGGCGGTAATATAGGCAAGGTCGAACGGCGGATCCTGCCGCATCAGTACGACATCGACATCCTCCCCGAGATAGATCGTGCGCATTTCGCCGACCGTGAAGTGATCGCCCTGCACGCGCTGGACGGTGATCGCGCGGGCCGGGGCGGAGACACGTCCGTCTCGATAGCTCAGATCGCCCGCCTCATAATGCCAAAGCTTGTGACCCCGCGCCTGCGCACCGAGCATGATCGCGAAAGTGGAATCCCCGGCGATATTGATTGTCTCGATGGGGTCCATCTGGACGGCGACATTAAGTGGCATCTGTTTCTCCCTGCGGTCGCTTCCTAGATGGTGTTCCCCGAAGTTTGAACCACCCCCGCCCTGATTGTGATGTTCAGCCGTGCCACACATTCTTGAGATGGCGGGGCAGGCGGCCCGGTGCGATCAGGATGACGTCGATCCGGACATCTTCCCCATAGCGCGCATAACGCGGCGTAAGCGCGGCGACGGCGCGCGCCACGCGGGTCAGGCGGTGCTGGTCGATCGCAAGCGCCAGACCTTCCTCGTCATATCGCGCCTTGACCTCGACAAAGGCGACGGTGCGACCGCGCCGCGCGATCAAATCGACTTCGCCCACGGGCGTCCGGATGCGCGTCCCAACGATCCGCCAGCCTTGCAGCCTGAGCCACCAGGCGGCGATGGTCTCGGCCCGCCGGCCGCGCCGTTCGGCTTCAGCGCGGCTCACCTGACCTTCTTGAGTTCGAGCGCGCGGTTGTAGAGATCCCGGCGCGGCAGGCCGGTGGCCTGAGCCACTTCGGTTGCGGCTTTGGCCGGGGACAGATGCTCCAATGCGTCCAGAAGCAATGCATCGGCATCGCCTTCGTCGGCTGGCCCTGCTTCCCCGGGAGGGCCGATGACAATCACGATCTCACCCTTTGGCGGGGTGTCGGCATAACGAGCGGCGAGAGTCGACAGGGTCCCGGTTACGCTTTCCTCAAACATCTTGGTGATTTCGCGAATGACGGCGGCTTCGCGTTCACCCAAGCGGGTAGCCAATGCCGCAAGCGCCGCGCCAAGACGTGGGCCGGATTCGTAGAAGACCAGAGTTGCCTTGATGCCGGCCAGTTCTGCGATGGCATTGTCGCGCGCTTTGGCCTTCGAAGGCAGGAACCCGGCGAAGAGAAAGCGATCGGTGGGAAGGCCCGCCAGCGTCAGCGCGGCGATGGCGGCACAAGGGCCGGGAATTGTCGTGACCGAGTGACCCGCCGCCCGCGCCTCCCGAACGAGCTTGTGGCCGGGATCGGAAATCAGCGGTGTTCCGGCATCGGAGACCAGCGCGACGGCCTTTCCGCTCATTTCGGCGATCAGGCGTGGCCGCATCTGATCCGCATTATGGTCATGATAAGGCAGCATCGGCCGCTTGATTCCGATATGGTGCAACAGCTTGCCGGTCACCCGGCTGTCCTCCACCGCGATCAGGTCGGCGTTCGCCAGCACCTCCGCGGCGCGCGGCGACAGGTCGGACAAGTTGCCGATCGGTGTCGCCACGATATAGAGGCCGGGAGCAAGACCGGAGTCGCTTGGTTTTTTCATAGGATGGATGTCATGGCAGAGGCGTGGGTGAACCCGCAACCAAAGCGTGGATGGCTGCGCATAGCTGGATTGGCGATGACGCTGCTGCTGGCGGCGTGCCAGGGCGCAATCCCCAAGGGTAGGGCGCCCGGAACCGTCGCACCGCCGCCTCCACCGCCGATCACCTCGGCCTTGCCCGATGATCGGGCGCGGCATCGCATAGCGTTGCTAGTGCCGCTGACCGGCCCTAATGCGTCGGTCGGCCAATCGATTGCCAACGCTGCGAATCTCGCGCTGATCGACACCGGCGGCAAGACGATCCGGATGACCACCTATGATACCGGCACCGGCGCAATTGCCGCTGCGCAGCGCGCCGTGGCTGACGGCAACCGGCTGTTCCTGGGCCCGCTGCTCGCCGCTGACGTCCGCGCGATTGCGCCGATCGCGGCGCAGGCCGGGGTGCCGATTGTGAGCTTCTCCAACGATGCCGAGATTGCGACCGGGGGCGTTTATGTCCTCGGCTTCGCGCCCGAGCAGGCGATCCGGCGGGTCGTCGACTATGCCAGTTCGCGCGGCGTGACCAAGTTCGCTGGCCTGATGCCCACCGGGCAATATGGCCGCAACGCCTCGACCGTATTCCTCAAAAGCGTCGAGGCGGCGGGCGGCAAGGTGGTCGCGCTGAAAAGCTACGATCGCAACGCGCAATCCTTGACGGCGGCGGTCAAGACGCTCGGCATCAACCAGACCTATGAGGCGGTGCTGATCGCCGATGGCGGCCGGATCGCGGTCACGGCCGCGCCGCTCATCCGCAAGGGCCAGTCGCCCAATGCGCGTATCTTGGGAACTGAACTGTGGAACGCCGACGGCCTCGTGGCGCGCTCCCCTGCACTCAAGGGGGCATGGTACGCAAGTGTCGCCGACAGTTTCTACAACAAGCTCGCGGTCAAATATCGGGCGCATTACGGCAAGGAGCCGTTCCGGCTGGCAAGCCTCGGCTATGACGCGGTGCTGCTGGCGGCGCGGATCGGCGCGAACTGGAAAGTGGGCACGCCATTCCCCTATCGCGAGATCGAGGACCGCGGCGGCTTCTCCGGCGTGGACGGGGCATTTCGTTTTGCCGGCAGTCACGTCGCCGAACGCGCGCTTGAGGTGCATGAGGTTGGCCCCGGCGGCGGGACGATCGCATCGCCCGCGCCAAAGGGATTCGGCAATTAAAGCACGATCTCGCGCAGGATCGCATCCAGCAGACAGCGGCCGGCGGGCGTAAGCGCAAGCCTGTCTGTCGTGGCTATCACTAGCCCGCTGTCCTGAAGGCGCTGGATCGCCGGCCAGTCGAGATGCTCGCTGATCGCATGGCGTGATGGATCGACGCCCTCCGCCACGCGTAAGCCCATGACGATGGCTTCGGTGGCGCGTTCGGTGCGCGTCAGCACATCTTCCGATTCCAGGCCGTTTCCGTTGCGTCCAATCGCTGCGAGCCAGTTTTCCGGTTTCTTGTGGCGCAATGTTGCCCGTCCACCGCGTCTGCCATGCGCGCCGGGTCCGATGCCGGCATAGTCCGAATAACGCCAATAGGTCAGGTTGTGGCGGCTCTCTGCGCCGGGGCGGGCGTGGTTCGAAATCTCATAGGCGGGCAGGCCGGCGGCACCACTACGATCCTGTGTCAGTTCAAACAGTCCAGCCGCCTCGTCCGGATCGAGCGGGTTCAGCGACCCTTGCGCCGCCAGCGTGGCGAAGCGCGTGCCGGGCTCTATGGTCAGCTGGTAAAGCGATAGATGCTCGGTGCCGAGCGAAAGCGCGCGATCCAGATCGGCTGACCATTGTGCTCCGGTCTGGCCAGGCAGGGCATAGATCAGATCGAAACTGACGCGGTCGAAATGTCGTTGCGCTGTGTCCAGCGCGGCAAGGCCTTCATGCGCATCATGCGCGCGCCCGAGAAAGGCGAGGGCGTCGTCGTGAAACGCCTGCAGCCCCAGCGAGACCCGATTGATCCCGGCCGATGCCAGATCGGCAAAGCGTGCGGCCTCGACGGATGAAGGGTTGGCCTCCAGCGTAATTTCGATGTCGTCCGCGCGCCGCCAATATCGGCCCGCCGCCTCGATCAGGGCAGAAACCGTCGCGGGCGGCATCAGCGACGGCGTACCGCCTCCGAAAAAGATCGATGTCAGCGTGCGGCCGGGCAGGAGCGCCGCTTCATGCGCAAGATCGGCAATCAGCGCCTCGCGCCAGACATCCTGATCGATCGTCTCGCGGACATGGCTGTTGAAGTCGCAATAGGGACATTTGGAGACGCAGAACGGCCAGTGAATATAAAGCGCAAGCCCGGCTTCAGCTTCCCCTTCCCTTTCAAGGGAGGGGGTGAGGGGGTGGGTGCCGCCAGTCACGATGGCGAGCCTGCTTTCCCGAGGGCGACACGCCTCTGGCCGCGGCACCCACCCCTAACCCCTCCCTTGAAAGGGAGGGGAATGTCACGGCTCCATGTCAGAAAACCGCCGCCACGAGTTTGCGGAATGCGTCGGCCCGGTGGCTGATCGCGTGCTTGGCGTCGGGGTCCATCTCGCCGAAGCTTATGTCGTAGCCCAATGGCTGGAAGATAGGGTCATAGCCGAAACCATGGGTGCCGCGCGGCGGCCAGACGATCGTGCCGTCGACGCGCCCCTCAAAGCTTTCGACATGGCCGTCGGGCCAACAGAGCGAAAGCGCGCAGACGAAATGCGCGTCGCGTCCGGCCTCCGGACCGGCATTGACGAGCTGTTCGTGGACGAGCTTCATCGCCAGCCCGAAATCCTTGCTCTCGCCAGCCCAGCGCGCCGAATAGATGCCGGGTTCGCCGCCCAGCGCCTCGACCGCGAGGCCGCTGTCGTCGGCAAGCGCGGGCAGGCCGGAAAGATCCGCCGCGCTGCGCGCCTTGATCTCGGCATTGGCGATGAAGGTGGTGCCGTTCTCGGGCGGCTCGGGCAGACCAAGCGAACCGGCGGACACCGGCTCGACACCATAAGGCGCAAGCAGCGCGCGGATTTCGCGAACCTTGCCCTCATTGTGGCTGGCGATCACCAGCCTGCCGGGCTGCAGCTTGCGGTGGGGGATGTCGTCTTCGTTCATCGACCCGTTGCAACGCGTTGCGCCGCGAAAATCTCCCCGCACCCGATCCGGGCGAGGCGTAGCAGGCGCAGCAGTTCTTCCTCATTATAGGTCGCGCCCTCGGCGGTGGCCTGTGCCTCCGCGATATTGCCGCTACCGGTCAACACGAAATTGGCGTCGGCATGGGCGTTCGAATCCTCGATATAATCGAGGTCCAGAACGGGTGTGCCCTGATAGATGCCGCAGGAGATGGCCGCGATCTGATCGATGATGGGATCCTCGGTCAGCGCGCCAGACGCCATCAGCTTGTCGACCGCGATGCGAAGCGCGACCCAGCCGCCGGATATCGAGGCCGTGCGCGTTCCGCCATCGGCTTGCAGCACGTCGCAATCAATCGAGATCTGGCGCTCGCCAAGCTTCGTCATGTCAACCACAGCGCGCAACGAGCGCCCGATAAGGCGCTGTATTTCCTGCGTACGGCCCGATTGCTTGCCCTTTGCCGCCTCGCGACTCCCGCGCGTATGGGTGGCGCGCGGCAGCATGCCATATTCGGCCGTGACCCAGCCCTGGCCCTTGCCGCGCAGGAACGGGGGCACCCGTTCCTCGACCGACGCGGTAACGAGTACCTTGGTGTCGCCGAACCCGATCAGGCAGCTTCCTTCGGCGTGGACGGTGTAGCCGGTCTCGATCGAGATCGAACGCATCTGGTCAGGCGCGCGGCCGGATGGGCGCATCAGGGTAATTCCTTCGGGATTGTTGATTTCGGGAGCGCCATAGCGGGCTAAGATGAGCCACGCCAGCCTGAGGATGACGCAGGCCCTTCGGATCATTACATAGGGCGCCATGACGACCCCGCCGATCACTGATCTTTCAACCCGCGCCCGCGATGTGTTCCGCGTCGTTGTCGAAAGCTATCTGGGCACAGGCGTCCCTGTCGGCTCGCGCACCATATCGAAGCTGGTGGGATTGAACCTGTCCCCCGCCTCGATCCGCAACGTGATGCAGGATCTGGAGGAAATCGGCCTGCTCGCGAGCCCGCACACCTCGGCGGGGCGGATGCCGACGGAAACGGGGCTGCGGCTCTTCGTCGACGGCATGATGCAGGCGGCCGAGCCAAGCCACGAGGAGCGGACGGCGATCGAATCCCGGCTGTCCTCGGGTGGATCGGTCGAGGATGCGCTGGCCGAGGCGTCGGCGGTGCTGTCCGGTCTGTCGGCTTGTGCCGGCATCGTCATGGTGCCGCGCGGCGAGGCGGTGTTGCGCCAATTCGCCTTCACGCCGCTTGGCCACGATCAGGCGCTAGCGATCCTGGTGGGGGAGGATGGGTCGGTCGAAAATCGCGTCGTGCGCCTGCCGCCCGGCATCACGCCTTCGATGCTTGCCGAAGCCGCCAATTACATGAACGAACGGCTGGTTGGCCTGAGCCTCAGCGAAGCGCATGCGCGGCTGGGCGAGGAGATCCGTGAAGGTAAGGCGGCGCTGGATCAGGCCGCGCAGGATCTCGTGTCGCGGGGCCTTGCGATCTGGACGCAGGACGGAGCCTCGCGGCCGGTGTTGATCGTGCGCGGCCAGGCTAATCTGCTTGACGAGATGGCGGCCGCCGATCTCGAACGTGTCCGGCAGCTTCTCGACGAACTTGAGAGCAAGGAAGAGATCGCCCGGCTGCTCGATGGCGCGCGCACGGGCGCTTCGACCAAAATCTTCATCGGATCGGAAAACAAGCTCTTTTCGCTGTCCGGTTCTTCCGTCATAGCGGCTCCTTACCGTGCCGGGGGCGGCCGGGTGGTCGGCGTAGTCGGCGTGATCGGGCCGACCCGGTTGAACTATGCCCGGATCGTTCCCATGGTGGATTTCACCGCACAGACTCTGACCAGGTTGATGACATGAGTGAAGATACGAAAAACCCGTCCGCAGGCGGCGAGACCGACGATACGGTAACGACCGAGCAACTTGAGCTTGAGCAGGACAATGCTTTCGCCGCGCTCCAGGCCGAGATCGAGGATCTGCGGAACAAGGCGCTGTACGCGCAGGCTGAAACGCAGAATGTCCGCCGTCGACTGGAAAAGGAAAAGGCCGACGCGATGGCCTATGCCGGCACGTCGTTCGCGCGCGATATTCTCTCCGTCGCGGACAATCTGTCGCGCGCCTTGTCGTCGATCCCCGCAGATCTCCGCGATGACGAAAAGCTGAAGCCTGTCGTCACCGGCATCGAGATGACCGGACGCGAACTGGAAAGCGTGTTTCAACGCAACGGAATAACAAAGATCGCTTCGATGGGGGAATCGCTTGATCCCAACCGGCATCAGGCGATGCTGGAGATCGAGCGCGCGGATGCCGCTCCCGGCACGATCGTCGAGGAAATGCAGGCGGGTTATATGATCAAGGACCGCCTGCTGCGGCCCGCGCTGGTCGCCGTGGCGAAAGCGCCGGCCGTGAAGGTCGACGTGCAGGCCTGAGCCGCATTCTGGATTGATGGCTGTTACGCCTCCGGCGCTTCATGCAAAGTGCCGGGGGCGCTGTTGTATTTCCGCTACAGCTAGCTCCAAAACTTAAGGTCAGATGAACATTGCCACTGCTCCAGTGTTTCGCTGGCGTTGACACTACTGAAAATAGTGGTGTTTACATCAATGTAGGTAATACGTCGTTGGATGTCGTTGCTTGCCACGGAACATATCCAGAGAAGGGACTGGAGCATGACGAAAACCTCCCCCATTATTGGGAAAGCGCGCCTATGCGCCGGCGCCGCGATCGCTACCCTGGTCATCGGCTTGTCAGCAACCAGCGCCCGCGCCCAAGACACGGTGCCGGCGGCTGACACACAAACTGCAGCCGAAGAAAATGTCATCATCGTCACCGGATCGCGCATTGTCCGTTCGCCAAATCTGACCTCGCCCATTCCAGTGACTGCGGTAACTGCCGCGGATCTAACACGGTCAGGTAAAATTGTCGTCGGCGACGTCCTGAACGATTTGCCATCCCTGCGATCAACCTTCAGCCAGTCCAATTCGACGCAGTATATTGGCACTGCGGGTTTGAACCTGCTGGATCTGCGCGGGCTCGGTACGCCCCGCACGCTCGTGCTCGTCAACGGTCGGCGCCACATAACGGCGCAGGAGGGCGAATTCGAGATTGACACCAACACCATCCCGACAGCGCTGCTAGATCGCGTCGATATCGTCACCGGCGGCAGTTCGGCGGTTTACGGCTCGGACGCAATGGCCGGGGTCGTGAACTTTGTGCTCAAGAGGGATTTCGAGGGCATCGCGCTGGACGGGCAAGGCGGCATTACCAGTCATGGCGATCGCGGCCAGTACAGACTTTCGGGAACTTTCGGCAAAAACTTCTCGGAAGGACGCGGCAATATCGCTGTGTCTCTGGAATATAATCAGTCCAATCAGGTGACTTTTGCTGATCGCCCGGGTCTCACGGGCGCCTATGCGGGTCGCCGCCAATTCCAGCTCGTTGATGACCCCTCCGAAGAAAATACAATGCCCGACAGGCGGTTCCTGACAGGTGTGCGCAGCTTCGGCTATTCGAATGGCGGGACGTTCATCCCTTATGGCGATGGAAATATCTTCAGTTGCAATGATGTAGTGGCATCCTGCCTGCCCAACGGCGTTCCACGCGTATTCCTGTTCCAACCTGATGGCTCGCTCAACGAAGCAAATTACGGTACCGATTTCCGGCCGATTGGCTCCGGCAATAATCAAGGCGGCGATGGTGCTACCCTCAACGATACAGGCGCGCTTCAGCCGCGGCTGAAGCGTTACATCGCCAATCTCGTTGCGCATTATGATTTCTCGGATGCGTTTCGGCCGTTCATTGAGGCCAAGTTCGTCCGCGTCGACACTTTTGCGCAAGGCACGCCGACTTTCTCGCAAGGCGGACCACAAGGCGTGACAGACGGTATACCCGAAGAGCCGTTCAACTATCTGATCTATACGCCGATTTCTTTGGATAACGCCTATCTGACGCCGTCATCGCGGGCGCTTGTCCAGTCCTTGCTCCCGGCGGGCTCGACCTTTTTCAACCTTAACAGAAATAATGTCGATCTTGGCACGCGCGACGAAGCAAATCGACGCGACACCTGGCGCATCGTTGTGGGGGCGGAAGGCACGTTCAACGATGACTGGCACTATGATTTCTCGGTCAATTACGGTCGTCTCAAGACGACATCCAGATTCTACAACAACCGTATCGAGCAGAATTTCTATAATGCCATCGACGCTGTGACCAATGGTGCCGGTCAGATCGTCTGCCGCGTCAATCAGGTGACGGTCACCGATCCGGGATGCCAGCCGCTCAACATCCTGGGCAATGGTAGAGCGAGCCAGGCCGCGCGTGATTATATCAATACGACCTCGCTCCGGCGCGGCAAGGCGAGCCAGCTGGATGTCAGCGCCAATCTGGCGGGCGATTTGTCACAGTTGTTCGAGCTTCCGGGCGGCCCTGTCCGTTTTGCGGTGGGCGCTGAGTATCGCAAGGAAACAGCATATTACGCCTATGATGATTTGGTTGCGAGCGGCGCGACCTTCCTGAATGCGATTCAGCCGTTCGATCCGCCATCCTTCGCCGTGAAGGAAGCCTACGCAGAGGTCGAAATTCCACTTCTTAAGCAAATGCCTTTCGTCCACGAATTGTCGCTGAATGGCGCGGCCCGGGTGGCGGACTATAAAGGTTCGGTGGGTACTGTCTGGGCCTATAATTACGGAGCAATCTACGCGCCCATTCCGGACATCAAATTCCGCGCCAACTACTCTCGTTCGGTTCGTGCGCCCACACTCGGTGATCTCTATTCCACAGCATCGCAGGATTTCGATCTGCTCGATGATCCCTGCGACGTGAACTTCATTGATACCGGCACGGCTACCCGCGCGGCCAATTGTGCGGCGGCTGGCGTGCCAGTAGGGTTTCAAAATACTGCGGCTCGTGCAGCCAGTGTGGACTTTCTATCGGGGGGCAATCCTGATCTGAAGGCGGAGCGGTCGCGCAGCATCACCTTTGGCGCCATCTTCCAGCCCCGTTTTGCTCCGGGTCTTTCGATCACGGCCGACTATTACGACGTGAAGATCACAAAAGTGATCTCACAGGTTGACGCGCAGACCATCCTCGACGGTTGCTACGATGGCGCTGATCTCAACAATGCATTCTGCGCCCTGATCTTTCCGAGGAATGCCGACAGCACGTTTGCATCGCCGGCGTTGTTGCAATCAAGCCTGAATTTCGCGCAACAGCGGACGAAGGGCATCGATCTCGATATCGCCTATGACCATCGGTTCAATCCGGATAACCGCCTGCAACTGCGATTCATCGGCAACTATGTGACCGTCAGGAACGACTTCCCATACATTGATAATCCGACCCAGCCGGAGCGTATCAGGGGCGAACTGGGCGATCCGATCTACGCCTTCAATGCGTCGGCGGATTACACCTACAAGCGTTTCACTCTCGGCTATGAGTTTCGCTACATCGGCCGTCAGTCGATCACCGATTGGGAAGCGCAGCATGACACTTATGGAGTCCCCGCGCTCGATCCATATTATGCCGATCGGATCTATTATCCGAGCGTGACCTACCACAATGTCCGCTTCAACATCGATATGGATCGCGGTTTCAGTTTCTACGGCGGTGTCGATAACGTCACGGATAAGATGCCGCCGCTCGGCGTGCTCGGCACCGGCAGCATGGGCGACGGCGACGCGGTGTATGACAACACCGGCCGCTTCTTCTACGCTGGATTCCGCGTTAAAATCTGATCGCTGAAAAAGTAGGGCGAGTCTCCGTTTGAGCCCGCCCTACTTTTTATTTGCCGTTGATCACCAGCGCCCCATCGCCGTCATCAATCGTCACGGTGCTGCCATCCAGGATTTCGCCCTTGAGCAGCGCCTCGGCGAGCGGGTCCTGCAGATATTTCTGCACCGCGCGCTTGAGTGGCCTTGCGCCATAGACCGGATCATATCCGACGCGGCCCAGCCACTGGCGAGCGCCGTCGGTCAACTCCAGCTTGATCTTGCGATCCTTCAACAGATTGGCGACGCGCGCGACCTGGATGTCGACGATCGGCGCCATGTGGCTCTGGCCCAGCCGGTGGAACAGGATGATCTCGTCCAGCCGATTGAGGAATTCAGGCCTGAAGTGTGAACGCACCACCTCCATCACATGCGGCTCGACCTTCTCGACATCCTCGTCCTCGCCAAGACTGGCGAGATACTGGCTACCAAGGTTCGAAGTCAGAATGATCAGCGTGTTCGAGAAATCGACCGTGCGGCCCTGTCCGTCGGTCAGCCTCCCATCGTCGAGCACCTGCAGCAGTACGTTGAACACATCGTTGTGCGCTTTCTCGACCTCGTCGAACAGCACGACCTGATAGGGCCGCCGCCGCACCGCCTCTGTCAGCACGCCGCCTTCCTCATAGCCGACATAGCCCGGAGGCGCGCCGATCAGGCGGGAGACGCTGTGCTTCTCCATGAACTCGCTCATGTCGATGCGGACCATTGCGTTGTCGTCGTCGAACAGGAAGCCCGCGAGCGCCTTGGTAAGCTCGGTCTTGCCGACGCCGGTTGGTCCAAGAAACAGGAACGATCCCAACGGCCTGTTCGGATCCTGCAGCCCCGCCCGCGCACGCCGCACAGCGCGGCTGACGGCTTCCACCGCCTGTGACTGCCCAATCACCCGCTTGCCGATCTCCTGCTCCATCGCGAGCAGCTTTTCGCGCTCGCCTTCAAGCATCTTGTCGACGGGCACGCCCGTCCAGCGCGAGACCACGCCCGCGATATCCTCGGCGGTCACTTCCTCGCGCAGCATCGCGCCGGCTGAGGCAGCCTCCGCTTCGGCCAGCTGCCGTTCGAGTTGCGGAATGGTGCCGTAGCTGAGCTCGCCAGCCCGTGCGAGATCGCCCCGCCGCTGCGCCTGTTCAAGCTCAAGCCGGGCGGCGTCGAGCTGTTCCTTCAGCTTCGCCTCGGCCTGGATCTTGTCCTTCTCCGCCTGCCAGCGCGTCGTCAGCTCTGCCGACTGCTGCTCAAGGTCAGCCAGCTCCTTTTCGAGATTGGCGAGACGATCCTTGGACGCCGCGTCAGTTTCCTTCTTCAGCGCCTCGCGCTCGATCTTGAGCTGGATGATCCGGCGATCGAGATTCTCGATTTCCTCCGGCTTGGACTCGACCTCCATGCGCAGGCGCGAAGCGGCCTCGTCCATCAGGTCGATCGCCTTGTCTGGCAGGAATCGATCAGAAATGTAACGATTTGAAAGGGTTGCCGCTGCAACGATCGCGCCGTCGGTGATCCGCACGCCATGGTGCAGCTCATATTTTTCCTTCAGCCCCCGCAGGATCGAGATCGAATCCTCCACCGTTGGCTCACCCACGAACACCGGCTGGAAGCGCCGTTCTAGCGCCGCGTCCTTCTCGACATATTTGCGATATTCGTCGAGCGTCGTCGCGCCGATGCAGTGCAGTTCGCCGCGCGCCAGCGCTGGCTTCAACAGGTTGGAGGCGTCCATCGCGCCATCGGTCTTCCCCGCGCCGACGAGCGTGTGCATCTCGTCGATGAACAGGATGATCTCGCCCTCCTGTGCCTTCACCTCATCGAGCACGCCCTTCAGCCGCTCCTCGAATTCGCCGCGATATTTGGCGCCCGCGATGAGACTCCCCATGTCGAGCGCCATCAGCGTGCGGTCTTTGACGCCATCGGGCACGTCGCCGTTGGCGATGCGCAGCGCGAGGCCCTCGACGATCGCGGTCTTGCCGACGCCGGGCTCGCCGATCAGCACTGGGTTATTCTTGGTCCGCCGCGCGAGCACCTGGATCGTCCGGCGAATTTCCTCGTCGCGGCCGATCACGGGATCAAGCTTGCCATCCCGCGCGCGCTGCGTGAGATCGACAGCATATTTCTTGAGCGCGTCATAGCGATCCTCGGCGCCGGCCGTGTCGGCGCTGCGCCCGCCGCGCAATTGCTCGATCGCGGCATTCAGCATTTCAGGCTTGAGCCTCGCTTCGGCCAGCGCCTTGCCGGCAGCCGTCGTCGAGGCGAGGGTGAGCGCGAGCAGCAGCCGCTCGACGGTCACGAAACTATCGCCGGCCTTCTGGGCGATCTGCTCGGCCTGGTCGAGCACGCGCAGCGCGTCATTGTCGAGCCCCGGCGCCTGGTTCGCGCCGGCGCCTGACACCTGCGGGATCTTCGCCAGCGCCTGATCGGTCGCGCGCAGCGCTACGCCCGCATCGCCGCCCGCCGCCTTGATGAGGCCCGATGCCATGCCCTGCTCATCTTCCAGCAGCGCCTTGAGCAGATGTTCGGGCGCGATCCGCTGATGATTCATGCGCAGCGCCACGGTCTGCGCTGATTGCAGGAATCCCTTCGCGCGATCAGTGAATTTGTTGAGGTCCATCTTTACACCCTGTCCCTTTCGAGCCTCACATATGGTGTTGCATTTTGGCAACACAAGCGTCCACGCGCGTTTTTAGTCATTCCCGCCCGCACGGTAATGGCGATATTGGGAAAACTACTAAGCAGGGGAGGGGCATGACCAAAATCTTGGCAAAAAAGGCGCTGACGCCGCATCCCGGTAACCAGCATCCTCCCTTCGATATCGGCGTCAGGCTGAGCCTGCTCGGCAGCGATGTGCTCAAGTTCGACTATGTTGTTTCCGGCCCGATCGCCGATCTGCTCATCCCCGCCAAGGCCGATCCCGGGCGCACCGACAATCTGTGGCAACATAGCTGCTTCGAAGCCTTCATAGCCCAGGCCGGAAGCCCCGCCTATGTCGAATATAATTTCGCTCCCTCGACAGAATGGGCTGCGTACCGTTTCACTGCCTACCGTGAAGGCATGGCCCCCGCGCTTGATCTTCCCACACCGCATATCTTCGTCGAACAACATGACGGCAGCCGCTTAACCCAGACCGTGTTCCTCGATGCCTCCACGCTGAAACGGGCAGGGTGGGGCGCAATCGCCATTTCCGCCGTGATCGAAACCCGCGACGGCGCCAAATCCTACTGGGCGCTTCGTCACCCGCCCGGAAAACCCGATTTCCATCATGCCGATTGCTTTGCGCTCAAACTCCCGGCAGCAGGCGGAACATGAAATTCGGACTTGATCGCCTGATCGCGGACCCGGCACTCCGCGCGCGCCTCAAAGGCAAGCGCGTCGCCCTCGTCGCGCATCCCGCGTCGGTAACCGCTGACCTGACCCACGCGCTCGATGCGCTCGCCGCGCTGCCCGATATCAAGCTCAGCGCCGCCTTCGGCCCGCAACACGGCCTGCGCGGCGACAAGCAAGACAATATGATCGAAAGCCCGGATTTCGCAGATCCGGTTCACGGCGTGCCCGTGTTCAGCCTTTATGGCGAAGTACGCCGCCCGACCGACGCGATGATGGACAGCTTCGATGTCGTGCTGATCGATCTGCAGGATGTAGGCTGCCGCATCTACACCTTCATCACCACCCTGCTCTACATGCTCGAGGCCGCTGCACAGCATGGTAAGCAGGTCATCGTCCTCGATCGCCCGAACCCGGCGGGTCGCCCGGTTGAGGGTCTCACGCTGCGCCCCGGTTGGGAAAGCTTCGTGGGTGCCGGGCCGATCCCGATGCGTCACGGCCTAACGCTGGGCGAGCTGGGCGGCTGGTTCATCGCCCACTACAAGCTCGACGTCGATTACGACGTGATCGCAATGGAAGGCTGGCGGCTGGATGCGGGCCCCGGCTTCGGCTGGCCGGAAGACCGCATCTGGATTAACCCCAGCCCCAACGCCGCCAACGTCAATATGGCCCGCTGTTATGCGGGCACGGTGATGCTGGAAGGCACGACCTTGTCGGAGGGCAGGGGCACGACCCGCCCCCTCGAACTGTTCGGCGCGCCTGACATCGATGCCCGCGCCGTCATCGCCGAAATGCGCGCGCTCGCGCCGCAATGGCTCGAAGGCTGCATCTTGCGCGATTGCTGGTTCGAACCGACCTTCCACAAACATGTCGGCAAGCTCTGCGCCGGCGTTCACATCCACGCCGAAGGCCCGGCCTATAACCACGCCGCCTTCCGCCCATGGCGCGTGCAGGCACTGGGGTTCAAGGCGATCCGGCGGCAGTATCCGGATTATGATCTGTGGCGCGATTTTCCCTACGAATACACTGTCGGGAAGCTGGCGATCGACGTCATAAACGGCTCGCCGCTGCTGCGAGAGTGGGTGGACGATACGGCAAGGGATTCGGGCGACCTCGACAGGCTTACCCTGCCGGACGAACAGGCGTGGGAAGCGGAGCGCCGCAGCTTTTTATTATATTAGACTGATGGTTAGGAACCGCGAGGGGACGCCTGCCGAGGTCTTTTGTGTTTTCCTCAGGCTCGGATTGACCTCATTCGGCGGCCCCATTGCGCATCTTGGTTACTATAGAAATACATTGGTAACTCGGCGCCGCTGGCTCAGTGAAGGAGTCTATGCCGAGATCGTGGCGCTATGTCAGTTTCTGCCGGGGCCGACGTCCAACCAAGTGGCCTTCATGCTCGGCCTGGTAAGGGCGGGACCGATGGGGGCTCTGGCGGCGGCGATCGCATTCACCGCTCCATCCGCCGGCTTGATGCTGCTTCTCGGCATGACATCCCGCGCCTTCACCGGCCCGTTGACCGACGCGATCGTGCATGGCCTGAAGATCGTGGCGGTGGTGATTGTTGCGCAGGCCGTCTGGGGGATGGCGCGCACGCTGACCCCCGATGTCCGGCGCGCCTTCATTGCCCTGGCTTCGGCTTTGGCCGTCATGTTAATTGACGATGTGGTGGGACAGGTCTTCGCCCTGACTCTTGGCGCCATATTGGGCGTCCTGATCTGCCGTTACAACAGGTTCCGGCATGGCGATCGGATTTCGATCTCGGTGTCTCGATGGATGGGGACAGCCTGCCTGATCGCGTTCGGGACGTTGCTGGTCGCTCTTCCGGTCGCTTCGCATATGCTTGGCTGGCGCGAGCTGGCGTTGTTCGACATCTTTTATCGGGCAGGCGCACTGGTCTTTGGGGGCGGTCATGTCGTGTTGCCGCTGCTTCAGACTTCGCTGGTGGAGCAGGGCTGGGTCAACCACGATCAATTTGTAGCGGGATACGGCGCGGTTCAAGCCATTCCCGGCCCGTTGTTTTCGGTCGCTGCCTATTTGGGCAGCGTCGGAGACAACGGCCTGACCCTGGGCCTGCTCGCCTTGCTCGGGATCTTCCTGCCGGGATATCTCATTCTGATTGGCGTGCTGCCATTCTGGACGGCAATAGGCGAAAGCGCGTTGCTCTCGGCGGCCATCGCCGGACTCAATTCGTCCGTCGTAGGCATTCTCGCCTTTGCCCTTTACGATCCGCTCTGGACCACTTCAATCATATCGTGGCGAGATATTGCCTTGATCGCTGCCGCGTTATTTGCAGTCTCGCGATGGGCCATTCCTCCTGTTATAACGGTCGCCGCTGTCGTCTTCGCCTCAGTTGCAATCGAAACGATTTAGCAGTTGTAGCGCGAAGCGTGATTTTCTCGCCTTCGCTTGAACAAAAATACTTTCCTAATAGGATTTCAGCTGATCCATCCTGTGAGATGGAACGCGCCCCAAACAAGCCCGCATTTACGCAAAATCATCGCCGCCCTCGCGACCATGTTTAGGTGTGAACCATGTGTGACTTTATGAACGGCTGTCACGCCTTCCGCGTCAGCGTCCGCATCGCATCCTCGAGGCCGGAGAGCGTCAGCGGATACATGCGCCCGTCCATCAGCTGATGCATGATCTTGGTCGATTGCGAATAATTCCACTGCCGTTCGGGCACCGGGTTCAGCCACACCGCCGCCGGATAGACATGGGTCAGCCGCTCCATCCAGACAGCGCCCGCCTCTTCGTTGAAATGCTCGACCGACCCGCCCGGATGCGAAATCTCATAGGGGCTCATCGCCGCGTCGCCGACGATCACCAGCTTGTAATCATGGCCATATTTGTGGAGCACGTCCCAGGTCGGCGTGCGCTCGTTGAAGCGGCGGCGATTGTCTTTCCACACGCTCTCATATGGGCAATTGTGGAAGTAGAAGAATTCGAGATGCTTGAACTCGCTGTTGGCGGCGGAGAACAGCTCCTCGCACAGCTTGATATGCGGGTCCATCGATCCGCCAACGTCGAGGAACAACAGCAGCTTGACCGCATTGTGCCGCTCCGGCCGCATCTGGATGTCGAGCCACCCCTTGCGCGCCGTTCCGTTGATGGTGCCGTCCAGATCAAGCTCGTCCGCCGCCCCGGTGCGGGCAAAGCGGCGCAGGCGGCGGAGCGCCATCTTGATGTTGCGGGTGCCAAGCTCAATGTCATTGTCGAGATTGCGGAATTCGCGTTTCTCCCACACCTTCAGCGCGCGCTTGTGCTTGCTCTCGCCGCCGATGCGCACGCCCTCGGGATTGTAGCCGGAGTTGCCGTAAGGCGAGGTGCCGCCGGTGCCGATCCATTTGTTGCCGCCCTGGTGGCGCCCCTGCTGCTCTTCGAGGCGCTTCTTGAGCGTCTCCATGATCTCGTCCCAGGAACCGAGCGACTTGATCTTCTCCATTTCCTCGGGGGTGAGATATTTCTCCGCAATGGCGCGCAGCCAGTCCTCGGGGATTTCGGCCTTGTTGTCGCCAATCTCGCTGAACACGCCCTTGAAAACGCGGGCGAACACCTGGTCGAAGCGGTCGAGCAGCGCCTCGTCTTTCACGAAAGTCGTCCGCGCGAGATAGTAGAAATCCTCCGGCCGCCGCTCGACCACGTCGCGGTCGAGCGCTTCGAGCAAAACCAGATGCTCTTTGAGCGACGCCGGGATGCCGGCGCTGCGGAGCTCGTCGAGGAAGTTCAGTAACATGACGTCCTTAATCCGATTTTCATTGATCCGACGCAAATGTTATTGCGTCGCACCAAAATATGGGCATGCTGTGACGAAGGGGTCGCACGGTTGAAGCATGAACCGATAGAGAATAGCTTCCTTGCCGATGTTGGCGAACGCTGCGGCGCGCTTGCGCTGCGATGCAGCGAGACGGCCGGTTTCGTTGCTGAAGTCAGTCTGCGTATCCAGTCCGAACATGGCCGGTTGGAGCTTCTTCATCAAAGCGTCGACCAGCTGACGATGCTCCAGCACGAATCCAACAGTGCGGCGCATGAAATCCGAACCGTAGCCAGCCGCGCCACCGCCCTCGTCACCGACAGCCACAGAAGTGCGCTTTCGGCCCTGTCCGAGATCAACGCGCTGATCGAGGATGTGGTGCGGATGGGCGACGAGCTCGCCGATTTCGCGGAGGCGATCGAAAGCGTCGCTTCGATTTCGGACAATCTGCGCATCATCGCGCGGCAGACCTCCATTCTGGCGATCAATGCCTCGATCGAAGCGGCGCGGGCAGGGGACGAGGCAAGTGGTTTCGCTGCCGTAGCCGCCGAGGTGAAGAAGCTCGCCCGCCGCGCAGGCGATGCGACCACCACCGTTTCCGAGACGATCAGCGCGTTGGAAGGCAAGGCCCGCCGCGTCATCACTGATCTCAACAGCGGAGCGGATCGGGGGCGGCAGGCGCGGGCGCGGGCCGACTCCATTTCCGGCGCGCTTGAAGCGATCGCCGCGCTGATCGTTCAGTTCGACCAGAGCACGGCCGCGATCGAGCGGTGCGGCGGGCATGTCACGCAGCATGTCGATACGCTTGGCAAGGGTCTGGATACGTTTGCCGGCACCGCTTCGGCCAATCTCGCGCAGCTTACCGAGGCGCGCGATCAGCTCGACATGCTCGAATCCTCGTCCAACCAGATTTTCAACCTGATCGGCCATAGCGGAATCGAGATGGCCGACAGCCGCTTTGTCGCCATTGGGCTGGAAGGTGCTGAACTGGTCCGCGCCCGGATCGCTGCCGCGCTCGAAAATGGCAGCCTGACGGCGGAGAAGCTGTTCGACACCAATTATCAGATCGTGCACGATACCGATCCGATCCAGTTCACCAATGACTTTGTTCCTTTTGCCGACACGCAGATCCGTCCGATCCTCGACAGTGAGACGGCGCGCGACGGGCGCGTGGTGGGATGTTGCCTGATCGATCGGAACGGCTTCCTGCCGACGCATATCAGTGAAAAAAGCCACAAGCAGAAGCTTGGCCAGCGGCGCTGGAACCTGGAGAATTCGCGCAACCGGCAGATTTTCATGGATCGCCAGACCCGCGATGCGCTCGACAATGACGGCGACTGGTTTCTCTACACCTATCGCCAGGATTTCGGCGACGGGCGCTATCGGGCGCTGCGCAGTGTGTTCGTGCCGCTGTCCTTCGAGGGGCGGCGTTGGGGGCTGTACGAGATCGGCTACCTGATCTGAGTTGGACGTCCTATATTGGGCGCATGAAGCTTTTCACTATCGGTTATGAGGGCGCGACGCAGGCCGAGTTCATCGCCACGCTACAGGCGGCCGGCGTTCAACGGGTGATCGATATCCGCGCGGTGCCGCTCTCCCGCCGCCCCGGCTTTTCCAAGAATATCCTTGCGGGAGGCCTCCGGGAAGCGGGCATCGACTATATCGGCCTGAAGGCGCTCGGAACCCCGGCTGAGGGCCGCGAGGCGGCGCGGAAGGGAAAGCACGACGTACTTGAGCGGGTTTATGCCAATCAGCTGGAACTGCCCGAGGCCATGGTCCAGGCCGCCCAGATGCGGCAGCTCGCGGAGGAAAAGCCGTCGGCTTTACTCTGTTTCGAGCGCGATCCGGCCGGATGCCACCGCACCTTGCTGATCAAAGCCGTCGCGAGCGACGCCGAGGTTGAGGACCTGTTCGTCTAACCCAGATCACGGGCGACATCGGGTTTGCGCAGAAGCGCGCCGATGCGGTCGCCCTCGTCGAAGCTTTCGTCAGCCAGGAATTTGAGCTTGGCCGCATATTTGGTGTTCACGCGTCGCGCGACTTCACTTTGGAGATAGGCGGTGTTGGTACGCAAGGCCTTCAGCACCGCGTCCTCATCCGCGCCCAGCAAAGGCTTCACGAACACGGTCGCGTGGCGCAGGTCAGGCGACATGCGGACTTCGGTAACCGACACCATGTGCGATGCGAGCGTCTCGTCATGCACATCCCCGCGCATCAAGATGTCGGAAATCGCATGGCGCACCTGCTCGCCGACGCGGAGCAGGCGGACCGAGCGGCCTTCGGAGGTTTCGTTGCGGCGCATGGTGCTTCGCTTTCAAAACCCTCTCCCGCGCGCGGGAGAGGGTGAGTGGCCTAGAGCGTCCGTTCGCGCATCTCGACTTCGAAGGTTTCGAGATAGTCGCCCGGCTTGATGTCGGTATGGCCTTCGAAGGTCACGCCGCATTCGAGGCCGGCGCGGACTTCGGGGACGTCGTCCTTGAAGCGGCGCAGCGATGCGATCATGCCGTTGTAAATGATGACATCCTCGCGGGTGATGCGCGCGTGCAGCGCCTTGCGGATGAAGCCTTCGGTGACGAGCAGACCCGCCGCCTTGCCATGCTTGCCCGCGGAGAAGACCTCTCGGACCTCGGCGCGGCCGACGACCGTCTCGAAAGCCTCGGGACCGAGCTGGCCGGCCATGGCGGCGCGGATTTCGTCGAGCAGATCGTAGATCACGTCATAATATTTGAGCGCGACCCCGTTCCGCTCCGCGATCTCGCGCGCCTTGGCGTTGGCGCGGACGTTGAAGCCAATGATCGGCGCGCGGCTGGCGGACGCCAGCGTGACGTCGCTTTCGGTAATGCCGCCCACGCCCGCATGGAGAATACGGACTCGGATATCGTCGGTAGAGATTTTGTTGAGCGAACCGACGATCGCCTCGACCGAGCCTTGGGCATCGGCCTTGACCACCACCGGATATTCCATCGCCTGCTTGTCCTTCAGGGCGGAGAACATCGATTCCAGGCTGGCTGGCGCCGATGTCGTGCGCGCCTTCAGGATGACCGACGAACGATAAGCCGCGACTTCACGTGCACGCGCATCATTCTCGACGACCGAAAGCTGATCGCCCGCCGAGGGCACGCCGGAAAGGCCAAGAACCTCGACCGGGACCGACGGCCCGGCTTCCTTGACCTGCTGGCCCTTGTCGTTGACCATCGCGCGCACCTTGCCACTCTCCGCGCCGACGACGAAGATGTCGCCGACCTTGAGCGTGCCGCGCGTGATGAGGATCGTCGCGACCGGGCCGCGGCCCTTGTCGAGCGTCGCCTCGATCACGCTGCCTTCGGCCATGCGATCGGGATTGGCTTTCAGCTCAAGCAGTTCGGCCTGAAGCTGGATCTTGTCGATCAGATCGTCGAGCCCGGTTTTCTTGAGCGCGGAGACTTCGACGTCCTGTACTTCACCGCCCATATATTCGACCTGCACGTCGTGCTGGAGCAGTTCCTCGCGAACCTTCTGGGGATTGCCGCCGGGCTTATCGACCTTGTTGATCGCCACGATCATCGGCACGCCAGCCGCCTTGGTATGGTTGATCGCCTCAATGGTCTGGGGACGGATGCCATCATCGGCGGCGACCACGATTACGACGATGTCGGTCACGTTGGCGCCGCGCGCGCGCATGTCGCTGAATGCTTCGTGGCCCGGCGTGTCGAGGAAGGTGATCTTCGATCCGTCCTTCACCGTCACCTGATAAGCGCCGATATGCTGGGTGATGCCGCCAGCTTCGCCTGATGCGACATCAGTGCCGCGCAGCGCATCGAGCAGCGAAGTCTTGCCGTGATCGACATGGCCCATGATCGTGACCACCGGGGCACGCGGCTGGAGCGTGTCTTCAGCGTCGACATCCTCATGCGACGCATGGTCGATATCGGATTCGGACACGCGCTTCACATTATGGCCGAACTCGGCGACCAGCAGTTCGGCCGTGTCCTGATCGATCGTCTGATTGACGGTGACGGGCATGCCCATCTTGAACAGCGACTTGACCAGGTCCGCGCCGCGCTCGGCCATCCGGTTGGCCAGTTCCTGCACCGTGATCGCCTCGGGAACGATTACGTCGCGGACCTGCTTGGCCTGCACGCCGCCGCTCTGATGGGCGCGCTTGTCCTTCTCGCGGGCGCGCTTGAGCGCGGCAAGCGAGCGGGCGCGAGCATCGCCCTCGTCGTCGAGCGCGCGAGTGACGGTGAGCTTGCCGGACTGACGGCGCTCGTCCGCGCCACGGCCGCGCGACGGGCGTGCGGGCGGTTCAGGGCGCTTCGCGGGCGTAACAGGTGTGAAGCGGCGCGGGGCGGTATGGCCACGGGTCTCCGTTTCTTCGGCTTCCGCGGCCTGTATCTCCGCTTCGGGCACAAGCAGGGCGGTATCGGCCTGTTCCGGCGGAGCTGCCGGTACTTCAGCGGCAGTGCGGCCTTCGACACCAGCCCGTCGATTTTCTTCCGCGCGGCGACGCTCTTCCTCGCTTGCTTCCGCGCGCGCTTGTTCCTCGCGGCGGCGGGCGTCTTCCAGCGCGGAGAGGCGAGCTTCCTCTGCCTCGCGCAACAATTTCGCCTGAAGCTCCTGCCGGGATTGGAGGTCGTTCTGCGGCGCACGCTGGGGCGGAGCGGCCGGGCGCGGCGGCGGCGACGGAGCCTGACGAACGGGCTCGGGCGCTTCCACCTGGATTTCGGGAGCGGGCGCTGCTTCGGCTTCTCCGGGCCGGCCCAGGATACGGCGCTTTTTCACCTCGACGACGACAGTGTTCGACCGGCCATGGCTGAAGCTCTGCTTCACCTTGCCGGTTTCCACCGTGCGCTTGATGCCAAGCGGGGCCCGCATTCCCAGTTTTGGTTTTTCGTTATCGCTCATCTGAAACCCGAACCCTTCACTTCCACTTGCTACGCCGATTGACCTTGCGAAGTGACTTCGCAAGGCCCTGCGTCACTGTCTCGTCCAATAAATCCGCGCCATCGCGCCAACGACTCTGACACGCGCGCGGCGGCCGCCGGTGCGATCAGCGCGATGTGTACAACATTTTCACGCCCGAGCGCCATCGACAATATGGCTCGGCTCGCCGGAATTACCAGTCCCCGGTAGCCGCTGTTCTCGACGCCGAGGCCGACGCGCAACGCCTGATCGAGCTTCCGCGTGCCGTCGGCGGCGGCGTCGGATGCGTGCAGCATCAGCGCGACCGTACCCTTGCGCGCGGCCTCGCCAATCTTTTCTGTTCCGGTCAGGAGCGTGCCGGATTTCGCTTCCAGTCCCAGCCGGTCGAGCGAGGCGCGGGCGAGCGCCTGTTCGATTTTCTCGGGAAGGTCAGCAGAGATTTCCACGGTGGTCTTGAAGGCGCGGGAAAGCGCGCCCTTGAGCTTGCCCTTGGCGATGGCGAGTTCGAGGGCGGCGCGGTCAACACCGATCCATGCGCCACGTCCAGGAGCCTTGGCGCGGATATCGGGCGCTACCGTACCGTCCGGGCCAAGCGCAAGCCGGATCAGCCCGGCGCGAGGCGCGCGCTCGCCGGTGAGGATGCACTTGCGGATGGGCACATGCTCCTCCTCCTTTTCAAGGGAGGAGGTTGGGAGGTGGGTGACGCCGTTTGAGTTTGTGTCCTCGACGGACTTACCCACCCCAACCCCTCCCTTGAAAGGAAGGGGCTTCCCCGCGGCTTTCGGCTTTACCGTGTCATTGGGAGGTTTCCGCATTCGCGTCCTCCCCGGCAGGCTCGTCTTCGAACCAGTGAGCGCGCGCGGCCATGATGATCTCGTTGCCCTGCTCCTCGCTGAGACCATATTCAGCGAGAACGCCGCCCTTGTCTTCCTGACGCGGGTTTGCGTTCTCGGCTCTGCGACGCGGCTCGGCACGCTTCTTCTGGATCAGCTCGTCGGTCGCCAGATCAGCGAGATCGTCGAGCGTCTTGATGCCCGCCTTGCCGAGCGTGACCAGCATCGCTTCGGTCAGATAGGGCAGTTCGGCCAATGCGTCCTCGACGCCCAGCGCCTGGCGCTCGGCGCGAGCAGCGGCCTCGCGACGATCCAGTGCTTCCTGGGCGCGGCTCTGCAGTTCGCCGGCCAGTTCCTCGTCGAAGCCTTCGATCGTGGAAAGCTCCGCAGGATCGACATAGGCGACCTCTTCCAGCGCGCCGAAGCCTTCGGCGACGAGGAGCTGGGCCAGCGTTTCATCGACGTCCAGCTCGGTCTGGAACATCTCGGAACGCTCGATGAATTCGCGCTGACGCTTCTCGCTCGAATCCGCTTCGGTCATGATGTCGATCGCGGAGCCGGTGAGCTGGCTGGCAAGGCGGACATTCTGGCCGCGACGGCCGATGGCGAGGCTGAGCTGATCGTCGGGAACGACCACCTCGATGCGGCTGTCTTCCTCGTCGATGACGACGCGGGCGACCTGCGCGGGTTGCAGCGCGTTGACCACGAAAGTGGCGAGATCGGGCGACCAAGGGATGATGTCGATCTTCTCACCCTGCATTTCCTGTACGACCGCCTGAACGCGGCTGCCCTTCATGCCGACGCAGGCGCCGACCGGATCGATCGAGCCGTCATGCGAGATGACGCCGATCTTGGCGCGCGAACCCGGATCGCGGGCGGCGGCCTTGATCTCGATGATGCCGTCATAGATCTCCGGCACTTCCTGCGCGAACAGCTTCTTCATGAAGTCGGGGTGCGCGCGGCTGAGGAAGATCTGCGGGCCACGGTTTTCGCGGCGGACATTGAGGATCAGCGAACGGATGCGATCACCGACGCGGACGACCTCGCGCGGGATCTGCGCGTCGCGGCGGATCACGCCTTCGGCGCGGCCCAGATCGACGACGACATGGCCGAACTCGACGCGTTTGACGACGCCGGTGATGATCTCGCCGATGCGGTCTTTGAACTCTTCATATTGACGTTCGCGCTCGGCATCGCGGACCTTCTGGAAGATCACCTGCTTGGCGGCCTGCGCGGCGATACGACCAAACTCGATCGGGGGCAGGGGATCGACGATATAGTCGCCGACCACGGCGCCCTTCTGCAGCTTCTGCGCGTCGGCGACCGAAACCTGCTTGAAATAGTCGTCGACCTGGTCGACCACCTCGACAACGCGCCACAGCCGCATGTCGCCCGACTGGGGATCGATCTTGGCGCGGATGTCGTTCTCTGCCCCGTAGCGAGCGCGGGCGGCGCGCTGGATCGCGTCTTCCATCGCCTCAATCACGATCTCGCGATCGATCAGCTTTTCGCGGGCGACGGAGTCGGCGATGGCGAGCAGCTCGGCCTTGTTTGCAGAAATGGCGGTGGCCATGGTCGTCTTTACCCTTCTTCTGAAATCCTGTCCGCGCCCTCTGTCGAAAGCGGAGCGGTTGCCTTTAAGAGAGCGTCGGTCAGGATCAGCTTGGCGCTGGCGATCGAGGCCAGCGGCACGGTGATCTCACCGAGCTTGTCTACATCAAAATGAACGTCATCGCCATCGCGGCTGACGATACGCCCGTCGAACTGCTTGCGCCCGGAGACGGGAGCGGCAAGCTTCACCCGGGCGTCGAAGCCTGCCCAATCAGTATAATCCTGCGGCCGGGTCAGCGGACGATCGATGCCAGGCGAGCTGACTTCGAGGCGATAAGCTTCTTCGATCGGATCGGCCGCATCGAGCACTTCGGAGATGCGGCGGCTCAGCGTCTCGCAATCCGAAAGATCCAGTTGGCGGGTGTCGGGCCGCTCGGCCATCACCTGCAGCGTCGGGTCAGTTCTGCCGCCAAACATCTGGACGCGCACGAGCGACAGCCCCAAGCTTTTTGCCTCGGGTTCGATCAGTTTCGTCAGCGCCGCGATATCGGCCATTAAACCTCTTTAAAACACGTGTTTCGCTACGCCGGAGCCTTGCGGCCCCGACCCCGGCAGAGTTACCTATGTCGAGAGAACAGCTGCGCTATACGACAAGCCGCGCCGCGGGGCAACAACGGAACAGTGTCCATGCAGCGTGGGTTCATATGGGTTGGAGGATGGGAGCGCGCAATGACCATGAAAAATCTCGCGTTGGGCCTCACTCTCGTGCTTGGCGGCTGTAGCCAGGCGGCCGATTCCAGTTCCGCTGGAGAAGTCGGAGCGGAGGCTGGCGCACCGTTCGGCATCTCCGCCATCGCGACGCTCGACCATCCCTGGGCAATGACGTTTTTGCCGGATGGGCGCATGCTGGTCACCGAAAAGGCGGGCCGGCTCCGCATCGTCACGCAGGACGGCAAGATATCCGATGCGCTGGACGGCATTCCGGCGGTTGCCGCTGCGGGGCAAGGCGGGCTTGCCGATGTCGTCCTGCATCCGGATTTTGCGAATAACCAATATGTTTATTTGAGCTACGCCGAGCCGCGCCCGGACGGGACAGTCGGCACGGCTGTCGGACGCGGCAAGCTCAATGAATTGGGATTGCAGGATTTTCAGGTGATCTGGCGGCAGGAACCGGGCGTCTCCGGTGACGGGCATTTCTCGGGACGGCTGGCATTCAGCTCCGATGGGTTCCTGTTCATCACGTCGGGAGAACGGCAAAAGCTCACGCCCGCGCAGGACATGGAGCAGAATCTCGGCAAGGTGATCAGGCTGACCGACACCGGCAGTATTCCTTCCGATAATCCCTATTATGATCAGGGCCGAGTCAGGGCGCAGATCTGGTCGGCCGGGCACCGCAACCTGCTTGGCCTCGCATTCAATGGGCAGGGCGATCTCTGGGAGATAGAGATGGGTCCGCAGGGCGGCGACGAGCTCAACCTTGTCCAGCGCGGCAAAAATTATGGTTGGCCAGTCGTGTCCGAAGGTAAGCATTATGATGGCCGCGCCATTCCCAAACATGGCGCACATCCGGAATTCGAAGCTCCGAGGCTCAGCTGGAATCCGGTGATTTCCCCGTCGAGCCTCATGTTTTATTCGGGCGGGATGTTCCCTGAATGGCGGGGCAGCGCCTTCATCGGCGGCCTTTCGAGCCAGTCGCTGGTGCGCGTAGCATTCAACGACGTGAGGCCCCGCGAAGTGGATCGTTTTCCGATGAATGCGCGCATTCGCGAAGTCGAACAGGGGCCGGACGGATCGATCTGGCTGCTGGAGGATGGTGAGAGCGGCGGCAAGCTGGTGAAGCTTATCCCTGCCGCCGGAAAATAAACTCCCTGTCGATCCATCGGCCGACCAGGAAATCATATTCGCCGACCTTCTCGAAACCCTGCGCGGCGTAAATCGCCTGCGCACGCAGATTGCCGGACCAGACGCCGAGCCAGATCGGGCCGGGCCGTGCTTGGCTCAGATGATCCAACGCCATTGCCAGAAGCTTGCCGCCAAGATTGAGTCCCTGCGCCTCATTGCGGACGTAAAGCTGATAAAGCTCGGCATCGTCCAGGCGTGCCTCCGGATGCGGCAGCTTGGTCGGGCCGACATGGGCATAGCCCAACAGGCGTCCGTCCATCTCGACCACCCAACAGGCTTTGTCGGGATCGGCCAGCTCGGACGCGACCTTGTCAACGCCGTAGTTGGCCGCTTCGAAGATCGCGAGATCGGCGGGCGGATAGGGAATGACGAAGCCACCGTCCACGAAGCTCTCACGGAACGTCTCACGCTTGAGCTGGGCGAGCGGGACGGCTTCGTCGCGGCGTGCGGGGCGGATGATTGGGTTCACAAGCGGCGATACTGGAAATACCAGACCTCATGCCCCAGCCGGCGTGCTTTCTTTTCGTAGCGGGTTTCGGGCCAGTCATCCGGGCGGACAAGGAAATCCTGCGGCGTCTTCACCAGCCACGCCAAATCTTTGCGTTGGCCCATCACCATCATAGCCCAGCGGCAATAGATCGGATGATCGGTGCCGAAACGGAAAAGTCCGCCCGGCCTCAATTTGCGGGCAATGAGGTCGATCGGTCCCTTATTCATGAAACGACGCTTGGCGTGCCGGGCTTTGGGCCAGGGATCGGGGTGAAGGAGATAAGCGCGTTCGAGCGACGCATCGGGCAATCGATCGAGTATCTCGAGCGCATCGCCCATATGGAGCCGGACATTGCCTAGCCTTCGCTCTTCGATATGGCCGAGCGCGCCAACCACGCCGTTCAGGAACGGCTCGCAGCCGATGAACCCATGGTCCGGACGCATTGTCGCGAGCCCGGCGAGATGTTCGCCGGAGCCGAAGCCGATTTCCAGTTCAAGTGGGCGATCATCTCCGAACAGGGCCACGGCATTGATCGGGCCGGATTCGTGCACTTCGACTTCAGGCATCAGGTGTTCGAACAGCGACGCCTGGCCGACGCGCAGGCTATGGCCCGCGCGTCGGCCGTAAAGGCGGCGTATAGTGGTCGGATCGTTCATGGGGCGCGCCCTTAGCAGCGGTAGCCCGCTGCCGCGAGCGCTTCGATCAGGCCTTTGGTTTTTCGAAGGCGATCGTGATCTGCAACGGTACTTCGTCCGGCACGAACGGGATGCCGTAGTTGATGCCGAAATCGCTGCGCTTGATCGTGGTGGTTGCTTCGAATGCCACAGTTTCAAGCTGGTTCATCGGGCCTTTGCCGGCACCGGTGAACTTCGTCTTCAGTGTCACAGGCTTGGTAACGCCTTTTAGAGTCAGATTGCCGGTGATGGTCGCGTCGGTTCCGCTGGCCTGAACCGAGGTCGACTGGAACTTGCCAGTGGGAAACTTGGTCGCATCAAAGAAATCGGGGCCTTTCAGATGCTCGGTCAGCTTTGCGCTGGTCGTGCTGATTCCCGACATCGGGATTTCGATATCGACCTTGGCGGCGGAGGGTTTGGCGGGATCCAGGGTCAGCGTGCCGGACGCATCGCCGAAAATGCCGTGATAGACGTTGAACCCTAGGTGATTCACGGAAAACAGGATCTGGGTATGTGCTGAATCGGCTTTGTAGATGCCGGCGGTCACCCGGCTCGGATCGGCCTTGCCCGGCAGTTCTTTCGGCGTTTGGGCGATCGTCGGCGCCGCAACTGCGGCTGCGGCCAAAAGACATGCGGTAACGATCGATCGGGTCATAATGTGCATCTCCTCAGCAGGCGCCGGCCATTCCCGGACGCAAAAAGGGGCGCGCGATTGCTCGCGCCACCCCCTTGGACACGGTATTTACCTTAGTTTTTGGCCTTGTCGACCAGCTTGTTCTTCGCAATCCACGGCATCATCGCGCGCAGCTCTGACCCGACCTTCTCGATGGGGTGCGCGGCGGCCGCTTTGCGCGCCGCCTTGAGCTCGGGCTGGCCCGCGCGATTGTCGAGGACGAAATTCTTCACGAAGCGTCCCGACTGGATGTCGGCCAGCACGCGCTTCATCTCGGCCTTGGTCTCGTCGGTGATGATGCGAGGGCCGGTGGTGATGTCGCCATATTCCGCGGTGTTCGAGATCGAATAGCGCATGTTGGCGATGCCGCCTTCATAGAGCAGATCAACGATCAGCTTGGTCTCGTGGAGGCACTCGAAATAGGCCATCTCCGGAGCGTAGCCCGCCTCGACCAGCGTTTCGAAACCGGCCTGGATAAGATGCGTAATGCCGCCGCAGAGCACCGCCTGCTCACCGAACAGATCGGTCTCGCATTCTTCCTTGAAGTTAGTCTCGATCACGCCCGAACGGCCGCCGCCGATGGCGGATGCGTAGGAGAGGGCGACATCATGCGCGTTGCCGCTGGCGTCCTGATGGATGGCGATCAGGCAGGGCACCCCGCCGCCGCGCTGATATTCGGAGCGCACGGTGTGGCCAGGGCCTTTCGGCGCGATCATGAACACGTCGATGTCGGCTTTCGGCTCGATCAGGCCGAAATGGACGTTCAGGCCATGCGCGAACGCCACAGCGGCGCCGGGTTTCAGATTTGGGGCAAGATCGTCATTATAGATCGCGGCCTGATGCTCGTCCGGCGCAAGGATCATGATGATGTCCGCCCACTTGGCGGCCTCGGCGTTGGTAAGCACTTTGAAGCCTGCTTCTTCAGCCTTCTTGGCGGTCGCAGAGCCAGGGCGAAGTGCAATGGCAACTTCGCTGACGCCGGAGTCGCGGAGGTTCTGGGCGTGGGCGTGGCCTTGGCTGCCATATCCGACGATGGCGACCTTCTTGGTCTTGATGAGGCCGATGTCGGCGTCACGATCGTAATAAACGCGCATTTATTTTCCCTTTTTCGTTCTGCTCACCCGGCCGGGTGAGGGCAAAAAACTCAAGCCGCTTCCCTGCCGCGCGCCATTGCGGCAACGCCGGTTCGAGCGACCTCGATCAGTCCTATCTCGCGCATAAGCTCAAGGAATTTGTCGATTTTCTCTGTTGTGCCAGTGACTTCAAAGACGAAGCTCGTAATCGTCGCGTCTACGACGTGGGCGCGATAGACCTCGGCCAGCCGTAGCGCCTCGATACGATGCTCGCCGGTGCCCTGGACCTTCACCAACGCCAGCTCGCGTTCGACATGCGGGCCAAGTTCGGTGAGATCGGTCACGCGGTGCACATTCACCAGCCGCTCGAGCTGGGCGTGGATCTGGTCGATCACCTCGGGCGTGCCGGTGGTCACGATGGTGATACGGCTGATCGCTTCGTCTTCCGTAATATCGGCCACCGTCAGGCTTTCAATATTGTAACCGCGCGCGGTGAACATGCCTGCAATGCGTGCGAGCACACCCGCTTCATTGTCCACGGTAACGGAGAGCGTATGCCGCTCCTTTTCCCCCTCTTTGATCTGCATCAGACCAGCGCCTTCGCTTCGTCGTTCATCTCGCCCGATACCTGATCGGAATCGAGGATCATGTCGATATGCGATGCGCCCGACGGAATCATCGGGAAGCAGTTGGCGACCTTGGCCACGCAGCAATCAACGATTACCGGTCCGTGATAAGCGAGCATCTCAGAGATACAAGAGTCGAGGTCGGCCGGATCTTGGATCCGGATGCCCTTCCAGCCATAGGCTTCGGCAAGCTTCACGAAATCGGGCAGCGAGTCAGAATAGCTTTCCGAATAGCGGCTGGCGTAGGTCAGTTCCTGCCATTGGCGGACCATGCCCATCCATTCATTGTTGAGGATGAATACCTTCACAGGCAGCTTATATTGCGTCGCCGTGCCCATCTCTTGGATGTTCATCTGGATCGATGCATCGCCGGCAATGTCGATCACAAGCGCGTTCGGATTGCCGATCTGCGCGCCGATCGCGGCGGGCAGGCCATAGCCCATCGTGCCGAGGCCGCCCGAGGTCAGCCACTTATTGGGATTATCGAAGTGGAAATGCTGGGCTGCCCACATCTGGTGCTGGCCGACCTCGGTCGCGATGATCGGCTTTTTCGCGTGCGTCGCCGCCCACAGCCGCTCGATGGCATGCTGCGGCATGATTTCCTTTTTCGATACCGGATAGCTCAGCGACTTCTTGCCGCGCCATTCCTCGATCTGCTTGAACCAGCCATCGAGCTTGGCGGGCGGATAGGCGCGGCTCTTCCAGAGCTTGACCAGATCCTCCATGGCCCGGCCGACATCGGCGACGATGCCGAGATCGACCCTAACTGTCTTATTGATCGAAGAACGATCGATATCGATATGAATTTTCTTGCTATTGGGTGCGAAGGCATCGAGCCGACCAGTGACTCGATCATCGAAACGCGCGCCGAGGCAGACGATCAGGTCCGCCTGGTTCATCGCATAATTGGCTTCATAGGTGCCGTGCATGCCGAGCATGCCCAGCCATTGCGGGCTGGAGGCCGGGAACGCCCCGAGACCCATCAGCGTCGAGGTGACAGGCGCGCCCGTGATGCGGGCCAGTTCACGCAGCACCTGACTGGCGGTCGGGCCAGCATTGATGATGCCGCCACCAGTATAAAGGACTGGTCGTTTCGCTGCGGCGATCATGTCGATCGCCGTTTCAATTGCGCTGGTATCGGCCTTCACCTGCGGCTGATAGCTCTTGTGCGCGCCCGGGCCGGGCTTGCGGTAGCTGGCAGTCGCGACCTGAACGTCCTTGGGCAGATCGATCAGCACCGGGCCGGGGCGGCCCGAGGTTGCGATATGGAATGCCTCGTGGACGACGTCGCCTAGCTTCGCCGGATCTTTTACCAGATAATTATGCTTAGTGCAGTGGCGGGTGATGCCGATGGTGTCGGCTTCCTGGAAGGCGTCAGATCCGATCAAATGCGTTGCGACCTGTCCGCTGATGACAACCATCGGGATCGAATCCATCAGTGCGTCGGTGATGCCGGTGACGGCGTTAGTCGCGCCGGGGCCTGAGGTGACCAACACGACACCCGGCTTGCCGGTCGAGCGCGCGTAGCCTTCGGCAGCATGCGCCGCGCCGCCTTCCTGCCGAACGAGGATGTGGCGGATGCGCTTCTGCTTGAACAGCGCATCATAGATCGGAAGTACGGCACCGCCCGGATAGCCGAAAATGACCTCGACGCCGAGATCAGTCAGCGCCTCGATCAATATCTCCGCTCCGGATTTTTCCGTCGCCATCATTCCTACCTTTCTCAATCCGGCAGCCGCCTAAACGAATCTCCCGGCGCTGCACAGAGGCGGGCTGCTATTGATCATAAACTAATGTGTCAACGCAATTTTGTGTAACTTTATTGCTAATCTGAGAATTTCAGTATTATCTAATTTCACATTTGATCTGTTCCAAGATGCAGGAGGCTGACGGGAAAACCAAGTGTACTGGCGCTTGGCATATTGCCTTGTGGCCGTGGCGGCGATTGTCAGCATCTGGGAGTGGTCGATTTCTTCCCTTTGCCAAGCCGCGATCTCGCGCACGCCGATAGCGCGCATCACCGGCAGTGCAGGATCGAGATTTCGCGCTACCAGCGCCCCGACTTCCTGGACCGCGCCCTGATCGAGCATTGCGGCGAAACGGGCGTCAGCGCGGGCGTAGAGCCAGTCGCGCGGCGGCAGCAGGATCATAGGGTGGAGCGTGACTTGTCGAGAGATGCCGCCTTCTGTCCGCCGCTGCCATTCGCCGAGCGGGGTTCCGGTGGAGCGAACTACTTCTAGCGCGCGGGCGATCCGTTGCGAGTCGGCCGGTTTCAGCCGGGCGGCTGATTCCGGGTCGGCTGCCGTAAGGGCGGCGTGGGACTGCTCGACCGTTAGCGCACGAACCTCCGCCCTGACGGCGGGGTCGATCTCGGGAACTGGTGCGATGCCTTCAAGCAGCGTGCGGATATATAGGCCTGTGCCGCCCACCAGGATCGGGAGGCGGCCGGCAGCATGCGCCTCACCGATCGCCTGCTTCGCCATTCCCGCCCAGTCCGCGGCTGAGCAGGGGGTTGCGCCGTCGATGACCCCGAACAGATGGTGGGGGACGCGGGCTTCATCTTCCAGCGACGGGCGGGCCGAGAGGATGCGGAGATCGGCGTAAAGCTGGGAGGCGTCGGCGTTGATGATGACGCCGCCGCTCAACTCCGCGAGCTTCATAGCCAATGCCGACTTGCCGCTCGCGGTCGGCCCGGCAATAAGCGCCAGCGGCGGCAGGGTGGCCGCATCGGAGGAGTGCTTCTTGTTCATCGCGACGCTGATAGCAGCCGAAGGGCTGGGTGATGAAGGGCTGGCGCGGGCAAGCGCGGCGATTGCCGCGCTTGAACCTGCCGCGCCCCGCTGGATTGAGCCGGGCGTCGCTGCGGACATTCCCTTTTCGGGCGATCCGAAGGTCGCCCGCGCCGCGCTCGAAGGGCTGCTGCCCAAGACCGATGTGATCGTCCAGCCCGAGGCCGGGCGGGTCAAGCAGCTGATCGTCGCCGATATGGATTCGACGATGATAACGATCGAATGCATTGACGAGCTGGCCGATTATGCCGGGATCAAGCCGCAGATCGCCGAGATCACCGAGCGGGCGATGCGGGGCGAGCTTGATTTCGAAGGCGCGCTCGATGCGCGGGTCGCGCTGCTCAAGGGCCTCGATGCCCGGGTGATCGATCGCTGCTATGCGGAGCGGGTCGTCATCATGCCCGGCGCCAGGGAATTGATCCGGACCATGCGGGCGAACGGCGCGCGGTGCGTGCTGGTCTCCGGCGGCTTCACCGTCTTCGCCGATCGGGTGGCAGAGGAGATCGGGTTCGATCGGGCGCTGTCCAACACGCTCGACATCGCGGACGGCGCGCTGCTCGGCACGGTGTCCCGGCCGATCGTCGGGGCTGCGACCAAGCGGGACGCGCTGGTCGCCGAGGCAGCGGCGCTGGGGCTTGGCCATGACCAGGTGCTGGCAGTGGGCGACGGCGCCAACGACATTCCGATGATCGAAATGGCAGGGCTGGGGGTCGCTTATCACGCCAAGCCAAAGACGGCTGCGGCGGCGGGCGCGCGGATCGATCATAATGACCTGACCGCTTTGCTCTATGCGCAGGGTCTTGCCCGAATCGATTGGGTGATTTAGCCCCGTTCGTGAAGTTTCCTTTCCAGAAAATTCAGTCAACGCAATGGCTTATCTGGATTGTGGCCGATAACTTCTCAATCATCGCGCATGATGAAGGCAGAGCGCGAAGAATGGCGGTTTTCCGACGATTTCAAAGAGCCAGGCGGAAGAATGGCATGAAGTTATCGCTGTAGGACAGCGTTAGCGTTTGAGCCGCGCCAGGGCTTCGTCGAGAGCCGACAGGAAGCGCGAGCGGTCCGTCTTGCCGAAGGGGGGCGGGCCGCCAATCTGGTCGCCGCCGCCGCGTAGATCGGCCATGATCGCGCGGGTGGCGATAGCTCCGCCGATCGAACTGGTGGTGAAGGGCTTGCCGTTGGGCGCTATCACGGTGGCGCCGGCCCTGAGGCAACGGTCGGCGAGCAGGATGTCGGCGGTGATGACCACTGTCCTGGCGCTCGCGCGCGCGGCGATCCAGTCGTCGGCGGCGTCGAAGCTGGCGCTGACGACTTGGCGCGCGATCAGCGGATGGGCGGGAATGCGGATGGGACTGTTGCTGACGATCGTCACCGACACTTCGCGGCGGAAGGCGACCTTATAGATTTCCTCCTTTACCGGGCAGGCATCGGCATCGACGAGGATGGTGGGCATGGGCACGTTCAAATTCTTCCCCCTTCCTATTCAAAGCTTTCAAGGGAGGGGGGTAGGGGTGGGTGCTCGTGTCTGCGAGCCTAAAAAATCTATGGCTGCCGAGAAGGACTTCGGAGTCTTCGAGCCTTCCAAGAGCTACCCCACCCTTACATCCCTCCCCTGACGGGCAGGGAGAATTCTCACTAAAAATTCATGCCCGCTGCGTAATCTCCAGCCCTCGCTGCACCGCCGGGCGTGCCAATCCGCGCTCCAGCCACGCAGGCACATTCTTCAGCGTATCGAATTCCACGAGATCGCGCGCTTCGTAGAAGGTGATTAGGTTGCGGACCCAGCCTAGCGTCGAGATGTCGGCGATCGAATAGTCGCTGCCCATGATCCAGTCGCGGCCATCGAGGCAGGTTTCGAGGACGGCGAGGAGGCGTTTGGACTCGTTAACATAGCGTTCCAACGGGCGCTTGTCCTCGATGTCCTTGCCGGCGAATTTGTTGAAGAAGCCGATCTGGCCGAACATCGGGCCGATGCCGGCGTTCTGGAAGAAGACCCACTGGATCGTCTCGTAGCGGAGCGCTGCGTCGGCCGGCGCGAACTTGCCCGATTTGTCAGCGAGATAGATCAGGATCGCGCCGGATTCGAACAGGCCGATCGGCTTGCTGCCGGGGCCGTCGGGATCGATGATGGCCGGGATCTTCCCGTTCGGATTGAGCGACAGAAATTCCGGAGTATGGCTTTCATTGATGGTGATGTCGACGAGGTGAGGCTCGTAGGGAAGGCCGGTTTCCTCCAGCATGATCGAGGCCTTCACGCCGTTGGGCGTGTTGAGGGAATAGAGCTGGATGCGGTCGGGGTGCTTCGGCGGCCAGCGGTGGGTGATCGGGAAATCGGACAAAGGTGACGTCATGATGGCATCCGTTTTGGTTGGGGGTGAGGGGGTCAACATGGGGTTTGGGATTCCTGTTGCGGCATCCCGTCATGCCAGCGGAGGCTAGCATCCATGGCTCTGTTCTCTTGAGGGCAACTCGGGATTTGAGAGACATGGACCCCGGCCTCCGCCGGGGTGACGTGAATGGGTGGGCTAATCTTCGATCGGCTCGACCGCAATGATTTCGATCGCTTCGGCTTTGCCGTTGAAGTCCAGCAGGTCGCCGGGCTCGCCGCCGATCAGGGCTGCGCTGAGGGGAGCGGAGAAGGAGAGGCGGTCCTTGTCGGGCTCGGCTTCGTCGTCGCCGACGATGTCGACGACGCGCTTGCGGCCACCCATCTTGAAGGTGACGCGGGCGCCGAACCCGGCCACGTCAGGCTCGGGCGGTGGGGCAAGCACGGCGGTCGACTGGCGGGTGAGCCAGTAGCGGAGCTCGCGTTTGGCTTCCTCGCTCTCGGATTCGGCGTGAAGCGTGGCAATGCGGGTTTCCAGTTCGGCGACCTTCTCCTCGATGAGGGCGAGGCCACGCCTGGTTACGAGATTGGGGCCGGGCGGGAGCGGAAGTTCGAACCTCGGTTCCTTATGCTCCTCGTCGCTTTCCCGGCGAAAGGCTACGCTCATTCATTCTCTCCTTTCGCGTCCATATGGGGAAAGGGCAGGGCGATATCGAGGGGGTTTTTGCCATCAGGGCAATGACCGCGGCGGGCGAGGAAAGCGTGCTTCACAATCTCCGCCTGCTGCTCGATGCCGTAGCGGACGAAAGGTTTTCCCGGCTCCACCGTATAATCGTAACGGCAGAAGGGGTGGCGCATCAGCGGGAGCCAGAATCTGCCCTTGTGCGTCGCCTGCCAGACGTGAGTCATCTCGTGGATGAAATGGGCCTGGGTGTTAAGACCCGCGCAGCCGAAGCAGTCGCGATAATGGGGGGCGTGCGGATGAAACCAGAGGTGGCCGTCAGGGGCCATGGTGACGCCGCGCGGCTGGAAAGGCCACCATTTGCGGCGATGAATGCGGACCTTTGAATAATCGAGGGCGTCGCCGAACATGCTGGCGGCGAGGGTCTGTTCGAGGAGGGTGAGGGGGCGGGAGGTCACCCTTTATAGATTGTATGTTCCGGCGCTCGTGTCGAGCGGAGCGCGCTTATTTCGTCTTTCCAGCGAATGCTGAAATCCAGATACGCAGCGGTGCGTTCAATCCGCAATGTTGCGCAATGGATCCCGACTTTCGTCGGGAGGACGATGGAAGGGGGCGGGCTTGGCGCCCTCAATGCTCCATCGCCGGCATCTCGTCGCCAGCCGCGATCGCTTTCGCCTCGACCTCTATCTTCTTTCCGCTCTGGAACGTGAAGCTGAGGGGGACGGTGGCGCCGGGCTTTACCGCAGGGTCCATTCCGAACAGCATGGCGTGGTTGCCGCCTGACTTGAACACGACGTCGCCGCCGGCGGGAACGTCCACGCCGGTAAGCAGGGACATGCTCATCACGCCGCCATCCATCTTGCTTTCGTGAAGATCGATCGTGGCGGCCCTGGGACTGGTCACGGCTTCCAGCCGATCGGGGGCCTTGCCGCCGTGGAGGGTAAAATAGGCGGCTGACGGACGGCCCTCGACCGGCGCAAGCCTGATGATCGCGTCGGTCACGCTGACCTCTGCGGCGGTGGCGGGAGCCGGCGCCTTCTGCTGGCACGCGGCCAGCGTCATGAGCGCAAAAAGGGTCAAGAAGGGTCGGTTCATCGGCTGTCTCCGCTTTTCGCGGCGCATAACCGCGCAGCCGTCTTGCAGCAACCGAAACGAGCCCTATATCGCGCCGGTATGTTGCAACCCTGCTAGGGACGCTTGCCTCGTTGCTTGGGGGCGTCCGGCGGGAGCGAATGGGGATAGGAAGGTTTTAAGATTATGGCGAAAGTAATCGGGATCGATCTCGGCACGACCAACAGCTGCGTTGCCGTCATGGAGGGCAGCAAGCCCAAGGTCATCGAAAATGCGGAAGGCGCGCGCACGACGCCATCGATCGTCGCGTTTACGAAGGATGGCGAACGGCTTGTGGGCCAGCCGGCCAAGCGCCAGGCGGTCACCAATCCGGACAACACCGTTTATGCGGTCAAGCGTCTGATCGGCCGTCGGTTCGAAGACCCGATGACGCAGAAGGACATGGAGCTCGTCCCGTACAAGATCACCAAGGGGGCAAACGGCGACGCGTGGGTCGCGGCGGGTGGCGAAGATTATTCGCCGTCGCAGATTTCCGCCTTCATCCTGCAGAAGATGAAGGAAACTGCCGAGAGCTATCTTGGCGAGACCGTCACTCAGGCCGTCATCACGGTTCCGGCCTATTTCAATGACGCCCAACGTCAGGCCACCAAGGACGCCGGCAAGATCGCAGGCCTTGAGGTGCTGCGTATCATCAACGAGCCGACCGCGGCCGCGCTCGCCTATGGGCTTGAGAAGCAGGACGGCAAGACGATCGCGGTCTACGACCTTGGCGGCGGCACGTTCGACATCTCGGTGCTGGAGATCGGCGACGGCGTGTTCGAGGTGAAGTCGACCAATGGCGACACCTTCCTCGGCGGTGAGGATTTCGACGCCAAGATCGTCGAATATCTGGCCGACGAGTTCAAGAAGGCCGAGGGAATTGACCTGCGCAGCGACCGTCTGGCTTTGCAGCGTCTGAAGGAGGCGGCCGAGAAGGCGAAGATCGAACTGTCTTCGGCGCAGACCACTGACGTGAACCTGCCTTTCATCACGGCGGACCAGAACGGGCCGAAGCATCTCGTCAAGACGATCACGCGCGCCGATCTGGAGCGTCTGGTCGAATCGCTGATCCAGCGCACGCTCGAACCATGCCGCAAGGCGCTGGCGGACGCGGGGATCAAGGCGGCTGACATCGCTGAGGTGGTGCTCGTTGGCGGCATGACCCGCATGCCGAAGGTGCGCGAGGTCGTTAAGTCGTTCTTCGGCAAGGAAGCGCATACCGGCGTGAACCCCGACGAAGTCGTGGCCATGGGCGCCGCCATTCAGGCAGGCGTGCTGCAGGGCGACGTCAAGGACGTGCTGCTGCTCGACGTGACCCCGCTGTCGCTGGGCATTGAGACGCTGGGCGGCGTGTTCACCCGCATGATCGATCGCAACACGACGATCCCGACCAAGAAGTCGCAGACCTATTCGACCGCCGAGGATAACCAGAACGCGGTGACGATCCGCGTCTTCCAGGGCGAGCGCGAGATGGCGGCGGACAACAAGATGCTGGGTCAGTTCGACCTGATCGGCATTCCCCCGGCGCCGCGTGGCGTGCCGCAGATCGAGGTTACTTTCGACATCGACGCCAACGGCATCGTCAATGTGTCGGCCAAGGACAAGGGCACCGGCAAGGAGCAGCAGATCAAGATCCAGGCGTCGGGTGGTCTGTCCGACGCTGACATCGACCAGATGGTCAAGGATGCGGAGAAGTTCGCCGAAGAGGACAAGAAGCGTCGCGCTTCCGCCGAGGCAAAGAACAATGCCGAGAGTCTGATCCACACCACGGAACGCCAGTTGGCGGAGCATGCCGACAAAGTCGACGCGGGTCTGAAGTCCGAGATCGAGGGAGCCATTTCGGCCGCCAAGGCGGCTGTCGAGAGCGGCGATTCCGAACAGATGACCGAGAAGGCGCAAGCGCTGGCTCAGGTCGCAATGAAGCTCGGCCAGGCGATCTACGAGAAGGAGCAGGCCGCAGGCGCCGGTGCTGCCGATGCTGGCGCGGCGCAGGACTCCGAGGGCGGCCAGGGCGACGATGTCGTCGACGCCGAATTCTCCGAAGTGGACGAAAACAACAAGGCGTAAGCGATGATCCCTCCTGCCATACTTGCCCATGCGAGCGTGACAGGAGGGACGTTTTTGTTAGTATGCTTTCCAGTATGCAGCCGGGGGGCTGAATGAGCGTCGACACGGATTATTACGAGCTGCTTCAGGTCGAGCGCACCGCCGACGATAAGGCTATCAAATCCTCATACCGCCGGCTCGCGATGGAATGCCATCCGGACCGCAACCCCGGTTGCACGGCATCCGAGGAAAAGTTCAAGGCGATCAGCGAGGCCTATGATTGCCTGAAGGACCCGCAGAAGCGCGCTGCTTACGACCGTTTCGGCAAGGCCGCGTTCCAGAATGGCGGGTTCGGGCAGAGCCAGCAGGGCTTTGACGGCTTCTCCGACATCTTCGAGAATATCTTCGGCGAGTTCATGGGCGGCAACGGCCGGGGCGGACGCCAGCGCGTCCAGCGCGGCGCTGACCTCCGCTACGATCTCGAGGTCACGCTGGAAGAAGCCTTCGCCGGCAAAGAGGTCACGATCAGCTTCGATGTCGCGATGACATGCGAGTCCTGCGAGGGCGCGGGTACCAAAACAGGGACGGGCACGCGGACCTGCGGCACCTGCGCAGGGCATGGCAAGGTTCGCGCTCAACAGGGGTTCTTCGTCGTGGAGCGGACGTGTCCCGCCTGCCATGGGCGCGGCGAGACGATCAGCGATCCCTGCCCGACCTGCCGCGGCGAGGGCCGGGTCGATCGGGAACGGTCGCTGAAGGTAAAGGTGCCGGCTGGCGTCGACGACGGCACGCGCATTCGTGTTTCCAACGAAGGCGAGGCCGGCGCGCGGGGCGCCCCCCCAGGCGACCTCTATATCTTCGTGCATGTGGCGCGGCATCAGCAATTCCAGCGCGAGGGCACGACCCTGTTCGCCCGCGCGCCGATCAGCTTTGCGACCGCGGCGCTCGGCGGCACCATCCAGGTGCCCGGCATCGACGGCAAGCCGATCGAGCTGCGTATTCCTTCAGGCCTGCAATCGGGCGCGCAGCTGCGGCAGCGCGGCGCCGGCATGCCGGTGCTCAACGGGCGCGGGCAGGGGGATCTGGTGGTTCAGATCGACGTGGAAACACCAAGCAAGCTCAGTGCGCGGCAACGCGAATTGCTTGAAGAGCTTCGCGAGATTGAAACCGGCGAAGCGACATCGGACGAAGGATTTTTCGGCCGGCTCAAGGATATCTGGAATAGCTGACCTGACTAGGGCGTTTTACGCGAGGTTGTGACTGTTCCCCCCGCTCGACCGCCGGGCAATGCCGGCGGCCGGAGCGGAGCGTTCCGGTCCTCAGAAGGTAAGCAGTACCCCGACGACCAGAAACTGAGCGACGACTGCGACAAAGGCATTCGTCGCCTGTTCAAACGCTTGCATGGTCTTACTCCTTGCGGCCAACGCCGCGCATCCGCACTTATTGTGCAGTGCACATATCTCAACTAAATCAGTTGAACGCAATTTTAAAACGGGTTGTCATAGATGCATGAAATGCAATCATGACTTATGTTTCTGATAAATATTAGTTATTTTTAGACTGTGGCTCAGTCGAACCTGCATGACGAAGTGGTTGGACACACAATATTATGTGCAGATGCGAGAGGAGTGAGAGCCTTCAGGCCTCGAGTGCACTCGCGATCGATTCCGGCCTGTAAGGTTTCTGCACGATCGGCACATTTTCGAGTTCAGCCGGCAATCGGCTCTGGTCGCCATAGCCCGTGGCGAACAGGAAGGGGATGCCCCGGCGCGCCAGATTTTCCGCGAACGGCAGGCTTGAATGGTCGCCGAGGTTGATATCGAGGATCGCCAGGTCGAATTGTTCGCGATCAAGCTCCTCTTGTGCGGAGCGGATCGTCGCTGCGGCGGCGACGCGGCTGGCGCCAAGCAGATATAATATGTCTTCCGCGTCCATGGCGACAATCAGGCTGTCTTCGACCAGCAGCACGCTTTTTCCTTCGAGCGGGCGAGGGCCCGGAACCATCCCGACAGGCTCGGGCGCACGTGGCGCAGGCTCGCTCTCAGCCGGTATGGCGAGCCGGACATGCTTAGCGGGAATGCAGAACTTGGCCGTGACTCCGGCCGGCTGATAAAAAACCTCTGCCTTACCGCCAAGATCGAACGGGATGGAACGATTGATGATCGTGGTGCCGAATCCCTGACGTGTCGGCGGCGAAACCGGCGGTCCGCCATTTTCGCGCCAGTCGATCAGGAGATCACCGTCCTCGTCGACATGCCACGTTACCGTCACCTGCCCGCTGTCGCAAAGTGCGCCATATTTGGCGCTGTTGGTGATCAGCTCATGAAAGACAAGCGCGAGCACTGAAAAGCCATGCGCACTGAGCCCGGTTTCCGGACCGGTCAGAATTACGCGCTTGGCCTTGTCCCCGAGATAGGCGGCGCTCTCCGTCTCGATCAGGGTGCGGATGGAGGCGGAATCCCAGTCAGTCGAGGTGACTTGGTTGTGTGCGCGCGCCAGCGCTTGGATCCGGTTGTCGACCTCATGCACGAAATCGACCGTGCTGCCCGAACTGTCCGATTGCCGGATCACGCCCCGGATCAGGCTGAGAATATTGCGCACGCGGTGGTTGAGCTCGGCGATCAGAATCTGTTGCCGCTCATTGGCGAGCTGACGTTCGGCGTGGGCCTCGTGCGACATGCGCAGCACCACTTCGATCATGGTCGCGCGTAGCGTCTCGGCCACGCGAATCTCGGCGGGCGTGAAGGGAAGTGCGCTGCCCCGCACAAGTTCCGACCAGGCCTCGAAGCTCTTGCGCGGCGTCAGGCGGGGGCCGTTGGGGCCGAATGTGACCACTTTCTTGGGATCGCCGCCCCAGCGCACAGTGCGGACGATCTCCTGCCGGAACAGGATCACATAATCGCGCGCCACCCGTGAGATCGGGATTGCGAGCATCCCCGCCGCGACATCCGCATAGGCTTCCGCCGCAGGTTCGATCGTGGCAATCCGGTCGACCGCCAGCAGGTCGACCGACGCGCGTGCGTTCAGCCGCCGGGCGAGCTTCTGGATTTCCTCAAGCGGCGGGGTGAGGCCGGTCACGGCGATCCGACCCTCGATGCAAACAGCTACGCCATCGGACTTGATCGCGCCGCCGATCGTATCAGCAAGCAGTTCGGCGTCCTCGAACAGAGAAGTGTCGTTCGCCAGCGAACCCAGCAGCCGATCCGCCGCGTCGCGCGCGCCGCGCAAATATTCGCTCATCGCCAGCCGTTCCCGGCTTTCCAGCTTGAGCGCAAACATCTGGCCGAACAACTCACACACCGAGCGGCGCTCGAGGGACGGCAGGCGGGGGCCATAGTGATGACAGGCGAACAACCCCCACAGCTTTCCTTCGATCACGATCGAGATGGAAAGCGAGGCGCCGACCCCCATGTTGGACAGATACTCGATATGGATCGGCGAAACCGACCGCAGCACGGACAGAGACAGGTCGAGCGGGTGTCCCCTTTCATCCAGAGCGGGAACGATCGGGATTGGCGGTGCCCCGACATCAGCGATGACGCGGAAGATGTTGCGGACATACAGGGCGCGGGCCTGGGCGGGGATGTCCTCGGCTGGATAATGCAGACCAAGGAAGCTCCCGATTCCAGGGCGCGCCGTTTCCGCAACCACTTCGCCCGAGCCGGCATCGTCGAAACGATACACCATCACGCGATCGAAGCCGGTCAGCGCGCGGACCTGGCGAGCACCCTCTCGATAGAAGGCCTCCATCGAATCCGCTTGGTTGAGCCGCGAGATCATCGCGCGCAGCATGCCGGTCGCGTCGCCTTCCTGATGGTCTGGGGCCGGCTCGACCTCGATCACCATGGAGCGTTCGGAAATATGAATCGCGAGGTCGAAGAGCGGACCGCCGGGCATCAATTGCAGCCCGAACATGCGCTCGACGGCATCGTCGCCGCGCAACAGCGCCATGCGATTGCGGATGGTATGGACGGCTTCGGCATCGAATATGCTGGTCAGCGCAGCACCGATCAGCTCTTCAGGTGTCTTGCCGATAAATTCGGCGCTGTTGGCCGAAACGCGCCGGATCACCCATTCATTGGATATCGCGATCAGGAACCCATAGGATTGCACCGCGCCCAGAATATGGATGGGCTCCTGGTCACAGTTGGTCAGATCGACCTGGAAGGAGCGATCACTCACGCGCTAAAGGATCCGGGCCCCGCCGGCTGCTTCTTCGAAGATGGCAAAAGTAGCACGTGCGGACCCCAGCGCGATTGGGTGATCGGCCGGTTCAGTGAGGTTCCGGTCAATCCTGTCGAGCAGCGATCGCCAAGCGCCCGGAGCAGCCTGGCTACCGAGAAACGCGCGGGGCATATCCTTATTGAGAGAATTCTTCAGCATCTTCCCGCCCAGGCGCGATCCTTCGAGAACATAGACCTGACCCCATATCGCAGCGGGACTATCGATCTTAGGGACGATGCAGGGTTTTGGTATATGCACTTTTAGACAGTTGAGATCGGCGATCAGCGCCTTTCCACGCTTTCGCTCCAGCCAGTCGGGTAGCAATCCGGCGATGCCGGCCAGATCGAGAGCTTCTTCGATCGGCAGGAAAGCGCGCGCCTGTGCGGTCAGGAAGTCACGATAACCCGCCAGCGAGGAAAGATCGAACGATCCGAACGCCGCGTCGACACGGCCATGGCAATCCGCCGTTCCTTCCCTCAGCAGCTTGTGGGCCGCATTCACCCAAAGACCCGATCGAAGATGGTATCGACATGCTTGAAATGATAGCCGAGATCGAACTTCTCTTCGAGTTCCGACGGCGATAGCGCGGCGCTTACTTCCGTGTCGGCCTTGAGCAGATCGAGCAGCGAAAGCTGGCCATCCGATTCCCACACCTTCATCGCATTGCGCTGGACGAGGCGATAGGCGTCTTCGCGGCTGACCCCTGCCTGAGTCAATGCCAGTAATACGCGCTGGGAATGAACAAGTCCGCCCATCTTGTTGAGATTCTTGTCCATTCGTTCGGGATAGACAAGCAGCTTGTCGACCACGCCGACAAGCCGGTTGAGCGCGAAATCGAGCGTGATGGTGGCATCGGGGCCGATATAGCGTTCGACCGAGCTGTGGCTGATGTCGCGTTCATGCCACAACGCCACATTTTCGAGCGCGGGGGTGACATAGCCGCGCACCATGCGCGCCAGGCCGGTCAGATTTTCGGTCAGCACCGGATTGCGCTTGTGCGGCATGGCGGACGAGCCCTTCTGGCCGGGCGAGAAATATTCCTCGGCTTCGAGGACTTCGGTGCGCTGCAGATGGCGAACTTCGGTCGCCAACCGCTCAATCGAGGAGGCGATCACGCCCAGCGTCGCGAAATAGAGGGCGTGGCGATCGCGCGGGATTACCTGGGTCGAAACCGGCTCAACCGCCAATCCCAGCTTTTCCGCCACATGGGCTTCGACGCGCGGATCGATATTGGCGAAGGTGCCGACCGCGCCCGAGATCGCGCAGGTTGCAATATCATTGCGCGCCGCGACAAGCCGTTCCCGGTTGCGGCTGAATTCGGCGTAAGCCTGCGCAAGCTTGAGCCCGAACGTCACGGGCTCGGCATGAATGCCGTGGCTGCGGCCGATGGTGGGGGTCAGCTTGTGCTCCAGCGCGCGGCGCTTGATTATGTCGAGCAGCCGGTCAAGGTCGGCGAGGAGGATATCGGTGGCGCGTGCGAGCTGCACCGCAAGACAGGTGTCGAGCACGTCGGAGCTGGTCATCCCCTGATGCATGAAGCGCGCCTGATCGCCGACCTTTTCGGCGACCCAGGTGAGAAAGGCGATGACGTCATGCTTGGTGACGGCTTCGATGGCGTCGATTGCCGGGACATCGATCGACGGATTGGTGGCCCACCAGGCCCAAAGCGCCTGAGCCGCTTCTTTGGGGACCACTCCCAGCTCCGCCAGCGCGTCAGTGGCGTGCGCTTCGATTTCGAACCAGATCCGGAACTTGGCTTCCGGTTCCCAAATCGAGACCATTTCCGGCCGAGAGTAGCGGGGGACCATATTTTATCCTGCAGGGCATTGAAGAGAGGATCAGGCCGGTAGCAGAGCGATCGGCAGGCTTCAACGAGGGAACGATTTTCGCTTCGTCGTGTCTATGCGTCCGTTCGCGGACTCTCCGTTACGGGACGGCAACGCCCGATCAGGCGCCGCGTTTCCCCCTCGACCGGAGTAGATCTCCGGACGCTTTAGGAGACACCACATGAAATTCCATATGCTGATGGCCGGAACGGCGGCGCTTGCCTTTGCCACCGGTGCAATCGCACAGGATGCGACAATGCCGGCAGTGCCGGATGCGACTACCACTCAGGCTCCGAACGACACGACCTCGCCGGCGACGCCTTCGGATGCCCCCGCGACGGCCATGCCTTCGGACACCGCGGCCGCCCCGACGGATACGACAAATACGGCGAATGCCGCAGCGACTACGGCAGCCCCGACTGCGAGCGACGCCGCCGCATCAGCAGCGACCGCTCCGGCGGCTGATACAAGCACCGCCGCCGCACCAGCGGCGACTGACGCTGCCACGGCCGCTACTACCCCGGCCGCCGATTCAGCCACGGCTGCTACTGCGCCGGCTACCGATACGGCCACGGCCGCAGCGGCGCCCACTCCGGGCGCAGTCGATCCAGCCAAAGCGCAGGCTGCCGATCAAATGATTGCGCAGAACTGGAGCAAATATGATGCGGCTGGCAAAGGCCAGCTGACCCCGCTGGAATTCGGATCCTGGGTGCTCGCCGCGCAAGGCAACGACATGGGCCAGCAGATCGAGAAAAGCCGTCAGAGCCGGCAGGCGAATCTGCCTTCCACCAAGGTACTGAACGCCACGTCGGCTGAATTCTCGAAGGCCGATTCAAACAAGGACCGCATGATTTCGCAGGACGAACTGCGGACATATCTAGCTGGTTGACCTGAGGGCCAACAGGGAAAGGGGGAGCGAAGGCTCCCCTTTTTCATTTTCAACCCGGCGCCGTGGTTGTCTTCAGGCGGACAAGCTTTTGCCGGTCATTGAACAGGGTGTTCGTGGTGAAGTTGATCTTCATCGGCACCTTGTAACGCGTTAGCCGCTGCATACAGTGTTTGCGAACGATCGATCTTAACGCATTAACGTCACTGAGATTTTTTTTCGGTCGTACCATCGCGCACACGACCTGCCCCATCAGCGGATGGCTTTCGCCGGAAACGGCTACCTCGGCTACCTCGTCAATCTCGCTGATCACCGCTTCGACTTCGCTGGGAAACACCTTCTCGCCGCCGACGTTGATAAGATCACTGTTGCGGCCGAGGATGCGCAGCCAGCCATCCCGTTGCTCGACCCGGTCTCCGGTGCACAGCCACCCATGCTTGGCAAGCGGCTGTTCCGCGTTGAGATAGCCAAGCATCGTGGTGGACGCGCGCACCCAGAGCATGCCTTCGATCACCAGCGCGGTATCGCCATGGAACTTGATCCAGAGTTCGTCGCCCGCGCGGGTCTTTACGCTGGGCGCCCCGAATTCGGAGCTGCCATATTTCTGGCGCAGCTCGGCGTTCGGGAGGATTTCAGCGATGCGCGCCAGCGTGGCGCCGTCCATCGGCTCGGATCCGAAAGTGACGATCCGCAGCGAATCGAGATTTGCCGCGTTCGCCGTGCCGCTCATGCAAAGCAGCTTCAGGAAGGAGGGGGAGGTCGGGAGGATTTCGACTCGCCAGCGGTCGATCGCCCGGCAGATCGCCGGGGGGCTGCGATCCGGCTCGATCACCAACAATCCGCCCGCGTAAAGCGTATAGAACAGCGTATCCAGCCCCGCGACATGGTCGAGCAGCAGGAAGGCAAGGGTTCGGGCCGGCTTCATGGGCCGCTCATAGGCCGAGAGGAAGGCGTCCAGATCGTGCAGGATCGCCTTGGGCGTACCGCTCGATCCCGAGGAGAATATGACGAAGCCGGCGCGGCCCTCCGCCCGCAAGCCCTCGATCAGGGGATGCGTGTTGCCATTCTCCAGCCGGTTGAAGCCCGGTACTCCGTCCGGCGAGAAGCGGAAAGCGCCCGTCGCGGAGCAATCCGCCAACGCTGTCTCAAGATCGGCCCTGGGCGACAGGAAGGCGACGATGCAGCCCCGCCGGAACAGCGCCAGCGCCAAGGCAATCGCCCGAAAGCTGAAATCGGATTGCAGGCCGACGACGTCGCCGCCGCTGATCCGATGCTGATCGATGAGGTCGTCCGCATCATCCACTGCGTCGATGAGGTCGCCATAGCTGCGGCTGGCGTCGCGCTCGGCGATCGCCGGGTTCGCGCGGCGATCGGCCATCATGTCGAACAGACGCTCAAGACGCAGGGCAGGGGTCATCAGCTCACGCCTCCAAGATACAGGACCTGGCCGGTCACGAAGTCGCTTTCGTCGCGCAGGAAGAAATCGAGGACGTTGGTGACGTCGTCGAACGTACCCATCCGCGTCACGGCCTGCCGGTCGATCAGGCTTGCCATCTTGTCCTGCGGAACGCCCCGGATCAGATCAGTGTCGATCGGCGTGGGGCCGAGCGCGTTGACGGTGATGCCGTAGCTCGCGAGTTCGCGCGCCATGATCCGCGTCAGGCTTTCGACCGCCGCCTTTGACGCCGCATAGGCCGCCTCGCCTTCAAGCCGCAGCGGGGTCGCCACCGTCGCGAAATTGATGATCCGGCCCGTCCTGGCGCGCAGCATCACCTTGGCCGCCTCGCGGCACAAAAGGAAGGTGCCGAACACGTTGGTGTTGAACACGTTCTGAAGCGTCGACAGCGGCGTGAGCAGCAGATGGTTCATCGACGCGATTCCGGCATTGTTCACGATGCAGTCGATCCCGCCCTGTTCCGCCGCGACCTTGCGGACCATGGCTACGACCGCGCGTTCGTCGGCCACGTCCAGGCAGAAATGGCGATATCCGGGCGGGGCGTCGTCCATCTCACCCCGGCTGCAGCCGGCGACCTGCCAGCCCAGCGCCAGATAATGGTGGACCAGATGCCGGCCGATGCCCTTGCGCGTGCCAGTGATGATCATGCTCTTGCCGGTCATGCGGCGGCCAACTCCGCTTCCACGAAATCGACGAAAGCGCCGACGTTGCGATAAGGGCTGTTGCGCATCGACATCGCCTTTTCGCTGGCGAGAACCACGTCGCGCCCGAATTCATCCGAGATCGCCGCCTCGATCGCGCTGACCAGCATCACAAGCGACAGCGAATCGAGCCCGCCGTCGCCGTCATAGAGCTGGGTTTCCAGCGTCGGTGTCCTGAGTTCGTCATAGCCGAGGTCGGCATTGATCTCCTTGATGACCTTCGTGACCACTTCGATAATCCTGTCTCGCAAATTTTCCTCCTATTTTGGGCGCTGCGGCTGTCGGGCTCATCGCCTGAAGACGACCTTGGCCGGGTTGCCCTGGAGGATGACGTCCTCGGGATAGCGCCGGTTGACCAGGCTGTTGGCCGCGACGATGGTGTTGTCGCCGATCACGGCGCCGTCGGTGATGGTGGAGCCCGCCCCGATCCAGACATTGTCCCCGATGCGAATTCCGCGCGAAACCACCCCGATATCCTCGAGATGCCTGCCTTTCTCGCCATGCGCATAATTCTGGCCCAGAATGTTGACGTTGGGGCCGCAGATGAAGTTGCGGCCGACGGAAATTCCGCCTTCGCCCGCTGAAATGAAGCACCCGTTCGCAATGCCGCCGCGATCGCCGATGCTTAAAATGCCTTCGCTCGCCTTAATTTTCGTAAAGGATCCGACGACACAGTTCTTGCCCAATATTATCCGTTTTGTGAGATCAACTTCGGCTTTAGGGCTGATCTTTCCCTTATATTTAAAGTAATAGTACAGAGAAACGACAAATGACGGCGTTAAAATCCTGTTAAATCCTAGGATGATCTTATGCTCTTTCATGGAACGCATACTCGCATGCCTGTCGAATCGAGCTGAAGTTCGATCCGAAACGACACATTTTTATGGTTTTTTAACATCTATTGCAACGCAAAATAGCAGCCTATAAATCGATGTGCCGTTCTGGGGCGGTTGACAGGCATGGCGTTTTGTCAGGGAACCCAGCACGGTTCGGCCACGTTCCAATCTTCGGTTGACGAAACGAGGGCTAGGCAGGATAGACGGAGAATTATGGCGGAGTCTCAACTGGTTGCATTGGAGCGGTTCGCGACGGCGCCCATCTCCTTTCTATACGCCGCACTACGAAGGCTCTTGAGCCTTTCCATCATCCGCTCATCGGCGGCGTTCGGTTTGTCCGGCGCCGCTTTTGCTATGGGCACTCTTCTGCTTGCACGCTCGATGCCGGTCGAGCAGTTCGGTGAATTTTCGCTGCTCGTCGCGCTTTACAATATTTTCTGCCTTCTTACCCCTGCCGGCATTGATCAGATCGCCGTACGGCACAGGCTCGCCGCGGGCGTCAGGCTGTTGGGGACGTCGGCGGCGATCAGTGCCGGTGTCGGAATTCTCGTTGGCTTGGCAGTCTATTCGGTTGGACGTCTCGACGGCTGGGATGCGAGCGCGCTCGCGCTGGCTGTCACGATCGGCGGCATGGTGGTGATCGCCAGCGGACTTTATCGCGCGGCTGGCAATCTTGGCGCCGCCGTCTGGGTGTTCACGGCCGCCAACTGGGGCCTGCTGCTTATTGGCCTGACGGGCCAGTTTGTGGACATGCTGACGACCCGGCTGCCATTCACACTGTTCCTGCTGTGGCAGGCGGCGATTGCCGTCCTCGCGTGGGTCACGCTTTTGAAAAGCCCGACTCCGGAGAATGCCGTGCCCGCGACGCATATCCCTTGGCGGGAAGCCCCGGCTCTGCTGGGCATGGCCGCAGTCGGCACGATTGCGCTCCAGCTTGAGCGGGTGATGATCCCTTCGATGATCGATTTTGCCGCGCTGGCGACCTTCAGCGTGTTGGCTTCGGTTGCGATTTTCCCGTTCCGGGTCATGACCGCAGCGATAGAATTCTCGCTGACCCCCCGGCTGCGCGCCGAAAGCTGCGGGGATCGCAGGCGCAAGGTGTTCTGGCGGGAGCTTAGGACGATCAGCGGCGCGCTGGTGGTGGCGTCTGCGCTCGTGTTCATCGTCTCTCCCTGGCTTACGATCTGGATCACCAGCGACAAATATCAGCTGTCGGTGGCCTTGTTGGCGGCAGCGTGCATCAACGGCGCAGTGAAATTCTTCCAGACGGTGCCGCGTGCCGTGCTCACGGCCTGCGGTTCGGCGCAGGATCTCAGTTTCCTGAACGCCATCGGATGGCTCGGGCTGGTCTTTTCGGTCATCTGCGGCGTCGCTGGCAGCGAATATGGGCTTGCCGGCATCATCATCGGCGTGGCGCTGGGCACCGCGATTGGCAATCTTCCGGCATTCCTGCGCGCCTACCGCGCGATCAGATAAGCCCCATCGACCGCAGGCTGCTGTGCCCGTCGCGTCCGATCACGATATGATCGTGGACGACGATCCCCAACGGCTTGCCCGCCTGTGATATCTGGCGCGTCAGCTCGATATCCTGCCGGCTGGGGGCGTGATCGCCGCTCGGATGGTTATGCACGAGGATCAGCGACGCCGATCCGAGATCGAGCGCCCGCTTCATCACCTCGCGGACATAGACCGCAGCCTGATCGATCGAGCCTTCGCTGACCAGTTCGTCCCGAATCAGCGCATTCTTGCCGTTCAGGTGGAGCACCCGCACCCGCTCGATCGACCGATGCGCCATATCGGCGGTAAGATAGTCGATCAGCGCCTGCCAACCGCTGAGGACCGGGCGGGCCACGATCTCCGACTTCAGCATGCGAAGCGCACTCGCTTCGGCGATCTTGATCGCGCTCGCTTCCCGTTCGCTGAGACCGGCGCGGATCAGCGTTTCGCCATCGGCCGCCAATAGCCCGCCGATTCCGCCAAATTCCCTGATCATCGCCTTGGCGCGCGGCTTGGTGTCGATCCGCGGCGTGACCAGCGTCAGCAGGAATTCGACCACCTCATGATCGAGCAGCGCGTCCGGCCCCTGATCGAGCAGGCGCCGCCTCAGCCGTTCGCGATGTCCCTTGGCGTCGATATCGTCTTCGTTCATCGGAGGCGGTTTAGGGGAGTGACGATGGGCTTTGAAGCGTCAAAGCTTGCGCTCCGCCATATTAACGGCATGCATGCGCGGGAATGAGCGAGGATCAGGCGAATTTGAGCGAGGATGACGAAGCGGGCGGGGAAGGCGTGAAGCGGCGCAGGATCCCGATCCTTTTCGCCGTGCTGATCGTGCTTGCCCTGCTGCTGTTCATCCTCTGGTCGGCGCGCAAACCGATCGCGCGCAATTATATCGACGATCATCTTACCAAGCTCGGGGTGCCCGCACGCTACACGATCACGCACTTCGGTTTCCGCAGCCAACGGCTGGAGAATATCGTTCTTGGCGATCCGAAATCGCCTGATCTCACCGCCGAATGGGCAGAGGTCGGCTTCGGATTTTCCGGCGTTTTCCCGTCGCTCAAAGTCGTGCGCGCCAAGGGCGTGCGGCTGCGCGGGCGATTGATCGATGGGCGTATGTCGCTTGGTTCGATCGACAAGCTGTTGCCTGAACCGTCCGGCGCGCCTTTCGCCTTGCCCGATCTCGACGTTGCGCTGGACGATGCGCGGATGCGGCTGGATACGCCGGGCGGCGCGGTGGGGCTGGCGCTCAATGGCCGGGGCAATCTCACCAATGGCTTCCTTGGGCGGCTGGCGGCTGTGTCGCACCGACTGGAGGGAGGCGGGTGCGTGCTGACAAGCCCGAGCGCCGTGCTGCATTTCTCGGTCGCCGATCGCCAGCCCGCGGTTGACGGCCCGGTCCGGGCGAGGGCGCTCGATTGCGCCTTGGGCTCGATCGCCAATCCCCGAGCGGCGGTCGATGTCGCGTTCAGCCCTACGCTCGATCGCTGGCGCGGCGGCGCGGTCGTCGCGACCGGCGCAATCCAGAGCAATGGCTATGGCGCGGCATCGATGCGTGGCCGCCTGAGCCTGAACGGAACCAAGGAGGATAGCGACGGTCGCGTTACGGTCGCGCTTGAAAAGGTTCGCATCGGCGGCATCGAAAATCTCCTCACAGGCTTCGAAGATTCGCCCGTTGGACCAATTCTTCCGGCATTAAGGCGTGCGATCGGCGCAGCAACCCAGCATCTCGACGTGGATGCATCCCTGCATCTCGCGTCCAATCACGCGGGCAGAATGCTTCACATCTCACCGCTGACGATCCTGAGCCGCAGCGGGGCGAAGCTTGAGCTGGCGTCGAGCGGGCAGGGTGGCGTCGGCTGGCGCTGGCCCAATGGCGGCGTGATTCTGGATGGCAAGGTGTCGCTGTCCGGCGGCGGCTTCCCGGAGGCCATCCTGCGCGCGCGGCGCACCGCCACTGGCTTTGACGGCAAATATTCGATGGCGCCTTATGCCGTTCCCGGTGCGCGGCTGGCGATGGACCCGGTCAGCTTCGACGCGAAGGGTTTCGAGACGCGCGTTCGTGTGGATGGCCCACTCGCCGGTGGGGGAATCGAAGGGCTGGACCTGCCGTTGCAGGTGAGAACCGGTGGTGGTGGGATCGTGGTCAATCCGTCCTGCTTCCCGCTCTCATTCGCCCGCCTGGCCATCGTCGGCACGCGGTTCGCCAATGCAAATCTGCGTCTTTGCCCGATCGGGGGAGCGCTCTTCCGGCGACTGCCAGACGGCCGCATCGGCGGCGGCGCAGCGATCGCCGAGGCGGTGCTGCAAGGGGCGGTCGGAAACTCGCCGTTGGAGATAAAGGCTCAGCGTCTCCTCTTCTCGGTCGCAGGTCCCACCTTTGCGATCGACAATCTCGCGATCCGGCTGGGAACGGGGGCCGATCCCACGCGCCTAGATCTTGCGAAGCTGTCCGGCCGATCGTCCGGCTCGGGCCTGACCGGCGCCCTGTCGGGCGCGGCGGGCAAGATCGGCGCGGTGCCGCTACTGGTCTCGAACGGCGCAGGCCGCTGGACGTTCGCCAATTCCGTGCTCGGTCTCAACGGCCAGCTTGCTCTGGACGATGCAGCGCCCGAACCCCGCTTTCATCAGCTGGTAAGCCGCGATGTCTCGCTCAGGCTGCGGGACGGCGTGATTACGGGCGATGGTTCGTTGCAACATCCCCGATCGGCGCAAACGATCGCCCGTGTCGGGCTCGCGCATGATCTGTCGAAAGGGGCGGGCCATACCACGCTTGACGTGCCCGGCGTCCGTTTCGACAGCGGGTTCCAGCCCGAGATGCTGACCCGGCTGACTCTTGGCGTGATCGCCAACACCGAAGGTTCGGTAGCGGGCGCCGGGCGGATCGACTGGGATCAGCGCGGCGTGCGGAGCAGCGGCGATTTCTCGACCGAGTCGATGAACTTCGCCGCCGCTTTCGGTCCCGTGACGGGGCTGGCCGGCAAGATCCACTTCTCCGACCTGCTCGGCATGGAAACGCCGCCGGGGCAGACGGTCACCCTCGCGTCGGTCAATCCCGGCATCAGCGTGGAAAATGGGGTGGTCCGCTATCAGCTTCTTGCCGACCAGATGGTGCGGGTCGAGGACGGGCGCTGGCCCTTCGCGGGCGGCGAGTTGCTGCTAGAGCCGACATTGCTCGATTTCGGCAAGCCGAGCGACCGTCATATGACCTTCCGCGTCAACGGCATGGATGCCGCCCAGTTCGTCGAGCAGTTCGAGTTCAAGAACATTGCCGTCACCGGCACTTTCGATGGCGTGCTGCCGATGATATTCGACGCCCACGGCGGACGGATCGAGAATGGGCGGCTGGCGGTGCGCGAAGCGGGCGGGACGCTCGCTTATGTGGGCGAAATCAGCAACGAGAAGCTCGGGCGTTTCGGCAACATGGCGTTCGATGCGCTCAAATCGATCCGCTACCGCAATCTCGCGATCGAGCTGAACGGCTCGCTCGATGGCGAGATCGTCAGCAAGGTGATCTTCACCGGCACCAACGAGGCGCCGATCGAAACCCAGAAGGGTCTGCTGGGCGGGCTGGTCGGCTTGCCGTTCAAGTTCAACATCACCATCACCGCGCCGTTCCGCTCGCTGGTCAATTCCGCCCAATCGATCAACGATCCGCGCGGGCTGGTCCAAGGCGCGATCCAGCAGCAGCGCGCGCAGGACACCCAAAAATCCGTTCAGCCTAAGGAAAGCGAGAAAGTGCGATGAACACACCCGTATTGACGACGGATCGCTCGAATGCGAGGCAGGTCGCCATGGCAAGGGGCATTTTCCTCATGGTTATGGCGGCGGGGCTCGCCGGCTGCATCCAGGTGCAGGCGCCTGAAAAGCCGATCGAGATAAATCTGAACGTCAATATCCGGCAGGAGGTCGTGGTCAGCCTCCGCGAGGATGTGAAGAATCTCGACCAGCAATATCCGGGAGTGTTCTGATGAAGACCCGTTCGAAAATCTTTCTGGCGCTTGGCGGCGCGGCGGCCGTCGCGCTTGCCGGCGTGGCGATCGCACAGGAAGCCCCAGTCGTGGCGCAGGCGCGCGCGGCGGGAATCGTCGGGGAACAGCTCGACGGCTATCTCGGCTTCGCCAAATCGCCGCCGGCTGACGTGAAAGCGGCGGTCGACGCGATCAACATCAAGCGCCGCGCGATCTACACCGATATCGCCGCCAAGCAGAATGCGACGGTGCAGGAAGTCGCCACCGCGCGCGGCTGCGAGCAGCTTGCGACGCGCGTGAAAACGGGCGAGGCCTACAGCATCAACGGCGCCTGGGCGGTGAAGGGCGGCGGCCCGATCAGCCTGCCGCCGGTGTGCGGGTAAGCCCTAACCAACAAGCCGTTCGGGCTGAGCTTGTCGAAGCCTGTCCTGCGCGTCTGCTGCAAGCAGGCAGTCGAAGGGCCCTCCACTTTCTGAAAAGAAGGAAAGCCCTTCGACAGGCTCAGGGCGAACGGATGATTAAAACTCAGCCTGTCTATCGCACCGCACCATTAGGTTGACTCAGGTCTGACCCCCTCCTAAGGGGTCCTCGCCTTGGCGGGATCGCTCGCGGGCGTGATTGTGCGCGTTTCCCCTAACGAAGGGAGCGGTGCGGCATGAACGCGGACGAACCCGGGCAGGACCCGACCGGCGCAGAGGATGCGCGCCTGACATCGCTCGAAGAGCGGTTAAAGGCGGCCCACGAAGCCGAAGCGGTCAGGACCGGCAGCAAGCACAAGAAGCCTAGCAAGGGATATTCCCAAGGCAATCGCGTGCTGGCCGAACTGCTCGCGGGACTTGTCGGCGGTGGGTTGATCGGCTGGCTTCTTGATCGCTGGCTGGACAGCGCCCCCGTGGCCCTGTTGGTGTCGCTGTTCCTCGGGATAGCGGTCGCCTTCCGGAATATTATCAGGATTTCGAACGAGCGCCCGGAGTAATCCGGACGCTTTTTGGTGTAGCTAAAAGGGGTCCAACAGGGTGGCGTCAGGCGGCAAGATCGATCCGATGCACCAGTTCCTCGTCGAGCCGATGTTCGGCACCGAGAACTGGTCAATCGCCGGTTACAATATCGCCTTTACGAACAGCGCGCTGTTCATGGTGGTCACGCTGTTGCTGATCTGGCTGTTCATGCTCGGCGGCATGAAAGGCCAGCTCGTCCCCGGCCGCTGGCAGGCGGCGGTGGAAGGCTTCACCGGCTTTATTTCCGACATGATGGACACGAATATCGGGCCGAAGGGCAAGGCGTTCACGCCTTATGTCTTCTCGCTGTTCATGTTCATTCTGATCGCCAACATGGTCGGCATGTTCCCGCTGGGGATCGTGCCGGGCCTGCATGCATTCACGGTCACGAGTCACCTGACCGTCACTGGCGTCCTCGCGATCGTCAGTTTCTCCATTGTGCTGATAGTGGGTTTCCTGAAGCACGGCTTGCATTTCTTTTCCCTGTTCGTGCCGCACGGCACGCCACTCCCGATGATTCCGCTGATCTTCCTGATCGAGCTGTTCTCCTTCCTCATCCGTCCGTTCAGCCTGGGTCTCCGGTTGTTCGTTGCGATGACGGCGGGACACATCCTGATGAAGGTGCTGGCTGGTTTCGTCGTGAACGGCTTCAACGCCGGGCCGGGGATCGCGCTCATCGTCAGCGTGCCGAGCTTCATCCTGATGATCGGCATCAGCGCACTGGAACTGCTGGTCTGCGCAATTCAGGCCTATGTCTTCGCGCTTCTGACGTCGCTGTACCTCAACGACGCGATCAACCTGCACTGAGTTTTTGTCGAACCATACTAGGGAAAGAAGGAAATTATCATGGATCCAGCAGCAGCAAAGCTTCTCGGCGCGGGCCTCGCGGCCATCGGTGTTGGCCTCGCCGCCCTCGGCGTGGGCAACGTGTTCGGCTCGTTCCTCCAGGGCGCTCTGCGCAACCCGGGTGCCGCCGACGGCCAGCAGGGCCGCCTCTTCATCGGCTTCGCCGCGGCGGAACTTCTGGGCCTGCTGGCCTTCGTCGTCGCGATGATCCTGCTCTTCGTCGCCTAACAGCGACCTCAGTCCGGGATAAGCGGCCATGCCTCAAATTGCCCAGATCGCAGAGACCTACGCCTCGCAGATCTTCTGGCTCATCCTCGTCTTCGGCCTGATCTATTTCGGGATCGGGCGGGCGATGCTGCCGAAGGTCGCTGGCGTCGTCGAAGCACGCGACAAGAAGATCGCGGACGATCTGGCGGAGGCCAGCCGCGCCCGGGCGACGGCGGACGAGATCGAGGCCGATTATCGCGCCAAGATCGACGCTGCGCATGCGGACGCTCAGCAGGCGGCAGCAGCCGCCAAGGCGACAGCGACCGCCGAAGCTGAAAAGCGGGTGAAGGCGGCTGATGCCGAACTCGCCCAGAAGATTGCCGAAGCCGAAGCGAAGCTTGCTTCGGCCAAGGCGGACGCGTTGTCGGGCATCGAAGCGGTCGCGGCCGAAGCGGCGCTTGACATCGTCAACAAGGTATCCGGAACCGCCGTTTCGCAGGACGCGGCGCTTGATGCGGTGAAGGTCGCAATGGCACATGGCTGAGACTGAAACCCACGCTCCCGCCGAAGGCGCGGCCCACACCGAAGCCGCCGGTCATCACGAACCCGCGCCGTCTGCGCTTGGTTTCGATGCGACCGGCTGGGTTGCCATCGCGATGCTCGCGGTGATCGGGATCATGCTGTGGAAGAAGGTGCCGGCCGTGATCGGCGCGGCGCTCGACAAAAAGATTGCGGGCATCCGCGCCCAGCTCGACGAGGCTGCGAGCCTTCGGGCCGAAGCCGAAGCGATCAAGGCCGAATATCAGGCCAAGGCCGCCGCCGCCGCCAAGGACGCCGAAGCCATCCTCGCCCATGCCCGGGACGAGGCCGACCAGATCGTCGCCAAGGCCAAGACCGACGCGACCAACCTGATCGAACGCCGCGGCCGCATGGCGGAGGACAAGATCGCCGCCGCCGAGCGCACCGCGATCGCCGAGGTTCGCGCCAAGGCGGCTGATGCCGCCGCGACCGCTGCGGCGACGCTCATCTCCAAGGGGCATGATGCCGCTGCGGACAAGGCGCTGGTGGACAAGGCCATTTCCGGTATCGGAACCAGCGCGCGCCTCAACTGAGGCGGCGTTCTATCCCCCAGGACCAGCCTCCCAGCTTTCGCTGGTATGACGGCGGGGCTCAGCTTTGCCCGGTCAGCGCAGTGACGATGGCCCGCACCTTTTTCTGGCGCCATTGTGGGGTGGGGGCGACCAGCCAGTAGGTTCGCTCGGAAGGTTCGCCGCCTTCCGCTCCAGCGAGTAATGCCGGCACCTTCGCGCGTCCAAGACCTGCCAGCGCGGCATCCAGTGCAAGACCGGCGTCGGCGACCGTCAGCGCGGCGCTGCCGGCTTCGGCTGGATCGCCGGGCCATGCGATGTGCGGACCCTGGCCTACTTCCACGGTCGCGCCTTCGGCCAGCTTGACGCCTTCATGGCCATTGGCGCCATCGGACCAGATCACCGCTAGATCGAGATTGGCCTCAGTGAAATCGATGTCGCCGTCAGCGGCGATCAGATGAAAGCGTAATTCGCTGTCGCTCTTCGCATAGTCTGCGAGCTTGGGTGCGAGCCACTTGGCGGTGAAATCGCGCGGCGCGGCGATCGTCAGCACCTTGGATGTCTGCTGCGATTGCATCGCGCGGACAGCTTCCTCAAACTGCAGAAAGCCCTCCCGGAGCGCGGCGAGACCCGATTCGGCTTCGGGTGTCAGTTCCAGACCTTTGGCCGTGCGCCGGAACAGCACGACGCCGAGCGTATCTTCCAATGCCCTGATTTGCTGGCCGACCGCCGCCGGCGTCACCGCCAGTTCGTCCGCCGCGCGGGTGAAGGACAGGTGCCGTGCGGCCGCGTCGAGCACGCGCAGCCCGTTCAAGGGAAGATGGGTGCGCTTCACCGCGCCACCGCTGGCCCGATCAGGGGAAAGCGCGGGATGGCGGCGTCGAACGACGATCCATCCGCGACGACCATATGGTAGCTGCCTTCCATCGCCCCGGTTGGGGTATGCAGTGGGCAACCCGAGACATAGTCGTAGCTTTCGCCGGGTGCGATGACAGGCTGCTCACCGACCACGCCGTCGCCGTGCACCTCATGCCGCGCGCCGCGTCCGTCAGTGATCGTCCAATGCCGGGTCATGAGCTGGACGGGCTGCTTGCCCTCATTCTCGATCCGGATGTGATAGGCCCAGAACCAGTGACCACGCGCAGGTTCGGACTGATCGGCAAGGAAGCTCACGGAAACGCGCACGGTGACGTCGCGGGTGCGGGTGCTGTGCGGGAACAGCGCGTTCATCGTGGCGGCGTTCATCACTAAAGCCCTACCGCCTTCAGCGCGCGATCGAAATCCTCGGTCACGTCCTCCGGATCTTCAAGCCCGACGTTTAGCCGCAGCATGCCTTCCTCGATCCCCATTTCGGCACGAGCCTCCGGCGTCATGCCGCTATGGGTGGTTGAGGCGGGATGAGTCATCAATGATCGGGAATCGCCGATATTGTTGCTGATGTCGACCAGCTGGAGCGCGTCGAGCAGCCCATGCGCCTGCGCACGCCCACCATCGAGATAGAGCGATATGATCGTCCCGCCCGCCGTCATCTGCTTCATGGCAAGATGATGCTGGGGATGGCTGCCAAGCGCCGGATAGAGGAGGCGGGGCACGCGCGCTTCCAGGAAGCGCGCCACCTTCAGCGCATTCTCGCTCTGCCGCTGAATACGCAGGTCGAGCGTTTCCAGCCCCTTGAGCACCACCCAGGCGTTGAACGGGCTCAGCGTCGGGCCAGTGTTCCGGGTGAACGGCAACAGTGTGTTGAGAATGAAATCCTCGGTCCCGCACACCGCGCCCGCCAGCACGCGGCCTTGTCCGTCCATCATCTTGGTGGCCGAATAGGCGACGATATCCGCGCCATAGTCCAGCGGACGCTGGAGCAACGGCGTGGCGAAGGCATTGTCGACGACGGTCGTGATGCCCGCATTCCGCGCGATCCTGCACACTGCTTCCAGATCGACGATGTCGAGCGTGGGATTGGCCGGCGTCTCGAAGAAGAAGAGCTTGGTCTCGGGCCGGATCGCCGCCTTCCAGGCATCGTTGTCGCGTCCGTCGACGATCGTGGTCTGGATGCCGAATCGCGGCAGGAGATTGTCCGTCAGCCAGCGGCAGGAGCCGAACAGCGCCCGCCCGCCCACGACATGGTCGCCAGTCTTAAGCTGGCAGAGCAGAGCCGCCGTCATCGCCGACATGCCGCTGGAGGTGCAGCGCGCGGCCTCGGCACCCTCCATCAGCGCAATGCGCTGCTCAAGCATCTCCACGGTCGGATTCTGCAGTCGCGAATAGGTCATGCCCTGCTGTTCGCCGGCGAAGCGCGCGGCGGCATCCCCGGCGCAATCATAGGCATAGCCGGAGGTGAGGAACAGCGCTTCGCTCGTCTCACCCCATTCGGAGCGCGCCGTGCCGCCCCGGACGGCCTGGGTGGCTGGCCGCCACTGGGAAGTGATCTTGCGATTCTGTCCGGTATAGCGTTTCATGCCGCCGCTTTGCAGCGCGGAACCAAGCCGCGTCAATGCGAACCTTTGCCGAGGAGCCTCCTTATGTCTGCCCCGATTCAGTCGATTCCGCTCAAGACCATCAAAGGCGCCGATACCAGCCTCGGCGATTATGCCGGAAAGGTGGCGCTGGTCGTCAACGTCGCCTCGAAATGTGGGCTGACCCCGCAATATGAGGGGCTGGAAAAGCTCTATGCCCAGTATCGTGATCGCGGGCTGGTCGTGCTCGGCTTCCCGGCCAACGATTTCGGCGCGCAGGAGCCGGGCACCAATGACGAGATCGCCCAGTTCTGCACCACCAATTTCGGTGTGGATTTTCCGATGTTCGAGAAAATCACCGTTACCGGCAGCGACATCCATCCGCTCTATAAGGAGCTGACGGGGTCGGGCGTGCCGGTGACGGGCGATGCCGACGGTTTCCGCGAGAAGCTCAAGGGATACGGCATGACGCCGAATCCGGCGCCGGGCATATTGTGGAACTTCGAGAAGTTCGTGATCGGCCGGGACGGCAATATCGCCGCCCGCTTCGCCCCGACCACGGCGCCCGACGATCCCGCGCTGATCGCCTCGATCGAAGCCGAGCTTGCCAAGGAACCTGCCGAAGCCGCCTGATCGCGGCATTGGCGTTTGTCGTATCACGCGCGCCCTTGATGGGGCCTGATTCACGCCATCGGTGAAAGCGGAAGAGCTTTCACCTCTGACGATCAATCCCTAGATCGGGGGCGTGAGCGACAACAAGCAGATCGACCGCTTCAACGAGGAACGCGCCACCTTCGCGGTTCGGGGTTCGGACAAGCCGGACCTCGACATCGGGGTGGCCGCGATCCGCAATGTGTTGAAGACCTTGCCCGCGCGTCCCGGCGTTTATCGCATGGAGGATGCGCGGGGCGACGTGCTGTATGTCGGCAAGGCGCGGGCGCTGCGGAACCGCGTTACCAATTATACGCAGGTGTCGCGCCTTTCGAAGCGGCTGCAGCGGATGGTGGCGCAGACGCGGTCGATGACGATCGTCACGACCAATTCGAATGCCGAGGCGCTGCTGCTGGAAGCCCAGCTCATCAAGCGCTTCCGCCCGCCCTACAATGTGCTGCTCCGCGACGATAAAAGCTTCCCCTTTATCCTGTTGAGAGCGGACCACCCTTTCCCGCGGGTCCAGCTTCATCGCGGGGCGCGGCGGGCCAAGGGGGATTATTTCGGGCCGTTCGCGGGGGCCGGGTCGGTGCGCAAGACTCTTAATGCGTTGCAGAAGCTGTTCCTGCTCAGGAGCTGCACCGACAGCTTTTTCGCCAATCGTGATCGGCCATGCCTGCTCTATCAGATCAAACGCTGCTCGGCGCCCTGCGTGGAGCGCATCTCGAAGGATGAGTATGCGGAACTGGTCAGCGACGCCAAGGCGTTCCTAACCGGCAAATCAACTCAGGTGCAAGCGAAGCTTGGCACGGCGATGCAGGCGGCGGCGGATGCGATGGATTTCGAGCTGGCCGCCGTCTACCGCGACCGTTTGCGTGCGCTGACCTTCATCCAGGGCAGTCAGGCGGTGAATGCGGAGGGGGTCGGCGATGCCGACATCTTCGCGATGCACGGCAAGGGCGGTCTGGTCGCGATCGAGGCCTTCTTCATCCGGGGCGGGCAGAACTGGGGGCATCGCAGCTTCTTTCCGACTCATACCGCCGATGTGCCGGAAGGCGAGATTCTCGCCAGCTTCATGACGCAATTCTATGCCGAGGTGCCGCCCGCCAAGCTGATCCTCGTCGATCGCACGCTGGAGGACGAGGCGACAATGTGCGAGGCTCTGGCTGAGCAGCTCGGCCGCAAGGTCGAGATCAAGCAGCCGCAGCGCGGGCATCAGAAGCGGCTTCTGGAGCAGGCTCAAAGGAACGCCGTCGAGGCGCTGGACCGGCGGCTTGCGGAATCCGCTACACAGAGCAAGGTGCTGACCGATCTCGCCGAGACCTTCGATCTCGAGAAGATCCCACAGCGGATCGAGGTTTATGACAACAGCCATGTCATGGGGACCAATGCGGTCGGCGCGATGATCGTCGCGGGGCCGGAGGGTTTCCGCAAGAACGCTTACCGCAAGTTCAACATCAAAAATCCCGAAACCGCGCCGGGCGACGATTTCGCGATGATGCGCGAAGTGCTTGGCCGCCGGTTTGCGCGTCTGGAGCGTGAGGATCCGGACCGGCAATCCGGCGAGTGGCCCGATCTGCTGCTGATCGACGGCGGCAAGGGGCAGATCAGTGCAGTCTGCGAAACGCTGGAGGATATGGGCGTCCATGACGTCGCGGTGATCGGCATCTCCAAGGGGCCGGACCGCAATGCCGGGCGTGAGCACTTCCATTTTCCGGATGGCCGCGAGATCACGCTGCCGACCAATTCGCCGTTGCTGTTCCATATCCAGCGGTTGCGTGACGAGGCGCATAGGTTCGCGATTGGGGCGCATCGAACCAAGCGGGCAAAGACGCTGACGGCTAGCCCGCTCGACGAAGTGCCCGGCATCGGTCCCGCCCGGAAACGCGCGCTGCTGATGCATTTCGGGACGGCGCGGGCGGTGCGGGAGGCTTCCTTGGCCGATATCGAAAAGGTGCCGGGGGTTTCGAAAGCGACAGCGCGCACGGTTTACGATTATTTTCGAGGAAGCCGTTAAGCCCGCCTCATGGCGACGCATGTCCTTTTGACGATCGATACCGAGCTGATCTGGCGCTCCGATGTGGGGCGCGCCAGCTGGCAGGACATGTTTGCACGCTCCTACGATCCCGCCGGCGTCGGCGTGCCGTACCAGTTGCGCAAGCTGGCGGAGCATCGATTGAAGGCGGTGTTCTTCGTCGATCCGATGCCGGCGCTGCATTTCGGGATCGAGCCGCTCAAGGCGATGGTCGCGCCGATCCTCGAGGCTGGACAGAGCGTCGAGCTTCATCTCCACCCGCAATGGGCCAGCCTGGAGAACGGCAAGCCGACTCGTTCCTTCGAGCTGATCGATTACAGCGAAGCGGAACAGCGCGATCTGCTCGAACGCGGCATAGCGCTGCTGGTGGAGGCGGGGGCGGCCAAGCCAATCGCCTTCCGTGCGGGCAGCTATGCGGCGAATGATGCGACGCTGCGGGCGCTCTCCTCGCTCGGTGTGCGCTATGATTCGAGTCACAATGGATCGGCGCATCCCTGGCCCAGCATGATCTCCCTGCCGATCGCCGCCATCGCACCCGCCATGCATGAGGGGCTGACCGAAATCCCGGTGACGACGATCGCCGAGCCCGCCGGATTGCGGCACATGCAGATTTGTGCGCTGTCCTATTCCGAGATGTGTGCTGCGCTTCGCCATGCGGCGGATCGGGCGCATCCAGTGGTGACGATCGTCGGCCACAGTTTCGAGCTGGCCGCGCGTAATGGACGCCGCGCCAATCGCGTGCATTTTGGCCGTTTCGACAAACTCTGCGCATTTCTTGACCGAAATCGCGACGAGATGCCGACATGCAGCTTTGCCGATCTCAAGGATCTGCCTCTGGGCTTTGAAGCACAGGCGTTTCGGAACACGCTGCCGCAGCGACTGACGCGGCGGGTGGCGCAGGCCTGGTCCAACTTTATCGAGGAACGCGGCTGATGGACGCCGTGGTCCGCTATCCGCTCAAGTTTCAGGTTGGGGCGCGGACCTTGTTCGCGGTTGACCGTCCGTTGATCCGGATCGCCTATACGCTGGACGGGGCTGAGGCGGCGGAGACGCCAAAGCTGCCGCTGCTCGAGAAGGCGGCCGGATATGTCGTCACCTCGATCCCCGAATCCCTGATCGGCGGGCTGCGCAACGCAGGCCTGCTCGTCTATGTCCGTCAGCGGTACATGCGCTATTTCGCGGATTTCAGCGCGGGGTTCGACGCCTATATGGCGCATTTCTCCGGCAAGAGCCGCGCCACGCTCAAGCGCAAGCTCAAGCGTTACGCCGAACTTTCGGGCGGTGCGATCGACGTGCGCGGGTATCGGACGGCCGACGAGATGGCGGCATTTGTCGAGGCCGCGTCGGCTGTGTCACGCAAGAGCTACCAGCATCGGCTGCTTGATGCCGGGCTGCCGGACGACGATGCAGCCCGCGCGGCGATGGCGAAGCTCGCGGCCGCCGATCAGGTTCGGGCTTTCCTGCTGTTCCGGAACGGACGACCGACGGCCTATCTCTACCTGCCGGTTGCCGATGGCACGCTGATCTACGCCTATCTTGGCTATGATCCTGACGAGGCCGACCTCTCGCCCGGCACTGTGCTTCAGATTGAAGCGATCCGGATGCTGACGGAGGAAGGGCGCTATGGCCGCCTCGATTTCACCGAAGGCGAGGGGCAGCACAAGCGGCTGTTTTCGACGGGCGGCATCGCCTGCGCTGACGTGCTGCTGCTGCGCCCGACCATCGGCAACCGGGTTCTCATCCGGATGCTGCACGACTTTGATGGAGCCATCGCATGGCTCAAACGCCTAAGCGCCACACGAGGCTTCGGCTGGCTGAAATCGCTGCGACGGTAGCGCAATCGCCCGGCCTGTAATAGGCATGGGGCCATGCACATCATCGGAGAGGCAATCGTCTGCGCCGTGCTGCCACATGGCGAACATGGCGCGGTCGTGCGCGTGTTGACGCCGCAGGACGGGCTTCAGGCCGGTTATGTCCGGGGCGGGCGGTCGCGGCGGCTCAGGCCGGTGCTGCTGCCGGGCAATGTTGTGCAGATCGATCTCAGGGCACGGACCGACAGCCAGCTTGGATCGATGACGGTGGAGCTGGTCCATAGCCGGGCGCCGCTGCTGGGGGAGGCGCTGGCTGTCGCGGCGATTGACTGGGCGACCGCGCTCGCCGCCGTTTCGTTACCCGAAGCACAGCCCTATCCCCGGCTGTTCAGCGCGCTTTCGGCTGTGCTTGATGCAATTGAGGCTGCGCCGGCGGCGCGGGGATGGGCGGTCGCGCTGGCGCGTTATGAGCTGTTGCTGCTGGCCGAGCTTGGTTTCGGGCTGGACCTTTCAGCCTGCGTCGCGACGGGCGCACAGGAACAATTGCGCTGGGTTTCGCCCAAGAGCGGCGGCGCTGTGAGTGCCGGTGCCGGGGCGCCCTATGCCGACAAGCTGTTGCGCTTGCCGGCCTTCCTCGTCGAGGGCGGAAGCGAGGAAAGCTGGCCGGAAATCCTCGATGGCCTGCGCTTGACCGGCTATTTCCTGGACCGCGATCTGCTTACAGAGCGACGCGGGCTGGTGCTCGATGCGCGCATCCGGCTGGTCGAACGCTTGCAGCGGATCGTCGGATAGTTGCAAGCGGCCACAGGGCAGGGCAAGAGCGCCGCCGCGAAAGGATATTGCATGACTTTGATAGCGGTTTTGCCCGGCGACGGGATCGGGCCCGAGGTGACGGCGGAAGCCATGCGCGTGTTGCGGCATGTCTGCGGCGATCGGCTGGCGTTCGAAGAGGGGCTGGTCGGCGGTGCGGCTTACAAGGCCAAGGGTCATCCGCTGCCGCCCGAGACGCTGGAATTGACGAAGCGCGCTGACGCGATCCTGTTCGGCGCGGTGGGTGATCCTGATTGCGATTCGCTCGAGCGCGCGCTGCGCCCGGAGCAGGCGATTCTGGGCCTGCGCAAAGCACTGACGCTGTTCGCCAATCTGCGTCCAGCGAAGCTGTTTCCCGAGCTGGCCGACGCATCAGCGCTCAGACCGGAAGTCGCCAGCGCGATCGACCTCGTCATCATCCGCGAACTCAATGGCGACGTCTATTTTGGCGAAAAGGGCATGCGCAAGACCGCCAGCGGGCGGCGCGAAGGCTATGACATCATGTCCTATAATGAGGACGAGGTCGGACGGATCGCCCGAACCGGGTTCGAGACGGCGCGCGCGCGGAACGGCAGGCTCTGCTCGGTCGACAAGGCCAATGTGCTGGAGACCTCGCAGCTCTGGCGAGATGTGGTGATCGAGGTCTCGGCTGAGTATCCCGATATCGCGCTCAGCCACATGTATGTCGACAATGCCGCGATGCAGCTGGTGCGCAATCCCGGCCAGTTCGATGTGATCGTCACCGGCAACCTGTTCGGCGACATCCTCTCCGATCAGGCGTCGATGTGCGCGGGATCGATCGGGATGCTGCCGTCCGCGTCGCTCGATGCGAATGGCAAGGGGCTGTACGAGCCGATCCACGGATCCGCCCCCGATATTGCGGGGCAAGGCAAGGCCAATCCGCTAGCGACAATCCTGTCGGCGGCGATGATGTTGCGCTATTCGCTCAAGATGGCGGACGAGGCCGATCGGATAGAGGCGGCGGTGGCGAAGGCGCTTGCGGGGGGCGCGCGGTCGCCCGATCTTGGCGGGTCGTTCAATACCACCCAGATGGGCGATGCGGTGATCGCGCAGCTTTAGCGCGCGATCAGCCTTCGTAGCGGAAGCCGATCCAGAGCATCCGGGGCGTGCCGTAATCGATTGACCCGGCGGCGTTGCGCGTCATCACTTTCTTGTCGAAGACATTCTCCGCGCGGCCGATCAGCGTGAAGCCGTGGCCAACGGGCAGGCGGGCGACGCCGTCCACGGTGACTGCGCCTCGCAAGGCGTCGGTCTGCAGGTCGTCTTCATATTGCCTGCTGACATAGCGCAGCGTGGTGGCGAGCGAGGGACCGTCCTTCGGAGACCAGCTTAGCGTTGCGCTGGCGGCATGGCGGGGGCTTTGCGCGGGCACGAGACCATCAAACGCCAGACCCGGCGCTTTCACCTTACTGTAGCTGTAGGCGTAGGAGGCGGAGAGATCGAAGGCGCCGAGATGCCCGTCGGCCGAAAGTTCCACCCCTTTCGCAACGACCGCCTTCACATTTTGCCGCTCGCGCAGATTGACGCCGATCGTGACGTTGGCGATGGCATTGTCCAGACGATTGTAGAACCCAGTGATGCCGAACTTGAGGGCATCGCCCAGAGCAAAATCCGCGCCGCCCTCAAAACCTTTGAGCTTTTCGGGTTTCAGATTTCCGTTGGCCCGCGTCGTGACCGGGAAAACGGTAAAGCCGCGATACAGTTCATTCAGGGTCGGCAGGCGGAAGCCGGTGTAACCGGCACCGCGCAGGGCGACATAATCTGTGACGTGCAACAGGGCGCCGCCCCGGCCTGAAAATTCCCAGCCATCGCGATCGGCAAAGTTGGAGATCGTCGTGACCACTCCGCTCGGCGAGATGGATTGAGTGATGCCGTTGTCGATCGACCAGCGATCGGTACGCACGCCGCCGGTCAGGACGAGATTGCCGATCGTCCAGTCATCCTCGGCAAAGAAGCTGAACGTCGTCTGCTCGCCCCGCGCCCTGCGGCGGGCGGTTAAGGGGTTGGTTGGGAGGTTGGCGTTATAGGCGTCTTCGAACATCGTGCCGTTGGCAAAGCGCGTATCAGCGCCCAGCCGAAGAACGTGGTCGGTGCCCACCGGCGGGCGCAGCTCAATCTTGCCGCCGATACCGGTTGAAGGTGTGCTGCGCTGGTCGAGCGATTTGCGGAACGTCGACGAACTGATTACCACATTGGAAAAATCGCGCGCCTGCACATAGGCAAGCGCATCCACCTGCCATGGGCCGCGCGAGACGAGCCGGATGCTGGCATCCTGTCCTTCGCTCGAACTATCGGCGCCGCGGAAACGCAAGGTGCGGTTATCGCGGAACACGAGGATGCGCGCCTGAAGCTCCATCGAAGAATTGAGTGGCGCAACAGCGCGCAGGTTCGCAGACCAGCTATCATAGGCTGCTGGCGCGGTGGCCGCGACACGTTGCGATTGAGGCGTTGTCAGGAAGCCGTCGCTTCGATCCCAGCGACCGGACAGCGAGACGAAGCCCTCGCCGACATCGGGGGACAGGCTGGCCGAAAGCTGGCTCGAATCCTTGCTGCCGTAGAACCCCCCGGCGGAGAGAAGCGGAAGGTCATTGCGATCGGCGCTGGCCAGTTCGATGGTTCCGGCTACGGCGCCTGCTCCGAATGCTCCCGATCCTCCACCGCGCGTGATTCGCACGACCGACAAACGATCCGGCACCAATGCGTTGAACGGGATATAGCCGAAAAAGGGATCCGCCAGCGGCACGCCGTCAAGCAGCATCAGCGTCCGGCTCGATGCGTTGCCGCCGAGTGCGCGCAAGGTGGCGCCCTGTGCGGACGGATTGGCAGATCGGCTGTCCGACCGACGGAATTGCTGGAAGCCAGCGACATCGCTCAATACATTCTCGAGCAGCCCTGAGGAGCCATTGTCCAGCCGCTCGCGATCGATCACCACGGATCCATAGGCAGGTGTGCCGGGAGGCAGGGGCAAGCCGCTGCCCAGAACAACGATATCATCGGCGTCGGCAGTTGCGGTTTGAGCATATACTGTTCCCGATGCCGAAAGAGCGACCAGGGCGAATGCGATCGGGGACTTTTTCAGCATCGATATTCTTTCAAAGACGGTTCAAATCGGGGCAACATTAACCCCCTTGGAGTTTCGCCATAGGGTTAGCAATCGGTTAGCTATTGCGCATGGCGCGAATCCAACCCGTCTCCGTCAAGAATGCAAGGCATCCGCTCCGGCGGCTGTTGCCGGTGCCCGTGTATCCAGCGAAGCTGCCCCGGCCGGCGCAGGAGGATATCGCTTTCTTCCTGGTGAGCTTCGCGTCGGCATTCATCATTCTCTACGGCTTCATCCTCTAATCGCAGGCCTTGTGAAGCCGCCAGGCCAGCCAGGCGGCGACTATGCTGGCGACTGCAACCATCAGCAGAGTGTTTGCGACCGACACTCCAAAATAAAGCAATATCGCGAGAATGATCGCCGATAAAACCATCGCGCCCGCATTGACGATGTTGTTGGCCGCAACGGTGCGGGCGGTCTGATCTTTTGGCACGGTCGTGGTAAGGAAGGCATAAAGCGGGACCACGAACATGCCGCCGGCGACCGCGACGCCGAACAGGTCGAAGATGAGTCGGTCGGCGAGGCCAATCTTGATGAATTCGGAAACGGTGATGAGGTTATGGGGATCGGCCGGCGGCCAGCGCGTTACCGACCAGTAAAGGTCCAGCACGAATAGCCCCATCACCAGCGCCGAGATGGGGGAGAAGCGTGCCGAGACCTTGCCTTTCAGCATCCGGTTGATCACGATCGATCCGACTGCAACGCCCACTGAAAAGACCGCCAGCGCCAGCGTCGCGACCGTCTCATCCGCGCCGAGGATATTCTTTACCAAGGGCGGGAATTGCGCCGCGAGGATCGTTCCCATCGCCCAGAAGAAGCTGATCGAAACAATCGCAAGGAAAAGATGGCGAATATGCATCGTTGCGGAAACGAGCCTGATCGACGAGCGGATAATGTGCAGGTCGATGAGCTGATTGGGCACCTCGGGCGGGGCAGGGGGCACCATGCCGCCAGTAATCCGGCCGATCACGCCAAGGCCGATGACCAGCACGGCGATAGTCCACGACGGGAGTTCACCGGCGTTGATCGCGCCTTGCAATCCACCGCCCACGATCGTTCCGATCAGGATCGCGATATAGGTGGTCGCCTCGACGAGGCCGGTGCCGGGCAGCACCTCGTCAGCCTCCAGATGCTGGGGCAGGATCGCATATTTGATCGGGCCGAAGAAGGCTGAGTGGACGCCCATTGCGAATAGCGCGCCCAGCATCAGGGGGATCGAATGGATGACCAGCCCGAGCCCGCCGACGCACATAATGAAAATTTCGGCCGTTTTCACGAAACGGATGATGCTTGCCTTGTCGCGCCAGTCGGCGAGTTGGCCCGACAGCGCCGAGAAAAGAAAAAACGGCAGGATGAATATCCCCCCCGCCACCGCATTGAAGACCGCTTCCTTCTGGGGATCGGCATAGATTGCGTAGGTGACGAGTATCACCATCGCTGTCTTGTAGACGTTGTCGTTGAAGGCGTTGAGAAACTGGGTGATGAAAAGCGGCAGAAAATTCCGCCGTGTGAGAAGCCGGAAGGATGGCGTCATGTGGTCGCTTGGCCGCGCGGCATCCCTGTTGGCATCGGCGCGGCTTTAGCGAAGCCGGATCGCAGGGTAAAGCCGTTGGAAAGTTACAAGTTCGTGGCCTTTCGTTTCGAGGCGCTGATCATAGCCCGCTCCCGTTCCTGAGCGCCGGCTATGAGATCGGGGATGAGCGCGGTTTCCGGCATGTTGTGCCAATATTTGCGCGGCATCTCCTTGGTCATGGCGCCGATCTTCACGCGGGCGGGGTTGAAGATCGAGCTGTAATAAGTACGCCAGGTTTCTTCGACCGGATCGCCCTGCGGCGCATCGGCGCGGGTGGCGCCGGGACCTTCGGTCAGCGTTTCGGTGTCCCAGTGGATCGAAAGCGCCGGCGTCAGGATCGACCAGTGCATCGTCGAGAAGCGGCGGACGAAGAAGCCGGCATTGTGGCGGACGATATGATGTTCGGGTTCGTGCCAGGCGATGAAGCGCTGCTGTGCATCTTCACGAACTTCGCGCAGGCGCAGGAAGGCACGCATCTTATGCATGTCGCGGCGGACGGTGCGCGCCATAGCCTCGGCACGCCGGAGGATGGGGTTAGCCTTGTCCTCCATGGAGCGGGGATTGGAGCGGAGGCGAAACAGCAGGGTGTAGAGCAAAGCGAAGCGTTCCGGGTCGCGGTGGCAGACCACTGATCGGGCGAAATCCATGAAGATGCGGGGGACACTAAACGCCGGGGCCGTCGGCGAGGGGGACGGGCTTTCAGAGAAGAGATCGGCGGGGCCGGGGCCGACTTGCCAGACGATCTGACCGGGATAGAGATTGGTCGCAGCGCAAGCGCGGGCAGCTTCGCGCCAGGCTTCGAAATCATCCTCGGCGGGGAGGGTGACGTAGTGCAATTTCATGCCGCGAACAGCTCAAGCTGCTTTTTGCGCGGGACAAGGCGCTGTTCCAGATCGGTGCGGTCCGTGAGGGGGAGGGGGTGCCATCCTTCCGCGATCAGGAAAGGGCGGATCTTCGCGATCGAATTAGTGAGGCGGGCGACATCCTCGAGCCGCAGCTTGCGCCATCGGCGGGCAGTGAGGATCGCGTCGACCGCGCGCACGCCGAGGCCAGGCACACGCAGCAATGCCTCGCGGGCGCCCTTATTGACGTCGACGGGGAAGCTGTCGCGGAAACGGAGCGCCCAGGCGAGCTTTGGGTCGATGTCGAGCCGGAGCATGCCTGCATCGTCGGTGGCCTTGCCGACCTCGCCTGGGCTGTAGCCGTAAAACCGCATCAGCCAGTCCGATTGATAGAGCCGGTGCTCGCGCATCAGCGGAGGGCGCTGGAGCGGAAGCACTGCGCTTGCATCCGGAATCGGGCTGAAGGCGGAGTAATAGACGCGACGCAACTTGAAACGATTATAGAGTCGGCTGGAGGTGGAGATGATCTGGCGATCGTCAGCACCGTCCGCGCCGACGATCATCTGGGTGGACTGTCCGGCGGGCGCGAAACCGGGAGCGGATTTGAAGCGCCTTGCCGCGTCGTGCATATCCTCGCCCCAATCCTTCATATCACCCATCGCGGCCTCGATGCGGGTGGCGGATTTTTCGGGGGCGAGCCGGGCGAGACCGGGCGCCGTGGGCAGCTCGACATTGATCGAGAGACGATCAGCATGAAGCCCGGCTTCCCGGATCAGCGCTGGATCGGCGTCGGGAATCGTCTTGAGATGGATATAGCCGCGAAACTGGTGATCCAGCCGGAGCGAGCGCGCCACCGCGACGATCTGCTCCATCGTATAATCCGAATTGCGGATGATCCCAGAGGAGAGGAATAGGCCCTCGATATAATTGCGGCGATAGAAAGCGAGGGTGAGATCGACCACCTCCCGCACCGAAAATCGCGCGCGGCGCACATTCGAGCTGCGGCGGTTTATGCAATAATGACAGTCGAATACGCAGCTGTTGGTGAGCAGAATCTTGAGGAGCGAGATACACCGGCCATCGGGCGCGAAGCTGTGGCAGATGCCGATGCCCTCGGTTGAGCCGATACCCTTTTTTTTCCCGACGGAATCGCGTTTCTGCGTTCCAGACGACGCACAGCTCGCGTCATATTTTGCGGCATCGGCCAGAATGGCAAGCTTGGCGCGGGTATCAAGACGACTCATTTGTTCATGATATGTTCCTATTGGATCACTGTCCAGCGGTCAGCGCAATAATTAGCCTGAATGGCGTAATTTATCGATCCCGAGCTCGCGGGAATAGCAATTCAGGAATTTGAAGCGGTTCAGCCGCCGATGTTTTCGGGCGCGGATGCGGTGACCGATGCGGCGGGCGTCGCGGGCGTGATCTGCGAAGCCGGAACGTCGGTGGTCATCACTGTATCCGATACGGGCCGGACCCGCGCGATGTCAGCGGTTGCTGCTCTATCGGCATCCTGGTCGTCAAGCGCGCGCAGCTTGGCGGCGGACCAGACGGGAGTGGTGGCGATCGGCCGAGCCGCGGGGCTAAGCTGGGCGAGGGCGGGCGTGGACAGCGTGGCAACCGCTGCAATCAGCATCACAGGCTTCATCATCTTTACGCTCCTGAAGACTCCACAAGGGAGCAAGCGCTAGACAACGCCTGTCCTGCCCCTGGAGCAAGAGCGTTAACGACGATTTAAGCGTGCCGTTTCAGAACGGTACAGTCGCAAGAAGTGTGGCGAGGGATGGGGAGCGCGGACGGCTTTCGCGACCCGCGCTCCCGCCCCCTAGCCTCATCTGCAAAAAGTTACGCGCCGGCCACGATGCCATTCGCGCCAGCAATCGCGCCCGCGCCGGTCGTTCCAGCCATAATGGCGGCCATCGCGCCAGTTGCTGCGCTTCCAGCGGCGATGTTCGCGCCAGCGGCGGTCATCGCGCCAGTCGCGATAGTCGCGACGATCCCAGCGATCGTAATCGCGATATGAACGATCGCCATAACCGCGATCATAATAGCCGTCATGCGCTTCGGCCGGCGCGCTCACGCCAAGTGCGGCCACGGCGATGCCGGCAGCGGCGAGGAGTGCTTTCAAAGACATGGTCGTTCCTTTCCTCTCCCGAGTGTGCAACGGAGCTTAAGCGCTAACGCCGGTCGCTTTGCTGAATGCCGTTGTAAGCTGGCGTACAGCTTTCGCCGCCTGCGCCAGCGGACCATCAAGCTGGTTCGCGATTTCCGCATTGTTCGGAGAGAGGGTCAGACTTATGCTGCCTGCCGAGACTTATAGCATCTCGATCAACCGTGATTGGCGTGCGGTGTACGAAGCGATCTGGCGGCCGGAGATGTTTCCAAAATGGGCGTCAGGACTGACGCAATCCGATCTTCGTCAGGAAGGCGACGAATGGCGTGCACAGGGGGTCGAAGGGTCAATCCACATCCGCTTCACGCCGCACAATGATTATGGGATAATGGATCATTTCGTCGACACGGGGACAAATGCGTCGGTGTACGTACCGATGCGGGTGGTGCAGAATGAAGAGGGAGCGGAGGTGACGCTGACGCTTTATCGCCAACCGGAAATGGATGACGAGAAGTTGGCGACGGACACAGAATGGGTGAAGCGCGATTTGGAAGCGCTGAAGGCCCTCATGGAGTCGCGTTAGCAAGGGATTGGCAAGTTGTGCTCCAGCGCGAGACTGGAGCACAGTTCAAAATCGGTTTAAACCACTTTGCGGCCGGTGAAGAGCTGGATGAGGCCCACGACCAGCGCGATCACGAGCAGCAGATGGATCAATCCTCCGCCGATCTGGAATGCAAAACCCAGCAACCACAGGACGAACAGAATGACAAGAATGGTCCACAGCATCTTGGCTCTCCTTATGCGGGCTGAAGATTCACGGCGCGGGGTTCGGCGGGGGGCAGGCCGGAGGCCTTGGCCTGCGCCATGAGCGCATCCTTGCGCGTCTTCATTTCATCCCGGAGCGCGACCAGATCGACATCGGTCTTGCGGCACTGCGCGAACATGCCTTCCGACGGCATTTCCTCTTCATGGACATGGTGCTTGATCTCTTCCGACAGGACCTTGACCTTGGCGTCGTAGAAATCGTCGTCAGGCGATCCGGCGACAATGTCGTTGATGAGCACCTTGGCGCCATCATGTTCCACGTAGGCTTCGTCGAGCGTGTCGTCTTCGATCTTCCTACGAAAGGCGGGGTAGAAGATCTCTTCCTCAATCATCGTATGAATCTTCAGTTCGTTGCAGATTTCCTGCGCGAGGCTTTTCTTTTTCGTGGCGCTCGATGCGTTTTCGAACTGCTCGAACAATTCTTCGACCTTGCGGTGGTCGGCTTTGAGAAGCGCAATTGCGTCGGTAAATTCTTGAGCCATGACCGTCTCCCATGTGCGTGTTGCGGGTGAACGCGCGCCAGGGTGATCGGTTCTTGCTAACGACTCTCAGTCAGGCTTGCTGGACGGGTTTCCGTTGAATGAGCGCTGTTCGAAGGCATTCGCAGACGACCTGATCGCGCTGGTTCAGCGAGCGATGGCGGAAGGTGACGATGCCTGCGGCAGGACGTGACCGGGATTCCTTCAACTCGACGACTTCGCTCTGGCTGCGCAAGGTATCGCCGATAAACACCGGGTTCGACATCACCAGCTTGTCATAGCCGAGATTGGCAACCAGCGTTCCGAGCGTCGTATCACCGACCGAGACGCCGACCATCAGCGAGAAGGTGAAGGTGCCGTTGACCAGGATTTGACCGAACTCGCTGGCCTTCGCGGCTTCGGCGTCGATATGCAGCGGCTGCGGATTATAGGTCATCGCCGAGAAAAGCAGATTGTCGGTCTCGGTAACGGTACGGCGAATCTCATGCTCGATCCGGTCGCCGACCGTCCAGTCTTCGAACCAGCGCCCAGCCATCAGGCTTCCTCCTTCTCGATCCGGACGAGGGTCACGCCTTCGGCGACCTGTGCGCCCGCGACGGCGGTGAGCGCGCTGACCACCCCGTCAAATGGTGCGGTCAGCGCCTGTTCCATCTTCATGGCTTCAAGCACAAGCAGCTTCTGACCCTTGGTAACGGCCATGCCTTCGCTGACATCGACGCTTACGATGCGCCCCGGCATCGGGGAAAGGATCGCGCCATCGCCCGCGCCATGACCGCCGCTCGCATGATCGGCGCGGGGCCGGCCGAAGGGCCAGGCTTCGCCGGCGAGGAACAGGATGTTTTCCCCGGCTACCCCGGCGACCGATCCGGCGTGCTGACGATCGGCCAACGTCACGACATGCGCGTTGTTCGCAACTTCAACCTCCACCCGCCGCTCAGCCTCGCCATTGGCGCGGAAGCCGGTCAGCGCCGTCCAAGGATCGCTGGCGTTCGTGGGGAGCAGCGCGCTGGCGGCCGCCCGCAGCACGACCTCGCCCGGCTCGGCGGAGGGAATGAGCCGTTCGGCATGGCGCTCGATAAAGCCGGTGTCGACCTCGCCCGTCACGAACGCGGGATCGTGCGCAGTGCGGGCGAGGAAGGCAGCGTTGGTGCGCACGGGCCAGACCTCGACTTCGCCGCACGCTGCCGCGAGCGATTTGGCAGCCGCCTGTCGCGTCGCCGCATGGACGATCAGCTTGGCGATCATCGGGTCATAGAAAGGCGTGACTTCGCCGCCTTGCTCGACGCCTGAGTCGACGCGGATGTCCGAAGGCAGTCGGAGGTGCGTGAGTGGGCCGGTGGAGGGCAGGAAGCCCGTCACCGGATTTTCCGCATAAAGCCGGGCTTCCATCGCCCAGCCGTCTATGCGCAGAGCCTGCTGGCGCAGCGGAAGCGGCTCGCCCGATGCGACCCGCAACTGCCATTCGACCAGATCCTGTCCCGTGATTGCCTCGGTAACGGGATGTTCGACCTGAAGCCGGGTGTTCATCTCCATGAACCAGATGCGGTCAGCGCGCAGACCTTCCGAGGCATCGGCGATGAACTCGATCGTGCCCGCGCCGACATAGTCGACTGCCTTCGCCGCCTTGACTGCCGCGGCGCAGATGGCCTCGCGCGTCCCGGCGTTCATGCCAGGGGCGGGGGCTTCCTCGATCACCTTCTGGTGGCGGCGCTGAAGCGAGCAATCGCGTTCGAACAGATGGACGACATCGCCATGGGTGTCGCCGAACACCTGCACTTCGATGTGGCGCGGCGAGAGGATATATTTCTCGATCAGCACGCGATCGTCGCCGAACGAGGACGCAGCCTCGCGTTTGCACGATTCAAGCGAATCCTGAAATTGCTGCGCAGCATCGACCTTGCGCATGCCCTTGCCGCCGCCGCCAGCGACCGCCTTGATGAGCACCGGATAACCGATCGCATCGGCTTCCTTTTGAAGGCGCTCCGACGATTGATCCTCGCCCATATAGCCGGGAGTGACAGGCACGCCGGCGGCCTGCATCAGCTTCTTTGCTGCATCCTTCAGACCCATTGCGCGGATCGATGACGGCGGCGCTCCGACCCACACGAGCCCGGCCGCCTGTACGGCTTCCGCAAACTCGGCGTTCTCGGAAAGGAAGCCGTAGCCGGGATGGATCGCCGCTGCCCCAGTGGACTTGGCGGCAGCGAGGATCTTCTCCTGCACCAGATAGCTTTCCCGCGCCGGTGCCGGTCCGATCGCAACCGCCTCATCGGCTTCACGCACGAAGGGCATGTCCTTGTCGGCGTCCGAATGGACCGCAATCGTGCGCACGCCGAGCCGCCTCGCGGTGCGGATTATGCGGCGGGCGATCTCGCCGCGGTTGGCGATGAGGAGACTTTCGATCATCGCTTACATCCTAAAGATGCCGAACTGCGCGCGATCCGGGATCGGCGCGTTCAGCGTTGCGGAGAAGGCGAGGCCCAGCACGTCGCGAGTCTGTGCGGGGTCGATGATGCCGTCGTCCCACAGGCGCGCGGTGGCGTAATAGGGATTGCCCTCATCCTCATATTTCTGACGGACCGGCGCCTTGAAGGCTTCGGCCTCTTCGGGCGTCCATTTATCGGCGTCGCGGTGGACGGTGGCGAGCACCGATGCCGCCTGCTCGCCACCCATGACCGAGATCCGGCTGTTGGGCCAGGAGAACAGGAATCGGGGAGAATAGGCCCGCCCGCACATGCCGTAATTGCCCGCGCCGAAGCTGCCGCCGATCAGCACGGTGATCTTGGGGACCTGCGCTGTCGCGACCGCCGTCACCAGCTTCGCGCCATGTTTGGCGATGCCCTCGGCCTCATATTTGCCGCCGACCATGAAGCCCGAGATATTCTGCAGGAACAGCAAGGGGATACGCCGCTGGCAGGCCAGCTCAATGAAATGCGCGCCCTTCATAGCGCTCTCGGAAAAGAGCACGCCGTTATTAGCGAGGATCGCGACCGGCATGCCCCAGATCCGGGCGAAACCGCAGACCAGCGTGGTTCCATAATTGGCTTTGAATTCATGCAGTTCCGAGCCGTCTACGATCCGCGCGATGACCTCCCGCACGTCATAAGGCGCGCGCACGTCGGTCGGCACGATGCCATAGAGATCGGCGGGGTCGAGCCTGGGCGGGCGCGGCGGCTGGACGTCGATGTCGACCGCCTTGGGCCGGTTCAGCGTGTCAACGATGTCGCGGACCAGTAGCAGCGCATGCTCGTCATTTTCGGCGACATGATCGACCACGCCAGAGCGGCGGCCATGGGTGTCCGCGCCGCCAAGTTCCTCGGCTGAGATCACCTCTCCGGTGGCGGCCTTCACCAGCGGCGGGCCGCCGAGGAAGATCGTGCCCTGATTGCGCACGATGATGCTTTCGTCAGCCATAGCAGGCACATAGGCGCCCCCTGCCGTGCAGCTACCCATGACGCAGGCGATTTGCGGAATGCCTTCGGACGACATCTGCGCCTGATTGAAGAAGATGCGTCCGAAATGTTCGCGATCGGGAAAGACTTCCGCCTGATGCGGCAGGTTCGCGCCGCCGGAGTCGACGAGGTAAACGCAGGGTAGGCGATTCTGCAACGCGATCTCCTGCGCCCGCAGATGCTTCTTCACCGTCATTGGGAAATAGGCGCCGCCCTTCACCGTCGGATCATTGGCGACGATGAGGACTTCGCGGCCTTCCACCCGCCCGATGCCGGTGATCATGCCGGCGCCGGGTGCGCCATCGTCATACATGCCGTTTGCGGCCAGCGCGCCAATTTCTAGGAAAGGCGAGCCGGGATCGAGGAGGCGATGCACACGGTCGCGCGGGAGCAGCTTGCCGCGCGCGACGTGACGCTCGCGATGGCCTTCGGATCCGCCGAGCGCGGCGGTTGCCACCTTATCCCGCAATTCCGTCACCAGCCCGAGATTGACCTCGGCGTTCTGCCGGAACGCTTCGCTGTTGCGGTCGACACTCGACGACAGCTCGCTCATGAGCCGATCAGCTCGCGGCCGATCAGCATGCGGCGGATCTCGTTGGTGCCGGCGCCGATGTCGAGGAGCTTCGCATCACGCATAAAGCGTTCCACCGGCCAGTCCTTGGTGTAACCGGCCCCGCCAAGCGCCTGAACGGCTTCAAGCGATGTCTTCACCGCATTTTCCGACGCAAGCAAGATGGCGCCTGCCGAATCGAAGCGTGTCGTCTGGCCCGCATCACAGGCTCGCGCGACGGCATAGACATAGGCCCGGGCGGAATTGAGCGCGACATACATATCGGCGATCTTGGCTTGCATAAGCTGGAAGGCGCCGATCGGCTGGCCGAACTGCTTGCGCTCGCGCACATAGGGCAGGACGACATCGAGGCAGGCCTGCATGATGCCGATCTGGATGCCGGACAGAACCGTACGCTCATAATCGAGACCCGACATCAGCACGCCGACGCCGCCATTAAGCGGACCCATCACATTTTCTTCCGGCACCTCGCAATCGTCGAACACCAGCTCGGCGGTCGGGCTGCCGCGCATGCCGACCTTGTCGATCTTCTGGCCGATCGAAAAGCCTTTGAAATCCTTCTCGATGATGAAAGTGGTGATCCCGCGCCCGCCTTCGCCCGTCTTGGCGTAGACGACCAGCGTGTCGGCATAGGTGGCGTTGGTGATCCAGAATTTTGTGCCGTTGAGGACGTAACGGTCGCCCTTCTTTTCGGCGCGCAGCTTCATCGATACGACGTCCGATCCTGCGCCCGCTTCCGACATCGCCAGGCTGCCGACATGTTCGCCGGAAATCAGCTTGGGTAAATAGCGCGCCTTCTGTTCGTCATTGCCCCAGCGGCGGAGCTGATTGACGCAGAGATTGGAATGCGCCCCGTAGCTCAATCCCACCGAGGCCGAAGCGCGCGCGATTTCCTCCTGCGCTACGACATGTTCGAGATAGCCAAGGCCGAGGCCGCCATCGATTTCGTCCACGGTGATGCCATGCAGGCCAAGCGCGCCCATTTCGGGCCACAGGTCGCGTGGGAACCAGTCCTCTGCATCAATCTTCGCAGCCAGGGGCGCGATCCGGTCGGCGGCGAAGCGGGCGGTGGTTTCGCGGATCTGGTCCGCCATCTCGCCGAGCGCGAAATCGAGCGTGGGTAACGACATCCTGCCTCCAAACCTGCTGTGCCTTTTATCCGAGTGTAGCGAAGGCCATCCATTAGACAAAATTGAAAGATTTGGCTCAATGGTATAGATCATATCTATGATCGATCGCTATCTTCTGCGGTACTTCCTCGCTGTCGTTGATGCCGGCAGCTTCTCGAAAGGGGCTGCGCAGGTCAATGTCACACAACCTACGCTGTCCGTAGGGATCGCCAAGCTTGAAAAGCTCTGCGGAGCGACGCTGTTTCATCGCACCAGCCAGCGGGTCCACTTGACCGAAGCCGGCTCGCGGCTCGTCGCGCATGCGCGACGGATCGAGAATGATTTCGATGTCGCGATCAAAAGCGTGGCCGGCACCCCTGCGCAGCTCGTGCGGGTCGGCATCCTTGCCACCATTCCCACCGTGACATTGGAGCGGATCGCGACCGAACATCGCCGCAGGGACGATCAGGGCCAGATCGAAATCGTCGAGGGCGGCGAGCGCGATCTGATGTCACGGCTGGGGCGGGGCCGAATCGATCTCGCGGTGACCATATTGCGGCCGCATATGGAGTGGCATGTCGAGCCGCTGTACCGGGAGGGCTATTCGCTGGCGATGCCGCGTTGGCATCGATTCGCGGGTGCCCAGGAAGTGCGGCCGGAGGATCTGGCGGAGGAGACGATGATCGTCCGCCGCCATTGCGAGGTGCTGCCGGAAACCAGCCGGTATTTCGTGGAGCATGGCGTGCGGCCGCGCTTCAGCTTTCGGACGACCAACGACGACAAGGCCTTGGCGCTGGTGCGGGCCGGGCTGGGTATCACCGTTATGCCTGATAGCCACCGCGACCCCGAGGTAAGCCGCCCCCGCCTGAGCGGCTTCGGGCTTGTGCGGGAGATCGGCCTCGTGTCGCGGGATCGTCCTGCTGCGGGGGCATTGGTGGATGCGATCAAAGCGGTGCTGGCGCGGTGAAGAGCATCAGATCATGCGATCGTCGAACAGGCCGTAAGCGAGCGTAGAGGCATAGACCGCAACCGCGCGGCGGCGGTCTCCGAACCGGTTCGCCCAATTATGAAGCTCATACGCGGCGTTGAGGCTGGGCATTATCGCCTGGCCTGCGATCATTGGATCGACCGGGCGGATGCCGCCTTCGCTTATTCCGTCGGCGATGATTCCGGCGAGGCGCAGCGCCATCCTGTCCGACCGGGCCACGACCTGCAGGCGGACGTCCGCGGGTAAGGTTTGCAAGGCAGTGGTTCGCAACAACGGCCATTGGCCGTCTAGCTGGATGTCAAGCAGCGTCGCGATCACGGAACTCAGCCTGTTCCACGGTGTGCCATCGCCCGGAGCCTTGAGCACGCTCGCGATTGTTGCATAGGAATGGCGGAAGCAGGCCAGTACGAGATCGTCCTTGGCTTCGAGATGGTGGTAAAAGCTGCCCTTGGTGACGTTGAGTTCGGCTGCGATGCGCTCGACGGATGCCCCGCGATAGCCGCGTTCGCTGATGAGGCGGGTGGCGACGCGGAGGAAATTCGCCTGACCCTTGGCAGCGGTCCCCTCCCTGTCAATCGCAATGAGCTGGGGCGACCACTCGCCGCCGTCTGGCGCAAGCCCTTTTTCAAACAGGTCCAGCATACGCAAGCGGACCCGATCAAAATCCCCGTAAGCGTAGGTGAACAGCCACATCGGCAGCCAGTACATACTTTCGGTGAGCACTTGGGCGCGCGCTGTGTTCAGGGCGCGGTGCTGGTCGCTGGCTGGTTCCCCGAAAAAGGCGCGTATGCGCCGGAAGATCGCTGAATATTGTTCGGCCAGCGGGATGCGGACGCTGTCGTCGAGCGCGCGCATATCCGAAAGAATGGCGATGGGGCGCTCATGGCCTTGTCCGATGTCTCTAAGGAGATCGAAATATCTGCTGACATAGGCTTCGACGCGTGCGTGAGGCGTAGGAGCCTGGGCGGCCGATTCCACCAGCGTTTCGATCCGTCGCAAGGTTTCCGTGAAGGCGGCGGCGGCAAGCTGCTCCTTGAAACGGAAATAATAGGTGATGCTGCTGGTGCTGAGGTGAACGGCTTCGGCGACTTCGACAAAGGTCAGGCCTCTTACGCCGCGGCTGTTCATGATGTGAGTGGCGGCATCGATCACGACGTCGCGTTTGCGCGCGAATCGGGCGGTCTTTGTCGTCGAGCTGCCAGGCGCCTTGAACGGTGCGCCGACCTGATCCGAGGACGCCCCATTTCGCGCCTGCTTCGTAATCCCCATCAACGACCCCCGATTTTGGGGGGCACGATGCCGCCTTGGACGCTTCATCGCAAGGTTCAGTTCACGCAGCATATGAGCTTGCTCAAAGGGGCAAAACTTCGTTATTCGAAAATCGGGTATGCAAAGAAGGACTGGAGCGGCTGATGAGCATGTTTGACCTGACCGGGAAGATCGCCGTAATCACGGGTTCGTCGCGCGGCATTGGTCGCGCCATTGCGGAAACGATGGCGGAGCAAGGAGCGAAGGTCGTCGTTTCCAGCCGCAAACAGGATGCGTGCGAGGTCGTCGCCGCAGAGATCAACGCGCGGCACGGCGAAGGCGCCGCGATTGCGATCTCAGCCAATATTTCCTCCAAGGAAGCGCTTCAGGCCCTGGTCGATCAATCCCGCGCCACCTTCGGCAAGATCGATATTCTTGTCTGCAATGCTGCGTCCAACCCTTATTATGGGCCGATGTCCGGGATTAGCGACGATCAATTCCGCAAGGTTTTCGAGAATAATGTCCTCGCCAATCACTGGATCGTCCACATGGTTGCGCCCGAGATGATGGAGCGCAACGAAGGCTCGATCATCATAATTTCGTCGCTGGGCGGCCTGATGGGATCGGGGGACATTGGAGCTTACAACATATCGAAGGCGGCTGACCTTCAGCTCGTGCGCAATCTTGCGATCGAATTCGGGCCTAATAACGTCACAGTCAATGCGGTCGCGCCCGGCGTGATCCGCACCGATTTCGCCAAGGCGCTTTATGAAAAGCCCGAACTGGAATCGGCGTTGCGGCGTGCGACGCCGCTGGGTCGTATTGGCGAACCAAGCCACGTCGCCGGCGTGGCAGCCTTCTTTGCATCGGAGGCCGCCAAGCATATCACGGGGCAATATATCGTCGTGGATGGCGGCATGAACATCAAGACTGGTTTCTAAAATGCGGTTGCCGGCGAAAGCGTGCTGATCACGGGCGCCGGTTCCGGGATCGGCCGTGGATATCAGCGAGGCGGCCAGCTATGTTGATGGTCAGGCGCTGGCCGTGGACGGCGGGCTTTCCACATCCGATCCGTCGCGACTGGGCGAGGTAGTTTTTGAGGCGAGCGGTGCGACGTCCGAAATGGAAAATATCTGTTTCGCTCTTCATTCTGACGGTCTGCGAGAGGTTGTGATAAACTTCCAAGATAGAATGTCGGTCAGCTGAGCTATCGCTCCGCCAAGGCCTAGCGAATAATAAGATTGAGAGGCTGGAGTTTATGGTGGCTGACGTCGCGCTGGCTTCGAAAAATAGGAACGGGCTTGTCGAGAACCCTTTTGTCGATGCGTCCGGCACGAGCGATCGCGCGCCGAGATTCTGGAACGCTTTCAAAGTCTCGAAAGAACAGATCGACGGTGAGATAGATCGGCTGAAATCTATCTCCAGGCCCGGGAATGGCCGGCGGCGGTCCTATATCGTCCACCCCCAGTCGAACCGGAATAGCATTACGCCCGGCCTGCGTGCCACGATCGAAGTCGTCATGCCGGGGGAGGTGATCGAGCTGACGCCCAGCAATGCCTCCAGCGTCGGGATCTGCATTGAGGGGCAGGGCAGGGCGGTCGTCGACGGCAAGTCCTTCGACATGACGCTCCACGATACATTGTCGGTGCCGAACATGGCGCCGCAGGCCTACATGAATACGGGCGATACGGCCTATGTCCGCCTCGTGTTCAGCGATTCGCCGATACTAGAATATCTCCGCGCGCTCTACGTATCGGATGATGTCGGGTTGGGTACGCCATCGGCGGAGCCGATCGAGCATCATCGCGATCCGATGGCCGACTTTATCTATCCGATGCCGACCGGCGGTGGGGCGCTCAAGACCTATCACGCCTTCATCGATCCCGAGGTGGTCGAGCAGTCAGCGCATCTGTGGAAGTGGGAAGAGGTGAAGGCCTTCCTCAACGACATGGACAAGAACACGAAGGATCTGCGCGCCGCGATCATCACCATGTACTGGAACCCGGCGACCGGTCGGACGCATGGATCGACCAATACCATCACCGCCTGGATGAGCGGCGGTGTCGACCCGAACTGGACCGGCAAGAAATGGGACATGGCCCGGTCGCACCGGCACAATGTGACGGCGATGAACTATGCGATCGCCGGCAACTGGAAGACGATCGTCGAGCGTGAGGAAATCTCCTGGGGGCCGGGCGATCTCGTCCTGACGGCGCCTGCTTGGGCGGCGCATTCCAACGGCCGGTTCGATCGCGAGGCCTATACCTTCGCCATCCAGGACAATGCGCTGCTGGCGGCCATGAACAGCACCATCCTGCAGGAATATGTGAACAAGCCAGTGATTCATCTGGGCGCGCGTCCCGGCTTCGAAGCGTAAGCGGGGTTCGCTCATGGCCGGGGCCACCCATTTCCTGACGCCAGAAGGCAATGCCAGCATCGTCGACGACTGCCTGTACGGCTGGGGCGCCGACATGCTCGTCACCTATCTGCGCTGCGACCCTGATCGGCTGCAGACTCTGTTGCCGCCGGGGCTGAAGGTCGCCGACGGCCTGTGCATGGCCTATATCGGCGCGTTCCAGTCGGCGAGCGTGGATCGGCCCGATGCGATGCTGCTGAACCCGGCCGGGACGGTCTATAATGAGGCGGCGCTCAGTATCGCCTGCACCTATGGCGACAAGCAGGGATATTTCCCGGTGTTCGTCTGGGTCGACAAGGAATGGTCGCTGATCCGCGGCTGGCTGAATGGCTATCCGAAGAAGATCGGTCAGATAACGCTGGCGAGGCCGCATAGCTATAACCCGGTCACTGGCGGAGCCCTTCGCGAAGGTGCTGTGACGGGCGGGATCTGCTCACGGCATGGGTTCACGCTGATGCGGATGGGGCTGACGCTGACCCGCGCGGGCGACAAGAGCGACCTCAAATCGCGGCCGTCCACCTTCGGTCACCGCCATTGGCCGGCGCTGCATCCGACGCAAACGGTCGTTTCGGAGCTTGTCGAGGTCAACCGGACCGATCTGACGGTTGGCGATGTCTGGGTGGGCGAGCCCTTTTTCGAACTCGGCAATGCGCCAGACGAGGCGCTGGACTATTTCAGCGACTATGAGGCTGTTGCCGGTGTGACCTATTCCTACGGCTTTCGCATCGGCGGCGCGACGCTTCTGGAGCGGATCGAGCGCTAAGCCTTTGGCGCGTGGCGGTAGCGGCCGAGCAGCAGGACGGCGCAGCCGCTCGTCACGCACGCGATGAAGCCGATCCTGAAGGGCAGGTGGTAGCTGCCTGCCATGTCGCGCAGATAGCCAAATAAGAATGGCCCCACGATCCCGCCCAGTCCCGCGAGGAACGCGATGACGCCGTAGATGCGGTTGAAATTCTCCGGCGGGAAATAGCGGCGGGCGAGCACAGGCCCCATGTCGGTTTCAGTGCCGACGATCAGCCCGGCGAAGATCACGCCCACGACCATCAGCCACAAGGTTGAGGTAGGCGTCAGCAATATGATCTCGAGACCGATCCCGCCAAGCGTGACGAAGATCATCGCCATCAGCGGGGCATGGAAGATGTCCATCAGCATGGCCGATGCGATCCGGCCGACGAGCAGGCCGATGCCGATGAAACTCGCGAATAGCGCCGCCTGGTCGAGGCTCATCCCGCGATCGGTCAGGGCGGCGGGGATGTGGGTGATTGCGCCGAAACCGGCGATCGAGGTTGCCAGCATTGCCAGCCCGATGATCCAGAAGCGCCAGGAAACAAGCACGTCACGCAAGGAGACGTGGCTGGAGGTGCTGGCCTGTGCTCGCTTTTGCCGGGCCAGCCGGAATGCTTCGTCGAGATCGACCTTGCTTCGGACCAGCAGGATCGACAGGCTGCCAAGGATCAGCGTCACCAGCCCCATCACCATGAATGCCGCCTGCCAGCCGAGCAGACCGAGGACATGGTTGGCGAAGACCGGCATGCCGATCGCGCCTACGCCGAAGCCGATCATCGCGAGGCCGATCGCGGTGCCCAGCCGGCGATTAAAGACCTGTCCGATGAGCATCATGAAACCGGAGGGCGAGGTGATGGTCGTCAGCAAGCCCGACAGGAAGGCGATCAGCGAGAACAGGCCGATCTTGGCTGGTACAGTGCCGAGCAGCAGCAGGCAGGCTGCAAGTGCCAGATAGCCGATCCACATCGTCCGCTGCACGCCGAAGCGCTCCATGATCGCCGGCGTGAAGGGAACCGCGATCGTGAAGCCGGCAAAGGACATGGTGGCGAGCAGCGAGACTTCAGCACGGCCCCAGCCGAGCGCCTGCGAGAGCGGCTTGATGAACACGCTCACCGATAGCGGCATCATGACGGCGAACCCGCCAAGCAGGCCCAGCGCAGCACCCAGCAGGAACGGCAAAGCTCGCCGGTTCAGCAGGCCGTCCTGATCGAGGAGCAGGGTCTCGTCCCTTGCCAGCGGCGCGCTCATGGAGTCAGGCGCTGCGCAGCCCCGCCTGCTCAAGCCGCGGCTTCACGTCCTTGATCCAGTTTTTGATGCCATCCTCGTAGCTGAACCAGCTGAGCAGCACGCCATCGATGCCGCCCTTCGACAATTTGTCGAGTTGTGACGTGATCTTGTCGGCGGTGCCGACCAGTTCATAGCCGCCATGGCCGGCCTTGAGCCGGAACTTCATCGCATCCATCACGTCGGGTGGCATCAGCTGCGAATGCATGTTGTGCATGTTCATGAAGCCATCGAGCGCGCGATCGTCGCCATGTTCGATCACATAATAGTTCAACTTGTCGCGTGCATCCTGCTCCGTGTCGCCTTGAACGACATAGGATAAGGTCCAAACCTGCAGGTCGCGGCCATATTCCTCTTTTGCCAGCTTGCGATAGGCATCGGTCTCCCGACGTATCTCGTCGACATCGTCCGAACGCACGATCACGAAGGCCATGTCGGAATATTTGGCGGCGAAGGCGCGGCCGCGATCGGACCCGCCAGCGTTCATGATCGGCGGGAAGGGGCGCTGGATCGGCTTGGGCATGCTGATGCCCTTTTTCACCGTATAATATTCGCCTTCATAATCAAAAGCATCGTCGCGGCTCCAGAGCGCGCGCAGGATCTCGATCCATTCGGCCGCCTGAGCATAGCGGTCGTGATGGTCCTTCATCGCGGCGCCGAACATGTCGAGTTCGGTCTTGTTCCAGCCCGCGACGACATTGAGCCCGAAGCGGCCGCCCGAGATCTGGTCAATCGTCGCGCATTGCTTGGCGGCGGCAATGGGGTGGATGGTAGGGACATGCGAGGTCGCGAAGACCGCGGCGCTGGTGACCTGGCTCGTAGCTGCAGCCCAGGTGTAGCTGTCGAGGGCGAGGCCGGAGCGATGTCCGGGGTCCGCATCCACATAGCCGCGCCAGCGCGAATAAGGGACATTCGCCTCAAAACCCGCCTCTTCGGAGAGTTTCGACAAAGACACGGAATCATCCCACTTCGCATCGAGATTCTCAGGCGCGTTGGACATATTGTTGCCGATGCCGTTCAACGCGAACACGCCGAGCTTAAGGGCGTTGTCGTTGAACACGGGGTTGGTGTCAGCCCGTGGATCGTCCTTCCAGCTTTTCATCCATAGCTCCTAAAACTTTTGACGGAGCCTGAGCCGCTGCTTGGTCTTTGACAATCGCGTGCCGGAACCACTGGATTTCCGAATTGGAAAAATTCGCACGTGCGTGCTGCGCACGCCGCGAAAAAGCGATGTGGTCGGAAGTGCCGATTTGGAAAGAGTGAAATTCGGACACATACCTACACGCCACCCGGTCATCGGACTTAAACCCGACTGACAAGCCACAACAGTCGAAAAGAGCGATGAGGATAGGAACCTGTCTGTACGAAGGGCGGACCCGGATCATTCGGGAGGATGATGGACAGATCATCCTGCTGGCGGAGAATTTCGCGGAAAGCGTCAAGACGCTCCTTATCGAAGGGCGACTGAGCGAGGCTGCATCCGTCGTTGGTACATCTGTGTCCGCCGAAAGCATCACCATGCTTCCACCGGTCACTGATCCCGACAAGATTCTCGCAATCGGGTTCAACTATCGCGGGCATCTGATAGAAACCGGTACGCCGCTTCCCGAATATCCTTCGGTGTTCGTTCGCTTTCCGTCGAGCCAAGTCGGTCATGACCAGCCCGTGGTAGCGCCCGCCGTTTCCACTGAGCTCGATTATGAAGGCGAACTCGCCGTCATCATCGGTCGCCCTGCATGGCGCGTGAACGAAACGGAGGCAATGGCCTGCATCGCGGGCTATACTTGTTTCGCCGAGAATTCGGTGCGCGATTTTCAGGCCCATGCGCGTCAGGTGACCGCCGGCAAGAATTTCCTGAGCAGCGGCGCCATCGGGCCATGGCTCACGACGGCGGACGAGGTCGGCGATCCTTCGGCGCTCGAACTCACTACTCGGCTGAATGGCGAAGTGGTGCAGCATGACAAGCTGACCTCGCTTATTTTCAGTGTGGCCGAACTCATCGTTTACATCACGCAATTCACGCGCCTCCTGCCGGGCGACATCATCGCGACCGGTACGCCTGACGGGGTGGGTTTTCTCCGCGATCCGAAGATCTGGCTCGTCCCCGGCGATGTGATGGAAGTCGATATTCCCGGCGTCGGTTTGCTGCGCAACAATGTGATTGCCGAGGCCGGGCAATGAGCAAACAGCCTCTGCTCTGGCTGACCGAGGCTCAGGTCGCGTCGCTGGTCGATCTCAATGATGCAATGGTGGCGTTGCGTACCGGCTTTGTCGAGGAGGCCGAAGGGCGTGCAAAGACCGTCGATAAGGCGTTGGGGCAATGGCCCGGCGGCGCAATGCATGCGCTGGGGTCGATGTCCCCCGGACAGCATTATGCCGGTTTCAAGACCTGGGTGCATACCGATCGCGGCGCCACGGCGATCTTCTCGCTGTTCGACACGCGCGACGGACAACTGCTGGCGGTGCTCGAAGCAGCGACCCTTGGGCAAATCCGAACCTCGGCGGTCTCGGGGCTGGCGGCCGATGTGCTCGCCGCGCCTGCCGCGGATGAGATGGCGCTCGTCGGAACCGGCGCCCAGGCGCTGACGCAGGTTGCGGCGGTGGCCGCGGTCCGGCCGCTCCGGCGGCTGAGGGTCTATAGCCCTACCGCCGAAAAGCGCGCCGCTTTCGTCAATAAGGCGCGGGCGCAGTTCGATTTCGAAGTCATCGATGTCCCGTCGCTCGCTGACGCGGTGCGTGATGCTCCCATCGTTACGGTGATCACGCGCGCTTCGGTGCCGTTTCTGGATGCCGACCTTCTATCACCCGGCGTCTTGCTGATCGCCGCCGGTGCGATCCTGCCCGCCAATGCCGAATGCCTGCCCAATGTGCTTGAGCGCAGCACGGGCATATTTGTCGACAGCCTGCGTAACGCCCAGCTCAATTCCCGCGAGCTGCGCGAGCATTTTGGCGAGAGCGAGGAACGGTGGCGCGCGGTCAGGACGCTTGGGACTTTGCTGAGCGAAGGCAATGCCTTGCCGGCCGAGCGCGACATAACCCTGTTCAAGCCGATGGGCACGGGACTGTCCGATCTCTCAGTGGCCATCATGGCTTATGAGCGGGCAACATCGCAGGGCATCGGCCTCATGATCGATCAGCCGCAACGCGTCTTGCCGCGTTGGCGGACTGCCGCGGCCGGTTAGAAAAGTGTCAGGAGAGTGTGGAATGGAAGGTCGAGCCAAGTTTGTCGATGAAAGCGGCCAGTCCCCCAAGGTTACGGAAACCTGGCCCTCGATCGTCATCACCAAGGAGGAGATCGACGCCGAAATCCAGCGGCTGGCGGACGAGCCAATGCCCGCCAATGGATGTCGGACGACCAGCATCGTCCATCCTCTTTCTGCGGCTCCGGGCCTTGGCCTCGCCCCTGGCATCGATGCGCATATCGATGTGCTGAAGCCAGGCGAGCGGGTTCGCGTCAGCCGGTCGAACAGCACGGCTGCGGCCATGTGCATCAGGGGGCATGGCGCCGCGCGCATCGGCACTTCCACATTCGGGATCGAACGGCATGACGTTTGGAACGTACCGTCGATGCATCCCGTCTATTACGAGAATAACGGGTCGGACCTTCTAGTACGGCTCACCTTCTCGAACCGTCCGATGCTCGAAAAGCTGATGGTTTTCTACGGCGAGGAAGCCGACAATTCGATGATTTCCGACGCTTGGTTTCAGGCGGTTGCTGAAGAGGTGGTCCGGGGTCCGCGAGCCAAAGACAGTGCTCCGATTGTGCCGATCGGCAACGGCGCATTCCTGATGCCTTATGAGCATCTGGTCGATCCCGACACTGTCGATAATCATGCCCTGCATTGGCCATGGTCGATAGTCGAGCCGCAATTGAAGACCGTGCGTGCCATCGGTGACGGTTATACCGGTCGTCGCCTCTACATCCTCTACAATCCCGCGACGGAACGCAGAAACGGCACAACGCACAGCTTCTTCGCTTCGATCGCATCCTATCCGGGCAATGTCGTCGACCAACCCCACCGGCACAGCTCGGCGGCGATCAACTATTATTTCGGTGGTTCGGGCCGCAGCACCGTCACAGGCGAAAAGCTGTTCTGGAAGGCTGGCGATCTGATGCTGTCGGCGCCGGGCTGGGCGATCCACAACCATGCGTCCGGCCCGGACGGCTTCTATGCGCTCACCATTCAGGATCACCCCCTGATGATCGCGACGGAATCGCTGATCTGGCAGGAAACGATGAAGGATCCGATCAAGAATTTGGGGACGCAGATCGGCTTCCAGACCAACATTTCGGAACTCGTCTGACCTCCGGAAAATCCATCAAGGCAACCAAAATGACCAGCATCCCTCCTCTCGATTTCGACGATATCGATGAAAGCCTCCAGAAGCTGTTCCAGCCCACCGTGGACCGGCTCGGCTATTTCGGGGATTTCTTCCGATATGGCAGCCACGCGCCCGAGGTGCTTTCCGGCTTCATGGGGTTCAGCGTCGCGCTGAAGCAGTCGATCCCGGACGATGTGAATGAGACGGTCGCGCTCACTGTCTGCAAGGCAATGGATTTCCCCTATGAGCGCATCCAACATGAACGCCTGTCCGTAAAGCTTGGGCTTGATCCGGACTGGATCGCGGCGATGGTCGGAAGGCCGTCCTCGGCCGAGATCACGCCGTTACAGAGTGCAGCGCGCGATCTGTCGCTCGCGATGGTTGAAGGCCGCCACGATGCCGCGCGCCAGGCGGCTGAACAGGTTGCGTGGCTGGCGTCCCCCAAGCTGGCGGTCGCGCTGCTCTTCCAGGCGACGCGCTTCATGCAGGTCTGCGCCGTCGGGCGGACGCTGGGCATGCAGCTTGCGCTGCCGTCGATATTCGAATCTAATGCCGGATAAGATATTTCCGCGGTCGTCCATCCCGCCGGCGCCTGCCATGACGGGCGGATCTGGCGCTGCAGGGCAGAGGATGGATGTCATGAAGGGCGACATCAAGAATATCTACCGGTCGATGCTCGACAATCTGAGCGCGCTGCGCGCGTTCGTCGCCGTCGTGGAATCGGGCAGCTTTTCTGAAGCTGGTTATCGCCTGAATGTGATGCCTTCGACGATCAGCAAGCATGTCTCCTTTCTCGAGGAGAAGATGCATGGACAACTGATCGTCCGGTCCACCAAGCATCTGTCCATCTCGGAGCTTGGCCGCCGCTTTTACGACCGCTGCCTCATCATCCTGAAGGAGGTCGAGGAAACCGAAGCGGAGATGCTCGAATATCAGATGGAGCCGCAGGGCAAGCTGCGCGTGACAATGGGGCCGTCGTTCGCAGGCTATCACCTGCCGCCGCTGATCCCGACCTTCCTTGCGCGCTATCCGAAGATCAGCGTCGATTTCCGCATCACGCCGGAGGTGATCGACCTGATCGACAATTCGATCGACGTCGCCATTCGCATCAGCAGTAACCTCGAGCCCGGCCTGATCGCCGTGAAGCTAGCGCCCAATATCCGCAGCGTCTGCGTATCGCCGGCCTATGTCGAAAAATTCGGGCTGCCGGCGGAGCCAAAGGATCTGGTGCAGCATAACTGCCTGCTGACCAATGATGCATCCAGCAGCTCGAAATGGCGGTTGCTGCAGGATGGCGAAGAAACCATCGTCCATGTCACGGGCAATCTGGTTGTGAATGACGGCGGCATCTACAAGCAGGCGATCATGGACGGGATCGGCATCGGCCATCTTTCCCGTTATCTCGTCTACAAGGAGGTCGCCGACGGAAGGTTGATCGAGCTTTTCCCCGAAAGCCGCGTGATCAACAGTTACATCTACGTTGTCTATCCCCAGCGCCGAAACCTGCCGCTGAAAACGCGGGTGTTTATCGATCATCTCCGTGAGGCCTTTCGCGGCCCGCTCGAATGGATGCCCTAAGTTTCTCCTTTCATGACCCAGAATTTGCTCGATCGTCTTCGCAGCGTGGTTGGCCGGCGACATCTGCTGACCGGCGAGCGAGCTACGCGACGTTACCGAACCGGATATCGCTTCGGCGCTGGTGAAGTCTTCGCCGTCGCCCGGCCGGGCAGCCTGTTAGAGCAATGGCGGACAGTTCAGGTCTGCGTGGATGCCGGCGTCATCGTCATCATGCAGGCGGCGAACACCGGACTTACCGGCGGATCGACGCCGCGCGACGAGGGCTATGACCGTCCAGTCGTGATGATCAGCACGAACCGGCTGAAGGGCGTGCGCCTGATCGATGGCGGGCGGCAGGTACTCTGCTTTCCCGGCACGACTTTGTACGAGCTCGAGCGCCTGCTGGCGCCGCTCGGCCGCGAGCCGCATTCCGTGATCGGGTCGTCCTGCATCGGTGCTTCGGTCGTGGGCGGGGTCTGCAACAATTCGGGTGGGGCGCTGGTGCGGCGCGGGCCGGCATTCACCCAACTCGCACTGTTTGCGCGGGTGGACGAAGCCGGCGCACTGACGCTCGTCAATCATCTCGGCATCGAACTCGGTAGCGATCCCGAGACCATTTTGACGAGGCTGGATCGCGGTGAATATGCGGACAGCGATGTCCGCCACGATCCGGCTTTGCGCGCATCATCCAGCGATTATGAGCCACGCGTCCGGGCGGTCGATCAAGCCGGCCCCGCACGGTTCAATGCCGATCCGACACGCCTTTACGAGGCATCGGGCAGCGCCGGCCGGGTGATCGTATTCGCGGTCCGGCTCGACAGCTTTGCGGCCGATGTGGACAGCCGCACCTTCTACATCGGCACCAACAATCCGGCCGATCTGAGCCGGATCAGACGCGATATCCTGTCAAACTTTGAGCATCTGCCGATCTCGGGCGAATATATCCATCGCACGGCGTTCGATCTTGCGGCCGTGTACGGCAAGGATACCTTCCTCGCGATCGACCATCTGGGCACAGCGCGATTGCCAATGCTGTTCGCACTGAAGGCGCGAGTGGACAGCCTCGCATCGCGGCTTGGCATGGAAAGATCGGCACTGAGCGACCGTATCCTGCAATATGCTGCGAAGCTTTTCCCGCAGCATCTTCCTGTCCGCATGCGAGAATACCGCGACCGGTTCGAGCACCATCTGATCCTCAAGATTTCGCGCGAAGGCCTCGCTGAAGCTCGCACCTATCTTGCGCAGTTGCCGACTACGGCCGGCATGTTCGAGTGCGCGCCCGAGGAAGCGCGCAAGGCTTTTCTTCATCGTTTTGCCGTTGCGGGTGCGGCGGTGCGGTATCGCGCGCTCCACACGCGCACGGTCGAGGATATCATCGCGATCGACGCGGCGCTGCCGCGCAACACGGAGGACTGGGTCGAGATCCTGCCGCCCGAGATCGAAGCGCAAATCGTCCAGAAAATCTATTATGGCCACTTCTTCTGCCACGTTTTCCATCAGGATTATGCGGTGGCCAAAGGCGTCGACCCGCACCGGCTGGAGGAGGCGATCCTGCGGACGCTCGATGCGCGGGGCGCTGAATATCCGGCCGAGCACAATGTCGGCCACCTCTACGCCGCCAAACCCGCGCTTGAGCGCTTCTACCGAGACCTGGATCCCGGCAACCGGTTCAATCCCGGTATCGGCAAGACATCGGCGCGAGAAGGATGGCGAGCGGACTAGGCGTAATAGTCATCCAGAACCGCGAAGCGTTCGCGGCGGAGCGGTTCGTTTGGCGCGACCGTATCGCCAATCCGCATGGCCGGGCCATTGCTGCCGCTGAATTGCGGCCATTGCGGCAGGCCATCTCCGTTCGGATCTCCGGCCTTGGCGAAATTGATCCAGTAGCGTGAGGCGAGATCAAGCATCGTCTCGTCCTGCGCAGTCCACTCCCAGTCATAGGCGGCCAGATTGCGGAAGATGTAGGGCATCTCGGCGCCATGGACCGGCCCGAAGCCGCTTTCCAGATAGCGACCTTCGGGGATCGGCGGCGCGTAGCTCCAGTCATAGTAGAAGACCGGCTTGGTGCCGTGCCTGACGGCGAGGTTCGCCCAGGTCCAGTTCTGCCATCCGAACACGCGATCGGCGAGCAGGTCGCCGCTTGAGCGTGCCGCCGTCCGGTCGTCATTGGCGGGATAGGCGCGCAAGGCGGCATCGGCCAACCCGTTCATGTCGGCACGAATATAGGCCTCATATTCGGACAGGCTCTTGATACTGGGGAGACCGGAACAATCGTCGAGGGTCGAACCAGTCAGCAACGGCACATCATTGTGCTGGCCGGCGCGGAAAATCGCAGCGGGACAGTCGGGGAGGGCGTAGCCATCCACGATTGGATAATTGGTGTCTGCGGCGCCCTCACCGAGATAGCCGCCGAGCGCCTCCATATACCAGCGGCCCGGTTCCATTGGGATTTCGACTGACATGACCGCCTCGGCAGGTCTCGCACGCATGGCCTCGAGCGTGTCGGCATCCAGCCCATCCGATACCTGCACCCCGCGCTGTTCGGCTGAGGATAGATCGAGCAGCCTGTCGAACAGACCGCTGTCCGGGCTGGTCGGCCCCATGAAGGCGCCGCTGCTCCCGATGGCGCGATGGAACAGCCCCTTGGAAAGCGGTGAGGCCATATGCATCGAGCAACTGGCCGATCCCGCCGATACGCCGAAGATTGTGACATTTTCAGGATCGCCGCCGAACTCGTCGATATTGTCGCGGACCCAGCGGAGCGCGGCCACCTGATCCATGAAGCCGTAGTTCCCAGACGCGCCGTGCCCGCTTTCAGCGGTGAGCAGCGGATGCGCGAGAAAGCCGAGCCGGCCAAGCCGGTAGTTGACCGTGACCACCACCACGCCCAATTTGGCAAGCCCGCTGCCGTCAAACATGAGTTTGTCTTTGGTCGCGGTATTGGCCGAAGATCCGAACATGAAGGCGCCGAGATGGAACCAGACCATCACCGGACGCCGCTCGCCTTTCGCGGCTGCATTGGTCCAGACGTTGAGCGTCAGGCAATCTTCGCTCTGGGGAGGAGAGCCGGGATTGTAGAGCGATCTCGGCGCTGGCAGAAATTGCATCGGGACCGGCGAATGGTGGTCGGCGGCGCGGGTGCCTTGCCTGGGTAGGGGATCGTGCGGGGGGCGCCAGCGCAGGTCGCCGACCGGCGGCGCGGCGTATGGGATGCCGAGAAAAGCTGAGCCGCTTTCTGTGGCAATCCCCGTCACGCGGCCCTGCCGCGTCGTCGCGCTTTCGATCATCGCCTTGCTCTCCTGCTGATCTGTTCTAGTCCGGCCTGTTCATGCGGAAATGACCGTCGGCGGTCAGATGAAAATAATCCGACACGCCGCCGCCCCGCATGATCGGTTCGCTCTTCAACGTATCGTAGACGCCATCCACCAACAGGTGGCGGGAAATCCGGACGTAAACGGCTTCTCCGATGACGAGCGTGCTGCCCGCAGGATTGCCGTTCCGGTCACGCAGCTCAAGGATCTGGGTGAGTACGCAATCGAACGACACCGGGGATTCCGCGACATAAGGCGGCATTCCGAAGCTCGACGGCATTGGCGTGAGACCGGCGAGATCGAATTCATCAACTTCGTGCGGTACGACCGCAGAAGAGACGTTCATCGCATTGGCGAGCGGGCGCGTGGCGAGGTTCCACACGAAGCGACCAGTCTCTTCGATATTGCGCAGGCTATCCTTGCGACCGCCGCTCGAAAAGCCGATCAGCGGAGGATCGCCGCGCAACATATTAAAAAAGCTGTAGGGGGCCAGATTCCTGTGCCCCGACCGACTGATCGACGAGATCCAGCCGATCGGGCGCGGCGCAATGATGGCCTGCATCGGATTGTGCTTCAGGCCATGGCCCTGCGCCGGCTCGAAGCAATGATAATCAAATAATTCCCCGGCCCGCTGATCGACGGATGGGGCCTCTCCCAAAGGCGTCATGAAAGGTCTCTGCCCAAGTTACTGAACCGGATTTACAGTCGCCGCTCACACGCGCGCCAATCAAAAGCGCGTTCCAAAACGACAAGAGTGATATTCCGGATAAGGCCTTTGCTCCAGCGTGCCATCGGAGGAAGCTGCCACCACAAGAATAGTATTCTGGGAGTAGTGATGGGCCGGAACAAGCAGATCGCCGTCAATGCCTTCTCGATGGCCTCGCCGACGCAATCCTGGTCGGGACTTTGGGCACACCCGCAATCCAATGGCCTCGGCTATACCGATATCGAATTCTGGACTGACCTCGCCAAGCTGTGTGAACGCGGGCTGATCGACGCCGTCTTCCTAGCCGACGTCCTAGGTGCCAATGATGTCTATGGCGGGACGGTCGACGCGGTCCTTCGCTCAGGCACGATGATGCCCAACAACGATCCGATGGTGCTGATCTCCGCGATGGCTGCGGTGAGCCGAAACCTCTGTTTCGGCATCACCGGCAACACGACCTATGAGCAGCCCTATCTGCTGGCACGCCGCTTCAGCACGCTGGATCATCTGACCAAGGGGCGGGTGGCGTGGAACGTGGTGACGGGTGTCCTCGCCAGCACCGCACGCGCCGTCGGCGCCACGCAGCAGGTCGCCCATGACGCGCGCTACGACATGGCCGACGAATATATGGAGCTGATGTACAAGCTGTGGGAAAGCAGCTGGGAGGATGGCGCCGCCGTCCGCGACAAGGCGTCACGTACCTTCGCCGATCCTTCCAAGGTCCATATGATCCATCATCATGGCGAACATTATCGCTGCGATGCCATGCACTTGTCCGAGCCTTCGCCACAGCGGACGCCGATGATCTATGCCGCCGGCGCTTCGGGGCGGGGGCGGGTGTTCGCCGGTCGCCATGCCGAATGCACCTTCATGTCGACCAGCGACATCGGCTTCGCGAAGAAGACGGTGCAGGCCTATCGCGATGAGGCAGTGCGCGCGGGACGGCGGCCGGACAGCATCAAGGTGTTCAACGCCGCCACCGTCATCGTCGCGCCGACCAGCGCCGAGGCGCGCGACATCCAGCGAGACATCGCGGCCTACAGCGATGAAGAGGGCAATCTGGCGATGTTCTCGCAATGGCTGGGGATCGACCTCTCCAAATATGCGCCCGACGATCCGATCACCTATGTCGAGAGCAACGCCATCCAGTCGATCATGGAGGCAATGACCAAATATAATCCGGGCAAGCCGCTTCAGGTCCGCGATCTCGGCCAGTTCGGCAAGATCGGCGGGCGCGAGGCGTTCTTCGTCGGCTCGGTTGATGAGGTATGCGACGAGATGGAGAAATGGGTCGAAGAGGCTGACCTCGACGGCTTCAATCTGGTACGCACCGTGGAACCCGGCGGTCTCGGCGCATTCGTCGATCTGGTCGTGCCCGAGTTGCAGAACCGAGGCGTCTACAAGACGGCCTACACGCCGGGCACGATGCGGCAGAAATTCTTTCCGGAAAGCGATGGCCGATTGCCCTCCGATCATGTCGGGAGCACCTTCCGGCATCGTGTCGCGGAACCGGCTTAGGGAGGAAAGCCCGATGAGCCAGAATTTCCTTCGCAACACCTGGTATGTGTTTGGCTGGGCCGACGAGATCGGCGACAAGCCTGTCGGGCGGAAGATCGCTGGCGACGACATCGTCTGCTTCCGGGGACGCGACGGGCTGGTCGCGCTCGCCGACAGCTGCCCCCATCGTTTCGTCCCGCTCAGCCTGGGCACCGTGACCGACGGCGTGCTCGAATGCGCTTATCATGGGCTGCGCTTCGGTTCCCAGGGGCGCTGCGTGTTCAACCCGCTCGGCGATCCGCCCGATCGCGCGGTAGTGAAGACTTATCCGGTCGTTGAGCGCGATCGAGTCATCTGGGTCTGGACCGGGGATGCTGCGCGCGCGGACCCGGACAAGATTGCCGATTTCTCCTTCCTGACAGCGCCCGGGCGGGCGACCGTTACCGGCTACGCCCATGTCAAAGCCGACTATCAGCTGGCGATCGACAATCTGTCGGACCTCACCCACATCCAGTTCATCCATCGCGATTTCCAGGCATCCGAAGCCTATCCCCGGCTTGAGCATGACACTTGGCAGGAGGGTGACGACGTCTATCGCTCGCTCACCTTCCCGAATGGTCGGCCGGCGACGTTCTTGCAGGGGTTCCTGGCGCCCGACCGCCTGATCGATTTCACCATGGAAACGCGCTGGACCCTGCCGTCGAGCATCAAGCTCACCGCGACGGTGACCGAGCCGGGCGCGCCGGACCAGTATATCATCGGCAATGACAGCGCCCACCTCGTTACACCGGAAGACGACGGCAGCTGCCATTATTTCTACGCCCACAGCCGGGATTATGGCGTCGGCGACCCGGCGGCGGACGAGAAGGTGCGCGAATGGCAGCGAGTCGGTTTCGGCGAGCAGGACAAGCCGGTGCTTGAGGCACAGCAGCGGCGGGTCGGCAATCGCGATATCATGCAGCTGCGACCGGTGATCCTGCCGACGGATGTCGGCGGTGTGCGCGCCCGGCGCATATTAGCGCAGCGCATTGCCCATGAGAGGAAGGGCGAGCCGGTCCTTGAGGCGGTCGGAAGCTGATCCTCGATTTTGATCTATAAAAGGCGGTTCCCCGGCGAAGGCCGGGGTCCAGTTACGACCGGCTCGATGCTGGACCCCGGCCTTCGCCGGGGAACAGATTCTCTTCTCGCCCTAATAAATCTGGCCGCGCGATGATGGGTCAGTTGATGACGCCACCTCATCCTGGAATTTACGAGCAAGCGCCTCGGCGCCCCGCGCCAATATCGTGACATCCGTGCCGACAGCCACGAAGCTCGCGCCCGCCTCAAGGCATTTCCAAGCAAGCTGTTCGTCAGCGGCGAGTATGCCCGCAGCTTTTCCCGCCTCGCGAATGATGTCGATCGCGCGGAAGATCGCCGACTGGACGTCGGGATGGCCGGGATTGCCGAGATGGCCAAGCGCTGCCGCAAGATCGGAGGGGCCGACGAACACGCCGTCGACGCCCTCGGTCCGCGCGATTTCGTCGCAGGCGTTCAGGCCCTCGACGCTCTCGATCTGAAGCAGCAGGCAGATGTCCTGTTCGGCATTGTGGAGGTAATTGGGCGTTCGGTTCCAGCGGCTTGCCCGGCCGATCGCTGATCCCACGCCGCGAATGCCGGTCGGCGGATAGCGGCAGGCGGCAACCATTTTAGCGGCCTGTGCGCGGCTTTCGATCATCGGGATCAGCAGGGTACGCGAGCCGATATCGAGATATTGCTTGATAAGGACCGGATCGCCCCAGGGCAACCGGACGACGGGCTCCGTCGGCGATGCCGAAACCGCCTGAAGCTGTTGAAGAACAAGCGGAAGGTCGTTCGGAGCATGCTCGCCGTCGATCAGCAGCCAGTCGAAACCTGCATCTGCACAGATTTCCGCCGTGTAAGGGTTTGCCAGAGCTTGCCATAAGCCGATCTGCCGCTGCCCGGCGGTGATGGCCTGTTTGAAGCTGTTCACGCGAACCTCATGCCGATTGAGCCCATCGGACCGAAGTCGACATGGAAGCTGTCGCCGGGCCGGACGAACACCTGGCCAGTGAAGGAACCGCCAAGGATGATCTCGCCCGCCTCCAGCGAAACCCCGAACCGCGACAGGCGGTTGGCGAGCCAGGCTGGGCCGTTGGCCGGATGGTTGAGCACCGCTGCGCCGACGCCGGTCTCTTCAATCTCGCCGTTGCGATAGAGGATGGCCGAGACCCAGCGCAGGTCGATCGCATCGGGCTGCATCGGGCGGCCGCCCATCACGATGCCCGCGTTGGCGGCATTGTCGGCAATGGTATCGAGCACGGTGCGCGTGCCCCGGCCTTCACGGTCGATGCGTTCGATGCGGGCGTCGATGATCTCCACGGCAGGCACGACATAGTCGCTATGGTTGAGGACATCAAAGATCGTGCAGTTCGGTCCCTGCAACGGCTTCTTCAGGATGAAGGCGATCTCCACCTCGACGCGCGGCTCGATGAAGCGGTCGATCGGAATGGTCTGGCCGTCATGAAACTGCATGGGCGACAGTAGGACGCCGTAATCGGGCTCGTTGATGTTGACCGCGCGCTGCATGGCGCGGCTGGTCAAGCCGATCTTGTGGCCGATGATCCTCTGACCGGTGGCGACCTTCTTCTCGATCCACGCATGCTGGACGGCATAGGCATCATCGATGGTCATGCCGTCATAGGCGCGGGAGAATTGCGGAATCTGCTCGCGATTGCGTTCCGCGCAGTCCAGCCGGTCGGCCAGATCGTCGATCAGGGCTTTGTCGAACGGCATGTTCAGCTGCGCCGCAGTCCGGCCTGGGCGAGCAACGGCGCGACGTCCTTGGTCCAGCGCCTGATGCCGTCGGCATAACCGCACCAGCCGAGCAGCACGCCATCGATGCCGCCCTTGTGCAGCAGCTCGCATCGCGCGGCGATCTGGTCAGCCGTGCCGACCATTTCGAAGCCGCCATTGCCCGCTTTGAAGCGGAAACGCATCGCTTCCATCACGTCCTTCGGCATTAGCTGCGTATGCATGCCCTGAAGACGCATCCAGCCGTCGAGAGCCTTGTCGTCGCCGCGTTCGACGGCGTAGTAATGGAGATAATCCCGGGCTTCCTGCTCGGTGTCGCGCTGGACGACATAGGCGTAGGACCAGATCTGGAGATCGCGGCCATATTCCTCGCGCGCGGTGCGGCGGTAGAGGTCGGTTTCAGCGCGGATCTCCTCGGGATCGTCGGATTTCACGATCACGAACGCCATGTCGGCATATTTGGCCGCGAAGGCCCGCCCACGATCCGATCCACCGGCGTTCATGATCGGCGGGAAGGGGCGCTGTTTGGGCTTGGGCAGGCTGATGCCGCCCTTGATAGAATAGAATTGCCCTTCATAATCAAAGGCCTCGTCGCGGCTCCAGAGCTGCTGGATGATCTCGATCCATTCCGCCGCCTGGGCATAGCGGTCGTCATGCTCCTTCATTGGCGCGCCGAACATGTCGAGCTCGGGCTTGTTCCAGCCGGCGACGACGTTAAGGCCGAAGCGCCCGCCCGAGATCTGATCGATCGTCGCGCACTGCTTGGCGGCGGCGATGGGGTGGATGGTTGGGACGTGCGAGGTGGCGAAGACACCGCTATTGCGCGTGAGCTGACTCGTTGCCGCGGCCCATGTGTAGCAATCCATCACATTGCCGCTGCGATGCTCGGGCTCTTCCTCGACGAAGCCGCGCCAGCGCGCATAGGGGACATTCGCTTCAAACCCGGCCTCGTCAGCCAGCTTCGACACGATGACGGACTCGTCCCAGCGTGTATGAAGCGCCTCGGGTGCGTCCGTCATGCTAATGCCGATGCCGTTCAGGGCAAACAAGCCAAGCTTGAGCGGATTGTCGTTGAACACCGGATTGGTGTCCGCCCGTGGATCGTCCTTCCAGCTTTTCATCCTCAAACTCGCTCCATTGTATTTGATGTCAGCCTGAGCCGCCGCGCAGCCTTTGACAATCGCACCGCGGAACCACTGGATTTCCGAATTGGAAAAAATACGAAGTCGGCGCTGCGCCGCATTGCCTACGACATCGGCTCCCTGCGGAGTGCCAATTTGGAAAGAATGTCTTTCGGGTGCGTCCCTACACCGAGGTGCATTATCAGCTTTAAGCTGCACAAAAGCATAATGGCATTCAATGTGCAGGATATGAGGATGAGGGGTCTCGGTAGGTCAGGTCAGGAGCATTGCGCGCATCCTTGCACGCAAGACTGCCCCGCATGACAGCCTATGATCATCACGACACGATGAACCAACCGGCCCGGAGTTTTCCGCTTAATGCCTGGTATATGGCCGCATGGGCGAGCGAAGTCAGTGACGGCCTTCTGGCGCGGCTTCTGTTCGGCAAGCCGATCGTGCTGTTCCGGCTCGATGACGGCGCTGCAGTAGCCTTCGACGATCGCTGCCCGCATCGCTTCGCACCGCTCAGTCTCGGCAAGCTGAGGGGCGATCGCCTTGAATGCGGCTATCATGGTCTTCAGTTCGATCGTACCGGCACCTGTATAGCCAACCCCGGCGGCAACGGCCATTTCCCGCCGGGGACGCATGTCCGCGCCTATCCGCTGGTGGAACGGCATCGCATCCTGTGGATCTGGCCGGGCGATCCGAACCTTGCCGATCCCGACAAAATCGCTGACCTCAGCAAGATTCCGCCCGAGGGCGGGCACGACAATCTGGGCAACTATCTTCACGTCCGGGCGAACTGGCTGCTTGAGATCGACAACCTTATGGATCTGACACATGTGGGGTTCCTGCATGACGGATCGCTGGGCAACGCCAGCATGCGCCCGGCCGAGGTCGACGTCAGCGAAGTGGACGGGAAGGTCCGCGCGGTGCTCTGGATGCCGGGGACGCTGTGCGGGTTCGGCCCGATGCAGGGCCAGCCGTGCGATCAATGGAACAATGTCGAATGGATGGCGCCGTCCGTCACCATGATGGATTTCGGCGCGGTGCCACCGGGGGCCGATCCGGTCGTGGATCCTGGCGGTTACGCTTTCCATATCTTTACCCCCGAAACCGAGGCGACAACCCATTATTTCTTCGGAAGCTCCGGCTCTTATAGTGACGAGGAGGCCTGGATGGCGGAGATGGTCCGCAATGCCCAGAACAGCGTTTTCCTCGCCGAAGATAATCCGATGGTCGAGGGGGTTGCCGATCGCATGGAAGGTCAGGAATTCTGGTCGCTGAAGCCCGCGATATTGCCCAGCGATGTCGCTGCGATCCGGGTGCGGCGGAAGATTGCCAAGATGTGTCGCGACGAACAACGAGCTTCTGTTTGAATGGAAATAATATTCGTAATTCCATGTAGTTGAATGACGATATTGATCGCAGGAATGTTGGAAAAAGTATTTTTCGCGATTTGGAATTTATTCGCATAAGCGATCATGTCATTTGGAATGATAGGGATATGTCCGGAGTATATCGTCAAGAAGGCGGCTCTGGAAATTATGAAACTTATTTAGTATTTGGGGAGGATCTTCACCATGATTACTGCTCGTGCGATATTGTGCGCATCGGCCATCTCAGCGAACCTGCTGTTCGCGGTCGCCGGCGCACAGGCCCAGGAAACGGCACCTGCGCCGGCAGCGGCGCAACCTGTGGCCGACGATGCCGGGCTGGAGGATATCATCGTCACCGCTGAAAAGCGCTCGACCAGTCTGCAGAAGACGGCCATCTCGATCACGGCGCTGAGTGGCGAGGCGCTGCAGCAGGCGCAGATCCGCACGCTGACCGAAGTCAAGAGCCTGGTGCCCGGCATGCAGATGGGCGAGACCGACGGTTACGCGCAGATAACCATCCGGGGCATCGGCATCGCCAACTTCGTTCCCGGCGCCGACAGCGCCGTGGCGCTCAACCTCAATGATGTCTATATCTCGCGTCCGATCGCGCAGTTGACCGGCCTTTATGACATTTCCTCGCTGGAGGCGCTTCGCGGTCCGCAGGGCACGCTGTTCGGCCGCAACGCCACGGCTGGCGCCATCAATATCAGCACCACCCGGCCGACTGACACCTGGTCGGGTTATGGCCGCGTGACGGTGGGCAATTACCGCGCGGTCAATGTCGAAGGCGCAGTCGGCGGACCGATCGCCGGTGACATGCTGAAGGTGCGCATTGCCGGCTTCATGGACAAGCACAATGGTTATGGCCGCAACGAGAGCACGGGTAATCAGGTCGCCAACAAGGATGCCTGGGGCGCCCGCGGCACGCTCGTCTTCGAGCCGTCTCCCGATTTCAAGGCGACGGTCATCGGGGAATATTACAAGCAAAGCGATAATGGCGCCGCGCTGCATTATATGGGCGCCGCCGGCCTTGTCGATTTGCCGGGTACCAGCGGGCTGCCAATCCTTTCGATCCAGCAGGGCGGCTTCGTCACCACCAATCGCCAGAACACGGCGACTACGCTGGATTCCAAGTTCAGGCTGCGCACTACGGCGGTGACTGGCATCCTGGAATGGTCCCAGGGGCCGTTCGGGATCAAGTCGATAACCGGTTATCGCGATCAGAACAGCTTCACGCAATCGCCACTTGACGACGGCAGCACGGCCAACGGCTTCTTCATCGCTGGCGAGCCCGCCCACCAGTTCAGCGAGGAACTGCAATTTCACTATAATACGAGCCGGCTGAACGTGACGGCCGGCCTTTATTATTTCAAGGAAACAGATCGGGGAAAGCCGAGCGTCTCGCCCTTCCTCTATTCGACGTTAGCCGGATTCTTCGGCCTGCCGGCGATCGCTCCGCAGGATGATTATTATGTCAACTTCGTCCAGATCGGGGGCACGCTTCGCACGACCGCCAAGGCTGCGTTCGGACAATTGTCCTATGAGGTTGTCGATGGCCTCACGCTGACCGCCGGCGTGCGCTACAGCAAGGAAGACAAGCGTGTCGCCTTGAACAACAGCTTCAGCCTTTTCGACCCGTGGACGCTGGCCACGCCCCAGCCGCCGGTCAACTACGTCAATTCGACCAGCTTCAAATCGACGACGCCGAAATTCGGCATCCAATACCAGATCACCCCGCGCACGATGCTCTATGCGACCTATTCAAAGGGCTTCAAATCGGGTGGTTTCGATATCACGCAGGCTGCGCCGGCGTTCGAGCCGGAGAAGCTGACCGACTATGAAGCCGGCATCAAGACGACGATGCTCGACAACCGCCTGCGCTTTAATCTTGGCGGCTTCTACTATGATTACACCAACCTGCAGGTCGCCCAGGTCATCGGCACGGCGATCTTCACCACGAACGCGGCGACTGCACGCATCTACGGTGGTGAAGTCGAAATCTCCTATGCGCCGACGTCCGATCTGACGTTCGATCTGGCGGGTTCCTACCTCCACGCGCGTTACAGGGATTATTGTGGTCCGTCTTCGGTCCAGACAGGCTTCCTGCTGCCGGCGGGCGTCTGCTCGGCCACGCCGGTCCTCGGCGAAGTCGATTATAGCGGGCGGCGTCTCAACAATGCGCCCACGTTCAGCGGCCACGCCGCGGCGACCTATAGCCTGCCGCTGCCGAACGGTTCGCTCGACCTGCGGGGAGAGCTTGAGTTCACGACACGGCTTTACTTCACCCCCGACAATGTCAGGGAGATCTCGCAAGCAGGCTATGTGAAGCAAAACGCGTTCGTGACCTACAACAGCAATGCCGGCTGGCATGCCACCGCATTCGCGCGCAACATCAGCAACAAGGATACCTGGACCAGCGGACAGGTCAGCACGCCGGTCCTCGGTTCGCCGATCCACGGCGCCGTTGCGCCCCCTCGCACGTTCGGGATCGAGCTCGGCTACAAATTCTGAGGCAGCTCCTCAATATCGGATGTTTTTGGTAATATGGCTTCCGGTCGCCGTTGGTACACGCTTCAAGCGTGGCCGCGCGACTGGAAGCGTATGATCCACTAGAATAATGCGGTGATTATGGCGCCCACCATCAGGCCGACAATCCCCGCGCCGAACGCATTTACTATCCACAAAGCGGCTAAGCCGACTGCGGGCATTGCTACCCTCGCCTGATCCGCAAGATGGTGGATGAGATGGGGTAGCCCGGTCAGGCAAAATTCAAGGCCGTGCACTAGGATGCCGTTGCCAACCCAAAGCATGGCGGCCGTGCCGATGATCGAAAGCGCGCGCATGAGGATCGATATCGCGCGAACCAGGCCGCTGCCATTCAGCCGTGCGATTGGAAAAGCACCGCGCGCGATGCGGATTCGGATATCGTCCATTTTCACGATGAATCCGACTACGCCATGAAGGCCCGCTGTATTGAAGATCGCGACCAACGCCAGCACGATCGCCTGGTCAAGGAGCGGCCCTTCCGTCCCTTCCACGCGCGCGAGGCCGACGCTCAATAAAATGATCAAAAAGGTGAAGCGGCCTAGCTGTTTATACAGCGAGAAAGCAGCGCCGATCATCTAAAATAGGCGGAAATAGAGAAGCCCCGACAGGGGGAGCAAGGTAAGGCTATTGCAAGAGTCAGCTATCCAATGCCATCAGTGCGCCCAGAAGCCCGTCAGTGGAATGGCAGGCCTTCCGCTATGCTATTAAGCAAAATTCTCGCCCCCGTCCGGCTCTCCCTTTTCCTCGATCTTCTTGGCTTCATCGGAGGGCTTGCGACGATGGGTATCGACGTTGTTGTCTGGCTTCGGCGTTGTCTGGTTTCGGCGGCTCTTTGTTCTCTGGCAAGTGGTTCATTATTGGGTGCTCCTTTGGAGCTTCAACGCTCGCAGATGGCGAGAGGGCCCAGACTATCCTCATAAGCTTTGATGCTTCGGAACCGGGGAGCGCAGCTTACGTTCATACGCCGGGAGCGGGCAACTAGATGAGGACGTAAGGTGCTCTCTGTTCCTTTAGCACTTGAAATTGCTGCGACTATAGCCTTGGGCACCCTTGGTGGAATCGCTCTAGCGTCTCAGACGGTCGGGCATATGCGCACCGATACCTATGACTATAGTGCATCCATGCAGAGCAAATTATCGAGATGCGCCCATTGCAGCGAGCGTGAACTTGGCGCTGCCTGGGCTGCATCAGAAAGCATCGAGTCCAGCGCGCGGTGCGATAATACGTCCTGGGAATTTCGGCAGGGCTGCGAGGATTTTCTCTCTCGCGGCGAAAGAAACACGCCGGCGTAAGCCAGCGATATAGGACGCGCTGCTACTTCGCGCGCTGAGTACTTGGAAAGGCAAAAGGTTCCCGTCGTGCTATGACAACACGCCCCCGGTGATCGCGGCTCGGCTGTTGGATAGCTCCGGCCCGCTCCCGGGCGATCGATCGTCACGCTCCGGCCCGCTCCCGGGCGATCGATCGTCACTCAGTGATTTCCTCCTCCGGCCGGCTCAGCCGCGCGGTACTCTCCGCGCTGCCTAGGCCGCTGAGATGGAGGCTGTCGGAATAACCCTCCATTCCATTCTGGCTTCTCCCGCTGAAATCGCACTAGCGAGTTCGTCTAATGCGTTCCCGACGGTCGTTGCCTGTTTCAATTCAAGACGCGATTAACCTTGCCTGCGAGTATGATCTGTGCGGATCAACGGATAGTTCCCAAAGTAATAAGGGGATTATCCACATGTCCAAGAAGTTCCTGGCAGTCGCCGCCGCATCTTTGTTCGCACTGCCAAGCCCGGCATGCGCCGCCACTTTCTTGATCACGATCACGGGTGATGTGACGGGTGGCGTAGATCCTAGCGGCTTCTTTGGCTCGCCAGGAGGTACTCTCGCCGGAAACAGCTTCGTCGCATCCATGGCATACGACTCAAGCCTCGGGGAGAGGCGGACCACAGGAAAACACGATTCAGTTGAAGGTGGGTCATATTTCGGCACGATAGCGCCAATCACCGCAGCAACACTTACGGTGAACGGAAAAACTGTGAATCTGAGCGGCGATTATCGCTCCTGGGCTTCAGAGGATACATCGGTGGGGGCTTATGCTGTTACCGACGAGATTCCCCTCTCCAACCCTTCGCCAGGCAATCTCTCTCAAGTTCTATCATTTTATTTCACTCATGTTGATGCTGGTTTCGACACATCAAACCCGTATTCAGGACCCACGTCATCCGGATATGGTCAATTTCTTCAAACCATCTCGCTCGATGGATCGGTAAATACTTTTACTAGTGTGATTATGGGTAATTTAACGGTCAATGTGGAACGCACCAGTTCTAGCTCTCCGGGCGGTGGCACCTCCGCAGCTGCTGTTCCGGAGCCTGCTTCTTGGGCTATGTTGATCGCAGGTTTTGGCGTAGTTGGAGCATCCTTACGCTCGCGCCGCCAACTCAATGTTGAGTGCAGGGTTGTTTCTGTATGACGAGCGGGCGGGCGAGCGGCGAGCAGTTTACCCGCTCAAACCACAAGTCTGGGCATTCCTGAGCACACCTGGCCCAATCCATGCCCATCATCGGCAAGTCCCACCGCGTGCAGGCGCAGTTGCTTCCTTCCGTCTCAATTCATCGCATCAACAGATTTATAGCGTAGCCGATAAACATCAGGCACCCAGCGTAAAGCAACGCTGGAGCCTTCATGCCGCGTGTCCAATGGCTCATGGCAACTGTTCCCAAAGTTGAGACCATCGTAAATCCGTCAAGCCGGGTCGCGCAATATGACGCTGGATATACTGCATGTCGGCGAAGTGGGCACCCGCTCAAATGGCTCTGATATGAACGTCGCCATCATCGTCTGTAAATGCAGCGGGAGTATAACGGCGTCGGGTTGGCCTGTGGTGTACCGCCAACCCCTCGGGCCGGGAGGTGCCTTCGGGGCGTCCCGGCCCGATTGCTGCTAAGGTCAGCAGTTGCCTTTAAGGTCAGCAGTTGCCTTTTTTACCGTCGGCACATTCGCCCACCGATTGAACGTCTCTGCCTGCGCCTTCAACCGTGTTGCAAGCCGCCACGAATAGGCCGCTTGAGAGCACCAGCGCCATGAGTATCTTTTTCATTTTCGCGTCTCCTATAGGCGTCATGAGCAACTAGCCCGGAACGCCATCGATACGAACAGCGCTCGCCGTAGCCAGTTCCACCAGGAGAGTTTCATCGATGGATTCAAGCGGCAATGGTTGCACATGCATTCAAAGGATCGGCACCGCTGCGATTCTGCAAGGGGATTGATCCCACCCGTGGGAACAACCGATCGCAATCCGATTTATGTTAGGGTCGGACGGACTAAGCTACGTCTGGCAAAGAAAGGGGCGCGGTAGATCCCTCTGGCCGCGCCCCTTAAATTTGGATCTGTGGAGGCAGGTTACATGCTGTTGGCGACAACCGATCCATTGTCGATAGCGTCAGCCATATTCTCGCCAGCGTCTTCAACTGCGTCCGCTTGGTTCTCCAGGGCATCGGCCTGAGCTTCATTGGTGGTTTGGTCAGCCATGTCCTCAAGCACGTCCGCCCGGTTTTCTGCGGCCTCTTCCACGTTGGCGGCTTGCTCGCTCTGGCATGCTGCGAGGCTGAATGTCATAGCGGCTATCGCCGGAAGAATGATGAACTTGCGCATATAAATCCCTCTGTTTTGGTTGATACTCGCTGACGGCAAACGGATACGCACGACGCACCAGCGATGCTGGAATTCGCGATCGTGGACATTTGTTCCGCCTCAGCAACCTGATGGCTGTTCCGATAGCGGACCATGGGCATACGAAATCCAAGTAAATTCCGTCTGCAACGGAACACCACCGACGTCCGCGCGCTGAGTCAATCGCCTCGGGAGTCCAAGAAATGGCCAATCTCATTGGAATGCTAGTTGGTGCCGCAATCGATCGTGGAGACGGTGATTCAGGCATAAAGGGCGCCGTCATCGGATCGCTGGTGCAAGGCGTCGCGAAGGTCGCGATGCCGCTCGCGATCACTGCTGCTGTTGGCTACGGCGTGCTTCGATTGGTACGGGGTACTGCAGGACGCGCAAGAAACATTGTAGCATCAGAACCGAATGCAAAGGACATACAAGTCAGCTAGCAGTTGCGAGTGCCTCAGCCCCGGCTTTGCTGACTGAGTAGAGCTTCTGGCGATCCCGGAACGACAAACTCACTTTCTTTGCCGGCGACATATCGAACGATCCCGTGCTCATCCCAGTGCAAGCTGATGGCCTGGTCCAGGTTCAGGAAGGTCATGCGATCCGGTTTCAATCCGCAGGTTTTGCACCCAATCCATCGGGCCATTTTGCCTCTTCTTCCTAATGCGTAAAATTCCTAACCTAGGTGGTGTGCCTGCCCTCGCGAGCTGGGCGAACAGGTCCCTACGCTCGTAGCGTACCAGCGCCCACCTTGCGCCGTTACAAAGCCGGCCTCGTTCAAAGCGCTCCCCAGCTTCTCCAACCACGTGAGGTCTTGAGAGCGCATTTTGTCGATCACTGGACTAAGATTTTCGGCGCGACTTGCGGCCCCTGCCTTGATGGCCCAGACACCTGCTGCGTTACCCTTGCCATCCCGTCTCAATGAGGCGCCCCCATTGGGATGACCGAGTTTCTGCCCGTGCGCTTTGCTGCCGCAAGCGCTTCCATGGTAGGAAATCGCCTTACTTTCAGCGCCTACTTGATGATGATCGGCATGCGTACAAGGCAGCGCTGGACGAGTGGAAGTCGTCATGAACTGGGTCGCGCACTATGATCGTTAGTGGGCTCGACGTAGATGTTCCCTTCCAGCGGCGGGTTAAGTTGCTATCACTCTGGTTTACAGCGAAATTTCGGTATCGCGTTTTACCGATCCTTAATCGGCGAAGGTGCATTTCGCGCTGCAGGAGAGGCGGTGTGGTCCCCCGCCAGACTTCCACGGCCGGGCGGTGCCACTCATCCCCCAAGCACCGTCCGGCGTTGTGCAGGTTGCATAGCGTCCAGCGATCAGAACAGAAAGTTATAGCGTGCGGGATCGAGATAATCGGAACAGTCAGCTCCGCACAGCCACTCTACAAACTTCGGATGGTGCCGCCCATCCTATCTTAGTGAGAAACCTTTCGGAGAAGGGGCTGGGAGGCAAGGTTCAGGGAGCTCCGCCGCGCCCGGGCGAGGAAGTTGTCATCCGGTTCGAGGGACGGGAGATGGTGGGCCGAGTGCGCTGGGTTAAAGGTGCCCGTTTTGGCGTTCACCTTCGCGACGCTATTGATGGCGACCATCCTGCCGTAACGCCGCCGTGGCCTCGGGCAAAAAACGCGTCACCTGGCTTTCACGTCTTCGACCGCTTCAAGCCGGTCGAGAAACCCTGGCGACCTGGCGTCCGTCCTGCCCAGGGCTGATGGCGGAACGACCTCTCCATCTGTGTCGCTTGGCTCGACATCGGCCTTTCTCTGAATGGTTTTCCGCTCTAATCTCACTTCCCAGATCATCAAGCTTGCAACCAGTCCGGCGCAAAAGCAGCAAAACCACAAATACCAGAGCGCGCCTTCGATAAGCGTGATCATGGATTTCGCCTATCGCCGCGGTAGCCATTCTCGCCAGAATGACCGTCGCCCGCCCGGCTGCTCTGACCTCTGCCGGTACCATATTTTCAGTTGCTCGCGACGCTGAATAGCGGCGATGTCGATTGCATTGGGATTATGGGGCAAACGCTGAACAAAGGCCATGGTCGATCTCCCGGATTTCTCACCTAACAACGCCGGACAGGCGAGCTTGATCCGGTCTATCGCTTGTTAAGCACGATTTGGCGGCTGTTGCGCTGGTGCGACCTTTGCCCGTCAAGCATTTTTGACCTTAGCTGCGTCAAAATCGAGCACTTCTTTACCAAGCTTCACACGAGCGTGGTACGAAACAATCAGCTACACTCTCACAAGGACGGTTTATCGCTACGTAAATATCTCATATGTGGGAGCTATTGGCGATGACCGCTGTCTGGGTAGCGTGAGTGAGACGAGATATGAAAATTCTTCTCAAGGGGGCTGAGCGTAAGCGCGTTACGTTCGCATTGAGTGTGCTTGCCATTGCCAGCTTTTCAATGTCACCGCTGATGAGCGGCGCATCTCTCGTCGGCATCGAAGCTGGCAAAGATCTGTTGGCAATGCTTGGCGCTCGCTCGCCGGGCGGGCGACCAGACGGTGCCTTGCTCGATACCAAATTAAGAAAGGCGGCCGCAGATACGCCACGCCAATATGCCATGCCAATGACCCGCGAGCGAGTTTCTCCCGGGGTTCCGTTTGCGGCGGATGCGCCTTACGGTCCGATGGGCGCAACGACGGTTCCGCTCAGCCAGATTTCCTCGGTACCTGCGCCGTCGATTTTTGGTCCCGGTGTGCCGTTCATTTCCGGACCTAGCCCAGATTCGGTTCCGCCAATCTTTAATCCCGGGCCGGGCCCAGGTCCTAACCCCGGCCCTGGACCGAGCCCTATCCCCGGCCCCGGACCTACCCCGCCGTCGGGGGCAGTCCCCGAACCGGCGGTGTGGATGAACATGATCATTGGTTTCGGTGCGATTGCGACGGTTCTTCGTGCCCGGCGGCGCAAACAAAACGCTGCGCAGCTAAATCTCACCGCTACACCGCCTCTAAAAAGCTAACGCGACACGATGGGTGACGATCGGAACTGATGGCGGGAATCGTCGCCAAAGTTTTGGTATGGCCGGCCCGGATCGTCGCCGGAGCTACCCTCATCGCTGTGCTGACGGTCGCGTACCGGTCGACGCAGATCGAGACGGTCGCGGCGCCCAAACACCCCGTGGCCGAATCCTCCCCCAACAACAGCAAACGGCTCTATTTCTCGGCGGATGAAATTCGCACTCTCGCTGCGCTACAGCCCAAAGGGCGCAGCATCAAAAGCGCCCTGAATGTTACAAAGCGTATGCACTATGGTGAATTTGTCTGGGATGACGCCGGGGTGCCGCCTGGCGACATTTGGATCAAGGTCGATCTCGCCTCCCAACTCATCTCGATCTACCGGGGCGGGCACGAGATTGGTACCGCGGTCATAATGTACGGGATCGACGACAAACCAACGCCGATCGGCGAGTTCGGGGTGCTCTGGCGCAAGCAGAGCCATCAGTCGAGCATATATGAAGCGGAAATGCCTTACACGCTTCGCCTGACCAATGATGGTGTCGCCATCCACGGCGCAGACGTGCGTGCCCGCGCCGCCACCCATGGATGCGTCAGTGTGCCGACCGATTTCGCGGCACTTTTGTTTACTCAGGTAAAGGTGGGGGATGCCGTCACCATCCTTCCTGAAAAGGCCCTTTCGATTTAGCTCGCGTTGCCGCACGCTCCCGCTGCCCGTGTCAGATGAACTGAGCGCGGTTGTCCATCGCGCCGAGCACAAGACTGATGTGCCTCTCACTGTACCCGAAGGTTAAGGGCGTGCCACAATCGCCGCAAAACCCACGACGCACCTTGTTGGAGCTCTGGAAATATCTGCGCTGGCCTCGGGTCCATGTTACTGCATCGAATGGCGCTCCGACATAAGGTTCGAATAGCCCGCCAATTGCTTTCTGGCACATCCGACAAGGGCAGAGGGAGTCACCCTCAACCCGGAAGCGTACCGCTCCGCAGTGGCATCCTCCCGTATTGGTCCATCATGAATTGGAGCGTTTCATATTCGCCGAACGTCCGCGCCTCTCTTGTCAATGGGTCTGACTCTAGGAAGCCGGCGCGGATCCGCGCCCACCGTCGGGCAGGTTGGTGGGCCCGTTGGTGACACTCTGACCGACTAATCGACTGGATTTGCTGCAAAGCTTACGACGGTAAGTGAGGCCCTTCTTTTGATTTTCACTGATCTACGGGTGTTGCCCGGGATTCGCGGGTGCACCGCTAAGATACTCAGAAGAGATTGGTTAACAGCGCAGTTCGTCAACTTCCCTGATCTGGTACAGGTGACGAGGTTAACATCTAAGCTGGAAGCCTAATTGCTAGAAATAAAACATAAATATCTACAAATGCGAATTTTGTCCTGTATCGCTTTTGGCTATTCTCTGTGTCCACCAGTCTTAAATTGATACATATTGTTCTTGAATGGACATATATGTATATAGAACAGCATCTGAAGCCGCGATATTCATGCAGTGGGGAATGGTTTCGCAGACCATTGTTAACGTTGCGTGAGATAACAGAGCATGGATTGGGGTGGATGTGTCCTAGTCGCCGATACTCATGGCCTGAGGCGCGCGGGCATAGCTCATATTTTCCAAACTCATTTTCAATGGGATCAACTCGTTGAGACTAGCAACCAGGCCGAGTTCATCGGCGCGTGGAATACAAGTTCCCGCATCGCAGTTCTGGTTATCGACCTCGAGTTGCTGGGGCGCGATTATTCGACTGCGGTACGGGAGTTCACGCTGCGTCGCCCGGAAATGAAGTTGTTTGTGCTGGCCGGCTCCGTGGATCGCAAGGCGATGTTCGACCTGCTGTGTGCCGGCGCGCATGGGTATATCCACAAGGACTTGCCGGCGTCAGACCTTATCGCTGCAATTCGAGCGGTGCTGGCCGGACAGATTTTTGTCCCGGCGCAGATTGGCAATGTCATAAGTGTCGATCAGGAGCCAGAAAATGAGCATGCGATCGGAAGTTCGACCCTGACAAATCGACAGCATGAGGTGTTGAGGCTGCTCGCCCTCGGCCAATCGAACAAACAGATTGCGCGTACTCTTAACATCGCCGAGGGCACGGTCAAAGTGCATGTGAACGGCCTTTTTCGTGCATTGGGTGTCCATAATCGCGTGAGCGCCGTCACGGCTGCCGCAAAGGTCAGTCCCTCGACATTCACGACCGTTCAGAACTATACGCGTCGCGCAACGGACCGCATTCATTTGTTGTTGCTTGGCGGGATCGGAGCATTTTCCGGAATTTTCGGCGACGTCGTAGTCATGGTTTGAACGGCCCGACCGTTTCAGACATCCCATAAATTGAATGATTTAGTGGATTGCCTGCGTAATCTGATCGCAGTTGGCGTGAGCGCTTCGAAAGACAGCGGTTATAGTGGCAAGTATATATATTTTTATATAGATGTCGATGCTGAGCTATCTAGTCCGACAGGCCAACTAGATTCTGAACGGCTTGTGAATGATCTTCCCAATTGAAGTGCGAAGAGAAGTAGGTGGGAGCGTTTCGTAGTATTGGTCTTACGGATTAAGCTAGCTGCAAGTTAAATCGGTCAGTTCGCCTGTAACGTTCCACCTCGCTCTCAGTGTATTTTCGATCTCGTCCGGGATCGCGAATTTTTTGGGAGGATGTTATGGTTACGTATATCAAGAGCGACCTCAATTTCATTCTCGATCAGATCAAGATCGCGGAAGCGCATGCCGCGGGCCAACCCCTGTATGGCCCAGGCGGGCTGATCCCGACCTATAATCTGAGCTGGGGCCTGCGCACGGTTGACGGAACCTACAACAACCTCCTCCATCCGACGTGGGGATCAGCGGATCAGCCTTTTCCGGAAAATCTAGGGACCGAATATCGCGCTGCTGACGGCACCCCGCTGGACATGGACGGTCCAGGCGGCATGCCGGCGTTGCCAACGGCACCGAATTATAATCCATCAAGCAATCCCAATTCGATCGTGGTCGACGGGAGCGTGCGCACCATTTCCAATCTGATCGTTGATCAGACGCTGGACAATCCTGCGGCGATCATGGTCGCCCTGCAGCGCGCGGGTACGGCGGAAGGGAACGAACTTGCCGTAGCGGGGACGATAAAGACAGAATATCAGTTAGTTAAGCCGTTCTTGGAGGATGCGGAAGCCGCTCATCTGGTGAATACCAATGCGCAGCGGACCTTGGCTTCGGCGCAGCAGGCCCAAGCGAACAATCCCTCACCCGAGAATCAGTTGGCCCTCGAGGCCGCCATTATCGCGGCCAACGATGCGCAGGCCGCCTCGGCCGCGGCTGACGCCGCGCTCGCGGGCGCGCGTGTCGATCTAGACGAAATGCTCGCCGATTATGAGATAGTGATGGACGGTGACAATATCAGTCTGCCCAACATTGCGCCGGACGAGGGCCTTTCAGCCTCGTTCAACAGCTGGTTCACCCTGTTCGGCCAGTTCTTCGATCACGGTCTTGACCTTGTCGGCAAGGGTGGCAGCGGCACGGTCTTCGTCCCGTTGCAGCAAGACGATCCGCTCTACGATCCCACCAGTCCGACCAACTTCATGGTGCTGACCCGCGCCACCGTGCTGCCGGGGCCGGACGGCCAGATGAACACGGATGACGACATCCGTCCGATCAATTCGACGACGCCGTTCGTCGATCAAAACCAGACCTATACGTCGCACCCGTCACACCAGGTGTTCCTGCGCGAATATGCTCTGGGCGCGGACGGCAAGCCCTATGCGACCGGCAAGCTGCTCGACGGCGCCGACGGCGGCCTGCCGACATGGGGCGAGGTGAAGGCGCAGGCGAAGGCGATGCTGGGCATCGATCTGACCGATTATCATGTCGGCAACCTGCCGCTGCTCGCGACCGATCCCTATGGTAACTTCATCCCCAATGCGACGACCGGCTTCGCGCAGGTCGTGATGGCCGGCCCGCCGCAGGGGCTTGCCTCCGGCACGCCTGACGCACCGCTGAGCCTGGTGACGGTCACGCCGTCGGCCACGCCTGGCGGCGCGCCCACTGTCACGCATCTCGCGGTTCGCACCGGCCATGCCTTCCTAGACGACATCGCCCATACCGCTGTCCCGGTCGGCAAGATTGCCGATGGCGACACCGAGATCGGGCTCGCGAACCCCGGGAACGGCAGCACCGAATATGACAATGAGCTGCTCGACTCGCATTTTGTGACTGGTGACGGGCGCGGCAACGAGAATATCGGCCTGACCGCTGTCCACCACGTGTTCCACTCGGAACATAATCGGCTGCTCGAACATACAAAGTCGGTCGTGCTGGCGACCAACGATCTCGCCTTCATCAACGAATGGCTGGACGTGCCGCTGGCGGCGCTGCCCACGCCCGCGCAGATCGCGACGCTCGACTGGAACGGCGAGCGCCTGTTCCAGGCGGCCAAGTTCGGCACCGAGATGCAATATCAGCACCTCGTCTTCGAGGAGTTCGCCCGCAAGATCCAGCCGAACATCAATGTGTTCCTGGTGCCCGACGGCTATGACGTGACAATCGATCCAACCATCGTCGCCGAGTTCGCGCACGTCGTGTACCGCTTCGGCCATTCGATGCTGACCGAGACGATCGATCGCTTCGATCCGCAGTTCAACGAGGAGCATATCGGCTTGATCGAGGGCTTCCTGAACCCGATCGAATTCGCTTCGCAGAACACCGAGGAAATGGCCGGATCAATCATCCGCGGTATGACGCGGCAAGTCGGCAACCATATCGACGAGTTCGTCACCAGCGCGCTGCGCAACAACCTGCTGGGCCTGCCGCTCGACCTTGCGACCATCAATCTGGCGCGGGGCCGCGATACAGGCGTGCCGTCGCTCAACGCTGCGCGGCGCGAGTTCTACGAGGCCACCAACAACGACGCGCTGCTCAAGCCGTATGAGAGTTGGGTCGATTTCGCGAGCCACCTCAAGCATGAAGCCTCGATCATCAACTTCATCGCGGCTTACGGCACGCACTCGCTGATCACCGGGCAGACGACGATCGAAGGCAAGCGCGATGCCGCGTTGACGATCATCACCGGCGAATCCTTCGGCGGCTTCGACGTGCCATCCGATGCGCTCGATTTCCTCAACGCAACCGGCGACTATGCCGGGGGCACGCTTGGCGGTCTGGAGAATGTCGATCTCTGGATCGGCGGCCTTGCCGAGCAGATCTCGCCCTTCGGCGGCATGCTGGGATCGACCTTCAACTTCGTGTTCGAAATCCAGCTGGAAAAGCTGCAGAACGGCGACCGCTTCTACTATCTGCAGCGGCTCGACGGCCTGCATCTGTTTGGCGAGATGGAGAATAACAGCTTCGCCGCGATGATCATGCGCAACACGGATGCGACGCATCTGCCGTCCGACGTGTTCTCGACGCCCGGCCTGATCCTCGAGATCGACCGGACCAAGCAATACAACCCCGGGCTGGGCGAGACAGCAGGCGCCGACGGGATCCTGGAGGACGACCCGAACTCAGCGGCGGATGAAAGCGCCGATAACCTCGGCATCGATCCCACCGGCGGCGGCCTGCTGACCCGCGTAGTGATCCGCGACAATCCGAACACCCCCGGTGTCGATACCAACTACCTGAAATATCAGGGCGGCGAGCATGTCGTGCTCGGCGGCACCAACGGCAACGACATCCTGATTGCGGGCATCGGCGACGACACGCTTTACGGCGATGCCGGCAACGACAATCTCGAAGGCGGCCACGGCAACGACATCATCAACGGCGGCGACGGCGATGACATCATCCGCGACATGGGTGGTGATGACAACATCAAGGCCGGCGACGGCAACGACGTCATCCATGCGGGACCGGGACTCGACCTCGTGATGGGCGGCCGGGGGCAGGACTTCATCTTCCTGGGCACCGATATGGGATCGGAGGTATTCGCCGGCGAGGGCGACGACTTCATCCTCGGCAACAAGAATGCGGAGCGCATCCTTGGCAACGAAGGTAATGACTGGATCGAAACCGGCACCTTCGACGGCGCGCCGGGCGACAATTTCGACGAGATCTTCGCCCGCGACGAGATTGACGGCCACGACGTCTTCCTGGGCGACGGCGGCTTCGACGAGTTCATCGGCGAAGGTGGCGACGACATCATGGTCGGTAGCCCCGGCCGCGGCAAGATGGCCGGCATGTCAGGCTTCGACTGGGCAACCTACAAGGATAATACCGCCGGGGTGAACGCGGACCTTTCGATCCCGATCATCTTCGACGAGGCACCGACGCTTCCGCCCAATGCCACGCTCGACGAGTTTGAGAGCATGGAAGGCCTGTCGGGTTCGCGCTTCAATGACGTGCTCAAGGGCTCCGAGGACGATGCCGCCGCCATGGCGCCTACATCGCAGGGCGGCGCGGGAGGCTTCCAGGGCAGCGCGCTGGATGCACAGGGCATCGCGATGATCACCGGCCTGCAGGCGGTGGTCGGGGCGGGCGCGACCTCCTTCACCGGCGGCGATATCATCCTCGGCGGCGACGGCAGCGACCTGATCCAGGGCAATGGCGGCGACGATATCATCGACGGCGATAAGTGGCTGGACGTGCGCATCGGCGTGTTCGACTCGAATGGAGCGCTGATCAAGTCGGTCGCGAGCATGACCGAGCTTGCCAGCGACATGTTCAACGGCGTGTACAACCCCGGCCAACTCCGCATCATCCGTGAGATCAAGGCCGATACCACGCCGGGCGACATCGACACCGCCGTCTATCGTGGCGGCCGCGGCGAATATGCATTCTCGGCGACGGCGGACGGTCAGGTGATCGTCCAGCATGCGATCGACGCCCAGATCGACGGCACTGATCGGCTGCGCAACATGGAGCGTGTTCAGTTCTCGGACGGCAACGCGCTCAACATCATCGTCGGCACGCCGAACAATGATCCGGCGCTGAACGGCACCGCGCAGGATGACCTGATCCTCGGACTGGGGGGCAACGACGTCCTGAACGGCGGCGCGGGCAACGACATCCTCGTCGGCGGGCCGAACAGCGCGTCGTCGGGCGGGACGTTTATCGACGATTTCGGCGGAGCGGCGAGCTATACGGACAATAACGGCACGCTCAGCTTCAATGGCGGCTGGGCGGAATCCGGCGGTGAAACGCCGACCAGCCCGACGGCCGGCGATATCCTCATCAGCGGTAATCGCCTGCGTTTCCAAGAAGGTATCGATGGCGGCGAGACGATCACCCGCGCGGCGAACCTTGCGGGTTATACAACGGCGACACTGAGCTTCGCCTGGGAAGGCGACGACCTCGACGGTGGCGAGAATGTCAGTGTCCAGGCCTTCAACGGCACCACCTGGGACACGATCGGCACGCTCGGCGGCGATCAGACGGGCAATTTCTCGATGGCCCTGACCGCTGCCCAGATCGGCTCCCATTCGGCGATCCGGTTCGTCGCTAACGGCAGCTATGAAGGCGGCGAGAACTTTTACGTCGATAATGTCACGATCACCGCATCGGCGGTGGAGACGCTCAACGGCGGGCTTGGCGACGACACCTACTCGTTCAGTCCCGGCGATGGCGACGACTTCATCAACGAAGGGGTGAGCGCCACCAGCGGGGGTTCGGCCGATCGCATCTCGGTGTTGTCGACCACGATCGATCCGGTGACGCTGCTGCCGGTGCTGACGGGGCTCAATGCCTTCGACAGCAATACCGGGACCAACAACGGCAACCTCGTGCTCGCCTTCAACGGCCAGACTGTGACCGTGAACGGTCACTTCACTGGCACGAACGCGCAGACCGGCGTGGAACGCATCAACTTCAACGGTGCGACCTATGCGGGCTATCTGCTGGGATCGGAGGATTATCTCATCAGCCGGCTAGATCCGGGCAACCGCGACACCGGCGGCGTGGATCTCTCGGCCTCGATCGCCAGCAACTTCCTGGTCGGCGAACAGGGCGTCAATGACGAGATCATCGGCGGTACGGTCAACGACATCATCATCGGCGGCACCGGCGACAACGACCTGTTCGGCGGCGCGGGCGACGATCTGTTGATCGGCGGATCTGGCGCCGGGGATGACGATTTCCTCGACGGCGGCCTTGATGCCGACACGATGGTGGGCCTCGGCGGCAACGATACCTATGTCGTTGATGACCTGCTCGACGTGGTGGTCGAGGAGGCCGGAGCGGGCACCGACACGGTCGAAACCGAGATGGCGGCGCTCTCGATCGAGCTGATGGCAAATGTCGAGAACCTGACCTACACCGGTATCGATGCCGACCAGTTCGTCGGCACCGGCAACGCGCTGAACAACGTCATCAGCGGCGGCGACCTTGCCGATACGCTGAACGGCCTTGGCGGCAGCGATACGCTGAACGGCGGCATCGGCGCCGATGTGCTCAACGGCGGCGACGGCAACGACACCCTCAACGGCGGCGACGACAATGACTCGCTGAACGGTGGGATCGGCACTGATACGTTGAACGGCGGGGCAGGGGCCGACACCATGGCAGGCGGCGCGGACAACGATGTCTATATCGTCGATGATGTCGGCGATACCGTCACCGAAGCGCTCAACGCGGGTACTGACCGCGTCGAGACGGCGCTGAGCTACGTCCTGGGGGCCAATGTTGAGAACCTTACCTTGACGGGCGGCGACGTGGTCAACGGCACCGGCAACGCGCTTGCCAACACAATCGTCGGCAACGGCGCTAACAACCAGCTCTTCGGCGGCGATGGGACCGACAATATCGACGGCGGCAACGGTTCCGACCTGATCGATGGCGGCGTCGGCGACGATACGCTGAGCGGCGGCATCGGCAACGATACCGACACGATCATCGGCGGTGCGGGCAATGACACCATCAACTTGCTGGCGGCGGACGGCGGCAACGACGTGATCGTCTACAGTGCGATCAACTTCGGTAATGACATCCTCACCAACTTCGACGCCACCGGCGGTACGGCGACCACGCAGGATCGGATCGATCTGAGCGCGTTCGGCATCACCGCCGCCAACCTTGCCACCCGCGTCATCGAATCGACGGTGGGCGGCAACACCCTGCTGACCGTGCGGGATGCCAACCTGGCGACGATCGGGACCATCCAGATCAACGGCATTGCCAATGCCGCGATCGATGCCACCGATTACATCCTTGCGGGCGCGGCCGCTCCGGTCCTACCGGGCGCCACCACCGGCAACAACACTCTGAACGGGACGGCAGGGGACGACACTATCAATGCCCTTGCCGGGAATGATACGGTCAATGGCGGGGCGGGTAACGACACCATCACCGGCGGCCTCAACGGCACTGGTGGACCGGGCGCGGATATCCTGAATGGCGATGCCGGAGACGATACGTTCATCTGGAATGCCAACGCCACCGGGGCGACCGACGGCCGCGACATCGTCAACGGCGGCACCGAAGGCTTGGCCGGCGATACATTCGTCATCAACGGCAACGCCAGTGCCGAGAGCTACACAATCTACAGCCGGCAGGCGTGGGACGATGTGGCGGGGAACAACGCTAACAGCCTCAACGCCGCTACCGAGATCGTCATCACCCGCAACGGCAGCAACAATGCCGCGATCATTGCCGAGCTTCGAGAGATCGAGGAAATCCGGATCAACGGGGCCGACCCGTCCGGAACGGGCACCGTGGCGGGTGACAGCTTCACGCTGGTGGGCAATTTCGCCAATACCAGTCTGCGACTGAACACGATCACGATCGACGGCACCTCGGCGCACGACAAGGTCGATATCTCAGGCCTCAGCTCAAGCCATCGCCTCGTATACAACACCAATGGCGGCAACGATATGCTGGTCGGATCGCTGCGGCCGCAGGATGTGGTGACCGGTCAGGTCGCGAAGACCCACACCCTGGATGCTGCCGACAGCTACGCGCGGATCGCCGACTTCACCAAGGGCGACAAGATCGACCTTTCGGCGCTCGACGCAAGCCGCATCGGCGGGGGGCGCGGTACTCCTGACCTGTACGACAATGATGCCTTTTCGGGCATCTCGTTCGGCACCGGCGCGGCCGCCACACGGCAGCTTCGCTACCACCATGAGAAGATCGGTGGCACGGATTACACCGTAATCCAGGGCAACACCGACAATGATGGGGCCTTCGAACTGGAGGTCCAGCTGGTCGGCAAGTTCACGCTCTCGAACTCCGACTTCATCCTCTGATGACCACGGGCCGGATGTCCTGACAAACATCCGGCCCCCCTATGCCAGTAATGCGTACCTCGGGGGCAGTTATGACATTCCTGAACATCGCTATTCCAGAACCGCTTATGGAGGCGGTCCGCGCCTGCCGCAGCCACATGATGAAAGCGGCCTTCTTCAGCGGTCTGATCAACATCCTCTATCTCGCGCCGACCATCTACATGATGCAGGTCTATGACCGCGTCGTTCCAACCGGCGGCATTGTCACGCTGGTCGGCATCACGCTTATCGTGGCACTGGCCATCGGCACGCTCGCCGCGCTGGAATCGGTCAGGGCGCGGCTGATGTTGCGGGCGTCGCTCAGGCTGGACCGGTTGCTTTCGGGCGATATCCTAAACCGCGTCCTAGCTCGAAGCGGCAATTCCGAGCAGGCGACGAGCCAGGCGATGCGCGATTTCGATACCGTGCGCCAGACCTTCGCCAGCCCGGCGATGACCGCGCTGTTCGATGCGCCCTGGACCCCGCTCTATCTGCTGGTCGCCTTCGTGATCCATCCGGTGCTCGGCCTGCTCGTACTTGCCGCCGGCGCTGCGATCGTGGCGGTCGCGTTTGCCAATGAACGATGGACCAAGGCACAGTCTTCCGAAGCAAACCGGGCGATCGCGCGATCCTATGCGCGGCAGGAAGCGGTAGTCGGCCGGGCCGAGATCGTGCGTGCGCTCGGTATGCAGCAGGCGATGATCAATCGACAGCTTCAGGATCGACGGGAGGGGATGGCGCTGCTCGCCAGCGCGCAGTTCATCGGCGGGCGCTACACGTCGACCGCCAAGTTTCTGCGCCTTTTCCTTCAGTCATTCGCGCTCGGCGTAGGTGCCTGGCTGGCGGTGGAACGACAGATTTCAGTCGGTGCGATCATTGCCGCCTCCGTGTTGTTGTCGCGTGCTCTCCAGCCCATCGAATTGCTCGTCGGCTCATGGCGCCAGATCGGTCAGGCGCGCGACGCCATTGCAAACCTCAAGCCGCTGTTCGAGCAGACGGCGGTTCTGGATCATTACCGAACACCGCTGCCGCTGCCGCAGGGTCGAATCGACTTGGAAGGCATTGCCCTGCGCACGCCCGATCAGGAGGGCGTGATCCTGCGCAACGTCTCGTTCTCCGTCGCACCGGGTGAGATCGTCGGTGTGATCGGGCCATCGGGCGCCGGAAAGACCGCGCTCGCCCGGATCATCGCCGGCGGATTGATGCCGGATATAGGGACTCTCCGGATCGACGGCTCGGATTATCAGGACTGGGACACCGAACGGCTTTCCGGGCATATCGGTTATCTTCCGCAGGACGCTTCGTTGTTTGGCGGGACGATTTCCGAAAATATCTCGCGCTTTGCCGTTGCCGCAGGCAGCGACCCGAATCAGGTCGCGACCAAGGTTGTGGCCGCGGCCATGGCCGCTGGCGTGCATGAAATGATCCAGCGGCTGCCGGGCGGTTATGACGCCATGCTCGATCATGCCGGCCGTGGGCTGTCGGCGGGTCAGACGCAGCGGGTCGCATTGGCGCGGGCGCTCTATGGCGACCCCCCGCTGCTGATCCTCGACGAGCCGAATTCCGCGCTCGACAGCGAAGGCGAAGCGGCGCTCGCCACGGCGGTTTCAGCCGCCAAGGCAAGAGGCGCGGCGGTGATAGTCATCGCCCATCGTCTTAGAGCCTGATTCATAATTATCCGGCGAAATTTCATGGTCTTGCGATGCGACGCGCGAATAGCTGGATGGAGGCTATGAACAGCCACGCGGTTGCCGATGCGATGGTCTGCTCAAAATCCTTGGCGAGGCGGCGGTTGCGAT